>Ga0265296_1000164_pt1 | contig 127430 bp, 119 predicted proteins | sample MunlanPumphouse1_FD_189073 | JGI IMG/M metagenome (GOLD analysis project Ga0265296, IMG submission 189073) | Groundwater microbial communities from a municipal landfill in Southern Ontario, Canada - Pumphouse #1 | ecosystem: Environmental > Aquatic > Deep subsurface > Groundwater | place...
AGGAGATGAAAAAAGCAAAGGCCGCCTTATTTGAGAAATTGAGAAAAAACTTTTAACGCGCTATTGAAAATCACAGTCCCTGGTGACTATTGATTTGGGGCTCATTCCTTGACTGGAAAATACTCATTTAGGTCGCACAGGAACGTTTGCCCACCGCGAGCGGAACATAAAAAACACGGTGAGCGAGAGCGGCACCATGAATAGCGAGTAAGGAAATGTCGCCCCTGCGAGTATGGGAATGATAATACGGATGAGAAAACGAGGGATGGGAAGCAAGGCGGCGAGAAAATATGCAGGCGCCCTGCCGAGATAATGGCGCGCCGCGCTCACCATGAGGTACCCCAAAAAGAAATCACCGATACCGAGCATATATTCACCAACCGTGACAAGACCATTATACGCGAACGACTCATCGCTAAAGAGTGACGGCAGAGTGACAATAGAGATATTATAGGTGTCGATGAGTGCAAACACTACCAAAATAATAAAAAAGAGAGGAAGCGACAATGAGAACCGGCGGAATACTATTGGTCCAACCCACAAGATTGAAACCGCCATAAATATATTCTGCAGTAATGAATAGGGGAATATAAGTGTCACTATAAGCAGTATAAACGCTATTAAAATTCCCAGGATGAATCGAGGTAATAACGGGCGTAAACGAACTACAAGTACTATGAACAGAGCAGCGGAGAAGGTGAAGAAAATAATATAGAAAAGCTGGAGGAGATAGGGCGAAGCGCGATGGAGGATGAGAAACGAAATAATAAGAGCTATGGCAGCAGTGACCGTCGCAACAAAGCCAACGACCCTTTGCGAAACTGTCACTACCCTGCCTCGTTGGAGAAATGAGAGGTCAAGGTGTGAATACAGCCATACTTCGGCTGCGAGACAAACGCTGAAAAATAAAGAGAGAAGGAATGAATCAATAATCATGGTGAATACGGTTATCTCTTCGCCATCGTCTTGCTTAAAATTATCTATATCTTCTGTTACTTATGTAACATAAATAATCATTCAGATAATTCTTTATCCCTTCGCAATTGTTCTTGCCTGGAACCAGGAAAGCTCGTAAGCCTGGCGCATCGCGTCGGCAATCGGCCCGCTCTCAATGATCAGGCCCATCGCATCGAGATACGACATGAAAGCGACTTTATTATTGTAGATGTTGATTTCAATTTGCGGATTATACATGTCAGTGGGGAGCATCACGGTCTCACTCAATTCATCCTTGTCCCGCGACCGATGGAACATCCAGCGCGGGCTCTTGGGCGCGATCCTGCGCGCGCGTATGTTATGGTGCACGCGCTGCCGCAGATACTCATTGGGAAAGCCGGGTAAAAATTTAAAAATATTATCGGTATTGTATTCTAAAATCACTTGCGGCTTATCGGCTATAGTATCTTCATAGATCTGGCGAATGCCCTCCTCGCCCTCAAAAAATACCACCTTCGGCTTCACCTGGCTCTTGTTATACACGGCTTCCAATGAGGGGATCGCTCCCAAGAGTTCTTTATGATATTCGGCAAATCTTTCGGAGAGCTGTTTGGGTGCGAGTGCGATGTACCGCATTTTATTTCTCTCACTGGTGGTGTGCACAAATCCCTTACGCATGAGGTCTGAGAGCACCGAATACGCAGTGGTTCTCTTTATCTTCGCCTTTTTGGCAATATCCTGCGCCGATGATACCCCCGCCTCCAAAGAGGCAAGGTAGACCTTCGCCTCATTCTCGCTAAAGCCCATATTTTTCAATATATTTTCGATGTGCATAAGATAGGTACTACCTTGATAAAAATGACGACTTTTTCGTCGTCAATGACAATATAAATTGTACGCGCATGCTCATATGCTGTCAATAACTATATAAAACTATAGTATTGCATATGTTAATAATACGTGAATGTAAGCCAAATTATTGACATTATAATCGACAAATTTATAAATTTTTCGAGAAAGCGATAGAGTTACTTTATGAATACCGCGCCATTATCCACCCCTCAATTATTTTGGGAACAGCGAGCACAAGAAGGAAAAATTTATGGAGATGAACCAAGCTTTGGCTCCCGACAAGCACTCCATTATTTAAAGAAGGGCGATGAAGTGCTCGAGGTTGGGGGAGCTTACGGACGCAATAGTATTTACTTCACACAACACGGCATGCGTGTGACCAATATTGACTTGAGCAAAACCTGGATCCGCATGGCCGATAAAAACAAGGATAGTTTGCCGTTAATCAATAAATGTCAGGATATACGCACTGCGAAATTTAAAAAAACATTCGACGTCATCTTCAGCAACTTCGTACTCCACTTCTTTAATGATACGGAAGTGTTATTCGTTATGAAAAAATTGTACAAAGCACTCAAAGTTGGCGGACTGTTGATAAACTCATGGCTTAGCAGTAATGACATCTATGCTCACACGCGTTATAAAAATGGTCTGTACATACATTGCTATACCAAGGAAGAGTTGGATCGACTTCATGCGGAGCATGATTTCGAAATCATCAATATGTTTGAGACTATCGAACTAGAAAGAATAAATACCAACGACCGAAAAACATTCCTCTGGTTTACGGTCGCAAAGAAAGTCCATTAACATTTAAAATTTGGAGGTACTGATGCAAAAAACATGTGAACTAACTCAAACTTTCGGCGGAGCACGTCTGCTGGCTCCCCACAGGCTACCGGATGATCTCCTCATCCGGGTCGCGACTAACAATGTCGCTCGCGATCTCGCGCGAGATTCGAGCAAGTACAATCCTGTATGGGGATTCGTGGAGCGCGTGAGACAAAAAACCAACCTCACTATCGGTGGGTCAAATAAGGAACTGGATCGCCAACTATATGATCTGCTCGTTACCAATCCTGCGCCCTCCAACGGAGTGCTTCATACAATCTGTCTCATGACTTCTGGTAAGTGTAATTTATTCTGTGAGCAATGCTACACGGATCAAACCGCTCACCAAGGAGCCTGGCGGATTTATGAATCTGCAATCCGCGAAGCAAAGTCTTATGGTGCTCAAACCGTGTATATCGCCGGTGAAGGGGAACCGTTCCTCGATGATCACATCGGTAACATAATTCGGCTCGCCACAGAATTGGGGATGGATGTACTCATGTTCTCCAACGGACTTCAATTCTGTCATGAGACGGTGGGGTATCGCCGAATGAGGGCGAGAATTATGGAACGAGATGGAGAAGTAAGTGCACAAGAGTTCGTCCGGTGGCTGGCACAATACCCCGTGCATCTGTATCTCAAGATGCACTCGGCAAACCGGACCATTAACTCCCGTCTATGCGGTCTGATCGGGAGAAAATTCGACTACACATACGAAGTGGCCGAGTTCAATGGCCACCAGATGGATGTGCCAACCCCACTTCTGCGCCTGCCAGAATGGAAATTTCCCATTGAGCGATTGGGGTTTGATGCGATGGTGGTAAAGGAGAATGCGGATGAACTGTTAAATGTCGTCTGTCCATGGTCGCAATCCATGGGTTTAGCGTTGTATTGCGAACCTTTCATCCCATCCGGCCGCATTCTTGGTGATCCTTCCCCCACGCCAGAACAACTTAATGCCCTGCGGCAATCCGGATACCTTGTTCGACAAGATTGCACGTTGAATAAGTTAATTGGGAAAGTTGTGATTTGGAGTCGGGGCTTCGTGTCGCCAATCTTAGCTTTCACTTGGCAACAGCTAGCCGAGCGTCCTGCCCTCCTCTATGATCCCGAGCGGGGATTCATGGAACAACGTGATTATCATTCCTTGTTCCAAATCCTGCGCTACCAGGCGGGTTGCCCTTGCGCAATGGGCAACCAGAATTTGGAGCGTATGCTGGATGAATACGCTCCACGACAAAAAAGTGAAGCATAAAGCTTCACTCAAATACTACGAAAGACCTTGGTATTTCCTATCAAGGCTTTTCTGTTAAAACTAAAACATTAGGACTCCATCAGCAACTGCAATTATCTGATGCTTCGTCGCAGCCGGAACATTTGGGCTGGCAGTACGAACCGCCGCAAGAATGGTGGGAATCGTGCTCATCAGCCTCCGCGCCGCACATGGAACACTTCCACCCCTCTGCGGACACCCCGCAGGTAGTGCAGGTAAGGTCGTCCATAAAACAGTGAGTAAGAAATAATTTAATTAATGTGCCTTAAACGGCAAAGACAATTCCTCAAATGCGCCCATCTGCGACCGTAACCCATTGAACCAATTCCACCACCATGGCTGCGAACTAGGCGGAGAGGAAGGAGGCTCGCTTGGCGCGCTCGAAGCACCGGTTTGTACCTGCAATGCTTTTGCCACATCTATCAAACCCGATCCGTAATAGGCATCTTTGCCCTTGCTTCCCAAATCCTGCGCAGTTGATTCGAGCCGTGAACGCACCTCACTTGGGTTAATCACTCCTTTACTCATGAGGAGTGCCGCCGCGCCCGCGACATGCGGGGTTGCCATTGAGGTGCCTTGATAGAAATAATAACCAAACTGTGTGGAATTTCCTTGCGCGAAAGTTTGCTGGAGTACACCATCGCCATATCCATCCTTATTCTGATCAACATTAAGATCCCCGCCCGGCGCCACTAGATCAACAAATGATCCATAATTGGAATATCGCGCACGCTGTTTATCATACCGCACCGCGCCCACTGCAATCACATATTCATTATAGGCAGCAGGATACATATTGCGCTTCTTGCCGTCATTCCCCGCAGCTGCCACGATAGTTGCGCCCTTGCCGTACGCATAAGCGACGGCATTTTTCACTGTGTTGGATGTTGCCGTGGTACCGAGAGAAAGGTTTATAACCTTTGCGCCGTGATCTGCCGCCCAACGGATGCCGTCCGCCACATCCGCAAGCGTACCTGATCCGTTTGCGCCCAGCACTTTCACCGGCATGAGGCTTGCTTTAAAGGCGATCCCTGTTGTACCTATCATATTATTTGTCGTCTGCGCAATGGTGCCCGCCACATGCGTGCCGTGTCCCTCATCGTCATTGGGATGCGCGTCATCATTCATAAAATCATACCCTGCCACAAAGGTAGTACCCGCAAAATCGGGAGCCTGCTTAAATACTGTTCCTTTCACCGGATCAATATAATCCTCATACGCAATACCTGTATCTACTACCGCGACTACCACTCCTTCACCCTGTGCCATGTCCCAGGCCTGCTCCATCTTAATTTGTGGCATGTGCCATTGATATGAATAATATTGGTCGTTGGGAACCATGAGCGCATAGACCAATGCGTTAGGCTCCACATACTCGACGTCCGGCATCCTCTCAAGCAATTGTGCAAAGCGCTCGGCATTAAATCCTAGGGGCATTTCCACTCTTCGCATATCTCTGGCGGTATGGAGAGGGCGCTCTTTCAGAGCCCCTAACCTTGAACGCAAATCCTCAATGGCGCGCTCGCCGCTTCCCTCGTCTTTGAATTTCACAATGAATTCCTTCCCATCCCATCCATCCGCTTTAAGGAGTGTCCTGTGTTCAAATAGATCAACTGCTGCCTCGTCTGAAGCATAGCCAGACGAAGTGATTATAAGGACACATAATAGCGCCATTGTCAAAAATACATATTTTCTCATAGATTCCTCCCTTTTTGCCCGCCCTGGTTATCCCAAGGCCAGACTTAAAATACTGCGCTTTATGATTATAGCAATATAAAAAGCCCTGTTAAAGGGGTTGAGGAAACAACTGCTCACTTATACTAGAAGCAAAGGCATATCAAAGAAATAAAAGCACGCAAATTGCTTTGCGTGCGTGTAACGGATATGAAAATTATTCGTTCCAGGAACCTCGGCACCGGCCTACTTTCCCAGGACCGGGTTGGGTCCAAGTATCATCGGCGCTGATGCGTTTCACGGCTCTGTTCGGGATGGGAAGAGGTGGTTCCACATCGCTCGAGGCACCGAGATCTCTGAAACGAATAATCGGTAATAACCAAACGCTTCATGCATTTCACTGAAGTATCGCCTGTCCACTCTTTGGGAATCCGTCGTTCGACCGAATAGTACCGCTCGGCTTCACTCCTTACGGAGCTTCCACCTACGGCCTATACACCCGCTCATCTCGCGGAGGTCTGAATAATGAGTGTTAATCTTGGGGTGGGCTTCACGCTTAGATGCTTTCAGCGTTTATCCCGACTGAACGTCGCTACCCAGCGATGCCCTTGGTAGAACAGCTGGTACACAAGAGGTTCATCCTTCCCGGTCCTCTCGTACTAGGGAAGAATCCCCGCAACACTCAAGCGCCCACGACAGATAGGAGACCGAACTGTCTCCATGATGTTCCACTATTACTAGTGGCATAGACTATATCTTCATCCCAGTCCACTGACTGGGAGTCGGCGTATGATCAGAATATTGTTTATAGAATAGAAAATATGACTTCTGATCTCATCCGTTCCCTCTCGGTACTTGGAATCAGTCGTTACGGGGTCCAATTTACATTGAACTTCCCTCGGTATAGCCCCATCTACGTTCGGTCAAAATATAATAAATGGGATTCCACCGATATTAGCCGAATTTTACTACTACTTTATAGTAGTAGGTCGCAATAAATTTACGACGTTCTGAACCCAGCTCGCGTACCGCTTTAATTGGCGAACAGCCAAACCCTTGGGAGCTTCTGCACCCCCAGGATGCGATGAGCCGACATCGCTGTCGGATTCCATGATTTCTCATGGGGTAGACTATATCTTCATCTCGCCCCGGATCGTAGTCCACATAACGTGAACATAATCTCGGTGTACGTTGGCGAGCGTCGGCGTGTGATCCGACATAAGTCAGATCTCCCCTTTCGGGTCAGTCGTTACGGGGTCACCTGCCTAAGTTTTGCCATGCAAAATTTTGGCGGGGACTTCCCACGGTGTTGCCGGGTGATATAGGTTCAGGATACCACTTACGGGTTCACCGTTATAAGCCGAATTTTTGGTACAGGATCACTCTTGTAGCACCCCGATGTATTGAGGTGCCAAACCGGGTCGTCGATATGGGCTCTCGGACCCGATCAGCCTGTTATCCCCGGAGTAGCTTTTATCCGTTGATCTTCCGCGCTCCTATGAGCGACGGTCGGTTCACTATGTACTGCTTTCGCAACTGCGCGGGATGTACCCCTTGCAGTAAAGCTGGCATGTGGCATTGCCCTATCTTCCGGGTTTCCATTCCGGAATAGCCAACCTTAGTTAACGCCTCCGTTACCATTTAGGCAATTATGTTAACTTAATCTTATACTCCATCGATGGATGGATATGGGACCTGATAATATTGACAAACATTTCGATATCAGACGAAGGAATATAGAGTTGCGTACCCTCTCTCTGTTTTCTCAATGTGGTATTGACATGGAACTTCCTGCGCAACATGTCTTGAAGCCTTAGTAAGCTCGCCATGTCAAAACAATGAGTATTGATAATCCTTGCGCGATGAAACTTTGATTTCAAAGATCCGTCGTCCATAAACCAAACCGCCAGTGACAGAGGAGTAACAAGTTTTGCGATCATCTTTGGCACGATCTTTTTACGATCTGCGTAAAATTGCTGCCCATAAAACCGCAACGCGCCGCTGCTGATGGTCGAAAACCAACACTTTTCATGTACCTTTCCCGCCACTGTTTGCAGCTTTGACTGTGGTGGAGTGAGCACCATATTGCTCAACTGCTGATATAACCAATCCACATACTCTTTTTGGCGTATGGAATGCTCTACTTTGCATCGAAACGTTCTGCCATTGTTTTGAGTCTCCAGGTGTCCGTCGCCTAATAACAGACCAACAATAATTTCTCTTTGCCGGTCCGTCAAACGCACAGACTCTGAAAGACTCTTGATGATTTTGTTATTCATAGATTAAGTGTCTCTTAACATGAAAGAGACTCTGCGCGTCGCCGCGCAGTTCAGACTATATCATCATCCCAAAAAATCTTAGGATGCCGAGCGTGTAGTCGTTGAGGTTTAAATTGATAATTGAAATTGGTTTTTACATTAAATTATCAATCTTCTTACCTGCTGATTGTCCGCAGACAAACATTTTTACTAATCATCATTAGTAGTTTGCCATACTCGGATATCCCAGCATATAGCTCGATATTGCGCCCGGCATTGCTGCCGAGCCGCCCCTGAAGATCCCTCTCCAATAATAACATCGGAGTGTAACGGAATGTGGATCTTCGTTAAGGCAACCGCCCCAGTTAAACTACCCACCAGCTACTGTCCTCACATTCCGGATTCACGGAACGAAGTGAGATCTAAAAAAGAACCAGGGTGGTATCTCACTGGCGGTCCGACTTGCGTCGGACCTCCCACCTATGCTGAACAGGTTGATCTTTAGCTCAATAGCAAGTTGTAGTAAAGCTTCACGGGGTCTTTTCGTCTAGCCGTGGGTAGGAGGCATCTTCACCTCCCCTGCAATTTCGCCGAGTCCCTCGTTAAGACAGTCCTCAAATCGTTATGCCATTCGTGCACGTCGGAACTCACCCGACAAGGAATTTCGCTTATCCTGTTACCCTCCAAAGATGGAGGAGTAGGTCATTTCTGCCTACTTCTCACGGTCGCCCGTTGAGATCGGACTATATCTTCCCTGAACCCTGCGTGGTTCATGGGTCTAGCGTATAGTCTCTGAGGATTACCACTACTACTCACCACTTTCCTTAACATCGAAAACATGCTTTTTGACCCAATCTTCACGAATACGTTTCTTTGCTTCCTCATCCTCAGCCGCTTGCAGATCATTTGAAAGCTCTTCTAAAAGCTTCCCTGGATGTTCAGTGCGGGTTATAACTACATCAAATTCCATTTCATCGTATTCGTCGGCAAGCAATTCTCGCGCTTGAGCACGCCAACTCTCTCTCTCCAAATTATCCATTTCTTCTATGTTCATAGTGTGGTCCTTTCCTGCTGGTTGTCTGCACTTGAAACATTATGACTTAAGTACGACCTTTTCTTAATTGTACTCAAGTAGCCCAAGATACTCCAGATATTCCAGCATATAGCTAGATTTTACTAAGGCAACAAAATTCACCTTAGGACGATTTGTTGATGTTAACTCATAGTTTCCTATGAGACCGGACTATATCATCATCAGTACGTCTCAATGATACTGAAGTCTAGCGTATAGTCTCTGAGGATTCTCCATTCGAGGAGCCTTTCCTGCTGATTGCCCAATCCGACAATTTTTCAAACCATTCAGCATATCCTTTCGGATTACTGTTGAGGTATTGTCGGCTCTTAGGGTGTTCCAGCATATAGCTAGATTTATTGAGATAACTACAATCGTCACTCATAGTTATCGCCGGCGTTCATCAGCGCTTCGGTTCAAAGCTACGTTACGCCTTGCGGCGTAATTTCACCTCTCCCCTTAACGTTCTGACACTGGCCAGGCATCAGCCCCTATACGTCGCCTTGCGGCTTGAAGCAGGGACTTGTGTTTTTGGTAAACAGTCGCTTGAGGTCATTCACTGCGCCCCCGATAAATCGGGGGAGGCCTTATTCCAAAGTTACGGCCACTGAATTGCCGAGTTCCTAAACGAGGGTTCTCTCGTCCACCTTGAGCACGCTTATGCTCGCCCACCTGTGTCGGTTTGCGGTACGGACCTGCCTATACTTAACGCATGGTACCTTTTCCCGGCACCTTATTACGGAAGTTCACGCTGCCCGAAGGCTTTGTTTCCAGTCATCCCGATAAATCGGGACAACAACCTACATAACCAAAGCAGGATCCCACACTAAGATGCGTCAGTACAATACAAATATAGACAGGGGGCTGGAATATTAACCAGCTTTTCCATCGGCTACGCCTGTCGGCCTCGCCTTAGGCCCGCCTCACCCCCGACCGATCATCGTTGTCGGGGAACCCTTAGGCTTGCGGTGGGAAGGATTCTCACCTTCCTTCCTGCTACTTATGCCAACATTCTCACTCCCGTACGCTCCACCAGCCCTCACGGGTCTGACTTTACGGCATACGGGACGCTCCTCTACCACGCTGCCAGTGCAAAGCACTGACAGGTCTGCACATTCGGTACCAAGCTTAGCCCCGGTACATTTTCGGTGCATAGCGACTTGACTAGTGAGCTGTTACGCTATCTTGAAAGGATGGCTGCTTCTAAGCCAACCTCCTAGTTGTCGAAGTCACTACACTCCCTTTTACACTTAGCTTGGATTTAGGGACCTTATATCGCAGTCGTGGGCTCTTCCCCTTGTGACCAATGGAGCTTCGCCCCCATAGTCTGACTCCCCCTATCATGCCGGCCGGTATTCGGAGTTTGGTTGGCTCGACTAGGCTTGCGCCATGCCGAGCCATTCAGTAGCTCTACCCCCGGACGGTTTATAGAGAGGCTAGCCCTTAAGCTATTTCGAGGAGAACCAGCTATTCCCGAGTTCGATTGGAATTTCACCCCTAGTCACAGATCATCCCCCAGTTTTGCACGGCTGGTGGGTTCGGGCCTCCCCCCGTATTTCTACGTGGTTCACCCTGTCCATGACTAGATCACCCGGCTTCGGGTCTTGTCTACGGTGCCATAACGGCTGTTGAAGCCTCGCTTTCACTATGCCTTCTCCCGATTGATCGGGATTCGACAAGCAGCGCAGACAAACTCGTTGGCTCATTCTTCAATAGGCACGCCATAACCCACCTAAATTTCCTTACGGAAATTTCGGCGGGCGTTGACTCCTTGTAAGCACATGGTTTCAGATACTATTTCATCGCCCTCCCGGGCTGCTTTTCACCATTCCCTCACGGTACTTGTTCACTATCGATTACGGAGCGTATTTAGCCTTAGGCCATAGTCGGCCCTGGTTCCGCCGGGATTTCACGGGTCCCGACGTACTTAAGAACAATTCTAAGGAGCACAAAACCCCTTTCGCGTACGGGGCTCTCACCCACTCTGGCTCCCGTATTCCACGGGATTCCACTAGGGAAGTCTTGTAGATAGGCTCCTCCCGGATTTACAAGCTCCGGTATAGATTTGTCTTACAACCCTGTGTAAGCATAAGGCCTTGTAAGCCGTCCACACTCTTCATCCCTTACTCCTTGCGGAGCAAGAGAATTATAGCATGGGAACCTCTACAGTTTAGGCTGTTCCCTTTTCGCTCGCCGCTACTAAGGGAATCACTATAGACGCTAGTTCACGCTAATGCCGACGCGAGTTTACGCAAATTGCGTTAACTAGCGTACATGTCGCGTAAACTAGCATCTACGTATATTTTTTTCTTTTCCTCCGGTTACTGAGATGTTTCACTTCACCGGGTGCGCTTCCTTGCCCTATATATTCAGACAAGGATCTCCGACGTTATGAGCGCCGGAGGGGTTCCCCCATTCGGAGATCCCCGGATCAAAGGTTGCTTGCCACCTCCCCGAGGCTTATCGCAGGCTGCTACGTCCTTCATCGCCGCTCGCGTATCGAGGCATCCACCATGTGCCCTTCTCATGACGGATTCCCAAAGAGTATTCAGGTATGCTCTTTGGGAATATTTTGAATTGACGAGAGATACTTCATTTCTCTTTTTGCGAAATGCAATTTTAAATTGACGCTTGTTTATTACCTCTCAATTGTCAATGAACGCGCACGCCATCTTCTACAGTATTCTTCTCCCAGGCAGTGCGTCTTCTTATAAGAAATGGCACACCGCCTTGCAGAAGAATAAGATCAATTATGTATTTGTTTAAAAAATAAAAAGTATTAAAAAACCGCTTTGTCTCAAAGCGGTCGCACACATAACCTCACACGAGCCTTTAGCCGCTTGAGACGTTAACTATTACCTGATATGCATTCATAAAAATCTTCACTTATCAATAAAATTAGGCTAACATTAGTGCCTATTTATTAATTATAGCGTGGAAAACTGAAATTGAATAGCTCAAATCATGTTTAGTATAACCTTGAATTGCTTCCCTGTCAACAAATACCCCGCCTTGGTAGGCGGGGTATTGCTTAATATTAATAATGCCGTTCGCAACGGTCCCTTTAAGGACCTGCTACTTTCATCACTCCTATCTCCGCACTGGCAACCGCAGTGCTATTTTCATACACTACCGATGATGGCGCCGTCACGATAAATTCAGTCCGCAGGTTATTTTGAGTGAATGAGGAAGAAGAGAGCGCTCTCTTTTTGCCGCCCTCGACGTAATAGTAGGTGGTAGGCGCGCTTGTATATTTGATCACCGTACCTGCCGGATACTGCGTCGCGGTGAGCTTATTGGCTACTGCATTTGTTGACTGATAATTGATGAAGAAGGGGTCAGCAACATCCACAATCTTCTTCGCCCATGCAGCGCCGTACAACGACATGGCAATCTCTTCCGTGGGGATCCAGCGCAACACACCCCCAGGCTCTACCGCATACGTTTTTGGATCAGTGGTGATTTTAATGAGGTACGTCCCCGGCCGCATTGTCACGTTTGCCTTGATGGGATACGATTGGAGTTCGTCCCGTGTAACTTCTTTCACCCCAGAAAAATCCGCATACCATGATTTAAAGGTTACCTCGTTGGGAAATACATATCGCTTCAGATCGCTGCCAAGATAATACACGCTTCGGCAAGAATCATTGACGGCCGCACCCGCGACGCAGGTAAGTTTTATTAAATCACCGGGATTCGCCACCGTCGTCTTGTCTCCTACGATAACAAAAAGGGTAAGATGGGTAACCTGTGCGGTAATGGTATTCGTGGCAGTATTCAAGGTGCCCGCTACTTCAACCCATTTCTTCGCAGTCGCATCCCAGTATTGCAGCTTGAGGCTTGATTCTTTGAGCCCTTTGACCATCTCCTCGGTGTATTGGAACGTGAGCGTGACCGGTTTGCTGAAAGTGGTTACCGCGCTGGTGCCCACCGTGACTGCGATCTCATACGCTTGCCCCCCTACGGCGCCTTGCGCACTCGTAAGGGACGAATAAGTGGCAGTGGGGGTAATACTGACGTCGGCAGTACCTGATACTGCGCCGCTGGGCAGTGTCACGCTTGCGGAGTTATCAGAGAGCGCTACCATTCCGCCGGTTGCTCCCGTAACTTGTTTTGTGGCTGCGGCGGCAAGCGCAGAGGGAGCGCCCTCATACTGCTGGGTATTGGTTGACTCGGTGCCGGTTTTGCTCACCGCAACGACTGTATAGTAATACGTCTTTCCTTTTGTTAATCCCGTATTAGTATATGAAGCACCAGTTTGCGCGTCCGGAAGAGCAGTACCTTTTTGCCCTTTTACTTCTGAACGGTAAATACGGATGAATGAAAATTCAGTATTGGTGGGCTTTGTCCACGATACCTTCAGTGACGTGCTGGTTTTAAGATCAGAAACGCTTATACTTGTGGGTGCGGCCTGTGTGGTGACGGTAGCTGCTCCACCACCACCACCTCCTCCTGAACCAGTAGATCCGGTACACATCACACTGGTTGAAGGCGTTAAAGTAACAGTGCCAACAGTAGATAAGGTAATCTGCGAAGTGGTTCCGCTGCTTACGCAAGTTGCGGCAGCACTGTCGGGGTTATCGACAAGATCTCTGCCATTCGCTGACTGCACTATCACTAACTGACCGCTTAAAAGCGTGAACTGGACATTGCCGGAATTCACGGTCATCGAATCGGCCGTGCCGCCTGAAATCACGGTAAGATTGATGCCAAGGTCAGGGATGTTGACGGTGGTATTCTCGCTGAAATTGAGCTCCTGTGCGGCGGCAGGATATCCGACCACAAGCGCCAGAAGCATTGTGATGATGCCAATAGTGAATCGTTTCATAGGTAAAGTACTATTAGCTTTAATACCTTATTTCAGGCACTGATCATTGGCGCTGCATACGAGAGAAGTGCCGTCGACGTAACAATACACCCATGCATCTGCGTCCACGTCGCGAAGCTTCAGACAAGCGGCAGTATCAGCGTCACCTATTTCAAGAGTAGAGGTCGCGGTACTATTCCCGTCGCCGACTGTGTAGTTGCCCGTAGAGGTCGCATTACCTGTCATCGTGGTGCCGCCCGTGGAGGTACTGTCTACCTTAAGCACGTCTACCCCTGACCCGTTCTCGACCTGAAATGCCGTGGTGGAAGAAACATTGAAGAGCGCGCCGTCGGTCGAGTAGATATCGCCAGTAAGGGTTGAGGAACCGGTCACGGTCACTCCTGCGGTCGCGGTATTCACTTTAAACACCGATACCCCTGATCCGTTCTGCACCTCAAGGGCGGTGGTGGAGGACACATTGAACAATGCGCCGTCAGTTGAGTAGATATCAGCGGCTAATGTGGTATTGCCTGTCACATACAACTTATCATCAATCTCCACATCATCCTGCACGTACAGATCACCGCCGGTGTAGCTAAGGAAGTTAGCCGTGCCGGCTGCGCCGATCCAATGATAGACGGTAGTGGTCGCATTGCCAGTCATCACCACACCGCCATTGGTGGTGTCAACTTTAAGTATATTCGTCCCTGAACCATTCTGGACCAAAAGTGCAGTAGTCGAGGCAACGTTAAACAAAGCGCCGTCGGTTGAGTAAATATCCGCTGCATGGGTAGAAACTCCGTCAACCGTGAGCGTGCCGTTCGCCTGAATATTGCCGTCAGTGGAAAGGGTAACCCCGGTACTGCCGTAACCTCCGCCAGCGGTGAATGCGCCTGATACACTCGAAATGGCGGGATAGAAAGTACCGTCAACTTCTAAATCACCCTGGATATACACGTCTCCGCTTGCTAAATCAACATTATCCGCAGTGCCCGCAGCCCCTACCCACAGCGCCACGGTGCTCGTCGCCTTTCCCGTAATTGTGACACCGGTATTCGTAGTATCAACTTTCAAGACATCCGTCCCAGAACCGTTTTCTACTTGGAAAGCAGTCGTGGATGCGACGTTGAAGAGCGCGCCGTCGGTGGAGTAAATATCGCCAGTAAGGGTTGAGGAACCGGTCACGGTCACTCCTGCGGTCGCGGTATTCACTTTAAACACCGATACCCCTGATCCGTTCTGCACCTCAAGGGCGGTGGTGGAGGACACATTGAAGAGCGCGCCGTCGGTGGAGTAGATATCCGCTGCATGAGTAGCAGCTCCTGTCACATACAATGCGCCGTCAATCTCCGCATCGTTTTGTACATAGAGTTCACCGCCGCTGTAGCCAAGATAATTCGCGGTGCCGCCGGAACCAATCCATTGATAGACCGTAGTAGTCGCTTGGCCGGTAATCACGACACCAGTATTCGTGGTATCAACTTTCAAAACATCCGTTCCAGAACCGTTTTCTACTTGGAACGCGGTCGTGGAGGCAACATTGAACAATGCGCCGTCAGTGGAGTAAATGTCGGCTGATAATGTCGTGGCGCCTGTAACAGCCATGGTTCCGGTAGTTGAGACATTGGTCCCAACAGTTGTTGCCGCGACTACTGCGAAAACCGCCGCGACAGATGCAATGGTCACGGTAGCAGCGGTACTTAATACGGTTCGGAGTCGAATATTTAACATAAGCCTTTCTTTAATAATAAAAAACGTGCCAAAGTGCACGCTCTTAATAATTCCCTTGTGAAGGGTTTAATAATAATGATTGAAGAGAGAATGTATTTCCCATTCGAGTGAGCATGCCCTCGAGAGGGATAGTAAAAATAAAAAACTTGTATAAAGTATACAATAAATTTTAGAAAATACAATACTGTGGATAACTCCTCAACCGTTATAATATAGCACTACACGCCCCCACACAGCAGATTACCCAACAAATGATCATCAATCAACGATAGATTATGATTACTACGTTAACCAAGAGGCACCCGCGGCCCCGATAAATAATTCGCGATAAAACGCACAATGCCACCTATACTCACGAACACGCTCACCATCATTATGAGCACCACCAATGCCATGATGGTTCGATAAGGGGTCCATTGCAGATATCCCATGATGCTCAATCCCACAGGCGCGAGCCAAAGTGTGGTGCCTATCACTTCTTTTTTCCCTAAGATATTAAACATACCAACCCTAAATCAAAATTCAAAATCCATAACTCAACCCTTCGACAAGCTCAGGGTGACAAATATATTGTCATGGTGAGTTGAGTCGAACCATGACTTTTAATTTTTTCATTTCAATCACTTCGTCCCCCACGTCGTGGTATATCCGAATAAACGGAACCACGAATCAAAATAGCCAAAGATCTTGTGTACTGCCCTTCCGGTTACTACAGCGCCAAGGCGTCCGCGGAATATCATATAGATAAAAAATATATAACTACCAAACAATACGAACGAGAGCACCATCGAATACAACAACTCTGGAATCAGTAATGTGCGCATCGCCACATCAAGCCAATCCTTCCCTTTATCCAGCAATAATGTAATAACGAGCTGGGTAATATAAAAAACCACACTCATACCGATCGAAGTTGTCCGTATGACGGTAATGAGTGTCGATTCGCCATTGCCGCTCTGATGCCACACGAGCGACACCAAAATCGCACTCAAGAGCGCTAAGGTAAGCATATGGGAAAGCACATCAGGCAAAACCGCGAGCATTTTCCGCCAATGGCTCTCTACGACCCTCAATCCCCCGTACTGCCAACGGACGCGCTGGCGCCATAATTGGCCAAAGGTAGAAGGAACCACCGTCCCTGCAATTGCAGCATCCGCAAGCGCCACATGATACCCGCGCGATTTCATCCTCACCGTCAGATCATAATCTTCCAAGAGCTGTGATTGATCATACCCTTTCACTTCATTAATTAAAACCGTGCTTCTTATAAGAGAGGCAAGCCCGTGCATTATCAGAGGCCCCAAGAGGAATCCTCGATCAGCAACGCGTGCGACATTGAATCCTACGTACTCTAACCCTTGAAGGCGGGTGAAAATATTCTCATGCCGATTGCACACGCGCGCCTGGGTGCACACCGCGCCCAAATATTCAGAAGCATGGAGCGCCTGTATGAGCGAAGAAATCGCATTAACCGCTAACATGACATCATCATCGAGCACTAAAATGTCATGCGGTGGTCCTGGAGGATACCGAAGAGCGGCAAGCCCGCGATTCACCGCGCCTGCCCTCTTACTATTAGTCTTAAGATGAAGAAGAGTGAAATCTGCGCTGCGGCCGAGCACTGCCGCGATGTGTGAGAGGCTCGCAAAAAAATCTTCCTCGCCAGGAGGTGTTGCATCATCAACTACCACCACCTGCCGCACGCAAGGGTGAGAAAGGAGCGTGCGCACAAGCGCCTTTAATTCCTGCGGTGGTTTATAGGTGGGGATCACCGCGCTCACGAATACAGAAGCGGCCGAAGACGCACCTACAGAACCCGGCAATGACTTAGGGATAAAAAGATTCACCGGGTACTGCTTCAATGCCACTAAAGGCGCCTTAAATGACGGATCGAGCATGGGCATGGGGACAAAAAAACGGGCTTTTCATTGCCCTCCTTGAACAAAAGAGAGGCAATTCAGATCCCGGGATTTACCTCTCTGCGCTAGGATATTTTAGCACAAAACCACGCGCGCTGCCATACAACCCATGGCAACTGCTCATTGATTTTAGTACCCACACCCATACCTCCCCCTGCCGTAGGGGGAGGACAATAACATCAAAGTTCTCCCCCTGAAAGGGGGAGAGGCACAAGAGGGGGTTGCAATCATGATGATATACCTTCAATGCACGCGCGCAATCCTGTGTTATTCAAATTAATGATATTTCCGCCTCGTGGGTATGGGTATTATAGATGGCAACGCTTGGCGGTGTCATGGCGCTGCCTGGCAATTCCGCAAGCGTCCCCGAATTAATAAACAGAACGCTACCATGCCGTTCGATTCTTGCGCGGTGATCATGTCCCGCGCACACGCAATCATACTCCCCGCACTTGATAAGCGCTTCGGTGATTGCCGGCTGGTCGCCATGATATGCGGCAATCCGTTTCCCCTCAAGCGTAAGCGAGAAAAAGTTCCCGAATTCATATTCGCTGAGTCCGTGCTTCTCTTTGTACTGCAGATGGAGAAAAATGTCACCCGTGTTATTGCCAAAAAGAAACTTTACAGGACAGCGCAGATCCTTATAGAGCTGCAAGGTGAATGGCGATACGATATCGCCGCAATGGATGACGAGACCGACCTTGCGCTCAACGAAAAGCGCGACCGCCTTCTGGATGCGCGCGGTTTGGTCATGGGTGTCCGAAAGAATGCCGATGATCATATGGCGTAAATATTATTTAGAATAAAAAAATCTTTACTGAATTTGATTTCACTCCTCATTTCACATACGGCACACGTACACGAACGCGGGCGGGAAATTGTACAATTCAAATTTTAACACTACCTTGCCAAATACCTTTTTCACCTGCCTAAAACTGCGCAGGGAGTATTGATATTGTATATAAACGCCCTTGCGATGTAAGTGTGTAATTATTTCGGATAATAAACCCTCGAGCGCGGCGCGGTGGAAATGCGCAAGAGGCAGACTTGAAATGATGTAATCTGCTTTCTTGAATCCGTATTTCTTTAAATAGCGCCCGATGCGTTCTGCGCGATCGCACACCACAAAGACACGGGGATCAGTGATCGTGTGTTTCAGGTGTGCTGCTAATTCTTTATTTAGTTCAAAGACAATGAGCGTGGCATGAGGAGGTAGCAGTTTAAGAATATGCGTGGTGATCGCTCCCGTACCGCCGCCAAATTCCACCACGCACTTTGCGCGCGGCAAATGCACTCCTTCGAGCATGGTGCGCGCAAGAAACTGCGAACTCGGCACAAACGCCCCTATTTGATTAAAATTTTTCAGGCTATTTTTTAAAAAAAGAAGATATCCCATAGCGATAGCGCAAATATACCCCCGTACAAGTGGTGGGCGAGGAGGGAGTTGAACCCTCAATCTCTTGCGAGAACAAGGTCCTAAGCCTTGTGCGTATGCCAGTTCCGCCACTCGCCCATTATTATCCAACGGAGTACATTCACCAACCTACCCCGCATTGTGCTCTGCTCTAATGCGGGAATTCTCCCGGGTTTTCCGGTCTCACTCCGCTCGACATAGGAAAACCCCTCTCCGCAGTCGCACGCAAAGCAGTTTGCGTGCTTTTTCTGCTTCGAGCCACTCCGGGCTCCCTCACCACTGTAACAAAATAGACCATATTGCTCAAACTGGCAAAGAAACCTACACTAAAATCATGCATATTAAGGCGTCTATACCCCTTGCGCTTATCGCACTCTTCCTCCTGCTCTCCCCTCTACATGCCGAGAACGGTCATGTAGTAATTAATGAAATCAAAGTAGGAGGGGAAAAAGCGACTGACGAATTCATTGAACTCTATAACCCCACAGACGCGGATGTGAACCTCACGGGGTGGCGGCTGTCGAAAAAAACTGCCTCCGGGTCGCTCTCAAACCTGCTTACTGAATTCCCTTCTCTCACCCTTACGGCGCATGGTGTGGTGGTGATTGCCCATAATGACTACGCGGGAGCAATACCCAAAAGCATAGCCTACTCGACACAATCTTCCCTCACGGCCGACAACACCCTCATCCTCTACTCTGATAATGGCCATACCATCATGGACCTCGTGGGTATGGGGAGCGCGAGCGAAAGTGAAGGCAATGCCGCGCCTACGCCTGACCCCGGCATGAGCATCGAACGCAAGGGAGGTGTGGATACCAATAACAATGCAGCCGATTTTATTATACTCACCACACCCACCCCTCACCAATCCTTCATAGAATCGCCTGAATCAAATAATGAGAGTCAAGGTTCTGGAAATAACGGGGGATCACACGAAACTACATCCACCCCACAAGGAACCGCCTCGTCAGGTATACTTGTCACCTTCAGCGAAGTATTGCCAAACCCTGTAGGCGATGACACCGCGAGTGAGTGGATTGAATTGGTAAACCTCACCAATCAAGAAATCAATCTTGCTGATTGGGCAGTAGAGGATGCATCGGGCAAACATTATACGATTAAACAAAGTAGTGTCATTTCTTCAACTACCATTGCGCCAAAAGGCTACTTTCTCTTGCCACGCAACGCCACCAACATATCACTGAATAATACAGGCACGGAAATTTTAAGACTCCTTAATCCCAACGAACAAACAATCGTTTCAATAAGCTATACCGGCCCTGCACAGGAAGGCTCCGCGTGGGCGCGCGATAGTGACGGCAATTATCAATGGTCCGCCACGCCCACCCCGTCGGCATCTAACGTGATCACACGGCCAGAACAACGACCCCCCCCACCCCCCCTTACTAAGGGGGGGACAGAGGAGGGGTCTCCGCAAAGTAGCACCACATCTCCCACTCCTTCCACAACCTTAACTGTTGTCATCAACGAACTCCTCCCTAACCCCATAGGCGATGATACAACTGGTGAATGGATTGAACTAAAAAATGAAGGAGACGATGAAGCTAGTCTTGCCGGATTCATACTCTCCGACGCGAGTGGCGCATCCTACACATTTACCACTCAATCTAGCCCAATCCCACCTCACGGGCTCCTGCTCCTGCCGCGCGCACAAACCAAGATCGTGCTTAACAACGACGATGATACCATTTCCCTCAGTTACCAAGGACAAATGATAGCACAAGCCCAATACGGCAAAAGCGAAGAGGGTATATCGTTTGCCCGCGACAACCAAGGAAATTATGCATGGACCACTGCGCCCACACCTGGAAAGCCCAATATATTTTCCCTTCCTGCTGAAACCGAAGAAGAGCCTGAAGAAGAGGAAAAACCATTCAATGCGCAAACCGCTGTGGTAGCATCGCAGGATGATGAAGATACACAAAACGCGGATGCGCCAAGCAAACCAACAGAGCCTTCAATGAAGGGCATACGAAAAGTCGCAATTAAGGATATACGAAGTCTTCCACGCAACACGAACGTTACTATTGAGGGGGTTGTTATCGTCCCGCCCGGTGTTTTCGGACGCACGAGCATGTACCTGAATGGCATACAAATCTATTCGGTGGCAGTGCAATTCCCGGATTGCGCCGCAGGCGACCTTGTGGAAGTGCGGGGGTATGTGAGCATGAGCGGCAACGAAACGAGAATCACCGTACCTAAAACCGGATGGGTTAAAAAAATTGGCACGGGGGAATCACCGGAGCCTCTTTTGCTCACTGCGGCCGCATTGAGCGACGAACAGGAAGGTAGCCTTGTGCAAGTGGAAGGGGAACTGATTGAGAAAAAAAGCACGACCCTCTGGCTCGATGATGATACGGGGGAGGTACGCATAGTGCTTAAAAATACCACGGGCCTCCGGCCTGAAGATTTCACGGCAGGCGAACGCTACACAATCAAGGGTATTCTCTCAGAAACAAGTGCAGGTTACCGGGTGCTGCCGCGCGGCAAGGATGACACGGCCTCCCTGGGTACAGTGCAAGGAGCCTCCACACAAAAAGAAATGTCCACTTCAGGCGCCCGAAACACACAACCTCTCTACTACGTAGTGACCGCACTCGCGCTCATTGCCATTGCGCTTGGCGTGGGGGTAAGAAAATGGCGGGAACATAAAGGTATATCAACCCCATAATATTATGATTTCTCCTTTGTCATCAAAGCGTTCCTGCCCGGACTGCGGCCCTGTCCCTATTCACCACGCCTCATCTTTTTTCGCCGCACTCGCAGCTATTACGCTGACCCCCCTCTCCCACTATTGCTCTCCACTCCGCACATTGCTCAACCGTCTCGCACAGAGCACTCTACTACAAACGTATACCGTGAAACTTTTCAAATGTTTCACGCGCTTGGGGCTCGGCACCATTCATCTTGAGCCTCACCCCGACCTTACCCATCGCGCACATCTGCTTTGGGCAGAAGCTATCCGGCGAGGAATACACATATGGGAATTCCGTCCCCTCACACATAGCATCGAGCTCTTCATCGCAGAGCGCCATGCACAACGTGTGATCTTCAACAGTCTTCCTCGCCCCCCGCTGAGGGTGAATAATTTACACTGGATCGATGATAAACTGATAGTAAAACAGGCGCTCGCACGTTCATCTATTCCCGCCCCGCGCGGATATGCCGTGAGCACGCTCCGTGGAGTTGCGCGCGCTTTTGAGAGGCTCATCCCGCCGTTGGTGGCGAAACCGCGCTTGGGCTCGCGCGGACGCCATGCGCATGTGCAGATCCATACTCGCGAGCAATTAATCCGGGCCTTCCTCTCCGCGCGTAAGCTCTGCCCGTGGGTAATGGTGGAAGAGGAGCTTGAGGGTGACGTGCATCGCGCGCTCCTTGTGGGAGGAAAATTAATTGCGGTCGCGCGCCGGAACTACCCACAGGTGGCGGGAGACGGCACACGCACCATCCGGCAACTCGTAGACATCGAGAACGCCCAGCCCTACCGGGATGGCACCGTCTTCCATCCCATCCCCACCGACGGCGCCACTACCAGATATCTGAATGCCTGCCGCAGGGATTGGAGCGATATGCCAGCGGCAGGAGAAACGGTAATCCTTGACCGTGGAGTCATACGCGAACGCGGCGGATTAACCCACGACGTCACGGACGAGGCGAATACTGAAAATGTAAGGCTATTTGAACGAATCGCGCGCATTATTGGCGACCCCCTCATAGGGATAGACTTCATTATCAAGGACATGACCCGCCCATGGTTCGCACAAAAACGTTCGGGGGTCATTGAATTGAACGCGCTGCCCTACATAGACCTCCATCACTATTGTCTCAGCGGCACTCCTCGCAACGCCGCCGCGGCAATATGGGATATGATCTTCCCATAATAAATTTTGCAAAAATAATCAAATTTTATAGATTTATTGCATTGCATATAAAATTATGCTAAATTTATAGCATAATTTTATTTATGAAATCTGACAAAAAAATTATTGTAGCGCTCCTCTGCGGAGGGCCGTCGCTTGAAAGGGGTATATCACTGAATTCCGCGCGGTCGGTGCTTGACCATCTCAAAGGAGGGGATATTGACATCCTCCCCATTTATTTTGATTATAAAAAGCGCCCCTACCGCATTTCCCAATCCCAGCTCTATTCCAACACGCCCTCTGATTTCGATTTCAAATTGAAATATACGGCTAAACCTCTGGACGACGGGGCATTCGCGAGGTTATTGCGTCGCGCGGACATAGTATTCCCGGTGATGCACGGGCCATTTGGCGAAGACGGCGGGATACAACGAATTTTGGAAAAAAATGATATTCCTTTTATCGGGTCGTCCGCTGACTCGTGCAAGCTCCTGTTCGACAAATATGACGCGAACGAATACATCCGCGCCCATGGATTCCATGCGCTCCCTTCGGTGGTACTAAAAATATACCACCACGACCACAAAAATATCATTGATGCATTTTTCAAGAAACACCATATCAGCCGCGCTATCGTCAAACCCGCAAGCGGGGGGTCAAGTATTGGGGTTTTCTCCGTACAGACCCCTGCACAAGCGCTCGATCGGGTCCGGCATCTTTTTTCTTGCCGCTTCGACACGCGAGTGGTAATCGAACCGTTCGCCATGGGGCGCGAATTCACCGTCATCATCCTCCAAAATCGCTTCGACATGCCAGTCGCGATAATCCCCACGGAAATAGAGGCTGATTATACCCACCATCAAATTTTTGATTTCAGGAAAAAATACCTACCCACACGCCAAGTCACCTATCATTGTCCGCCCCGCTTTTCGGATGAAACCATAGACCGCATCCAAGTGCAGGCAGAGCAGCTTTTCACCCTCTTTCATATGCGCGACTTTGCCCGCTTCGACGGTTGGGCGCTCAAGGATGGCAATATCTGGTTTTCGGATTTCAACCCAGTGAGCGGCATGGAGCAAAACAGTTTCCTTTTCCAGCAAGCAAGTCGCATCGGGCTTTCGCACCGCGGCGCATTGCGCGCGCTCGTCAGCCATGCGTGCCAACGGTACGAAATTCCCTTCCCCTCATCCGCTGACGATGAGAACACACACCGCGAGCGCCGCAAGCCGGTCCATATACTCTTTGGAGGAGAAACCTCCGAACGGCAAGTCTCTCTCATGAGCGGCACCAACGTGTGGCTGAAACTCAGGCGCTCTCACCGCTACTATCCTGTACCATTTATCCTTGATGAAAAACAAAGAGTGTGGAGGCTGCCCTATACGTATACCCTCAACCATACCGTGGAGGAGATAATTGACAATTGCGTACGGGCCGCACAAGACCATACGCGCCTTTCCCACTTTGAACGGCGTGCGCGCTTGCGTCTCGGGTTCCGTCCGCATGAGGCGGAAGAGTTGAGCTTTATCCCAAGGCCCGTACCGCTCAATGAATTTATTAAAAATACCCCTTTCGTCTTCATCGCGCTCCATGGCGGCTTTGGTGAAGATGGTACGCTCCAAGCTATGCTGGACAAGACCCATGTACCGTATAACGGTTCCGGTACGGGCGTTTCTTCGCTGTGTATGGACAAGTGGCGCACCGACCGCGCAATTGAAGCGCTCGCGCTCCCGGGGATCCACGCAATCGCTGAAAAACTTTTAGAATTAAATAATCTTCCAGTTACAAAACGCGAAGCGGTCTCATTTTGGAAAACCCTCACGAGAGAGCTGCGCACCCGCACTATGATTGTAAAGCCGCGCGCGGACGGCTGCTCTTCGGGTGTTGCACATCTTTTTGGCGCAGAAGATCTCATGCGCTATCTCAATGCCATCCGCGCAAAAACATCCTCCATCCCCGCCCATACGCTCAAGCTCCAAGATTCCATAATTGAAATGCCGCGACAGCCTGCAAAAGAGCTCTTGTTCCAATCTTTTATCGAGACCGATACCGTGCGGGTCGCCCGACAAGCCCTAAAATACCGGCGTGTGAGCGGATGGATAGAAGTGACGATCGGGCTTATGGAATACCGCGGCGCCTACCGCGTGTTCAATCCAAGCCTCACCGTCGCGGAAGGTGAAGTGCTCACGGTAGAAGAAAAATTCCAAGGAGGCACCGGCGTCAATATTACCCCCCCGCCGTCGTCCATAGTGAAACCAAGGGCTCTCACGCGCGCACAATATCATATCGCAAAACTCGCGCAGGCAATCAGTCTGAAAGGGTATGCCCGCATCGACGCATTCCTCCACGTTGATTCCGGCAACCTCCTTATCATTGAAGTGAACACGCTCCCCGCACTCACTCCCTCCACCGTCCTGTTCCACCAGGCGCTTGCAGAACGCCCTCCCCTCTCCCCTCGGGAGCTTATCGAAAAAATTATAGAAAATGCAGGATATTAATAGTATGGATAGCGCATGGATTGAGATGTCAAAAAAAGCGATTGGGCATAATGTAAAAATAATCCGTTCCCTTATAAATAAAAACACGCTTCTTGCGCCTTGCATAAAATCAAATGCTTATGGGCACGGGATTATAGAGACGGCAAAGCTCCTGATATCACACCACGTTGATGTGTTTTGTATCGCATCCATCGAAGAAGCGTTGGTCTTGAGGAAAAATGGCGTACGCACACCACTTCTCATCATAGGATTCGTACCGCACGCACGCCTGCACGATATCCTCAAGTCCCGCGCGAGTATTTTTGTTTACGAGCCGCAGACGGCACGCGCACTTTCACGGCTCGCACTCGCCGCACGCACCAAGGTCAACGTGCATATCAAAGTGGACACCGGCATGGGACGGCAAGGATTGCTGCCCAATCAGCTCAAGGTATTTATCAAATTTATTCAATCGCTTGAAGGATTGCGGTGGGAAGGCATTGCCACGCATTTCGCGTCTGCCGATGAACCTGAACATTCCCAACATTTCCATGATCAATTACGGATTTTTACCAACCTTGTAAAGGAGATCAAAAAAGATCGGCAAGGTCTTCCGCTCGTCCACTGCGCCAACAGCGCTGCCACGCTCCTTGAACCAAAATCTCATTTCGATATGGTGCGCCCGGGACTTGCAGTGTATGGCTATTATCCGAGCGAGAGAACCAGAGCGATCTGCCTCAAACAAGGAATCAAGCTACAACCGACACTGTCCTTCAAAACAAAAGCCGCTGCGGTGAAAAAACTACCGAAAGGTGCCTGCGTGAGTTATAATTGCACCTTCACCACCAAACAGCCCGCCAAAATCGCCGTACTCCCTGTCGGCTATTATGATGGCATTGATCGGGGATTGAGCAACCGCGGCCACGTACTCATCCGCGGCAAAAGGGCTCCTATCCTCGGCCGCGTATGCATGAATATTACTGTTGTTGATGTTACGCATATACCGAATATACAACAGGAAGATGAAGTGGTGATAATCGGTACACAAGGGAAAGAAGAAATCACCGTCGAAGAAATCGCCCGCCGCATCGGTACTATCAACTATGAAGTTACTACTCGCTTGCGTGAAAGCATACGCCATATTTATATATAAACCAGCCCCGATTGAAATCGGGGCGGGGTGAGCATGTTTATTCCCTTCATGCACACTTATCATGGGGAGCGGACGCAGAAAACGCTGCGTTAATCGTCAAATCTCTCCTTCAGCTTCTCCATTCTATCCTTTAATTTTTCTTGCTGTTTCTCAAGCTGTTCTTTCATTTTTTCCTGCCTCTCCTGCAGCTGTTCCTGTTTTTTCTCTAGCAGCTCTTTTGCCTTTTCTATTTTCTCTTGAATCCTCTCTTCAATCTTTGGTAAGGGGATTGGCTTTGGTTTGGGAATAATCCGCACAGTATCTAACCCGGTAAAGGTGCCTGCCTTGATCTTTCCCGTCACCGTAAACGTGAATTGGTCGGTGGAGGTAGGGATAAGGGGAAGGATATCGCTGCTGTTGAATTTCATCACAAGCGTCCTGCGGTATCTCCCCCACCATCTCCACTCTGTTTTCCTGAATTTGAGATCCGTAGGCTTCACCGTGCCATTGAGGAGTACGCTCTCTGTCTCCAAACCTGCAAACGTAACGCCGCGAGGAAGCGTGACAGTGGCATGAATCTTTTTGCCTTTTTGTACCCGATTCAGGGTACGGGGATCCATCCGCAAGCGCGCCTGAATAGTGGTTGATGCGGTCGAGGTTGCGAGCGTTGTGAAGAGATTATCAGATGAGGTTGCGGTATTGCCAGCAATATCAGCTGAAGAAACAGCAAAATGATAAGTGGTGAGCGGTGCCAGGCTCAAGAGCGGTATTACATGCACGCTCACCATAGCGCCATTGCTTGCGCTTGCCGTATAAGCGGTGGAAGTGCCATAGCGCACCAAGGAATTCGCAGATTCGTTTGTGCTCCAGCGCACCATTGCAGACGCAGAGGTAATGTCAGTGACGGAAATGCCAGAAATAATAGGTGCCGTCACATCAGGAGCAGGAACGGCAAGCGTAGTAAACACGGCGTCGCTTGATGTCGCCGTATTGCCAAATACGTCCATAGATGAAACCACGAAATGATATAAGGTCGCGGGCAGGAGCGAGATAAGATCTATCGTGTGCGTGGTGGCGAGAGTGCTGGAAGCCGTGCTCGAACCATACCCTGTCGTCGTGCCATAATTTACCTGCGATGTCGCGTTCTCATCTGTAGCCCACGATATGCGCGCTGATGCCGTAGTGATATTAGTCACCGTGATGGCAGAAACGAGAGGTGGTATGGTATCTGCGGGTGTCGTGGTGGAAGCATTATTTGAGAGCGCAGAAGTATTTCCTTCTTCATCCACGGTACGCAAAGCGAACCAATAGGTGGTAGTAGGAGTAAGCCCCGTCACTACAAATGTTTCAGTCGTGCCGGCCGCATGGGGAGCAGGTTCGCCCGCCACAGGTGTGGAAGTGGCAAAATTCGACTCTGTAATAGGTGCAGTGCGGTACCGCACATCATAGAACGAAGCAGTGCCGCTTAGTCCATCATCGCCCGGCGCAGTCCACTGCAAGGTTACCGACACAGGCGTACTGGATGAGGCCGCAAGATTCGCAACCGCACTGGGAGGCGTAATATCGGTGGCTGCCATGGCAGTCCACACGCCAAGAGACACTCCCAACGTGATGAGGAAAAGGTATATGGTTTTCATATGGGTATATTAAATGGATAAGAGAATACGTCTCAAAAGACGTACTCGGTATTATAAGGAGTCGTGGTAAAAGTCATTCCATTACACTATACTTCATTGCACAATAAACAATCAAAACTGTTGGGGGTGGCCCGATGCACGGGCCTGAGAAATACCCTTCGAACCTGATCCGGACAATACCGGCGTAGGGAAACAGTGCGCTCTTAATGAAGGGTTGCTTGTCTTTCCTACGAGAGGCAATTTTTTATTAAAAAACAAAAAGGAGGAAAAATGATTACGTACCTTCTCATAAAGCCGGATGCGATCTGGCGCAGGCTCGACAGAGTGATCGGATCCGAACTCCAACGGAAGAGGTTAGAAATCATATATCGAAAGAATATTTATGTGGATAGGCAAATATATTTCGGTATATGGCCAAAAGAAGACGAATGGGTTCCTCGTTGTCTTGCCTATATAGGCTCGGTAAATCTTCCGCTCTTTATTGTTCGGGGGGGTGATGTAATTTTGAAAACGCTGGAATTAAAAAGGCACATAAGAGAGGAATATTGTCAGGATGAGTGGTACGCAGACAAATGGTATATGCTGTATCACTGCCCAGACAACGACAACGATCTATTGAACGAGTTACCGCTCGTCATAACGAGAAGCGAACTCATCCGATTAAAGTACCGGTTCCCGAATGAATTCGCCTGGGACTCTATCCTTCACCAGTGTTAAAGGATCTCACACAATGTGCGAGGTCCTTACTTTATCCGGTGATTAATTACTTCTCCAAATATGCAAAGGATATTTAATAACGACATTCCCACACTAAGAGAAGATTGGAATAGTAATCTTTTTGGATGGGGAAACTTTTCACTATCGTACAATGGCTCTGTAAAAAACCTAGCGAAATAAAACGGCCAAGCTCCAAGAGATTCCCTTGCGAATCCACGAGCACCTTGGTAAAAATATACCTTACTTTCTCTTTCAACAATGCCTCTTCGCGCTCGTCCAGCGCCACCATGCCGGTTGAAAACGTCTTATTGTTGGTGTCAATGAAATTGCCGGCAATGGCACGCCCGCTCAACCCCGCGACCAGCGGCGTAACCTCAAACGATCCGTACAGAGAATCCTTCGGATCGCTGTGCCCGCGCACATACTGGACAAGCTCCTCAAGATAATCAATCCGCGCCGCGCCCGCATGATCCCTCATATAATGCCATGTGCCGTATCCTATATAAATGATTAAAAAGAGCACAATGAGCGGTATTCCTTTTTTCAATACGAGCGAGAAGGGATAGAGATGAAATATATTTGCGAGGAATATCCCTCCCAAGAGCGCGCAAAACGGGATTATTAAATTGAAATAAAGGTAATAGATATCTTTAAACACATACAGGAAAAGGCCGCCTGCCGCCAATCCAAGAAGAGGGAGCGCCAACTGTTTGAGCCGCACCACAAAAAGCGAGAGTCCGCTCACCACCAGCAACAGCCAATCCCACCTCAAGAAAAAATCCAGCACCTTTTGCTTGTCGAGCTCTTCAAACTTTTGCAGATGGTAGAGCACTACACTCTGCTCATAGAGGGTTCCCAATGCCCCATAGAGAAGAAGGTTGCCGCCCATGAAAAGGATACAGAGACTTATGAAAAACCGCCGCCATGTTTTCTGCGTGCTCACTAGGGCATAAAGGCCAACTACAAATATAAGAGGTGCGGCGTAAAACCGAGTGAAGAGCGCGAGCGCGGCCGCAACCCCTGCCCATCCGGGTTTCTCATGCGCGATAAGAATAAGCGCGCCAAGCGTAAAAAATACCACCCACTGAACCCCTGATACATAATCGCTTGTGGTCAGCGTCACAAACGAAAAAAGATAGAGGACTGCCGCATACACTCCCGCAGTCTCGCACTTACTTCTCTTTAAAATTAAATAAAGGAATAGCGCCGACCCTGCAACGGTCAGAAGAGAGATAAATTTCATGACCAATACCTGAAAACCAAAGAACGTGATAAAGAGCGCGTTGAAGATGAGCTGCAATGGCGGCGACGCGAAAAAGAAATCCTGATAGGGAAATTGCCCTTCAGTGATGAGCTTGCCCATGAGAAAATAAATATTTTCATCCCCATAGCGATAATCAATTTGGGGTATTTTGATCACTAAAAAAAGAATGATCGTGCCAGCGACCATTACCCAAGGGGTCTGTATGAAATTGAATATCCTCCTTATGAACTTCTCCTTATACATGACTATTTCATAATGCGGATCAATTTCCGATGAAGCACAGGATTTGCCGCAATCAAGGTGCGATCACTCATCTGCCATGTACGGCCTTTGGTGTTTGTAACCTTACAACCTGCTTCGGAGAGAATAAGAGCAGGTGATGCATAATCCCATACATAAGCGCCGGATGATACAAGCCAATCTCGTCTTCCCGACGCCACGGAGGACGCACTCACCGCAATGGATCCAAATCCGCTGATCCAAACCTCTTCACCGCCCGTGTGCCGCATAAGCCCAATGGTGAATGCCAGGCGCTCCTTCTTTACCATCGCGCTAATGGCGCCATAACTATACGCGAGATCATCGGTGGAAGAGCAATGAATCTTTGCGCCGTCCCGATATGCGCCTTTCCCTCTCTCTGCAAGCACGAGCTCATTATGGCAGGGATCGTAAATAGCCGCGGCGATGACACGCCCTTTCCTCGATAACGCCACCATGGTCCCCCAGAGCGGCGTGTGCGTCAGGAAATTCCGCGTGCCGTCAAGAGGATCGATGATCCACACGTATTCCCTGCCGCTTTCATATTCCCCAGTCTCCTCTGAAATAATGCCATGGTGGGGAAATTTCGTATGGATGCGGGCGAGGAGTATTTCATTTGCCAATTCATCCGCTTCAGTCACTATGTCGGCAGAATTCCTTTTTGTCCCATATTTCAATCCTGCCATTTTGAATTTCTTCAATGCGGCATCGCCCGCTTCCTTCGTAATTTGTGCAAGAAATTGTCTCATAAAATTACGCCCGGGGCGGGACACCCCTTATGGGCCGGTGATTCACCGTGCCTACGGCACATGGTGAATTTCTCCTCGTCCCGACGCGAATGAAGCAGTTCACTCGCTCCCTCGGTCAATTCACTTCGTTCATTGCCCGGGGCGGGACTCGGACCCGCAAGACCTTTCGGTCATCAGATTTTAAGTCTGACGTGTATGCCAATTCCACCACCCGGGCATGATACCAGATAAATTATAGCTTCAATGCGCCCTTCTTTCTAGAGGAGATCGTCGTATTAACCTGCAAGGACAAATTTACTCCTTGGTTACTTCACTAATGCAGAATGAACTGTTTGATTACTTTCTTCGGATCCTCGCCCCATATCACCTTTTGATCATGGATCATGCGCTTCAACTCCGCGAGTGTCACAAACTTCAGTTCAGCAACTTCATCGGGGTGCGCTTTAAGCGGCGCCACGGCAGGCAAATCATACCGATACACATACCAGTATTCAGACTGCACCTCATTTCTGGTCACCATCGTGCCCAAGAGCGTAAGCTGCTCGGCATTCACTGAAATCCCAATTTCTTCTTCAATTTCCCTTACTGCAGTATCAATAGGCGTGTCGCCGTATTTAATATGTCCACCCACGCTCAATGTCCAACAATGAGGATTGAGGTCTTTGGTCGCACTGCGCTTTTGCAGAAGCACCCTATTCTGCGTATCGAAAACAAAAATCCCAATGACCGGATGGATGAGCTCACGGTTTCGGTGCGCTTCTCTTCGCGTCGTGCGGCCAACCGCCACACCCTGTTCATTCACGACGGGAAATATTTCATCTTGCGGGTCAGTAGTATACATAGAACAATGCAGTCTTATATCCCAAAAACGGGAACGACAGCCCTTCTTGAGACTGTCATTCTATAAAAATGGAGCGGGTAACGGGAGTCGCACCCGTATCTCGTCCTTGGCAAGGACGCATAATAGCTGCTATACGATACCCGCCTAAGTTTTGCAGATGAGTACAGAAAGCAATATAGTTTACAGAATACGCGCATCGTTTATGATTTGTTCTCAGGGAATGCCAAAAATTTAGGCGGGCGATACCCGCACAAATGATAAATGCTAAACTAGGAAACAGTGTAAGGGAAAAAGATATAAAAATCAAGATAATATGATTTGTTCAAGTTGTTTTGGGATTGACCGTGTAATAATATCTCTTCCTCCACGCCGCACCAGCACCATGTCTTCAATCCGTATGCCGCCCCATCGCTTTAAATAAATTCCCGGTTCAACCGTGACAACCATGCCTGCCTTCAGAGCGTCACGGCTCTTTGGCTTTAAATTCGGAAACTCGTGGATCGCAAGACCAACCCCGTGCCCGCAACCGTGCGTGAATGTCTTTCCCCAGCGCCACCGCGCGAGATAGCCGCGCGCCGCGCGGTCAACAGACTTTGCCGTTATTCCATGCCTGATTTTCACTATTGCTCTCTCCTGCGCCTTCAATACCTCTTGATAATATCGAATAAATCTTTGAGACGGATGGCCGATAAAAAAAGTGCGCGTGCAATCCGAACAATACCCTTTCACCACCGCGCCGCAATCGATCATAAGAATATCTCCTTTGCGCACCCTTCTCTTCGTCGGGAAGTGATGGATATCCGAGGTACCCGGACCAGAAGCCACGATCACAGGAAACGCGAGAGCCTCGGCACCATTACGTTTCATAACCCGTGCAATATCCTGCGCGACCTGCTGTTCTGTCCTTCCTGTCACGGCGCAGAAGCGCACCCACGCAAATACGCGCTCAAGTATCTGCGCACCGTACTTGATCGCCGCAAGCTCCCACGGCTTCTTCACCGCGCGACGCTGATCAATCACTGGTAAAATTCGATCGGTATATAGTAAAGACGAATTTGCGTTCGCCATATATAAATCTATACTTCAGCGAGAAAAAAACTCCGGTCGTGCCAAATATTGGCATTAAGAGAGGTGAAAACACCTTTTACTCTACAATCACACCGTTGCAACGCATCTGTAACTTCATGTACCGTATGTATGCCATAGGGGGATGACTCAACGAGCGAATGCGGAGATCCAGTCAATTGATGAAACCAAAAATTCCTACGAATAGTATTATCGACGATGAGGAGATACTGAATAGCCATTCGTTTCATCGCATTAATCAATGAGGAAATATTTTCAAAATGATGGAGGGAACCATAAGATATAACGATGTCAAATTTCTTCCGCATTTCCATCGATACGGCATCTCCTTGCCAGGTAATAATGCCCCGTCGGTTCGCGCGAGCGAGAAGGGCTCCATTAACATCTATCCCATACGCAATATTTGTATGGAGCAACCGTTGCAAACGGGCAGTAATGGCGCCGTCACCACACCCTATATCAACCATTGAGTTCGCCTGCACGCGATGCGCTGCAAGAAATTCCCCTAAACGCAGCATCTCTTGATTGAGATTTTGATAATGGAAATTAAACCGCAATAAGGAATATGCAAATTGTTCAATATTCATAAGCTATGAAGGTTTACCTAACACACGCCTGGCGGTCTCTATATCTCTTCCAATCTGCACTGCGAGAGCGCGGGGGGATCCATATTTCCGAAGTGATCTTATTTTTTTAAATATTTCTGCTTCACAATACCATCCGTAAATATTTTTATCAAAATCAATGATATACACCTCTACTTTATTTTTCACGCCAATCACCGCAATCCCTCTTAACCATAATTCATTATTTTTGATTTTTGATTTTTGATTTTTGATTTTCACTCTGCACGCCCATACCCCCTTCGGCACCGAATGGTGCACAAAATAGCGGCGGTCGAGATTCGCCGTCGGATACCCCATCTTCCTGCCCCACCCATCACCGTGGATAACTTTTCCGCGTAAGACATATTGCATAATAATTCAAGTATCCCTGACTTCTTGACAAATGACAAAAAAAGGAAGGAAATGAATATGTATGGCGCATCGTGTCTCTCTCCGTCGCGGTGAATTGGCTAATCGCATAGAAATGCGGTGGCTTTTAAATCCCTACTCCTACCACGCGGTGTATACTACTTTATCAAAAATCCTTTCACCGATCACGTACTCAACTAGGCACTGGACCCAGACGCTCTATCTCAATAACGATGCACATGACGTACCTTGGGCGATGAACATAAGGATGAGACGCTACTTCCATGAACCACTTAAGGGTTCATTCCGGCTCACTCATGGCATATGGACCCTTGAAAGAAAAATCACCCTGCCTGAGACAGTACAACAGAAGAAAAAAATACGTGAACAAGTCCAGCTGACAACCGCATTGAAGAGATATCGGCGTCTTAATATTCTATGCAACAAACAGAACCCAAAATATTTGTGCCCACTCAATGAGCCACTACGACCGTTCTTGGCAATCGAATATCACCGTGAACATTATATTGAAAAAGGCACTGAAAACACGGCACGCCTCACCTTGGATCGCGATATACGCTATTGGCACCAACTTACCGATAGGACATGGATACCGCTTGGTGTTGAAAATGGAATTCGGCTTGAAATAAAATGCGACTCATGCTTTCTTAAGACGCAGGCGTATTCTCAAATCATTCGTTTACTCCAACACACTCATGCGGTACCCGTTCTCTCAAAACGCTATGTAGGCCTCAACAGACTCAATATGTGGCAACGATCAATTGCTCCGCTTCCCATTGATGAGATTCCTGGCTTTGAATACGAAATCACCTTTGATGTTCCCGAAGAAAAGGCGCAGACGATTTCCGCAGAATTATTCCATGTATTTAAAAAAGGAATAAAGCATTTCACTATCGATCCGTATCGTAATTGGATGAGTGAGCAGAGTATGATACGGCTCTACATGGGGAATAACTTACGGCTCAATCTTTATGGTGATACCTTTAAATGGGTATGGAAAAGAAGTGCACCGCATTCGCCTTCGCATAAAATAAGAATTAAAACATCACGGGAAGAAAAAGGATCGGAGCGCTTAATCACTCCTAAACAAATTAGTGAATTTTTTACTCGATACCGACTCCAAGGAGCGCTCACGAGACATAAACGTCAATTCTGGATTCGTGATAAGAATGAACGAATCTATAAAATTTCAGTACATAGATCCTCTAATTTCACCACCGTACAACACCTTACAAGACTTGATCTTGAATATGTAGGACGCGCTAAACCTGGAGATTCGCAAAACGCCCTCACGACAGTAACACGTCAACTTCAAACGGTAGCCCGCATTATAAGAAAATCATTTCCCGCTCTAAAGCCTGCTACCTCTTCCCTACGTGCCTATTCTTGGATTCACCCCAAAGATATAAACAAACATCCTGCCCTCCAGATCCTCTATGGATTCAATAAGCTACATCATTCAATAAAAAGTAATAATTGCTCGATCTTTGGCTAATTGTACCACACCTGAATATTCTTCTCTACACTGCCCAACCACATCCACCCGATCGCACGGCGGGAAGCGGTGAGTGAGGACCACACGCTTAACCTTAGCCTTGGTTGCAATCATGCCGCACTCGCGCGGAGTCAGATGCCCTTTATGTTTTAACTCATTCGGCAACCCGCATTCTATCACCAATGTCCGTACCCCTCGCACAAAGGGTATTATTTTTTCATCATAATCAAGATCTCCTGTATACGCGAGAGCGCGGCGCCCTTTCTGTATTCGATAGGCGATACACTTAAGGTTGGGATAATGCCTTACCGGATGAGAAAGGACTGATACGCGCCCTATCCTCACGCGCGACCGTGATAACTCATGGTATTTAATGGCGATGCCTTCATAGGATTTCTTACCCAGCCCTGCAAATACCTTTTTGAGCGTCCGCATGAATCCTTTCGGACCATAAAGTGTGAGCGTTCTCGGTTGGAGCCTCCATTGCTCAACCTGGTTCTCAAGAGTGGTAAGAAAAGGAAGAAGGTCAAAAAAATGGTCTTTATGTAAATGGGTAAAGAAAATGTGTTGAATGTCTTGATATTTCACTTTGAGCTCTACCAACCTTAGAAGCGTCCCATATCCGAAATCAAACAACGTGAGGTCCTTGCCGTCGCGCAGTAAATACCCCGCGCTCCTGCGCTTGGGGTCAGGAAAATGCGTACCAGAGCCTAAAATATAAAATTGCATAAAGCTAGAAATTAATAATTGTCTTAATCCTCCCCTCGGTATACATGAACGCTTCTTTAAAAGCCCGAGCGCCTTCTGGCGCAGAATAACGATGGGAAATTAAACTCTTTAAATCTACTTTATTCTGGGCAACAAGCTCAATGCTCTGCGGAAATGAAAACGCGCATGTCCATGAACCGCGCATGGATAACTCTTTCTTGACTAAATGCATAAGATTTAAATTCGCAGGAGATTCAAACACACCCAATAATACTACAGTGCCATGACGTCTTGTTATCTCTAGCGACATTTCAGCGGTTGCCGCCTGCCCGACCGCTTCAATAGTAATATCAACTCCTTCTTTAGTGAATGCCTTAATAGTGTCCACTACATTTTGCTTCTTGCTGTTAATAACCTTATCTGCCCATTTTTGACGCGTGGCAAACTGGAGACGTGTATCCTGGATATCAATGCCAATCACATGAGCTCCTGCCGCTTTCAATACTTGGTCAACCAAAAGACCGATAGGTCCCTGACCAATGACAGCCACCTTCTTATCCAGTACAAAACCAATTTCTTGCGCCGCATAATACGCAATGGAAAGCGGCTCAATGAGTGCCGCTTCTTCAAAGCTAATACTTTTAGGAAATGGGTAAACCAATGATGCGGGCACCGCGACATATTGAGCCAATGCGCCGCTGCGATGGAGACCGATTACCTGAGCTTTCGAACATAAATTGGGCCTGCCTTGCAGGCAATAACGGCACATACCGCAGCTTACCACATGTTCCGCAACTACCCGATCTCCTTTCTTAAATTTTTTCACTTGCGAACCAATCTGCCAAATAACCCCGCTAAACTCATGCCCAATAATCAAAGGAGTCGGTAATTTCATACCGCCGCTGTAAATGTGCAGATCAGTGCCGCAAATGCCTACGCTTTTTATTTTGATGAGCACCTCATCAAATTTAATCCTGGGCAGAGGCATCTCTTGATAGATGATGGTGTTTGGTTTTGTATATACAAGTGCTTTCATACATTTTTCAATATTTATATTTAACCATATAACAATTTTTTCAACTTCTCCCGTTCTGCTTTATCATACTTTGCCCGGATGAAATCAGTTTGATTCTGCATACCCCTGAATGAGTCACACTCATTTACGAATCGTATAAGCTCATCAAGCTCCATCTCATGAATGGTAATTTTTTCTTCTTCAGGCATCGTAGGCTTTCCCACATAACGGCACTGCCTCGCAATATAGTGATACCCTTCAAAAATGACTTTCTGATACGGCTGAATATGCTTCCAGAGAAAAAATTCTGGAGACTCAAGACCTGATTCCTCGCGAAGCTCGCGGCGCGCGGCATCCAGCGGCGTTTCCCCCGCATCCACTCTTCCCCCAATAAAAGAATAAAAACTATCGAGGTGCGGCTGTTGCTGTTCTATCACGACAATTTTGCCATTCTCCAATACAGGAATCACCTCTGCGTAATCTTGGCGCTTCACCACCTCAAACGTCCGCTTCGTGCCGTCAAATATCTCCTGTTCCCATTGCCATACCTCAAACAGAACGCCTTTGAACACGCGCTTTGCATACGGGGGAATGCCTTGGGAAAATTTATGGGGCATATATGCAATTTACTGACGTAATAAGAGTGACAATAATCGATCACTGCGTTGCTTCACAGTCCCTCTCACTTTATCAAAGCGTACACCTGTCTCACGCATAATCTCCATAAGTGCTCGATCAAATCCACTTTGATCCTCTGCATTCATATTCCTCTCCCCATCTACCACTAAAGGAATCTCAATAGGAATGTATGCAATAACGTCTATATGCGGTTGCATTATCTTAAATAACTCAAAACCAAGTTTCTCAACAAAGTTCCCCTTGCCCAGAAGCATTCTGGCGTAAGTAATCACATCTAGTACAGAACGGTCAAAGAGTACATAATCTGCCTTGACGTTAGAAAAATTCTGCAGGTGCTTATAATAATACCCGTAATAATCCTCCGGCTTAGTATGCACGTCAAACGTAATCCCTTCATCGGCAAGTGCGCGTGCCACCCCTCCTACCATCTTAACCGAACAATTGTTGGGTAATTTCTGTGTAACCGCGCCTACCAATGTAGTTTTTCCAACCCCTTGTGCCCCTTGGATAAAACAGCGAATCATATGCTTTTATCCTCTCATGTCCTTGAGAATTTTCAAATTCCTCGGATCGTCTTTTGGGCTGTCTTTCGGTGTCTCAAGAATCATATTAAGGTGCTGAAGCGCCTTGTGCCGCACCAGCGCTTCAAATCCCTTTAATCCAATTTTTCCTTTGCCGATGTGCTCATGTCGGTCCTTATGTTCACCACATCCGAATTTAGAATCATTGACATGAATCAACTGCAACCGCTCTAAGCCAATTATTCTGTCAAACTTCCTGATAAACTGATTAACTGCTAACTGAGAACTCAAATCGTATCCCATGGCAAACGCATGGCAGGTATCAAGGCAGATGCCAAGCTTCTTGCGATATTTTCTATCAATCCGCTCCGCGCCTTTGAGGATATATGCCAATTCGTCTAAGGTCCCGCCGATAATGTCTCCTGCGCCCGCAGACTGCTCTAATAAAAATAACGTGCTTCCGGTATAACCGTCCAGCACGTGGTGTATCGCGCGAATGACTTTTTCCACTGACTTCTCCCGTCCATAATCCTTCGCAGAGCCTAAGTGCGTCATCACCGATTTCGCGCCAATGAGCGTGCCGCGCTCAAGCTCCTCCCGCACCACGCCGATGGACCCCCACCGGATCGGCTTTTTTACGGACGCGAAGTTGATGTAATACGGCGTGTGGATATACCAATCCTGGAATTTATATTTTGTGCACCGCGTGAAAAATTCCTGTTGCACCTCATCTATAATCTCCGGCGCCCTGCCGCCTCTCGGAGAGCGCGAAAATATCTGAAAACATTCGCATCCTGCAATATGAGCGTTTGTGGGAGCGTTCTCTAAACCTCCTGCTATAGATACATGAGAACCAAAAAGCATAGGACAATTATCAATTTCCAATTCTCAATTTTCAAACGTTTGAAAATTGAATCATTGATACATTGATTGGAAATTGAGCATTGAAAATTAACCTCGCACTACCTTCTTCTTGAGCCACTCTACGGTTTTCTTTGTCACAATCTGGTTCTTGAGGTATTCATGAAACGCGTGAGAATGGACGCGCTCAAGAAGGACGGGGTCATTCCCCGCATGCTGTAAAACGTGTTCAACCTCTTCTAATAATTCTTTCTCTTCAGGTATGACTTCTTCGCTCTTCGCGAGCGCCCGCAACGCAAGCGTTGCCTTCACGCGCGCTTCTGCTTGTGGTTGCAGTTCTTTTTTTAAATCTTGTTCCATTTTCCCGAGTTTCTTCAGCCAGTCCTCATACACGATGCCCTGCTGCCGCACTTCATACGCAATTTCATCCTGTATCCGCGTGATTTCGGCATCAATAATTATATCAGGAACTGCATCAAAGGTACTCATGCGTACTAATGCTTCTACGGCAGCGCTTCCCACCCTACGCTCTTCCGTATCTTCTTTTTCAAGCTGTACATTTGCCCTCATGTTATCCCTTAATTCCGCAATAGTTTTAAAACTGCCAAGCTTCGCGACAAAACCATCATCAAGCGCCGGCAGGTCTATCGTGGCTACCTTTTTCACCATAAGTTCCACTTCCACTGACCTTCCCGCCAAATCTTTGCGCGACCAAGTATCAGGAAAACGGATTGGGAACCGCTTTTCCTCGCCTGCCTTCATGCCGATGAGCTGTTCAGAAAAACCCGGGAGCACCGGCGTCTCGCCCAACACAATATCAGTATCACCCGCGGGAGAGCCTTCAAACACCACGCGGTCTTGGCTTAAGCGATAATGAAAGGTGACCCTGTGGCCTTTTGCCGCCGGCTCATCCACCACGCGGTCTTGAGCGCGTGCACGCCTCAACTCCTCAAGAAGTTTCTCAATCTCTTCTTCGCTCACGCTTACCTTGTTCCTGGCGACCGATATTTTTTCCAATGGCGAGAGCTTCACTTCAGGTATAACCGCGACAACCGCCTCGTACTGCACGGGCAAATCCCACGCCTTTGCGCGCATCTCCACCTGCGGCTGTCCGATAGTATCCAACTTATGCTCAGTCACCGCTTTAAGGTACGTATGGCTCACCAGTATTTCCAGCGCCATATCAAGCAGCGCCTCTCTCCCGAGACGTTTCTCAATTATATCGAACGGCGCTTGCCCCTTGCGGAATCCGGGCACAGGATGTTCTTCGCTCCAGGCGCGCGCAGCCTGTGTCAAATAAGGCTGCACTTCCTCCCACGGCACTTCAATCATGAGAGAGATAAGCGACTTCGGTTTCTTCGTTAATGTAACATTCATTAGTTTACAAGATTTAACTGTTTATCCATCTCCAACTGCGTTTTATCTCTTACAATGCGCGTAATTGATTCTGTAATTCTGTTCCATTCTTTACCGATAAAACCTACATTCTCCTGCATGCCTTGACAACCTAATTTCATACTACTACACGCATTCCGAATCTTATCAAACGCGTCACGGCTAATAAATTTGTCATGAGTAGCTCCGTCTGCCCAGCGTGTCAGCTTATTGGCGTATTGCTCAGCCTTATCGACAAAAAGCGACAACTTCTTTCTCAGTTCCTCTATCTTCGTAGTGAGTTCGGGTAATTTTTTCAGTGTACCATCCGTCAACTTACCGTCCTTCCGTGCTTCAAGCGCAAACTTATGTATTAATGACTGTGTGTCTGATGCTTCTCGCGTAATATTTTTGTACTCCCTCCCGACCTCATGCATGCTTTCAATCATCCCGTATGCGTTACGAGGAATAGTTTCTTCCAGCCGCTTAAATGAATTCGCCACCGCCTGTGCTGACGCGTCCTGTCCTTCTAACTTACTCGCAAAATTATTTATGCTGCTTTCGGAATCACTAATCACATTCTGTTCATCTTGTAGTATCCTCTGAGTGCGGTCAACCCCCCCCCCTCAATCTTTAATTCGCCATTATCTCGCACTTCGGATAATTCTTCTTCTTTCGACATCTCCGCTTTAATCATCTCTAAATTTTCATCCTCTGCCATATAATTATTGCATTAATTTAATTAATAGCGGCACCAGCAATAATGCCACGATATTCAACACTTTAATCATCGGGTTGATGGCAGGCCCTGCCGTATCCTTATACGGGTCTCCCACCGTATCGCCGGTCACCGCGGCCTTATGCGCATCTGACCCTTTTCCACCGTGCGCGCCTCCTTCAATATATTTCTTCGCATTATCCCACGCCGCGCCCCCTGAAGTCATGGAAATAGCCACAAACAGACCCGTGACAATAGCGCCCACGAGCATCCCCCCCAGCGCAATAGGGCCAAACAGGAATGCCACCACGATAGGCGCGAACACCGCAATCAGCGCAGGCGCCACCATTTGTTTGAGCGCCGCAGTAGTCACAATATCAACTGCGCGCCCGTAATCCGGCTTGTCGGTTCCTGCCATAATCCCGGGCCGTTCTTTAAATTGCCGCCTCACTTCGGTAATCACAGCTCCTGCCGCTTTTCCCACCGCACTCATGGCAAGCGACCCGAACCAATAGGGAAGCATCCCTCCTAAAAATAACCCCATAATCACCTTGGGATCAGTGAGGGAAAAGGAGAGTTCCACGCCGCGCGCAGAAAATTCTTGAGTATAGGCGGTAAAGAGTACCAACGCCGCAAGCCCCGCAGACCCGATCGCATAACCCTTGGTGACCGCTTTCGTGGTATTCCCCACCGCATCAAGGGGATCCGTCACCTCGCGCACTTCTGCAGGAAGCTCCGCCATTTCCGCAATGCCTCCCGCATTATCAGTAATGGGGCCGTAGGCATCAATGGTCACGATAATCCCTGCAAGCGACAGCATGCTGACAGCGGCAATGGCGATTCCGTAGAGGCCGGCCACGGCGAACGCGGCGCCAATGCTGACTGCGATCGCGAGCACCGGCAGCACGGTCGCCACCATTCCCACCGCAAGCCCTGCGATCACATTGGTGCCGTGTCCTGTCACTGAAGCATCCGCAATGCGCTTCACCGGCGCATGTTCCTTTGCCGTGTAATAATTCGTGATAATTACGAGCAGCGCGGTCAGCGCCAAACCTATGGCCACTGCGCCCATGAAGGACGCTCCCTCAAGGTGGTAGGCTGCGCGCACACACTCATTGGATGTGGTGAGCACTGAAGCGCACACCTCATCGCCAATGCGGCTGGCGTAGCGCGGGACGAGCACGACCGATATGAGCAAGGCAATCACTCCTGCGCTGATAAGCCCTTTATAGAGCGCGCCCATAATATTGCGTGATGCTCCCGTCAAACGTATGGCAAGACTCCCCACTAACGTGGCGATAATCCCTATGCCTCCTATCACGAGGGGAAATTCCACTGCCGCAGGAGAAGCAGGATATAAAATAGTGCCAATAAGCATCGCTGCCACCATGGTCACGACGTAGGTTTCGAAAAGATCAGCAGCCATGCCCGCGTCATCCCCTACATTGTCGCCGACATTGTCGGCAATGACAGCCGGGTTGCGAGGATCATCTTCCGGAATGCCTGCCTCAACCTTCCCCACCAGATCCGCACCCACATCCGCCGCTTTCGTATAGATGCCGCCTCCTAAACGCGCAAAGACGGAGATGAGCGAACCGCCGAATCCCAACCCCACCAATGCGGCGACATCCCGAGTGAGCGCGTAGTAGCCGGTTACGGAAATAAGCGCGAAGCCGGCGACCAAAAAACCAGTTACTGACCCGCCCTTCACTGCCACTGAAAGCGCGGCTGACAGCCCTTCTTTTGCCGCTTCTGCGGTCCGCACGTTCGCCCGCACCGCCACTGCCATGCCCACGACGCCCGCAAGCGCGGAAAACGCCGCGCCCACGAGAAATCCTACTGCAGTTGCCACGTTAATTAAAAGGAGTATGAGCGCGATGGGCACCGCAATAACCGCCACGGTGCGATACTGCCGCTTAAGATAAGCCACCGCGCCCTCCTGAATGGCGCGCGCGATAGCGCGCATCTTGTCATCCCCTTGGGGAAGTTTCATAATCCAGCGCGCGAGCCCTGCGCCCCAGAGCACTGCCGCCGCACCGCTTATGAGTGGAAAGAGAAGACCATAAGACATAATATTTCCTTGATTAATTTCTAAATTCTCTCGCTACGTCCCGCTACGCGGGATCTTGCGTAGCTACGACGAGATCTGGTCTGGCTGCGCCAGATCTAGCGAAGCTATGACATAGCCAGGTAAATACTTAATACATTTATAGTACAAATTTTGATTTTTTTTGCGCTCACTTCACCTCCTTCTGGCCGTCGGCCTCTGCAACGGGTGTTTCATCACTTCCTCCTTCCTCTATTTGCGCTTCCATTTCTGAAGAGGCGACCGGCCCTTCGATCTCAATCCCTTCCTGCAGAATGTCGATCCGCCATCCGGTGAGTCTGCCTGCCAAGCGCACGTTCTGCCCGCCCTTGCCGATCGCGAGCGAGAGCTGATCTTCTTTGACAAACGCCCGCGCTTCATGCCGCTCCTCATCCAGCTCGACGCGCGCGACTTTTGCGGGCGAGAGGGCATTGATAATGAAATGCACGGGATCTGAATTGTATTCAATAATATCGAGCTTCTCTCCGCCTAACTCGTTTATGATGGTCTGCACTCGCGTGCCGCGCTGCCCCACACAAGAACCGATGGGATCGATATTAGGATCCGTAGCCGCCACCGCCACTTTCGTGCGGGAGCCTGCCTCGCGGGCTACCTCCCGGATCTCCACGGTCTTTGCGGCAACTTCAGGCACCTCCAGCTGGAAGAGGCGGCGCACGATCTCGGGGTGCGAGCGGGACACTACCATCTCCGGCCCCCGGGGCGTCTCCCGCACTTCCTTCACGAATACCTTCACCCTCTCTCCCAAGCGCAAGCGCTCGCCCATCGCTTGTTCGCTCGGAGGAAGAACTGCCGCCATGCGGCCAAGGTCAATAAACACCGCGCGCCCGTCCACCCGCTGCACCACGCCGGATACCAGCTCCCCTTCCTTTGATTTAAATTCAGTAAATACCTGGCTGCGCTCTGCCTCGCGGATTTTCTGGATAATCACTTGCTTTGCGGTTTGCGCCGCCATCCTTCCGTACCCTTCAGGTGTCGGCAATAATTTGCGCACTTCTTGTCCCACCGCCGCCTTTGTGTCCCACGCTATTGCCTCGGTGAGAGACAACATGGTTTTGGGATTATAGCGCCGCTCCGGCTCTCCTTCTGTCTCTAGAGGCGCGACCACGGGCGCGACGATAGGCGCTTGAGGCATATTCCCCAGCGCAGCATTTTCCGCGGCAGCCTGGGCCGCCGCTTCCGCTTCTGCTTGAGCTTTTGCCACGAACTCGTCTTCCACCACTTCTTTGACATCATAAATGTCAGTCGCGCCGGTCACCGGATCGAACGTCACGCGAATATTCTGATTCTTCTCTCCATAATCTTTGCGGTATGCCGCCGCAAGCGCCGCTTCAATGGTCTCTATGACGGCGGCCATGGGGATATTTTTCTCATCGCATAATTGTTTTATGGCAGTGGCTAATTCTGATTTCATACCCGCCTAAATTTTGCACCGAAATGCAAAAAAGTAATAATGGAATAAGACACTTTAATATCTTTTGACCTTGATTGGGGCACCCGCGCAAAACTTAGGCGGGCTTTGTAAAAAAGGGGCACTCTCGTGAGCGTCCCATACAGTAAAAGTATAGGCAAAAGTGCCTTGCGCGTCAAGACTGACAGATAGAAAAATGTGGCACATTTGCAGCAAATGAGCCACATGGATACGAGGGCTACTGAACGTATTATCTCGACTAAAAGAATGGCCGAAATGCAGCATTTCGGCCATATAGGCATAGGACTCCCGCACGCACTGCGCCAAACCAAAAACGGCTAATAACCAGGTAAATAGCCGTTTCTCAAGGGATAAAAGATGTCATGAGGACGGAGGCGCCTGTTTCACCGGCACCAGCTTTTCGTAGCACTTGCGTATTCCGAATCCTATAATAGATCCAATAACGGCTATAGCAATGATTGAAAAAAAGTACTTATAATCCCCGGCGATTAGTAATATTAATATAATAGGGCTTATACCTAAAAGGGTAATCTTTGCACTACGGACGCCATTATCGAATAATTGAAGCAAAAAGCCCAAAACAAAACTATACACTAATACTAGACCATCAGTTGGCCCAGCACCACCAACAATAAAAAGACTATCTGATTTCGCTTTTGTTATTAGTATATAAATTTTTCCTATCCTCTCGCTAAATATAATTCCCATTCCTACCGCCAATATAAACGATAAGAGTGTGTTTTTTTGTAATTGAGTCATAGATTTATGGTAAGTGTCCTCTCACATATAATAAATCTTCTTTCAGTATACCATACCCCTCTGGAGTGATCTGGTGAAGTTTGTAGAGCACATCAAGTGCCTTCAGTGCGGCATCAATGATAGTGATGGCTTTGGCTTTAATCTTGGAAGGGAGCGGACGAGGCGGGTCTGACACGAGAGGGGTGAGAGTTTTGATGATTGTGATAATACCTTGAGCCACCTTGGCATTAGGGAACCAATGGTGAGTAATATCGTATAATTAAAACAAAATCAAAAAACGGCTATTAACCAGCACAATAGCCGTTTCTCGATAAGCCAGATAAGTTATGGAGACGGAGGCGTCTGTTTCACCGGCGCCAGCTTCTCATAAAGTTTCCGAATTCCTAGACCTAAGAGGAAACCGAAAAGGGTTAAAGATAAAACTAGGAGAAAATACCAATAAACCTCCGTTGATAGATTTAATAAAAGAATTGGTAGGATTCCCCAAAAAGTGGGCATTAATACTTTTCGCCACGGTACGACCATTAATGAAAGCAAAATGGGTAATAAAAACGAATAAGATAGTACAAACCCGTCAAGGGTGCCGCGCCCAAGACCAACTGATGCCACATTGCCGCTCACATAATCAGGACGTAAAGCTATAAACCATGAACGTACTAAAGGAATAAGAAGATAACTAAGAATTAGTGTTAATATATATCCACTTAAAATAGAGTGACTTTTTACTTGTGTAATCTGATTTTTCATAGATGATTTTTTACATAAATTAAATCTTCCCTCAGTATACCATACCCCTCTGGAGTGATCTTGTGGAGCTGATAAAGGGTATTAAGAGCCCTTAATGCGGCATCAATGAACGAGAGCGCTTTTATCCTAAGAATGGGAGTAAGTGGCGGCGGGTTATTGACTATAGGAGTGAGCTTATCAATGAGATTACGGAGAGTGGTGACGACCCTTGGGTCGGGGAACCAGCCATGGATGATACCATAGTCAAACATCTTGAGGATACTGGAAGGGGTGGAGATAATGGAGAACAAAGTAGAGGTTGAGATTGTGTTATAGAGAGAATCCTGTCCTTCCACGGTGAACATGTGTGTACCAAGGTGGAGAGTTGGAAGATCGAGTGAGTTTTGAGCGATGAGTTCGTTGGTTGGTGAGGTGAAAACACCCTTAATGGCATCATCTACCGTGGTGGTGGCGTAAATGACGGGAGATGCATCGGTGAGGGTGGAAGATAAAGTAATGATCTGGTGGTGTTCATAGACCGTATCAGGGAGAGGGCTTGTGATGGTGATCACAGGAGGTTTAGTGTCTGCGGGAAGGATTACTATGGGCTCTTCTGACGTGATCTCATCGAGGTATACCTTAAATTCCTTGGTTTCTCCCGGGGCGATGGTGAGTGTGGTAGTGGCAGTGGGAGGTTCGGGATCAATGAGGGGATCGGGACTGGTGAGGCCCTCATCGATAAGGATTGCTTCCATCGTCACCTCTCCCCCGCTGCCTGTGCCGGTGAGGGTGATTTTGTATTCAGTGTCTTCAGGATTGGGGATAGTAATGAATTCCGGGGCATCATCAGGGCCTGTGGTATAGCTATCCTCAATTTCGGTGAGAGGGAGCCCTGTGGAAGGATCAGTGCCCACGCGATTGCCGTATTGGTCGGTAATTACCATGTCTGCAGGCGAGTGGAGAGAAACGAGAAGCACCTTCTTATGTACAGGACTAAGATTATTAAGATTATAAACCCTACCTGTGAGGGTTCTGATCACTTTGACGATGGAAGCAGTAGGGAGGTGGAGGTGAGTTTCATAGACATTAAGAGTACCTATTGATGAGAAGTTCGGATCAGTGGAGGGAGTGAGAGCACTTTCGATTGGAACTGTTTCATCGCCACTACCAATGATCTTCTTCGTCCACACTCCATGTTCCCATTTATCCTGCTCTGGCGCTCCTACTTTAATCTGTGCAAGAGTGGAAAGTGCATCGTTCGTGATAGTTGAAACCTGGATGCGCTGATAGAGACGGGAGAGAAGGCTAGAAGTATTAAGGGTATCGAGGAATGGATTAGTGGGATAATTGGTAGGATATGGTCGGAGCCCACCTGTATCGTCCTCAATGAGGTAAGAATAATTGGGGAGGAGTTGGCTTATGCTCAATACTTCATTCCGTATATACCTTAAAGGTGAGGTATAACCATTCGCTAGTGATTCAAAAATAAACAATTGTTTCAAAATTTGTTCGTAGATTTCTTCAAACCCCTCAAATGCTTCCCAGAAGCTATACACCTTAGGAGACCCCTTATTCGGCGTTCCCATCATAATGAGCTGATCCACGTCTCCCGCATACTCGTCTGATTCGATGTAAGAACGGGCGACAAGACCGCCCATTGAATGAACTACGAGATCAACACGAATGGCGCCGGCTGCTTGCTTCACTTCTTTAATCTTTTGTTTCAGCAGATGACCAGAGACCGCATTGTCCTCACGCCAGTTGTAGGGGAAGCTATACACCCTTTCACTCCCGTAGATGTCAGTAAGGGACGCCAAAAGGTTATCGTACACATGAAGGATAGGATCTATTTGCCACCCTTTCCCAGGTACCCATGCGGAACCCATCAAGCCTGGTACAACGATTACAGGCTCATGTGTCTCCATCGGGAGATTACCCTTACCCACCCAAGGATCATAGAGGATGGGCGTAAGGGCGATGAGCGAGTCGCCAATCCCGAGAGGATTCGTGGAATAAGTAGGGCCGGAGTTATCGCCCCAGGAGGAATCGCGGGCATCCACGGGCTGGTCAGTGTACCAATGAAAAATCGCGGTGTTGTTGCCTGAGAATGAACTGCCGCGGATATCTACGGGAAGCGGGGTATTGAGGCCTACTGTATTATGGTGGAACGCAAGATGTTGGAGGATGAGAGGACAGGCAGAGTAGGTAAACTGCTGATGATTGATGCCAGTAGTGGCGTAGCGGAGTTCAAGGTTATGGAGCGTAAAAGAGCAATTTGAGGATTCTGCGAGGACCATCCCCTGCCAGTCGCCTGGAGTTGGGGTGGTAGGGCCATCAAGGGTAACATCAGTGCCGTCTGTGTCGTCCTTTGCAGAGGTAAGGATCACAGGTTCTTGTTCGTTGCCGTTCACGATGAGATGGCCTGAAACCTGAAATTGCGCAGTGGGATCAAATTTTATGATGACCCCGGGTCTTATGGTGAATGTTTCACCGGCATTAAGGGTGAGCGTGTAGGGCGCGTACCACGGATTGCCTTCCTTGGTAATGATTCTTCCGTTGAGATTTCCTATAAGGAGAGAGTAAGAGGAAGAAAGGTTGAGATTCTTGAACTTGCGGTAGGTGGAGCTCCCGGAAGAGACCCGCGCAGTGCACACTGTCGAAGGAAAGTTCTCAATGTCCATCCCGCAGCCCACATACTCATATCCTGGCTCTGGAGATTCGGTGATGGTGTAAGTGACGTTGGGGTCGACATTGATATTCTTGCCTTTGGCTTCCGTGAAGGTGCTAGTAATAATATGCCCTTGCGTGCCGGTGAGGGTGAAGGTGAAAGGATGGGGATCAGTGATGTCGGTGACGCCGTCCGCGGCATAGACAAACTTTTCCAGGGAGATCAAGCCGGGGTACTGGATATTGGTGATGGTGAGAGAGAGCGACTCGCCCTCGTGGATGGTGATTTGGGCGCCGTTGCCGGCATTTCCGTCCTCATCATAGGAAAAGGAAGTGAATATGTGCCAGCGGGGCGTGTCTTCAGTGAGGGTATAGGTGCCGGGGAGGAGCGCAGGGAAATACGCATAGCTCACTTCAGAAACCTGATGGCGAATTTCCTTGATGCCATCGTGGAGCCGCACGGTAAAAGAGGTCGGGTCGTTGGGGTTATAGTTGTTTGTACCGCTATATGACTGCACCTCTTTAAGAACCATGAGGGAGCCTCTCGTGAGGTCGACGGAGACGAAATCGCCCGACACCTCTACATCATCCACCTGCGCCTCGGAGTCATGGGAGAGGGTGAAATCGAAACTGCCATAAAACATGAGCTCAATATCGGTGTCCGAGGCCTCAGGAGGGAGGGAGATGGTATCGCTTGCGCTCCAAGAAGAGGATGAGGATAGGGGATGGGAATCAAGGAGGAGGAATGAGGAACCTCCTACCGGACGCCAGTACACGTAGAGATAATCGCCAGGGAAGGCGGTGGGCAGGCCGCGCCAGTAGTAGGAGAGGGTGATATTTTGATAACCCACGGTAGTGACCGTCCGGGTAATTGAGGCTTCCTTGAGAGCTGCAAACCCTTCCGTGGGAGATTCAGGGCGGGCGCCGGGGGACACGACATGCGCCCATCCATACCGTTCATCCTCGATCCACCCCTGGACGAATTCTGAAGAGGTAGAGCCGAAGGAGTCTAAAAAGAGAGGACTGGCTGCGGACACGGCGCGGGGGATGAGGCAGAGGAGAAATAAGGCGAAACACAGCAAAAACCGGCGGAGGAGAAAAGACTCAAAAGCCGGCGCAGGGGAAATGGTCTGTGATACCCTATCACATAAATTGTTGAGAGGACGGGCCATCTGTGGGTAAGTGTAGACCTTGTAAAAATAAGTGACAAGCGTGTGTACGCTAAAAACCAAATCCCGCCTCTGAATTTAGCGGGATTGGTACTTTACACAGATGACACTTTACATGTAATCAAACGGCAAACTGGAATTTGAGGGCGGAGGAGGAGGCGGGAGAGGCGCTTCCTCGGTGAGAGAAGAGATGTGTGGCGGTGATTCAGAAATCGGCGGAGAGGTCTTGTGTGGCAACGGCGGTGGAGAAGAAGAGGCAATAAAAGGATTATGCACCGGTTCCCGGAACTGCTCTTCTTCGCGCCGCGAGGTCGTATACCATACAAGCACGATGATTAGCAGAATAACTAATACTATAAAGAGCGGAAGGCCAGTACGCGATGCGTCTGCAGTTGCCGACGCCTGCAAGGCTAATTCTTCCACGGAGACTGACGTCGCGGATATAACCACCGGAGGGACAATGGTGACCAATCCTGCATTACCATTTTCATCCCTCACTGCCTCTGGCGCTTCGGCGGTTGGCTCTGGGAGCACTGGCACCGTCTCGCTCACCGGCAACACCGGCTCGATGCGTATCATTGTTTCTTTTTCCGGCGCCTCTGGCTTTGGCCCCTCCGGTTTTGGCGCTACTGGCGTCGGCGCGCGGGGAGTGATGGCAACGCCTACGATAGTTACGGTAAGCGGATCAGAAGCAGCGCTTATCTGACCGTCTTCGCGCACCGCGTACGCGATGATTGTGTGGATCCCGCGTACAAGGGAAGGAATCGCGACGGTGAAACCGCTAGCTCCTGATGCGTGTATCCACAATTTGCTGCTCATCCGCTCGACGCCGTCCACCATGATCCGCACTTTATGGCCGCTCTTGACCACGCCGGAAACCATAAGGATTCCGTCTGGACGTTCGGTGGCCGCGCGGATGATGGGCGCGGGGAGAGGGTCTGCCACTTGGAAAAACCACCAAAGGCTCTGGCGTCCGCTTTTTTGGCTCTCCCTATCAGACGCAAACGCCTCAAGAGAATGATAACCGGGAGAGAGGGGCTCGAGCGGCACAAATGAAAATGACACGCGATCGCTGCCGCTCTCGGTCACTGCGGCATCTCCTGCCGCCTGTCCATCTATATGAACCTCTATACTGCTCCCCGCATCAGTGAAGCCCTGAATCGTGGGCGCTACAGGCAATTGGTGAGATCCATATTCTGGACTTTCAAATACTGGTTCTCCCACGGTCGCCGCATAGGCACGCGTGGCAGGCATGAGCGCCGCACACAGTATAAGCAACGCTGCCATCACCTTGTGTCGTATTGAATAAATTGTCAAAGACATAGAAAAGAGGGTTATTAATCTAGCGCGGAACAACCTCAGGATCCGCCGACCTTGCAGACGCGAGAGCGTATAGTCTGATGGATAAAAGCTGCAAATCCGCGGTTTTATGCGTTAAGGGTTTTCTGTTTTCACCCCGTTACCAATATAATGCTTTATGGTTATGAGTAAATGACAATCAACCAAAAAGGTCTTCTGTACAAATACCCATGAAAATTTAAGCTTAAGGTAACGGGGTTAACCTCTTTTTTCGTTTATTTTTATATCAGTTTTATTAACCAAATCATTACAAATACCTAAATTTTGGCGAATGAGCTATTTTGAAGGAATTACCATATCTTACCTCATAAAACTAAAAAACCGCAATAGCTGCGGAAGGTATACATCCCTTCATATAAAAATGGCTATCCCTCAATTCATCTCGATATTTTTATAATGCACCACGCGCGCCTTTGACGCTTCCTCATCGAGCTCAAGCGCCATAATGTCAAAACGGTACGCTAATCCCTGGTATTCTCTGTGCGAAGAAAGGAACAGCCCCGCCGAGAGTTTCATCCGTCTGCGCTTCCGTTGTGTAACTCCCTCCTCCGGCCATCCGAAAGTCCTCGTGCTCCTGCTCTTCACCTCCACAAATACCAGCTCGTCTTTCTCCCTCGCCACGATATCTATTTCGCCTCCTTTGTAGCGCGCATTCCTCTTGACGATGTCATACCCGCGCGATTGTAAATAGCGTACGGCAATTTCTTCCCCCTTCTTCCCCCGCACCTGTGGGAGCGCGGTCGTCATATAGACATCACATTAAAAAAATAATATTAAAATTTACTCGCGAGGGCCGCCGCGATTCGCCGTGAGGACCCCAGTACCAGAACTCGCTTAAGCTCGTTCGGTACGGGGCAGGCTGTTCTCGGCAGCCGAGTGGAGTTTACCCCGTCGAATGACGGGGCAACCAGAATCGCGGCTGCCTGAGCGGAGCGTTCACTCATGATGTGACATCTATAAATATTTTTTTCTCTCCTCCTGTTCCAGCCATGCGCGCTGTTCATTCGCTAATCGCCGCACTCCTTTTACCGCAATGCGCACCAGCCACGCGGCGCATCCCAGCACCGCGCCATAGGCAACCCCCGCCATCGAGAGGAGATACGCTCTCTGCTGCCGAAAAAAGAGAAGGAGCGCTGCGATACAGGTGCTCACGACGCACCATTGCACGAACTTCATGAGGAACCGTTTAAGGGGAGGGTCATGCCGAGAAAATTTTGCTGCCAAAAACAGCGCGGTGCTCACCACGCCTCCCCCGACAATCATGATGATAAGGATCCGCACGGCAGAAGCGGGCAAAGGTGTCGGATAGGGATCAAAAAGTGCGGCAATATCCATAAAGGTCACGGCCTGCTTTTTTTAAAAATAATTCCGTAATGGAATGGCCCCGCGTCAAAGCTCGCAGTTTCTGACAAGTGAAGCTCTGCAATAACTTCTCGTACCGTCTGCGGCGAAACCTTATCCTGAGGAAGAGGCCCTAAGGGAAACCGCCCCTCTTTCCAATCAATAATAAGCAGCTGCCCCTCCAGTTTCAGCATGCGCACCGCTTCGCGAATGATCGTGCGCGGTTCCTTATTCTGGAACAGCACGTTCGTGAGCAGCCCGAAATCCAAACTCCCATCCATGATTTTCGTGGCGCCAAATACCTCGAGGTTCGACCAGACGGTGACAATGTTCTCTAACCCTAGGCTCCTCGCGCGCGAAGCCACATTATTGAGCACTGATTTGAGGATATCAACCGCAAATACTTCCCCGCGGTCTCCCACGAGTTTGGCCGCTTGGAGCGCAAAAAATCCGCCACCGCCGCACCCAAAATCTCCTACTTTTGCGCCGTAGGTAATTCCCAAGTCTTGCTTGAGAATGCGCTCCGCATCGAGGAGTTCGTTGCCACCTGGTACTTTGGTATAGAGCATATCAGCGTCCTATTTCACTCTCACCATTACAGTATAATGCCAAACTGCCTCTAGAGCCAACGGGTTTGCCGCACTACCCAGTCTTTTGCCCCTTCTCCCTAAAAGTATAAACTGGCGAACCAGCGCAATACCATGATATTACCGCACCCATCTGCTGTTCTGCAAAAAGCTTTTTCTGTGAAAAACAGTTAACCCAAAATCCTTCACTGCCTTTTGGTGAGTCTTAGTGCCATATCCTTTATGGTCGAAAAACCCGAACTGCGGGTAGAGCGCATGCGCGGCGCGCAGGAGCTTATCCCGAAATACTTTCGCGAATATGGAAGCAGCGGCAATCACTGCTTCCCGCTCATCGCCTCGGACGAGAAACGTGGCAGGGTAAGGAAAGTGCGACACCGGCAACCCGTCCACAAGGACATGCTCTGCCGTGATATATAACCCTTGCAGTGCCCGCACAAACGCAAGCCGATTCGCTTCCACAATCCCGAGCGCGTCTATTTCCCAATGGTGGACAATGCCGTAGGACCATTCGATGGCGTACTGCTGAAGCTGGTACGCAAAAAATTCGCGCGCCTCGGGGGTAAGCTGCTTTGAATCTTTTAAACCTGCAAGCTTAAAACGAGAAGGACATATGACCGCGGCGGCTACAAGCGGCCCTGCCCATGCGCCCCGCCCCACTTCATCAAGTCCAATCACGCGCCCGCGCGCGGGAGAGGCTTGTGCGGCACTCCATTTACTCTGTAGCAACATATGCCTAAAGGAAACACAAAGTGAGCGCAGAATATACTAAGCTGCTAACCTAATTCCGATTACGTCATCCCCGACCGGGATCGGGGATCCAGAAAAAACATAAAAAACGATCGATTTTCTGTTTGTTTTTGTTATCTAGATTCCCGCCTGCGCGGGAATGACAATTGGGAAAACGGAATTGTAACAGCAATTGAGTATACACACCATCACACGCTCAATTATAAACGCCTATGCTATGCGGTGTCTGAAAGATTCTCTGATAATCTGCAGTGATGATTGAATTACAATAAAAGCTATGATAAAGCCAATCATGACATCTGGCCACATTGAGTTAAACCTCGCCACCAAGAGGCCGGCTATAATCACTCCAATATTTGCCACTATATCGTTGCGGGAACAAATCCATGCCGATCTCACATTTAAGTCCTTTGCCTTGTGCTTCAAGAGAAGCACAAAAGATATGGTATTTGCCGATAATGCCAGCAATCCTACCACGGTGATAGTTTCGGCAATGGGGATTATAGGATTGATGATTTTATAAATATTTTCACCAACCACGAAGAGCCCTAACACAAACATGATAATGCCTTTTATTAAGGAGCCTTTGGCGCGCACGGATGGGTGTTTGGTAAGCACTGCGATACTGACTCCGTATACAAATGCGTCTCCCAGCATATCCAACGAGTCAGCGAGCAGCGCGTTTGAATGCGCGATGAACCCGCTTACCGCCTCCACGGCAAACATTCCTAAATTTATGAAGAACACGAGAAATAAAACCCTTTTTAAGGTTTTGCCATCGGCGTTATTGAGGTCAACCGTGCAGCAGTTGTCTTCGTGTTGAAACCCTGTGGACATAAATTGTTTTTTGTGTTTCCTGCCAATAGACACGCAATCAGGCGCTAAATAAAACGCCTTACTTTAAATCCTTCTTTTTCTCCTCAAATTCTTTCTTTTCTATCTCGCCTTTTGCATATCTCTCTTCGAGAATATCCAAAGCAGACTTGCCGCTCCTGCTCTCGGCTTTATTGTGGCCGGCTATCCACTTCACCAAAGCAATAATTCCCGCAATTACCAAGACCCAGAAAAGAATCATAAAAATCCAGCCAAAAGGCGCGAAACCAAAATTCACCATCGACAGAGGGGTATTCACATTATTTGGCGCAGATGAGCCTGACCAGTTACCCATCATACCGCTGCCAATCATCATTTGCATCATGCCGCTGTTCATCATATTTTGGGGGATCGCCGCGTTTGGCTCACATCCCGACATTCTTTTGCCCATCGCAACGTGCATTGCCTCCTCGCCTTCTTCGCCCATCATCCGAATCATCATATTATTCATTGCTTCATGGGAATCACCGGCCATCTGTCCCATAAAATATTCGCCAAGGGCTCCAAAATTTTCATCGGTTAGATCTGCGCAATTCGACTCTCTTGCTTGAAACTTTTCCCAAATCGCTTTTCCCTCGGCTTCTTCGCGCGCGGTATGTCCATCATCACTTTGCGCCGCGGTGTTATTGAAACCCATCATACCTTGGGCAAGTGAGGGCATTGGAAGAGCGAGGTTGAAAATAAAGATCAAAATTGCAAGTGAAGGCAATTTTTTCATAATTAGAAGGTTAATACTTTATCGCATTCTTGCACTATGGCGTATAAATCTTTCATACTACTCATGGGGCAGGTAGTGGTCGCTTCCTGGTCCCTCAATTTTAAACAAGTGCCGCACGCCATAATGTGCGCCTTGTCTGACTTTAAAAAATCCGCCGCTTGTGCTTGAATATTGAACTTTTCGGAACTTGCTTTTTCATACTCCACCCCTTCTCCCACAAGAAAAATTTTAACCTCATCGCCCTCTTGAAGAGCGAAATTTGCCAAACGAAAAGCGTTCCACACGGTCTCCGGATTTGTTTGGCTGATGATGATTCCCAGTTTCATAATAGTTTTGGTTATTTTTAGGTTCTTCAGACATTTGTGTGGGGGTCATCGACTCGCAGGCTCCGCACCCTCAGAAAGACCCACTGTGTCTCTCTAGAGCCCCTCTTAAGATAAGAGGGGTGAGGGGAGTTATGAGTGAACGAGCAGCAATAGCGCTTAATGTGCGCGGGATATGCGAAGTTCCACGAAGACAAACCGCGGGCTCGGCTTAAATGAAAGTGAGCGAAGTGGCGAGTATCCTTTAAGTTTACGCGAAACGGAACGAAGAGCGGGCGGTAGACTGTAGCCGCATACACGCTGTTATGTGATGTAAATTTTATATATTTTTTTGAATAAAAACAAATTTTATTTTTATTTTTTCATAATCTTTAATTCAGGTAAAGTAACCTCCCGCTCTCTTTCTGCTTCGTATCCAGTTTCCCTTTGCCACCTGTTAAGATGCTCTCTAATGTACTCTTGTTTTTGCTCGTCGGTTAAATGTAGTCGTGGGTATACGTCAACTTCAAGATATTCAGCATCTTCCCATTCATCTTTTTCAATCCTTCTATTACTTCGTGAGATTATTTCTGGTAAAGTGTGGGAAGTGATAATTTTTGGCTCAAGCCAGTCTTTTGTATGCTCTGCGTAGGGACGTAACCCACGTTCTTGCTCGGTATCTAGCGTTGGCAGCCTAAATACTGTCGTCTGAATATACGGTTTTTGTTCGTTTACCTCGCGGAGGTATTTCTCCATTTCTCGCTTGGCAATACAAAAAGAGCGTAAATGTTGTAACTCCGAAGGGTGTTTTTCATATTCATTTTCAACAATTGAACCAAAAGCAACAAATTCACATGATAGTTGTTTGCCTTGTTTTCGCAACTCTGTCATTTTTTCATCAATCGTTTCTATAATCCTTTTTGTAAGTTCAACATTTGATTCTCTCACCTCATCGTCTATTCCATCTCCGTCGTTGTCAATCTCGGGTTTCCCATCTAGCTCGGGTTTAAATTTGCCAACAGTATGAATAACAATAATCCTTTTGTATTCATTAAGGTGCATTTCAGATAGAGCTTTCTCTAAACTTCCTTTGTTATTGAAGTCAACTTCTAAATAAGTTACGTCGTCCTCTGAAACGAGTTTCTCGCCAGTTAGATCTCTCCTATGTAGGCCGATTACTCTCTTTTTGTCTTGTGCGATGTCAGAAAAAGTTTTCAAATACTCTTGGGCTAGGGCTCCTTGAGCTCCTGTTATAACGACAACTGTTTCTTCGGGCAGGCCGCTCAAACTCCTAACAGCCCATTCTTGTTGTTGGGTATATTTTGGATCGCGTTCTTTTTTTGTAAGTGGGTATCTTTTTTTCATTTGTGAGTTGTTTTATATTCCTATCTTAAATAAAATTTCTAGCCTGATTTCTTCCGCAAGGGGGAATTAATGAGGTGAATGCGGAAGACGCCAAAACACCTTAGTATTTTATCATAATGTAACGAGTACCGTGTTTTACTTCCCCAACGCTTCGATTATTTGTTTATATAGACCGTTACTATAATCCTTAATTTCTCCACGCTCGAATGATAGATCGGCAATAGATGAGCCAGTTCTGAATAATGATTCTTCTTCTTGTTTTTTCTCTGCCGGTTCAATGAATAACGCATCGCCTCTATAGAATAGTCTATAGCTTACATTCCCGTAAGATACCTGCGCTTCATGTCCGAATTTTAACTTCTTGAATTTTCCGCTTGAGACGAGTGAGTCAATGCGAGGTTGTAACTGTCGTAGGTATTCTTTATCCTTCTCTTTTTGTAAACGCTTTTGCTCTTCTTTCCATTTCTTTGCTTTTTCCTTCTCTTGAAGTCCTGCCTGAATTTGTTCTTGATTCGGTAATTTATTCATGAATTGCTCCACGTCAGCCAATGAAAGTTCCTTGAGATACCTTGATTCTCCTTTTTTCGGTATGTATCCCATCTTGCCCAACTCTTGATTCAACTCTTGATAAGTCTTAAGAGTAAATGAACTGTCAGGTTGTTTTAGAGCACTCGCAAGTCCAAAAATTTGTGGACCTCCCTGGTTAAAATTAACATTGTAGTGAACATTATCTTCATCGGTTTTGAAACGGAATGTATCCAAATTATAATTAATTTCTTTTCCTACATTGCTTGGGTTTCGCATATATTCAAAGTCAAACCCTTCATAATTAACTCCTTTCCATCCGTCACCATACTTTTCCATAAGAGTTGCGACTTGTTCAAACCATTCCTTCATACGCTCGAGTATACGTTTTTCTACAGCTTCTTTAGATTCTTGCGATTGCAGTATTTCAACTGCCCCTTTTACCACCTTTGGTGTACCAGCAAAGAAGGCAGCTTTAGCAAAAGTTTCTAGGAATCCCCGCCTATTCGGATGAAGCTTTTCTTGTTTGTTTTGTTCATCGGTTGGTATCTCTTGTTCTCGTCGTTCCATACAAAATAAATCATTTTCGGCGCTAAGCGGAAAAAACTCCGCTTATTCCCCTCTGAAATATATATCACATAACTGGTTGATATCTAAACTTAGTGATAGATAACAACTGAAAATGACATGTTTTACTCCTCCGCGAAACTAATTTCGATTCCGTAGTAGCCGACTCCGCTAAAGTAGCCTTTGGCTACGACGGCAGGATACGCCGAGCAGACTTCGCCAGAGCAGCCTCTGGCTGCGTCGGCTGAAAGCTTATGATCCCGTATACTACCTTCATTTCTTTGCTGTTTCGCTACGGCGCATTATACCGAATTTTCAGAAATAAGATAGCAAGGGGGTATATCTGGAATGTGCGGCTCTTATGAATGGTGATGAAGAGGCGCTTGCTTCCAATAATGACAAGGAAAGATTAAGCCTTCGGCATAATCGCGGACTTACGCAGAATGTTATCCCGCTTCGCGGGACCTTAATCGCGGAATAACGCGGAAATTAAATATGGCTACTTGATTACCCCCTTTGCGCGCATGGCCGCCTCTAACCGCGCGAGCGCCAAAAGGTAGGCCGCGGTGCGGTAGGTCACCTTCCGCTCGCGGGCGATATCCCGCACCACGCGGTAGGATGAGAGCATTTTTTCCTTCAATCGGGCTCCCACTTCTGCCGCGCTCCAGCTCACTCCTTGTATGTTTTGCGCCCACTCAAAATAGGAAACTGTGACTCCCCCCATATTTGCAAGCACATCCGGCAGCACCATAATGCCGCGCCGTTCTAAAATGGTATCTGCCTCCGGCGTAGTGGGGCCGTTGGCCATTTCGCATACAATCTTTGCCTTAATTTTTTTCGCATTTTTTTCAGTGATGACATTTTCAACCGCCGCGGGCACGACAATATCCACATCCATAGTAAGGATTTGTTCGGGAGAAATCTTCTTATAATGCACGCAATCGCAGACTGATCCTTTGCAGTAGCATCCAGAGATCATTCCTTTTTCCTGCTTTTCCTGGAGTATGTGGAAAGGGTCCATGCCCGGTTCTTTCCCTTTCCCATTGTTATCGCAGATTCCGTTCCGGGAATCAGCGATTCCTACAATTTTATACCCGCGCGCGTGCAACGCTTTCGCCATTGCATACCCTACATTGCCGAATCCTTGCACCGCCACAGTCGTTTTCTTCGGGTCCATTCCCTTATCTCTCACATACTGATCAAGCACTATCGCGCCGCCTTCGCCGGTGGCCGACTCTCTGCCTTGGCTTCCTCCCAAAGGGATGGGTTTGCCCGTAACCACCGCAGGCGCGTGCTCTCCCGTCAAGAGTTCATACTCGTCCAACATCCATGCCATTATTTTTGCGTTGGTATTCACATCAGGCGCAGGCACATCCTGCCAAGGGCCGATAAACCGGTACAGCGCGCGCGTAAATCCGCGCGTGAGGCGCTCAAGCTCTCCTTCGGATAATTGTTTAGGATCCACTTTCACGCCGCCTTTCGCTCCTCCATAGGGAATATCCGCGATCGCGCACTTCATGGTCATCCAAAACGCAAGCGCCTTCACCTCGTTCTCGCTCACCACGGGCGCATACCTGATACCGCCCTTATAAGGGCCCCTAAGGCTCGAGTGCTGCACCCGATACCCCTCAAAAAATCTTGTGGCGCCGTCATCCATGCGCACCGGAATCGTGAAATTGAGCGTGCGCTCAGGGTACGTGAGCGCCTCAAGCGCCTTGGGGTCAACAACCCCAAGGCTTGCCGCCTTCTTTAATTGTGTGAGTGCTTGATTAAATAGATTGGCCATAAAATATTAATTCAAAATTCAAAATGTCACCGCAGAAGCGGGATTCCGCATACCATTGAAACCAATGATAAGGTGCGGGACAAACATCAAAATGATGGAGTCCCGCGAAGCGGGACGAAATACCTTCATTTTGATTTTTAATTTTTTGATTTTGCATTCGCCAGAAATGCCTGCAAACCCTTCTCCAACACTGCCATCGCTATCTCCAAATCTTTTACCTTAAGCACATACGCGATCCGCACCTCGTTCCTTCCCTTTCCCGGGGTGGAATAAAAGTCCTCTCCCGGCGTTACAAACACCGTCTTGCCCTCATGCTGAAATTCCCCCAGCATGAATTTCACGAAGTCCTCGCTGTTCTTCACGGGAAGAGTGGCCATGAGGTAAAAGGCTCCTTCTGGCTGGTGTACTTTCACGCCCTGCATTTTGCGCAATGCCCCGTACACCGCATCGCGCCTGCGACGGTACTCATTGCGGATATCATCAAGGTATTTTTGAGAACCCGTGAGGAGTGGATTCACCGCAATCTGCTCAATGGTGGGCGAAGAGAGTCTTGCCTGCGCAAGCTTTAAGGCATTCGCCATCACGTCCGGACTCGTGCTTGCGAGACAGCCGACACGCGCGCCGCACAGGTTCATGCGTTTCGATGCGCTGTCCGTGAGGATGACATAAGGCGCCGCACCTGGAATTTCGTAAATACTCACTGTTTTCTTTCCCACAAACACCAAGTCGCGGTAGGTTTCATCCGCAATGATCCATAAGTGATATTTTTTTGCGACCGCCGCGACCCGCGCCAGTTCCTTGCGGGTGAATACTGCGCCAGTGGGATTATTCGGATTAATCACCACCATTGCTCTTGTCCGTTTCGTCACTGCCTTTTCAATCACTTTCCGCGAAGGAAGATGATACCCGTTATCAGAAGAAAGCGTCACAGGCACGAGCTTGATATTAAGTGCCCCCGCATAGCTTTTATAGCTCGAGTAGAGAGGTTCAAATACGATAATCTCATCGCCGGGATCGCAGGTTATCGCCATGGAAAAGAAAATCGCTTCGCTCCCGCCAGTGGTGATAAGGACATCCTTGGGGGCAAGAGGCAATCCGCGACGCTGGAAGTAGGTGGACCACGCCTCTTGTGCTTCGGCAAGACCCGTGGATGGCGCATAGGCAAGCACGCCCTTGCGCCATTTGGAAACCTCTTTCCAAAACGCAGTAGGAGCCAATAAATCCGGCTGGCCAATATTGAGCGCATACACTTTGACGCCGCGCTTCGTGGCAGCCTGCGCCGCGGGAAGGTACTTGCGGATAGGAGATGCGATCATCTCATTTGCGCGTTTAGAAATGGTAGGCATTGCTTTAATGTAAGTATACTAGATTGCTAACCTAATTCTGATAATGTCATTCCTGACCGAGATCAGGAATCCAGACAAAAAACAAACAACAAATCGGTGTTTTCTTTTGGTTTCTCGCTGGAGTTTACCCCGTACCGCGATACGGGGCGGGAATGACGTTGAAAATCGGAATTTGAATAGCAATGCACTATAACACAGTGAATATATCTATTTAGACCTTGGGATAGCCGGCATCTTCGGCACATAGGCCATCCCGTCTCGCGGGTTCGCCCCAAAGCAGTTTGAGACTCACTTACCACTCGACCCCCAATCCGGGGTGAGAATACTTGGTTTCCCTGATTTAGTCTGAATATACTTATACGCCTCAAGCGCCGCCTTCGCCCCTTCGCCTGCCGAGATCACTACTTGCTTATAATCTACATCAGTCACGTCTCCTGCGGCAAACACCCCCGGCACATTGGTGCGATTTTCCTTATCGACCGTAACCTGCCCTTTTTTATCCAACATAACTAATCCTTTCACCCAGTCTGTCCTTGCGATATATCCTATCTCTATAAATACTCCGTCTATCGAGGTTGCTCCTTGCGCATGGGTCGCCATATCCTCCCAGCGTACTCCGTCCACCTTGGAGTCGCCTGTCACTTCAATAATTTTCTTATTATAAATTATTTCTATGTGCTCAATTGCGGTCACCGCCTCAATGAGACGCGCCGATCCCAAAAGCTTCTCGCGCTGGGGAAAAAGATACACTTTTTGGCAAAGCCGCGAAAGATATTCAGCCGCATCCAAAGCTCCTCCTGCCGCCCCTACCACTCCTGTAATTTTCCCTTTGTAGAGAGGTCCATCGCAATTGGCGCAATACGTGACACCCTTCCCTTTCAAACGGTCTTCTCCTGGCACATTCAGCTCCCGGGGGGTAAGCCCAAACGCGAGGATAATCGCCTGTGCCGTTTCAGTGCCGGATGAAATTTCCACCCGGAAATGACCGTCTTCCTGCTCAATCTTTTTCACTTCTTCAAATTTTAAAGTTCCCCCGAAATCCTCGTATTGCTTTTTGAAATTTTCCATGAGATCAAGCCCATGCGTCTGCCCGAGGACACCCGGATAATTTTCAATCCAATCAGTGAGCGCCGCCTGCCCGCCAAGGTCGCGCGAAATAATGCACGTCGAAAGTGCGCGGCGGCATGTATAGATGCCCGCAGACATGCCCGCGGCGCCCGCACCCACAATAATTATATCCCACATACTTTTCTTTTACTAAAATTAAGTTAAATGTATGCGTCTGGATGCGTTGTGAATGCGTTTAGATGCGATCTTTATCTTTTTATCGCACTCATACGCATCCACTACGCACATAAACGCAATTATATCCCTAACGCCTTCTTCAACGCATCCTTCTGTTGCACCCCCACCATTTGCTGCGCTACCTGCCCGCCTTTAAATACGATAAGCGTAGGGATAGACATCACATTATAGGCTTGTGCAATTTGGGGGCTCTCATCCACATTCAGTTTCCCTATTTTCAAAGGCTTCCCCTCTTGCTCGCGAGCAAGTGATTCTATAATGGGCCCTTGTATTCTGCACGGACCGCACCACGGCGCCCAAAAATCAACAAGCACGGGAACGTCCGCTTTTAGAACCTCTGTGTCGAAATTTTCGTCGGTAAAAGTGATTTCTGCCATATAATTTCCAAAAAAATAATAAAAGTATCACCCCTACTATATCGAATATGCATATTCCTGTCTATGCACTATGTATGAAGAGAGGCGGGTAAACTCACAACACTATTTCTCCAATGTTGCCCATATATATTGCAGCAGCTTCCGTTCGCTTTCTACAATGTTCTGATCAATAATGACCGTGGCGCTCACATTCGGAAGCGACACCAGCGCAACCCGATCGTCACCTACAAGAATATCAGAAGAAATCTGGAAATCCTTGGGAAGAATCTTAACCTCGCTTAAGTCCCGGCGGTGCGGCTGTGCCGCGATGCGCGCGGCTTGGCGCGAATACACGAACATATCGTATATTTTGCCTCCCCTATTTTTCAATAATTGAAACATATGACGATTTTCTTCGTAAGAAAATACCTTAAAATACTCTTCCATTGATACCATTGCCCAAACCTCTTTTGAACGGAACACAGCCTCATACACCTTGGTTAGCTGCTCTTTGCCTTCATAAAATTCAACCCCAGGCCTGTTTCCTGCCTGCGATGAGAGCAACTTCAGCTCTGGCACTACCCGTGTGGCCAGTTCTTTCTTCTCTTCAATAAGTTTCAATAATCTCTCCGGATCCTCAGCCCGCAAATACATCTTTCTCCCCTTTGGCACTTTCACCAACAGCCCTTTCTTCAAGAGCTCGTCCACCACCAAATACGTCGTCGGCCGCTTCATAACGGCCTTGTGTGCAATATCCGTTACCGACGCAATCCCCAACCCTAAACAAACCATATAGACCATCGCTTCACTTGCCGTAAATCCTAATTTTTCAAGTGTCTGCGTATGAATCATACACACTGAATGTCATCCCTGGCCGAGACCAGGGATCCAGAAAGCAAAAAAGGTATAATCTTCCTTAATGATCTTATTTAAATTTTCACATTTTGTCAATATTTCTGACAAAAAGTTAAAAAATAATCAATATATTATCATATTTACTGCATATGTTATTTAGAAACTATAATTTTCATCTAAAATTCTTGACATTTTTCTCATTTCATACCTATACTACTGCGTCAAAATCACATTCACAATCGAAATGAGGTGAATAAAAATGAATAAACCCACAACTCCTAAAAAACCAGCAGCAGCACCAACGCCACCACCAGCGCCGCAGCAAGATCCTAACCCGACGCCACTCCCATAGAGAAACCCTCCATGGAAAAGACCGCCAGTGGGGTGACGTAAATCCGGCCCGTCGCACCCTGATAACACGACGCGACTGGCTTAAACCTTTTGGAGGCAAAATGAATTTCTTAGAAGTTTTTCTAGTCGACGCGGTCGCCGCTCTCCTAATAGTCTTGATATTTGAACTAATAGGACAAGGCGACGAGGAAGGATGGCTTGGTAACTTACTAGACTGGGTGCTTGGCCAGATCAAGAAAGGGCGACCAATGCCGTCTCCTCAGAATGAAACACAGGATCCACAGTACAGGATCGCAATCCTGTACCAAATTATCGAAACTGCGAAACTCGGCTTGCTCAATCATCCATGTTGGCGAGCTGAAGCCTGGATACTTACGGTTCCTAATAGCAGGGTGGCTGCAGATCGTGCACGTGTACTACTTCTAGACGAGCACCAGTGGTGGGGACAGAAAATTGCCATAAGGGCTATAGTAGAGGATAAGGACGGATGGATTCTTGCCAATCTCGCCGAAAAGATTGGCTGGATAGGAAATTTATTCGTTCTCCAACATCAAGACAGGAAAGGCGCCTTCTAAGGGGAGAAGGCGCCTTTTACTTATAACATCAGGTTAATATATATCACCTATGACAGCTAGGCATTATACAAAGAAACTGCTTATTTAAGACAAAATAAAATCGACCGACAAACGCCGATCGAGAAAATATTCAATACCTTAGCTATTTAAATTGTTCTACGTAGAACAACTAAAATCTATTTCTTCATTACACTTGTTATTACAGTAATGAGGCTAGACAATATTTTATGATTATACTCAATACCGTCTTCTTTCTATCCTTTCATTTGCAACTCTCGTTGTCTCATTAACAAATCCTTTTGCAACTTCTGATGCATATTGTACTGTTCCATCTCTTATCATTTTCGTCTTAATCGAAGCAATTTCTGATTTACCTTGCAATTTTTGATTATTTATATCAATTTCGTAAATTCTTCTTAGATAAATTAGTCGATTGATTAACGCAAAGAGATAAATTAAAATTATGAATCCGATTCCAAATATTGTGAAATTGCTCATAATATTGCTCTGGTGGACCTGGGGGGAATCGGACCCCCGCCTCCGCAATGCGAATGCGGCGTTTTACCACTGAACTACAGGCCCTAAAACTTTGAATTTCTAGAACTTTCTAGCAGTTGGGGTCATTTGGTGGACCTAGGGAGAATCGAACTCCCACCTCCTCCATGCCATGGAGGCGTTCTACCACTATACTATAGGCCCATAATAACAGTTTATCAGTTATTATCTTCACGTTAATAGTTTTTTGCCCCCAGTATGAATCGAACATACATCTATCCCTTAGGACGGGACTGTTCTATCCATTGAACTATGGGGGCATATCTAACCACATTTCTGTATAAATTCTAAACGATAGTGTAACATTTAATCAGAGTTTGCACAGTCTATCCAAATTTTATTCACATTCTATATACATTATACCTTTAACTCAACCCTATGTTTCATGATTCCTCAAAAATCGGCAAAAACGATGAAACGATTATTGGCGCCACGGTAAAACTTGAGGGGGATTTTGTGGGAGAGAACAATGTGGTCGTGGAAGGTACGGTGCGCGGCAGCATGAAAACAAAACAAAATTTACGAATTACTCCAAATTCAAAAATATTCGCCTCCATTGAGGCCCAAAATGCAACCATTGCGGGAGAGGTTCATGGCAATATAAAAATCATAGAACAGTTGGAATTGCTTTCTACTGCGCGGATTAATGGCGACATTGAGGCAAAAGCAATATCAGTAGCGAATGGTGCGGTGATCAATGGCAAGATTAGCATGGGAAATGCGCAAGGAAACAGTGTCAATATTACAGAACATGCATCATTCGCCAATAACCACCCCCTTGTTGCTAAATCTGTCATGGAAAGAAAAAACAAATAACCGCAAAGGGCGCTATGTACCATTATTTCTTTGATTCCTCTTTGCACCATAAGCGTTTTCACCAGGATGTGGCAAGGATAGAAACACGCATCACTGACCTTGGTATTAAGGGAAGACTCACGAGGCTTACGCCGCTCCATGATCTCCGCGAAACTGTGGAGGAATCATTAACCCAAGGCGCCCATACGCTCATTGCCGTAGGGAACGATCATCTTCTCTCACGCATTGCGAGCGTGTTACGCAACCACCCCCACTGCACCCTGGGTATAATCCCGGTTGGTGCCGGCCCTTTTATAATTTCTCATACTCTTGGCATTCCGGAGGGGATAGCCGCGTGCGACACGCTCGCCGCGCGCAGGCTGGAAGTATTCGATGCGGGCATCATGAACGACCGTGAACTCTTTATCTCTGCAATTGAAATACATAATATCCTCTGCAGCATTGAGTGCAATAACAAATATCACCTCACGCCGCTCTCCCCATCGCATGTGACTATACAAAATTTAATTTCATTTCAATATCCCGATAATTGTGATAACCCCGCTGATGGTCAATTAAGTATTTATATTCATCCGCAAGCGCCGCAATCATGGTGGAAAAAAAGAACCACCGAGCGCCTCACCCATTGTATGACAAAAAAAATTACCGTTTCGCCACTGAATGGAGAATCCACTGCCACCATAGACGGTTTTAAAATTATCCGCCTTCCTTTTACCGCTGAAATCCTGCAACACCATTTCACCTTTATTGTAGGGAAGACTCGATTGTACTAAAATAATTTACTAATATTAGCAAAAAATCCCTTCTTTTTAGAAGGGATAAAATTTTTACCCAACTACTATCGCGTAGTGGACTGTGTAGTGCCAAAAGAAGTCGCTTGTTGTGGCAGGTGCGCGATTCGCGCTTCTTTCTCTTTATCGCGCAGCACCGTACTGTCCACAATCATCTTATCTTTGGTGAGGGACACCACCTGATTGCGGTTTATGAGTAAATCCACATTCCGCAATACGCTCGCCACTATCCCCGTGGGGCGCACCTGATACTGCATGACACTCTGGCTCTCAATATCGATTTCAAGACCGACCACGTGGCCGAGGTTGTGGTGGTCGACTGTTTCTACAGGAATATGGAATAGCTGATCTGTGTTAATCATCATGGCGGTGATGATATTCAAATATTTTTCTGCGCCGCGCTAGCATCAGTGCGGCGACGGAAGAGAAACGCCTGCTGTGCCACCGTAAGCAGCGTCGTCACCAGCCAATAGAGGGAAAGCCCCCCGGGGAGCCTGGTGCCGATAAAAATTGTCATCAGTGGCATCATATAGAGCATTTGTTTATTCATGATGGCCGTCATACTCTCATCCTTGGCGCCCGGTACCTTAGGCTGCGGTTTGGTGACCAGCATCTTCGACTGCCAGAATTGCGCAAGGCCGGCAAGGACCGCAAGAGGGATTGAAGGATTCGTGAGATTCAAAAATCCGAAGCTAATCGGCTGGATAAATTCCGGCTTCGCGATAAAAGGATAGAGCGCCTCGAAACCGTTTGAACTTATACCATGCCCAAATACCTGATACAGAGCAATAAAGAAAGGCAATTGGACCAATAAGGGCAGGCATGAAGAGAATGGATTCACCTTTTCTGTCTTATACAATTCCATGGTGGCGCGCGCAAGCGCTTCCTTGTTATCGCTGTGTTTTTGCTTTAACGCATCCATCTTAGGCTGGAGGGATTGCAGCGCTTTTTGGGAGCGGATTGATTGCAAGGAAAGAGGATACAGCAGCGCTTTCACGGCAATCGTGAGTGCTACGATGGCAATGCCGATATCATGGCCGGGAAGTACATTGTAAAAAAATATCAAAAGATTAAAAAGCGGCTGATAGAGAATGAGATTATAAATATATTTCATAAGTAGTAATGCTTATGGTACAGGATCAAATGCAGGCGGGTGCAGTGGATGACATTTTAGGATTCTTCTTACTCCCAACACAATACCGCGAAGCGCGCCGTGGCGCACCAATGCCTGTCTTGTATACTCTGAACACGAAGGAAAAAATCTGCAATGGCCCCACGGACGCCGCATAGGCCCGTGGTCGGGAGAAAGGATTATCTGGTACCATCGAATGCCATGGGCCAATAACGTACCAATAAAATAATTAAGTGAAGTGGCAATTTTTCTCATATCTTAGCCGTTTTTTGAGTATTCTGCCTTAACACTGAAAGATGCCTCACCAATAACAACAAATCATTTTCTATAGCTTTAAATGGCTGTGGTGATAAATATCTTTTTACGATAAAAAATATATCTAACCCCACAGGAAGAGAAGAAAAATTTTTCCGCACTGCTTCCCTTAACTGCCGCCGCAGACGGTTGCGCCCCGTCGCGTGCTTAATGACGCTATTTGGTATCACAAACCCAACCCTTGTGCTCTTCATTCCGTTCCGGCAATAACGCATTCCTATCCATGCGCAATTCCTGACGCCACCTTCCCGATAGATGCGGTTAAAATCCTCTGAACTCCTGATACGGTGCTGCAGGGATAACATAATTATTTCTTGTGCGCGGTGGCTCCTTACACGGTCAATCGCGCCCTTTTCTTGGTCCTGCGCCTCGAAAGCACGTGCCTGCCGCTCTGTGTTGCCATGCGCGCGCGAAATCCATGGACGCGCGAACGTCTGCGTGTTTTTGGTTGATAAGTGCGTTTTGGCATAGTAATAAAAATACGAAAATTGAATACGGTTACGTATACTATACCGAAATACCCCCCTGCCAGCAAGTGAGAGAAATCAATAATGACTCATGCACAAAGTCTGCACAGGTTGTACACAAAATTGCCAAAAAACCTTATTTTCTGCTATGGTGATGCCGTGCTATGATAGATGCATCACACCAAAATAGCGTCGTATTGATCGTACATGACCGCTCGTCTCGATGACGTTTCAACGACCTATGCCTGACATGACCCATAATGAACTCTGGCAAGCCGTGCTCGGGGAACTCGAGCTCTTGCTTTCTCGTGCGCATTTCACCACGTGGTTCAAACATACATTCATTATCGAAAAGGACGGTATTCGATTGGTCGTGGGTGTTCCCAACACCTTTACCAAAACATGGCTTGAAAATAAATATCACACGTCAATCCTCAAAGCGCTCCGTAGTGTCACCCATAATGAGGTGCGCGAAGTGTCCTACCAGGTGGAAACCCGGCATACGGCACTGCAAACGCCTTATACTCCTCTCGAGGCTAGCTCAGGACCCGCTGCCGAACCTATGGCCCCGCATACGATGAGCCGCATGGACGAACACGGCCTCAATCCCCGCTATATATTCCAGTCATTTGTGGTAGGGAAAAATAACGAGCTTGCGCACGCAGCCGCCAGGGCGGTTGCCCAGCAGCCAGGAATGGTCTATAACCCTCTTTTCATTTATGGAGGGGTGGGGCTGGGCAAGACGCACCTAATGCAGGCAATCGGGCACGAACTACTAAGCCATGACCCCTCAAAAAAAATCCTCTATACCTCATGCGAAAAATTTACCAATGAATTCGTGTTCTCCATTAAAAATGGCAACGCAGATTCGTTCAAAGACCGCTATCGCAATGTCGACATATTGCTCATTGATGATATTCATTTCATGACAGGGAAAGAACAGACCCAGGAGCAATTTTTCCACACCTTCAACGAACTCCATCAGCATAACCGACAAATCGTCATCTCTTCCGATCGCCCTCCCAAAGCGCTTCCCGGGCTTGAGCAAAGGCTCATTTCCCGATTTGAATGGGGTATGATCGCAGATATCGGCATGCCTGACTTGGAAACCAGAACTGCCATCCTTGAACGCAAGCTTACCGAGCGCAATATCACCCTTGATGCGAGTATTATAGCGTCCATTGCCTCTGCTATTCAATCAAATATCCGCGAATTAGAAGGGGTCCTTAACCGCATCCTTGCCTACCAACAGCTCGGCGGCACCATCCTTACCCCCGAATCAGTGCGTTCGCTCCTTATCACTATTACAGCGACCCCCAAACGAGGCGCAATCACCCCTAAACATCTCATGAAGGTAGTGGCGCAATACTATGACATTTCCATTGAAAACTTGATCGGTGAGAGTAGAAAGAAGGAATTGGTAATGCCGCGGCAAATCGTTATGTATCTCATGCGGGAAGAGATAAAAAGCTCTTTCCCTAATATTGGCGCTGAACTCGGCGGGCGCGACCATACGACTGCTATGTACGCATATACAAAAATCGTTGATGAGTTGGAGAAGAATGAAAGAATACGTCAAGATATTGCGCTCATCCGCCAGCAGTTATTCAACCAGACATGGGATAAAGGGTAAATGAACTGTGGGTGAAAATAATTTTTTTCTCTTTTTTTCTCTCCCACCGTCTCCTCTCCTCAAACCATACACACCTTACTAAAAATAATTACTTTTGGATAACAACAAGAGAAGTTGTTAAAAAAAATCTCTTTTATTTAATTTCCTTTTAAAATGTAATTAAAAAATTTCATTTTTTCTCCTCACCCTCGTTTCACACCTTTTATACACCACCCTTATCACTACCATCACTCAATATATAAAATAAATGATTATGATATTCACCTGCACACAAGAAAATCTTCATCGTGGGTTTGGGGTTGTCAGTCATGTGGCGAGCCGTGCCACCACCCTTCCCATCCTTTCTAATATTCTCATGGAGATACAAGGCAATACCCTTGTGCTTTCGGCAACCAACCTCGAAATTGGGGTCCAAACAAAAGTGCGGGGTAGGGCGGAGGAGGAGGGAAAAATTGTAGTGCCCGCAAAACTTATCAGCGAGTGTGTATCGCTTCTTCCGAGAGAAAATGTAAGCATTACCCAAGAAGGGGAGAATTTAAAGGTGCAAAGCGGATCATTTGAAAACAAAATCCACACCGTTCCCGCCGATGATTTCCCCCTTCTTCCGGTAATAGAAAAGCAAATAGCATTCTCTTTGCATCACGCAAAACTAAACGAACTTATTCAAGCCACGCTTTTTGCCGCTTCATTTGATTATACAAGGCCTGAGCTCGCGGGGGTGTATATGCACATTGTGAAAGGAAAATTGACCGCCGCGGCCACCAATAGTTACCGTTTGGCTGAAAAAAGCATAGAAATTACAAATCAAACTATTGATCTTCCGGGTGTAATTATCCCTATCCGCACCATGCAGGAGGTGGCAAGAATACTTCCTTTAAGCCATGCGGACCAAGGTGAAGAAGATATGGTGGAGGTGGTGATTGGCCAGCACCAGGTGTCATTTATGATGGGGGATACCGTGATGGTGAGCCGGCTTATCGAGGGGCTGTATCCTGCCTATCAGGAGATTATACCCTCTACATATGAATCACTCATCACGGTTGAAAAGGAGCTTTTAGCGCAAGCACTGCGCGCGGCAAGTCTGTTTTCAAAATCGGGCATGAATGATATTTCTCTCATGGTACTCCCCGAAGAGCAGGGGGTGCGGTTGCGCGCGATGAATATCCATGTAGGAGAAAATACCACCGTGGTTCCCGCGAAGGTGGAAGGAAAATCTGATGAAGTAGTGTTGAATTGGCGCTATCTCGCGGAAGGGCTCGAGAGTATCACGACCGAGTCAGTGAATATAGAAGTCACGAATTCTAAAATCCCCGTGCTTCTCAAACCCTCAGGAGTGAAAGATCATCTCTACCTCATTATGCCCATTCGGCAGTAAGGGTGCCTAAAAATAAACTTTTCGTTTCCTTCCTCGTCAACCATGGATGATCTCTATATCTTATAATTAGTCAGAGCTTTAGTGATATGTTATTTTTTATGGCACCTAAGGATTCTCATGCGTCCTAAAGGAAAAATTTTAGTGTCTGGGTCCATGGTCTACGATAAAATCATGGATTTTCCAGGGCGGTTTGTTGATAATATTATACCTGAGAAAATTCATGCTTTAAGCGTTAATTTTGTTGTGGAGAAAATAGAGGTGAAGGTGGGTGGTACAGCCGGAAATATCGCATATAATTTAAAGCTTTTAGGAGAGGAACCAGTCATTTTTTCGCAAGCTGGCAGAGACTTTGGCGTATATCAGAAATGGCTGCAGCGCCACCGTATTGCGTCCGATGAGATAAGGCTCGTGTCACGCAAGGATACGACAGTAGCCCACATTATCACTGACCGCGACGATAATCAGATTGCCGCACTGCATTTGGAGACCATGGGAGTACCTTGCGGGATTACTGCACAAAAGGTGAAGCGGCACTTGCCCGTGGCAATGGCGATTATCGCGCCCGGCAATGTCACTGATATGATGGATGCGGCAAGGGTGTATAAAACACTAGGGGTGCGGTATATTGCAGACCCGGGACAAGAGATTCCGCTGTTGTCAGCTCGCGAACTTAATTATTTAATACAAGGAGCCCACGTATTGATCAGTAATGACTATGAATTTGCCCAAATAAAACAAAAGCTTAAACAGAGCGAGAAGGAAATTTTACGCAATGTAGAAACTATTGTGGTAACACTGGGAGCAAAAGGTTCGCTTATTTATCATAGGGCCCATACGTATACCGTGAAGGCGGTGCGTCCGAAAAAAGTAGTGGACCCGACTGGTGCAGGAGACGCGTATCGCGCCGGGTTTATTAAAGGCTTAGTCAGCGGGTGGAGCCTGCCGCGATGCGGTGAATTTGCGTCCTATATCGCGAAATTTCCTGTGGAACATTATGGTACGCAGGAGCATCGATTCAAGGTAAGGTAACTACTCACTGGGGCATTCTCCAATCCCGCAGTGGAGTCCCCTCTTTTGCATGGTGGGGGTGTCGATGGTCAGTGGGTTGCATGCAGGTGAGGTTAAGAGGTAGAATTTTTACTGAAATCGCGCAACATACTATACTGAAAGAGTGCCAGTACCGGCACAATACGTGTATCTGATTTTTAATCCTTTATATGCGGCTATTCCGCCCACCGCGCATCAATCCTCTATTTGCAATGTTCTTATACGGGACGCTCACCGGGGCCTTTGTGACACTCCTCGTCGTCACCCGTTTTTCGCCCCTTGCAGGTTCAGATGACCAAGGAGCGGTGAAAGGTGTCTCTACTGAAATACAGGCGCAACCGCAGGGTGTGGTATCATTGCGCGCAGTGAGTGCACCTTTGCAGGGAGCGCTTTCGGACGCAGTAGTGGTGAAACGCGCGATAGACGGCGATACTGTAGAGCTTGAGAGCGGACTGCGGGTGCGCTACATCGGTATGGATAGTCCTGAAATGGCAGAGCGCGGGGTTGAGGGGTGTTTGGCTACGGCTGCGCAAGAAGCAAATAGTAATTTAGTGCAAGGCAAAACCGTCCGTATGGAACGCGATACCAGCGATAAAGACCGCTACGGAAGGCTATTGCGGTACGTGTGGCTCGATACTATGCAGATCAATATCATGCTGGTGGAACAAGGGCTTGCGCGCGCGGTGGCCTACCCGCCAGACGTGAAATACCAGCAAGAGCTTGCCGCTGCAGAAACGCGCGCAAAAGAAGGGAGGCGCGGGCTTTGGGGAGATTTGTGCCGCACGGCCGCATCCGGCGATGCCACAGAGGAGCAAACGGTTTCTCCTGCGCTCCCGCCCGTGTCAGAGTGCACTATGAAGGGAAACATTTCGAACGGCGAAAAGATATACCATCTCTCTGGGTGCAAAAGTTATACAAAAACCGTCATCACGCCCGCAACCGGCGAGCGCTGGTTCTGCACCGAAGAAGAAGCGCGTGCCGCCGGCTGGCGGAAGGCAAAAGATTGTCCGAATTAGTAGTATATACTATTATTACCAGCCAACCATTGTTCATCGTGATATAGCATTATGTTAATGCATTCCACATTAGTTCAAATGCTGATCGTTGCATCTCATTAATTTCTTTGCTTTCAATAATAACACCCATAAAATTTTCTCGGTATGAGACGAGCGCCACTTTATTAGCGTAAATTTCAGTATCAGCGTTGAAAATAAAGTTTTTGCTTGTAATAATTTTAATCTCTCGTAGATCCTTCAAGCTCGACGTTTCCCAATCTCGAGCTGCTTGAGAGTCGTATGCAATAGCACGCAGTCTTATTTTTTTCCTCACTCGTTCTCCTACATACCATCGGTAATATTCATAGGGCATGAGCTGATAAAAATTTGTAAGGCCTGTGTAGCTCAGGATAGTACCACCATCAAGGGTACAATCGAGTGTATCTTGATAGAGTTCTTTCATTCCACCCATACCTTCGTAGTATGTAATTCTCGGTTTTTGTGGGAGTACGTTATGAACCGCACGTAGTTCAGGCAAGAGATTCTCGATAGCCCTCTTTTGTTCATCAACATTCCGCCCGAGCTGTCTCACGTCCTCGATGAAATAGAACCGTTTCTTCCCTTGAATGCCTGTTTTGATAAATCCCTCGCGGATCATTTCGGGAAGCAAGTTGTATACAGTCGTTCTCTTCAAGGACGATTTTTTTGCAATATCAATTACCGACCCCTTCCCAAGTTCAAGAAGTGCCACATACATCAGCGCTTTTTTATCCGAGAATCCAATATCTTGCAACGATTTTTTCAATGATGTCATAAATGTCTACTAAAGTGGACATTTATATTTTGCCCTGTGTATGTAAAAAAGTCAAATAAATCTAGTATAAAATATTATTATAAGTCAGATAATTATAATGTTTATTGTTTTTTTGTCTAGTTCTAATAGACTAAATAAAGTCAAAAAACAACTCAGGAATTCATTTATAGTACATTAACAAAAGAAAGGAACAAATATGATCAAAACTTTTGATGATATTCTATTCCCACTCCAAATGAGATGGGAATATGCACTGGGAAATGTTGCTTCGGATAGCCGCGGTGAGTTTGATAAAAAGCAATTTAATGAGCGCGCGCCACGCCTCTATCCTGGCTTTAATCACGTTGCGCCACATCCTCGTATCGGTGTCATGAACTTAATGATACCAGTGGGATGTAATGCCACTTGTCCAAATATCTGCTATACGGATATTGGAAAGCGGAGGCGTACCACAGAGCATTTGACGTTTCGCCAGATTCTCGGACTTCTGGAACAATTCCGCTCTTTAGGCGGAAAACTTGTACGAATCGTGGGCGATGGCGAGCCGGTTCTGTATCGAGAACTCCCTCAACTTTGCCAATGGGTATGGGAGAAGGGGTTGAATCTTGTTATATTCTCGAATGGGGTTCTTATGCCGCAGTCGATGCTACAGGAGTATGAGCGAGGTAATTTGTACTTCTACATTAAACTCTGGAGTGAGAGAATAGATGTACAAAAGGCGATGGTTGCTCCAAAGATTCCATATCGTTATCAGGATGGTGATATTGGACTAGCACCTTCTTCCTTTTATCAACTTTACGAAATTGATTTATCAAGAGTTGGTTTTCAAGTAATGTTCTCCTCACTGAATGAGGAGGATGCGTGGCGGATTGTACAAGGACCCAAAAGCAAGCTCCCGCTCTTAGTGGAGAATTTTATAGCTCAAGGAGCTGGCGCAGGACACACCGAACTCACTCCGAGAGTGGTATCGCCGGCAACAAAAGCATGCACACAGCCAGAGAGGAGCTCTTATTTATGCGTCGTTAATTCTTGTGGCCGATTACAGGCGGGGACATTTGTTCCTGAGGGTGCCATCCCTATTATTGGGCAACTGACTGATGTGTGGAGTTCAATTTTCACCTCGCATGAGCCTTTCTTCGAGGCAAGATATCCGGCAGAACCTGGATGCTTCTGTGAACGATTCCGTTCACAACACCGTTGAGAAAATGTAAGTCGGAATGATTGATATCCTCGTGAATCATTCCGACTCCTTTTTGTAAGCGAGCGTTGGTTCTGCACCGAAGAAGAGGCACGTGCCGCCGGCTGGAGGAGGGCAAAAGATTGTCCGAATTAAATTAAGCCCCGCATTTTAGTGGCGTACACTGGCCCCTGTTCTGGCGAAAAAGGAATTAAAAAAGCAGGAGTGACGAAAGATCACATCCCCTGCTTTTTCGAGCTCACGAAGCCTTTTGTGGCTTCATTTTTAAACACTTTATTGTGTTATCTAAACTTTGCATGCGATTTACGGAACAATTTCGATATCGATGGTATTGCCTTCGGTGACCGTGCCGTCGGTGTGGGTGAGCACCGCGGAAAGGCGGTAGCGGCCGAGGCTGGGCGCTTCTTCCCAGATGAGACTCGAGCGCTCGCCTTGCGTGTTGGCAACGCCTAAGAATATAGTTTGATTGGTGGCGAGATTGCGCAGATACAGGTCAACTTTGGCAATCGTCGCATCGCCTCGCCCGGTAAGCACGATCGGCTGGGGGTATGCGTTCGCCTGCAGGGAAGCGCCTGGTGCGGGTTTCACCCATTCGATGGCAGATGTGCCAGTGTTGCGCGCTACGGTAATGGGAACGCTCACCATGCGGCTGTTGTCGATGTCGTCAAACGCAGTCACGGTGAGATTATACGCGCCGTCTCCTAAAGCCCGGAGCGGCACTGCGGCAGTGAAGGGCGGAGATTTGAGTGTGGCAAGCAGCTGATTGTTCACGCTCACCTCAATGCGGCTTAATCCCCGCGGCGCCGAGGCATTTGCCGCGACCGTCACCTCCTGTCCCGTCACTGTGGTGCGTTCGCTCGGGCTATTGACAGTTAATGTGGGGCGGTTTGTTTCCGTATGGAGGTCATCGTATGCGATGGGCGGCGTAATGGTGGAGGGCGTAAAGCCATTTGCGGCAGCCCAGCGCTGTACCGCCTCTTCCCAAGTGTAGTATTGGGGATCATCAAGTGGGTTCGTGGGTGTGGGGCCTAAAGGATCGCTCTTGTTTACATAGTGGAGGATGTTGTGCACCGCGCCCGTGCGGTATTCCATAATGAAGGAAGCAGGCGTGAGGTCGGTCGCAAGTTTTCCTGAGGCGCGGTCAATGCGGATGAGTGTATCGCCTTCCACCCTGCCGTTGAGCATGGGTTTTTGGGGAAGTGAAAGGGGGTCTGGTTGTGGGAATTGCTCAATGGGCGCCTTCTCCAGTGCGCGCTTCATGAACGTGTTCCAAATTGGCGCAGCCACCACAGATCCGTCCGCGCCTTTCTTCATGCTGGTGAAATCGTTATTCCCCACCCATACGCCTGCGGCAAGCGAAGGAGTAAAGCCGATGGTCCATGCGTCCCGGAAATCGTTGGTCGTGCCGGTCTTCGCGGCCACCGGCCGGTCGCCCAGCTGCAGTTTGCTCTGCGCCCCAAACATGAACGTGCGCGCATTATTATCCGACATGATATTGGTGACTTGAAGCGCTACCTGTTTTGGCACAACTTCTCTTCCCTCATCTTGGGCCGCTTTCCAGATTGTTTTCCCGTCCTTGTCTTGGATAGCGAGCAGCGCAATCGGCGTATGGTATATGCCGCCTTGGCCAAGCGAGGACAGGGCTGCGGTATGTTCCAGAAGTTTTATCTCTCCCCCGCCCAAGACCAGCGACAAGCCGAAGCGGGAGCGGTCAGAGAGTGTGGTATATCCCATTTTTTCAGCTTGAGTAAGCACTTGATCCACTCCGGCAAGGTACAGGGCTTTTACCGCAGGCGTGTTGAGGGATCCGGCAAGCGCGGTGCGGATGGATACTGGCCCGCGCTCCTTGCCGTCATAGTCGTGCGGCGCGTAGTCTTTTTCAATGTCAGTTTTGAATACCGTATCCACATCGAAAAGGATGGTATCAGGGGAATAGCCGCCCCGTGTAAGAAGTGTCGCGTATACAATGGGTTTGAATGATGACCCCGGTTGGCGCGGGGAGAGCACGACATTGAAATTCCCGTCATGTTTCGTGTCAAAATAGTCGCGCGATCCCACCATAGCGAGTATTTCGCCGTTTGTGGCATTCATGGCAATCATTGCGGCGTTCGTCGCTTTAAAATCTTTTTCATTCCTTTTCACGCCTTCGGTGACCGCTTCCTCGGCTATTTTTTGGAGTTTGAGATCAAGCGTGGTCACGACTTTTAAGCCGCCTTGCTGGACCTGTATTTCTCCATAGCGTTCGGTCAATAGCTCCCGTATAAACATCACGAAGTGAGGAGCGGTGATGGCGTCCTTGAATGGCTGAAACGCGATTTTTTCTTTTTTTGCGGCTTCTGCATCCTCTTTGCTGATATAGCCTTGTTCCGCCATCTGGCCGAGGAGGTATTGCTGCGCGGTAAAAAGTTCTTTCGTGTGGGTGCCGTACGGCGAGTAGTAGGTGGGGGCTTTGGGGATGACCGCAAGCGCTGCAGCCTCGGCAAGCGACACGTCGTGCGCCGATTTGCCGAAATAGGTCTTCGCCGCAGCCTCGATTCCGTAGTTTGAGCCGCCATAGGGAATCTCATTCAGGTACATCTCGAGAATTTTGTCTTTCGTAAAGGCATGCTCCATGCGCCACGTGAGCACCACTTCCTTGATTTTGCGCGTGAATGTTTTTTCGTTCGTGAGCACTGCATTTTTTACGAATTGCTGGGTGAGTGTGCTGCCGCCGCCTCCTGAGGGGCCGAGGTTTACCACATAGCGGAATACAGAACGCACAATGCCGCGGATGGAAATACCCTGATGGTTATAGAAATTGCGGTCCTCCCGCACGATCGTCGCCCATTTCAGGTATTCCGGAATTTCATTGAGGGCAATGGGAGTCCGTTTTTCGTCTGAATACAGCTCATAGAGCACGGTGGCGCCGGTGCGGTCATAGATTTTGGTTGAAAGGGGCGTAGGGCGTTCAATGATGCCGGTAGTGCTCGGCAGTCCTCGGGTAAGCCAAAACAGCGCGCCCGCCGTTGCGGGCAGCGCAATAAGCGTAGTGATAATGATTGCGCGAAGCGCTTTCTTTTTTATGCCGCGGTGGGGCAGGTGCGGGGTGCGGGAAGCGCGGCGCGGCGCAAGAGCTACCGTATGGTCGCGGTAGCCGCGCCAAGAACGGGGCGATTGAGTGCGTTGGAGAGGAGGGATGGGCATGTTAAGAAAATCAAAATGCAAAATTCAAAACTCAAAATAGGGATATTCCGTCCCGCCTTGGCGGGATTCCATAATTTTAATTTTTGGTCTCTGGTTTTTGAATTTTTGCTCCTCTAGCCATTATACCAGATGTCGGCTACAATGGTGACAGGCTTACTTAGGCGCCTAAAAAATAACATATCCAGCCATCTGCGTCATGCCAGATGAAAATAAGGACAAACCTTTGAAATAAGTGAAATGTTATTTTTTTAAGCGCCCTTATTTATCATCTCATTATGGAGGCGCGAAGCGCAAAATCTAAAGAGGATATAAAAGAACTTCTTGACCGCGGCACTGCGGATGTCATTGACCGGAACCATATTGCGGGAAGGCTTTCAGAGGACAAAAAATTGAGGGTGAAGCTTGGGATTGACCCTTCAGGCACTGATTTGCACTTGGGGCATGCCGTCGTGGTGCGCAAATTGAGGCAATTCCAGCTCCGCGGCCATACGGTGGTGCTGATCATCGGCGATTGGACCGCGCGGATAGGCGACCCGTCAGGAAGGAAGGAAACGCGGCCACAGCTTACCCCACAAGAAGTGAAAGCAAATGCGGAAAAGTATCTTTCCCAATTGTCGCTCATTCTTGATTTAAATAAGGTAGAGGTGCGGTGGCAGAGCGAGTGGTATAATACGTTCACGCTGCAGACTGTTATCGAGCTTGCGGCAAAATTTACCGTACAACAACTCCTGCAGCGGGATGATTTTAAGGAGAGGATAAAGGCGGGTATTGATGTGCGCTATCATGAGCCGCTCTATTGCCTCCTTCAGGGTTATGATTCGGTTGCGGTAAAGGCTGATCTTGAACTTGGCGGCAATGATCAGCTCTTTAATCTTCTCAAAGGGCGCGAGGTGCAGGAGTGGTATAAGCAACCGATGCAGGATGTGCTCACCATGCCGCTCCTCATAGGACTCGATGGCGCACAGAAGATGGGCAAGAGCCTTAAGAATTACATCGCGCTTGCGGATGCGCCCCGTGAGATGTATGGGAAAATCATGTCGCTGCCCGATGATCTCATCATCCATTATTTCACGCTTACCACCGATCTTCCCTTTCTCGAAGTCCGAACCATGGAAGAGCAGTTAAAGAAAGGAAAAGTAAATCCGCGGGATCTCAAATCGCGCTTAGCCCGCGAAGTTATCACGCTCTATCATGGCGCCGCGCGCGCCCAAGAAGCCGAGGTAGAATTCGTACGAGTGTTCCGTAATCATGAATTGCCGGAAGATATGACAGAAGTCGCGCTCATGGGCGAGGAGTGGCGGCCTGATGCATTGCTCATGGCGCTGCATTTAGTGTCAAGCAAGGCGGAAGCGCAGCGCGTGATCGGGCAGAAAGGGATGAAATGCGCAGGTGTGATAATTAAAGACTGGAAGCAGGTCGTCACCGTGAAGGATGGCGATGTGGTACAGGTGGGGAAGCGCCGATGCGCAAGGGTGAAGATTTCAAAGTGAAATTATATATTTGCAAAGAAAGAAATTTTGTGTTATACTATCATTATCTATAATAAAAACAAATAAAAGAAACAATGAAGGAAGATAAGACCGCGAACTTCATTGTGCGTGACATTTATAGGGAGAAATCATGCCATCCTTTGTTTTATTATCCCTTTCCTTACCGTATTCGGTAGGAATTTTTATTTTAAAGGTCTTTGCTTTAACAGTTTAAAATATAAAAATAAAAACTATGACAAATTCAAAACTTTTTTTACGTGTTTTTTTCCTTGCGGCTGCGATTGCCGCAGGAGCAATCATGAATCAGTATAGCGCACCGGGTGGGTACGAGAATACCCTTGTGAGTTCCCCGTCTCAGGTTGTGGCGTCACGCAGAGATTGCGTGCGTGCTTCGCTTGACGGCCAGCCACTGGTGAACGGCATTGATCACGAGCTTGCTATTCCGTCATTTGTGGGATCGCGGCGACTCTCCTATGCTGACCCGGGCGCAAGCCAATACATTGCCAAGGCGCAGGATTATGAGGTGCTTGATTTTTATCACGATCGGATGAACGCACTTTGTTGGACAGTGCGCGACTATAGCCATAACCGAGTAGTGTATGAACGGGGTGATGATAGGTTGCAGCTATCCCTGCTCACAAATCCTGTTTCCGGAAAGACTGTCATTGATTATCAGGTCATTACTCCTACGCGCGTACTAGGCGAGGCTGCGGTAAGGGCGGCTCAAGACGCACCACCTCCGCCATCCACTACTCCTCCTCCTGGTGATAGTTATCAACCCCCTCCCTCTACTACGCCACCTCCTGGCGATTACACTCCTCCACCTACTACTCCACCTCCATCTGGTTCAGGGTCATGTTCAGGAGGACAAGTATGGTGTCCTAGTTCGAGCGGTTCCGGCGGTTGGTGCCAAAATTCTCCCTGCCCTGCTCCTCCACCGCCCTCGTCCGGTATGGGATCTTGTTTTAGTGGACAGGTTTGGTGTACTCAAAATGGTGGTGGTTGGTGCCAGATACCGCCGTGTCCTTCCTCAACACCGCCTACGAGTACCACCTGTTCTGGCGAATACCAGCAGACTGGCAGTACGTACCCGATGTGTAATTATTCCAAGTGTCCCAATGGGTGCAATTACGGATCGGACGGATGCCCCAATAGCTGTTATAGTTCCATGTCATCTTCATGCCCTTCCGGCCAATATTGGTGCAATGGCGCTTGTATAGCAAATAGCAGCTCATGTACATCTTCGTCAAGTTCAAACTCATGCACGAATGGCATGACATGGTGTACAAGTACGAGCGGTTCCGGCGGGTGGTGCCAGTATCCACCTTGCCCGTCTTCAGCCCCTCCTTCGAGCAGTACAACCTGCACCGGCAGTTACCAGCAACCTGGCGTTTCCTATGCCTCATGTAATTATTCTACGTGCCCTAACGGATGCGATTGGGGATCGAATGGGTGCCCCAGCGGTTGCTACACCCCTTGCCCTTCGGGACAATATAGGTGTAACGGAAGTTGTATTTCGAGCAATTCATATTGTGCACCCAGCGGCGGCTCCGGAGGTATGATGGATCAGAGCTCATGCACCAATTCTGGAGGATTGTGGTGCCAACCAACCACTGCGCCCCATTGTCACCCTGGTCCCAACCCAGGCTCCTGCGAACCAGATACTCCCGGTGGATACACGAGCTGTGCCACGGGACAATATATGTGCAATGGCTCCTGTATTGCCAGCAACGCTCCATGCAGCCCAAGTTCATGGCCTTCAGATTCAACAAGCTGTATGAGCTCTGGAAAATACTGGTGTACCCCGAGTACTGGCGGTATGAGTTGGTGTCAATCAAGCCCCTGCACCGCTTCCACATCATCAACGGGTGGCGCGTGTTCAGGCGGTCAAGTAAGGTGCACGAGTTCCACTGGTTCAGGCGGGTGGTGCCAGATACCGCCCTGTCCGAGCACTGCCACCTCTTCCGCATGCCCTTCTGGGCAGTACTGGTGTCCGCAAACAAATGGTTGTCTCAGTAATTCACAACCGTGCGCAGTTACTAATACTAACACTAATACTTATCAACCTACTCCCGCGCCTACGGTGAAGTGCGGTCAGTGCCAAGTGGCACAAGGGGGGAAATGTGAGAAGGCGCCGGTGGGCACCCTGGATCCGCTCTGCAATGGAGGCCAATGCGACCAGTATGGAGGGTGCGTGCAGTTAAGCGGCGGGAGGAAATTGGTAGGCGACGGCGCCATCTGCGGCGACCGATGGTGCAATGTGGAGAAAGGTGAAAATAAAGAAAATTGTCCTGCTGAGTGTACGAACGAAGCGAAACGGTCACCGCAACCAGTGCAGTATCAACCAACGAAGCCGCAGCAGATGCAACCGCAAGGACAATTTCAGCCTCCCTCCCAATCTGGTCAGTATCAAGGGCAGTATCCTGAAGGCCGGTATCAACAAGGTCCTGGAACCGCGACCGGACTGGAGAAGATGAATGGGTTTGATGAAGAGCAAGAAAAGCAAAGGCAGGAACAGCAGTTCAAGATGATGAAACAAAACCTCAAACAATTCAGTAAAGAAATCACCAATATGCAGAAAAAGGTGAAACAGATGGAGTCGCGTTTGAAAAAACTCGGGGTAGGGATACCACCGGAGCTTGTCACGGCGCTCGCAGAAGCGCCCGCAGCGGTGAAAGCGCTTGAGAAAGCGTCCACCTTTGAAGAAGTAGAAGAAGGCATTGGCGCCGCAGAGGATATTGCGATGGTGTTGCAGGAGTGGGGCCCGAAATTGGGAGAGATTGAGCGATTTGCCACTATGCTCAAACAAATTGACAAGGACGTGAAGAGTATGGCAAGCACGGTCAAACGCCTTCAGGCGAGCGCGAAGCGGAAGCCAGAACTTCAGGGGCCTGTCGCCGAACTTGAAGCGACATGGAGTGCCATGCAGGGATCTGCCGTCGAGGCGAAAGCGCTTGCCAAGTCCGATCCTGAATCTGGCCAAGAGAAACTGGACTCATTCTATGACAGCACGGAAGAGTTCTGGAATCAGGTATCCTACATTGACATGGTGAGCAATGTGAGCAAAGGCCTTGCGAAAGCAAAAACAGAGCTCTCACGTGCAGACCGCAGGGTAGCGGCATTGGCGAAGAAAAAAGGCATTGATCCTGACGCGGTGGCTCAAGCGAAGGCTATCGTCGTGAACATGAAGGATCTTTATAATGAGCTCAAGGGGCTTATTTCCGCAAAGCCAATCGATTACGAAGCAGTGGGCGCTTCTGCGGAGGAATTTTGGGATGTGATGCAAGAATTTGAAAATATGATGGCCGCGTATGGAGACCGTACATATATGCCGAAGGTAAGCACAGGAAAAGGCGTGAACGTAGTGATACCAGAAGGATTTATCATGCAGAATACTTATTCCTCTCCTGCGCCACAAACTCCGTAAATTTAACCGCATTGCGTGCTGAGTGGTTCCCGTAAAAAGAGAGCGCATCGTGCGCTCTCTTTTGATAATACAATATAGAATATTAAGAACGATAATACCGCGCGGCGGATTCGGGGGAGACCGTGTTGATAATGAGGCGCGAGCCGAGCTCGATACCCGCCCAGATATCGCGGCGTGGGGCGATGCGCAAATAAAAGTGCTCTTCTTTATCGGTGATCGCTTGGTGGAGATAGAAGTTGTAGGAAATTTGCAGGGCGTTCACCTTCTTAATGATGCGTTTGGTAAACGCGGCAAGCGAGTGAAGTTCTTGCACATTAAGCTGGGTAATGTTATCAAGGTGCCTGCGCGGCATGATCCATACCTCGTAATTATAGATAGACGCCCAGGGTGCAAACGCGACCATGTGCGCGTCAGAGAAGATGCGGCGCGGCCCCTTCTCTTCTTTCTTGATGAGTTTATCATAATAACAGGTACCGTGCGCGATGCGGTATTCTTGCCCTTTGGTGAGCTTGTCAATGATGTGGGGCGGCAAGAATCCCGTGGCGAAAATCTGGGAATGCGCGTGCACGAGAGAGGCGCCGGCCTTGCCGCCGTGGTTTTTGAAGATGAGGATGTATTTTATTTTTCTGTCGCGGGAAAGCGCGCGGGTTCGTGCGATATAGGTTTCGAAAATGTGCATGATATGCGCATCCGGCAGTTCGCCGATTTCCACATTATGCTCTGGCGTCTCCACCACCACTTCCTGGGTGCCATAGGCATTGGGATTCGCGGGGGATACCACCGGGAATTTATTTTTGACTACCTTAACGAGCCATGACGGCTTTTTCCCGCGCGCGGGATTCGCCACGGTATAGATGCCTTTCGCGCGCATGAGCGGGTCCTGGCAGAAGGGGCACTCGCGCGAGGATACAGGCACTTCCGTTGGCTGCACGTCGTGGGGGCGTTTGCCGCGCTTAGGCGCGATAATCACGAAACGGTCATGGATGGGATCGGTGCGAATTTCAGATTTGATCATAAGATCAGTATGACATTTCATGTCGCTTTTTGCCAGATGTACTCAAACATTGCGCGCTGGATCGCGGCGAGTTCTTTGCTTTCTATAACTACGGCAATGTAGTCATTCACGAATGAGAAGAGGGCTATTTTATTACCAAAGATCGCCATCATGCCATGGTAATTAAATTCAGGTGGAATAAGTTTAACCACACGAAGCTCCTCTTGACCGAGACGTTGGCGTTCGCGCGCTTTCGGTGAATCCCGTAGTATAACGCGGGCAAGGATTCTTTCTGCTGCGCGGCGTTTTACGAAATTTGGATAGTAGTCGCCAAGCGCTGCGAACAAATCGTCAGCCGAACTGAAGGCACAGATTTCTTTGTTGCCTTGCAGTACCTCTTCAAAAACCTGTTCCATCCCCTTCTTCCCCTGAAAAAAACGCACTTGCGGCCTCTCGCGCGTAAGACCATAGAGCGCCTCGAGTTGGGGGAGGGCTTCTTTCAGCGTGTTTGCCCGCCGCTGCGCCAGTTCAGCAATCTTTTTCGGTTCTTCCACGCTGTAGTAGCGTGTTTTTTTCTTAATATAACTTGAGGCGATCCCCTGGTTTTTTAATGACTCTAATACGTCATAGCACGTAGGGCGCGGAATTTCCGCCTTTCTCGCAATTGTATTCACGGGTGATGATCCCAATTCAAGCGTGGCGAGGTACACCCGAGCCTGTTTTTCTGTGAGACCAAAATTTTGGAGAACTTTTGCTATGTTCATACTTTCAAATTTTCATGGTTCTCCCCATAAAAAGGGGGAGATTATAGAGGGGGTGTCATGGCGTATTCACGTTATAATCATATCCGTCGGTCTTTCCGACGACTAACTAATGTAATTATTTTAGCTTAAATTAAGCTATTTATCAAGTTTACTAATTCTACGTGTCGGAGTTATAGACGGGTTGTGTGTGGATTCTATAATAAATGGATAATATAATCCATAAATTCAAATCGTTCATTTAAACTTCGGAGGTACAATAATGATAGGCAAGGTTGTATTTTTCGTGCGACACCTACCGGTGGAGGGGGAAAATTTAGGGGGTCTCAAGGACCCTCACAACATTAGTGCCTCACTCTCAGATGACGGGAAGAAACAAATTCCAAGAATAGTTGAGTTCTTCCGTCATTTTCAAACTACTTTAGTAGTAGCGGGAGACGCACCACGTTACCTCGAGGTGGCAAAACCGATCTCACGAGAGTTCGGTATCCCATTACAGATTAATTCCCGACTAATACAGAGTAGTGGGAATAAGAGGCCTACGGGAGCAGAGCGAGTGGTAAGGTTGATCAGTTTGAGGAAAATTATCCTGAGACTGATTGAAGACTTACCCGATCGAACAATAGTTGTAACAGGCAACATCTATATTCAAAGCCTCTTCTTTGGTGAGGATATCACCATTGAAGAGGTCGAAAGAAAAGGAGAGTTATATCGCACTAAACCTGGGTGCGGTGTAATCTATATGGCAGGATTACTCCTGCCATTCGAGATTTGAAAATTTGCCTGACTGGTGATGACGCTCAATTTCACCAGTCAGGCAGAGCGATACTTCTAATTTGACTATGAAATCGATTGAAGAAACACAGTGGCACTTTAGCGTGAAACGTCCGATTTACCTCTTGGATGCATCGTTAATCTTAACCAGTGATATTCACGAACTTCGGCAATATGCAGGGAAAGCATACTCTCATTCCTTTGTGGTCATCGAAGATGGGCTTGGTAGTTATTATGCACCATATAATGAAGTAAACGAACAAATACATTATCTCACGCAAGATATTACTCAAGCACAAAATATCATTTCTCTCTTTTCACAGAGTAGATCGAGGCTCGAACAGTACCTTAAGAAAATAATTGAGGAAGTTGAACTCGGTCATTATTCACCAATTCATTTACAATACCTTTTTGATAAATATCGTCATTTTGTTCCCTTTCGGATTGTCACGAGGGTTGTGGGGTATCGGGAAGATTTACCTGATGCATTCATTGAGCAGGCGGCACAAGCGCGTATGCAGTTTAAAGAAGCGTGGACAGTATTACGAGAAGAGTTGGAGAGATTGTGGGTTTCTCTTGCCCGCTTGCGTGGTTTTTCTGAACATATTCTTAAAGCGCATACGTGCCAAGAGTGTTTGTGGTTGTTTGAGAATTTACCTGCACAGAGTGCGCGGGTGAGGAACGAGGTGCGAAGAAGAAAGATCGTCCTCTATCGCACGAGATGGAAAGAAATGGTTGTGGTGGGGAAAGAAGCGGAGAGATTTCTTAAAGCAGCATTGCGAGAAGAGCCCGACAAAGAAACTGCTTGTGTTATTAGTGGTCGAGTGGCTTGTCAGGGATATGCGCAAGGGGAGGTGAAAGTTATTTTTCAATCAAAAGGAGTTAAAATTGAGAAACCGTTTATTCTCGTGACTTCAATGACAACGCCGGATTTTGTTCCTTTATTGAAGTATGCACAGGCGATAGTTACGGATGAGGGTGGGCTTACTTGTCATGCCGCGATTATTTCCCGGGAGTTCAATATCCCATGCGTCATTGGCACGAAAATCGCCACCAAAGTATTACGGGACGGCGATTCTGTCGAAGTTGACGCTTGGAAAGGTGTAGTAAGTAAACTCACTGAGTGGGATCGTGATTGATTATTAACACTACGATTTGATTATATCTTGGTAAAGTTCAATGTATTCGTTGGCAGAATGTTTCCAGGAGAAGTTTTGGGTCATATCATTGGCGCGTAGTCTAGATATAACTTGAGGCTGTTCTTGGTAGATGCTGAGTGCTGTTTCGATGCTTTTTATAAGAGCAGCCGTACTATACTCATTACATACAAATCCAGTAGCTCCGATTGTTTGAAAATTGAAAATTGAAAATTGAAAATTTTTCACCGTGTCTTTGAGGCCTCCTACCGCTGTGGCTATAGGAATCGTGCCGTAGCGCATGGCGATCATTTGCCCCAACCCGCAGGGCTCGAAGCGCGATGGCATGAGGAAGAAGTCGCCCGCAGCATAAAGGAGGTGCGCCAAGGGTTCGTCAAAACGTTCGGCAAATCGGAATTTGTCAGGGAATTGCGCGGCGAGCTTGTTAAGTTCAGCGGCATATTTTTTATCTCCGGTGGCCAGAATGATGCACTGCATATCGCGGGCAGGCAGGAGTTTTTGTAACGCCGGGATGAGTATGTCAAAACCTTTCTGCTCGGTGAGGCGGGAGACCATGACCACTAGCGGGCCGGCCGCATTGAGCGGTAATTGCAATGCTGTTTGCGCTTGTTTTTTTAATGCTATTTTCGCAGCGCTTATTTTTTTTGGTGCATTGAAATGCGTGGTGAGAAATTGGTCAGTGGCGGGATTCCAATAATCTGTATCAATGCCGTTCAAGATGCCTATGGGCGGGTGCGGGAGGTTTTTTAGGTTTGTGTCGAGTCCTTGGCCGTTTGCAGGCGTGGTAATTTCCTGCGCATACGTCGGGCTTACTGTTGAGATGCGGTCTGCGGCGTGAAGCGCGGAAGCGAGGAAATTTATTTTAGTTGATTTGTGGGGATGCGGTGTGAGCGCATCGGTAATAGTATCGCCAAATGCACGGCGCACCTCAATATGTGGGTGAATTCCCTGATATGCAAGATTATGAATAGTAAATAATGTGCGTATTTGTTTTTGTGTTTTTATAATCACTGGCAGCGCGCCCGTCTGCCAGTCATGGCAATGAATAATGTCTGGTTTCCAATTGAGCGATTTAATCAGTTCAGGAATGGCGCGGGAAAAGAGGCCGAAACGGTTAAGCTCGGCATTGCTGCCGCCTGATGACGCATCAGTCTCGAGGTATATGCCGCCGTTGCCAAAATATTGCGGATGGTCGAGGAGATAGACCGGTACATCGCTTCCCGGAAGATTGGTTTGCCGGACGACTATTGACTGTTTTTCTCCGTTGAAGGGAACGGATAGCGCTTCTGTCTCTTGAGAAGAGAATTTTTTATCGTCAATCACGTCATATTTCGGGAGTGCGATGCGGACATCGATGCCAAGCGTACGCAGCGCTTTCGGGAGCGACCCCGCCACGTCGGCAAGTCCGCCCACCTTGGCAAGCGGCGCGCACTCTGATGCGACGAAGAGAATTTTCATATTCTATATTCGCGATTACTCCTTATCCTTCCCACTCTTTATCGCCCTCGGCTGAGGGTTTGGGCGCCGCGATGTCGGCCGCATAACGGTTCAGCTCTGCGATACGGTCGCGGATTTGCGCCGCGCGTTCAAATTCCTGGCGTGCCGCAACCGCGTGCATTTCGCTTTCGAGTTTCTTTACCATTTTCTCAATTTCTTTCCGGGGAAGCTGGGGGATTTGCGCATCAGTGCGCTGGCGGATATCTTCGTCTTCGTTGTGGGAAAGTTCGTCTACGAGCCCAGAGCGCTGCCAATCAAAGGCGGTAAAGATAATAGTATGGTAGAGATGCTTGGCATTTTCCTTTGTTTTGTCGGTCACTTTTGGCGTTTTCAGAATAGCATTATAGAGCTCTTTGGCGCCGCGTTCGATCATTTCAATGGACCACCATGGCTTTGCCGATGCCCACCAGTATTGGTCAGAATGCAGCGCCTTATCAAGCGTATCCCGTGCCGCCGGATATCCCGGGTCATTGTGCGCAGCGTTATTGACCGTTTTAATCGCAAGGCGGGTGAGTTTCCATTGGAGCGTATGTATTGAATTGTCCTTGTCGTCCCATCGCGCAAACGGCACCTTGCGTTCCAAATCTTTTTCCATGAGCGCCCAGGTGGACGGCTGCGGGGAGACGGTAGTGCGGTGTGAAAAATATTTCGGCAGATCGGAAATAAAAACCGTGGTGAGCTTCGGGGAACGGTAGATTTCAAACAGCAGCTGCTCAAGGCCTGGCCGGTGGTGGCCAAAGGTCTCGCCGTCCATGGCAGTGAGCAGATATTCATTGCGTTTCAGGCGTTCTCCCAGCGATTCAATCAGGAGGTTTCCGGTGCCTACTTGCCCTGAAAGGATCACCCAGCTCATGCGGCGCTCGCGGAAGTAGATGTTGAAATTTTCTAATCCCTCGATGGTGTAAAGGTGGGTATAGTCCAAGGTGCGGCCGCGCGGGAACGAAAGCTCGTCCGCGATAATCCACTCAAACCCGAGTTCCTGCACGGTGCGCGCCACCTCGAGCGAAAACGCCATTTCGGGAGGGAAGAATCCGCGCGGGCGGTAGAGTTCTCCGAAATATTTTTTATGCGTTTCATTATTAAGTTCGATTTGCCGCACCATCTCCTCCTTGGGGAGGAATGGGAGGAGCGGATGGTATTTTGCCGAACCGGTCAATTCAAGCTGGCCTCGCGCAAGGAGGGTGCGGACATCTTCGATTACCTCATCCTCGCCGCACTCATCCCAGTGCTCGACCAACACCCCGTTGATGTTGACTGTCAATTTTGCCTCAGGCGCAGTTTTGAGTTCGTGAAAAATTTTTCGGTATGATTCTGCGGTTACGCGTTTAATCCAATGAGGTTTCTGCGTGGGAGGTTGGTAGAGATGGAGAAAATTAGCCCAGTACATAGGGAGAGTAATAAGTTTATAAGTGTCCCGCGGGGCGGGTCTTGATCGCATGTTGATGCAAGACAAGCGCCTTGCGGTATACTTTTACATATTTTTTTGCAGGCAATACCCACGAATACACCTGCTGCATGCCGTTGCTCACAAGATTATGCCAAGATGCGGGGTAGCGGTAATTTACATGCGCCCGCGTGACTGCCACGAGCAGGTCGCGTGAGTCATAGGTGCGGAAGGTGAAGCCGTTTCCTTTGCCGGTGCGCGGATTGAAATCAACAACCGTGTCACGCAATCCGCCCACCGAGTGTACGATGGGTATCGATCCATAGCGGAGCGAGATAAGCTGTCCCAAACCGCAGGGTTCGAAGCGCGAGGGCATAAGAAACATATCTGATCCCGCGTAAACCTTTGTGGTGTTGATGGTATCAAATTCAAGATGTACTGCGACTTTAGTGGCATGTCGTTTGCGGATGCGATCGAAGAATTTTTCATACGCTTTATCGCCTGCGCCAAGAATTACCAGCTGCAGGTCAAGGCGCAAGAGCGGCTCCATAATTTCGATAAGCAGTTCGAGCCCTTTTTGTTCGGAGAGCCGCGAAATGAGGGTATAGAGCGGGGTGCGGGGAGCCACAGGGAGAGAGAGCCAGCGCTGAAGTTCGCGTTTATTCACCCCTTTCATCTGCAGCGAGTCCGTATCATAGTTTTGCCATAAACCAGGATCTGTTTTTGGATTATAGTCTTGATAATCAATGCCATTAATGATTCCGACCAGGCGCTGTTTGCGGCTTGCGAGGGTGCGGTGCAGGTCCTCTCCGTATTCTTTGGTCAGAATTTCTTCCGCATACCATTCAGATACGGTCGTGATGATGTCCGCATAGCGCAGCGCGCGTTTGGTGAAGTTGACGTATTGAAATGTGGGATCAGTGGGGTCAGGGAGTGGCGTATTTCCTGGGTCTTTAAGCTCCAGCGGAATTTCCCACCAGTTATGTGCGCATTGGAATGCGAGATTATGGATCGTGAAGACGCTCGCGGTAGTTGAAAAGAATTCATCGTGCGCATAATCGGTCTGGAGCAGATAAGGGATTAATCCGGTATGCCAATCGTGGCAGTGGATGATGTCAGGGCGCACATTGATAATTTTCAGCGCCGCAAGCACGCAACGGTTAAAAAGCGCAAAATGTGCATTGCCATGATGCGGGTTGTAGACCGCATGTTCAAGGATCGCGTCTTCAAGCCCTTCCGCGGCAATTGCATAGACGGGGATGCCGCCCTCAAGGGCGCTTACCCAGAGGTCAAACGTGAGTTCACGGGAGCCATACCGCACGTTGCATTTGGTCTTCACAGGAGTGAAGCGGTGCGTGGTGCGGTCAATAATGCGGTAAAGGGGGATAAAGATGGTTACCTTATGGCCGAGGGAGGCGAGCGCTTTGGGAAGCGCGCGCGCCACGTCCGCAAGCCCTCCTGTTTTTATGAAGGGATCTACTTCTGATGCTACGCTGCATATCGCGAGTTTTTGTAATGGCATGGAAATGCGTGTTATTTCGGGCGATTGCACATTCCGCACCATGCGATTGCGACTGCGTCGGCAGCGTCATCAGGCCTGGGAGGCTCGTCGAGGTGGAATATGAGGGTAAGCATTTTTTGCACTTGGCGTTTATCCGCGCTGCCGCTTCCTGTAACTGCCCGTTTTATTTCAAGGGGAGTGAATTCAAAGATGGGGATATTCAATTCCGCAAGCGTGGTAATGAGCGCGCCGCGCGCTTCGCCCACTACCATGGCGGTTTTCGCGTTTGTCTGAAAGTACAGTTTTTCAATGGCCGCGCGATGGGGGCGTTGGGCAGTGATGAGTTTTTGAAGCCCCTTGCGCAAGATAAGCAGCCGCGTTGCCGTAGGCTGGTGAGGCTTGGTGGTAATGCACCCCCAGCGGATATTTTCCACCACTCCTCTTTGAGAGGAAATGAACGCGTAGCCGGTCGTGGCGAGGCCGGGATCGATACCTAATATAATCATAATTCAAAATGCAAAATTCAAAATATCCCGCTTTTCGGGATCCCGCAGATTTTAAAACTACGGCAATTTAAGGTGCGGGACATAATTATGGAATCCCGCGAAGCGGGATGATATTCCTTCATTTTGACTTTTGACTTTTGCATTATTTACGCGGCGTTGGTCACCACCTCATCCACTTCATCTATTGCCTCGAGGTCTGCGATTAAATTATCCAGTTTGCGTCCGGTATCCTGATCGGCCACGGGGACAGTCACCGTAGGCTCGAGTCCGATCCCCATTTCAGTAATGGCAATATGGCGCCTCTCCAGCGCGTCCTTCACACGCTCCAGTGAATGCGGGTCTGTAGTGAGGATGAGCGATTCCGCATGCTCTTCCACATCGAGGCTTCCTGCATCAATCGCCGCAAGTTCCAATTCCTCTTGCGCTTCTTTGGTGGGCGGCAGCGGTACCAGTACATGTCCCCGCAGCGCAAATTGCCATGCGACTGCATTAGGGCCCGCGAGCGAGGCAGCGTGTTTATGGAGCACTGCTTTCAGAGCGCCCACGACACGGTTCCGATTATCGGTGGTGGCGGTGATCACCAGTCCCACGCCTCCCGGCCCAATCACTTCAAGCTGCATTTGTTCGAGGGCGGCATCGCCTTCGTTTTTCTGCGCCCGCGCAATGGCGCGTTCAATATTCTCTTTCGGCATGTTCGCCGCGCGCGCTTTTTCAATCGCTATGCGAAGTTTGAAATTTATTTCTGGATTAGGCCCTCCCTGCCGCGCGGCCATGGTGACCGTGTTTGCAAGTTTGGTAAATTGCGTGCCCCGTTTTTGGTCAGTAACACCTTTTTGCCTCTTTATAGTAGACCATTTTGAGTGTCGTGACATGGCATTATCATATCAAAAATTAGCGAAATTTCAAGGTATACATGATTATAGGAGTTTGCTACAATGAATGTAGCTGTGTACAGATTACGAGAAGAAAAAATTTTTATTTATGCGGGGTATTAAAAGAGGTTAAAAAATAGAATTGTATGAAATACCTTTTTTTCAAAGGTTGGTGGAAAAATACTTTATAAATTTTTATTATTTTTTGGTTTGGCTTTTTTAATTTTGATAATAATAGGATTCGTTGTATTACAGACAAAAAATAAGGTGACATTGGATCAAGAATTTATATTAAAACCCGGAGAAAAAGTTATGATAGTGGATAATATAAAAAGGACTTATGAAGTTAACTTTATTGAAATCCAACTCCTGGGTATCGAAGAAAAATCTACAGATGAAAAAAGTAAAGAAATCTGTCGACAGCTTAATACTTGCACCTCGGGGTTTGACTACAAAGCTCATCTGAAAATTTTTGGTCATAATAATAAAGTTGTAGAAGTTACACTAGATATGTTGGCAAATATTGATGCGCCAGTACTAACCACTGGTAGTGGATCGATGGAACGAGTGGCCAGCCCTATACTTCTAGAATTCTTAGAGCTTAAACAAGATTATGCCAAAATAATAATAAAAGATCCTTATCAATTTAAATAAAATATGAACCCATTCGAAGTTTTTCAAAAATTAATAATCGGAGTTTTTTGGATACAACTCATTTTATTTTTTGTATTGGCAGGATTAGATATTTTGTTTTTTAGATTTATCTCCAAGAAGAAATCCTTTCCACGACAAGGTTGGCGTGAAGCCATTTTGACAGCAACCGCGATATTTATTGTTGTCTTTTTTTCAAATTCAAACTTGAAGATATCCATCAAATCATTAACTTTGAGTGAACCAGTTAGAGATGTTATATTTATTGTTTTGATTATTTTAATATTTTTAGCCCTAAAAAATATTTATCAAATTACAAACAAAGAAACAGTTAAGACATTATTGTGGTATACTTTGTACAAAATTATTTCTTTTTTCGCGGTGAGTATTTTGGTAGTTGTTATTGCAATGGGTTTCTTGGCAAGTTATTTGCAGGATAATATAAAACAATCAAACAATCAAAAAGTTATAGAAGAAAATATTAAAATAGATTCAGATGGTGACGGTTTAGATGATAAATCTGAAAAATTATATGGCACGGATTTAAATAATACTGATACTGACGGAGATGGTTATCAGGATGGTGCTGAAATTAATAATGGATATAATCCGTTGACACCTGGCAACGCCAAGTTAAAAAATGAAATTAATACCGCAAACTGGCGAACGTATATAAACAATAAATTAGGTTTTGGGATACAATACCCGGAAGATTGGATAATGCAGGATAATACAGAAAAAGAAATCAATAGCGGTATATTTTTTTACCCATCTGACACGATAAAACAAATGGAAGCGGACAAAAGAGAGGTTGTTAATTTTGATGATTTTGTAAAATATACTTCTATATCAGTAATAAAATATCACAGAATATCAGGGACACTAAGAGAAGAGATAGATGGTTTTACGAAAGCATCTCCTGGATATTCTATTGAGAATATCACTGTCAATGAATTCAATGGATTTAAATTATCAAGGCAAATGCCAGATAATCAAGAAGTGGCTCAAATCAATATTTTTTTAGAAACTAATAACGACACGATAGCGATTGAAATACACGGTTCAGATGTAAATAAATATTTAGATACTTTTAATAAATTTATACCTACCCTTTATCTACTTTAGTTGTAACAAAAAAAGTAAAAAATATTTTGAGTTTCCATAGCATTCCAGGTTCGTTTTTTGGATTTAGAATTTAGAATTTTTTATTACCTATGTCTTTCCTTGATGACCTCAATTCGCTCCACACCGTTGATCGCGGTAATATGGTGGAAGAGCTGCGCCTTCTGCCTGCGCGCGTGCGTGAAGCGGTAGAGGCGCCTTTTCCCTCTGTGGGCGTAGATGGCCGCGCACTCACCGCGATAGCTGTGATAGGGTTAGGCGGTTCTGCGATCGGGGGGGACCTTGCCGCGGCAATGGTGGCAGATCTTTGCCCTTTGCCCGTTACCGTCCTGCGCAGCAGCGTGCTTCCTGATTGGGTGAAGCCCTCCACTCTCGTGATTGCGGTAAGCTATTCAGGCAATACCGCAGAGACCGTGAAAGCGTATCTGCAGGCCAAGGCGCGCGGCTGTATCCTCATCGCCATTGCATCTGGCGGGAGACTTGCGGTGCTTGCCGCTGCAGACGGCACCCTGCTCTTGTCGCCGGGATCCTATCCGCAGCCGAGGCTAGCCGTGGGGGCGATAACCGTGCTTATCCTTAAAACCATTTCAGAAGTCACCGGGATCGCGTGCGATGCCATGTGCAATGCGATGTCGGATGCGTTTTTGAAGATTACCTCCTCGGTGGCGCAAGAGGTGCCGACAGAATACAATCCGGCGAAACTGCTCGCCTACCAGCTTCTTGACCGCTTATCCTTAGTGGTGGCAGGAGGGCTTTTGGCGCCTGCCGCGCGCCGATGGAAAACCCAGATGAATGAAAATGCAAAATCCCTGTGCGTCATGGAAGAAGTGCCCGAGCTTTTTCATAACACGCTCGAAGGGCTCAAACTTCCTGCAGTCGCGAGCGACCTGAGCACGTGGGTGTTTCTCGAGGCGCCTTCTGATCAGACCGTTTCCCTGCCGCAGCTTGACCATTTTGCCGCATTGCTCAAGGAATCGGGATTACGGGTTGAACGCGTGCGCGCGCCTAGCAGTGAGCCGCACGAGGCGCTCTGGTGGATCATCGGGATGGGCGACTGGGTGAGCTATTACCTTGCATGCCTCAACAACGTGGATCCTATGCCGGTATCTGTGATACAGGGTTTTAAAAAAAGCGTTCCCGTCACATAGGCGCCCTGCAAAATAACTTCCCACTTTGATTAACTATTTTGTCTGGAATAATGACATTATACATCAGAATGATACTACAAGTTATTTTTTCTGGCGCCCATAGCGCATCATTTGCAGACATCAGAACTTTATTATGTATCGCATAGGAATCGGAGTGTTCGATAGGAGGCGGGCGTGGGCGGTATTTGCAGGTATTCTTTTTTTTATTCTCGCCGTGTTTTTCCACCATTTTCCCGATATACGCCCCGCAGATGATTTTAGACGAAGTGTCGACATCTATGCCGATGGGCTTTTCGTTGCGTGGGCGCTTGACTGGGATACAGATTTTTTGCGCCACCCGCACACGTCTTTGTTTAATGCTCCCATTTTTGCTCCTTACGCCAATACGCTCGCTTATTCGGAGCATTTTTTAGGTGCGGCCATCATGATGTTCCCTCTCACTGTCATCACTGATGACCCTACCGGCAGCGTTGCCATCCTTGTTGTTCTTTCCACTTGGCTGACGGGGTTGGCTACTTATATGCTCGCGCGCAATCTTGGCGCTGGCACGGCAGGAGCTTATCTCGCGGGCGTTATCGCGGGGTTTGCTCCTACGCGTTTGAATCACGCTCCCGGACATCTTCATATGCTTATGCTGTGGTGGATTCCTCTTTGTTTACTGGCGCTCAATAAATATCGGATGACGCGCTCTCCTGCATGGCTGTTTTTTTTGGGATTGTGCGTTGTCGCGCAAGGGTTATGTTCCATGCATGGATTATTATTATTACTTATCGCTCTGGGTGTAGCGGCGGCGGCATATGGGCGGAATGAACGCAGCGCATGGCTGTGGCGGTTGAAGGCGGCTGTTGCGGCGGTTATCGCCCTCGCGGTTCTTAGTCCGGTCATAATTCCTTATCTAAATCTTGCGGGAGACCAGCACTTTACCCGGCCGTTAAGGGAGCAAATGGTATTTGCTCCGGCACTTGTCGATTTGCTGGTGCCGCCCGTTTTTTTATCTCAAGTTGACAGAGAAAATAATGTGGCGCCCGGGCTTGCCCCGCTTCTCCTTTTTGCGTTAGGAACATACGCGTTGTGCCGTTGGGACAGCGAGCGCTGCGTCGCGCAACGCATGGTATTCGCATTTTTTCTGTTAATGCTCGCGGGAATCGTATTGGCGTTGGGGCCGGAGATGCGCGTGCTAAAAGACGGCGGTCTGTCGTTCGCAGGACCGTATGGGATTCTTAGGTATATTCCCGGCTTTTCCGGGATTCGCGCGGTGGGGCGTTTTGCCCAGCTTGCGCTCCTCGGCTTAGCGACGTATGTCGGTCTCACTTGGCAAGCGGTCACCGTGCGTTTGGCGAGATGGCAGAAGACAGCGGTTACGCTTATTGCGTTTGTATTTCTCCTTGGAGAATTTTTTATCACTGCGCCGAGGGCGTATGCGGTGCCTGACGGGTTTGACCGCTCCCGGCCCGTTGATATATGGCTCGCGCAAAGGGCGGAAGGATGTACAATCGCCGAACTTCCTTTTGACGACATCCGGACACAAGAAAATAAGTCGGTGTTATATATGTACTTGGCTCGCCATCACGGCAAGCGCATGGTCAATGGATATTCCGGCTATGCCCCCGCAGGATATTCGATCCTCGAACGATACGCAAATGGATCGGATGAAGCTGAGGCAATCCCCCTACTGCAACAATTGGGTGCGGATTATGTTATTGTACACCCTTCTTTTTATTCAGGGTTAAGGGGCGAGGAGATTGTTTCCCGCTTCAATACAGATCCCGGGTTGAAGGCGGAGATTGGTTTTCCCGATTCATTTGTGTGGCGCGTGTTGCCCGAAGATCCCAATTGTGATTAACGTTTTATGAGTATATCAAGCATCGCGCGGTATCTGTGGGCACAGTGGAAATATGTGTTTCTTATCAATCTTCTCTTGGTCGTCATAATCAGCGCGCCGTATCTCTATGGGTATCTGCAGACGCCGCCGGGAGAAACGTATACGGGTCTCCATGCGCTCACTCCCGGTGATTTCAATGTGTATTATACGCAGATGCTGCAGGCGGGGCGGGGAGATATGGCGGAAAGAAATCTCTTTGCGGGGATTGACGGGGTAGGGAGTATCAGCATGGTGAATGCATTTTGGTATTGTTTAGGCGTGATCGCCCATGCCGCCGGTATGTCCACACCGTTGGCATTCCATCTTGCGCGGCTTGCGCTCATTCCGTTGTTGGTGTTCGTGCTTTATCAGTTATTGAAAATACTCGTGCCCTTTCGCGCGTTTTACGCAGCAGGCGCACTTACCTTTTTGGGTTCCGGCATCGGCTATCTCGCGCTTCCTTTTTTGAAATCGCCTCCCCTCGTGGGGAGGTATGACTGGCCCCTTGATCTCTGGGTGCCGGAATCAAACACGTTTTTAACCCTTTACCATTCGCCTCATCTTTTGGCATCGCTTATTTTATTTTTATTCGTGCTGTTATCCTTTTTGCGCGCATCCACTTCTCTCAAGCCTTTCTGGTGGCAGGTGAGCGGAGGATTGGCGGCGGCGGCGCTGTTTCATTTTCATCCATTCCACGCGGTGACGCTTGGCAGCATACTGCTTGTGTGGACAGTTATTATGGGACGAATATCTTGGCGCCGTTCGTGTGTGACGCTTGCGGTTATGAGCGGCATTTCTCTGCCAAGCATTGCATGGCAGCTTATGCGCTTGCGGTCCGATTGGATTACCCAGGAGTGGGCAATGCAGAATGTGACCGCTACTCCCGCGCTCTGGGCGGTGCTTTTAGGATATGGATTGCTGATTCCCTTCGCGCTTGCAGGGGGAATATGGTATGCGCGCGTGCGGGACAAAGGAAGCGAGTCGCCCTCTCTTCACCCTCGCGCCGTATGGTTCTTGGGCGCATGGATCGCGGTGCAGTGCGCGCTTATAGGGAGCCCTTTGCCGTTTCAGCGGCGTTTGTTTGAAGGTTTACATGTGCCACTGGCGATGCTCGCGGGGATAGGGGTTGTCATTATTTTCAATGCAGGACTTTGGAAGAACACCTCCCGTATCATTCGTTCTATGACACAGGTGGCATGCGGTATTCTTCTTACCTTTTCTACGGTAGGCACTATAAGCCGCGATGTGTCGCTTTATTCATCGCGTTTTCAGCTATTCTATCTGTCTGCGGCACAGAAAAATGTGTATCGTATTCTCATGCAGAGCCCTCTTGAGGGAATCGTGCTCGCGCCTGTCGATCAGGCGAGTTTCATACCCGCATGGACCGGAAGGGCAGTATACGGGGGATCAGGCGCGCACAGCCCTGATGAGGCTCTGCGCCGAAGGTTGACTGATTGGTTTCTCACAGGGCAGGGAAGCCAAGAGGAGCGCATGCAATTTATACGGCGCGAAGATATTACTGACGTGGTTGTGATGTCGTCTGATGATAGGGATATTATCACGCTTTCCTCCGACCCCTTGCTCCGTACGGTTTTTATAGACCGTGGGATAGGATTATTTTCAATGCGTTAATACATTTATGAACTTTGATCATAACATGAAAAGGATGTTTAAAGTGGCGCCAGTATTAGTATTTATTGTGATTGGCATAATCATTGTGGTTTTTACGCCTCGTTCTTTGACGTGGCCCTCTTATCTCACCTTTACTACGCTTCAGAGCAAATTGAAGTATAATATGATTTTTGATGTGAGAGAATTAGACTATTACCGGGAGGAGGGATCGTGGTTCCGTCAAAATTATATTCCTTACGTTGATAAGCCTTTTGAATATCCCGCCCTCGCCACGCTCTTCTTTACCTTGCCCGCTCTTATGAATGAGAGTCGGGTCGGTTATCATGTGTGGTTTCATATATTTACCCTGTTCGCGGGAGTGGCGTTGTTGGTAGTGGTAAAGTATTCCATCCCGCATGAGCGGCGTGCGCTCCTTTTCCTCTTAATCGCTCCTTCAGTATTATTCTATACATTTAATCGTTTTGATGTGCTCGCCGCGCTGTTTCTTCAGCTCTCTCTATTTCTGCTGTATCGCAAGCGTTGGCGATGGTCATTCGCGCTTTTTGCGGTATCAGTATTGATAAAATGGTATGCAGGGGTACTGTTTCCCATTTATCTCTTTGCGTTATTTGATACCGCCCATACCCTTGAAGAGCGACGGCGGGGATTTGCCGCTGTGTGTATAAGTATTGGTATCTTGGCATTAGGGCATATTTGGCCTGTCGCGTTTGGAGGGAATATCCTTACCATGGTGAATCCGTACGCGATTCATTTTGTCCGTTCGCCCGAAATAGGAAGTTTCATGTCCGTCCTTGCCGCGCCTTTTGGTATATTCTATACACCAGCGTATCAGATAGAACCAGGGAGTCTCGATGGAATAACCGCAATCATTGTCGCGCTGTCTTCCTTACTGCAGTGGGCTGGCCTTGTGATTGTCATGATCATGCTTCTTCGCCGTCCTCGGCAATTGAACAGTTTGCCTGCATTAGCACACACGGCGCTGATTGCGGTAGGATGCTTTATCTTTTTTAACCGCGTATATTCTTTTCAATGGATTCTATGGATTATTCCCCTGCTCATACTCACGCTTCCCTCACGCGCGACGATTCTGTGTTTTATCGCATTTGATGTGGTAAGCTATATACAGTCTCCCATATTGTACGGCTCTTTTGACTATTTATCACATTTTATTATATTTCTCCTGCTTACTATTTTACGATCTATATTGCTTGGTGTAATTCTTTTGCCCTCATTCCGTTGGCTGTTAAGGAGTGAGTCATCGCTGTCAACTTCGCCCCCCATCACGGTTAATACGACTGTTTTACCTTAAATTCAAATTGATTTTTTTTGAGACCATGGCTATTCTTTCAGTTATCATTCCTGTATATAACGAAGTGCGCACGATACGTGAGGTGATACATCGTTGTTTAAGACAGCCTCTTCCTCATGGGTTAGACCGGGAAATAGTGGTGGTCGATGATGGCTCCACTGACGGCACTAAGGAAGTTTTGATTTCATTTCGCGAATCAGCGAAGGTGTGTATACATGAAAAAAATTATGGCAAGGGTGCGGCCGTGCGCACGGGGCTCGCGGAAGCGCGCGGTGATATTATTCTGATTCAAGACGCAGATTTTGAATACGATCCCGGCGAGTGGCCAAAGCTTTTGCAGCCGATTCTTGATGATGAAGCAGATATTGTGTATGGCTCGCGGTTCTCAAGCGGTGCGCATCGCGTGTTGTACTATTGGCATTTTGTGGGGAATAAATTGGTTACCCTTTGGTCAAACATATGGACTAACCTCAATCTTACTGATATGGAAACAGGCGCTAAAGTATTTCGAAGAGAGGTGGTTGAGGGTATCAAATTCAGATCGAATCGTTTCGGGTTTGAACCGGAGTTTACCGCAAAGATCGCTCATAGAGGATGGCGCATCTACGAGGTGGGGATTTCCTATCGTGGTCGTAGTTATGCGGAAGGGAAAAAGATTACTTGGCGGGACGGTCTTGTCGCGCTCTGGCACATCTTCAGATGGAATATGGTTGCGATGTATGAGCGTAAGAGGAATATTTTTTAAAAGGACAAAACGGTTTCTAGGGATTTACGAATTTTTCCTATGAAGGCGACTGCTTCACTATTATTTATTAGTAAGGAAACATGGAAGAAACAATTTCTCTATTTTATTCTTGCGATTGTGGTCATTATTAATCTCTTTACCGGTCTTTTCAACATTTACGGAGATGGCGTTGGTTATAATTTTCTCTATCAGCAGTTAAGGGAGAGAAATTGGTCATTCACCATATATCCTGAATCTCCGCCGCTCCCTAGTGAGTACATGTTTGTACCTGCGGGCAGCGGATGGTCCACATATTATCAGATCGGCGCACCACTCGTATGGGCATTCTTCGTCCCTCCTCTCACGCAGGTGCTCATGCCGCTTCTCACCATCATTTCACCCATTCCTTCTGTATGGTTAGATGGTCTCATAAGAGACGGAGTGGCCATACTTGCGCTTAATGCGATATTGGCATATGTCATCATGCGCCTGCTTATATATGTTTTGACGCGGGAGTTAAGCTTTTCTCTCCCTACGGCAGTGGCTGCGGTATTGCTTACTTACTTTGGTCTTCCTTCATGGGTGTATACATTTCAGGCGGTGGCTTATGCTCATACCGTGGAGCTTTTCTTTGTGACGTGCGCAGTCGCGGCTTATGTGAGGGCATACCGCACTCGTGTGCAATCCTGGCTTTTGGCGGGGAGCGTATGCGTGGGGTTTGCGGGTATTACCCGGATTGATGCACTCATATATTTGCTGCCATTCGCAGGGGTGGCGCTTGTCATATTCCCCTCGAAAATGCGCGCACTTATCTCAACGACCGCGCCCGCGCTTGCGATAAGCGCGCTTCAAGTTCTCGTGTGGTGGATGATATTTAGGACACTGTTACCGAGTAAGGGTTACACGATGGAGAGCCTCCAATTTCCTGGCAGGTTTGCGTGGGAAGTATTATTTAGTTCAGTGCGCGGATTTTTTGTCTGGTCGCCGATTGCCCTATTTGGGGTTGTCGGATTACTAAGCAACCTTCGCAAAAAGATATCGCGAAGGCATATCGCGGTTATTGGGGTGAGCAGTATTATTTTGTATGCGCTTTTTTATGGATCGTGGTATATGTGGTGGGGTGGAGATTCGGTCGGCCAGAGATTCCTCATACCATTGTTGCCATTTATTGCCTTTGGAGTTGCCCAATACCTTCATGATATATGTGCGTATCCTGTGCTCCTGCGCGCGGGGGGGAGGCTTGTGGTGGTTCTCGCCTCGCTCTTCTATTTCTCACTTGCGCTTATCTATCCATTAGTAGACCGACCGGGGAGCACAGAAGAATATACCACTCCGATGACGCTTTATCGTAATGCGTCAGTGGAATATGGTTTCCCTAGTCTTTCTTCATGGCAGCCTCTCCTACGGGATTCGCTATGGTTTGGCCCGCGTCTCACTCATCTCCTCTATTATCAGAAATGATTTTTTCATTTTTATGACTGCGCAACGCACAAGAGGGTTTGGAGTATTTGAGAACCTATTAAGTCGCCGTCGCGCGCGTGAAGCGCGTCGTCTGTTGCAGACCGCACCTTCACGCCATCGTATCCTTGATATCGGCTGCGGGCAGTATGGCGCATTCTTAAGAAGTGTTTCGTTTCAGGAGAAATTTGGCGTGGATAAGTTGCCTCCGATAATCAATAATGATAATAATATTACGTATTGCCAGCATGATGTGGTGCGCAATACTATCCTTCCCTTCCCCAAAGATTTTTTTAACGCGATAACCTTGCTTGCCGTTATTGAACATATTGATATATATTCTGCGCGAGCGTTGCTACATGAGATATACCGTATTCTTAAGCCTCAAGGAGTGGCGGTAATCACCACGCCTGCGGTCGGCACAGGAAATATTTTAAACATACTAGCTCATACTCGCCTATTAAGCAATATAGAGATCAAGGAGCATGTGCATGAGTATGGCAGTATGGAATTGCAGCTTATGTTGGTTGACGCCCGTTTTCCTAAGGATGGCATAGTCTACGGCAGATTTGAGTGCAGACTCAATCAATGGGTGCGGGCTATTAAATGATAAATTATTATGTCTATTACTATCGTGATCCCAACTTATAATGAGCGTGAGAATATTGAAATACTTATTTCTCGAATTGCGGCGCTCCATATTCCCGAGGCGAACATCATTGTGGTGGATGACGCGTCGCCGGACGGGACTGGCGCGGTAGTGACATCCTTACATGAAACGTACCCCTTTGTTTCGCTGATCGCGCGCAATGGGAAAAGGGGTTTGGGGAGCGCGTATGTGGAAGGCTTTACGCGGGCGCTCGCGCAAGGCGCAGATATCATCATTGAAATGGATGCAGATCTTTCGCATGCGCCAGAGGACATTCCGCGCTTATTAAGCGCGATTGATGAAGGGGCAGATGTCGCGATCGGGTCGCGGCGGGTGCCTGGTGGCCAGATCGTCGGATGGCATTGGCGGCGGCACTTGGCGAGTACCTGCGCGACGTGGCTTTCGAGAGCGCTTCTTGGATTCAGCACTCGTGATATTACGAGCGGTTTCCGCGCATTTCGCCGCTCTGCGCTTATCGCGATTCACTTTGCCGATGTGCGGTCGGATGGTTATGCATTTCAGGAAGAAATGCTTTTGCGCTGCGAACGCGGGAAATTTATTATCACAGAAATCCCCGTGGTTTTTACGGACCGGGTAAGAGGCGAATCGAAGCTTGGTGTTCGTGAAGTAATTTCTTTCTTTATTACCCTCATGCGCTTATGGATACATCGCCATTGAATGGATCAAAATATTTTACCCCGTTACCAGAAAGCTACGATGGTAAGACCGTAGTAGATGAATGGGTATCAATCCCGAAGGGGCATAATAACCAAAGTTATGAGGGTGAGCCCATGGTAACGGGGTTTAAGCGCGGGTTAGTGCTCGTCACTGCGCTTGGCGTGCTCTTGCGCGTGATTGCCGTGGTGAGCAATGGGCGTTTCTGGTTTGATGAAATTATCACCGTGGCTATAGCCAGAAAGCCCTTGCATGAAATGTGGGCATATCTTGCCGTGGAGAATCATCCGCCTTTGCACTATTATCTCGTCCATGGGTGGATTGCTCTTTTTGGACCGGGGGAGGTTGCAGTGAAGCTTTCCTCGGTGCTCGCGGGCGCCGCAGGGATTGTCGTGACAGGTATATTTGCGAGACGATTGTTCGGTGTGCGCACAGGCTTAATTGCAGCAGGACTTACCGCTCTAAGCACGTTTCAGATTTTCTTTTCCTCTGAAGTGCGGATGTATGCATGGCTCTATTTATTTGGCGTGGTCTCATTGATGTCGTTCTGGGAGATTATCCGCTCTTCGTCGTGGAAATGGCATGTCGTATGGATGGTCTCCACTATTGCCGCGCTCTATACTCATTTGGGGGGCGTGTTCGTGCTGGTAGTCGAAGTCGCTTTTAGTGTGGCCTATTCACTGTACGTACGCGCTCAAGCAAGGAAAGGAATGCGTAATAAATACCAAATGCCGTCAGTACCCCTCCGTACAGTTGTGTTCATGATGGTGGTAGTGTGTCTCGCGTGGCTGCCGTGGATTATAGTGTTTGTGCGAGAGAAGATGCAGACATTTAATCGGAATGCATGGTATTTTTGGATTGAGCCTGCTAATCCTTTCCCCATGGAAGCGCTGCGGCAATTTTTCTTTTTTGATAATTATTCTGATTTTATTGAATTATGCGGCTGGATATTCATTGTAACAGTATTTACCATTGCGCTCTTATCGATCCGTCGTACCAATGAGCGCAAATATACTGTACAATTTTCAATGGATCTCCCCACCATATATGCGATGGTTATATTTATCTTTCCCGTCTTTATTGGTTTTTTTACCAATGTATTAGTGGTGAAAGTATATATTATCGCGGGGGCGGGAGCATATCTTTTGGCGAGCAAAGGCCTAAGCCGTATTCACGTTCCTAAATCGTTTCCTCCCTTTCTCTTTCCGCTTATGCTCATCGTATTCTTTATCGCTTCGGACATGGGAGTACTTTTGGAGGTGAGACCCGCATGGAAAAATGTGGGAGGTTATCTTGAGACGAACGAAAGACAGGCTGATGCCATTGTGATCCTCTCTCATAGTTATGAAGTTGCCCTTCGCTATTATTATCACGGCACGATGCCGGTATTGCCATTTTATCCTCTCCCTGATGATACGCATGGCGATACGCTCCTGCGTGCAGTGCGGAGGAATTGGTATACGATCCTCACGAAGGAAAATGTGGGGATGCTTAATAATCTCGTAGAGGGACGAAAACGGATTTTTGTTGTGTTGGTGGGTAATTTTAATAAAGTGGAGCGGATTGCGCCCGAATGGTTCTTCTCGCACGGGTGGCAGCTGCGCTCTGTCGAACGTTGGGAAGACTATATGGTCAATCCGGAGGTGATGTTGTTGGAGAAGCTGTGAACGGTGAGGGGGTAAGGTTTATGATGCTAGTACCGTAACAATTAAGTTTCGCAACATGCATAGTGCCAAATCTCCCTGTAAATACTGCTCAAAACGCGCCAGTGATATGGCATAATTAAATTGTTACGGCACTAGTTTCGTGAGACGGTTACGGTAAAGTACGTGACGAGTAATTACATCCATTGATGAAACGGGCATCCTTACCTTAACCAGTTATCCACAACAAGGTTTACGCTTCCTAACCTGTCCAGTTCGAGCCCCCCGCGCACATTCGTAAAGTCCTCTATTTCAAAGCTGAACGGGGGATTTTTTTTAGGTTTTTTTATTTCAGAACGGAAAAATAGTGCCGAGGTACCCTCTTGTTGCATGAGGGAATAGCCGCCTTCATCGAGCAGCTGGCGGAAACGTGCTTTCATGAGCGCGGCATAGGGCTGTGTCCAAGCAATCGAGTGTGCTTGCACCAAATCTGCCTTTACATCCATTTCATCAAGCACGAGATAGTCAGGGTATGCAGCGGGCGGGTACGGCGCAGCAGCGTATTGCTGGACGCCAAGGAGCGTGAGTGGGAGGAGGGTAAGGCCGCGGCGGGAAGAAAGGGGGGCAAGAAATTGGTCAGTGGAAGCCACGGTGGCATGCGGGGGTATGGAGGCAAGGATTTCTTTTTGCGGCGTCACGTTTGTGTGGGCACTTATCGCATATGCTGCGGGGATCAATGGCCCAAACGAGAGCATTGAGCCAACAGCGGCAGTCATCACGCACACTAACAATATAGTTTTATCTTTTAAGAACTCGTTTGCATATACTACGATCGTAGAATAGACAAACGAGTGTTTTTTTTCAAATTGCGCGTGCGGTGTGTATGTAGTGAGAAAGGGGATAAACGCAAGAAATATCCCGGGAAGCAGCAGCAGACCGTAGTGCGTCTGCCAGATGAGCGCGCCGCCGCCTGCGGAAGAGAGGGTTATTGCCGCGAGCGGGGGGAGCGCGAGGAGGAGCCACTTTGGTTTTAAAAGCGGCAGAAAAATGAGCGGTAATAGAAGCCCTAGGAGCATTTCGAGATTTTGAAAGCTAAGGATATGGGCAATAACTCCTTTTGTGACAGCGCCCAAAGAGCCAAGCTGCGGAATCCATTCATAATAAATGCGGAATTGATATCCAAGGGAGGGGGAAAAATGGGAAATAATGCGCTGCGCGAGGAAGAACCAGGCGGCGCTGAGACATATTATGAAGGATGGAACCCATAAGTTCGCAGCGGGTTGTCGGTGGGGGTAACACGCATCGGCCGCCCCTGTGAGTCGTCCGTGCTCCGCCTCGCCCTCGCTCGTCCCGCGCGGCGGGACACCATGCCCGCTCGGGCTACGGAGGGTTCCCCCACCGCCAACCCTCACTTTAAGAGAAGCGCCAAGCCATATAAAACCTAAGAAAAGCGTGATAAGGGACACATCCTCGCGCACGGAAAGGGAGAGGAGGAGGAAGAGGGTGAAGAGTGTACAGTTATTCAGTCGGTCAGTCCTCAGTTTATCGGTTTTCGATTCTTTGATTTTTTGCCAGTAGTAAAAAAGAAAGAAAAGGAATAAGGGCGCGAAGGAGAGGGAGTGGAATTCGAAAAGGTTGGCGTTCTGCACGGCAGGGTGAAGCAACCAGAGCGTTCCGACCGCAGTCGGCAGCCAGTTTTTCAGTTTTTCTGTTATCGGTTTATCAGTTTTTTGATTTTCCGATTCATCAACTCTATGACTCTGTGACTTAATGACTTTTTGGCTTATTAGAAAAAGCGGCCATGCGGCAAGCGCCAGCGCAAGTGTCTGGAGTACCAGCAGCATCCTCGGATCGGGAAAGAGCGCATACAGGGGCGCAATGAGGAAGAGTATTGGTTCAAAGTGGTCGCCTAAGTAATTGTGGCCTTGGATGGAGGAGTAGAGTTTATCAGTTATTCGGTTAATCAATTTATCAGTTTTAGGAATTACAATATTGTCACCCTGAGCCTGACGAAGGATGGATCCCTTGTTTGAAAGCTGCCAAGTGACTTGATTATAAATCGCCAAATCCCGCGCATTATAGCGCAACTGGCTATATTTCCAGAGCGAAATGCCGGAGAAGATGAGGATGTAGAGAATAATGCCGCTCGCGAGCACGCGCATGGGAGCTATGAGAGTTCAAGGTATTGTTGCGGCGTGAGGGCACGCACGAGGTGTGCACTCTGGACAATCATTTGTTGGTCAAGGGTGATGAGTGTGGCGCTGGTCCATTGGGCGGCGCGCACCATAACGGCGTCGCTTGTTTTGAGCGCGAGGGGGCTTGTGCGCGTTGCGGCGATGAAGCGCCGTACGAACTCCTCATCGAGCGGGAGAATACGGAAATCGGCAACATAGGCTTCGAAATCAGACACGCGCGCCAGCGCATCGTGGCGGGCGAGTGCGGTGACCGTTTCCATGACGGCAAGCGAGGGGACCGTCACGCGGTCGCCGCGCGCACGGATGCCACAAACATATCGCGCACGCGCTCCGCGTGCGCGTCATGCGCATGGAACATCGCGACGAGGACGGATGTATCAAGGGCGATCAGCATACTATGTTCACTCGTCCCTCAATTCGCGGATAATCTCCACTGCGGACTTCTTGCTTTTGAAGCGCAGGTGTTCCGGTATGTTAATCCAGAGGTCGAGGGAATTGAATTCCTTTGGCACGGGTTTTGCGGCCTCGGCAGTATCCGGTATCGTTGCGCCCGTGGGTTCGGGCGTAATGCGGGCGATCGGTTTTGAGCGATGGATGACTTGGAACGAGTCGCCACGCTCGAGCGCTTTCCATATTTTAGCAAGATTAAGCCTTACTTCTTTAGCGGAAATGGTTCGGGTAGGCATAAATAAGAAAAATTAGTGTTAACTTAAAGTATATTTTAAGTATACATTTGAGGTGCATCTTGTCCATATTGACAAAACTCAAAATCCATGGTATCTTTTTATGATTTTTCCAAACTAAATCCTAAAACAAAAAAAGAATCGCGGGAAAGGAGGTGATCAAGATGAAAACCCGCGGAAAAATTTTGTGGCTCGTTGCGTTCGTAGCGGTGTTAGGGGGGTGCGCCGGAAGCTCAAATTTTAAGGAGGGTGGGAAGGAAACTTTCGGGTTTCAAAAATCTGCCTTCGGGTCAGGACCAACTGAGCTCTCCGTGGCACGAGTCAATCTTGCACAAGCTAAAAAGCTTGAGTATGAGGCAAAGATTGATTCAGCCATCGCCGCCAACACCACGGAAGGTAACGCAGCGCAAATCGCTTTTTATCAGGCGTTGCGTAATGCGGCAGGGTCAGGATTATTCCTGACGGCGGGGAACGAGGTGTTGTTCAATATGCATCGTTTTGATGCGCATGAGGACGCGCATAATGCGGCGTATTTGATGGGGGTAGTATGCCCCGTGTGCGGCCTTAAAACGCGGTAAGGGCACTGGCGCGAGAAAACAAAGGGCGGTATCTGTTGTTTGGATACCGCTCTTGAACGTTAATGGAGACGAATATAGGATGAGTTATTGTACACCCGCGCCGGCGAGGATAATTGAGAATACGAATTTGGAGATTGCGTAGGCAAGAATAATGACGATGAGGCCGATGATAGAAGATTCAATAATTTTCTGTGCCGATTCAACCTCTTCCGTTCTGCCGCGCGCGAGCATCCATTTGAAACCTGCATACACAATAAGGGCAAGAAATATTACGCCTATGATAGTAAGCATCGCTTGAATAATGCCACCTACTGTTATCGCCAGATCCTTAGTACCAAGACCGCTTGCGTTGCCCGCATTAAATAAATTGCCTTGTATCTCGCCTGCAACTGGTGCAGCTATTGATGGAAGTGGCGTAATTAGTTGAACTATAACAGTCGCTGTAAGGGCGATATATTTTTTTATGTGCGGGGTGAGGCGGGGCATATACTTTGATAAATCATAAATTCTAATTTTGTCGTTTGCGGCTGCGCTGCCGGGCATAAGGAATGGGTGAGTGATTACGCCCGTGAGAGGGCTAATTTCTCGAGCCTGACCACCCGGTCTTCAAGTACCTTGAACTCATCGCGACCGACCTTCTCTTTGAGTTCATACCTGATCAGGCGGAGCTCTTCGGAATGTATTTTTGATTCATTTATTAGGATTAGTACATCGTCTTTCACGGTTTGCAGGTCTTCCGTCATGTGCCCCACTTTCTCAAATGTCGCCTCGCCTTTATCTTTCACCAATTCAATATTTTCCGCCAGCGCTTTGTAATGCGAGCGGATTTCCTCGAGTAATATTTGGGTGTAATCTTCAGGGATTTGATTCATAGCCTTATTATACGCCGCGAGGGGAAGGAGTCAATTTTTAAGGAGGTTGCCTTTAAGGTCGGCTTCTCCGGACTGTTCCACTTGTGTCACAATGTTCTGCGCGAGGGCAATCGCTTCCCGTGCCTGTGTCTCCGTATAGCTTTCAAATGGCACGGCGGGCGGGGCGAGCGCATCGGGGTAGCGGGTGGGGATATAGTATTGGTCGAGAATTCGGCCGGCGTCGATGAGCGCAGCAAACTGCGAATCATACGTCGCGCATTCATCAAGGAGCTCTTTCACCGAATGTTTCCATACCATGCGGCTCCCTTTGAGATAGAGGTATCCTTTTAAGGCTTTTTGCGCGGCTTGCTCGGCGGAATAACAGGCGTCAGAAAAGAATGCGTGTTCAAGGTCTGCTTGAGCGGCTTCAATTTCATGGCGCGCTTGTTTGAGCCAGCGCTCTGCTTCTTCAGTTTGGTGTTTCATATATGATGATGCCCTCTTGGAGCGCTCTCATGACGAGAGGATTTTCCCGCTCTTGCATCGCCGCAAACTCTTCCGGGGTGTAGATGAACGCGTCCACCCGCGGGAAGTCTTTTGGCAGCATAAGGCTGAATTCTTTCAGGCGCTCCAAAAATGGTTTTTTTGTTGATTTAATGAGAAGAAGATCAATATCACTGTGTTCGTCTGCATCCGTGCGTGCGTGGGAGCCAAAGAGTATTGCGCGCTGCGGTTGATAGTGCGTGAGTACTTCGTTGAGCGAGCGCAGGGATAATGGAACCATAAAGATTTAAAATCTTTTCTTGCTTGATTATACTTCCTCAATGGAGGGAATCAACAAGCGAATCAAAAATATGAGTATAAATGTCAACATTTGTGTTCTATCTACGGACAGCAGGCTTGATTCACATCATAACATTTGAAATCATTCTGCGTAGGGGTCCCGCCAGTTGGACAACGACCATTGACATCAAGAGTTTGACATACGTAGCCGTATGTCGGACATTGTAGGTTTAGAACACAACAAACCAGTGAGCAATCGTCTGTCACGAATGACCTTTCGTCAGGTTCACATCTGTCTTTACAAGTACCACCGTATACCCTACTACATTCATCAAGCGGACCAGTTACTGAAGGCTGTACTGGCGTGATGCCGTTAATTGAAACTGAAGGCGTCCAGAAGAGGGCGTTGACTACATAGGTGGTAAGCGCGTAGGCCACGACGACAAGGACGAGGCCGATCACGGCGTTCTCGAGCGTGGTCTTGGCGCTCGTGGCGGTTTCCTGGTTTCCCTGCGCCGTCATCCACTTGAAACCCGCCCACACGGTGAGTGCGAAGAAGAGCACCCCAAGGAGCGCAAGCATTGCGGACAATATTCTGCCCACGGCCGTAGGGATGGATGGAGCCTCTCCTCCCGGCGTTAATCCCCCGCCGGTCGCTGCTTTTTTAAGGCAGAAAGGATCGTCCGCGCCGCAGGCGGATTCTGCATGAGCCGCGGTGATCACCGGAGATAGTAACTGTTCACTCAGGGTCATCGCCGCTCGGAATGCACGATTTTTCTGCGGACGCGACCTAGCGTCCCTTGCGCCTAAATCCTCGAAAAATTGGCATTCCTTCGCGTCAAGTTGAAGCCAGTGGGTAAATATAAGAGAAGATACCTGCGTGCCGCTTGCGCGCAAGGCCATAAGCGCAAAGAGCGGCATTGCAAGCGCGGCAAGGAGCGCAACAGCGAGGGTGAGAGAGCGTGAATGAGATTGCATGGGATTCAGTGAGATTATTTCTTGAGCCCATCGAAGGCAGATTGTCCTTCGATAAACTCAAGAGATAATTTATCACATCGGCATTCCAATCTTTCCGCCTAAGATCATCATCGGGTAGCGTGGCAGTTTATCTGCCACCGATTGGTCGGAGACAAGCTCCGACGCTACAGAGTTGCTAAAAAGTAAGCTGCAATGTTATACAGTGCAAATGCGCCGAAGAGTTAATTTAAAAAAGCTTATCAATGATGAATGCGGTAAGCGCGTAGGATACCACGATGATGACAAGGCCTATGCCTGCGTTTTCTATAGTGCCTTTTGCTTGAGTGACTATTTCTTCATTGCCGCGCGCGGTCATCCATTTGATGCCGGCGTAGCAGATGAGCGCGAAAAAGATGACGCCAATGAGCGCGAGAATATCGCGGATGATGAGGCCGATGAGTTGAGGAAGAGAAGCGCCGGTGTTTAAGCCGATGTACGTCGCCATTTGCTTCACGCAGTACGCATCATCACTGTCCGGCGTGCCGCACTCCGCAAACGCAACGAGCGGTACCGTGAATACCGCGATTATCAATGCCCCTGAGAATAGGTATCGAAAAGGGGAGAACCGCAGCATAGGAGGTACCGCTCGCTTATAAACGATAGGTAGTAATGAGTCTGGCCGTTTAAGTGGATTGTTCGAGTACGGAGAAGACAAACCTCGTGATAGCAAAGGCGACAAAGATGATGATAAGGCCGACGACGCCCTGACCAATCGCTTTCTTGCCGGATTCTACTCCTTCCTCGTTGCCACCTGCGGTCATCCACTTGAAGCCGCCCAAAAGGATGATGACGAGCGCGACGATGCCGAGGATGCCAAGAGCGATATTGATAATCTGCGCGATCGTGGCGCGGACATCGCGCGTGCCAAGCCCTGCACCGGTGCCATAGAATACGCCAAAGCGGTCAGTTTGCGCGACTACTAAGGTGGGGATGATAACCGCTGCGGTGGTAACGGCTCCTGCGATGAGATGTTTGCCGAGCGTGCGATAGTTCATAAAAATAAGACTTTTCAGTATTGAAACGGGAGGAGCGCTCCCTTAGGCGCCGTAAAAAAATAACATATTCACCACTTTGGGCTGTAATAAGGTTTATAGCCGTACTACAGCGGTTATTATGATGATTAATTGGAAAGGTTATTTTTTTAAGCGCCCTTAGATATGTGTTTTAGCGATTTTTTGTTAACCGTCGACCTTTGTGGATAATATTGATTACTCGTCTTTTCACTGTGGATATTATACGATATTTTGCACCTAAAAAGCAATGTAAGGAATGGTACGCGCTCACTGGACCCCCCCTCTGTCATCCTGACCCCGCAAATGCGGGGGAAGGATCCCCGGCGTATGCCGGCCCACATCCGTGGGAGATTCTTCACTTCGTCCCGATTCCATCGGGACTTCGTTCAGAATGACGACATCAGTGAACACTTACAAGGAATGTATTTATGGCGTAAAACCGGGATTGGTAGGGGTTATGACCTTAAAGATAAAGCTTAATGCTACATATGAGCCGATAACTACGATGGAACCTATTAGCGCCCAGACCACCGTATCTCTCCCCTTTTTCACTTGTTCGGGGTTGCCTGCGGATATGACCCAGTAGATGGCGCCCACGAGGAACATCATGAGGGCGACGGCGCCGCTTAACGGGAGCACGGTGGTAATAAAGCGGCCCACGAGCGTGGCAATGTCAGGGCCTTCTCCGCCACAACCGCCGCCGATAGGATTGCAGATTTTTTTGGCATAATCCTCAACGGCAAGTGCGGCACGAGGGCCAAGGATGAACAAAGAGCAATAAACAAAGAGCAATGAACAAAAAGTAGTGAGTGTGCTGGCGCTTTTTTTTAATTTCATAATTAGATAGTAGTAGACAAATATTTTTTCAGTGATATTCGGTGCGTACTTCTGTGTGCATTCAGTGTAAAAAGCTTCTCTCACGGAAAAATCTGAATCCTACACGGAAATGCACTGAATGGTGTTAAGATCTTATTAAGACTAGGCGCTATAGAATGCCTTTTGCAGGCCTTTAAAGAATACATCGAGGATGGCAAAGGAGGCGGCTGCAAGCGCAAGCCCCAAGAATGCCCATACGATCATGCCTTTCCCTTTCTCCACTGATTCGCTGTTTCCGCCTGCGGTCATCCATCGCACCGCGCCGAGGATGACCATAATGAACGATACCACCCCCACCAGTCCCATCACCATCTGCAGTGCGGTTCCGAGGAGTCCAAGCAGTCCACCTGGTGTATTAAAGAAAGGGTGGCAGAGCTCTCCCTTATTCCAGTCCTCCTTGCCGCATTCGGTGTTTACGGGAGTGGCAGGTACGACAGCGTTTTGAGCACGTACCGAGGCAGTAGAGAAAGAAATTATCAGGACACAGATTATCAGCGCCATTCCTATTCCAATAAAATCCCAAATCCTAATATCAAATTTGACATTTGGAATTTGACATTTGATTTTCATTTGACATTTGGAATTTGACATTTGATTTTCATTATAACGTTTGATTCACCTGCTGTGCGCAGAAGTTGATCGCATCGCTCACTGTTTTCGAATTATCTATCACCGCATCAATCATCGCGCGCATCGCGGTTTCCATGGCACCCGGATTGCGGCCGCGGTACCAGGTTTGGGCGGTGAAGAGCTGGTTCACGAAGGGTTTAAGATCCGGGTCTTCCGCATACTTTGCGATGAGGCTCCGGAGCGCGGGCGGCTTTCGCGCGCGGTCAAGATACGCGGTCACGCGTTCCGGGCTCGTGGCAAAGAGCACCAGGTCCCATGCGACCGCTTGGTGGGGAGAGCGCCGCGCGACGCTTGCGAGCCAGTAATTGGCAAAATTGACTTCTTTCCTTCCCGCATCCGTGCCGTCGCTATTCAGGTGCGGCACTGGCGCGATGCCGGTGTCAATTTTTGGCCCTTGGGCACGCAAATAGGGGAGCTGATAAGAATATCCAAGGAACATACCCAAACGTCCCGTGGTAAAAAGCGTTTGCGCTTCTTCGAGCGTACTGTTCCAGGTATAGACTTCCTTGGTAGGTTTCGCAAAATCAGTGTAGAAGCGCAGGGCATCGGCGCCGGGAGAGAAGAGTTCGCCAGTCTCAAGCCACACCCCCTCATGGAAGCCTGCGCTTCCATTTTTTATCATCTGCGTGCCGGTTTGGAGCATGAGGAGCGTCAGGATATCCACGCTTCTGTTGTTATTCGCGCTGCCGCCGAGGTTTATGCCGGACTGCAGAAGCGTGCCGGTGGTGTCTTGGATGGTGAGCTTCTTCACCATGTCCTTCACCTCGGTCCAGGTTTTCGGAGGGACGGTGATTTTCGCCTGGTCAAACAATTCATGGTTGTAAAAAAGTCCCAAAGTGTCCACCGAGAGCGGCAGTCCCACGACCGCATTGTTCCTTACCGCATCATTGAGCACCGCGCTCACGAAGCGCTCTTTCACATCCTGGGGGGTAAGCGTTTTTTGTTCTCGATAGACCGCCGCGCTCTTCTCCACCCCTTTTTCAGGGTTTACAAGAACAGGCAATTTTATGGTCGCTGGCAGGGGTGCGATCTTTGGCTCGTATTTGCTGGTCCAGGTATTATGGATGAAGAAAATGTCTGGTCCCTGCTCTTCCGCCCAGCCTTCAAGCAGCGCGCGTTCATATTCTTCATACCTTAATTTTTTATAGGCAATGCTAACGTTGGGGTGCTGGCTGGTGTAGGCGGCAAACACATCCTTGAACATATCTGAATCGTCAAACACACCCCACCACTGGATGCGCACGGGCTGTTTGAGCTCCCTGAGCGCGGCGACGTCTCCTTGCTTGCAGCCGAGGCCGGTTAGAGGCATGACTGCCAGCGCGAGGAACAAGACGAGCATATTTCGCCGATGAGGGATGATCTTGAGGAGATGACGAAAATTTCCAATTTCCAATTTCCAAATTCCAAACAAATTCCAAATTCCAATGACCGAATATTTGGACATTGAGATTTTGGATTTCATTTGACATTTGAAATTTGACATTGGGGTTTATTTATATGAATGGCTGAGACGTTTCTTGAGCCATGAATAGAACGGTGGTTTCAGTTCAGGTCTTGCTAATGCAAAATCCACATTCGCCTTCAGCCAGCCGAGTTTGGAGCCGAGATCGTAGTAGGTTCCTTGTACCATGCAGGCATAGACCGGACGGCGCCGTGCCAAGGTCATGATCGCATCCACGAGCCAGAGCTCGCCGCCCCTTCCCGGGCGCGTGCGTTCGAGGATGGGGAAGATGTCGGGCGTGAGGATGTAGCCGCCATGGGAAGCGAGCCGCGAGCGCGTCGCGGCCGGACCCGGCTTTTCCGTAATAGAGGTGACTTGGTATACCCGAGGCTCTATCTTGGCGCCTTCAATAATGCCATAGTGATTCGTGCCGGCGCGGTCAGTGGGATATGCCGTGATGACAGGGTCGGTGTATTTTTCCCAGACGCGCATCAATTGCGCGAGGTGCGGCGTGGTTCCTAAAAATAAATCATCTCCCCATGCCACCGCGAAAGGCTCATCGCCGATGAGGTGACGGGCATTGAGCACCGGCGTGCCATTGCCATAAGGCCCTTGTTGGCGGAGGTACACGAAATGTGCGAGCGTGGAAATTTTTTTCACTTCTGCAAGCTCTTTCTTTTTGCCCGCTTTTTTAAGCCACAGTTCCAGTTCCGTATTGGTGTCGAAATGGTCTTCGGCCGCGCGCTTATTCTGGTTCGTGACGAATATAATGTCAGTGATGCCGGCCTCAACCGCTTCCTCCACGATGTATTGCAGGACCGGTTTGTCGACAATGGGCAGCATCTCTTTGGGGAGCGCTTTGGTCGCCGGCAAGAACCGGGTACCCAATCCCGCAATGGGGACGATAAGTTTGGTTACTTTTTTCTGCGTCATATTCTACTTATAGTGTAGCAGAAAGAGGTATGACAGGGAATGAGTGATACCGTAACTGTTCACTTAGAGTTTTCTCCGCTCGGAATGCACAATTTTTCTGCGGACGCGACCACGCAGCTTGAACGCCTAAATCCTCGAAAAATTGACATTCCTTCGCGTTAAGGCGAAGCCAATGAGAAGTTATATGCTGCACTGCCACCCGTTGAAATGGATACGTTCTTCATGATAGCGATTTTCTGGCTGTCGCGTTTCGTTTGCTTCCAGATTTGCGGGATAGCCGAGGGGGATAAGCGCGAGCGGTATGATGCGATCGGGTATTTTGAAGAGAGCACGCATGGCTTGCATGCGCTCCTCTCTGGGGTAAATGCCGGTCCATACCGCGCCCAATCTCAGTTCATGTGCGGCAAGGAGGATGGTATGCGCGGCAAGGCAGCAGTCTTGGATGAGGTAGCCTGGTACAGGGGTGAGTTCAGGGTCGCCGCATACGAGGATGGCCGCGGCTGCTTGCGGCGCCATCGCGGCATGGGGGTGTATCCGCGGGATTTCTGCGAGGAGCGTTTTGTCCGTGATGACGATGAAATGCCACGGTTGTTCGTTGCGCGCGGACGGCGCCTGCATGGCGGCGCGGAGCAATTGGTTTATTATTTTTTCGGCAATCGGTTTATCCTGATAGTGCCGGACACTTCTTCTCGTATGGATCGCTTCTAAGGTGTTCATACCCAGTATATCAACATCCAACGCCACACACGACTGGCGTTGAATGGTTATAGTGAATAAATGCGACTAGGATGGAATGATGCATAGTATGATTTAGAATAGAGGTGTGGCGGTCGGTGAGGGAGGCGTGAAAATTCTGCGTAATGCTTTTACCAGAATCCTTTATATGATTAATTTTTTCTCTACGTAAGGTTAGCCTCCCTATTGGATGTTGTATGACTGGGCATACTAAAATTTATTTCATGCAATGCATAGGTCCAGCCGGGTTGCCAGCGCCAATGTGCGGTGAGCGCGTGCGCGAGCGGTATGCGGTGAATGATATGATCAAGCGCGTAATGGGTTGCCCGGTGCCCGATGATGAGCACTTTTTTCCCATCATAATGCGCGAGGAGATCCTGCAGAAATTGTTTCATCCTTTCCGTGGTTTGTGTATAGCTTTCACCTTGGGGGAACGGCACCTGGATGCGGTGTATGCGCTCTGCTTCCACTTCGCCTTTGGAACGCCGGGTCCATGCTCCATAGTCGCATTCGCGCAGCCGCCGGTCTTTGATGAGGGGAATACCGCGCCCCTTGAAAGCGATTTCTGCGGTATGAGAGGCGCGCCTCAAGTCTGAGGTGTAAACCGCATCAAATGAAGTGTCCTTGTAGCGCGCTCCCATCTCATGCGCTTGTTGCCTGCCGAGCGCTGAAAGGTCAACATCATAGTGGCCGGATGCAATCTCGTTTTCATTATCCGTCGTGGTTGCGTGAGGCGCAAATATAAGGGTGACCATAGTGCGCGGATAATTATTTCCCCGTGAGTGCGCCTAACATAACGATAAGGTAGATACCGACGGTATTGAGAAGGAATGAGAGGGGCGCGAGTTTCCGTATGTCGTAGCGATAGTAGCTTAAAAGGGCGATGCCGAACTCGTCGGGAAGCGGCGAGAGGATAATAAGGGAGCCAATGACCGGCCCGAGCCAAAGGAATACTTTTGTGTGCAGGATTTTTCCCGGGTGCAGGGCAAAAAAATGGTGTTCGGCAAAAAATATTTGGAGTTCTGAAAACAGATGATTACGTAAGAAGCGGAAGAGTATTAGATCCGCGCACATGGCACCCAAGCCTCCCAGGAGCGCGGTGAGGAGCGGTGAGAGGGATTCGCCAATGTAGTAGAAGGTCACAGTCGCGATTGCCACGGTAAAGGTGGAAGAAAATAGGATGCCTGCAAAAAATGCGCCGACATACCCATAGGTGCCCAGCCGGTGGAGCAGGACCGCAAAGGCGTCTATCTGGGTAAGCGCGACCGCGGCGATGACGCCTGCCGCCGCAAAAAGCATATTGGGGTATTTGAGGCGCATTATTTCAATAGGTTCTCGTATCGGATTCTCAATGGTTTTATAGTAGCGTGGCAGCTTGTCTGCCACTGATTGGTCGGAGACAAGCTCCGACGCTACCGATTTGAGAAATGCCGAAAGTGTAATTCATTACCATTTCCTCTCTATGTTAAGGATATCATTTAAGAGGCGGTAAAGTAAGGTTACTCTTTTTTCTTGCTCCTTTCTTGGCTTCTCGCTCGCGGTGATGTCGGCGAGTATAGTCCCCAGTATTCTCTCTAGCAAGCTCGCCGCGATCAGGCGGCCGTACTTTTTAATTCCCAGCGTATCAGCGACAGGTCGCAATACGCGCATCCACTCATCCACTCCTTTTTTCCATTTTCCATACGGCAGCCGCCAGTCGGCGGACATAAACCAATCAGCCCAGATGATGAATCCAAACTCATACCCTTCGGGATACAAATGCGTGTGGGCGAAATCAGTAAGGTAATAAAGGTTTTGGTTATGTATTTTGTAGAGTTCATGCGGTTTGAAATGGCCGTGGCACCAGACCATCTTCCGCGTTTTGAATTCCTGCCGGATGCATTTGAGCGCTTGTGCGTATCTTGGCAGGAATGCGTTCGGATCAAGCATTGCCTTTCGCCGCGCGCTTTCTTGCGCGTGCGCAAGCTCGAACCAGCGGTGGATGCGATAGTGATGAAACTCATCGGCAGGCAGCCGCTCCGCAAGCGTTAAGGGGCGTGTAGGCTTAAGGGGGAAATGAGTCCTGTATTCCAGATACAGTGCGGCAAATTCTTTTTTATTAGCTACTGGCTGACTAAAGAAACGGCCTTTTTCGGGCAGCTTTTCCATGATGAGCCATCCTTTATGCGGCGAGAGTATTTTATAGCGATAGACTTTTGGCGCTACAAGCATTGTGCTCGTATTGATCCGGTTGAACGCGATTTGGTCACGCGGTTCGTAGGTGATGCGCGGGTCGTCGTAGAGTTTCAGCAGGGCGGGTTCTCCCCTAAGCGTGCCTTCGAAGATTATATTCCGGACGCGGTCTGGGGTATAGTACGCACCACGGTATATTTCGCGGCCAAGCGCAAAGCCTACTTCTCGGGCTATCCTTTCTGCTTTATTATGGAGAAGTGTGCGGGGTAGAGGATTATGTGCTGACATTGGCATAGTGAACATTATCGTTGCCATTAGTATAACATAACAAAAACACTCCTGTTATAGGAACCAGAGTGCAATTTTTATTAATAGTATTTAATTTTTCTCGCGTTTCTTCATGAGTTCCTTTTTCAGGCTGTCAGGTATCGGCTTGCACGCGCAGCGCTTCGCATGCGCAAGGCGCCATCTCAGCCGTTGTGCTTCCGTTGGTCCGCCCGCTGGCGGATTTGGCATCTTATGTTTCAAGCGCCAAGATTTACTAAGGGGCATACTATTGGCGTAGATTATTATGTAAGCTGTTCGTCAACGAGTTGTCGGATTTTGTCTTTATAATATTTGACGTAGTGATTGTCCAAGAGCGGCAAGTATTCGATTTGGAGTTCTTTGGGGAGATGGAAAAAGTCGGAGTGAATGGTTTTACGACAGCGCTTTGCTCCGCAATTGCACTGCCAGACGACGTCGCCGATGCCGTTGATGCAGTAGTCGCCCGTCACTTCTTCATCCTTCGCAATCGGGCGCAGGGCAAAGACGTAGCGGATACCGTGTATCGTTTTCACAAAGGTATTGGGGTCGCATGAATGGTTGATATGCCGTTCCGGCTCCTGCATATAAATCACCGTGCTGTCGGGGAACCAATCGCAGTGGGTGTCGGTTTCTCCCTTGTCCGTGCGCAATGGATTGTCGTCAGTCACGATGCGCGAATCATCGATGGCGAGCACGATCTCGCCTTTTGCGATTGTCTGCTTCGTAAACACTCCCTTGCCTTGGATTTTGGAATCAGCTACGTAGACTTTGGACATATGTATTAACGGGTAATGGAATTCAATTGTGTTTGCGCATTCCATAAAAGCGGTTTTGTTTTTTCTATCCATTCAAGCGCGAACGTTTCGCTTTTCCCCCGATAGAGCCACCACTGCCATTTTTCAAGAAGTTTTAAGAATATGCACGCCTGCAATGCCGATTCATTATAAGGGGATTCAGACTGGTAACCACGCGCCAATGCAGTGAGCGATCTTTGATCGCCCGTTGCGATCATCGCCCAGACACACGCAATTGCCAGATCGATGAGCGGGTGCGAGATTTTCGGATCAGGGTCAAAAAATGTAATTGTTTCAATGCCAAACGTGTTGTGTACCCCTGGATCGTCGTGGATGAGAGATGGCTGTGTTCCCGATCGCAAGTCATTCTCTACGAGTGTGATGGCAATTGAGATAAGGTGTTTCTCATTTGTGGTTAATAATTTTTCTGCAGTCAACAGCTCTTGCTTTTCAGGAGTAATCATTGACTCTATTTCTTCCCTGAACGTTGGGTGCTGCCCTTTGAAATTATCCACATCAACAACATCGCCAAAATCTATACCCTTTGCCCGGTGCATGAGAGCGAGCCCATTGCCCAATTTTTCATATACGGACAGTTGGTACTTCTTCGACTCACGCAGAATATCTTCGGTGGTTCCTGTAGGTATGTATTCAAGTATTGCGACACATGCATCGAAATCACTATTCGGTTTGATTAATTCCAGCACCTTGATCACCCTTGCTCCCACTTCGTGCCAGCGCTGTAAGAATGCAACTTCGATCAGTAGCTTTTGGGGATCAGAAATTGATTTAACGATATACGTTCCACTTTTGTCCCTTACCTTGCACACCACAGAGCCGACGTTTTGCCCAGTATAAAAGCATTCGACCACAAACGACTCTTTGTCCAAAAAACTATGTAATGGCAATTGTCCTATGATCTTAGGAAACGTTTTCCGGAATTTCTTCTCAAGAGGAGACATCCACTCGAGGGTTTCTGGGTTGTCAGCAAGCGTCGTGTGCATGTGGTTCAATTATTTATTTCGCGACTGATATCTTCGTGAGTATTTCATCAATACATTTCTCAAGCGGCCTGGTCGCGTCAATCACTGTGCCATGATCGAATTTCGCAGTTTGATTATACACCGCCCGGACCGCGTCTTCACCGTGTGGGGGGTTTCTTTTCGCGTCTCGTGCAATGCAGATCTCCACGGGCGCTTTCAAGGTGAAGACGTAGTGGGGGAAGACGAGGCGCTTGATTAAATCTTCAATCTGGGATTTCCAATAAAAATTGCCATCAAAAATGACGGGCATGCTGTCATCTAAAGCCTGCTTCGCTTGGGGAGCAATTATTTCATTCACTTTCAGGAAACTCTTTTGCGAGATATAACCGTCTTCGTGGTCATAGGTTAGGTTATGGGCTTCAAGTACGTTATCAACTTGAAAGCATTTAGCATTCAATTCCTTCGCAAGCGTTTCCGCCACAGTCGTCTTCCCACATCCCAACGGGCCTCGGATAATAATGAAGTAATTCATCAAGGTTTTTGTCTTATGCTCATGATCATATCCATTGTTATTTTATTGTCTTTATTGTTAAAGGTACCCAATATTTTAAATCCGTGCTTCTCGTAAAATTTAATCGCCCTTTGATTGTCTCGTAAGACTCCTCCCCATAGAATGATTCGCTCTTTCCCAAACTGACGGGCAATATGAATACAGATAGGAAATAAAGCAGACCCCATCCCTCGATTTTGTAGTCGGTCAGCAATACAAGGGCCAAATCTACAATCGGTGTGAGGGTCAAGTGTAATAGTATATTTTAAAAATCTTTGCGTATCGCCTTCCGGAATGTCAAAGCTATACTCAAACAGGGCGATTATTTTTTCATCGGATTCATCGGTAACAACGAATCGCAGTTTATCATAACGATTAATAGCATCGCACAGTTCTTTTGCGGTACGTATATCATAACTATCGAGTGTGTAAAATTCACGTGTTTGAGGGGATAGGTCTTCGAGAAATTGGGCAAGAAGTGTTGCGTCGTGTGGCTCAAGGGGGCGGAATATCACGTCTTCTCCGGTAGGGAGAGTAATTTCAAACGTGAGGAGGCTAGGTGATTTTGCTACTTCAGACAGTGTAAGCGGCATAACTGTTTCTTTCACAATTATGATTTGCTATCGATTTCCTTACTTTTTTCTCGCCAGGATGGTGAACATGCCGGGGAGGTAGAGTTCAGAATGTTCCCAGGTGCCGGGTTTTGGGGTGCCATTCTGATAGAGATCTGGCGGGGCTTCTTGGACGTATTCGATAATGAAGCCGCATTCGAGCAGGCCGTTGAAAGCATCTTCGAGCGTATGGCGGAATTCAATGACACCTTTGTCCCTTGCTCTCTTTTTCTCTTTCACGGAGTAAGGAATCGAGACGCGGTAGCCTGTACCGTCCCATGAAGTCTCATCAATAAATTGCGCAAGAGGGTTCATTGCATCGGCGCGATAGAGCCCCCCTTGCCGCAGTACGCGCGCGACTTCCGCGTATACTTTTTTCACATCAGGTATATATGCCATTGATGGCGCCTGATAGACAAGATCAAAAGAATTCTTTTTCAGCATCGAGAGGTCGCTCATATCTCCTTGATTAGTCGTAACATGGTAACCGTAATGTGCGGCTGCTTTTTTATCGCCCGCGAGTTGCCCTTCCGCAATATCCACTACGGTCACGCGCGCGCCAAGGATGCCGAACACCGCCGATTGTTGGCCTCCGCCTGACGCAAGACACAATACGTCTTTGTCTTTCACGTTTTCAAGCACGCAGGCAGGAAATATTTCATTTAAATGTTTTGGCGCACGCGCGAGTTTTCCTTGCGCGTATTTCTTCACAGCCGCAGGATCCAAATCCAACCACGGCACGGTAAATCCGCACTTTTCTTTTACCATCTTTTCCCACCATGCTTTATTCATGGAGACGATTGTTTTTTTTGTTCATACATTTGGTTCGTGATGTTCTATAATTATCTTGTCTTAAATTTTGGCATCTTGTGTTTCACGTGTCAGGATTTATTGAGGGGCATACGCCTAAGGATCTGAATGATACCCTCTACGTATGATATGTGTACCTAAGGCGCCCTGCAAAAATAACTTCCCACTTTGATTAACTGCTTTGCCTGAAATAATGGCATAATGTATCAGAATGATCCTACAAGTTATTTTTTCTGGCGCCCTAAGGTGGTGTGCATTAGTCTAAAAGTTGGCTCTTGAGGCTTTTTGCGCACGTGACAAAATAGGCGTGAATGTTCCCTTCACTGAAGGGGATATGCATGCGAGGAAGGTCTTTGAGTTTGGGGAAACGGATTAGCTGTGCGCCGAGCTGCAGTGGATCGATGTGAAAATCGAATTTAACCCGCGCGTGCTTCACCAGTTCATCAAGCGAATACCCTTCCCGCGTCATAAGGAGGTAGAGGTCGATAAAATCTCGGGAGCGGGGATTTTGATATATCGTAAATATTTTATTTACGGCAATGTCGATTTTGGAATCGATGCGAATGCTTTTTACGGTCAGCGGTTTTTCGATGTGAGGAAATGGGAAATAGGTGAACTCGGTTTTTAATTGTGCGCCATCGGGAAACGTGAGGAAAAACAAATTCCGATTGAAACTTTGCTGTGAGGTGAATGAATCGAATCGGAGGACCTTCTTTATCGTATGCAACCAGGCGCTGACAGCGAGCGGATCAATCTCTTGAGTCGAGAAAAAATCCAAATCTTCACTCCACCGGTGAAAATAATAAAAACCGGCAAGCGCGGTACCGCCGGTAAGGATAAATCTGTCCGTCAATGCAGGCTGTTTCCCGAATTCATTCAGGAATTGTTTTTGGCGTTCAGTGAGGATGGCTGGTCCCATAACAGGAGTTCAAGGTACTCTTTCTTTGCCGGATCGAGCGTTAGTTGATGCCAGAGCTGTTTCAGAAGCGTTTCATTTATTTTTTCATCCTTTTGAGTTTGTACGCCAAAATTGATCCGCTGTTCGAGCGCCCATTTCTGGTACGCGCGCGGATTTTTTTTCCGAAATTCTTCTGTGTTTACCGACCAATGGTGCAGGTTCATATGCACTATTTTAACAAAAAGAAAGGTATTTGTACAGCGTTTCTAAGAGCAGGGATTTGGGTTCATCAGTATTATTTTGTCGCTACCGCTTCTATGAATGCGGATTTATAGTGGTGATAGACAGAGGAAGTTTTGCGGATGTTGAGTATCTTGAAGGAGGTAAGCATCTCGGCCATGTACGCTTTTGAGAAAAAATGGCGGACGTGGCCCAAGTAGTACATATCTGGTCCCGCTTTTTTTCCCTTTCCGCAGAGCGGGTCGTCTATGGATTTGCATTTTACAAAGAATAATCCCTTTGGTTTCAGGGCGCGGTGGATTTTTTGGAATATGCGGCGGGTGGTGCGGTTGTCAAAATAGTGGAGGCTAAGGTGAGCGTAAATGACGTCAAAGGAATTTTTCTTAAGTTTTACCGTGCGCATGTCGCCGGGGATGCAGTGTATGCGCGAATTGCGGGATTGAATGGCGCGGATGCCGCTTGAAGATCGGTCAATCGCGGTTACTGAGAGCCCCTTTCGCGAAAAATAGCGCGCATCGCGCCCGGCGCCGCAGCCGAGGTCGAGGATGGTTTTAAATTTTTTTGTTTGTATAAATTTATACGCGCGCACCGCGAAGCGATTCGGAGGCTCCATCGGGCGCGCGGCCCATTTATTTTTCCAGTATTCTGCGTTGTTCATATTTTTCTAAAGTATATTTTATTATTATTTCTGGATCGCCTTTTTCTTCCATCCGGCAATTACCGGCAGCACAAAGGTCAACACGTAATACAAATAGACGTCGAGCTTATAGTAGCCGTCGGCTGGTTTCAGTGCTTTGACGATAAAGAAATAGTCAAATACCACGGCAATCACCGTCCATACTATGGCCAACGTCACATAATACTGAAAATAATTTCCTTTTACTTTTTTAAATAATACCCAAAGCGTGATAATTATCCCGATCGGCATGATAACCCAGCCAATAAGAGAAGGCGGCACCATTGCGAAAAGAATCATGCCCAGCGCGTAGCCTATAAGCCAGAGCACAAAGCCCCACCCCAGCGCATCTTTAAGTAGTTGTTTGTTCATAAGTTTCTGCATTAAGTATTTGTGTAGATCGAATTTTAGGTATGTGGGTCATAAATTATATTTTCTTTTCCGAGGGCGATATCGAATATGGTAGGTTGAGTTGCGGTGGTTGGGTTTTTTTCAGATACTACCAGGAGCGCCCTCGATGAGTGAATCGAACCCCGTTCGCTACCTGGTTTCAAGTGGATTTTTGTCTTAGACATGACATCAATAATCTTTTCCGCCTCTATGGGCGTCATTCTATTTTCTCGAAGAGCAAGCCAAACTTTATCTCCATTTTTCTTTTTTAAACAAGCAACAAGTTGATCCGAGGGTAAAGCAATAGAATCCCAAATATTATCATGGATTTCTGCCTTAGAAATAAGTATCTTAAAAAGAAGTTTGTTTTCGAAGGTTGGTGGGGTAATCCATTCAATACGGGGGTCATCAACTTCTTTGGGATCACTAAAAGGTTCCTTAGCTGATGTAGATGGAACTAATATTGCGATACTTGGTGTCCAACCCTTTGTAAACTCTCCCGGTTTATTCCATCTTACTAAGACTCGATCGGATTCATTATCTTTCCTTTTAAGTTCTTCAACAAAAGCGATCCGCCATATCCCTGAACTATGAAGACTGACCTTAAAGACCTGAAGTGCGTTAGTTGCTCCTATTGAGTATTTCCAATTAGGTTGACAATTAGGTCTTCCGGTGAGATCATGGAAGCATACGATTAAATAACACCATGCTCGTATGTTACCATCATCCCATCGGGATCGAACGGCGCGGGAGCGCCGG
>Ga0265296_1000165_pt1 | contig 127418 bp, 111 predicted proteins | sample MunlanPumphouse1_FD_189073 | JGI IMG/M metagenome (GOLD analysis project Ga0265296, IMG submission 189073) | Groundwater microbial communities from a municipal landfill in Southern Ontario, Canada - Pumphouse #1 | ecosystem: Environmental > Aquatic > Deep subsurface > Groundwater | place...
ACATGATCCGGGTTGCAACCATGCCATAAAAGATGGCATTGTAGAATTGATTACCCCTTTGAATTAACGCCACTTTTTTTTGAAATACTTAAATATACTTATTGTCAGGAGAGGTTCTTGCAAAAAACCGTTTGGTCACTTATGAGATGCTTCGGTTGCTTCTTTCCCTCAGAATGACAGGCAGGGGATATTTGCAAGAGGCTCTTTTGGCAATGAGATAGCTCTCTGACCCACCTGTTTTTCCACCTGCTTCAAATCTGGATTTTCCGGGATGAATGATTAATCTATCAAAAAATTCCTGCTGCGGCAGAAAGGCGGTTTTCCATGGCGAGACTTAATCCGGGCGATGCGGCCCCAAGGTTCCAATTGCCCGACCAACATGACCAGACGGTCAGCCTGGCGGATTTTCACGGCCGGAAGCTCCTGGTCTACTTTTACCCCAAGGCCGGCACTCCGGGGTGCACCCGGCAAGCGTGCAGTATCCGGGATGCCCGGGAGGCATTGGCCGGCCTGGGTCTGGCCGTGGTGGGCATCAGCCCCGATCAGCCGGCCAAACAGAAAAAGTTCGACGACAAGTACGGGCTGGCCTTTCCGCTCCTGGCGGACCCGGACCATCGGGTGGCCGAGGCCTACGGCGTCTGGGGCGAAAAGACCATGTACGGCAAAAAATCTATGGGTATTATCCGCTCGTCGTTTTTGATCAACGCGGAAGGCAAGATTGTGCAGGCCTGGTACGGGGTTAAGCCGGAGGACACAGTTCCCAAGGCCCAAAAGGCCCTGGCGGGTAAGTGAAAAAGTGGGGCGGGTTTTAAACCCGCCCCTTAAATCCCTTTCAAGGATGTCTGCTCCGCTTTCCCCCTCCCCTGGTGGGAGGGGGTTAGGGGGAGGGGGGAAGGTATTGATAATCCTAAAGTAATTTTATCAACACGAGTGCCCCCCTCAATTCTTTACCGTTTCCCCCGAAAGCTCCGACGGGTACAAGGGTAGATACCGGGTGCCCAAATCGAAGATCAGAATACCCCCGGCGATCAAGGCCAGGGTGATGATGATTTCGATGAACGACGGGAAGTAGCTGAACTGGCGGTAACCGCCGTAGCTGGTGAGGCTGACGTTGAAGCGGTTCAAAACCACCCCGAACGCCGATAACCCCGCCGCCCAGTAGAGGCCCTTCACCGAGTTGCGCACCTCCTTAAACGTCAGCAGAAGACCCGGCAGGGCCACGGTCCCGAACAACTCCAGGTAAAAGAAGAAGTGGGGTGTATCGAAGGCCCAGACCGTGGCCCCCCGGGCATAGAGGTCCGTGACCTTCATAGCGAAATAGACCAGAAGAGCGATCCCCAGCCCCTTGCTGAAGTCCGACAGCAACTTGATCTCAGATTTGCGCTTATAGGCCCAAGAACTGATGAGGCTCTCCAAAGTCACTACGCTCATCCCGCCGATCACCGCGCTGCAGAAAAACAGCGGCCCTATGGCCCGGCTGGCCCAGAGATCGGACATCTTTTCCGGCATCAACAGGTACAAGGCTCCCAGGGACGATTGGTGCAGGGTGGAAAGCATCACCCCGGCCACCACAAAGACCAGGTAAATATTCCGTAAAAAATTCACCCACTCAAACTTCTCCCAGCGCTCCAGGGCCATGATCAGGATGTCGATGCCCAGGACCGTGGTATAAAGCATGACGCACCAGGACACCTCGAAGAGCACCGAATGTGGATTCCACATCACCATGGGGTGCCAGATACGCCAGGGCTGCCCCAGGTCGAAAAACAGCCCCACGACAAACATCAGGTAGCCGAGGAAGGCCGAGAGCTTGGCGGGCCGGAGTAGCGGTTCGAATTTTTTCAGGTTAAAGATATAGATGGCTGCGGCCATAGTGAAGCCGCCCCCGGCCAGGGCCACCCCGGCCAGGATGTCAAAGCTGATCCACAGCCCCCACGGGTAGGCGTCGTTTAAGTTGGTAGTAGCGCCCAACCCAAAAAAGAGCCGGATCAAGGCCGAAATGAGGCCCAGCACCAAGATCACATAAAGGATGGCGCGTCCAGGGGTCAACTTACCCTCGCCCGGATACCATTTTTCCACCTTATCGGCCATGGCTCACTCCTCCTTACCTTCCCGGGACTGCTGTTCCTGGACTTCGGCCCGGCGCTTGTTGATGTAATGCAGACCCACGGCCAGGCCCCCTACTCCCAGGGCCACAAAGGGCACCTTGGACATCCATTCCCGGCCGTGGACGCCGTAAGGCTGCTCCCCCAGGTCGGTGCGGAAGCCCCGGTGGTTGAGACCCAATTGCTCGAAAGACACCGCGGTCAGATAGAGCTTGGCAGTCCCACCCGCGACCTTCTCGCCGTAAACCTCGGGGTAATACTTGCCGGGATGAGCGCCGATGCGACGGTGGGCTTCTTTCAGAAGCTCTTTCCGCTCCCCAAAGAGCAGGGTCTCGGTCGGGCAGACGGTGGCGCAGGACGGGTTCAGGCCGATCTCAATGCGGTCGGCGCAGAAGTCGCATTTCCTAATCAGGGGCACCGCCGAACTCCATTGGAATTTGGGAATCTGGAACGGACAGGCCATCATGCAGTAGCGGCAACCGATGCAGCGTCCGTCATCATAGACCACCGGCCCGCTGGCAAGTTTTTCCAGGGCCGCCACCGGGCAGGCCGTCACGCAGGCCGGATCATTGCAATGCATGCAGCGCCGGGAGATGAAGTGCCAACTCAACTGCCCGTCAGGTTTCTCAATCTCTCGAAAAATAATCCGGGTATAGTTGTTGCTGTCCAGGTATCTGGGATTGCTCCAGGTCTCGCTGAACTCCGTGCGTTCGCCCGGCAGGTCGTGCCAGCTCTTGCAGGCCACCTGACAGGCCCGGCAACCGATACAGCGAGTCGTATCGATCAACATGGCTTTACTCATGGCTGTCTCCCTTGCGGCCTATCAGACCTTTTGCACGTCCACCAGGAACACCTTGTACTCCGGGATCATGGTGTTGGCGTCCCCCACCATGGGGGCCAGTTGGTTGGCGGCGTAATTGTCCTGGGAATTGGGGCCACCGGTAGTCAAGCCGGCAAATCCAAAGTGCCAGGGCAACGCCACCATCTCTACGGTGTTCGAAAAACCCGCCTTGCCACAGCAAAAGGGCGCGACCCGGTTGGTGACATTGGCCCGGGCCTTCACTTCCCCCCGAACGCTTTTCACCTTGACCCAGTCCCCAGCTTTGATACCCCGGGCCTTGGCCAGCGACGGGCTCATCTCCACGAACATCTCGGGCATCATCTCCGCCTGCCAGGTGAGGTTCCGGGTCATGACCCCGGACTGCCAGTGCTCCGTCACCCGGAAGGTGGTGGCAATGACGGGATATTTGGGGTCGCAGAGCTGGGCTACCTTATCCATCTCCGATTTCCACACCTTCATCACCGGGTTGGATTGCTGCGGCGACATGACATTCACATACGGGCACTCCAGCGCCTCGTAGTGCTCCGGAAAAGGCCCTTCCTTGCAAACACCGCCGGGGACAAACAGCCGGCTCTTGCCTTCCGGCAGCATGATGAAGGGGACCTTGGCCGACACGTCCGGCGGGATATGCTCTTTAGTCTGAGCGTTGATCCAGCCGAAATCCGGGATGTCCAGATTCTTCCAGGTCTTAGCCGCCGGGTCCCAATGGAACATGGCTTTCTTGGGGCTCCAGGGCACTCCCTGGGGATCCAAAGAACAGCGATTGTAGATGATCCGGCGATTCACCGGCCAGGCCCAGGCCCAGGTAGGATAGAGCATCAGGCCGCTGGGGTCTTTCTTGTCCCGGCGGGCCATGAGGTTGTTCTTCTTGTCCGGCCCCGGATAGGACCCGGAGTAGATCCAACAACCACACGCAGTGGAGCCGTCGTCTTTCAGGGCCAGGAAATTGACTACCTGTTTTTTGTCCGCCACGGTGGAGCCGTTGATCTCCTTGGCCACCAGGTGCACGTCCGGGTCATCCCCGTAGTTCCAGTTAAGGTTGACGATGGGGTCGGGGAAAACCGCTTTGGGATCGTCTTTATAGAGTTTTTTAAGCTCCAGGGCCAGGCGGTTGGCATACCACAGGTCACTATGGGCGTCTCCATGGGGCTTCACCGCCTGGTAGCGCCACTGCAGCCAGCGCCCGCTGTTAGAGGCGCTTCCTTCCTTCTCCAGGGCATCCGCCGCAGGGAAGAGAAAGACCTCGGTCTTGATGTCCTGGGTCTTGGCCCCGGGGCGCTTCCAGAACACGGAGGTATCCGTCTCAAAGAGGTCAAACGCCGCCATCCACTCAAGCTTCCCCAGGGCGTCGTAGGCCTGGGTCAGGTTGGGGGAACTCACCGCCGGGTTCATGCCCCACACCAACATGCCCTTGATACCGCCTTGCCCCATGGATTCAAACAGGGGAATCCAGGAATATCCGGAACCCTGATAACCCTTGCCGATCTTGGGGAGATAATCATAGGCAAACTGGTTTTGAGGAGTGGCCGCGTCCCCCCAGAAGGCCTTGAGCAGGCTCACAAAGAACTTGGGCTTATTGATCCAAAAGCTAGCCTTGGGAGTTTCTTTGTCCAGGTAGTCCTTCAGGGTCGGGTGCGCGGCCTCATTGGGAATGGCCATGTACCCCGGGACGATATTGAACAATAACGCCATGTCCGTGGAGCCTTGGACGTTATTTTCACCCCGCAGGGCGTTGATGCCGCCCCCGGGCATGCCCATGTTCCCCAGGAGTTGTTGCACGATGGTATAACTGCGGATAATCTGCACCCCGGTGGAGTGCTGGGTGCCGCCCATGGCATAAAGCAGCGAGGCGGACTTGCCCGGGGCGCCCGTGGCGCTGTACACCGCCGCCATCTCCAGGAACTGCTTTTTCGGCACTCCCGTAACCGCTTCCACCATCTCCGGGGTATAGCGGCTATAGAAGGTCTTCATAAGCTGGAAGACGCACTGGGGGTTGACCAGGGTGGGATCGGTGACCGGTTTCTTCTCTGCGTCCAGTTCATAGCTCCAACTGGCCGGATTATATACGTGCTTCTCTTTGTCAAAACCGGAAAAGAGGCCGTCTTGGAAACCAAAGTCTTTATTTACCAGAAAGGCGGCGTTGGTATAGTTCACCACATAGTCTTTATGATAAAGGTCGTTTTGGAGAATATAATTAATGAGGCCGCCCATCAAGGCGATATCGGTGCCGGGCCGCAAACGCACAAAGAGATCGGCTTTGGCCGCCGAGCGGGTGAAGCGGGGGTCCACGACGATGAGTTTGGCCCCCTGGTCCATGGCCTTGGTAATCCATTTGAAACTGACGGGATGGTTTTCGGCCGGGTTACAGCCGATGATCATGACGCAATCGGCATTGGCAATATCGTTCCAGTGATTGGTCATAGCGCCTCTGCCAAAGGTGGGCCCCAACGAGGCCACTGTGGAGGAGTGTCAGAGGCGGGCTTGATGTTCTAAATAGACGATGCCCAGGGACCGGGAGAGCTTACTGAGGAGATAACATTCCTCATTGTTTAAAGCGGCCCCGCCGATGGAGGCCAAAGTTTCCGTGCGGTTCACCGGTACGCCGCTTTCGGACTTGGTGATGAAATTCGCATCCCGGGTGGCCTTGATGCGCTGGGCCAGGGTGGTGATGGCCCAATCCAGGGGCTTTTCTTCCCAATGGTCGCTGCCCGGGGCGCGGTATTTTACTTTGTTGAGGCGCCGGGGACTGGTGACCACCTCGAAGACCGCCTGGCCTTTGCTGCACAAGGTCCCTTCGTTGATGGGATGGTCGGGGTCGCCTTCGACGTTAACGAGTTTGCCCCCCTTGGTGTTGGCTACGAGACCGCAGCCCACCCCGCAAAAGGGGCAGATTGATGTAGTGACTTGGGTGTCCTTGGTCTTGGCGGGAGCGACGAAACCGGCCCATCCGGAGCGCGTGAAGATGACGTCCGAGAGCCCCAACGCGGTGATCCCGCTTCCCAAACCCTTAATAAAGGTCCTGCGGGTGATGCCCATTTTCCACCTCGGCTTGGGTGTGGAGTTCAGGAATAAAGAGGAATATAGTGGCGAATTTAAACTTATCTGTAACCTTTACCTGAACCGCTATCACCTCCTTCAGATTTTGTGACTATGTATTCGCACTGTTGCACAACTGTTGCATATTTGTCAACTATGATTTCCTGGCATATTTTAGGAAGCGCCGGGCAGAATTATACCGGGGCAGGGTCTGGGCCTGATGGCGGAGGAGATTATTGTGCAGGAGTTTGAGGTTTCTCGAAGAGACTAACCTACTTCAAACCGTGGGAAATTCTCATGCTTAAAATTTTTTTATTACCACAATTGATGGCTCCTTGACATTAATTTGACTACGGCGCCCTTTAAAAGCTGGGTGTCTGCTAACCTGTATCTTGTTGATTTGTATCTCCGGATTCTCATATATTCGGGCAACCTTATGGTGGTATAAGTCGGTGACCCCAAGGCCATGGCACAACTGGACCAGGAAACTATAAGGATTTAAGAGCTCATCTCTACACATACGATGATCAGCATAAACCTGGAGGTGAAGATGCGCCTCAGACTGCTGAAGCCCCGTGCGGCCTACATAACCGATGAGTTCCCCCGATCTTACCTGCTTACCCTCGACGATCCCTTCAGCGTATCCTTGCAAATGCATATACCCATAACCTTTGCGGTCTTGACCACTTAAGATCAGGGTTATGCCACCTTCCTGAGAAGTTGAGAGGGTATTGACGACCCCAGAGGTTATGGCATAAACCCTGGTCCCCTCCCTGGCAAAAATATCCACGGCGCGATGATGCCTCCCCCCGCTGCGCCATTCGCCCCAACTGTCCCGGAAGGAAAAGGGATAAGCTACCGGGAAACAGTAGCCGGGGTGGTTTGGTGTAGGCAAGCGCATTAAGCCTCGCTGCATTTGGTCCACTCCGGGAAGCTGTTTCTGGGCATATTGGAGGAAATCATTGTACGCTTGCCGGACCAAGGCCTGAGCCTCATGGCTGGGAGAGAGAGCTGGCTGGTGGTCTTCTCGCCGCAAACCAGAGTTAGACATGTTTGACATAAGACGCGCAAGAAAACCGATTCTTGCCCACAATCTGCCCAGGTAGCGTGGGGCCAGCCACATATTTTCACAGAAATCAGCGTCCTGTAGATCATTTGCCTTTCCCGGCTTTATTTGCGTCGATTCCGGGATGCCTTTGGAAGGGCAGGCCTTAGGATGCTGACTGGATTCCATCTGGCTCACTGCTTTGATTAGCGAGGGCCACAAGTTATGGGATTGGCCGGTCTCCTGGATGATGGCGCTGGTCCGGGTGTTTGGAGGAGCCCACTGACGTGGGGGAGGGTTCGTAGCAGTCTGTTTAGGCGGGGAGTGTTCCCGGTCAGAGAAGTTATAGTAGACCACCCCTTTTTCCAAAACCCTGACATATGATTCAGCGAGCCCCGGTGAATGACCTAAGAGCAGCACCCCGGCGATTATGAGCCATACTCCGCTGAACAACTTCGATATCCTCCTGTGGTGAGAATTATCCAAAAGAGTACCTCGAAATTTATGCAATAATTATGCCGATATCATCCAACTGAGCGCGTACCGGATATGGGGCTCATGGTCAAGTTGGGTGGGCTGGGCCTTATAGCATTTGCCAAAAGTTTTTTCCTCTAATTCTCCTCTCCCCTTGTGGGAGAGGGTAGGGTGAGGGGTTAATAAGAAAAAACTTTTGAGCCTCTTGCAAAAGTCTCTTTGCGGTCGAAACCTTATACGGGTATTGATAAGTTCGCCGGTAGCACAGGCCTTCCAGCCTGTGCTACCGCAGGTTAAACCTACATGGCAGAAGCTGCCACCCCTGAGGGATAAAATCCTCCTACCCACTGAAGGGGCTTTAAAAGTCCCCCTTTGAAAAAGGGGGATTTAGGGGGATTTGGATTTTCACGCTAAAGCCTGCGACTCCATAATGTCCGGCAATTTTGCAAGAGGCTCTTTTGGCAATGAGTATAGATGTCGGATTAGTATCTCTTATTTCGGACGCGCTGGCAAGGTTTACAGCACACGAGAGAGGAGACCGGGCCTTGGAACCTGAGACATAGAGAACGTATGTGTGACAGATGATGTTGGCGAATATCAATCAGGGTAAGGCGAAACTATTATTTATATTCCTAATTATTACATTTATAAAATATAGAAATATAAAAAGAACTTAGGAGCGGCTTACCCGAAAAACTCCGCCAACGCCGCGGCCATCTCCTTTACCTGGTCGGGGGCAAACCACTTGATCTCCTTATCCGAGCCGAACCAGGTGTGCTGCCGCTTGGCGTAGCGGCGAGTGTCCCGGGCGAGAAGCGTCAGGGCCTCCTCCCAGCTCCAACGCCCGGTGAGGTAGTTGATGAGATGGCGGTAGCCTAAAGCCTGGAGGGGTTTTAAATCCGGCGGGTAGCGGGTGAGCAGCTCTTTGACTTCTTCCAGCCACCCTCGCGCCAGCATGAGCTCCACCCGGGTCTCGATGCGCTGATAGAGCTCCTCCCGGGGCAGAGCCAACCCCAGCTTCAGCACCTTGTAGGGCGCGTCCTGAAAGCGGTGGGCGTTGATAAACTCGGACAGCGGCGTGCCCGTGGCCTCCATGACTTCCAGGGCCCGGATAATCCGGTAGGTGTCGTGGGGATGGAGCCGGTCGGCCGTGGCCGGGTCCAGGTAAAGGAGGCGCTGGTAGAGCACGGGCAGCCCCAGATCCTTAAGCTCCCCCTTGAGCCGCGCCCTGACTCCCGCCGCAGGCTCGCCTTCTGTGAACAGGCCGGAAAGCAAGGCCCTGAGATACAGCCCGGTGCCGCCCACCACCAACGGCGGCGCCTGGCGCTTTTGCAAATCCGCCAGGACCTCCCGCCCCTCACGGCAGTAGCGGGCCGCGTCATAGGGCTCCGGCGGGTCCGCCACGTCGATGAGATGGTGGGGCACCTGGACCCGTTCTTCTTGGGTGGGCTTGGCGGTGCCGATGTCCATTTCCCGGTAAACCTGGAGGGAGTCGGCATTGACGATCTCGGCCCCGATTTTTTGCGCCAGGGCAATCGCCACCGCGGTCTTACCCACCGCGGTCGCGCCTACCAGGACCGCCACCCGGGGTTTTTCTATGTCACTGGACCTGATAATTTTCATTCGACCATAAAAGTGAATCGGGTTTTACCCTGGCAATAAACCTCGGGGAAAAAGGGGAAAAGGAAAGGAATGACGATTAATTTTTTGGACATGCCTCAGGCTAACGTGTTCAATCGTTGTTCTTTTTTTGTTCTTTCCCTTTTCGCCCTTTCCCCTTTTCCCCTTTTCGCCCCTCTTTTACCGCCGGAAGCTCTGCCGGATGTCGTGGTAGCTCATAAGCCGCCACAGGGGCCGCCCGTGGGGGCAGTGGGAGGAGACGGCAAGGTCATCCAGCTGGGCCAGCAAAGCCTGAATAGCTTCCGGAGCCAGGGTTTCCCCGGCCTTGACCGCGCCTTTGCAGGCCATGAACTGCAGGGCCTGCTCCTTGACTTCCTGGGGGCGGGTGCCGCTTTTAAAAGGTGCCAAGCTTTCCACCGCTTCGGCTACCACCGCCTCCAGGTCGGCATTGGCCAGGCAGGTCGGGACCGCCGTGATCACAAAACTGGCCCCGCCAAAGGGTTCAAGCGACAGCCCCGCCTGGGCCAATACCTCCAGGTGCTCCTTTACCCAATCCGCCTGGCTTGCTGGCACTTCCACCACCTGGGGAAAAAGCAGGCTCTGTTTAGCCGCCTCGGCCCCCTTTGCCTTTAAGGCCTCATAAAGCACGCGTTCGTGGGCCGCATGCTGATCAATGAGAATAAGCCCGTCGGGTCCTTGCGCCAAAATATAGGTCTGGGCCAGGGTGCCCAACACGGTCAAATCTTGAAAACGCCAGGTTCGCTGGACAGGCGCAGGCCCGGGGGCCGGCGCCGTCGCGGCCTCAGGATAAGTGAACGGCGGCGGTCCGTAACGGTCTGGCGGAGGCGCCATCCGGGGAAACAACGCCGGCGGCGCGCTCTCCATGGCTCGGGGGGCAGCTTCCGGCTGCCAGCTCACCTTCGGCCGGGGACGCTCGCCATACAGGGGCCCCAGCCCCTGGCGCAAGGCGGCGAGGAGCAGCGGGTAGACCTTGCCGGGGGCTTGAAAGCGAATCTCGGTTTTAGCGGGATGGACGTTGACATCCACGGCCTCAGGAGGGGCCGATAGCTGCACCACCGCCCCGGGGTGCCGGCCACGGGGCAGGAGCCCGGCGTAGACCTCTTTTAAGACCGCCCCCAAAACCATATCTTTGACCACCCGGCCGTTCACCAACAAGACCTGGAAGCGGCGGCTGGCCAAGTTAAAATCCGGCTCCGTCACCAGCCCCGTAACCTGCCAGGCCCCCTGGCCTAGAGATAAGGGCAGCATATGGGCCGCCAGGTCCGGGCCGAAAACCGCGGCCACGCGTTCATTCAAGCTGCCTGCCGCCGGGGCCGCCAACAAGGTCCGGGTTGCGGTGCTCAGGGTGAAGTGCACCTGAGGGTAGCCCAGGGCGAGACTGCGAAGGATTTCTAAAATCTGGGCCTGCTCCGAGTCTTTGCTTTTCAGGAATTTCTGCCGGGCCGGGGTGTTGAAAAAGAGTTCTGCCACCTCCACCTGGGTGCCGCGGGCCGAGGCCCAAGGAGAGGCCGTCATAATCTCCCCGGCCCGGGCCACCAGCCGATAACCGCTTGGCGCCCCCTCCGGACAACTGATGAGGGTGAGGTGGCTCACGGTGGCAATGGATGGCAAGGCCTCGCCCCGGAATCCCAGAGTTCTGATGCCCAGCAGGTCGGTTTCAGCTTGAAGCTTGCTGGTGGCGTGGCGCTGCAGGCTTAATGGCACCTCTTCCGCACTCATGCCGCAGCCGTCGTCCACCACCCGGATGAGTTTGCGGCCGCCCTCCTCCACCGTCACGCTGATGGTGCGAGCCCCGGCATCCAGGGCGTTTTCCACCAGTTCTTTGACTGCCGCGGCGGGGCGCGTAATGACCTCCCCGGCAGCAATTCTGGCAGCTACCTGGGGGTCCAGGATACGGATGCGACTCACGGATTCCCCCTTGCCTTGCGGGTGTCCCTGGTTTATCATGTGCCTCAAGGAGGGCTGTGACGGTTCTTCTTACCTGCCTCGCCGGCCATTTGAATTGGCCTTCTTCTGGCCGGCGGGGAAACTTTTAGCTATCAGCTATCAGCTTTCAGAAAAACAAACTTGTCGGATCAAAGACCCCGCTATTTTTTGGCTGACTGTTGAAAGCTAAAAGCTGACTGCTCTTTACTATAACAAAAAATTACCCCACGGGGGAGGAGCATACATGGCCCGGGACAAAGAAGCCCACACACCCCTGACTCCCCGGGAGGAACTGCTCCTGAAGGTGACCAAGGAGATCATGGTCAAATTCATCGAAGTGGGACGGGTCTCCCCGGCTTCCTTTGCCGACACCTTTAACTTAGTCATCGGCACCTTGCGCCAATCTCTTAAAGAAGGGGAAAAAGGGTAAGAGGAAAACAGGCGAAGAGGTTAAAACAAAATAGATCTTTTCCCTTTTGCCCTCTTCCCCTTTTCGCCTTTTCCCCCGATTTTTACCAGAGGAACCACTATGCGACGAAGCGGCGCTCGCGCAGACAATGAACTCCGGGAGATCAGCATCACTCCGGGCTATCTGGATTTTGCCGAGGGGTCTTGCCTCATCACCTGGGGCCGGACGCGGGTCATCTGCGCCGCCTCGGTGACTGAACAGGTTCCGCCTTTTCGCCTCCATACCGGTGGCGGCTGGGTCACGGGAGAGTACGCCATGCTGCCCCGGGCCACCCATCCCCGGGGGGACCGGGAATCTCTCAAAGGCCGGGTGGGGGGCCGCACCCTGGAGATTCAACGCCTCATCGGCCGCTCGCTTCGGGCCGTGGTGGATTTGCAGGCCCTGGGGCCCCGCACCGTCACCATCGATTGCGACGTCATCCAGGCCGACGGCGGGACCCGCACCGCCAGCATCACCGGGGCCTTTGTGGCCCTGTGCCTGGCCCTGGAGGATTTGCGGCGCCGGGGGCTGCTGGACGCCTCCCCCATCAAAGAACAGATGGCCGCAGTGAGCGTGGGGCTCGTCGGGCCGCGGCTGCTCCTGGATCTGGACTACGACGAGGACTCCCAGGCCATGGTGGATGCCAATTTCGTGGGCACCGCGACAGGCAACCTGATCGAGGTGCAATTAACCGGGGAGGGCGGGTCGTTTCCTGCGGCCCAACTTAACCGCATGCTGGAGTTGGCCCAGGTGGGGTTAAGCCGGCTCACCCGCATCCAGGAAGAGGTTTTGGCCCCGTGTCTGCCCCTACCCTGGTGATAGCCACCCGCAATCCTGGGAAGGTCCGGGAACTTCAGGAACTCCTGAAAAATACCGGAGTAACCCTGTTAAGCCTGGCAGATTTTCCGGAGATTCCCGAAATCCCAGAAGATGGGGCAACTTTCAAGGAAAATGCCGCCACCAAGGCCCAGGCCGTGGCCCGGCTCACCGGGTTTCCGGCCCTGGCCGATGACTCCGGCCTGGCCGTGGACGCGTTGAACGGCTCTCCCGGGGTCTTCTCCGCCCGCTACGCCCAGGACTTAACCGCTCCCCGCCCCCCAGATGACGCGGATAACTGGCGTAAGCTTTTAGAGGAAATGCGCGACGTTCCTTGGGAGGCCCGCTCCGCCCGCTTCGTCTGTGAAATCGCCCTGGCCTTGCCCGATGGCCGCCTCTTTAGGGCGCATGGCGAGTGTGAGGGCATCATCGCGCTTTCCCCCCAGGGGGACCATGGCTTTGGCTACGACCCGGTCTTTTGGGTGCCGGAGCACGCCGCCACCATGGCCCAACTGGGACCTGCCGTGAAAAATCAGATCAGCCACCGGGCCAGAGCCCTGGCGGCCTTCCGCGACCTTTTGGCCTCCGTGCTGGATGAATTGACTTGAAGCATGTAGGGGCGGGTTTCAAACCCGCCCCTACAAATCACACATGAGATAGATTTATTCTCAGCCCTGCACCGCCGCCAGAAACTTCTCCAGACTCTCCCGGTTTTCCACGTTATAAAAACTCTCTTTGGGCTCGTCCGGCAGGATCTTGCGCACCAGGCCGGTAAGCACGTTTTTGGGCCCCACCTCCACCCAGGTGTCGATGCCCGCGGCCTTGAGGTTGACGATGAGTTCGGCCCAACGTACCGGGGAGGTGAGCTGTGCGCCCATGGAGGCCCGCAAAATCTTGGGGTTCGTCTCCGGGGCCGCGGTGGCATTGATGTAGAGGGGGAACTGCGGCGCCTGAAAATTCAAGGTGTCCATAAACGCCCCGAAATCGGCGTTGGCTCCCATCATTAAAGGAGAGTGCCAGGCCCCGGAGACCTTTAAGGGGATGACTTTGGCCCCTTCAGCCTTGGCCGCATTCCCGGCCCGGGCCACAATCTCGGGAGCACCGGAAATTACCGTCTGCACCGGCGTATTGAAGTTGGCCAGGGCGATGGGGCCTTCTTTGGTAAAAGGATGCACCAGCCCCTTCACCTTCTCCGGGGTGAGGCCAATAATTGCAACCATAGCGCCGGGATATTTTTGGGCCTCGCGGTGCATGAGGCGGCCGCGTTCGCGCACTGCCGCCAGGGTGTCGCCGGCGGAAAGCACGCCCGCGGCAAACAGGGCGCTGTATTCTCCTAAACTGTGGCCGCACACCGCGGCAGGCGTAACTTTGGCTTTGGCCAAAGCCCGGTAGAGACAGAGGTTGACCGCGGTGACTGCGGGTTGCAGATTCACCGTCAAGGTAAGTTCTTCCATGGGACCGGTGAAGCAAAGTTTTCGTAAGGGCAGGCCGGTGGTGGCCTCGGCCAATTCGAACAACTGCTGGGCCTCGGGGTCGGCGTTAAACAGGTCCTGGCCCATGCCCACGTACTGCGAGCCCTGTCCGGGAAACAAAAATGCGATCTGGGACATGATTACCTCGACAAGATTATGGAATTGGTGGGAGCGTCGCCCGCCTCATCTTAGTTAGTTCAGCGGTCAATCGCCCTTGATATAATTGCCTTTCTGAGGGCCGCCGCCGCGGCGGTGACGTCTTTGGCCGCGGTGACCGCGCTCATCACTGCAGGATGCCGGGCCCCCTGGGCCACTACCTGGCCGATATTTCCCTGATTGATGCCGCCCATGGTACTCCAGGGAATCTTAAGATGCGGCGCGATGCGTTTCAGAGCCTCAACCCCCAGAGGGACGGCGGCAGGCTTGGTGGGGGTGGAGAAAACCGGGCCGATATTGACGTATCCGGCCCCAGCGTTTTCGGCTGCCAGGGCCTCTGCCAGGGAATGGCTGGAGGCGCCGATAATCAGCTCCGGGGCGATCTCTTGGGCCGCGGTCACGGGCAGGTCCGCCTGGCCCAGGTGGACCCCATCGGCGCCTGCGGCCAGGGCGATGTCCGTCCGGTCGTCGATGATCAACAAAGCCCCGGCGGCCTGAGTTCGCCGGCGGAATTCCACTGCCAACTCATAAAGGGGGCGGCCTGCCATGTCCTTTTCCCGCAACTGCACGATTCCCACTCCGGCGGCCAGGACTTTATCCAACACTTCCAATGAGTTTCGACCGGCGCAAAAGGCTTCGGTGATGACCACATAGAGGTCAGCTTGCATAAACGCGGTTAAACGCCGGGCCAGGTCCATCAACCGCCTCCCACCAGGCGCACCAGTTCCAGAACGTCACCTTCGGACAGATGGGTTTCCCCGTAGGCCTCCCGGTCCACGATCTCCCGGTTGCGCTCCACTATGGTCCCCTGGGGGTGGAGGTCCAGTTCCGCAAGGAGGCTTAACACCGTGGCCGCCGCCACCTCCCGGTCCTGGCCGTTGATGGTTACTATCATTGCTGCATTCCTGATTCCGTAGGGCGCAGCTGCGTGTGCTCCCTCAAATAAGGCGGACACACAGGTCCGCCCCTACATGACTGCTCTTACTCCACAAAGGCCCGGTCAAAATCCTTCCATACCGGGTCGTAGCCGGCCCGCCGGATGGCCGCCACCACCTCGGCCGGGCTGCGGCGATCCTCAATCTCAAACTGCTCCAGCGCGGCGTCATCGTTTAAGTGGGCATAACCGCCGGGCCGGGTGGAGGAGCCGGCGCTCATCATGGTCACGCCCAAGGGCATCAAGCTGTCCCGAAGACGGGAACTTTCCCGGGTGGAGAGATTGAAGCCCACTTCCGGCAGAAAAATCCGCAGGGCCAGCATCAATTGCACCAACTCCCGGTCAGTGGGCAGATGCTCCACCTGGTAGCGTTCGGGCACATGGCGCAGGCGCGGAAAGGAGACGGAGATGGCGCTCTGCCAACACTCCTTTTGAAGCTGGCGGGCATGCAGGCCCATCCAGAAACCGTCCGCCCACCAGTGGTAGAGGCCCAAGAGCGCCCCGATACTGAGTTTTCGGACCCCGGCCCGGCCGGCCCGTGCCACGGCCTCAAGGCGGTAGTCGTAATCCCGCTTACGGCCCCGGGGGTGCACTGCGGCGTAGGTCTCCCGGTGGTAGGTCTCCATGTAAAGGGTGACCCCTTCCAGGCCCTTATCCACCAGCAGATGGTAGTCCGCCTCATCCAGGGCGTAGACCTCCACGGCCACGGAGACGAAGTACTCCCGGGCGATGGCCACGGCCTGGGCCAGGTACGAAGCCGGCGCCACTTTCGGGGCCTCGCCGGTAAGCAAGAGGATGTTCTGAAAACCATGGCCGGCCAGGCTCTCGCATTCACCCCGGATTTCCGCCGGCGTCAGGGTGCGCCGGTCGCCGACGCTCCCGGAGTGCAGGGCGTAGCCGCAGTAAAGGCAGTCGGAGTGGCAGATATTGGATAGGTAAATAGGGGCATACAACCCGATGGTCCGTCCGAAGTGCTGCCGGGTGAGGCGGTGCGCCGCCTGGGCCAGGTCCTCCAGGAACGGGACCGCGGCAGGCGACAGCAAAGCCGCCAAATCCTCCGGAAACAACTGCTCCCGGCCCAGGGCTCGCTTGACGTCTCCCGGCCCGGCCCGGTCCATGACCTCCCGCAACCGCGCCTCCGGCCAGTCATCTAAGATTTTGCCGAAGGGGGATGTTTTTGATGCTATCTGCATAAAAAGTTTTTTTGTGACTACATCTCAAACGGCCACTTGTCTTTATCCCTGCACTCTTCCCAAAGGGCTTTGATAACGCTTCTGGTCGTTTCAAGCAAAACCTTACCATTTATCGCGTGGTTATCTTCATAAATCACATTTCCATTACCATTCCTGCCCTCATTGATTAAGGGAAAATCATAGTTATGTACGGCGTCGCACCTAACGTAGCGATAAAGCAACTCGGCCAGAGAGAAAAGAGGAAGTTTATCCCGTAAGTTCTGCTCGTCAAAGCCAGGGATGGCCGCTGCCACAACATTTTCAATGAACTTAGCTGGCGAAACGTATCGAGTCCCAGCTTTGATTTTATCTTCGGTTCCATAACACAGCTTCAAAGCTTCAACGATTTCCGAATGTTGTTTTAGAGCTTTGTAATTGCCATTTTCCCGGAGCTTGGAACGAGGCCACTGATAGAAGAATAGAAGATCAATTTTTTCAAAGAATTCGCGAATATCTGAATATTCGAGTACAATCTTAACGTAAGCTTCGCCGTCTCGAAGAGTTGGAAATCGCAATGCAGCAAAGGCCCCTAAATAGCAACTAAGAACCAATATGCCTTCAAGGAGATAACGTTGGTTCTCTATCAATTCATTAGCCTTTTCAACATTCTTCTCCCATTGCTTGAAATACTCATCTATAAAGAAGGTTTTGTCGGACATAGAAATCGGTCACCTCTGACAACTCAATGTAATGCCATTTTACTTTTCTGATTCGCACACAGGAGCTTGTTTACAAAAGTGTTTAAGAATTAATGAATGAATTTTCCCCTTAGTCGAAAATACCATTTGTGAGATCGTCTACAAAATCTGCTGCCCAATGTGATCCATGGCCTGCTCTATATGTTCTATACACATTAGACGATTTACGTCTCACTCTTACTTCGCCTATAATTGGTTGCACACCTAAACCATTCACTGGTTCTTCCCGCTCTGTAAGCTCAAAGTCGAATGGCTCAAGTCCATTTGACGAAATCGCATTATTGAAATCTTCTATTTCGGATTTGTCGACAATCATCTTTTATTTCCAATCAAACCCTAAGGCCAGGCTCATTCTCCCGATTTAGTGCGCCGGTTGGAGGGCTTGGTTGGTCCAGTAGCTCTCCGGGCGAGTTCAATCAGGGAGCGCAGGGCTTCATTGACCGCTTCTTCCGTGGGAAAGGCTTGGGCCACATCAGGACTGAGAAGGACCAGATTGGTGGCACTACGGGAAGCTTCCAGATACTTGCCGCGCACCCCGGGACCGAGGTCCTCACGACGATACTCCGAACGCAAATCGTCAGTCTTATCCTTCTTCATAGATTTTTACCTCTTGGCGAGTCATAACCCGCGCACTAATAATTCTAATCCGACCCTCACGATCGGTATGGGAAACGATGAGCAACCGGCCAAACCTGGAAAGGCCGAAGCTGAGGAATCGTTGTTCGTTCACAGAATGATCCGGATCAACAAAGGTTATCGCCAGTGGGTCCCCGAAAATCGTCGCTGCCTCAAGGAAGGTGACACCGTGCTTTTTTTCATTAGTTGCAGCTTTATCAGGGTCCCATTCAAATTTCATTCAGCCGTCCTTTACACCAAAAACCCCGTCAACGGCGAAGACGCGGCGGCAACTTCCCGCTCCGGGCCCAGGCCGGAGAGAAAGGCCAGGCGGCCGGCCTCTACGCCCATGGCAAAGGCCTTGGCCATGGCGGCGTGATTCTGGGCGTCGGCCAGGGCGGTGTTCACCAGGACCGCGTCCGCGCCCATTTCCATGGCCTCCGCGGCGTGCGAGGGGGCGCCCAGGCCTGCGTCCACCACCACCGGCACCGTGGCCTGCTCAATGATGATGCGGATCATGTCCCGGGTCCTGACCCCCCGGTTGCTGCCGATGGGCGCGCCCAGGGGCATGACCGTGGCGGTGCCCAGTTCTTCCAGGCGCTTGGCCAGAACGGGATCGGCCTGGATGTAAGGCAAGACCACAAAGCCAGACTTAATCAGCAGTTCGGCGGCCTTCAGGGTTTCCACCGGGTCCGGCAGCAGATACTTGGGCTCGGGAGTGAGTTCCAGCTTCACCCAGGCTGGGAGACCCATGGCCCGGGCCATTTTGGCCAGGCGCACGGCCTCATCCGCGGTTCGGGCTCCCGAGGTGTTAGGGAGAATCAGGTATTTTTCGGGGTCCAACACCGAAAGGATGCTGTCGGTTTCCGGCTGGCCCAAATCCACCCGGCGCAAGGCCACCGTGACGATTTCCGCGCCAGAGGCGGCCAGGGCGGCTTGAAGCGCCGCGGCGGAGGGGAACTTTCCTGTGCCCACCATAAGGCGGGAGCGGAACCGGCGTCCGGCGATGATTAGCGAGTCGTTCTGCATATTTATTTGCCCATCGACTATGATTAAGGAGGGCAAGTCCCTCTTTCTTAAAGGGGGATTTCGGGGGATTATCGGGAGCTTATTATAATCCCCCCTGCCCCCCCTTTAGAAAAGGGGGGAACTTCCCTCCACTTTTGCTTTCACTGCTCACTGATTACTGATTACTTTCCCTGACCGCACAGCGGACAGTCCGGCCGTTTAATCCGGGCCAGGGATTGAAATCTTCCCGCCAGCCCATCATAGGCCAGGAGCCGACGGGTCAGGTTTGATTCCCGGCCCAAGAGCAGTTTCAAGGCTTCCACCGCCTGCAGGCAGCCCATGGTGCCGGCCACTGCGCCCAGGATGCCCGACTCGCTGGAGGAGGGCACCGCCTCCGCCGAGGGCATCTCCGGCACCAGACAGCGGTAACAGGGATTCTCCGCCCCGGGCAGAGCTACCAGGAGCTTCCCATACCACCCCGTGGCCGCGGCTGACACCAGGGGAATACCGTCCCGCCAGCAGCACTCCGCCAGGAGGAAACGGGTGGGAAAGTTGTCGCTGGCGTCCAACACCACCTCAAAGCCGTGCAACACTTCCTTAACGTTGGCCGGGTTGAGGCGCTGGTCAAAAGTTTCTACCCGGCAATGGGGGTTCAGGGCCGTCAGCGCTGCTTCCGCCACGGCCACCTTCTGCCTGCCTAAGTCGGCCGACCGGTAGAGAATCTGGCGCTGGAGGTTGGACTCCTCCACCGCGTCGCCGTCCACCAGGCCCAGGCGCCCTACTCCCGCCGCCGCGAGATACAACAGCGCGGCAGAACCGATGCCTCCAGCCCCCACCACCATAACTCGGCTGGCTCGCCAGCGGGCCTGTCCTTCCCAACCCACTTGGTCCAGGAGGGTGTTCCGGGAATAGCGTACGGTTTCCTGGGAGGAAAAGTCCGCCCGCGCTTCGGTCCTCATAAGCTTCCTTGAATTTGCGGCCTTGAGCGGCCCGAACAATTGCACCTTTCCTTATTATCTTATGCAAATTATAAACTTACGCAAGTCATCCGACAACCCGGGGCGCGGGGATTTCCTCTTCAGACCACTCAAGGGCTTGCCTTGACAGACTTTCTCCATTTAGGTAACCTTCAATAATCTTAAAGGAGAAGAACGTGGAATTTGAAGCCGTCATCGGGTTGGAAGTCCACGCCCATCTGCTCACGCATAGCAAGATCTTCTGCGGCTGCGCCACCTCCTTTGGGGCCCCGCCCAACACCCACGTGTGCGAGGTCTGCCTGGGGATGCCCGGCAGCCTGCCGGTCTTAAACGAAAAGGCCGTGGAATTCGCCCTAAAAATGGCGCTGGCTACCGACTGCCGGGTCAATCCGGAGTCGGTCTTCGCCCGAAAAAATTACTTCTATCCCGATCTGCCCAAGGGCTACCAGATTTCCCAATATGAGCTGCCCCTGGCCGAGCACGGCTTTCTGGATATTAAAGTCGAAGGCCAACCCCGGCGCCTGGGCATCACCCGCATCCACATGGAAGAAGATGCGGGCAAACTTATCCACAGCGAATCCCGCCCGGTGAGCTTCGTGGATTTTAACCGCACCGGGGTGCCCTTGATCGAAATCGTCAGCGAGCCGGACATGCGCACCCCTGACGAGGCGGTGGAGTACCTCAAGGGCTTGCGAAATATCCTCCTCTACCTGGAGATTTGCGACGGCAACATGGAGGAAGGCTCGCTTAGGTGCGACGCCAATATCTCTTTGCGTCCGGTAGGGCAAACCGAACTCGGCACCAAAACCGAACTGAAGAACATGAACTCCTTCCGGTTCGTCAAAGCGGCCCTGGAATATGAAATCAAGCGGCAGCGGGCGCTGTTGGCCGCGGGTCGGGAAATCGTCCAGGAGACCCGCCTGTGGGATACGGCCGCCAATCAGACGGTGTCCATGCGGGGTAAGGAAGAGGCCCACGACTATCGCTACTTTCCTGACCCGGACCTGGTGCCCATCAAAATTTCTCAGGAGTTGATTGACCGCCTTACAAAACAACTGCCGGAATTGCCGGCGGCGCGCCTGAAGCGCTTTCAAGCGGATTATGACCTGCCCGAATACGATGCCGAGGTTCTGACTGCGGACAAAGCCCTGGCCGACTACTTCGAGGCCGGAGTCCGGGAGTTCCCTCGGCCCAAGCAGGTGAGCAACTGGATTATGTGCGAAGTCCTGCGAGAATTAAAAAAAGAAGAAGCGGGGATTGCCGCAATAAAGGTTACGCCCGCGGCCTTGGGGCAATTGTTGAAGTTGCTTGAAGCCGGTACTATCAGCGGCAAGCTGGCCAAAACCGTGTTCGAGGACATGGTGGCCACCGGCCGCGACCCCGAGGTCATCGTCCAAGAAAAAGGCCTTACCCAAATCAGCGACACCGGAGCGCTGGAGACAGCGGCTCAGGAGATTATCGACGCCCACCCCCAGGAAGTGGCCAACTACAAGGCAGGCAAGACCAAGGTCATGGGCTTTTTCGTTGGCCAACTGATGAAAAAAACCAAGGGTCAGGCCAACCCGCAATTAGCTAATGAAATTTTTCAGCGGCTTTTAGGTTAACAATCCTTTGCGCCTTCGCGCCTTGGCGAGAGACTTCACGCCAGGACGCATAGGCGCAAGATAAAATCAGGAGCATAAATGATCCCCTATTGCAGCATCTGTTGGGACATCGACAAAGTGAAGCTCCTCGACCAGCGGCGTCTGCCCGCGGAAGAGCTCTATCTGGAAATCACCGATTACCACGACGTCATCGAGGCCATCCGCACTTTGGCGATTCGGGGCGCGCCCGCCATCGGCGTGGCCGCGGCCATGGGCGCGGCGTTGGGGGCCTTGGCCTTAGAGACTCAGGACCAAGTAGAGTTCCAGGCGCGCTTTCAGAAAATCTGCCAGGAAATTGCCCAGGCCAGGCCCACCGCGGTGAACCTGTTTTGGGCCCTGGACCGCGTCCAGCGCCTGGCCCAGGCCCACGCCAATGAGTCCGTCGCGGCGCTCAAAGACCGCCTCGTGAATGAGGCCCAGACCATGCTGTCCGAAGACGAAACCACCAACCGGCACATGGCTCAGGCAGGGCACGTCTTGATCCACAACGGTCACCGGGTCCTCACCCACTGCAACACCGGGGCCCTGGCCACCGGGGCCTACGGCACCGCCCTGGGGGTGCTGCGGGCGGCCTGGGAGGCTGGCAAGCGCTTTTCGGTGTGGGTGGATGAAACCCGGCCACTCCTCCAGGGGGCTCGGCTCACCACCTGGGAGTTAGGCAAGCTGGGGATTCCCTACACCCTCATTCCCGACGGGGCCGCGGCCACGCTGATGCATCAGGGTAAAGTAGACCTGGTCATTCTGGGGGCGGACCGCATCGCTGCCAACGGGGACACCGCTAACAAGATCGGCACGTATAGCGTGGCGGTCCTGGCCCACCACCACGGCATCCCTTTTTACGTGGCGGCGCCCTTGTCCACCTTTGATTTCTCGATTCCCGACGGCAACCATATCCCGGTGGAAGAGCGCGCCGCAGAAGAGGTGACCCATCTTTGGGGGCAGGCCGTGGCGCCATTGGGAGCCCCGGCCTTGAACCTGGCCTTTGACGTTACCCCCAACGACTTGATTGCCGGCATCGTCACGGAAAAAGGCATCATGGAACCGCCCTTTACTTCCAGTTTGAAGCCTTATCGACACACCCAGGAGTAACCTGATGCGCACAATGGTCCGATGCCTCCTGTTCGCGTTAATCGTGCTCATGGCCCAACCCGTGCTGGCGGCAGGCCCTTACAACATCCGGTTCCCGGCCTCCCCCGGAGGCTGTGACCCCAATGCCGTCACCGTAGTGGGCAGCATCCAGCACTACCGCATCAAGAAAGGCGACGACCTTCTGGATCTGGCCCGTCACTATGGCCTGGGTTATTCGGAGATCGGGGTTATGTACCGCCAGTGGGATCCGTTCTTGCCTCCAGTGGGGGCGGAAATGACCATCCCCACCATGTGGATCGTGCCCAATAACCATGGCAACCAGATCATTGTCAACACCGGCGCCATGCGTCTTTACTATTTTATCAACAACAACACCCAGGTTTATACCTTCCCCATCGGCATGGGTGTCCTGGATTTCAAGACTCCCCAGGGAAAATTCCGGGTGATTGAGAAAAAAGTTAATCCCACCTGGCATATCCCTAAAAATTTGCAAAAGAAATATGAAATGGCGGCAATGCCCCCGGGGCCGGATAACCCGCTGGGCGAATACAAGCTAACCCTATCCTGGGGCGATTACGGCATTCACGGCACTGCCATGCCCTTGGGGGTGGGGCGCATGGTGAGCCACGGCTGCACCCGGATGTACCCTGAGCACATTAAGAAGCTCTTCCCTATGGTGCCCATGGGAGCCTCGGTCGAATATGTCTATGAACCGGCTTTGATTGGCTTCCGCCAGGGCCGCATTTACCTGTCGGTGCATGAAGACGTGTACTTCAAAATCCCTTCCATGATCCTTCACGTTCTGAATATGATAGAGCAGCGCGGCCTGGCCGATCAAGTTGATATGCGTAAGGTGATGCAGACGGTGGAAGAGCACTACGGTAATCCAGTGGATATCACCAAGCAAGGGGCCGGGGGCCTGGCCCTTAACGTTTCTAACGAATAGGCGAAATTTTTACTCTATCAAAAATTTCGTCAAGCTACGATAAATAGGGGCCGCTAATCCGGCCCTTTATTTTTTCCTCCGAGTCCTCCGCTTTTCCTCTTCTCTTAAAGCGATTGCCAAAAGAGCCTCTTGCAAAAGTCTCTTTTCGGTCAATATCTTATTTGGGCTTATGAGTTCGCCGGTAGCACAGGCTTTCCAGCCTGTGCTCATATAGGCTAAAGCCTGCGACTACATCATGTCCGGCAATTTTGCAAGAAGCTCAAAAGTTCTTTCCTTTTATCCCTGTCTCCCCTTGCGGGAGAAGGTCAGGGTGAGGGGTAAATACGAAATAAAAGTTTGCCAATGAGTATATAGCGTTTGCCATAAATTTATGCCGCTGGCTGATTTTTAAATCTCCATAAATCCCCCTTTTTCAAAGGGGGACTTTACAAGTAATTCCTTATAGTTCCCCCCTTTACCAAAGGGGGGTTAGGGGGGATTTGGGGTGTTAAAGTATCTTCTATTACGGAAAAAACTTTTGGCAAACGCCATAACTGTCGACTTATCCAAAAAGGCTTTCACCTGCCCATCAAGATGGATCATTTTGAACCTCTTCGTTGCTTGTCTTATATGGCGGGAAATTATCTGGTTTGGCTATCTGGAGGCGGTGGTTAATATAAAGGCAGATGTCAGATGGGTGCCAGCCTTACCCGACTTTAACGTGACTCAAATCTTCAGGAGGCAAGCAAGTTAGGGGGAGGCAACGACTGCCCCAAAAGACAGAAGGTGTGGTGAGCCCAGCTCTCCACACCTTCTGAATACGTTGGGGTTACCCCCAAAATAACTGCACTAGTGCTTTACATGGCCTGTTTGGCTTTTTTCGGTTTAGCCGGCGGGCATTTCACTGCTTTTTTCTTCTTGCCCTTTTTGGCCTTACCGTATTGTACCTTGGCGCACACTTTTTCCGCCGCGTCTTCGGCCCTGGCAGCAGCCGCCTCAGCCTTGTTGGCCGCAGCGGAAGCGCGAGGTACGGGGACTTTGGCATCTTGTGCGGCCGCTTCAGCCTTTACTACCGACGCGGCTGCCCGATCTGCAGAAGCCTTAGCCTGCTGTGAGTACATTGAACACTGATCATAGTACTGTTGGCAGCAGCCAGCACCTCCCAGCACCAGGGCAAAGACCGCGAGGAGAGCCAAGGCATAACCTTTTCTCATTGCCTTCCTCATCGATTACCCCCTTTCGGAGAGATATTTTCACTCTCCATGAGCTAAATCACCCTTGGTGCTACTTACTTCCGCATCTTCTTCATCAGACATGCTTCTGCTTTCGCAGCAGCAGCCTCAGCCCGATCAGCCGCGGCCTCAGCTTTATCAGCCGAAGCTTTCGCGTCTGCCGCCGCCATTTCGGCGTTCCGCGCCGCACTGTCCGCCTTAGCAGCCGAAGCCGCCGCCTGATCGGCGTACATCTTGGCTTCGTCTACGCTCTTCTTGCAGGCGTCGCAGCACCCCATTCCCATGGCAGCGATAAACGCCAGGAGAATGGCCCATGCAAAGCCTTTCCTTACCAAAGCTTTCCTCATCATCTATCCCCCCTTCTCAAAGAGATGGTTTAAGGTAAGTAAGATGCCCACATTTAATAATACTGGGCTGGAAATATCAAGAAAAAATGTAACCTCCTTGATATTTTTTCCTTAGACCCTTTTACTACGGTACTAAAACCCTGTTTCGATTAACTATAGGTATGGATTGAAAAATATCAAGGAAAAAGTTTCCAATTAATAATTTTTTTTTGAGGCTTTCTGAATGTCAATATTTATCACCTTGATTTTATTGATTAAACAGGTTTGCCTGCAGATTCTTTACAGAATAAAAATTCATCTCGCCCCAATTTTCTCCCACCCTGAGGTCCACTGTCAGAGGCACTTTCAACCGCACGACCCCCTCCATAACCTGCCGCACCAGTCGTGCGGTGTCCGCCAATTCAGTCCGGGGCACTTCAAATAAAAGCTCGTCATGGAGTTGCAGGAGCATCTGTCCAGATAAGCCTGCCTTCGCTAGCGCCGTTTCCACTTCCAGCATTGCTTTTTTGATGATATCCGCCGCGGTTCCCTGGAGCGGGGTGTTAATGGCGCTGCGCTCCGCCTCCTGCCGCACGATACGGTTGCTGCTGGTGAGCTGCGGCGTCTGCCGCCGGCGTCCCATGAGCGTGGTCACCCAGCCCCCCTCTCGAGCCTGCTGCAAGGTATTCTCCAAATATACCTTAACCCCGGAGTATTTGGCAAAATAACGCTGAATAAACTCACTAGCCAAGCGATTGCCCACCCCTAGCTGTTTGGCCAGGCCGAAGGCGCTCATGCCGTAAATAATGCCGAAATTGACCACCTTGGCCTGCCGGCGCATCTCCGGAGTCACCAACTCAGGATGGATGCCGAACACTACCGCTGCGGTCTGACGGTGGATGTCGATCCCGTCCTTAAAAGCCTTGAGAAGAATAGGGTCCTCAGAGAAATGGGCCAGGATGCGCAGTTCCATTTGGGAATAATCGGCGCTGAGGAATACCCGGCCGGTTTCCGGCACAAAGGCCTGGCGAATCTGCCCTCCCAACTCCCCCCGGACCGGGATGTTCTGCAAATTGGGGTCCCGGCTGGAAAGACGCCCCGTGGCCGCCACCGACTGCAGAAACGTGGTGTGCACCCGTCCGGTAGCCGGGTCCACCAACTTCAGGAGGGCGTCTACGTAGGTGGATTTGAGCTTGCCCATGCTGCGGTACTCCAGGACCTTGGCGGCGATGGGACTTTCTGAGGCCAGGGCCTGAAGCACCTCCACGTCGGTTGAGTAAGCGGTTTTGCCCCGCGTCCGCTTTTGGGGTGTGAGCTTCATTTTCTCAAAGAGGATGCGGCCCAATTGCTGGGGCGATTGGATAAGAAATTCTTCACCCGCCAGGGCATAGATTTCTTGTTCCAGCCCCTGCATCGCCCCTGCCAGGTCCTGGCCGAAGCGTCGCAGAAATTCCCGGTCCAGGAGGATCCCACGGGCCTCCATGCTCGCCAGGGTACTGACCAACGGCAATTCCAGGCCCGTATAGAGCTCCCAGAGGCCTTCCTGGCGCAGCTCCTTTTCAAGTAAGGGCCAGAGGCTGAGGGCCACCTCGGCCCGGTTGGCGGCGTACTGACAGGCCAGATCCCGGTCCAACTTAACCGCCGTGGTGGGCCGGCCCGCTAGTTCTTTGGGGCCTTGCAGAGTTATTCCCAGGTAGTGCAGCGCCACATTTTCCAGGGTCTGCTCGTACCGGCCGGGGTTGAGGAGGTATGAGGCCAGCAGAATATCGCCGGTAAGTCCCTTAAGCTTCTTCCCAAAACGATGGGCCAGGAGCAGTGCGGCCTTGAGATCCGCCCCCACTTTGGCAATCTCCGGCGCAGCCCAAAGCGGCCCCAGTTTCTCCCACACGACGGATTCCCCCGGTGTCAACGGGACATACGCAGCTTCACCGCTCTGCCAGGCCACCCCGACCCCGGCGACCTCCGCCAGCACCGGGTGCTGTTCGCTGGTGACAAAGCACAATCCCATCTCCCCTGCGTCCCCCACAGCCCTGGCTAGCCGCTCCAGCTCATCGGCCCCAAGCGCTAAGGAACAGGCCGCCGTTGGTTGGGAATCGAATCCCAAATCCTTGGTCAATTTGGTGAATTCCAGATCCACGAACAGCTGACGTAGGGTTTCACGATCCGGCGGGCCGGGGTGGAGCGCCTCCAGATCCACTTCCAACGGCACCTGGTCATCGAGTTCCGTCAACTGCCGGCTGAGCCGCGCCAATTCGGCATGTTCCTGCAATCGGGCTTTCACCGCTTTTTCTTTAAGGTCACTTATATGGGCCAGCAAATTTTCCAGGTTATGGAACCGGACGATCAACTTGAGGGCGGTCTTTTCCCCGATGCCCGGCACCCCGGGAATATTGTCGCTGGCATCTCCCGCCAAAGCCCGCACTTCCACCAGTTCTTGTGGGTCCAAGCCATATTTTTCCCTAATAGCCGCCGGGTCGTACCGCACCTCCTTCATGGGATCCCACATGTCCACCCCCTCGGCCACCAGGGGGAGGAGATCCTTGTCCCCGGAAATGATTTCAACCTCATAGCCCTGCTCCCGGGCCCGCCGCACCAAGGTGCTGATAAGATCATCGGCTTCATAGCCTTCATACACCAGGGAAGGCAGATTGAGAGCATCGATAATCTGGCGGATGTAGGGCAGCTGGGTCACCAGGGCCTCCGGCATAGGGGGCCGGTGCGCCTTGTAGTCTTTATAGAGGTTATGCCGGAAGGTGGGGCCTTTGGCGTCGAATACCAGGGCCAGATGTTGGGGTTGCCGCTCCCTGAGCACCTTGAGGAGCATAGTGGTCACCCCGTAAGTGGCGTTGGTGGGCACCCCTCGGGAATTGGACAGGGCCGGCAGAGCATGAAAGGCCCGGTAGAAATAGGAGCTGATGTCAATAAGATAGAGGACACGGGATTCTTTGGCCATGGGAAATCCTTTTCCACCTTATAGCCACTGCTGTCTCACCTGTCAACTCGAGAAGGATGCTTGTGTCCCCGCTTCAGAATTTATACAAGCTCAGACGAAAAAGGGTGCCACTACATTCAAATTGCCACTCAATAATTTCAACAACTTATGTTAGTAGAAATGCCCAAAATCGACCCCAATCGTCGAAGATGAGTCTGGGAGCGAAGCGATCCGAAGAATTTTATAATTAAGCATAAATACAAATTCTTCGCTGCGCTCAGGATGACAAAACTGCTTTTCATAGAGATCTCAGATCTTGAGAACATGGGGGAGAAGGGGGGCAGGGGGCACGCCTGGGGGTATACCGTATCCCCTTGAAATGAAACAATCTGTCGGGGCCGACCTAGGTGTCGGCCCTCCATTAGGGCGGACACGCGGGTCTGCCCCTACAGGGTTTGTCGTTTTCCAATGTGAAGAGCATTACAGGCCATCATCCCAAGGGAGGGCGGCCGTTGAGTAAAAAAGGTGTCTGGATTATAACCAGACACCCTGTAGCAAGCACGGCTACAAGAGAAATTTACCCTTGCCGGTGCTTTCTCCGGGCATAGGCCGCCAGCCCTACCAGGCCGGAGCCCAGGAGCAGCACCGTGCTGGGCAGGGGGATCACGTCAGATTTAGCATTTACAACCAACCCAGGGAAGTCGAATAAGTTTTGGAGGCCTCCGGTTTCCGTTATCTCTTTAGCAGTAGGAAATTTAAAATCAAAGGCTGCCAGTTCCCTCTCAAATCCGGTCGCCCCGTCAGAAAAAAAGGAAAGGGTGAATCGCTGTGGCACAGTTACATTGACGTCATATACCGTCAAGATGGCGAAATCGCTCACCCCCCCGCCTTCGAAAGCCGGTTCCAGCATCTTGATGCCATATTCCGCGAACTTCCCATTGTTGATAAAGTTGGCGACCAAGTTGCCGTCGATGAATACGCTTTCATTAGTCGTAGATACAGACGGGTTGCCCTGAGTTGTAAAGCCAGAGAAGGTCACCTTAGGGAGGGCGCCTTCTAAGGATTCATCAATGTTGATGGTCGGCACCGCCCAGGCTGAGGACGTGGCCAGGACCAGCAGGGCCGAGATCGTCATGACGAAATGGGTTTTCTTCATAAGAATTCCCCTTCTGCTGCGTTTCACTTACTTTCAGGTAAATATGCCCGTCGGCAATTTTACGCCGTGACAATGAACATTATTGGATAGAAAGCCTTTGACGCAGAACCTCCTTTTCCGCTTTTTTGAAGAGTAGTTTATTCGGCTGGAAGAGCGGACAATTTTTGACTGGTTTACAAGAAGAACAAAAAAAGAATTGTAACTTATCTTTTAAATTATTTTATTCCTATTGTCAAGGGATAAGATGAATTTTTGAGAAAGATGCTTGTGACGGCTATAGCGTTTGCCAAAAGTTTTTTCCTTTTATTCCCCTCTCCCATTGTGGGAGAGGGTTAGGGTGAGGGGGGATTAGAAAATCCTTTGGCAACGGGTATAAGTCTATACTTTCCCTTCGATTCCATTCCTTAAGTAATTACTTCAGGGAGTCGCTGAGACCGCTTACAGGCTCAAATCCTCTTATTTTGAATTCAAGCAATTTCCATTAATGCTGATAACTTACTTAAATAACAGATAATTATAAGATGACGGGTCGGACTGGCATAAAGAATTATTTCAGCCAGGATCTTCGGCCCGGCCTTTGCATAATTTATGGATAAAGGGAGGTAAGAGACATGGTGAGCTTGTGGTGGGGCGGCGCAGTTGTTCTGACGATTGCAGGAGCGTTGCTTTATTGGGGAGCCCGGGTGTTCGAGGTGGAAAGTTTCTATATCGACAGCAGCGCAATGTTGGGACTGGCCCTGGTCCTGGTGGGTTTGGCCCAGATCTGATCCCGCTTCGCTTTCCCAGATATTCCTTTCTAACTACCAGCCATGCCGGGTGGGGAGAGTAAGCCAGCTTAAACAAACAGATAGGATGACTCAGCCATCTAAAGATTATTCGAAGTCCCGGACGCTTGTAAGCCCCTCGGGCGACCCTGACGGAGCCTGCCGAAATAATCTCATGGCAGCAGGTACCGGCGCCACTGGTTACTGGCAATTCCGTCCTCGGGTCATCACACCCGGGGCTTGCCCCAGATCTCCAGGACGGAGAGCTGCATGAACCGTTTGGACGCCGCGCTCTTGATGATGGCAACGGTGTCCCAGCCCCTGGCGGTGCCGCCGATGGCCACCACTTCTTCGCCTTCGGGAATGAGGCCCGCATCCACTGCCTCCATGACGATCTCGCAACACACCTTGAGCCCCTGTCCCAGGCGCCGCAAGGTATTGGCGATGAGCAAGGTGGGGGCGCTGCCCTTGAATTGGTCCGCCAGGCTCGCTTCCAGGGAATGGGTGAGAATGGTAGCCTTAAGGACCTTGCCCCCCAGATGGGTGATTTCTTGGTAGTGCTCGTCCCTAAACTCGTCGATATTCGGCCCCTTGAAGCCGACGGAGTGCCCCACTACCACCAGGTTGACGTCTTTGCCCTGCAGGCGCCGGGCAGCCTGGACCCCAGAATCTCCGGTGGTGGAGGCCACTACCAGATGACGAAACTTTTCAGCCACGGCCTTTTCCATCAAGTCCAAACAGGCCGCAGTGTTTTGCGGGCCTACACCCCGGAAGTACCACGCCTCTCTTTTAATCATGGGTTTCTCCTCAAAGATAATTGCTGTGCTAAGTGTACCAAATGATCGATAAACTTGGACAAAAAAACCCTGGCAGAGTCAATCTTCAGCGTGATACAGCCCTCCCCAATAATCCATATCCCCCAGCCATCTTCCCTTTGCCTTTGATCCCCATGGCCTGTCAAGACGGTTTCATGTTATTTGCAGGTTTGCCGATAAGAATATTTAAGAAAGAGCCAAGGGGCCCTGTGAAGGAAGAAGCCCTGGGGAGGGCCGAGGTTAAGCCGTTTTCTGTTTGGTGAACTTATGAAAAATCCCATTGATAGCCTGAGAGCCTGTGAATCTCTTGACGGCAGAATAGGTCCGAGCCCCGGCTCCGAGGCCTCATCACAACATGGGCACTCTATTGTTTTATCATCTTTGCCCGCAGATTATTCCGGAGAGGATGAAGCCCTGGAACGGAGCTTCAAAGAATTGGTGCGTTACTATCGCCACTCCAGCGTAGGGCGCCGCTGTCTGGGCATCGTTCACCAGATGAATACTCCGCTGCAGGTCCTCTCCTTCCAGCTGGACCTTTTGGAGCAGAAAGCCCGGGAAGAACTGGAGCTTCTCAGCGAATCTTCCCTGTCCAGCGCCGAAAAGCTGGAGACTCTGCATCTCTACCGCCAGGAAAAATTTCGCCAACTACGGAATGAACTGGAAAAGCTGCAAAACTTTACTCGAAGCCTGGCTCTTCAAGGGATGCATGAGGACACCCGGGAGAAGTCTCACCTGGATCTCAATCAGGTCTGTGGGCAGGAACTTGAACTCTATCTGTCTAACCCGATTTTCAAACACCGGATTACCAGAGAATTTCACTTCGGGGATGGCCTGCCTCTAATCTATGGACACTATATCGATTTTAGTCAGAGTTTCCGGAATCTCATCGATAATGCCCTGGAAGCTATGGAAGGATTGGAGCACTGCCACTTGACGGTGGTCACAGCCTGCCTGGATAGACGATTTATGGTGCGCATCGGTGACACCGGGGTAGGGATCCTGCCCGAACAATTACCCTGGATCTTCGAACCCTACTTCACTACCAAGCGAACCGCTGTCGGGCCCCGGGCCGGCCTGGGGTTGTTCATGGTCCGCCGACTCCTGGCTCCCTACAATGCCGAAATTCGAGTGGACAGCCTCCCGGGTGCGACTTGGCTGACCCTCTCGATTCCGCTGGTTTAAGCTAAGAGGCGCAGGAGAATCTTCCTCCATGGCAGGCGCCGGCGCCGTTGCGGGAGCTTTGCCGGCAACGGGCTCGATCATCTGAGGTGGTGGCCGGCGGTTCAAATCCGCGGTTTGCAGGAAGACGTCCGCGGCCCGGCCGGCTTTGAAGTATTGAGCCACGAGTTGCAAACGGGCCAGGCGCTCCAAGGGCGGCGGGTGGTCATCCAAGAAATAGGTTCTTTGAAAAGGGTCATGATAGTTAACTCCAGCCATTCTCTCCCAAATGGCTGCCCCCTTCTCGATATTATAGCCGGCCTGAAAAGCATACCAGGCCCCATAAATATCTGCTTCCCGCTCATTATCCTTGGAAAAGACGCTTACTACCGCATTTTGGGACACCCGTCGCACGTCCGGCGACACCATGGCATGCCGCCAGTCCATGAGGCGGTTGAGGGATAACGTACTAAACGCGGTAAAGGCCTCCCCCACAAATTGTCCCAGTTCCCTGTGCAGTGCGCCTCGAACGAGGTGACCTTGGGTCTGATGAGCTAGTTCATGGCCCACAACTAAGGCCAGCTCATCGTCATTCAGACAGAAACTTACCAGGCGCTGGCTTAGAATGACTTGTCCGGGAGCGGCACAGGCATTAATAGTTCTGTCCTTTGTATTTACCAGAATGGCGTATTCCGCCGGTAAAAGTTGAGGATAAAGCACTTTCGTAAATTTTTGATCATCACGCCTAATCAAAAGTTCCACCGGTCCGGTAAGGTAGCGCCCCCTGGCTTCCAGGTTGATATGCTTGAGGTCTAACATCATAGCAGGTAAGAGCTCCCCAGGAAGAGCCATCTTGACCATTCGTTGAATACTACTGGATCCGGAACGCTGAGAACTAGATAGTGGGAGGAAAAAGAGAAAATTCTTGAAAAAGTTGCGTGTCGTATTGATGGCTTCATCCCACGCCACCGCCTCGGTGGGAATGGGCCAGTTATTCACCGCCAGGATAATATCCCCCTGCTTCAAATTGGCATCCCGGGCCGGAGAGGGGTACCAGACCTGATCCACCACCACCTGGCCAGTGGCCGTGACCCACCAGTTAAAACCCAAGAAGGGATAGGTGCGGCCCTGAGTCTGGGGTAGCCACGGCATCAGACGGAGAAAGACCCGAGCGGCACGCTCAGATGACCATGAGGCATATGGGTGGCGTTTGGCGACGGCCAACTGAGCCGCCTCCACGTGGTGAGCCGTGGGGGTTGGCTGCGTCACCTCGGCACACCCGCCCAGGCTCAGAAGACCAAGGGCCAGAAAGACGATGAGCCTCAATTTGAAAATGTCTTGGGGACGGGGATATCCAGCCCAATATTCTCTGGCAAGGTCATCAGACCCGGAAGAAACCGTCACTTCATGAATCCCCTGTGAGCAAATTGGTTATCTCAGCTGGAGTCGGTTTTCTCACTTGAGACTGCTCCCGTGAGTAAACCCGAGCTGTTTTAGACTCAGAACCAAAGCCCACATGATAAGAAGGACCAAGACCAAAATACTGAAAAATCGCAGTAAGACTCTGGAAGATATAATATAATTTTGAAAATGATGAATTGATTAATCTATAAAAAGGTATACGGTAAACAAAATTTGATTTTTTATTTAACACTCTTTTATAACTAGTTCCCTTCCGTATTACTTTGCAGGTTTTATTTCGAGGTAATTTGGGCAATTCATTTTCTAAAATATTTTTTATCAAGGTTTTGGAAGAAGGTATATTAGTTAATGCCTTGGGAGTCGATATTGTGGCGAAAATATCATAATCATATTTAGCTTCACAGTTTTCACATAGGACAAAACTTTTTAGATAAGTCTTATATGTAATATTGAATAGGTTTAAATCTCTAGCCCCGATGGGTGGAATTTTCGGAGTTTTAAACTCAACGGTAAAGCTTTTTGTCAATATATTCATGGTGTTGCCGCAATATGCGCATCTTTGATAGTAATCACATTTATTATTACGCAAATCTTTCAAATAATTCCAACTATTCATCTTAAGCTTTCCTTCCTCCTTAAAAGCGCCAGCGGAACGAGACCCCGGCGGTAAGGAGTCGATAGTTGTCCACCCATTCCCGAAAATAGAAGGCATGTACATCCATGTAAAAATTCTGAACAAATTCCCATTCCAGGGCAGCCAACCCTTGGAGGGACGGACCCCAATCCCCATGCTCGCCCACGGCTTGCACCGTTCCCTGGAGGATCAAGGTGGGGAGGCGGAAGATTTGCTTGTCGAAGTTCACCCCGATACCGATGGCATTATAGATCTTGGGGCTGAAATAGGCTTCGTGCCGCTGGCTATAGGATGTCAGGAAATAGTGCGGGTTAAACTCCAGGTGCATCCGAGGTTGTCGCACGGCCTGCCAATTTAAGCCCTGGTATAAGGTCAAGCGCTGGTTATGATCGGAATAGAAGGCGCCCCCAACAAAGCCCCGCCAGTCCAAGCCCGGGCGAAATTGGTGATTATATGAGAGGTCCACCTGCTGATACGTGGTGATTTGAGCCTCCGTGAGATTGATAACCGATTGGTAAAGGCGGGGAAACAGGTAAGAATCCTGGTCAAAGATATCCCGGCGGCTGTACCGTAACGTGGCATCGGTACGGGGTCCGGCGGCGAACGCCAGTTCCAGGGTTCCCATGAGGCGGTTCTTATGGTCTTTTGAAGTAAAAGAATAAGATTTAGTAAGATCTTCTGATAAAAAAGATGTTGTAGGAACGGGAATTGGGAATGGAAATGGCCTTAATGCAGGGGTAGTAGTCAATGTCGACCGAACTTGTCCGGTTTGGACTACATGAAAATCGTCCCGCTTCCAATAACGGCGCAAAATAATTTCCCCGCTAAGCTTCAGGCGATCATGTGCCGCCAGAGGCCCCAGCCCCAAGGAAACTTCGGCCCGGCGTAAGCGGCTAGACGCATCGGTTCCTTGGGAGAATACCGGGTTTAACCCTAAATCAAGCTGACCATACTTGACGTTCTGGTTGTTCTGATTGTATTCCCGGTATTCGATCCCCAATTGGGCCGGCAGCACTTTGGTGATCCAAAAGCTGCCGCCAACCCGCACAACCCCGCCGTAGAGCTTGTTGCTGTCGGTGAAATAGAGGGCTTCGGGTTGGACGATGGGCAGGAAATCAGAGACAAAGGCCGGCAGATAATTGCTGAGTCCCAAACCCTGGGGCTCCCGGTTAAAGCGGGAGAATTGCCAGGGACGCTGGGCCTCTTCGGGATGGCGTTCTCCCCGGTTGCCGGGAAAGCCCCGGGAGGCCAACTGCGGCCTCATCTGCTGGCGAACATCCTCCAATTCGTTAAGTAACTCGATATCCTGGGGTGTATCCTGCAAGGCCAGAGCAAAATCCTTATGGGCCGCCCCCCAATTGCCTTGAGAGCGGGCTGCCCGGGCCCGGGCCACCTTGGCGCCCTGGGAATCTGGTTTCATGGCGATGATTTCCTGGTAGACCGCGGCCGCCCCTTTATCCCCCATGCCTTCCAGATTTCTGGCCTTTTCCATGAGGTAGTCTTCCCGAGGAACCTTGCCGTCCAACTGGGCAAGGGTTGTCTGAGCCTCCGGAAAGTTTTGTTCTCCCCGGCAAGCCCGGACCAATAGGAGAAGCCCCTGGGCATAACCCGGAGAATCCGCCGGGATTTTGGCCACCGCGGCCTTGACTCCCTCATATTGATGGCGCATGAGATAAACTTTGGCCATCTCCAGAGGCGCGCCGGGATTGTTCGGGTCTTTCTCCATGAGGCTCAGGGCCTGGCCCCAATTCTTCTGGGACATCTGGCATGCCAGGAGACGCTTGGCGATCGATTGATCGTGTGGCCGAAGTCTTAAAGCCCGCTCGTAATAGCGGACTGCAGCGGCCTGGTCTTCCAATTCCATGGCCAGAGCCGCCAGCCCTAAAAGCTCCCCGGGACTATCCGGACGCCGGTGGTTGCCATATTCCCGGAGGACATTCTGCAGATAATTGAGTTTGCCAGCCTGTCGCCCCAGTTGTCCGGAAAAATAGCCCAGGGCCGCGACCTGTTCCGGACCTCCCACCTTGATCCCGGGCAACCGATTCATCACCCGGTTCAGGTCCTCATAGCGCGGCAGCCGGGGTAAGACTGAGGTCAAGATCAGCAGGGAGGCCTGATGGGAGCGGTTCTTCCAGAGATTCTCGGTGAGTAAGTCCACGGCCCGATAGAGATTTTTGGGGTCAGTGGAATGGGCATAACATCGGGCCACCAGAGCTCGCTCATCCTGGCTCAACTTAGGTAACGGCTCCAGTTCCTTCTGGGCCAGAATCAGGGCCTTGGGAAAATCCCTAATTTCCAGGTAGGCTTCGATGGCCGCCACGCGCACCACCGGTTCCTGTGGTTGCTCCATGCGCAGGCGGTTCAGAAGCTCCAGGGCTTCGGAACCCCGCCCCAGATAGGTCAAAACCCGGGCCTTTTCCAGACGGGCGACGCGATCCTCGGGAGCCTTCTTGAGGAAAAGATCATATCTACTCAAGGCTTCTTGCAGGTTGCCCAACCAAAGGTAGAGATGGGCCTGCTCCCGGAGAAGGGCCGAGTCCTCAGGAGTGGAGCATTCCTGCAATTCCGTGGCCGCCTGATCCCATTTCCTCTCTTCCAGGAGGAGACTAATGCGCCGCAGGCGTAGATTGACGTCATCTTTGATTTTTAGAGCTTCGCCGTACTGGTTCAAGGCATCATTCCGCGTTTCGCGCTTGAACGATAGGATTTCGGCCAATTGGCGCCTCACCTCCACGTCCTGGGGATTTTGTTCCAGATACGTGGAAAAGTAATGGGCCGCCTGGCTCCAGTGCTTCTGATAGAATTGGAGTTGCCCGGAAAAGAGCAGCAGTTTCGGATCCTTGGAGTTTTGATTGCGCAATGGCTCAATCATTTCCAAGGCATCCTGATAACGGTGGGCGTAGGAATAAGTCAAGGCCGCTTCCCACCGTAGCTCGCCCCTGATGAGCTGTCGCCGGGAAGCTTCATCCCACATACCCGCGGCCGCTTTAAAACGTTGCTTCCGGGCGTAGAGGCGGGCTAGATTGATGACGGTTTCCTGGTGAGTATCTCCAGCCACCCAGGCCTGGTGGTATTCTTTCTGGGCCTTGTCGAAATCCCCGATGAGGAGCAACTCCAAGGCGTACCAGCGCCGTAATTCCAGATCGGGTTGTTGCCGCATTAGAGGGGCCAAAACCCCTGCGGCTTCCGCATGGTTACCTTTTTGGGCCCAGATCCGGGCGAGGGCCAGGGCATATTCCTTCTGGCCCCGATTGCGGGCATAGAGCCAGAGATACTGATTCAAAGCTCGGTCAGTATCATGGGCGGCATCTGCGGCTTTAGCAGCCTCCAGGCGCAACGCTGAATCTCCCGCGCCCTTTTCCAGCAAGCGCTGGTAAATATCACTGGAGGCTTGATAGTCCCGCTTCCAATAATGCAGGAGGGCCAGGAAGTGGAGGGCTTCGGCGTCCTCAGGGAACTCGGTCACCTCCTCTTCCTGAAGGGCGATGGCCTCTTTATACTGGTCTTGCGACGCCAACAGTTTCACCAGCAGCCGCCGCACCTGGGGGTCGTGGTCCAATCCGTAAAGGCGCTGATAATACGTGACCGCCTGAGGATAATACTTCTCATGACGGGCCGCGATGCCGGCTGCGGACCCCAGGATGTTCCGATCATCCGGCTGGCGCTGAAGGTACAAGGCCAGTGCGTCCAACGCCGCTTGGGTCTCCCCCAGCCGCTCCAAGGCCTGGGCCTGAATCGTCAAGGCGCCGGGCCCGGGGTTCCGATCCATCATCTGGCGGGAAATCTCCAGGGCCGCCTTAACTTGTCCGGCATCAAGATAAATCCGGCTCAAAAGAATGCCGTTTTCTGAACTATCCGGGTCCCGGGTCCAAGCCTTCCGGGCCAGTTCCATGGCGCGAGCCTGATCGCCCTGGCCCGCCGCCTCCTGGGCCGCACGGTATAAAGATTGCTTGGACCTCCAGAAGTCATGGTCCTGACTCCAGGCGAGCCAAAAGATTGCCCCTAAGAAAAACAGGGGCAGCAACCATACCAGCAAGCGACCTTTGCTAACCATAAACCCGCTTGGGATCCATGGCGGGAAGCCACCTAGGTCTGATCATGACCGCCAGCACCAGATCCCCCAAAATCCAAATAATTGCGGCAGAAAACACGGCGTTGAAAAAAACCAGCCGGGGCTCACACCATCCCCTTAAGAGAGCCACTACCGGCAGGCTCAGGTGCAGGAAAATGAACCCAAGATGCGGAGCCAATTGCCACCACGGACTGACATGAGTAAGAGACCCGGCATTGTTGACCCGGTAAGCGGGCTTGCGACCGGGTGGATAGAGCAGGGCCGCAAGGATGGCCAGCGTATGCACCGGAAACAGGCTGCAGAGCATTTTGAACTGCCTGAGCGGTTCTTTGCCAAAAAAGAGATAACGGAACATCAGGATAGTGCTCAGAAGATAGACGCCGCGCAAGACCCCATAGGCCAGTTCGTCGCCGATAATGCAGGACTGGCCGCGACAGTAAACGACCAGCGGAATGGTGTAAAACAAAGGGAATACAAGTCCACTGGCCAAATAACTCACCATAATAAAAAGAAAATGTGTCTTTTGCAGCCAGGACAGACCGGATTTGAAGAGGGGATTGTCCCAGAAGAAGAGGCGCATGGTGTCCAGGCACCATTGGAAACGCTGGCGATAGACCCCACCCAGGGTCATAGGCGCCAGGCCTCGGGAGAGGGGGTAAGGATAGTAAACTCCTTTCCAGCCCCGGCTAACCAATTCATAAGAAGAGGTGAAATCTTCCACAAGGTTCCAGGAAGAGAACCCCCCCATCTCCTGGAGGGCCTGGCGGCGATACACCACCCCGGAACCACAAGAAATCACGGCGTTGGCCTGGTCATTGTGTAACTGGATAGTTTCGTAAAAGACCTTATCACTGTTGTAATACGGATCACCTTCGGGCAAGAAAAAAGCCTGCTTGCTTTGGACATAGCCCACTTGCGGCCGATGGAAAATACCTGCCAGCCGATCCAGGATCTCCGGACTTGGCACCTGGTCGGCGTCCAGGACCAGAATCAAATCGCCGCGACTCTGGCTCAGACCGAAATTAAGGTTGCCGCTTTTGGCATCCTGGCGGGGCGCCCCTGCTTGAGCGCGGGAAAGGTACTGAAATCCACAAGAGTGGGCCAGGGCGGCCACTGCCGGGGACGCGGCATCATCTAAAACGTAAACTTCCAGAGGCCGGTAGTTAATCTGCTGAACCGCCCGGAGCGTGGTGGTGATGACTTCCAGGGGTTCGCCACAGCAGGGAACGAAAATATCCACGGAAAAATTGCCGTGGCCCTTCGGGTCTTCCGGGCGATTTGGCTGAAGGAACCAGGTGCTGTAACACAAGAGGCAGAGGAGGAGATAGGACAGGATCTCAGCCAGAAAGAACGAGATATCCAGCGCGGCGCGGCTGAGGAACACCAGTCTACCTAGCCAGCCCAGATAGGCCAGCCCTACGGATAAGGCAATCAGGGAGAAGAGCCTGGCCCAGTGACGGTATGCAAGGTGCTCCAGGCCGGAACCAGGTTCATTCATAGCCGAATGCAGGGGAGGGGTTCCCCATCGCAAACGGGGATTCTCACCCATCGCCAGAACCCCCGTTCACACCGGCCGGACTTGGACTTTAGCGTTCCATCGGCTGTGATGTTTCATAAATATTCCCTCCCTGGAATGTTGCATGTTGAATCATGATGGCGGAAGGAGTCCGGAAGCCTTTTACACCAATGGATTATTGGTATACTTTTTTTCAATTTAATTCAACTTAATAAATACTATATTCTCTTATTAATTAAGCTTCTTCGAACTATATTGACATTTGTCTCATACCCTCATAATCAACAGCTTTCTTATCCTAACGTAGCTAATTTATACTATATAGATTATTGTATATTATTTTTACTTTAATTTAATTGATTTAACTGGTATTTAGTGCATAGTAATCCCTACTTATTGTGCAGGACGCTACTAGAGGGGAGTAGAACTATGGCAGGGAGAAGGAAATTTTCGGCCAGGTACCTGCGGGTTGAAAATATCACATCCGGGCGAGGCAGTGAATTCGGTCCAGATTCCTTAAACTGAACCGCGCAGCCAAGCCCAGGCCAGCCCCAGGTACTCGTGCCAGGCGGATTCCACCTGCCCCAAGTGCCCGGCTTTGGGAAAAAACCTGCTCGCATCATGCCCCTGGGCTTCCTTGACCAGATAATCGGCCGGGGCCGGGATGGGCTGTAGGCCGTGCTTTTTAAACAAGGCCACGGACCGCGGCATATGGGCGGCGGAGGTGACCAGAATAATTTTTTGAGCGCCCACCATTTTGGCGATCAGGACAGCTTCTTCCTCTGTGTCCCGGGAGTTCCGCTCCAACGTGATATCTTCTAGCTTTACCCCGAGGAGCACGGCAATCCGGGCCATCACGTCGGCCTCCGGGACAGGATCATAAACTCCCCTGCCGGAGAGCAGCAGCTTGCTTCCCGGGATGGCTTTATAGAGACGCACCCCCTCCACAACGCGCCCCAGGGCCGCTTGGCTGATTTGGCTATTCACCGGTAGCCGGGGGTCAGATACGTGCCCGCCTCCCAGTACTACAATCCATTTGGGAGAAGCGGCATCAGCACTCCCCTGCCAGGACATATTCTCAGGATGTAAGAGCGCGGGAAAGCGCCCTTCCAGGGGCGTCAAGAGTTTTGCAGACATGAACGATAAGCTCAGCAGGAGCAGGAACATAGTGCCCAGGGTCACCACTATCTTCCCCAAGCGCTGCATCCTGGTGGCCCAGAGGCAAAATAATCCCAGGACCAAAATCTCCAGGCCGATGGAAACCGGATTAAGGAACTGAGACACGATTTTTTTCACCATGAAGATCATCGGAATTCTCCGCTAAGTTTATACGAGTTTCCCTCAAGAATTTATTGATTCAAGAGGGACGTTGGAATAATATTACAACAATTCCTTCCCTTCATCCAGGCAGGTCTTCAACTAAGCAGTGACTGGGGACGGGGTTGTGTTCCTGGGGCAGAGGAATTTGGCAGATGAAATTTTCTTAACTTTTTTGGGGGCTGCGGGGGAAGAGGTAAAGTGTTAGTCGAACTTAAAACCTTTCTCTTTGAACAACGTTATACATGCCGCCGCTACCTCAGGGTCGTACAACGTGCCCTTATTCCTGGTGATTTCTGCCAGGGCCTCCCCTATCCCCAGCGAAGGCCGGTACGGCCGATGAGAAGCCATAGCCTCCACCACATCGGCTAGCGCCAGGATGCGAGCCTCCAGGCAGATGTCCGAGCCAGTCAAACCCGCCGGATAACCGGAGCCGTCTAAGCGCTCATGGTGTTGCAGCACTATCGCAGCTACGGGCCATGGAAAGTCTATATTCCGCAAGATATCGCACCCTACCTGAGAATGGGTTTTAATGATATTGAATTCATACTTATTAAGTTGGCCGGGCCTATTGAGAATCTCCGCCGGCACCACGATTTTACCGATATCATGAAGGAAACCAGCCGCGTGCAGCCCTGCAATACGGTCCGCATCAAGACCCATTTCTGCCGCGATGGCGCAGGCCAGTCGGGTGACCCCCCTCTGGTGGCCGGCGGTATAAGGGTCGCGCATTTCCAGGATGGCCGCGATAGTTTCCACAGTCTGTTGCATCATGGCCTGCAAACGCTTCAGGCTCTCCGCCAGCCCTTGAGCCAGGCGTAGAGATCTAATCCCCACCGCGATGTCCCCGGCCACCTGGTTCAAGAAGCTGATTTCTTCCTCCATGAAGGCATCGGGGACTCCGGAATACACTTTCAAAATACCGATCACTTCGTCTTCGTGAATTAAGGGCAGGGATATGCTGGATTGATAACCCCGGTCCAAGGCTTCCTGACGCCAGGGGTTTGGAGCTGGGTCCGTGGCAATGCATTGCCTGATAAAAGGTCTTGCGGTTCTGATGGCATCACCCGTGGGTCCCCTGCCCGGGTCCGAATCATCCCACCTCACTTTGATGGTGGCAAGATAGCCCTCTTCCACCCCGGCCCAGGCCACGGGAGTCACCTCAAAGCTGTCCGGTCTGACCAAACCGATCCAGGCGCATCGGACATAGGGTATCCGGCTCAGACGATCACAGGTGTCTTGAAAAAGCTGAGGCTCACTCTTGACGCGGAGCAGATCCTCATTGATCTCCGTAATGGTTTTGAGCAAAATATTTAAATCATCGATCCTTTCTTCGGTGCGTTTCCGTTCGGAGATGTCGAACAACACCCCGTTGATATAAAGGATTCTCCCTTCCGGGTTACAGACAATATGGCTGCGCTCTTGAATCCAGAGGGTTTTGTCATCCCTGGTCTTGATCCGATACTCCCTGACATATGACTTGTCTGTCTTTAAAGCCAGAAGAAATTTTTCCTTGGCTCGGGATATATCTTCCTCGTGGATCAGATCCACCCACTTCAGGCTCCGGGAGTTGAACTCTCCCTGTGTATAACCAGTGAGCTGCTCGACTTGATCATCAAAAAGATTAACCGCCCCATCGGCATTTCCCAGAAAGACCACCGCCGGCAGATTACTTATCAATAATCGGAATTTTTCTTCACTGGCGCGCAGGGCAGCTTCGCCCTGCCGGCGAGCCGTCATGTCCCGTGCCACACTGAGGATCAATCTGCGATCGTCCAGGTCCATGAGACGGGCATGAATCTCCACTGGCATAATAGAATGATCTTTGCGAAAGTGAGCCGAGTCAAAGATGATCTCCCCTTTTTGCAGCAATTCCTCAACGAGCCGGGCGCGTTCCACCATAAACTCTTGAGGAGTCAGCTGCGCGATATCACCTGCCAGCAGTTCCTCCTTCTCATAGCCCCGGGACTTATAAGCCGCTTCATTAATGTAAATTAACCGGCCATCCAGATCATGCAAGAAAATGGAATCACTGGCGCCATCCAAGAGCTTTTCCTTTAACTTTAGTTCTGCTTCGGCCCGTTTATGCTCGGTGGTGTCCAGGGCCAAAATGGCCAGTTCTTCGATCTCCCCGGCCTCATTGGGTATCGGACGAAAATAGTTTTCATAACATCTCCCGCCATGACAATCCATAAAACGAACCAGTTCCTTGGTCCGTAAGGCTTTATGCAACTGCTCCCTTCTTTTCTTAGCCACCTCCGGGGGCAACAGATCAAATACATTAACCCCCACGGTGTCCTTAATTTTTTTCCCCAGTCTTCGAGCCGCTACCTCATTGATGGCCAGGATGACTCCTTCGCGGTCCAGGAGCAGCACTGTCTCCGGAGTGGCGTCCAGGAGGGCTCTTAAAGTTTCCCGGCTTTTCAGAAGGGCTCCTCCCACCTTTTTTCGCTCGGCGATTTCCTCCTCCAGTTGGGTGGCAGTCTTTTTATATTCAAGATTAGTGAGCCCTTGCTCGACGATCATAACGGCAAGTTCGCTCAGCAGGGATAAGACTTCTTTAAATCGGGCCTCACTGACCACCGGCACCTTGCTTAAGGCTTCCAGATACTTATCCTGATCATAGCCAAAAACTTGCGCCTGCTTCTTAAATTGATCGTAGTCTGGCTCTTCAAAAAATACCTGTCCAGTAAATAGGTTAGCCAGATGCTTGCCTTTAATGATGATGGGTGTGGCCCCATCAATCAGGCCGTGGTTACATTTCCGGACATTTAATTCATGCAAGGCCATTAATTCTTCGGTCAGGGAAGCATCGCTGTGCTTACAATGTCGAAATGATTCCGGGACAACCCGATGGAAATTGGTACAAATATCTTGCCAACTGGTGGCAATGAGGACATCCTGAGACGGGTGGGCAATTAAGGCAAAAGGAAAACCGGTGACCAAAGAGAATTTTATAAAGATTTCTCTTAACCGGTCGATATCCACCAAATCCTGGATGGAGTATTTCCCGTCAAGGAGATCGGGAGCCACAGGATTTGCAAAATCCGGCGGGATAATTGTTGCTAATTTTCCCGCTCGCTTGGTGAGTTTGGTTCTGGGTCTGTCGACTTCTGTCATCCTAATATTTCCTCAAGTAATACCCCAACGAGCACTATCAACTATATATTTGAAGGTCGCTTTTACGGCCTCGCGTGGACCAGGGAGCGATTTACTCTTTAAAAAACTTCACCCACGAACGCCATACTGATTTTTCAAATAGACCTCGTTCCTTTTAAAGCCGATTGGAACAATTATAGTATCGGGTTATTAGAACGATTTGATTAATTTTTTAATGAAGCTGCAAAAAATTAGGGCTGATTTTTATCTGGCAACAATTGGTTTTAGTTGCAGACCGGCGGCCCTCACGGTGAAGCCACCACCAGGTCATCAGGCCATGAAATTATGATGGTATTAGCGTCAACTTACTGATATAAGCGGAAATAAAAAAGCGCGTTTTCAACGTTTCGATATTGCTGAAGGCTGGCTGGCAGGGTTGATTTGGCAGATTATAGCGTTTGCCAAAAGTTTCCTCCAATTCTCCTCTCCCCTTGTGGGAGAGGGTAGGGTGAGGGGTTAATAAGAAAAAACTTTTGGCATGAGTATAAGCCGCGTAATCGAGCCATCATGCCGAGGTGGCATTTTTGACGTCATCGAAAGTGCCACAAGGGCATCGCTTATTCTGTTTAAGGGGTTAGATCAAGGATGAATCAACCTATTTCCATAAGTCTTTTTAATGTTTTTCTCATGATGGTCATTATTGCCGGCTCCATCGGTCTCAGCATCGCCGTCATGGTCATTTTATTGCGCAAGCGTCATAGTCAGGCGGTGAAATTTGACCCGATGCACATTTCCGAATTGATCAAACTGATCGTTTCTGTTGCTTCCTTCATTATGGTGTGCATCACGCTTATTTTGCTGGTATACCAAAATCGCACTATCGTGCTGCAAACCAGATATAGTTGGCAATCAGTAGAGAGCAATGTCTTTGGTATTGTCACGAATCAGACCTTGGCAGAAGATCAGATGTTTGTAAATGCCCCCGAGTTAAGGCCATATTTTTACGATGGCAAGCTCATTACCACTTCCGACCCCCTCGCTGAAAAGGTTAAAGCCACCGCTGAGTACCTGCTGGATTATTTTGACTCTCAAACAACCCAGTTAGCAAAATATCCCAATCTCTGGCGCAGCGAAAAAGATGCCTGGGAAGCAAACATCGTCGATCAGTTTGCCTGGAGTCCGGTCTTATGCTGGTACCTGGAGATGAATAAGACCTGGTGGAGTGATGAACTGTACTCTTTAATGGGAAAAGGAGAAGAAAAGCGGAAAAAAGGCCATAAGCAACAACCTCCATTCGATCCAGTTAAAAATCGCGACGAAATACAGCCAAACAATATCATGAGGCGATAATCGCTGGTGCATTACATCTCGCAGTTTTAATTATTATGAAGCAGGTCTATGAGCCCTCGGCCCAATCTACCAACTGGAGCTTGGGGGTAACCATGCAAGGAGGTGGTTAACGGGGAAATTTGGCCCGGGCCGCACCTCCCCTCGGCAGCGCTCTTTTCCTTCCTCCGGCGCAGCGTTTGCCGACCCTTCTTTTGACCTATAACTCCTTAATGAAACTTTGATTTCATCTCTTCCCAGGTCTTTTTCATTTCTTCCAGGGTCCTTTCAGAGCCAGCCTTAAGGGCCTCCCAGCTCTCTCCGCTGGCCGCCTTGATTTCACTGAGCTTCTGCTTGGCGGCTTCCACCTGGGGGCGCAGGTGATCGATCTGTTGATACATCTGGATCTTGGCGTCGGCGCTGGCCATATCGGCCTTGGCCTTGTACTCCTGCAGCTTGGCGGTCCATTCTCTGATCTGGGCCTCCATTTTCTCTTGATACGCTTCTTTTAATCCCATATCACACGTCCTCCTTTAGGGTATTTGCCGGCAAAACCGTGCCATTCAGGGTTTGTTCAGGCGAGACCGCATCAACAGGTAGATGGCCAAGCCGCCCAGTCCCTGGCCCGTGGCCAGAGCCCCCAAAAGGATACGGTAGACGCTGCCTACGGGGTTCCATTCGTGGTGAATCCGGGCCATGGCCGTAAACCAGAAGCCATCCCCCGGAGAACCCGTCAGGGTCCACAGAGAAATGAACAGGCCGGTAATGGCCTGGAGGGCCAGGAATCCCACCAGATAGACCCCCACGGTACGGTGAATTTTGCGAAAAGTGGCTTCCAAGATGAACACCTCATCTAAAAGTTAACTCGCCTAAATCCATTTGAAAATAACCGGTAATAGTAAATTAAGAAGTATTCCCGTTACTGCAATATCTTTTGAGAAAAAGATTTGTGGGCCAGGTTCACTCAACCCAGGCTCCCTTCATGGCTTGGCCATCAGCCTCCATCAACCAGCAATTCTCAAATACTACAACAAGATTGTATTTATTTTTAATTCGATTATGACAAAAATGTGATAGTTGGACGGAAAGAATTAACGAGGTCCAAATCCCCTCATCGCCCTGAAGATTAAGAAATCAAGGCCCTTCGTTGATCTCCGGTAGGTCTGCTGCTGCCGATATACGCAGGCATATTTCTTGCTTTAAATTTGGCATATGGAAACTAACCTCACTGAACTGGAATTAAAAGTTCTCTATGAGATTAGTAAGATCATGGGCCAGGCCCTGAATCTCGATCAGGCTATGGAAGCCGTGTTGGCTATTTTGTCCGATTCCCTGGCCATGCAGCGGGGCACCGTCACCCTGAAAGATCCGGAAACCGGCCACCTGCGCATCTGTGCCTCCCATGGCTTAAGCCCCGAAGAAAAGCAGCGCGGCGTCTATCGCCTGGATGAAGGGGTTACTGGACTGATCTTTCGCACCGCCCAGCCTTTCGTGGTTCCCGATGTCAGCAAGGAGCCGTTATTCCTCAATAAAACCAAATCCCGCAAAATCGACAAAGGCAAAATCTCCTTCATCGGGGTGCCTATTATTCTGCATAGCGCCCCCATCGGGGTCTTGAGTGTGGACCGCCTTTATGGGGAGGATATCTCTTTTGAGGAAGACATCCGTTTTCTTTCCATCGTGGCTACACTCATCGTCCAATTTGTCAGCCTCAACCTGCAGGTGCGGGCCCGGGAAGAAAACCTGCGTAACGAAAACCTGTCCCTCCGGGTGGAGCTCTCGGAGAAGTGCCAAAACCTGGTTATCGTAGGCAAGAGTCCGGCCATCCTGGAGGCCCAGAAACTGATTAAAAAAGTGGCTCCGGTCAAGGCTTCGGTTTTGCTGATGGGGGAGTCGGGAACAGGAAAGACCCTGATGGCCCAGGCGATTCACGCCTTGAGCCCCCGGGCCCAGTATCCCTTTCTCAAAATTAATTGCGCCTCGCTGCCGGAAAATCTCTTGGAGGTGGAGTTATTCGGGCTGGAGAAAGGCGCTTCGCCGGCAGCGGTCCGGGCCAAACCCGGACGCCTGGAAGAAGCCGACGGCGGCAGCGTGTTCCTGGATGAAGTGGAGGAGCTGTCACTGCCCCTGCAGGCCAAACTCTTGCGATTTCTCCAGGAACGCGAATTCGAGCGTCTCGGCAGCACGAGAATCAGAAAAGTGGATGTCCGGATCATCGCAGCTACCGCCAAGGAATTGACCGAGCGGATCAATGCCGGTTCCTTCCGGGAAGATCTCTATTACCTACTCAGCATTTTTCCCATTCGAGTACCGCCCCTCAGGGACCGCCGGGAGGACATCCCGCCTCTGTTGGATCACTTCCTGGATAAGGTTTCGGATGAATACGCCCGTCGCTTTTATTTTACGGAGAAGGCCCTGGAGGTCTTATGGAATTACGGCTGGCCCGGGAATGTGCGGGAAATGGAGAACCTGGTAGAACGCCTGTGCATCATGGTAGAGGGTTCGGAAATCGATCTCAAAGACCTGCCGGCCTATTTATCCCCGGCGGGAATCAAAGCCGAGCCTGAGGATCAGGCCTTTCTTTCCCGTCTCAAGGAGATGGAAAAGCGGGAAATCGTGGCCGCCTTGGAGCGCAATCACTGGATTCAATCCCAGGCCGCCATGGATCTAGGCCTGACCTTAAGGCAGATCGGCTACCGCGTCAAACAGTTCGGTCTGGAACGGCTGATCAAGGAGCAACGGGGTCAAGGCCCGGGCGGCAAGCTGAAGGTCTTGAACCACCGCTAATTGTATCTCCCTTCAGGTCTTGATTGGAGAACTTGGCCTGGCCCGCTTACAAAAAAGTAAATCCTATCGCCAGACATCCCTTTCTTACGTTTTTGTCGACCAAATGTTTGAGCTTCGATACCATTGACGCCAAAGAACAGGACCTACCACAAACCAGGTACTAAACGATAAGGCACCTTCTGGGCATAGTCGGTATAGCCCGCCAGTTCCGTCTGTAACATGCGGTCCTCTATCCCCGTGCGCCGGATCAACCCCGCCAAGGCAAAGAGCATCGGCAGTATGGACCACCAGGACCCCAATGCCAGGCCGCTGCACAGCAAAAACAGGATGCCGCCGCTGTATCCGGGGTGGCGCACAAATCGGTAGGGACCCGTGGTGATCACGTATTGACCGCGATCCGCCTGGATGCGTACTGCGGATGAAAAGAAAGGGTTGACCAGCATTGACCACATGCCCAGCCCCATCCCAAAAGCATAGCCGATCAAACCGGCAATCTGCACCGCCAGGGGCATAGGCCCGGACCAGTGCAAGCGCCCCACATCCAGACCGGCGATCCCCCAATGCACGGGCAGGGTAAGATACATTAGGCCCAGGGAAAGCCTGTCGTGCTCGCCGGGACCGGGACGCAGGCGTTCTTTAATCAAGTCCGGGTTGTGTCGGTAGAGCCACAGATAACCCAACGAACTAAAGACCGCCATCACCCCGATATAGGCCCAGAACATGGGCAGATTTAAGCGGCCCGCGGTGGCGAACAAAGCTCCCGCCATCAGTCCGAACCAACCCAAAAATATTGCCACAAGTGCCAAAGCTCGATTCCTTTAAAAAGATCCGCAATCAGTATTACCCCAGGCTGTTCAATTGCAGCGTAATGGGCTTGGTATCCGCGGCCGGACCCTCGAACTGAATGGGGCCGGGGAAGCGGTAATGGTCCTCATCGGCCCACTTCTGGCGTTCTTGCTCAAGGAACTTGAAGGCCGGCGCCGTCAGGTCCACCTTTTGCTTGGCGATCACCAATTCGAGGCGCCCTTTGCGCTCCTCCAGATGCATGAGGGGAGCCAGGGGGATGCCGATGGGCTGCCACGAAGCCACCGGCTTGTGCAAATCCTTGATCGCCGCCATGTACCCCGTCGCACCGTTGGCGAGTAAGCTATACGCCGCGAACCCCAGGTTATAGCCGTAGTCGCAGTCGAACTTGGTGGGGAAGGTGCCCCGGCCGTCATAGCCGTAATAATGATTCTGGGTGCGCAGGGTGCCTTTGTAAATCCCTTTGGCCTTTTGCTTGCGCAGGTAGGTGGCTACCATCTCCAAAAGGATGCGTTCGGTATTTATCAGGGAAAACGGGAAGTTGCCGTGGCTGTCCCGGGGCAGCAGCAGGCCCCTCTGGAGCAGGGACGGAAAGCCCAAAAAGACGCGGCTGTCATAGTCGCGCCAGATGTCACTGTTGTCGATGAGCTGCACCTGTTCTTCATAAGAGAGCTTGTGGAAGGACTCGTCTGCCGTGGCCTCCCGATTGTAGGCCGCGATGATGTAGCTGATCTTGATGATCAAGACGTTGACTTCATGGATGAATTCCAGGATGCCCTCAGGCACCAGGATAGTGCCGTAATTCTTGCCTGCCCGGGCCCGGTCCACGATAACGTCAGCGATAAGGCGCACCACGTTGTGGATGGTAAGTTCCTTTTCTTCGATCTCCTCGCCGATGAGAATCACATTCGGGTGGGTTTGGAAGGCCACTTCCAAGGCGATATGGGAGGCGCTGCGCCCCATCAGGCGGTTGAAATGCCAATACTTCAGATCGGACTTGCAATCGGAGTTGAGATTGCCCACCTCAGTGGCAAAGGCCATACAGGCGGAGTGAAATCCAAAGGGGATCTGGAGCAGCCCCGGCACCTGGAGGTCGCCGTCGATGGTTTTGGGGATGCCGATGACCTGCGTGTTGATGCCCCGGAGGTTTTCCGCAAGAAACGCAGCGTTGGTGTTGGAATCGTCGCCCCCCACCACCACCAGGCCGGACAGCTTCAAGGTGGCGCAGGTTTCCCGGCACTGCTTCATTTTGTCCGGATTATCGATCTTATCCCGGCCGGTGCCCAACATATGAAAGCCGCCGGAGTTCAGATACTCGGAAACCATGCCATCGGTGATTTCCACGTGTTTATCGGTGATGACGCCTTTGGGACCGGCCAGGAAACCGATCACCGTGCTGTCGGGATGGGCCCGCTTGGCCGCATGGTACAACCCCGCGATGACATTGTGGCCTCCCGGGGCCGGACCCCCGGAGAGCACGACCCCGATACGCCGGGGCGTTGCCTGGCGAGGCGGGCCATCCGGAACGACTTCCACCAGCTTATTTTTGCTCACAAAGGGCAACTGTTCCTGGGCCACCTTCAGCACTTCCAGGTCAACGCCGTCCATGGGGCGGGTCTGACCGGTCCCCGCGGCCAGGTTTGGGCACAGGTGGGGTTGGTAGAACCGGCGTCCGGCCTGCAAAGTAGTTTCGTTGCCAAGTAGTGCCTCGATGACGTTCTGCCGGGGTTCACCTGCCATCACCATCCTCCTTTCGAAATCCCTGCACCAGGGTTTGACGATATCCTTTTAAATTCGCCGGTAGCACAGGCTTTCCAGCCTGTGTTCTAGAGGCTAAAACCTGCGCCTCCATAATGTCCAGCTCTTTTGCCAATGAATATATAGCGCTTGCCAAAAGTTTTTTCCTCTAATTCTCCTCTCCCCTTGTGGGAGAGGGTAGGGTGAGGGGTCAATAAGAAAAAACTTTTGAGCCCCTTGCAAAAGTCTCATTAAGGTCGATATCTTATCTGGGCGTTTATAAATTCCTCGGTGGCACAGGCGTCTCGCCTGTGCGAATCGAAGTCCCCCTTTGAAAAAGGGGGATTTAGGGGGATTTATAAATCAGCCAGCGGCATAAATTTATGGCAAACGCTATAATGTCCAGCTCTTTTGGCAATGAGTATAAGTATTGGCTAAAACCGTTCTCATCATACACCAGGAGAAGCCCTGAGAGAAACAATGATCGCGCGGCCCCACGAGTATTATTCGGGATTGACGAAACGTTTTCCGAAAGGTCGGGCAAGGTCTTAGAAACCCAGCCTGCAAGGCCCTACAGAGAATAACCTTATCGTACCCGCCCTTTATACCGGGTTGCAACCAAATGGTTATTTTTGGAAGCAGCAGGCCTTAACCTGCACCTGCACAGGCGAGACGCCTGTGCCACCATTTATAGCGATTGCCAAAAGTTCTTTCCTTATAATTCCCCTCTCCCCTTGTGGAAGAGGGCTTGGGTGAGGGGTGGATATAGCGTTTGCCAAAAATTTTTTTCCGCCCCTCGTTCCCAAGTTGCACTTGGGAACGCCACTTTTCGCCCAAGCTCTGCTTGGGCACCTCCCGTAGGGGCGGACCTGCGTGTCCGCCCTCCATCGGTGCCCATCTCCGGCGACACAGGCTTGCGGCACCAATGCACCTAATACAAAGTGGCTCATAAAGGTAATTTTAAAGAGCAATCGCAAGCTTAACAATCATGAACCGAAAGTGTCTCACTCTCAGGGAATAACCCCTCTGTCCCCTTTTAAAAGGGGGTTTAAAGTCCCCCCTTTGGCAAAAGGGGGAACTATAAGGATTTACTTATAAAGTCCCCCTTTGAAAAAGGGGGATTTAGGGGGATTTGGATTTTCACGCCAAAGCCTGCGGCTACCAAATTACCTGTGTGAACGCATTTCCTTATTAGACATCAGGCCCCGGCGCCGGCCACCTGTCTGGCCACCTCCAGCAAGAAAGCGTCCCGGCCATGGCCGGCCAGAAGCGACAGGCCCACAGGCACACCCCCGACGTTTCCCAGGGGCAGCGTCACCTGGGGCAGACGTCCGATCCCGGCAATGGACGTCAGGGATAGGGTGCGGGGATAGTAGGCAAGTTGCGATTGAGAGCTTCGGGCTTCTTCTCCCAGGGTCCCTTTTTCGGGGGCCAGGGCCGGGGTGGTCGGCAGGCACAGGAGGTCATGGGGCTCCAGGAAGGCGTCGAGGCGGCGGCAGTAGTCCTCCCGGCGGCGGCTGGCGGGTCCGATTTTTCGCCGGTCCAGGCTACGGGCCAGCTCGAAATTATTTTTGGTGCGGGGTCCAAAGGCCGGTTGCACCGCTTCCACCCAGTCCCCCAGGGAACTCCAGATCTCGGCCCACTGAATGGTGCAGAAGGTGTCAAACCAGGCAGTCAGTCCTGAGTCCCGGGGCTCTCCATCGATTTCCCGAAGAGAAGTCTCTTTCACCTTATCTCTAAATAACTCCCGCAATATCCAGAAAGGTTCCGCCAGAGCCTGCCGCACTTCGAGATCGCAGAGTTGCAGGGATTCCCGGAGCACATGGATGGTCCCCAACTGGGCCGGAGCCGCGCTCTGAAATGACAGCAAAGACGCAGCCACTCGCGTCAAAATATTGACGCTGGACGCCAAAATTCCTACCGTGTCAAAGGTGGGGGCAAAGGGCAGCACGCCGGCCACGGAAATCAGGCCGTGGGAGGGGCGCAAGCCGCAAAGCCCGCAATTATTGGCCGGAACCCGCACCGACCCGCCGGTATCGGTGCCCAGAGCGAAATCCGCCAGGCCGCAAGCCACCGCCGAAGCCGAGCCGCTGGAGGAGCCTCCCGGCACCCGGTCCGGCGCCCGGGGGTTCAGGGGTGTGCCGTAGAAAAAATTCTCCCCGTCCAGACTAAAAGCCAATTCATCGCTCACCGTCTTGCCGATACAGGTCGCTCCCCCAGCCAATAACTGGTCCACGCCTACCGCGTTCACCGCGGCGGGGGAGTGGGTTTTGGCCCAGTCCGGATTACCGCCGCCGGTAACGTAACCACCGAGATCAAAAAGGTCCTTACCCCAAAGTTAAGGCCGTCCAAAGGCCCGGAGCCGGTGGGTTCGATCTTTAGGAGTTGGACAAAGGCGCCGGATTCCGCCGCGTTGATCCTTCCCGATATAGGCATGGAAATTCTCCTATAACGCTTGCCAAAGTTTTTTACTACTCACCTCTCACCTAACCGCTCCCTCCTCAGAAAGGAGAGGGGATAAAAGGAAAGTATGACTTGGCTGACCAGGCATTTCAAAACCTGCCTTCGATAAGCATGGTCATCCTGAACGTGGCGAAGAAGCTCATATTTTTAACAAGTTGAGATCGTGCACTTCGTTCAGGATGAAAGATAAAAAAGGTAAAAACGGTGTGTTCATGGCTTAAAAATCACCCTAAACTGCCCTAAAAATCGCCGAAAACGGCCGGGCGCGGGCCGTTTTTGGGGGCAAACCCGGCACATGTGCCGGGACATTGCCAAGGTTCCCTCGCCATATAGCCGGTCTAAACCCGCGTGCAAGTGCGTCCCGGTCGATGCGGTGCCAAGGGTGTGCCGTCCCTGTCCCGAGGTAAATATGCGGCTCATGCAAATCTTAGCCAGTAATATCAAGGGATTATTGGTGAGCCAGTAATCTTGTGCCGGGACACGGCACGGGTGGGACGGCTGGAGCAGGCCCATTTTTCTCAGGTTGGAAGGCTGTGATTCACTTTTATCCCGGCAAGGCATGGAGACAGCATAAACTCTGGACTGCGAGGCATCCAACATTGATGAGGAAGATGACAGGCTTTTCGAGCAGGCATTATTAAAAGTCATTTCAAAACCAATTTTGGGTTCACTTTACAATGACTTGAAAGGAAATAATCTCCCCCCTTTGGAAAAGGGGGGCAGGGGGATTTATATAACGTCTTGAAATCCCCCTAAATCCCCCTTTTTCAAAGGGGGACTTAAACCCAAGCGAGCAAGTTTTTCCTCTCTGAGAAAGAAACCTAATTCTTGAGACAGGTTTTGAAATAGGTTCTAAAAATTAGAGACAGGACTGCTCATCGTCATAACAGAGAAGATAATAATGGCCGTGGAAAAATCCAGTCCCACAGCCGGTGAAGCCGAGGACATGCCTTATGATTGAATCGAAAAAAAATGCTCCTGGGGAGGGGCGCGCCGGGCTGTTTCCTTAAATCTGACCGGGGAGTTTCTTTGCGCTACGGCCTGAGGAAAAAGCTGATTTATGTTCCCAGCACATAACACTTTCCCGGCAACTCCTTCACCAGGCCCTGGAGTTCGAGAAGCGTGAGGCGGGTCAGGATGTCCTTGATGGGGAGGTGGGAGGTATTAACCAATTCCTCTAATTGTTTCGGCTCCGAGCCCAGCAGCTTCAACACAGGGTCCTCCGGAAAAGTTCGGGGAGGGGCCGCGGCTTCCGCCACCCGACTTACGGGGGCAGTTGGAGCAAACAGGGGGCCGGGAGCCTTTTTCAAGCCGGGCAGTTCCTGGAGGATATCCTCCACATCCTGGACCAGCTTGGCGCCTTCCTGGATAAGGCGGTGCGGCCCCAGGCTGGTGGGGGAGTCGATGGGCCCGGGGACCGCAAAGATTTCCCGGTTCTGGTCCAGGGCGCAGCGCACCGTGATGGCGGTGCCACTGGTCACTCCGGCCTCGATCACCACCACCCCCAGGGCCAGGCCGCTGATGATGCGGTTGCGGATCGGGAAATTCTTGGCGTCCGGCGGCGTGCCCAAGGGAAACTCACTCACCAAAGCCCCATGCTCCGGGATCTCTTGATAGAGCTTGCGGTTTTCCGGCGGGTAGACGACATCCAGGCCGCAGCCCAGCACCGCGAGGGTCCGGCCGTTCATTTCCAGAGCCCCTTGGTGGGCTGCGGTGTCGATGCCCCGAGCCAGGCCGCTCACCACCGTCACACCCCGGGCTGCCAGGGCTCCCGCCAGGCGCCGGCAAGCCTTGAGCCCGTAATAGGAAGCGCCCCGAGTCCCCACTATGGCCACCGCCTGCCCATCTTCCGCGGTCAGCGTCCCCTTGATAAAGAGATAGAGCGGCGGATACGTGATCTCCTTAAGCCGCACGGGAAAGCGGGGGTCTTCCTGGGTGACCATCTCGACCCCGGCAGACTTCAGGCGCACCAACTGCCCTTCCAATTTATCCCAATCCCTAAACCCGCGGATGGCCTGAGCAATGGCCGGACTGATCCCTTTCAGAGCCACCATATCTTGAATCCGGGCCTGAAAGACCGCAGCCGGACTGCCGAAGCGCTGGATCAGACGCTGCGCCAGCACCAGCCCTACTCCCGGGATGCTCTTCAGGCCCAGCCAGGGAAGTTTATCGGTCATTTGGCCTCACCACCTGGTTCCGGTTCTAATCGATTTGCCGATGGAGCACAAGGAAAAAGCCATCCGGCGCCTAGCTTCTTTGAAATTAGCTTTATGAGCCCAACTCAGTATTAACCCTCAAGGGGTAGCGGCGATTGACATTTTGGCCAAGGTCCTTATTTTAACTTCAGAATAGCGCAAAACCGCAAGGGCACAAGAGGAGGATTATGATGCTCCGGAAATTAATGGTTCCGGTATTGTTGAGTCTGCTCATTTTATTGTTGGCCAGCCACTTGGTTCAGGCTTATTCGGCCTATTTCTACGTCATCCCCACCAGTGCGCCATTACGGGAATGCGCCGGCCAAGAGTGCGATGTGCTCCTCACGGCTTATAAGGGCGATAAGGTTGAGATCCTGGAACGGACGAGCACGGGCTGGTCCAGGGTGCGCCTGGTGGACCGGACCGGAATAGGGTGGATACCCAGTGACCTGCTCAGTTACAGTCCTGATTTGCAAGCCAAGCCCACACCTCTTTCCTATGTCAATACCAGCAGTCTGCCCCTGAGGCAACAACCCACCCCTAGCGCCAATGTCCTCACTACGCTGCATTTCAATGACCAGGTGGAAATGTTGGGAGTTAGTGCAAGCGGCTGGGCCCAGGTGCGGGACCTGCAAAGCAGCACGGTCGGTTGGGTACCGCCCCGTTATCTGTCCTCGGTGACTTCGAGTACTCCCAAGTCGCCCCGACGCCACCGGGCTCCAGCCCGCAAAAAGGCGCCTCCGAAGGAAGAAAAAGCCCCAACCGAAACTGCCGAACCACCCAGCGCCATGTGAGTTTTGGTCAACCCTGAGCTAACAGCGCCTCTCCCATGGGGGGCGCGTGCAGGGCAATACCGAGTTGGGTTCAAAGGGCAAATTTTGATGGGCGTAGGCTCTGGCCCACGCTTGCACAGGCGAGAAGCCCGTGCCACCATTTGCACGCGAACTGGAATAAAAAACTATTTAATCGGGATTTGATCGGCAGTTGCGCCTCTATTTCGGGCTGGTTTTTTCCGATAGCCGCGCCTCGATGCGGTGGGCCAGGGGAATTAATTCGGACAGGCGCTGGCGACGGGCCGCCCGCTCTTCTTCCGCCAGGTGCATGGTTTCCGCCGCGGCCTTAAGGCTGCCCAAGAGCGATCCCAGAGTATCATCCAGGCTGGCTTCCTGAAGCCGTAGCCACTGATCCACAAGAGGGAAGAAGTACTGAAATTTCAGGCCCTCCCGGTAATTGAGGAGCTGCACCCGCACTTCCTCGGCGAGCCATTCCTTCAGGGCCGCCAGGGCCCGCTCCAGGTCCCGGAGCAGTTGCCGGCGCGGGTCGGTCTCTCCCTTTAACCCCAGGCGGCGCTTGAGGTTATCCCAAGTCCGGCCCAAAAACCCCATGCCGGAGCGCAGCCACACTTCCCGGGCAAACCGCCAATCGGGAACCACTTCCAGGTTCAGCAGAGGCACTTCCAGACCCGGGGGCCGGGGGATGGCCGTCGCTTCCAGGGCCGGGGCCGCAGCCGGCAGCCCCAGTTCGGCAATCTCCCGATAATAGAGAGCCAAGGCTTCCTGGAGGGCCAAAAACAGGGGCTGCCACGAGTGCATCAACTCCTGGCGCAGCCACTCTTCTTGCTCCCGAATGAATTCCACCAGCGCGATGTTGACTTCACCGGTGATATGGTGGGCCAACGCCTTGGCAAAGTCTTGAAAGAGCTGATAAAGGACGGTGCGGAAGACCGGTGTGCCGGACGGCGAGGCGATCTGGTCCCAATCGGGCTTAAAATTTCGGATGAATTCGTCCAGGTCTTTCCCCACCTGGCCGGAATGCCGATCCATCAGGCTGTCCACCCGGGAGCGCAGGGCCTTCTTCAACCGGTTACCGGCGCCCTCCATGGTCTGGCTTAAGGTGGCCATGGTGGCCGTAAGCGGCTGACGCCGGGCCTCCAGACGGGTTTCCAACTCCTTAATGGCGTCCATGCCCCGAGTCATAAGATCCTGGGTGAGTTCCAACTGCTCCCTTAAGCCCCTGGCCACCATCTTCACCTGAGCCAGACTACCCCCGGCCAACCGCCGGGTCCGCAAATCCGACAGGGCGGTTTTCAGATCTTGGTCGAATCGGACCGCCTCTCCATCTGAGAACGCGGTGGAGTCCGGGTCCGTGGCCCAAACCTTTAATACCGCAGCTTCCCGGGGATCAAGGGTTTCACCCCGGGCCTGCCGGCGATCCAGGAGGAGTTTCAGGGCGGAAAAGGCATAGACCCGGGGGTCCGGCTGCCAAGAGGACAACTCTTGTACGACCCGGTCCCGGATCTTCACCACCTCTCCGGAGGAGGTGTGCTCTCCCAAATCCAGGTTAAGCAGGGCCAGGATATGGGGAATCAGCCCCATTCTTTTCAGCTCGGCCAGAAACTGAAAGTCCGCCTGGCGCAGCCCCACCCGGGAGCTCACCACATAAAGGACCAGATCGCTCTTGATGAGATAGGCCAAGACCTGGGCCAGATGCTGGGGGAACGGCGAGTCGCTCCCCTGGCAGTCGCCCAGTTCCACCCCGTGCGCCGGCCACGGGAAGGGTATGGTGAGGAGCACGTCTTTAAGGTACACCGCGGTGGCCTCCCGGGTGACCAGCTCCCGGTGGCGGGCCAGGTCCGGGCCGGTCAGAGGCAGCACGCCGGTTGCGGGCATGAGGTCTTTGAGGAGATCGTAGCCTTCCAGATAGGATTTCAACAGCAGATAGTTCTGGTCCAGGCTGCCCCCGGTCCAGAGTTCGGCTTCCTGGGCCTCGGCCAGGACCTGGGCCAGGAGTTCGCGATCCAAAGCCTCCTGCAGATTCAGGGGCTCAGCCCGCTCCACCAGGCGGGGATTGGGCAGAAGCCCCAGGGCCCGGCGGATTTCACCGTTGATTTCGTCCCACGCCTTGAATTGGAGCACTGCGCCCGCCTCCGGCCCGGGCTGGACCCGGGTGATCATGGCGGTGAGGATGCCGGCGCCCCGCTTTAAGAGGTCCTGCCCCAACAGGCTGTTGATCATGGTGCTCTTGCCGGACTTCACCGCCCCTACCACCGCCAGACGGCAGGTGTCCTCCGCGGCGTGGGCCTTCACCTGGGACAGCACTTTTTGCCAGTGCTGGCCCTGGGCCGCGGCCTGGGGGAAGAGACTGATCCACTCTTGGGCCATATCCTCGAGGCGGCCGATCTCTTCCATGAAGGCCTGATGGGACTGGGGCTCCGTCATGTCTCAAGTTCCTGGACGATTTATCCCTATTGCCAAAAGTTCATTCTTAAAGGTTGGTTTTTAAATCCCCCTAAATCTCCCTTTTCTAAAGGGGGACTTTCAAAGGATTTCCGCTAGTTCCCCCCTTTGGCAAAGGGGGGTTAGGGGGGATTTAGTTCTTGGACCATGTGCCAAAAAGAAAAAACTTTGGCGAAAACTACTGGCAAGCCGCCTCAGCGACTCAGCTACCACCCTTCTTAGGTGCGAACCCGGCGATATAGGGACGGCCCAACTCAATGCGCACCCTGTCGGCGATTTCCACATTGACAATCTGGTCGTCGATATTGATGATTGTGCCGATCATGCCACCACTGGTAATGATGCGATCGCCCTTTTTCAGGTTGTCCAAGAGCGCCTTGTGTTCTTTGGCCTTTTTCTGTTGTGGCCGGATCAGAAGAAAATAGAAGATCACGACCATAAAGATCATGGGCACCACAAAACTCCACATCGGGCTGGCCTCGGGGGCTGCTGCCGCACCCTGGGCATATGCCATATTAACCACCTGTACTACCTCCCTCGTTGCGATTTTGATAGAAATCTTGACGAAACGCGGCAAACCGCCCGTCGGCGATGGCTTGCCGCATGGTAACCATCAAATTTAAATAGTAATACAAATTATGCAAAGTTAAAAGGCGATAAGCCAGAATTTCTCTCGCCACATACAGATGCCGCAGATAGGCCCGGGAATAATGCCGGCAGGTGTAGCAGCCGCAGGCCGCATCCAGCGGCCCGGGATCATTGCCGTGTACCGCGTTTTTTATCACCACCTTGCCCGCGGTGGTAAAGGCCATGCCGTTGCGCGCGTTTCTCGTGGGCAGCACGCAGTCGAACATATCCACCCCTCGGGCCACGCCCTCCACCAGGTCTTCCGGGGTCCCCACCCCCATGAGATACCGGGGTTTGTCTTCCGGCAGCATAGGTGTGGTTGCTTCCAGCATCTCCATCATGAGTTCCTTGGGCTCGCCCACGCTCAAGCCGCCGATGGCATAGCCGTCAAAGCCCATGGCCGCCATGGCCTGGGCCTGATCCCGGCGCAACTCCGCATTCATACCTCCCTGGATCACGGGAAACAGCGCCGCGTCGGGGCGCGTGCGGGCCTCTTTACACCGCGCCGCCCACCTCAGGGTCAGGTCTGCGGCCGCTCTTACCTCCGCCTCCGGGGCCGGATAGCCCGGGCACTCATCCAGGCAGATCATGATATCCACCCCCAGCGCCTCTTGGAGGCCCACCACGCGCTCCGGGGTCAAGAAATGGCTGGAGCCGTCCAGGTGCGACCGGAAGGTCACCCCCTCCTCGCTCATGGTGCGGAACGGCGCCAGGCTAAAGATCTGGAAACCGCCAGAGTCGGTGAGGATGGGGCCGTCCCAATGCATGAAGCGGTGCAACCCTCCAAGGTTTTGGATAGATTCAACTCCGGGCCTCAGATAGAGATGATAGGTGTTGCTCAGGATAATGGCTGCGCCGATCTCCCTGAGGTCTTCCGGCGTCAGGGTCTTCACCGTGGCATAGGTCCCCACCGGCATGAACACCGGCGTATCGATCTTGCCCCGGGACGTGGCGATCTCCCCCAACCGCGGTCCTGCCGGACCGGCGGATTTTATGAGACGAAATTCAAACATTTTAAGTATTCCAGCGAAGTGGCAAGAGGGAAAGGGCCTTTGTTCTTCCTAAGTTAATCGCCAACCTCTTTCAATTTTATTGAAGTCCCAAAAGGCGGACCTCAGCCCAAGCTTTGGAGTTTACTATCGTCAGAATCGCTTTGAATCTATCTTATATTCTTCCTTATTACCTTTGGGTTTCCTTCGCTATCTTTAAAATAATAAAGTAACGAAAATGGGTGTCTTTTAACACCCTGACCCAATGAGGGTAACTCTCCATATTCTGCTTTAAGAGCAGATTCTGTTAATATTTTCTTAGAGAAGTCAAACAAGACAAGTACAGAGTCACCCGAATATTTGGCAAGCTTAGCGATTTCATCTTCATTATCACATCTTTTAAGCTTCGTGCTACGGCAATCTGGTGTTCTAACTGCAAACTCGACAGCAACGTCACCAACCAAAAAATCGAATCTTCCTTTGCCAGTATAGCTATATGGATTAGAAGTTGCTACCTCAGGTTCAAAATCGTTGGCGAAATATCCTAAGAGATAAAATCTTATACAAGGTAATAAATATTTTTCGATATAATAATTAAACCATTGCTGCTTAGAGAATCGCTCATTAAGAATGCTTGAGTATAACAAGAAGAAGGTTTTTTTTATTTGGTTAATAGTAACCATTTATTTCTGAGTTCCTTTATTGATTTTTTTATAATTTATAAAATCAACATACAATCGCCATAACTATAAAACCGGTAACGCTCCTTAACCGCTTCCTCGTAGGCCTGCACAATCAGGTTCCGGCCCGCGAAGGCGCTCACCAGGAGGAGCAGGGTGGACTTGGGCAGATGGAAGTTGGTCAGCATCCGGTCCACGGCCTTAAACCGATACCCCGGGTAAATAAACAGGTCGCACCAGCCCTGCTGCGCCTGAAAGCCTGAGGGCGTTGCGCAGTATTCCAGCACTCGGACGCTTGTGGTGCCTACCGCCACCAGGCGTTTCCCCTGGGAGCGCGCCGCGTTGAGACGCGCGGCCGCAGCCTCGGATAATTCGAAGTATTCCGGCAGCATCTGGTGCCGGGTATAGTCGTCCACCCGCACCGGCATGAACGTCCCCGGTCCCACGTGCAGAGTGAGGCGCACGATCTCGATGCCCCTCTGGCCCAGTTCCTGCAAAACCGTGTCGGTGAAGTGCAGCCCCGCGGTGGGGCAGGCCACGGCCCCGGCTTGGGCTGCAAAGACCGTTTGGTAGGTAGCGCGGTCCGAGAGTTCCGCCAGACGATTGATATAGGGCGGCAGGGGAACCGCTCCCGCCTCCAGCACCGCGGCCACCGCGTCGCCACTGGCGCAGGTGAAGCGCACCTCAACGACCCCCGGCTGCGGCAGAGCCAGAACCATTGCGGTCAGGTCAGCTCCGAAGTTCAGAGCCTGCCCAACCCGAAGGCTTCCCCGGTGCGTGGCCCGGGCCCGGGCTGCCTGGGGGACTTGGCCGTTGCCTTCGGCTTCCGGCAAGTGGTGGAGCAGCAACTCCACTTTGCCGCCGCTATCTTTATGGCCGTTAAGGCGCGCCGGAAAGACCCGGGTGTCGTTGACCACCAGGACGTCGCGATCGTCCAGCCATTGGGGCAGATCCCGAAAGCGCCTGTGACCGATTTCGCCCCCGTCTCGCTTTAGCACCATGAGGCGCGAGGCATCCCTTTTCTCCAAAGGGTATTGAGCCACTAACTCCGGCGGCAAAATGTATTCGTAATCTTCAATCAAGGGCATGGCGACGAGACTCGTCGTGTAATTTATTGTGGGTTGCACACAGCGCACCTATCGTAAGGTCGGGTTTAAAACCCGCCCCTACAGGAAGGTGTTCGCACCTTACGTCACCCTGAGCAGGAAGCCACCGGGAATAGAGTATAATTGACGCCGGAATCCGCATTTGATAAGTTTAACCCAGTCATTTTTTCGTGCAAGGACGACACCTATCGTGACTCGCAAATTCTTGACCACCATGGCGCTGATAGTCTGCCTCTGGCCCCTGCAGGCCGCCGCGGCAGTTTCCCCGGAAGCAGTGATAGCCCGGGTTCAGACCCTTTATGACAAAGCCGGCGGCTTTCAGGCCCGCTTTCTTCAGGATTCCCGTATTAAGGCAACCGGCGCCTCGGACTCCGCGGCAGGGTGGATGTATTTTATGAAACCCTCCCGCATGCGCTGGCAGTATGAGACCCCCCCGGAACAGAAAAAAGAAATCGTCTCCGACGGCCGGCTGGTGTGGATGTATATGCCCCAAGACGGCGTAGTCATGGTCTATAAGTTGGAGAAAGTGCTGCGTTCGGACCTGGTTATGCGGTTTTTTTCGGGAATAGGCCTGGTCCAAAAGGATTTTAATATTTCCTGGCAGCGCCCGCCCCAGGAGGGCGCCAGCTATGTTATCGACCTGTTTCCCAAAAAGGACCAGCCGGAGCTCAAGCGCCTCACCTTAACCATCAACCCCGACACCTATTTGGTGGAGAAGCTGGATTTTACCAACGCCTTAGGGGAGGAGAGCCGCTTCACCTTTACCCAGGTGAAGTTAGAGGTTCCCCTGGCCCCCACGTTCTTTACCTTTACACCGCCCCCGGGCGTCCAGGTGATCCGGGAAACTCCGGGCTCCTGATATGCGGTCCGGGTGGTTAAAAAGCTCTGAAGTATCCTAAAACTGTCTGAAGTATAGACTTCAAAAAACAAACCATGGAATTTACCCAGCAACAACAAGAAGTGCGGCATTGGTTGGAACGGCGCCGGGGAATTCTCCTGGCCCACAACTATCAGCCGGGAGAAATTCAGGATGTGGCCGATTTTTTGGGTGACTCCCTGGCCTTATCCATGACCGCGGCCAAAACCCCGGCCGAAGTCATTGTGTTTTGCGGGGTCCATTTCATGGCGGAAACCGCGGCCATCCTCTGTCCGGACAAAACCGTCCTCCTGCCCCGGGAAGACGTGGGCTGTTACATGGCCGCCACCATCACCGCGGAGCAACTCCGGACCCGGAAAGCCGAACTCCCCGGAGTGCCGGTGGTCACCTATGTCAATTCCACCGCGGCGGTCAAGGCCGAAAGCGACATCTGCTGCACCTCCGCCAACGTCGTCCAGGTTGTCAATTCTTTGACACCCTCCCGGGTTTTGATGGTCCCGGACCGCAACCTGGCCCTCTACACCGCCCGGCATACCAAAAAAGAAATACTCTATTGGGAGGGCTGCTGCAACGTGCACGACGGCCTGGGCGCCGCTGAAGTCCTGGCTTGCCAGGCCGCCCACCCCAAGGCCGTGTTCATCGCCCATCCCGAGTGCCGTCCCGAAGTTTTGGATCTGGCCCAAGAGATTCGCAGCACCAGCGGCATGCTTCAGTACGCGCGCCAGTCCAACGTCAAAGAATTCATCATCGGCACGGAAATGGGCATCCTCCATACCTTGCGCAAAGAAAATCCCGACAAACTTTTTTATTCCCCTTCCCCCCACTTGATCTGCCCGGATATGAAGCGCATCACTCTTCAAGACGTCATTGCCGCCCTGAAAGACAACCGCCACCAGATCACGGTGCCGGAGGAGACCAGGCGGCGGGCCCTCCAAGCGGTAGAGCGCATGTTGGCTGTTCCCCGTGATTAATGCGCCTTCTGATGCGGTGCGGTCAGGCAACTTAGTCCTCCATTCTTTTAAAGTGTTGGCCCGGTTCTTGCTGCTCCATTCAGTAAAGTATCGAATGGAAAGCTGAGAATTCACCATGTCTAAAAAAAATTCAGGGCCACGTCCTAACTATGATAACCTGGGCCATTTTTTGCACGATTTGGCCCAACCCCTGGCAACGGTAACCGGTCTGGTCGATCTTCTGCTCCTGGAAATGAATGAACAAGATAAGTTGTTCCAGGAAGTCCAGTTGATTAGTGACCAACTGGAGAAAATCATGTCAATACTTGGCGACATTCGCCAGATCGCCCGGGAGGCCGCCGAGCGTGAAGCAGAATCCCAGAAATCGCGCCGGTCTCCGTTGTCCTGATCTCCGGCCGCAAACGCCAGGCGCGGTCTGAAAGCCTCGCGTCGGTTTTCTATTCTCAGCAAGATCCTTTCCCAATCTTCCGCTCTCTTTCACATCGCAAGATACGAACTTCGGTCCGGCAGCCTTTCCCTTGCCAATCTCACCAAAAGCCCCTATCATGATGACAAAGCACGCCGGAAGTTATAGTGCTTGCCAAAAGTTCTTTCCTTATTATTCCCCTCTCCCCTTGCGGGAGAGGGCAAGGGTGAGGGGTAAATAAATTGGCAATGAATATAGGTCTGGATTCTTCCGGCTTTCCTATAAACCGGATTCCTGACTGCAAATAACTCGGGGCAGGCCCTCTAAGGCCTCATCCCCTGACCTATTCTCGCCATGGCACAGAAGGATGCTCCCCCTGAAGTTGTCTCCCGGGTGTATGAACTCCGGGACCGGATCAACTACCACAACTACCGCTACTATACGCTGGATGATCCGGTGGTCTCCGATGCCGAGTTCGATCGTCTTCTGGCCGAACTCATCCGGCTGGAGGAAACTTACGGCCTGGCCACGCCGGATTCCCCCACCCAGCGAGTCGGGGCTCAACCCCTGGACAAGTTTGAGACTGTCAACCACCGGCAGCCCATGCTGTCGCTGGAAAACGCCTTCAGCGAGACCGAGGTCCAGGAGTTCGACGAACGGCTGAAGCGGTTCTTGAAGACCGCGGACGAGTTTGACTATGTCCTGGAGCCCAAGATGGACGGCTGCGCCGTGGAGTTGGTCTATGAATACGGCCGCTTTACCATCGGCTCCACCCGGGGCGACGGCTACCGTGGCGAAAACGTCACCCAGAACCTCAAAACCATCCACACCATCCCCCTGGGGCTGTTGACCGAGGCGGAGGCGGTCCCGGAATTGCTGGAGGTCCGGGGCGAAGTCTACATGGACCTTCCAGAGTTCAAACAACTCAACGAAGAGCGCCTGGCCAAGGGCGATCCCGCCTTTGCCAATCCCCGCAACGCCGCCGCCGGTTCCCTGCGCCAGTTGGACCCCAAGATCACCTCAAGCCGGCCCCTGAAGATTTACTGTTACGGGATCGGGGAAGTGCGGGGACGCAGCTTCGCAAGCCAGTGGGAAATTCTCCAGACCCTGAAAGCCTGGGGCCTTAGAGTCAACCCCCTGATTGAGCGAGGCCGGGGAATCATTGCTGCCACCGCCTATCATCAGAAACTGGAGCACCAACGCCACGGCCTGCCCTATGAAATCGACGGCATGGTTATCAAGGTTGACTCTCTCGCCTTGCAGGAGCGACTGGGCACCAAGACCCGCAGTCCCCGCTGGGCCCTGGCTTTTAAATTTGCCGCCACCCAGGCCACTACCAAAGTTTTGGACATCGCGGTGAATGTGGGCCGCACCGGCGCAGTGACTCCCATGGCGGTGATGGAGCCCGTGGAGGTGGGCGGCGTTACCGTGAGCCGGGCTACCCTGCACAACGAAGACGAAGTGGCGAGGAAAGACGTCCGGCTCGGGGATACGGTCCTGGTCCAGCGGGCCGGGGACGTCATCCCGGAAGTGGTGAAAGTCATTATGGAAGCGCGTCCGCCCGACGCCCAACCCTTTAAGATGCCCACCCATTGCCCGGTGTGCGGCACCGAATTGGTGCGGCCTGAGGGCGAGAAGGTCACCCGCTGCCCCAACCCCGATTGCTTCGCGTCCCGGACCCGGGGGATTCAGCACTTTGCCGGGAAAAGCGCCATGGACATCGACGGCCTGGGAGAGAAGATCGTCCTGAAACTGGTGGAGGTCGGCCTGGTCAAGGATGTGAGCGACCTCTACCGGTTGACCGAAGGCGACCTCATTCCCTTGGAGCGCTTTGCGGAAAAATCGGCCCAGAATATCATCATGGCCATTCAGGCTAGCAAAAGACCGGCACTGTGGCGCCTGATCAACGCCCTGGGCATCCGCTACGTCGGCGAGGCCACGGCCCAGCTTTTGGCTCAGCACTTCCACAGCCTCGACGAATTGATGCAGGCCGACCTGGAGGAACTGCTGCATGTAGGGGGGGTGGGCAAACAGGTGGCTGCCAGTATCCGGGAATTTTTCGATGCTGCGCAAAATCAGGCACTGATCAAAAGACTCCAGGTAGCCGGAGTGATGGGATTGCCCCCAGGACCTGCCGCGGCCTCGCCCCTGGGCGGCAAGACCTTTGTCTTTACCGGGGGGCTGCCGCATTTCTCCCGGGACGAGGCCAAAGCCCAGGTGTTGGCCCGGGGCGGCAAGGTAACCTCGTCGGTGTCCGCCAAGACCGATTATGTGGTGGCAGGGATGGACCCCGGCAGCAAGTTGGCCAAGGCCCGGGAACTGGGGGTGACTATTCTGGATGAGGCGGCCTTTGAAGAATTACTCAAAAGGAGTGGCTGATGGCAGATAAGGCACGCGTCCACGTGTTGATCGAGGGTCGGGTCCAGGGGGTCTTCTTCCGGGCCTCCACCCGGGACGAGGCCCGGGCGCGGGGGCTCACCGGCTGGGCCCGGAACCTCCCGGACGGCCGGGTGGAAGCCTTATTCGAAGGCGACAAGCGGGTCGTTTCAGACATGCTCACCTGGTGCCATAAAGGCCCCCCTTATGCCTACGTGGACCGCGTCGAGGTTGAGTGGCAGCCCTATCAGGGAGACCTGACGGATTTTCGGATTGTGTATTGAAGGAAATCTCTGATACGGATTCTTGGGGAGAATGATTTTAAGGAGCTAATTAATTTGGCGAATTAGAATAAGCTTTTATGACAGGAAAATCGGATCCCCAAACTGGCAGCCTTAATGGGGCGCTGAACTTCATATTTGACAACCAGTTGCCACCTATACTATCCTATTAAAAATTTTAATAAATTACAATTTTAGAATTCTATTATGAAACTCGAAGAGCCAGCCAAGCAACAAAATGTTGCCGAAAAAGAACTCAGACGTCTGCAACATTTTGGCATGAAAAAAGTCAAAGAGCTTGGCTTAAAAGAAGAGGACGTACAGCGCTTAATTGATGAGTATCGATCCGAGGCATAATCATGGCTGACAACGAAATTTCTCCTTCCGGCGACCTCGTGTTCAAACCCTGTAGCCGGGCCTTTTTTGTCTATTACGTGGCCATGGCCCTGGTATTTCTGGGGCCTCGGCTCAACCCCGAGGTAGGGCTGCCGGTCTGGTTGGGGACCATTTTGGGGCTGATTATTGTGGCCGCGGTGGTCTACCAGAAATACGGTATGGAGTACCGCGTCACTGCCCAAGGCGTGGCCCGGGTCTGGCGCTGGCCGTCCCCCCGCCGTCAGGAGATTGCCTGGGAACACCTGGGAGAGGTCCTGGTGCTCCGGGGCCTGACCCAGACCGTGCTTCAGGTGGGCAATCTCGCTTTGCCGGATAAATCCGGGGGGCCCGAGATGTTCTGGCACGGCCTGGCCAACCCCAAAGACGTCAAAGACCTCATCGACGGCAAGCGCCCATGACAACCCTGGAAGAAGATTGGGGGACAGTCCCGGCCTTGCCCGAGCCTGCGCGGCAGGGTGTACCGTGGGAAGACCCGGAACTTTCCGGCTGGGTGGGATTCTTCCGCACCCTACGGGACCTCCTGCTCCACCCGGGGGAATTTTTTGACAACCTGGGCCCGGGAGGGCGGGCCGAGCCCTTGGCCTTTGCCCTTATCGTGTCCACCGCAGGGGTGTTGATCGCCCTCTTCTGGCACTTCCTGATTTTAGCAGGAGCTCTCGGGAACGCCCCCGGCCCGGTCTCTTCCTTAAACTTGGGAACTGGGGCGCTACTTGGCCTGATGATCGTATCGCCGCTCCTGGTGCTGGCGCACCTTGCAGTGGGGAGCCTGTGTTGGTGGGGGAGTATGGCGCTGTCAGGGGCCGGCCGGGATTTCACCCCGGCCTGGCGGATTTTCTGTTATGCCCATGGAGGTCTGGTCTTGGCTCTCATCCCCTTTTTGGGCATGCCGCTGGCTGGCGTCTGGATTCTGATCTTGATGTATATCGGCGCCAAAGAGGTGTTCGGGTTGTCTGCTTTCGGCGCTCTGGGCGCTCTGGCCACTTTCTTGATTTTCCAGGCCATGCTGGGGATGGTCCTTTTACTAGGCCTGACTATCGGCCTGGCCGGCCTGGGGTTCATGGCGTTGCTGGGCTGAAGTGGCCTGAGCCACCTGGGCTTCCCGCCGCTTCCGCCTGATTCTCAAGCCATGTCCGCCCCAGCCGATCACCAATCCCAACGCCAGGCTAATGTAGGCCAAAAGATAGGTGGGGATGACGGCCAGCTGAAATTTGAAAAGCTTAAGTTCCGGTCCCGGCTGTCCATTTTCCAAAGCAAAATCCACCAGCACAATGGCCAGGATGATCAGGATCGCCAATTTGAGTTTAGCCATAGGTGCCTCTCTTTTAGGGATCTCATAAGGAAATGCGTTCAAACAGGTATACTCATTGCCAAAAGTTTTTTCCTTTCCACCCCCTCACCCTAACCCTCTCCCACAAGGGGAGAGGGGATAGAAGGAAAGAACTTTTGGCACTCGCTATAATTTGGTAGCCGCAGGCTTTAGCGTGAAAATCCAAATCCCCCTTTTCCAAAGGGGGACTTTTTACTGCCTCCCTTAAGGCCATGCGGTTTCGTACAAAAAGGATCAACCGGCGCCTGACTTCTTTTAAATTACCTTTATGAACGCTCGGTATTACTCTTTCAGGTAGCGTTTCACCACCGCCTTCAGATCTTCCAGGTCCGAGGACTTGACCAGATATTCATCTGAGGCCCAGGTGGCAAAATCCTGCTTGTACTCGCCGTAGGCGGTGCTCAGGACCACCGGTAAATCCGGCCGCTTTTCCTTGATCTGCCGCAACGCCTCGATGCCGTCCATCTCCGGCATTTTGATGTCCAGGATAACCAGATCCAAAGGAATCTTGTCCACAACTTCCAGGGCTTCCCGCCCGTTGGCGGCCTGATAGACTTCGTAGCCCTCCTCCTTGAGTTCTTCGCTATATAAAAGGCGAATGCTCATTTCGTCGTCCGCCACCAAGATTTTTTTCATAACCGTCCTCCTTTAGGGGCCTTGAGCACGCTGGCGGGAACCGCACCCTGGCCAACATCTTTCACGAGACAATATTTTGCCACCGGCAGGGTAACGATGAAGGTTACCCCTTTGCCCATTTCGTTGTTAACCTCTATCTGGCCATAATGGCGGGAAACGATCCGTTGGGCGATAGCCAGCCCCAGGCCGGTGCCGTAATCTTTGGTGGAAAAAAACGGATTGAAGATATTGTGAAGCACTTCCATGGGAATGCCGCCGCCGGTGTCCGAGATGGCCGCCGCCGCATAAAGACCGTCGGGCCTTTCCACCGGAAAGGTGCGAATAGTCAGGGTGCCGCCGTGGGCCATGGCCTGGACTGCGTTCTGGAAGAGGTTATAAAAAACCTGCTTCATTTGCCGATCATCGCAGTGGAGCCGGGGCAACTGGGCAAATTCCCGCACGACCTTGATATTATTGGCATCCAGATCCCGCTGCACCAAAATCAGGGTGTCTTCGATGAGCTTGGCCAGTTCGTGGTCACCGTAATAGGACAGATTTTCCCCGGTGAAATCCAGGATTTCCCTCAGGAGTTTTTCCAGCCGGGTCACTTCCTCCTGGATTACTTCCACATAGCCCCGCAGCGGCGAATTAGGCTCCACCAACTTGGCGATGCGCCGGGCGAAACCGCCGATGGAGACCAGAGGGTTACGAATTTCATGGGCCATGCCCGAGGCCAGACTGCTGAGAGCCGCCAAACGGTCCGACTCCAACATCCTTTCCCTGATGAGAAGCAATTCCCGATTGTTGGCTTCGATGGTGGAATAGAGATGGGCGTTCTCCAGCACCAGGGCGGCCTGGGTGGCAAACATCTGGAGCACGTGGAGCGGCTCCGATTCCAGGGGGCGCCCAGAAGCCTGGTTGTCCACCAGGACCACTCCGGTGGTCCGGTCTTTCACCACCAGGGGCACCACAAAGAATTCTTGGGCCGTATACTTGCCTCCCAGTGCAGGGGGCACTCCCGGTCCTTCAACGGTCTCATGATGATGATAGGGAACCTTCCGCAGCACCGCCAGGGCCAACGGACCCTGATCCGCCCTGAGAGGGATTTCCCAATCACTCACCGGTATCGGGTCCGCCGGCGGCAGCATCAAGGCCCTGAGGCTGGAGGTCACGCCGGCAATGGGACTACGGCTGGCGCCTTTCGCACCTCGCAATATCTGAGCGGTTTCGTCCACCATGAGCACGACCACCCGATCGAACCCCAAGCCCTGCTCCAAAGTGAGGCCCTGGATGATAATCTCCAGGAGCCGATCCTCTTGCACCGACGTCAGCAAGACTTGGGAGATCTCTTGGAGGGCAGTAAGATTGCGGACCATGCGCTCGTTCTTTTCCGCCAGGTCCTCAACCTGTTGATAGGTGAGCGCATTCTCGATGGCGTTGACGATAACCCCCGCCATAGTAAAGAGCAGCTGGCGGTTTTCCGGGTCGAAGGGCAGATATTCGCCGTTGGGGTTGAACTTGTCGTACACCCCCAACGTGCCCGTCAATTGCCCTTTGAAGGTGAGAGGCACGGCCAGGCAGTAATGGGCATGGCCCGCCAGATCCTTTGATTCCCCTTCAAAATAGGGTGGCTCCCCCGAACCCGCAATGGGCAGCATTTTAGGCAAGGCCGGGCAATCCGTGGGGATCTGGCCATAACGGGACGAAACCCGGGGTTCCCCGGTGGCGGCATCTATAATCTGGAGGGCGGCGCCACGGGCGGTGATGACCTTGGCAGTGGTGCTGACGATGCGTTCAAGGATCTCATCGAGCTCGACGGTGGAACTCAACGCCTTCCCCACTTCGAAGAGCACCGACAGCTCGGCAATCCGTTTTTTGGCCTCTTCCTGAACGATGGCCTGGCGCAACGCGGCAGCCAGCATCAGGCAGGTCAACTGGACCCCCTGACGCTCAGGAGTAGTGAAGGAACGATCAGTCCGGTCTACCAGGATCAAGACCCCGTAGAGAAAATTGTCATCTGCCACCGGAAAGGCGGCCAGCGTCTGATAGGCGGGGTGAAGTTTTTCCAGGGGGGCATTAGCGGCCACCACCCCCGGCTCCTGGCGATGGACAATAGTGGCCTTGCGAGTGTTAGCCGTTTCGCCCACCAGCCCCTGACCCATGGGAAATTCCAGGCGCAGGTGAGGGGGCACCGGCCCCTGGCTGCTCACGTTGAGCAACAGGGTCTCTCTGGCTTTGTCCAGACCGAAATAGAGCGCCAGATCCATCTTCAGGTTCCGGGCCAGAAGATGAACCATGTTGTTGAGTCGTTCCCCAAAGCTTACGGTAGAGGTGAGCACCTCTACCATTTGGGTTAAAAACGCCGTGCGCTCCGATGCCATGGAACCTTACCCGCCCACCAAGCGCCGGCGTTTTTCCGCGGCTAGTTGGTACAATTCTACATATTTGGGGGCCGCGGTTTTGCCCCAGGAATAATCCAGGGCCATGTTGCTCTTCATCAGGGCCTCCCAGACCTGGGGTTGCTGGTAACTCGCCAGGGCCCGCTGCACCGCGCTCAAAAGCGACGCCGGTGTATACCCGGCGAACTTGAACCCGGTGCCCGTGACCCTGGCCGGGTCGAATTCCTCCACGGTTTCATCCAGGCCCCCGGTGGCCCGAACCACGGGAATGGTGCCGTAACGCAGGCAGTAGAGCTGGTCCAGGCCGCAGGGTTCATACCGGGAGGGCATGAGAAACATGTCGGCCCCGGCGATAATCTGGTGGGCCAGCGCTTCGGTGTAGCCGATCATGAGACCCAGGCGCTCATGATATTTGAGGCTCATTTCCTGGAGAATATAATGGTGGCGCTCTTCCCCGGTGCCCTGGATGATGAGACCCACATCCAGCTTCATCAGGTCATCCATGATACCTTCCACCAGGTCAATTCCCTTACGTTCGAAAAATCGGGTGGTCATGCCGAGGAGCGGCCGGTTCGGGGACAGCTTCAAGCCGAACCGGTCTAACAGGGCTTTCTTGCAAATTTTTTTCCCGGCAAGATTATTGCGGTCATAGTGTGCGGCCAAAAACTCGTCCTTTTCAGGGTTCCAACGCACATAATCGACCCCCTCCAGCACGCCGTAGAGTTCTTGGGCCCGTTCCTGGAACAAGCCCTCCAGCCCGAAGCCGTATTCCGGAGTCAGAATCTCTTCCCGGTATTTGGCCGATACCGTGGTAATCAGGTCGGCAAAGACTACACCACCTTTCATAAAGTTAATCTTGCCGTAAAATTCCAGGGCCTTGGGAGAAAGCAGTTCCCACCCCAGCCCGGTGAGGGGCAGGTCATAAGACGAAAATAACCCCTGGTAGCCGACGTTGTGGACCGTGTACACCACCGGCAAGCGCTGCAGGGAGGGACGGTCGTTATAGATGGTCCTCAGATAAACCGGTACCAGGCCGGTCTGCCACTCGTGTGCGTGGCAGACGTCAAACTCCAGCTTCAAGGCGTCGATCATTTCTACGACTGCCCGGGAAAAGAAAATAAACCGCTCGGCATTATCGTCGAAATCCCCATACGAGGTGCCGTAGAGACCCTCCCGGTTAAACAGGCTGTCCTGCCCGATAAAGTAAAAATTCAAATTGGGGTCGATCTGGGAGGTAAAGATCTCGGCCGGCAGGGTCTTAAAGGAGAGGGGAATGGAGAGGGTCTGCCCGGTGCAGGTGAGGGTGCGGCCTGATTCCCGCACCTGTCGGTAAAGGGGCAACACCACCGCCACCTCGTGACCCAGCTTGACTAAGGACCAGGCCAGGGCGTAGGTTACTTCCGCCAACCCGCCGCTGCGGGCAAAGGGATTTGCTTCCGGGGTCACCATGAGGATACGCATCTGTCATCCCCCGTGGATTACAGCGTCAACTCCCGAAGATACTTGGCCGCATCTTCCGGAGGCGTAGGATTAATGTAAAAGCCCGACCCCCACTCGAATCCGGCGATCAGGGTGAGCTTGGGCACGATCTCAAAATGCCAGTGATAGTAGGTGAGTTGAGATTCCCGTATGGGAGCGGTGTGCAGGATAAAATTGTACGGGACTTTGCCCAAGGCCTTCTCCAGGCGTTTTAAGGTTTCCGAGAAGATCTCGGCAAGCAGCCGGAAAGACTCTTCTTTTAAATCCACGTAAGAGGAAAGGTGCTCTTTGGGGAGAATCCACATCTCAAAAGGAGACCGGGGCGCAAAGGGACAAATGGTCAGAAATTCCTGATTCTGCAACACCACCCGGCCCTGCTGCTGAAGTTCCTGGCGGATCATATCGCAAAAAACGCAGCGTTCTTTGTAGTTATAATAAAACTTGCCGCCGCTCAATTCCTCCTGGACCAACTCCGGCACAATGGGGAGGCCGATGAGTTGGCTGTGGCTATGCTCCAGGGAAGCGCCCGCAGCCCGGCCCTGGTTTTTGAAAATCAGGACATAGCGGAAGCGGGGATCCTCGCTCAGGGTGACGATCCGGTCCCGGTAGGCCCTGAGCACCCGAGTAAACCCATCCAGGGAAATGGTGGCCAGGGAGAGCTGGTGGTCGGGGCTCTCAATAATGACCTCATGGGCCCCCACCCCGTTCATCTTATCGAACATACCTTCGCCGGCCCGGTCCAATTCCCCTTCCTTGGCCAAGGCCGGGAACTTGTTGTTCACCACCCGCAGTTGCCAGCCGGGAGTGTTGGGTTCGGTCCCGGGGTCCCGGTAGGCCAGAACCTCAGGTGGCGTGGTATGTTCATTGCCCGGATCGAAGGGACAAAAGCCGCCCTTGGTGACCTCCGGCTCCACAACAAAATCATGGGGGCGCTTCCCCCGCTCCGTCGATATGATCACCCAACGGCCGATGATGGGGTCCTTGCGTAGCTCAGGCATCAGTCTCCATTCCTAACTCCGTCGCCTCCTTTTGTGGGTGCTCGCTTGGTGCCGCCACGGGGTAACGGATGTTCCACAGTATACTTCTCTGGGGATATTTCGCAAGGGATTTGGCGGACATGGGATACTTCAACCCGCAACCTACCTCCGATTAAAAGCAAGATTTACGTTCTAAAAATCTCCTTGCAACTCCCTCTAAGTCATAATATAAGACGGCCGGGCTCATAGTCCAGTCCGGCCCGGCCATATGCGCGTTCGCTTTTGCTATAGCTGGCCGCTGATTGCTGTAAGCTACCTCCGAAACAGATACATGATCAAGGTCAGAACGACACTGATAAGGATGCAGGTCCCCAAGGGAAAATAAAAGCTGAAATTGCCGCGCTTATAGCTGATATCCCCAGGCAAATGTCCCAGCCAGGGGAGCTTGGGAGCCAGCAGGAATACCGCGCCAACCATCACCAGGAGCACTCCGATCACAATCAAAATGCGACCTAAATCAGACATATTGTCTTCATTTCAATCAAAGGTTTTTTATGATTTTGTCGTAATCGGCATGGGAACCGATCCAGAACCAAATCATGTGATTGTTGGATTTGACGCCCAAGGCTCTCCAACCCAGCCCGACACGGATGGAAAAGACGGGCTTGATACGATGCACCTTCTTGTAGCGAAGCATTGGATTTCCGGGGTCTTATCGCCAAAAGTGAAAGGCTTTTTTGGCTTTGCGCTGGACCGGCTCGGGAAGATTACGGAAGGCTTGACGAAACTTTTTGGTGACTTGGGTGATCACAACGGTTCTTCGTCAAGGGAGACCGTTCTGCCTTCCATAAATTCCGTCAAAGCCTCATCAGACAATTGGGAAATCTGGTCTTGGGATTGGGCGAAGGCCCGGTCCCAAAGCTTTTCGGAGGCAATTTCGTCGAGCAGCAGCGCGGCCAGCGCTTCTTGTTCTTCGGGGGGAAGTTGGGAAGCCTGGGCGAAGGCTTCCTCAAGCCGAGTGTTCATACTTTTATCCTCGCTTATAAAATAGTTAGCACAATTAAATTATTGATTCAATGCTGCTGCTCCCCCTTGGACTATTATTAGGGTCTTTAAGCAAATTTTCAAGTGGATTCCCGTTTCAGACGAATTATCTCGCCCTATTGTCAGGTGCATTTAATTCAGGTTAAAATGTTTAAATTATGTTGATTATTCCGGCCATTGACCTCAAAGACGGCAAATGTGTGCGTTTGCGCCAGGGGCGGGCCGAAGACGTCACCGTCTTCGGCGACGACCCCGTGGCCATGGGCCTGAAGTGGCAGGAGGCGGGAGCCCAACTCCTTCACGTGGTGGACCTGGACGGCGCCTTCAGCTCCGAACCCAAAAATCTGAAGTCCATTCAGGCTCTCCGTGAGGCCTTGTCCATCCCCATCGAACTGGGCGGCGGCATCCGTACCTTGGATATCATAGCTGCATATATTGAACTGGGCATCGACCGTCTCATCCTGGGCACCGCGGCCCTCAAAGACCCCGACTTGGCGGCCCGCGCCTGCGCCGACTATCCCGGCCGCATCGCCTTCGGCCTGGATGCCCGAGACGGCTTCCTGGCCGTGAAAGGCTGGACCGAAACCAGTCAGAAGAACGTCCTCGAAGTGGCCCGGGAACTGGCCAAACTCAAGCCCGCGGCCTTCATCTATACCGACATCGCCCGGGACGGCGTGAAAACCGGCGTGAATCTTGCGGCAACCCAGACCCTGGCGGAAAGGGTGGATGTGCCGGTCATTGCCTCCGGCGGCGTGAGTTGCCTGGACGACATCAAAGCCCTGCTGCCCCTGGAGCCTTTGGGGATCATCGGGGTCATCACCGGCCGGGCTCTGTATGACGGCAGCCTGGACCTGAAAGAGGCCATCCGCCTGGCCCAAGGCGAGTGAGACAGTAATCAGTTGATAGTTTTTTCTGCTCACTGGCGACTCGACTGTTTGCCTCAGCCACTGATTTTTTAACTGAACGGGCCATAAGTGGTCTGATCAGTTTTTTCTACCACTGATTACTGATTACAGACCATTAACCACTCTTAATAAACATGACGTTAACCGATAACCATGACTATCTCCACCGGGTCCAGCGCCCCACGCGCTACCTGGGCCGGGAGATTAACGCCGTCTTCAAAGACCCCCGGGCCGTCGCCCTGCGGGTGGCCTTACTCTTTCCCGATCTCTACGAAGTGGGGATGTCCCACCTGGGGCTGAGCCTGCTCTACGGCATTTTGAACCGGGAGGAACATATCTGGGCCGAGCGGGCCTACGCCCCGGCGCCGGACCTGGAAGCGGATTTGCGGTTCCGGCGTCAACCCCTCACCAGCCTGGAGTCCGGCACTCCTTTAAACGCCTTCGATCTCTTGGGCGTCAGCCTCCAATACGAATTGGGCTACACCAATCTCCTGAACATGCTGGACCTGGGTGGCGTGCCCCTTTTGGCCGAAGACCGCGACGCTACCCACCCGGTGGTTATTGGCGGCGGCCCCGCCGCCTTCAACCCCGAGCCCGTGGCGCCCTTCTTCGATGCCCTGGTCTTAGGCGACGGCGAAGAGGTGATCCTGGAGATAGCCGCGCTGGTGGCAGATTGGAAGGCGCAAAACGGCACCCGCTCGAAGTTGTGGCAGGCCCTGGAAACGCTCGATGGCGTCTACGTCCCGGCCCTTTTCCGTATGGACTTCGACGAATCTGGCACCCTCCAGACCATTCATCCTCTGGGACGCAAAAGCACCGTGGCCAAGCGGGTCCTGGACGATCTGAATCGCATCCCCGTCTCCGCCTTTCCTCTGGTGCCCTCCTGCCAGATTATCCACGACCGCCTCAACGTCGAGATTTCCCGGGGCTGTACCCGGGGCTGCCGTTACTGCCAGGCTGGCATGATCTATCGGCCGGTTCGGGAGCGCGACCCCGCCGCCGCGATCAAATGGATAGAAGACGCCTTGGCCGCCACGGGTTTTGAAGAGGTCTCGCTCTTAAGCCTCAGCATCGGCGACTACGGGCCCCTGCCTGGCCTGCTCCAAAGCTTGATGGACCAATTGTCCCCGGCGCGGGTAGCCATATCGCTGCCCTCGATGCGGGCCGACACGCTCACCCCGGAGATGATGGCTCAAATTAAGCGGGTGCGCCGCACCGGCCTCACCCTGGCTCCGGAAGCCGGCACCCAGCGCCTCCGCCAGGTGATCAACAAAAACCTCACCGAGGCGGCCATCATGGACTCGGCAAGCCGGGCCTTTGGCGCGGGCTGGCAGCTTCTCAAGCTCTACTTTATGATCGGCCTGCCCAGCGAGACCAAAGAAGACCGGGAGGGCATTGCGACCCTGTCCCGGCAGATTCTCGCGGCCGCGCCCCGAGGCGCCCGCCCCCGGCTCAACGTCAGCCTCTCCAGCTTCATCCCCAAGCCCCACACCCCGTTCCAGTGGGAGCGCCAGGAAAACCTGGAGGAGTGCCGCCGCCGCCTCTTCGAAGTCAAGGACCGCCTGCGCCAGAAAAACATCCAAAGCAAATGGAACTCCGCGGCCCAGACCTGGCTGGAAGGCGTCTTTTCCCGGGGCGACCGCCGCCTGGCTAAGGTTCTGCTGGAGGCCTACCGCTTAGGCTGCCGCCTGGACGCCTGGAGCGAACACATGCGGCTCGAACCCTGGCGAGAGGCCTTTCGCCTGGCCGGGGTGGACCCGGACTTCTATTTACGGGAACGCGGCACAGACGAAATGCTGCCCTGGGACCATGTGCACTGCGGCGTCAGCCGGGAGTTCCTGCTTTCAGAGCGGGACCGGGCCGAGCAGGGCCTGGAGACCCCGGACTGCCGCCAGCAAGGCTGCCAGGACTGTGGCGTCTGTGACCACGACACCATTGACCTTAAGCTTCAAGACCCGGTAGGCTTGCCACCAGCGCCGCCGCAACCCCCGGCCCCGAGTCCGCAGGCCCCCTGCCGCTACCGTCTGACCTACGCCAAACTCGACGAGGGCCGTTGGCTGGGCCACCTGGAACTGGTGGGGTCGCTCTATCGCAGCCTGCGCCGCTCCGGATTGCCCCTATCCTTTACCAAAGGCTTCCATCCCCTGCCCCGGGTCTCCTTCCACGGCGCCCTGCCGTTGGGGGTGGAGAGCCTGACGGAAATCATGGACGTGGAACTGACGGAGCCCGTCCCCGTTGACACGCTGGTGGCCACCCTGAACCGGGTGCTGCCCCGCGGCATTAAGGTCCTTGAGGCGTTCCCTTTGAACCGGCGTCAGGACCCGCCGGGGCGGGAACACGCGGTCTATGAAGTGGCCAGCCGCAACCCGGTCTTTGAGGCCACAGCCGCGGCTACCTTCTTAGCTCAAGCAGAATTTATGGTGACCCGGCATCGGCCCAAGGGCGATGAACGCGTGGACCTGCGGCCCCTGGTTGCCGATCTGACGGTCATGGACCCCTTGCACCTGCGCCTGGACCTGCATCGCCAGGAAAAGGGCAACGTCAAGGTCACCGATGCCCTGGCCGCCATCTTCGCGCTCGACGACAGCCAGGCCCGAGAACTGCGCATCGTGAAAATTAAAAGTAATTAGGTGGGGCGGGCCTCCGCGCCCGCCACCACTTTTCCTTGGTAGCCGCTGGCTTCAGCCTGCGCGCATTTACTTGGTGGCACAGGCGTCTCGCCTGTGCTGAGAAAAGTAGGGTGGGCACCGCCCATCATTAATTTGGATCGATTGACATAATGGGCAGTGGTCGCCCTGCTGCGTGCTGCTCACTGATCACGGATATATTAACTTTATGGCCAATTTGCTCTTAATCAGCGTCACCGCCTGCGACACCCGGGTGGCTTTCGTCGAAGACGGCCGCCTGGCCGAATTCTATGTGGAAGGCCGGTCCCAATACGGCCCGGTGGGCAACATCTATAAGGGCCGTGTAGTCAAGCTTCTGCCCGGCATGTCCGCGGCCTTTGTGGATGTGGGCATGGACCGGCCCGCCTATCTCTTTGCCGAAGATGTCACGACCCAGGAAGATGAATTCTTCCAGCTTTGGCTCAAGGACGAAGTCAACGAGACCCCATCCGGCCGGCGGCTCCCGGCTCCTTCCATCACCGACCTGCTCCATGAGGGCCAAGACCTGTTGGTCCAGGTTTTGCGCGGCCCCGCGGCGAACAAAGGCGCCCGCCTCACCACCCACATCAGCCTGGCCGGTCATTATCTGGTCTATATGCCCACTTTGGTGCAACTGGGGATTTCCCGCCGCATCACTGATGAGGCCGAGCGCCAGCGCCTCAAGGCCCTCCTGGAAGAATTGAAACCCGCCGAAGGCGGCCTCATCGCCCGCACCGCCAGCCGGGACCAAAACCTGGAGAAGATGTCCCGGGAACGGGACGTGCTTCTGGGCGTGTGGCAACGCATTCTGCGCAGAAAAGGCCCGGCCTCTTGTCCTTCCCTTCTCCACCAGGAAATGGAAGCCGGACGCCGGGTGGTGCGGGAGCTCTATTCCCCCGAAGTCGACCGGGTGCTGGTGGATGACCCCGCCGCGTTCGAGGGCATCGCCGATTACCTGGAATCCCTCAACCCCTGGGATAAATACCGGGTGGAACTCTATACCGAGCCTGAGCCCATCTTCAGCCATTTCGGCCTGGACCTCGATTGGCACAAGCTCCTGGCCCCCCGGGTCTGGCTCAAAAGCGGCGGTTATCTGCTCATCGAAGCAACCGAAGCCCTCACCGCCATCGACGTCAATACCGGCAAATTTGTGGGCCGCAACCACCTGGAGGAGACCATCCTCAAGACCAACCTGGAAGCCGCCAAGGAGGTCGCCCGGCAACTAAGGCTCCGCAATATCGGCGGTCTCATCGTCATCGACTTTATCGACCAGGAAAAGGCGGCCAACCGGGACTTAGTCTACCAGACCTTTGTGCAGGCCCTTTCCCGGGACCGGGCCAAGACCACGGCGCTGCCCATCTCCTCTCTGGGGCTGGTCGAGATGACCCGGCAGCGGGTCCGGGACAGTCTGGCCCAGACGATCATGGAGAATTGCAGCGCCTGTAACGGCAAGGGCCTGACCTTGACGCCCCGGACCCTGGCCTGCGACATCATGCGCCAGCTCACCGCCGAAGCCCGGGAGTTCCCCGGCTGCCGCCTGCAGCTTTCGGCCCACCCCCAGGTCACCAAAATTTTGCAGGACGAGTCCGCCCCCCTCCTGGACCGCCTCACCAGAGAGCACCAGGTCCAGGTAGAATTAACCCCCCAGCCCCAGTTTGCCCGGGACCACTTTGTCATTTCCCGCGAACTCCCGAGGTAGGGGCAGGTGTCAGGTTTCAGAGGTTAGGGTCAGACAGTTAGCAGTTGCCAGGGGTCAGTGGTCAGTGTTAAATGAAATAAGGCGAATACCCCTCGTTACCAAGCTCCAGCTTGGCGATGGGAATGTCTCTGGCGGGTGGACCTGTTATTATTCTGGTTCCCAAGCTGCGCTTGGGAACCCCATTGATTGGCAAAGCTTTGCTTTGTTGATGAATCCGTGTCTTAATTGGAAGGTTCCATAAGTCAAAGGTGCCCAAGCCAAGCTTGGGCCAAAATTGCGTTCCCAAGTACAACTTGGGAACGAGAAAACCCCTGAAACCTGGAACCTGAAACCTGAAACCTATGACTACTGCTCCCATCATTCTAGGCACCGCTGGCCACATTGACCACGGCAAAAGTGCCCTGATCAAGGCCTTGACCGGGACCGACCCGGACCGCCTCAAGGAAGAAAAGCTCCGGGGCATCACCATCGAGCTGGGCTTTGCCGAGTTGGAACTGCCCTCCGGCCAGCACTTAGGGATCGTGGATGTGCCCGGCCACGAGCGCTTCGTGCGTCACATGGTGGCCGGCGCTTCCGGCATGGACCTGGTGGCCCTGGTCATTGCCGCGGACGAAGGCGTCATGCCCCAGACCCGGGAGCACCTGGAGATTTGCCAGCTCCTTAAGGTCAAGCAGGGTCTGGTGGTCCTCACCAAGGTTGACCTGGTGGAAGAAGACTGGCTGGACCTGGTGGAGGAAGAGGTGAAGGACGCGCTTAAGGGCACCTTCCTGGAAGGCGCACCCATGGAGCGCTTCTCCGCGGTCACAGGCCGCGGCAAGGAACACCTGCTCGCGACCTTAGGCGAACTGGCCGCCCAGGTGCCCCCCAAGCCGGTCACCGGCATCTTCCGCCTGCCCATCGACCGGGTCTTTACCATCAAGGGTTTCGGCACCGTGGTCACCGGCACCGCCATTTCCGGCCGCTTGAAGGTAGGCGAGGCGGTGAACATCTATCCCCCGGCCTTTAAGGCCAAGGTCCGGGGTCTGCAGGTACACGGTCACACCGTCGAGTCGGCCCTGGCCGGCAACCGCACCGCCATCAACCTCCAGGGCCTCGAAAAAGAGGAAGTGGCCCGGGGCATGGTGGTGGCGCCCTCAGGAGCTTTGATCTCCAGCCGCCGCCTGGACGCTTATCTGGAGGTCCTCCCCAGCGCCCCGCGGCCGCTTAAACACCGCCAGGCGGTGCGCTTCCATACCGGCACCAGCGAGAGTGTCGCCATGCCGCTGATCCTGGACGCGGATGAGTTTGCCCCGGGGGCCTCGGGGTACGTCCAATTTTTCCTGAGGGAACCTCTGGCCCTGAAACCCGGCGACCGCCTGGTGATCCGTAGCTTCTCCCCGGCCTTTACCTGGGGGGGCGGCATCGTCCTCCACGTCAACCCCACCCGGCACAAACGGCGCCAACCCGAATTGCTGGACCACCTGAAAACCCTGGAGCAGGGCGCGCCGGAAGACATCCTGCGCCTCTATCTGGCCGAAACCGGAGCCGCGGGCCGCTCCCGGGCCGAACTCACGGCGCTTTTGCCCTGGGACCCAAGCGACTTGGCCAATCTGCTGAACGCGCTCATGCTCAAGGGCCAGGTCCTCAATTATGACCAGGAGAATCAGCGCTATCTTTTGACCGCCACCCTCCAGGAACTGGAACAACGGGCACAGCAGCTCTTAACCGATTACCACCGGAAATTCCCGCTCAAGCCCGGCCTGTCCAAAGAAGAGTTGCGGCGGCAACTGCCTGCCGCCATGGAGGTCCGCCTGTTCAACTATCTTCTGGGCGATCTGGCCCAAAAGAAACGGATCGTCTCTGAAAAGGACCTGGTGCGCCTGACTACCCATAAGGTGACCCTGGGCCAGGACCAGGAGGACCTCTCCCGCCGCCTGGACGAGCTGTATCGCCGGGGCCATTTCTCGCCGCCCACCTTCAAGGAGGCCACCGAGGCCCTGAAGATCCCCCCCGATAAAGTCAAACAACTCCTCCAGGTCTTGGTCAACCAGACCCGGCTGATCAAGGTTAAAGAAGACCTCTATTTTCATCAGGCCGCTATGCATGAACTGAAGGCCGCGCTTATCGATTTTCTCAAGAAAAACCAAGAGATTACCGTTAACCAGTTCAAGGACCTGACCCAAACCAGCCGCAAATTCACCATCCCCCTCCTGGAATACTTCGACTCCACCCGCACCACGGTCCGGGTGGGCGAGGCCCGGAGGTTGCGGGAAGGCGCCTGACCTATCCTGCGGCTAAGAGGACCAGCCATGAATCCCCCTCGCCTAAGCTATCGGCAATTCTGCCTGATCATTCTCCTGGCCTGGTGCGCCCTGGTTTCGCTTCCTTCCGGGGCGCTGGCCTTATCGGCCCAAGACCTCATCGTCGTTTACAATCGCAACGTGCCCGACAGCCAGGCCGTGGCCGCCTATTACGCCGAAAAACGCCAGGTGCCGCCTGATAATCTGGTGGGGGTGGAGGTTTCTTCCACGGAAGACATGTCCCGGAAGGAGTTTGACGAGAAATTGACCCCTCCGGTAAGAACCCTGGTGAATAAACTCAAGACCCAAGGCAGGACTCCGGCCATTCTGCTCGCTTACGGCATCCCCTTGCGGGTGGGGGCGGCCCCGGCCACCAAAGCGGATCAGGCCCTTGGGGAACTCGCTACCCAAAAGCTTAACGAATATCAAAAACAGGTCATGGAACTGGCTATGAGGCTGGACCAATTGACCCCGGCCTTGCCTGCCTTACCAGGCAAACCCGTTTGGGGCGAGCCCTCCAAAAAACTGACCTATACCCCGCGGCAAATCCTGACCATGGCCCAGCAGTCATACCAGCGGGGAGTAGCATATTTGCAAAAGCAGCCCGCAGACCCAAAAAATCGATCCGAGATCACGTCCCTGTTGATTAAATTGGGCGGGGTCTCCCCCGAAGCCCAAGCCTTGATGGCAAGAACCGCCCAGAAACGGGACAGGCATTTGCCCCCGCGGCAAAGAGAATTCTTGGGCTTAAATCAGGACGACAAACAAGAAGTGGAAGAAGGAATGTTTCGGGGTATCTTGCCGGACACCGCCCAGAAAACCGCGGCGGCTATCGGCTCTACCCGCGGACTCCTGGGAGAAATGAAATTCTGGTTTGAGGCCCGGCTACAGTATGAGAATCACCAAACCATAGCGGCAGTGGATAGTGAATTAACCCTAATAATTGCCGGTCCCTATCAAAAAACCGGCTGGCTTCCCAATCCCTGGAACTTAACGTTTAACCGCCTCTCGTTCATTCGCGCCGTTCGAGATCATACCGTTATGGTGGGCCGCCTGGACGGCCCCACCCCCGCCATTGCCCGGCGCCTGGTGGACGATGCTTTGGCCGTGGAAAAAACGGGCCTGAACGGTGTCTTTTATATTGACGCCCGGGGGCTTTCGGGCAAAGCCGCAACGGGCAATTATGCCTGGTTTGATGAACACTTACTGCGCCTCTCTGATCTGATGGCGAAATACTCTGCGATGAAGGTGGTTCTGGATAAAAAGCCCGCGGTCTTTCCACCGGGTTCCTGCCCGGATGCGGCCCTCTACTGCGGCTGGTATTCCGCGGGCAACTACGTGCCCGCCTTCAAATGGCAAAAAGGCGCGGTGGGCTACCACGTGGCCAGCTATGAGGCCACCACCTTGAAGAAGCCGGACGGCAAAGTCTGGTGCAAACGCATGCTGGAGGAAGGGGTGGCTGCCACCCTGGGGCCGGTGACCGAACCCTATCTAAACTCCTTTCCTCTTCCGGACCAGTTTTTCCCCATACTGATGACCGGCAAACTGACCTTGATAGAGGTTTACTTTCTTACCGTGCCGCAGGTCTCCTGGATGCAAATCCTCATCGGTGATCCCTTGTATTGTCCATTTAAGAAAAATCCGGCCATCCAGGCCTCCCGAGGCAAAGACGTCGTGCCCCCGAAGCAGGACTAAACGATTTGCCTCACGTTGCGAATGGCGGGATCATGGGATAAAATGCGCTATGTTTTATCATAGTTTTTGGGGGTTACGGTGCGCTGACCGATTAGGGGTGAGGAGATTAGACCTCCCACCCGGATCTGCCCGAGAGAATTTTCCGAGATGACCACCATGTCATTTTTAGAGCACCTGGAAGAGTTGCGCCAGCGTCTCATTGTCTGCGTGGTGGCCGTCCTCATTTGCATGGCCATTGCCTGGCCTTTAGTCCCCACGGTGCAGAAATACATCACCCGCCCCTTGCAGGAACCCTCGGTGACCCAGGAATGGTCGTATGCCGCGGAATCCTGGGTTATGCAGAAATTTCCCAGTCTGGCCCAACGCCTGGGTTTACACCCGGAGCCTCCCAAAGTTAACCCCCACCGATTGAACTACATGGCCCCGCTGGAGCCCTTTTTCGTCCAGATGAAGATTGCCATGATCACCGGCCTGGCTTTGGCCTTTCCCCTCATCCTTTACCAGATGTGGCTGTTTTTTGCCCCCGCCCTTTACCCTAAGGAAAAGAAGATTATTTACTATTTTCTTCCCGTCGGCACGATCGCCTTCATCCTGGGAGATATCTTTTTCCTCAAAATGGTATGGCCCCTGATCATCTCCTTCTCCATGCGCTTTGAGAGCGACTTCCTATTCTCCATGCTCAACCTGACTCAGTTTGTCAATTTCTGCCTGCGCCTGCTCCTGCTGTTCGGGTTGATCTTTGAACTGCCCCTGATCCTGTTGATCCTGGCTCGGGTTGGGATAGTCCGGGTAGATTTCTTGCGTCGCCAGCGGCGGGTGGCGTTCCTGCTCAGTGCCGTGGTGGCGGCCTTTCACGCCGACGTGCTCACCATGGCGGCCATCGCCATACCGCTGTATGCCATGTATGAACTCTCCATCCTGACGGTCCGGGTGTTCGGCGGACCCCACAGTCGGGGTCAGGAGCCGGAGTCCGCCCCGGTGCCGGCGGAAACTGATCTGGAGCCACCCTCCGCATCCTAATCCCTGGGTGATCTTGCCGATTCCCTGAAAGTACAAATACTCGCTTCCCTTGAATTTATTGATAATTTGGCTATCTTCACCGGTAACCGATAACTGAAAACTGTATTACATTGACATCTTTGTGGACTGACCTATATATTCACGAGATAAGGATAATCAGAGGTTTATGATGCACACCGACATGGAAAAACCGGGCGCAGGCGGTGACACCCCCGGTGCCGAAAAGCCCCGTAGCTGGCTGGGACAGGTGCTCGGTCGCCTGGCCGGTTGGATGGGGGGATATGATTACCATTACGCCGGGTATCTGCCCAGCCGCCCGGGATTCTTGTTGCGCTATACTCTGGACCCGTTCTTCAAACGGGTTACGGTGAACCCCCGCCATCTGGAGCGGTTGCAGGAGCTGTCTCAACAGGGCGCAGTGGTTTATGCCTTGAAATACCGCAGCCATATAGATTTTCTGTTCTTTAACCGACGTTATCAAAAACTGGGTGTGGTGGCCCCGGAAGTGGCCTTTGACCTGAACCTGTGGATGTGGCAGCCCCTGTCCCATCTGATTCAGATCATCTCCGCTGCGGTCAATTATTTTACCCGGCGCCGCTCCTGGCCCAATCCTTTCCAGGATGGTTATTTCCTCAAGACCATTCAGGAGAAACGCGGCTCCCTCCTCTTTCTGGTGGACCAGGTGGGGTTCCGGCAGCGCTTCCTCAAGCCCCGGGAAGACCCCATCCGCCATCTCCTGGAGATCCAGGAACAGGTGGATTTCCCGATTTTTCTGGTCCCCCAAATGGTGATGTACGAAAAGATCCCCTTCCGGGATTACAAGGGGTTATGGCAGCTCTTTTTCGGCGATAGCGAAAACCCCGGCCGGCTGCGGAAGCTGGGTCTGTGCATCCTCAAGGCCAAGGGCGCGGTAGTGGAAGTGGCGGAGCCGGTGAACCTCAAAGAGGCCCTGGCCGCCGCGGCTGACGACGTCCGCCTGCGCGATCTGGCCCAGCATATCCGGCGAGAAATGATTCAGCGTCTCGACTTGCAGCGGCGGGTGATTACCGGACCGGTGGTCAAGTCCCGGGAAGAAGTCATGGAACTCACCCTCACCGACCCGGCCCTGAGCCAGTCCATGGAGCACCTGGCGGAAACCGAAAAAAAGAAGCTCGCCAAAATCAAGAAGACGGCCCAGGATTACTTCTGGGAAATCTCCGCCGATCCCAGCGTGTTTTACACCAGCAGCATGCATAAAATGGTGAGTTGGCTATCCCAGCATCTGTTCGACGGCATTGTCTTTGATGAGCAGGGGTTCGAGAAGGTGCGGGAAGCCAACCAACGGGGCGGCCTGATTTTCGTGCCGTGCCACAAAAGCCACCTGGATTACCTCATCCTTAATAACCTCATTTTCCAACACCACATGCAATCGCCGCGCATTGCCGCAGGCAAGAACCTCTCCTTCTGGCCCTTAGGCCCGATTTTCCGGGGCTCCGGCGCTTTTTTCATCCGCCGCCGGTTCCTGGGCGGCAAACTGTATGCCGAGGTGCTCTACACCTACATCAAGACCCTGATCAAAACCGGCTTTAACCTGGAGTTCTTTATTGAAGGGGGGCGCAGCCGCACCGGCAAATTGGTGCTGCCCAAGCTGGGACTCCTCAATATGATCCTTCGGACCTACGATGAAGGGGCCGCTCCCGATATTCTCTTTGTCCCCACCTTCATCGGTTATGACCAGGTGTTGGAGGAAAAAGCCTATCTCAAGGAGTTGGAGGGCGGCAAAAAAGAGACGGAATCGATGGGCCAACTGGTCCATGCCCGAAAATTTCTCAAGAAAAGTTACGGCCGGGCCTATATCCAGTTCGGCGAACCCCTGTCCCTGAAAAACTACCTGTCCCAGTTACACCAGACGGAGCCCGGAGAGGTTCAGGCCCGTCACCATGGCCAGGAACTGGCTTACCGCATCATCCAGGCCATTAATCAGATTTCCGTGGTCACCCCCTTCTCCCTGGTCTGCGCCGCTCTCCTCACTTATCCCAGGAAAGGCGTCTACCGCCGGGAACTGCTGCAAATCATCCAGGTTCTCTTTGATTATCTCAAGGCCCAGAAGGTGCCTGAGGCCGATTCCCTGGAGGATCTCAATCAGGCGGTAGAGGATACTCTGACCCTGTGCGAGTCCCGCAAGCTCGTCACCCCTATCGAGAAGGAAGAGGGTTTGACTGATGAATTAGGGTTGGGCGGCTACAGCATCGATGAGACCAAACGCCCACTTTTGGAATACTACAAAAACAATATTCTCCATTTCTTCCTGCCCGCGGCCATGGTTTCCCTTGGAATCCTGGCCCGCCAGGGTTTCGAATTCAACCGGGCCCAAATCCTTGAGGATTATGGCTTCCTTCAGGATTTTTTCCGGAACGAATTCATTTTCAGCGATGCCGATCCCCAGGCCCAGATAACCCAAACCCTGGCCTATTTCCAATCCCGAGGAGTAGTGATCAATCTCGATCCCGAGGAGGCCTCCTATACCCTGTCGGCTTCCGGCCTCAAAGAACTGGTCTACTTCGCCAACCTGCTGTTCAACTACCTGGAGTCCTATTGGGTGGTGCTGCGCTCCATGAAGTATCTCCAGAAAAAGCCCCGGAGCGAGAAGGAATTCTTGAAGCGTATCCAGTCCATCGGCCAGAAACTTTTCAAGCTGGGCGAAGTGGAGCGCAGCGAGGCCCTCTCGGAAGCCACCTTCCAAAATGCCTTGAAGATTTTCGGGGAAAAGGGGATTGTCCTAAAAAAGGCCCCGGAAGGCAAAGGGGCCACCACCTTCAGCCGGCCCGCCGACGAAGACGCCAAAGAATACTACGGCCGCCAACTGGCAAGGTTTCTCCGGCGCTGAGAGCTGGAAGGAGCTATGTCACCCGCCCAGCCTTTACCATTGTCGATGTCGCGGTAAAGTCCGCTCGGACGTAGGGGCGGGGTTTCCCCGCCCGGCCAGTGACGTTTTTTAAACCGGGCGGGGACCCATTCTCTACACTTGCTTAAATGAACAGTATCGTGGCTAAGCCATCAATTCCCGGAGCCGCCGGACGTTTTCCGCAATGGGTTTCTTATTGAAAAGCCCGGAACCGGATACGAACACATCCGCGCCCGCAGCCACCAGGTCTTTCACCGTGTCCACATGCACTCCGCCATCCACCTGGATAAGCGTGGGCAGGTTCTGTGCGTCAATCATCTGCCGCAGCCGCCGTATCTTGGGGAGGACCCCGGGGATGAATTTCTGCCCGGAAAAGCCCGGATTCACCGTCATCAGCAGCACCATGTCCACTTCCTTGAGCACATATTCCAGGCAGTTCAAGGGAGTAGCCGGGTTCAGGGTCACCGTCGCTTTGGCCCCGGCTTCCTTGATCTGCTGGATAAGCCGTTCCAGGTGCACCGTGGCTTCCACATGAATCCCCAGCCAGTCGGCCCCGGCCCTGACAAAATCTTCGACGTAGCGCTCGGGATTGCTGATCATCAGGTGTACATCCATGGGCAGGGTGGTAGCCTGCTTGAGGGCCTGGGTCACTGCCGGACCGATGGTGATATTGGGGACAAAATGCCCATCCATGACATCCACGTGAATCCAATCAACGCCGGCCTGCTCCGCTTCCTTCACCTGCTCCGCCAGGCGGCCGAAATCTGCTGATAATATCGAGGCAGACAGTTTTTTCATAGACGCTCCAGTTTCCCCTTTTTGACAATCACAGGCCGGGTCTTGGTTCAACTTACCCTTTGCATCAGAGAAAAATCAAGGCGGGAATGCTGCCGGGAGGAATTTTGTTCGCCAAAACCTCTCTCAGGGGAACGGTGCCTGGCAATGCCCCTGCCCCCGAAGGATTCTTGCACCTTAAGCGATGTAACTGGCTTCGTCCTTTACCCTTGCGGCCGCTTCAAGGTCCGTCAGCCAGAGAATCTCCCCCGATTGCGGGTCAATGAGTTGGGCCGGCAGACGCTCCGGGTCCCGGGGACCGTGCAGGATGTCCCGGAGGACCTCGGCCTTGCCTGCGCCCGCCACCAAAAAAGCCACCAGCGCTGCCTGGTTGATGAACGGAGCAGTCAGAGTGACCCGATAGAGGTCCTGCTCGGCCACATAGACTTCCGCGGTCCAGCGCTCGGTTTCCTTGAGCACCGGCGTACCCGGGAACAGTGAGGCCGTGTGGCCGTTGTCCCCCAGCCCTAATAACACCAGGTCCAGGCGGGGGGGGCGTCCCGCAAAGAATTGCCGCAGTTGCGCTTCGTACTGCCTGGCGGCTTCCGCCGGCGTTTGGGCGCAATTCAGGAAGTGGATCTGCCCTGCCGGGATGGGTACGTGGTCCAGCCAGGCCTCCCTGGCCATGCGGGCGTTGCTGCGTGGATCATCCAGAGGCACGCAGCGCTCATCCCCCCAAAAAATATGCAAACGATGCCAGGGAGCCTGTTCCTTGAAGGGCAGACCGGCCAGCAATTCATAGGTGCGCCGGGGGGTGTTGCCCCCTGACAGGGCCACGCTGAACCGGCCCCGGGCGGCCACGGCCAGGTTGGCCTGTTTCACCAACAATGCTGCCGCGGCCCGGCTCAAGGACTCCAGGTCAGGGTACACCTTGATCATGGCTGCACCATGGTGACCCGGCAGACTGGCTGGTCTGTCTGACATTGGAGAAACGTGGGCGTTATCCAACTGCGACCGTCCTGGGCCATCAACATATCGGCTGCATCCGGCCCCCAGGTGCCTGCGGCATAGTTGGGAAAGTCGGTGGGGGTGATGGTGTTCCACACATCCAGGACCGGCATGAGTATGGACCAGGCGACCTCAGTCTGGTCCGCCCGCATGAACAGGGTGGCATCTCCCACCATGACGTCCAGCAACAGGGTCTCATAGGCCTCAGGCGTAGCCACTTTAAAGGCCTCCCGGTAGAAGAATTGCATCATCACTGGGGACAGACGCATGGTCGGACCCGGATACTTGGACTCAAAACGCAGAAAGATGCCTTCCTCAGGCTGAATGGCAATGATAAGCCGGTTAGGTCGCCAGTCCATCACCGATGCCGCGGGGAAGCTCTGATGGGGCACCCCCTTAAACTGGATGGAGACCTCCGAAATCTTGGCGGGCAGGCGCTTGCCGGTGCGCAGGTAAAAGGGCACCCCCTGCCAACGCCAGTTGTCCACCTCGAGTTTGACTGCCGCAAAGGTATCAATAGCAGAATCGGGGGCTACGTCGGTTTCGGAGCGGTAGTCCTTGACCATCTCGCCGTCCATTGTACCGGCCCCGTATTGGCCCCGCACCGCAAACCGGTGAATCGAATCCGGCGGGATGGGCCTTATGGCCCGGAGCACATCCACTTTCTTGTTGCGTACTTCGTTGTCGCTGAAGGAGATAGGCGGCTCCATGGCGATGAGGCACATGATGGTGAGCAGGTGGTTCTGGAGCATGTCCCGCAGGGTCCCGGCGTGGTCGTAGTAGTGAGCCCGGCTGCCTACACCCTCGGCCTCCGCCACCGTGATCTGCACGTGATCGATGTAATGCCGGTTCCAAATAGGCTCGAACAGGGTGTTGGCAAAGCGGAAGGCCAGAATATTCTGGACCGTCTCTTTGCCCAGATAGTGGTCGATGCGAAAGATCTGGGATTCTATAAAAATTTCTCCCAGGTCGCGGTTCAGTTTCTGGGCGGACTCCAGGTCATGGCCAAAGGGCTTTTCCACCACGATGCGGGAGCGCTTGCGGTCCAGGTTCAGCTTGGCCTTACCCAGCTCCCGGGCGATGGGGTCGATCATGCGCGGCGGCAGACTCAGGTAAAAGATGCGGTTGGCTTTGGTATCCCAGTTCTTGTCCTGGTCTGCCAGCTTCTTGGCCAGATCCCCGAAGACCTCGGGCTTGTCCAGGTCTGCTGCCATGAAATTCAGGTGCGCCGCAAAACCCTGCCATTCTTCGTCTACAGTTTTGCCCCGGCGGGAAAATTTGTCCACGCCCTCCCGGAGGTGTTGGCGGAATTCTTCGTCGGTAGTATGCCGGTGGCCGGTGCCGATGATGGAAAATTTCTCCGGCAGCCACTTGTCCAGGTAAAGATTGTAAAGCGCGGGGATGAGCTTGCGCCAGGCGAGGTCGCCGGCGCCCCCGAAGATGACGAAAACCGTGGGCTCCGGCCGATGATCGGTTCTCATAAAACCTCCCAAAAAGCAGTGGTCAGTTATCAGTGGTCAGTGGTCAGAAGCGCCTCTTGTAAATAGGGTAGCCGCAGGCCTTAGCCTGCGCCGCACAAGCTGGAAAGCCTATGCTACCTAAGATCCATTAGCTTGCGGGCCAAATAGTTGTCAACAGGCATTGGCCTATCTTTTTCTGACCACTGGCCACTGGCTACTCCCACTCTGTATGAAAGCTGCCAGGGGCATCGAGGCGTTCGTATTGATGCGCCCCGAAAAAATCCCGCTGCGCCTGGATCAGGTTGGCCGGCAGCACCGCGCTGCGGTAGGCGTCGAAGTAGCCCAGAGTCACCATCAAGGCCGGGGCCGGCAGCCCCAGGGTGACAGCCACTTTCACCACTTCCCGCAAGTCCGCCTCCCGGCTCAGAAATTCCTTGCCCAGGCGGGGGTCCATAAGGAGATTCGCCAGGTCCGCCTTAGCCTTATAAGCATCGCGGATATCCTCCAGCAGTGCCGCCCGGATGATGCAGCCGCCCCGCCAGATGCGGGCCACTGCCTCCAGATCCAAATTATAGGCATAGGTGCTTGAGGCCGTATGGAGCAGGGCCAAGCCCTGGGCGTAAGTGGCGATCATGCTGGCGTACAGGGCGTTTTTCAACTGGCCGATGAAGCGCTTCTTATCCCCGGTGAAGGTCTGGGCAGGTCCGCCCAGAACCTGGCCCGCGGCCAGGCGCTCACCCTTATAACCCGACAAATCCCGCATGACCACCGCCACGTCGGTAGTGGGTGTCCCCGTCTGCAAGTCCATGGCATCCCAGGAGGTCCACATGCCGGTGCCTTTCTGCTTGGCTTTATCCAGGATCATATCCACCAGAAACTTGCCGGTGCGGTCGTCTTTTTTGGCAAAGATTTTGGCGGTGATTTCCACCAGGTAGGAGTTAAGCTCGGCCCGGTTCCACCCGTCATAGATGGCGGCCAAATCCGGCGGCGTCAGGCCCAGACCCCGCTTCATGAGATCATAGGTCTCCACGATCAGTTCCATGATGCCGTATTCGATGCCGTTATGGACCATCTTGACATAGTGTCCGGCAGAGCCCCGCCCCAGATAAGTTACGCACGGGTCGCCGTTGACATGGGCCGAGGCCGCTTCCAGGATGGGACCCACCCGGTCGTACATCTCTAAAGGGCCACCGGGCATCAGGCTGGGGCCATAACGGGCGCCGGCCTCCCCCCCGGAGATCCCCATGCCCATGAAGTTCAGGTTTTTGCCGGAGAGGATTTTGCCTCGCCGGTTGGTATCAGTGAAATGGGAATTGCCGCCGTCGATGATCAGGTCGCCTGGCGTAAGCAACGGAAGCAACTCCCGGATCACCATATCCACCGGATCACCGGCCGCCACCAGTATGATCATTGCCCGGGGCTGTTTCAGCAGCCCTAAGAATTCTTTCAGGTTGTAGCCGGCTTGGATGGTGCGGGACCCCACCTCGGTTTCCATGAAGTCTTTGGTCTTCTCGGTGGTCCGGTTATACACGGCCACGGAAAAACCGTGGTCGGCCATATTCAGGACAAAATTACGCCCCATGGTCCCCAGACCGATCAAGCCGATGTCACAACCCTGCTTGCTCATAGAAAACTCCACTTATGAGAAGTTCAAGGTTCAAAGTTTTCATTCATCAGGAACTTCTCATAATTTAGTGCTGGGCCTGAAGCCAGTGAAGGGCTCTTTATACCTGACTACTAACCGCTCACTGATTACTGATTACTGCTCACTCCTCCAGCCCCAACTCCTTTAATTTACTGCGGGTAACCTCGAAGTCGGTATGGTGGATCCCATGGAATCCCAGGCTCTGGGCGATCTCCACAAACAGGGCCCGATCATCAATATAGACGGACCGCGCCGGGTCCGCCTGGGAGATGTCCAGGGCTATGCGGTATATGTCCACATCGGGTTTTTTGAAATGGACAAAGCAGGACGACACGAAATAATCGAACAGGGCCGTGAGATCGAATTTCTTGATCCGGTAGATAGTCAATTCCCGCCCTTCATTGCTGATGGCCGCGGTCTTCAAACGATATTTCCATTTGAGGGCGCTCACCAGGTTGATCATATCCACCTTGGGCTTGGACTGGGCGAACATGAACTCTTTGAAGTCCTCCCGGCTAAACGGCCGCTCCTTATAAAACACCACCTGGTTCAAGTAAGTGTCCAGGTTCAGTTTACCCTGTTCATAGGTGTCGAAGCTCATCTTATGCCGGTCGTTAAAATCCTCCAGGTCCAGGGCAAAGCTCGCGGCAGCATCCCGGCGCATGTGGCGGTCCCAACCGTTGGTAAGCAAGACCCCGCCAATATCCGAAAATATATGCGTAATCGTGGTGGAACTCATTATTTACCCCAAGGCCTTTTGGCGCTTGGCCTCCAGAGTTTTCATGAGGGAGTCAAAGGGCTTGTTAAACTTGTCCACCCCTTCGTCCTCCAATTGCTGGGTCGCCTGATTAAGGTCAAGGCCCAACTCCGGCAGGCGCTGGAGGAAACTTGCGGACCGGGGCACCTCCTCCGTCAGGCGGGAGGCGGGGTTGCCGTGGTCCCGGTAGGCTTCCAGGGTCTCCAAGGGCAGGGTGTTCACGGTTTCTTCCCCTATGAGGGGCTCCACGTATTTGAGATCAGGGTACGCCGGGTTCTTGGTGCTGGTGCTGGCCCACAGGAGGCGCTGAGGCCGGGCCCCCTGAGCCGCCAATTTCTTGAACCGCTCGCTCCCAAAGATTTCCTGGTAGAGGGTGTAGGCAATTTTGGCGCTGGCGATGGCGATCTGCCCCACAAGGTCCTTCGCCCCCGTTGCTTTGGCCCCGCCCGCGGCCGCGATTTTTTCCAGTTGGGGGTCCAGCAGCACGTCGATGCGGCTCAAGAAGAAACTGGCCACGGACGCCAGCCGGTTCGTGGGTTGGCCCTGGGCCACCCGGGCTTCCATACCGGAGATATAGGCTTCTGCCACTTCCTGATACCGGGGCAGGCCGAAAAGCAGGGTAACGTTGACGTTGATGCCTTCACTGATGAGCTCTTGGATAGCAGGCAGCCCCTCTTTGGTAGCAGGCACCTTGATCAGGACATTGGGGCGGTTTAGCGCCTGCCACAAGCGCCGGGCCTCGGCTATGGTGCCCTGGGTATCGTGGGCCAGGTGGGGATTGACTTCCAGGCTGACGAAGCCGTCTTTGCCGTCCACCCGGTCATAGACGGACCGGAAGACGTCCGCGCCCTGCCCTACGTCCGCCACGGTAACGGTCTGATAGATCTCCTGGATGGACTTGCCTGCCTGGGCCATCTTCCGGATATCCGCGTTGTAGTCCTCGGAGCCGGCAATGGCCTTTTCGAAAATCGCCGGGTTAGACGTGACCCCTTTGAGTCCGTCTTCATCAACAAATTTTTTCAGTTCCCCGGAGTCGATCATCTGCCGGCGGATATAATCCAGCCAGATGCTCTGGCCAAAGGTGCCCAGTTTTACTAAAGGATTCTCTTTCATGCCTGATTCTCCTATTTTTCCAGTGCCTTGATTTTGGCCAACCGCCGTTTGAACCTTTCCTCCCCTTTAAAGCTCGCTTTCAAAAAATTCTGAATCAGCTCCCAGGCCAGGGCATAGCAGGTCACCCGCCCTCCCAGGCACATGATGTTCATGTCGTCGTCCTCCACCCCCTGGTGGGCGGAAAAGGGGTCGGTGATGAGCGCCCCCCGGGCTCCCGCCACTTTGTTCACCGCCACACAGGCCCCCACGCCGCTGCCGCAAAAGGCGATGCCCCGTTCCACCTCGCCTGCCGCCACGGCCCGGGCCAGGGGCACTACGAAGTCGGGAAAGTCGTCGGCGGGAGTATACTCATGGGCGCCGTAGTCTACCACCTCGTGCCCCAGGCCCTTGAGGTCCTCTTTCATCTGCTCTTTCAGTTCAAAGCCACCGTGATCAGCGGCGATGCCCAAACGCATGGCGTGCTCCCTTTAAGTACCGTTTTCGGTTTCCGGTTTTCGGTATGAGATTGCCGCATCATCTTGGTGGCACAGGCTTTCCAGCCTGTGCGCCCGAGGCTTTTGATTGCTGTGCCACCGAATTCAATCATTGGGCGGTCCGGTGGCGCGGGCCTCCGTGCCCGCCAAAACTCAAATAATGGGAGCAGGAGGCACCGTATTGAAAATGTGGGGCCGCCGCCCTCGGCGGCCATTCCTTAATCACTCCTATTTGATTTGCTTTACTAACTTCACGATGGCACTCCGGGAGATCTCTTCGAAATCTAGAAGTTGCGCGGGCTTGCCGGTCTTTGGCTTCTTGGTCACCGCCAGGGAATAGACCGCCACCGGGTTGGGCGCCAGAGCCCCCAACACCGCTTCACCGATGCCGCCGGCGGGATAATGGTCTTCCACGGTGATCAGGCCCTTGGTGGCTTTGGCCGCCGCCAGCAGGGTAGCCGCATCCACCGGTTTAACGCTGTACAGATCGATCACCCGGATATTGATGCCTTCTTTCTGTAACTCGTCGTAGGCCGCCAGAGCTTCAGACAGGGTAACCCCGGCGCCGATGACCGTGGCCACGTCGCTGACGCTCTGGCGCAGCACCTTGCAGCCCCCGATGGGAAAAGTCTCTCCGGCTCCATATATGATGGGCGTGGCCGAGCGGCTGGTGCGGATATAGACAATGCCGTGATGTTGCAGCGCCTCTTCCACCAGCCGTTCGGTGGATACCGCGTCCGCGGGGTAGAGCACTACGCTGTCCCGCACCGACCGGAACATGGACAGGTCTTCCAGGCCCATCTGGGACGGCCCGTCTTCGCCGATGGCAACCCCGGCATGGGACCCCGCAAACTTTAAGTTGGGCTCAGTATACTGGCTCATACGAATCTGGTCGAAGGTCCGGGAGAAAAAGGCCGCAAAGGTGGAGACAAAGGGAATTTTGCCCCGGGTGGCCAGACCCAGCCCGGCGCCCACCATGTTCTGCTCCGCGATGTACATTTCAAAAAATTTCTTGGGATAGGCGTCCTCGAAGATTTCGGCATAGGTGGAGTTGCTCACTTCGCCGTCCAGGCTCACCAGGTTGGGAAACTGGGGATAGAGTCGTTTCAAGGCGTTGCCGTACGCCTTTCGGGTGGCCAGGGAGTCGCCCAGCTTATAAGTCATGGCTCCCGCGGGCTGAGGCTTGACCTCCGCGGGTTTCAGGTCCTCGGGTTTGCCGACCTCACCTTTGACCGACTTGTCCACGGGGCCCAACTCCGGCAGGGCTTTATCCAACTGTTCCTGGTTCAAGGTCTTGCCGTGCCAGCCATTAATGTTCTCGATGAACGACACCCCTTTGCCCTTGATAGTATGGGCAATGATCATGACGGGTTTGTCGGTCACGGTCATGGCCTTCTCGTAAGCGGCGATAGCCTCCGGAAACGAGTGGCCGTCGTTGACCAGAATGGTCTCCCAGCCGAACGCGGCAACGCGGTCCTCATAAGCCATCAGGTCCCAGCCGTACATGGTCTCGCCCCGCTGGCCCAGGCGATTGACATCCAGCACCGCCACGAGATTATCCATCTTATAATGGGCCGCCAGCTGCATGGTCTCCCACTGGGACCCTTCGGCCATTTCGCTGTCCCCCAGGAGCACATAGGTCGTATAGGGCAATTTGTCCAGGTACTTGGCATTTAGGGCGATGCCCAGCCCGATGGACAGGCCCTGTCCCAACGACCCGGTGGCCGCTTCGGTGTAGCGGAACGTCATGGTGGGGTGGCCTTCCAGGGGGCTGCCGAAATGACGGTAGGTCATGATTTCGGCTTCGGTCAGTTTGCCGGCCGCGGCCCACAGGGAATAAAACAGGGGCGTGGCGTGTCCCTTGGAAAAGATGAGCCGGTCGTTGTTGGGGTGCTTGGGGTTATCCAGATCATATCTGAAAATGCCCCCAAACATGAGGCCTGCCATGAGCTCGGTAGCCGACATAGACGAAGTGGGGTGGCCCGAACCCGCTTGGGTGGTCATGTTGAGAATATAATAACGGATCAGGGTGGCCAGTTTCTTCAGGTGCGTAAACTTCGCAGCGTCAGGCATGTCAAAGTTCCTCCTTGATAAAACTCATTCAAGAAATGGGCGGCGACTATCCTCGCTGACGTCCATCCGGACAACAGGCAAACAAAAGTCTGAGGAGGCATTCCGGAGGCCAAACCATTACCCCGCTGAAACACCAAACCCAACGGCGGCGTGGCGCGGCCTTCGACCAACGTTCCACAACTCCATGATTTATCGGTCAAAAGAGCCGTGGTTTAAATACTTTTACTTAACTTAATAACGAAACTTCGTTTGGCAATATCTTGAGACCACAAAGATATCTCATTCACGACGCACGGGAAACGTCATGACTGCCCCATAGGCGCCGATGAGGCTCACCAGCGGGGCTAAAGAGCAGATCAGGGCCAGATAGACCACACTGGGCCATTCTCCCAGTTGGACGAGAATTTCCGGATTCAGGAACCGCCAGACAAAGGTCCCCACCCCTATCAACAGTAGGATGGGGGAGAGGATCAGCTTGATGACTACGGGTTTGAGGTAACGAGATTCATAGTTCAGCCACCAGGTAAACCAGCCGGTGACCATGGCCACGGGGGTGAAGAGCACCCCGCCTCCCAGGCAATGAAACCCCGTGACTTCAAAGGACCTCACCCCGGAGAAAAGATAGAGCAGGGGAAAAACCGTGGCCGCGATCATGAAAACTATGGGGAAATGCACTACCATGGGATGGGGATGGCGGCGCAGCAGCGGCACCCGATGCGCCTGCCGCAGCCAGAACTCCCGGGCCGCCGAGGGCTGGGCCGCCGGGATCTCGGGCTCCACCCCTTCCTCTATCATGACCCCCACCTGGGGATAGCGTTCGAAGACTTCTTCGCCGTGGGGGGCGTCGGCAAACTCCCCGGTCAGGTCGGCCCCGGCCCCATGCGCCTCCATGTGCTGGCCGCCCTCCCACAAGGCGCTGCCGCTGACGTCGTATACTTTGCCCTGAAAGACAATATAGACGGGCCGGCCGTCGGCCCCGTTGTTGGCGGCCAGGTCCGCGGGCGTGAATTCCCGGAGTTTGTCAGGCTTCTCTGCCAAAGGCTATCCTTTCTGAGCAGTTCTTTTATTTTCCAATCCCGGAGTCTGGCCTTTTTCGGTCTGGAGCGCCTCGTCCTCCAGGGGAAAGGTAACCATGCCCCCGAAATAACCGTTGGCCGTCACCAGGGGAGTTAAGGATAGCACCATCAGGAAATAAATGAAATTGATCCCCGTGAGATTTGCGAGGACGTTGGGATCCAGCCACCGCCAGAAAAAGGCCACCCCGGCAATGGTCATAACCGCATAAGACAGGCCCATTTCGATATGCACCGTCTTGTGCATTCCCCCTGGGAAATTGAGCCAGTGGGTAAACAGGCCGGTGGCCACCGCGAGGGGCATGGTCCCAAGCCCTGCCCCCAGGCAATAAAACGCCGTGTCATCAAAGGATTTATCCCCGGTAATGGCATACAGGACGCTGAAAAAGGTGGCGGACAGCATAAAGACAATGGGAAAGTGGGACATCATGGGATGCGGGTGCCGCCGCAGCCAGGGGAAGCGTCTTAGCAGCCCTGCCAAGCCCGGCGGGACCTCTCTACCCGGGCACTGCAGCCCCGGGTCCTGTGGCCTTGAATAAGATGATGCACTACCCCTCGCACGCACGGCCTCCTGCCCCCTACCTTCCCTGGCATTTTCTCGTCTGCACCACTCTACCCCATCAAGTTGACCAGGGCCAAGCTCAATATGGCTAACGGATAGTAGCTGGCTCGGTTGAACAGCGCCGCCGCCTGCTCCTTGTCTTTGGTCCGGTACAGCCGCAGGGCCGGAAGCAGAAGCAGCACAATGCCTGCTACCGCCGAAAGAATCACCATGACCGGCGTGAACCTGAGCGGAGAGAACCGCACCAGGAGCGCGCCCAAGACCACGCTCAGGGCCAGCATCCCCAGAACCATAGCGCTGGACCGCTCGGGGCCATACCTCACCGGAATGGTTTGAGCCCCCAAGCGTTGATCCTCATCCACATCATGCCAGTCGGCAGGGATATTCTGACCGCCGATTTCCCAACAAAAGAGCCACAAAAATAAAAGCAACAGGAAGCCCGGCGCAGGGTATGGGTCCACGGCAAAGACCGCGGCCACCCCTCCCAGGCTCTTGACCAGGCCGCTGACCAGGATCCTTAAATGGCTGACCCGCAGCAGCAGACAATAGATTGTTTCTAACAGACAGCCGGCCAGAAAGATATAAGCACACACAGGATTGAGATAATAAGCGCCTAACAAGGCCATAAGCGCCCAAGCCAATGTCCACAGGAGCCCCTCGCCGAAACTCACCTGTCCCTGGGCCATGGGGTGGCGCATGAATAAGGCGTCCAGATAGCTGGCCTTAGGCCTTCCGCCGGCAGCCTTAAGCTTCTCCTGATCCACCCGGTAATCTACCACATCATTTAAGGCATACACCGCAGTATAGCCCGCAAAGACGGTCCACAGCCCCACCGCAGTGACTTCGAAGGGAGGAATCCCGCCAAACCAAAGGAGCGCCGCTAAGGCCGGCGTCGCCAAATCCAGCAGGCCATGGGGCGTCCGGGACAGGGCGAAAAAGAGCTTGACCCGGGAGAGTCCGGCAGCCATCATGGGCGTTGTGACGTTCAGGGTCCTCTCCTTTCCACGTATTCATCTTACCGGTCAGGGAGAAAGGCATCAGCATATTTCCCTATTAAAGTAAGGAGCCCCTGGGGTCTGTCAAGCAGTACATCCAGCATGGACAGCCGGTTTTTCAATACTTCTCTCGAATGATACGAGGTTACCAATAATTTTCTAATCTTTGCGGCTACTTCTCTATATGCAGGTTGTCTTTTCCTCCTTGACAGGCGCGGCTCCTGTTCTTAGGTTTGTTGATAGTTGGTTCCCAAACCTGGATTCCGGAAACGGCTGTCCTCAGGTAGCGCCGGGATGACTGTGATCGGGGGCCACTTTTGGCCTTGGAGAAAGACGCCTATGCATCCGGTAACGGCCGCCGAGTTATCCCCCTGGACCCCGGAGTTATTGAGCTTTGGGTTTTATGTCATCATTGTCCTGGGCCTGCTGGCCGTCCTACTCTTTCTGACCAGTTGGCTGGGGGAAAAGAAACCCGATCCGGAAAAATCCCGCCCTTATGAATGTGGCGTAATTCCCACCGGCTGGGCCCGCTTCCGCTACCCGGTGCCATTCTACCTGGTTGCCGTCTTCTTCCTCATCTTCGACGTGGAAGCCGCTTTTATCTTTTCCTGGGCCGTGGCCATGGAGGATCTAAGCTGGCGCGGCTGGTTGCAGATTTCCTTTTTTATCATCGTGCTGCTCTTAAGCCTGTTCTACATCTGGAAAAAGGGAGGTCTCGATTGGAGGCCCGTAGCCCCGCCCCGCCGGATAAACCCGAAAACCTGATCCTCAGCCGCGTCGATGCGCTGATCAACTGGTTTAGGTCCTACAGCTTCTGGCCGATGTTTTTCGGGCTCTCTTGCTGTTTTATCGAGGAATCCGTGGCGCTCACGCCTCGGTATGATATGGCCCGGTTCGGCGCGGAGGTCCTGCGCGGCTCACCTCGGCAGGCGGACCTGTTGATCATCTCCGGCACGGTCTTTAAAAAGATTGCCCCGGTGGTGCTCCGGCTCTACGAACAGATGGCGGAGCCCAAGTGGGTCATCTCCATGGGCTCGTGCGCCAATTGCGGCGGCATGTACGATTGCTACAGCGTGGTGCAGGGGGTGGACCAGATGATGCCGGTGGATATCTATATTCCCGGTTGCCCGCCCCGGCCTGAAGCCGTACTCCAAGGTCTGGTGCTCCTCCAGGAAAAGGTGAAAACCGAGCGCCCGTCCCGGAAACTTTTCCACCTGGCCGGCGGTACTCAGGGCACCCAAAGACCGCTGGCGGTAGACGGCGTTAACAAATCCCGGGACGCACGCGGCCCCGGTTACTACGGCACACCCCTCCGTGGCACCGCGGTGACCCCGCCCTGGTTTTGGGAAAGCCGCTCCGAGCTTATGTGGACACCACCTCCGGCCCGCATCGAACTGACTGAGGCCGATAAGACTCTCACCCAGGCGCTCCAGGAAAAATTCGGGGATGCGGTGAACCCCGCGGCCGAAACCTCCGATATGCCGACCTTTCAAGTGTCACCGGAGCGGGTTAAAGAGGTGCTGCGCTTTCTCAAGACCGAGGCTACCCCCCGGTTCCGGCGTCTGGATGACCTCACCGCGCTGGATGAATCCACCCGGCGCGAGCGGCATGATTACCCCGATTATACCCTGGTCTACCAACTGCTCTCCTTCGATCCCCCCAGCCGGGTGCGATTGAAGGTGCCCCTACACGGGAAAAGCCCAGCCGCCGGCAGTATCACCGATATCTGGCCGTCGGCCAACTGGTACGAACGCGAATGTTACGATATGTTCGGTATCCGCTTCGACGGCCACCCCCGGCTCTGGCGGCTCCTCATGCCCCATGACTGGGAGGGGCACCCCTTGCGGAAGAGCTACCCCGACCGCGCCACCCACATGCCGCCCTATACCCAGGAGGACGCCCGGAAATACCAGCCCCTGGATGCCGGTAAATATCTGGAAGGGCGGGCCGGGGAACAAGAATTCATCTTGAACGTTGGCCCCCATCATACCAGCACCCACGGGCTGATCCGCTTCATTCTCGCCCTCCGCGGCGAAGAAATCACCGCCATGGACACGGACATCGGCTACCATCACCGGTCCGTGGAAAAGATCGGCGAGCGGCAAAGCTGGCTTCAGTTCATCCCCTACACCGACCGGGCCGATTATCTGACCGGCGTGGCCAACAACTTAAGCTATCTCCACGCGGTTGAGACCCTGGCAGACATCAAAGTCCCGGACCGGGCCCAGTTCATCCGCGTGATGCTCACCGAACTGTTCCGCTTAAGCAATCACCTGGTCTGGTTCTCCACCTTCACCGTGGACACCGGCGCCATCACCCCCACTTTTTACGCCTTCGCGGAACGCGAAAAGATCATGGACATCGTCGAATTGATCACCGGCGGCCGGCTCCACCCGTCCTGGTTCCGGCTGGGCGGCGTCGCCGCGGACCTGCCCGAGGGTTGGAAAGAACTGGTGGATGATTTCGTCAAAGGCTTCACCAAACTGCTCAACGAACTCGAAAAGGCCATTACCAAAAACCCCATTTGGGAAGCCCGGACCCGGGATATCGGCTATCTCTCCCTGGACGATGCCATAGACTGGGGCGTGACCGGGGCCAACCTCCGGGCCTGCGGCCTGGAATGGGACTTGCGGAAAAAGTTCCCCTACTCCGCCTACGAGGCCTTTGATTTCGACATTCCCACTGCCAGCGAGGGTGACTGCTACGCCCGCTATCGGGTGCGGGTGGCCGAGATGCGTCAAAGCCTCAGGATTATCCGGCAGGCGGCCAACGAGATGCCCCCGGGGCGCTACGTCACTGACGACTACCGTTACGCCCTCCCCCGGAAAGAAGACACTCTGAAGGACATCGAAAGCCTGATCCATCATTTCATCAACGTTACCCGGGGGCCTAAGATTCCCCGGGGCGAAGCCTACGCCGCCACTGAGCATCCCCGGGGCGAACAGGGTTTCTATGTGGTCAGCGACGGCCTCAACATGGCCTACCGGATGCGCATCCGCTCTCCCGGGTTTGCCAACGTCCAGGCCCTGCCACTCATGTCCGTGGGGCACCTCTTGGCGGATTTGATCATCATTATCGGTTCCATTGATTACGTCATGCCGGATATTGATCGGTAAGGGCTTATGATTCCAGACGAATTACGAGAACGGCTCAAAACCCGCATCAGCGAGGCCGAGTCCCCTCGGGAACAGGCCATCAATGTCATGTATGAAGTCCAGCGGCATTATGGCTATCTTACCGACGAAGGCCTGGAAGAAGCCGCGGCCTTGGTGGGGATGACTCCCCTGGAGCTGGAGGAGCTGGCCACCTTCTATGATTTCATTTATCGGGAGCCGGTGGGCCGCTTTGTCCTCCACGTCTGTGACGGCGTGGTCTGTTGGATGTTCCACGAGGGGTCGCTGTTTGATTATATGTGCCAGAAACTGGGGGTCTGCGCCGGGGAAGTTACTGCGGACGGCATGTTCACCGTGCTGCCCACCGCGTGTATCGGCTACTGCGACCAGGCCCCGGCCATGGTGGTTAACGGCCAGTTTTTCGGGCATCTTACCCCAAAGCGGATCGATGAGATCCTGGAGCAATTAAAACTCGCACCCTGTGATATTGTTTTGTGCCGGTGACTAGATGTACGTGCAAGCCCTTTTAAAAGATTGCGAGAAGAGCTGTCCCACCAGCTTTGAGGACTATCGCGCCGGGGGCGGCTACGAGGCCCTGTCCGAAGTGGTCCTGAAATTATCCCCTCAGGATCTGATCGAGCGCCTCAAGGAGTCCGGCCTGTTAGGACGGGGGGGAGCCCGCTTCCCCACATGGCGCAAATGGAGCTTTGTCCACGAAGGCGCCCCCCACCCACGCTACGTCGTCGCCAATACCGACGAAATGGAGCCGGGCACTTTCAAGGACCGCTACCTAGTCAACACCAACCCCCATCTGGTCATCGAAGGCTTGATCCTGGCGGGTTACGCCATCAGGGCACAGAAAGGGTTCTATTTCATCCGCCCCACCTACGAAAAAGACGCCCAACTGATGGAACGGGAGCTGCAGATGGCGCGGGAAGCGGGGTTTTTGGGGAAAAACCTCCTGGGCAGCGATTTTTCCTTTGATATTATAGTGCACCGCAGCGCCGGCCGCTACATCTGCGGGGAGGCGACGGCCCAGGTCCAGGCTATTATGGGCAAACGGGCCCACCCACTAAAAACTGTGCACATGACTGACACCGGCCTATGGGATAAGCCCACCATCGTCAACAACGCCGAAACCCTGGCATGTGTGCCCCTGGTTATTCGTAACGGCGGCAAATGGTTCAAGAGTCTCGCCCGCACCGAAGCCGGCGATGGCACCATGCTTTTCTGCATCAGCGGCAAGGTCAAGAATCCCGGCTGCTATGAGCTGCCCATGGGCATCCCCTTCCGGGAAATCCTGGAGGAAGTAGCCGGAGGGATGCTGCCGGGGTCCGAACTCAAGGCCTTCATTCCCGGCGGCGCTTCCACCGCCTTCCTGCCCCCAAAATTTCTGGACGTGGCCATGGACAACGAGGGCTTGAAGGCCATAGGCCACCGCCTCGGCACCGGCGCCATCATGGTCTTTGACCAGCATAGCTGTCTCGTGGGCGCCACCTTGAACCTGATGGAATATTTTTCCCGGGAATCCTGCGGCTTTTGCACCCCCTGCCGGGAAGGCATCCCCTACATCCGGGATCTGTTGTGGCGTATCGAAACAGGCGATGGCAAAGAGAAATATATCACGATGCTCCGGGAAATGGCCGGACATATGAGCAAGGCCTATTGCGCCTTTGCTCCCGGAGCCGCGGAATCCCTCCTGGGCCTTCTGAACTACTTTGAGGATGAAGTCAGAGAGCACATCAGGCAGCGGCAGTGCCCGTTGAAGATGATCGATGGACCCGGCCGGGAGCTCTGGTATCCCCCTCAGGAATAAAGACTGATGCCCAAACTGACCATCGACAACCGGGTGATTGAAGTCCCAGAAGGCGCCAATGTGCTGGAGGCCGCCGAAAAATTGGGAATTATGATTCCCCGGTTCTGTTACCACCCGGCCATGGGGTCCATCGGGGCCTGCCGGGTTTGCGCGGTCATGTTTTTAGAGGGGCCGGTGAAGGGGGTGGAGATGAGCTGCATGACCAAGGCCAAAGACGGCATGGTCGTGTCCACTACCCACCCGGAAGCCATGGAGTTCCGCCGCTATGTCATCGAGTGGCTTATGTTGAACCATCCCCTGGACTGCCCAGTCTGCGACGAAGGCGGCCACTGCCTCCTCCAGGACGAGACCGTCTCCGGGGGCCACGGCATCCGGCGCTATTTAGGCCCCAAGCGCACCTATCACGACCAGGACCTGGGCCTGTTTGTCCAGCACGAAATGAACCGCTGCATCCAGTGCTGGCGCTGCCGCCGCTTCTACCAGGAGTTTGCCGGCTACCGGGACCTGGGGGCCATGGGGATCGGCAACCGCACCTATTTTGGGCGCTTCAGCGCTGGCGCCTTGGAAAGCCCGTTTGCCGGCAACCTCATCGATGTCTGTCCCACCGGGGTGTATACCGATAAACCCTCCCGCTTCAAAAGCCGGCGCTGGCACCTCGAGAGGGGGCCGTCCCTTTGCCTCCACTGCTCCCTGGGCTGCAACATCGTGGGCAGCGCCGAATACCGGGAAATGGTGCGCCTGGAAGCCCGCCTGCATGAGGACGTAAACGGCTACTTCATCTGTGACCGGGGCCGCTACGGCTTTTACTATGCCAATCTTCCTACCCGGCCCCGCCAGGCCAGGGCAGGAGGCCGGAACGTCCCCTGGGACGAGGCCATTCAGGCGGCCGCCGCGAGGCTGGCTAAGGTCAGCCGGAAGTACGGCCCCGGCGCGGTGGCCTGCGTCGGTGGCGCCCGCAGCAGCCTGGAGACCCAGGGAGCCCTCAAGCTCTTTTGCAGAACCCACGGCTGGCGGGACCCCCAGTTCTTCTGGGACCCTCTTCTAGAACGCAAAGTCAAGGCCGCGGTGGGCCGGCTGGATGAACGGCTGGCAGTTTCCCTGCGCCAGATTGAGGCCGCGGATTTTATCCTGGTCGCGGGCGTCGACCCCATCAACGAAGCCCCCATGCTGGCCCTGGCCCTGCGTCAGGCTCAGCGGCAAGGAGCCACGCTTGCGATCCTGGACCCCCGGCCCGTAACCCTGCCGTGCGAATTTCAGCACCTGGCGGTTGCCCCCGGAGAACTCGATACCGCGCTGGGCGCCCTGGTCAAAAACGCTCTGTCGTCCGATCAGGTGGCGGCCCTGCCCGAGCCCGCCCACGCCTTCTACGATGCCCTCCCCGGCCAGTACCCCGGTGACCCTAACCTGGCAGAGCCTTTGCCGGACCTGGCCGCAGCCTTGCAAAAAAGCCAAAAGCCGGTGGTGGTCTGTGGCACCGACATTGTCCGGGAGACCACGCCGTCTATCGCCGCGGAACTGGCCCTGCTCCTGCAAGCCGCCGGGAAACAGGCCGGATTATTCTATCTGTTGCCCGGGGCCAACGCCTTCGGGGCCGGGCTGATCATGACGCCGGACCAACCCAACCCCGCCGATCAGCCGCAGGCCCAGTGGCCCTGGGGCACGGCCGAGCTGGGGGAACCCCTGGGTCCCGGGCAGCACGCCTTAAGCGCCGACCAGATCCTGGAAGCCATCGACCAGGGCGAGATCAAGGCCCTGGTCCTGGTGGAAAACGACCCTTTCTGGCAGTCCTATGATGAAGAGCGGCTGGCCTGGGCCTTGGAAAGACTGGAACTCCTCGTGGTCCTGGACTATGTGCCGTCGCCCATGGTGATCCGGGCGAACGTGCTTTTGCCCACCATTTCTCTGTTCGAACGGACCGCGTCAAGTTTCGTCAACCAGGAAGGCCGGGCGCAAACGGCGCCACCGGTTCACTTCGGGGGGACGCCCATTGCCCTCATCAGCCCGGATCTTCATCCGCCCCGGACTTTCCTCGATCATGTACCCGGGAGCGATCCCCGCACTCCGGCGGAAATTTTCCAGGAGCTGACCCAGGCCGTCTCGAGGCTCAAGACCCCTGCCCCAGACCTCTGGGTCTGGCTGGCCCGGCAGAATCCCGTTTTCAGCCGCATGACCTCTTTGCCCGAGCACCCGGAGGGGGTCCGTCTGCTCCCGGAAGCGAACTCCGAGCCTGATTTTGCCGCGTCCTTTAAGCCGCCCGCAGCCTTGCCTCCAGATACCGTGGAACTCCTGCTGGTGGATTGGACCTTCGGCACTGAGGAACTGGCCGGTTACGCCGAAATCCTCCGGCGGGCGGAAACGCTCCCGGTACTCTGCATGCATCCCCGGGATGCTGAGAAATCTGGCCTGACAGACGGCAACCGGGCCGCCATCCATCTGCCCAAGGGGTCCCTGGCCGTCAAAGTAAAGGTAACAGCCGCCATGGCCCCGGGGGTGGTGGTGCTGCCCCGGCACCGGCAATTGGATTGGCGCAAGCTTTCGGAGACCCCGGTATATCTGACCCCGCAGCACATCGACAAGGTACAGGGATGATCCCATGAGCCTCTGGATTATTGGCATCATCTTATTGATCGTGAAACTGCTGGTGGCGCTGGTGGCCCTCCTGCTGTTTGCGGCCTACCTGATCTTGGTGGAACGCCGGCTCCTGGGCTTCCTGCAAATCCGCCTCGGTCCCAACCGGGCCGGCTACCAGGGACTTTTGCAACCCATCGCCGATGCCGTCAAACTCCTGACCAAAGAGGACCTCATCCCTCAGGGCGCGGACCGGTACATCTTTCTTTACGCCCCGGTGGTGGTGGCCTTCACCGCCATCCTCATCTTTGCCGTAGTCCCCTTCGCTCAAGGCTGGACCTGGCGCGGCCAACCCATCCCCGGGGTCGTGGTCGACCTCAACGTCGGCCTGCTCTACGTCTACGCCCTCTCTTCCCTGGCGGTCTACGGCGTGGCCCTGGGCGGCTGGGCCTCCAACTCCAAGTACAGCCTGCTTGGCGCCATCCGGGGGGCGGCCCAGATGATCAGTTACGAGTTAGCCCTGGGGTTGTCCCTAGTTCCCGTAGTCATGCTGGCCGGCTCCTTCTCCCTGGTGGACATTGTCAACGCCCAGGCCCGCTGCCCTTTTATCGTGTTTCAGCCGCTGGCCTTCATCATCTTTTTCATGAGTTCCCTGGCCGAAATGAAGCGCATCCCCTTCGATATCCCCGAGGCGGAGCACGAGCTTATCGCCGGTTACCACATGGAATACAGCGGTATGCGTTTCGGCCTCTATTTTCTGGGAGAGTACGTCACCATGGTGACCCTGGGAGCCCTGGTGGCGGTCTTCTTCCTGGGGGGCTGGCGCGGCCCGTTCCTGCCGCCGCTGTTGTGGTTTTTGATCAAGGTGGCCTTTGTTGCCTTTGTCATCATCTGGATTCGGGGCACCCTGGGCCGTCTGCGCTATGACCAGCTCATGCACCTCGGCTGGAAGCTCCTGATCCCGGTGGCCTTGCTCAACATCATCATCACCGGCGGGGCCATGCTGGCCTTTGGATACAAGTTGTAACCCGTAGGGGCGCACCTCTGTGTGCGCCCGGGATTAGGGAGGACACAGAGGTCCTCCCTACAAAAGTGATCGGTGGCTAAAAATGGTTCATCATACCGAGCCCCATAAACTCCCCGGCCAGGGGAAAAGCAGCTATGACCTGATCGACGCTGGCGCCCTCTGGGCCGAGCTCGATCTGGAGAAGGGGATAAATTTCCTCGATTTGGGCTGCGGGCAAGGTAATTATGCCCTGGCGGCCGCGGCAGTCATCGGGCCCACCGGTATAGTCTTCGCCGTGGACCTCTGGGAAGAAGGCATCGCTTTACTCCAAGACCGGGCGGCCAAAGCGGGCCTGACCAACCTCAAGGCCCTGGTATCTGCAGCGGGCCAAGTCCCCTTGGCAGACGAGAGCGTGGATGTGGGGTTTATGGCCACGGTGCTTCATGACCTGGTGGAGGCTGGGACTGCGACCGGCGCCCTGACGGAAATTACCCGGGTGCTCAAGCCCTGCGGGCGCTTTGCCATCGTGGAATTCGACAAGATCGACGGTCCGCCGGGACCGCCACGGCACATTCGACTGGACCCGGAGGAAGTGGAAACCCTGGTGGCCCCTTATGGGTTTAGGCGCCAAAAGACCGCCAAGCTGGGACCTTACAACTATTTGATTACTTTTATGAAATCTTGAAAAGGGCTTTTGCCGGGAACCGTAAACATGGAGGAGCAGCGCAACTGGATACAGGTAAGCGGCCGGGTGGTGGTCGGGCTCATGGATGCCTTTGCCATCGTGCTCCGGCATCTCTTCCGCCGCCCCGTCACTGAAGAGTATCCGGAATACAAGCGGCCCTTGCCCGAGCGCACCCGAGCCCGCATCATCCTCACCCGGGACCCGGAAGGTGAGGAACGCTGCGTCTCCTGTTATCTCTGCGCCGCGGTCTGCCCAGTCTCCTGCATCTCCATGCAAGGCGAGGAACGGGCCGACGGCCGCCGCTGGGCCAGGTGGTTTCGTATCAACTTCGCCCGCTGCATTTACTGCGGCCTGTGTGAGGAGGCCTGCCCCACCCTGGCGATCCAGTTGACCCCGCACTTCGAATTTTGCGACCTGGACCTCCTGAACCTGGTGGCGGAAAAGCACGATTTGCTCGTGAACCACGGCGGCAAGAACCACGACTATAATTTTTATCGCCATGCCGGGGTCACCATGGTGGGAGCCAAGGGCACCCACATCGATGAAGCCAAGCCGGTGAATCTCAAAAGCAATCTCCCTTAAAGGATGGACAGGACCGGGCCATGAACATCTACGTCATATTCTTTTACATCCTGGCCGTCATCATCGTGGCTTTCACCCTCCTGGCCATCACCCGGCGCAACGTCATGCACGCCATCGTTTACCTGGTAGGTTCCTTCATTGCCAACGCTCTGTTGTTCTATCTCCTGGGGGCGCCTTTTCTGGCGATCCTGGAAGTGGTCGTTTACGCCGGGGCCATCATGGTGCTGTTCCTCTTCATCGTCATGATGCTGGAAATCAAGCGAGACGAACGGACCCTATGGCCCTTTCTGCGACAATGGTTGCCGGCCCTGGCCCTGGCCGGGACCTCGTTTATCGTCATGTTCGTGCTCATTTTCCTGGAGTCGGGCAGCAACCTGTCCCTGACTCTGGTCATGGCATCGCCTCTGGCCTTTGGCCGTTTTCTCTTCCAGAAATATTGGCTGGGCGTGGAGATAGCTTCTTACCTTTTGTTCGTGGCCCTGGTAGGCGGCTTATACCTTGGCCGGGGCGAAAAAACCGGAGACTGATTTATGGTCACCCTTGTGCCTTACAGTCACGTGCTCATCCTGGCGGCGATCCTCTTTGTGCTGGGGGCCGGCTGCGCCATTGCGCGCCGCACCCTTATCATGATCTTGATCGGCGTGGAAGTAATGCTCAGCGCCGCGGGCCTGGCCTTTATCGGGGCCGCCATGCGCTGGCAGCAGTTGGACGGCCAAGCCTTCGTCATCTTCATCATGGCCGTGGCGGCCTCCGAGGTGGCGGTGGGCCTGGCCCTGGTCGTCTATTCCCAGCGCCGCACCGGTTCGGTGAATGCGGATGACTATGATCTTATGAAGGGCTAACGTGAAAATCGTTCTCCTGCTCCTGCTGATCTTTCCCCTCACGGGCGGCATCCTCAATGCCGCTATCGGCCGGCTGTTACCCCGGCGCCTCTCCGAGGTGATCGCCTGCTTAGGCGTTCTGGGAGCCCTGGTCATGGCCGCTGTTGCCCTGGGCCTGGCCGGAAAAGGGACCTACGACCTCACCTTCTTCCCCTGGATTAGAGTAGGTGAATTTTCCGCCGCCATGAACGTCCATTACGATCCTCTGGCTGCGTCCATGGCCCTTATGGTCACCTTCGTCTCCAGCATCATCCACATCTATTCTGTGGTCTTCATGCGCAAAGACTCCGATTATGTCCGATATTTCACCTACCTGAATCTTTTTGTCTTTGCCATGCTGGTGATCACCGTGGCCGACAACCTGATCTTCGTTTATCTGGGCTGGGAAGGGGTGGGATTCTGCTCCTATGCCCTCATCGGCTTCTGGTATACCAATGAGGACTTCGCTAATGCCGGCCGCAAGGCCTTTATTGTAACGCGCATCGGCGATATCGCCTTCGGGGTGGCCCTGGGCCTGTTTTTCATACTATTTCAGAGTTTTTCCATCAACTACATTGATAGCCATGTCTCTTCTCTCAGCACTAACATGGCTACCGTTTTAGCCCTGCTGCTCCTGTGGACCGCGGCTGGCAAATCGGCCCAACTGCCTTTGACCGTCTGGTTGCCGGACGCCATGGCCGGGCCCACCCCGGTGTCGGCCCTGATTCACGCCGCCACCATGGTCACCGCCGGAGTTTATCTGCTCATACGGCTGTTTCCGGTGGTGCAGATGGCTCCCATCGCCTTATTAATCATTGCCGTTATAGGCTCCTTGACCACCCTTTATGGCGCCCTGGCAGCACTCGCTCAAACCGACGTCAAACGGATACTGGCTTATTCCACCATCAGCCAGGTGGGTTATATGATCCTGGCCGTGGGCGCCGCCGACATCGTGGGCGGCATGTTCCACCTCCTGTCCCACGCCTTCTTTAAGTCGCTGTTATTCATGTCGGCAGGCTGTGTCATCCAGGCAATGGATGAAGAGCACAGCATTTTCAAGATGGGCAACCTCCACCGCTTAATTCCCATGGTCTCCTATGTATTTCTGGCTGGAGCCTTGTGCCTGAGCGCCTTTCCGCTCTTGGGAGGCTATTTCAGCAAAGATCGCATTCTGCTGGCCACCTTCATTTATCCTGATTCTACGTATAAAGTCCTCTGGTTCATCGCCTTGTTTGCCGCCTTCTTAACACCGTTGTACACGTTTAGAGGTTACTTCATCATATTCTTGAAGCGTCCCGGCGGCCGCCAGGCCGGAGAAGTTGAGCCCCTGCCCAAAGCCATGGTCTGGGTTTTGTGGCCATTAGTCATCCTGGCTTTATTTGATGGTCTATTAAACCTCCCGGGTGGGATCGGCAAGAATTTTCTGGGCCATTATCTCGACACTGTCCCCGGGGCCCGGCCCGACTTGGGGGCTTCCGTGTCGCTGGAATGGATCATGGGGATCATCAGCGCCTCCATAGTAGTGGTCTCCATGCTCCTGGCCTATTTCCGCTATGCCCATCGCCCGGTCAAAGAACCCGAGCACCGGGGTTTTCATGAGTTCTTGTTCTCCGGTCTCTATCTGGACCGGGCTTATCAGATCATTTTCGTCCGCCCTTATCAGAGCATGACCGAATTTATTAAGGTGCGAGTGGAAGATCGAGTCGTTGAGCCGCTTATCGACATCTCCGCCATGAGATCATTTCAGCATTTCTGGAATGTCGCCAAATATCTCTGGCTTGCCGTTGACGAACGCAGTGTTGATCAAAGTTACGCCAAAAGCGCCAGGGGCTTCATCTCCTTCTCCCGCGTCCTGGGATACTGGACTACCGGCAGGCTTTCCACCTACCTGACGATGTTACTGTTGGGACTGACCATATTCTTGGTGATTTTGGCTTATTGTTGGTTTTACTAACGGAGGCGAGACATGCTGCTGCAATTTCCTCTGCTGACCATAATCATATTCCTTCCCTTGGTGGGAGGATTTTTGGCGCTGGCCACCGGCAACCGTTATCCCCTCCTGTGTCGTTGGATCAGCCTCATCACAACAATTTTGGAATTCTTTCTGATAACCTCGATCCTCTTTCTGAATCTACAGCCTATTGCCGGCCCAAGCGGTGTCTGGCTGCTCGCGGAAGATTACCCCTGGATTTCGAGTTTTGGGATACGCTACGGCCTGGGGTTGGATGGAGTGAGCCTGCTCCTCCTGCTTCTCACGGCCTTTATCAACATCCTCTGCGTCCTCATTTCCTGGAGCGCCATTACCACCAAGATCGGCTCCTTCCATTTCTTCCTGCTCTTCTTGGAGTCCAGCGTTATGGGCCTGTTCATGGCCACCGATCTCTTGCTCTTTTACCTGTTTTGGGAAATCCAGATCATTCCCATGTTTTTCCTGATCGGTATCTGGGGCCATGAAAACCGGGTATACGCCGCGCTCAAGTTTGTTTTATTCACCTTGTGCGGCAGCTTGCTGATGCTCCTCGCCATGATCGCCCTTTATGTGATTCATGGGCAGCAAACCGGGGTTTATACCTTTGCCTATTACCAATTGATGCACACGCAATTTAGCCCCACCACTGAATATCTTCTCTATGCCGCCTTTATGCTGGCTTTTGCCATCAAGATCCCCATCGTGCCTCTCCATACCTGGTTGCCTTCCGCCCATACCCAGGCCCCCACGGCCGGCAGTCTGGATCTGGCCGGCTTACTCCTTAAAACCGGCTTTTATGCATATTTCCGCTTTGCCATCCCTCTCTTTCCCCTGGCGGCGCAAGCCTCCACCCCGTTCCTGATTGCCTTGGGATTGGCCGGCATGTACTACACCTCCTGGATCGCTTTGGCCCAAAGCGATATCAAAAGACTGGTTGCCTATTCCAGTATCGGCCACATGGGGCTGATGGTCGTGGGCGTCGCCGTCTGGAACACGCTGACCTTGAGCGGCTCCATCCTGCAAATGGTCAACCATGGCCTGACCACCTCGGCCTTATTCCTTATGGTGGGTATGATCGGTGAGCGCATCGACTCCCGGGAGTTTGGCGAATTGGGTGGCCTGTGGGGGAAGATGCCCGTGTTCAGCTTCTTTTTTCTGTTCTTTGCCCTGGCCTCCTTGGGTTTGCCGGGACTGAATAACTTCGTGGGCGAAATCTTGATTCTGGTAGGTCTCTTCCAGGCCGGGCCGCTTTTGGGCATCCTGGGCTTCGGCGGATTGATTTTTACGGTGATTTATATCCTCAGAATGGTCAAAGACGCCCTGTTCGGTGAACCGAGAGCAGAGCACGTCTGGGTGGATGTCAACGCTCGGGAAATAATCATACTCGTGGCCATGGCCGCCCCTGTTCTCTTCATCGGCCTGTACCCCGGGCCGGTATTGAGGCTCTTGGACCACCCGGTAAAGCAACTGCTGGTCCAATTCACTGGCCTGGCCACGGGAGGATGAGATTTTTTTGTAGGCGCGGACCTAGGTGTCCGCCCTATTTCGGGAGACCAACAACTCTCTCTACTCGTGCCCAAGCTGAGCTTGGGCTCCAAATTCATTCCCAAGTGCAACTTGGGAACGAGAAGGAAAAACCATGAAAATCCTCATCGTCTATTACTCCATGTACGGCCACATCCTGAAAATGGTGCGGGCCGCAGCCGAAGGGGCGCAAGCAGTTGCCGGCGCCGAAGTCATCCTGCGCCGGGTTCCGGACCTGGAATACAATCTTCCCAAATTACAGGGTAGCACACATGCCCAGGATGTATTGACGCAGCAAAAGGATATTCCCTTGGCCACCATTGCTGATCTGAAAGACGCCGACGGCGTCATCTTCGGCACCCCAACCCGCTACGGCAACATGTGCGCCCAGATGAAACAGTACTTTGATCAGACCATCGAGCTGTGGCTTACCGGCGCCCTGGAGGGCAAGCCCGCGGGTATCGTGGTGTCCACGGCCAGCACCCATGGCGGCCAGGAGACTACCGCCTTGACCATGATGGCTCCCCTGCTCCACCTGGGCTTTATCATTGTGGGCGTGCCTTATTCCACCCCGGGTATGCTTCACACCGAGGGCCGGGGCGGCACGCCTTACGCCGCCAGCACCATAGCCGGCGGACGTAACGAACTCAATCCCGCTCCGGAGGACCTGGAGATCGCCAAAGCCCTGGGCCGCCGGGTAGCGGAAATTACCAAAAAGCTCAAAAGTTAGAACTCACCCGGTAGCACAGGCTTTCCAGCCTGTGCAGCCTGCAGCGGGAAAGCATAGCGCATCCCGCCTTTGCCGCCTGGTTGGAGAGATAGAGGGTAAGAAAATCTTTTGGCAACGCTTATAAGAGGACACTAAAAGTATGGCAACCGACTGGATCGGCCTCCTCCCCATCCTGATTCTCGCGGGCGGCGGCACCCTCATCTTCCTGGTCGGCGCCTTTTGGCGAGGGCGGCCTGAAAGCTTCCTTTTTGCCTTGGCCCTGCTCACCGCCCTGGCCGCGGGTGCGGTGGCGCTGTTTCTGCCTTCTCCCAACCCGACCTTCGAGGGTATGCTGGACTTGGGCGGCTACGCCCGCTTCTTTACCCTGCTTCTGATGTTTATCACCACGGTGACCCTGCTCTTCGTGCGGCAATACGCCCTCGCCCACGGCTTTTCCGGTGATGAATTATACGCCCTGCTGATTTTTTCCGTCCTGGGGATGGTGCTGGTGGCCATCGGTATCAATTGGGTCATCTTTTTCCTGGGGTTGGAACTCTTGTCTCTGTCCCTCTACGTCCTCATCGCCATTAAAAAGGGCGAACCTTACGGCAATGAGGCGGCCTTGAAGTATTTCATCATGGGCGCAGTGGCCTCTGCCTTCCTGACCTTCGGCCTGGGATTGCTCTATGCCATGACCGGCACCCTTCAGATCGCCGAATCCCTGGCCGCGGCCCAAACCTTCCCCGACCACCTGTCGGTCATTATCCTGGCCCTGGCCCTGGTCCTCACGGGTATCGGCTTCAAGGTCTCCCTGGTGCCCTTTCACCTCTGGACCCCTGACGTGTACCAGGGGTCTCCGGCCCCCATCACCGCGTTTTTATCCACCGGCTCTAAGGTGGCCCTGTTCGCGGCTCTATTGCGGTTTTGCCTGCTGGTGGCGCCCCCGGTCTGGGACTACGCCTGGCCGATGTTGTGGACCCTGGCGCTCCTCACCATGGCCGTGGGCAACCTCACCGCCCTCTATCAAACCAAGGTCAAGCGGCTCCTGGCCTACTCCTCCATCGCCCAGATGGGTTACCTGTTCATGACGCTTTTAGCCGTCAGGGACGGCGGGGCGCCCGCGGTGATGTTCTACCTGGCGGTCTATGCCATCATGGACCTGGGAGCCTTCGGCATTATCGGGACGTTTTCCGAAGGCGACCCCGACCTGGAGGAGCTCACGGACTACCAGGGCCTGGGCTACACGCACCCCTGGCGGGCCGCCATCCTGGCCACCTGCCTCATCTCTCTGGCAGGTCTACCCCCCACCGCCGGGTTCATGGGAAAATTGGTGCTCTTCCGGGCGGTTCTCCAGGCCCACTTCACCATCCTGGCGGTGCTGGGCATGCTCACCGTGGTTGTCTCCATCTACTACTATATTAATTTTATGATCCACCTCTATATGCATGAAAGAAGGGCATGCGACCCGGTCGCCCCCGCCTGCGCCCTGATCCCCCCCGCCGACCTGGCCATTGGCTTGGCCTGCGCCGTGATCCTGGTAGGGATCCTCTGGTTGGGCGTCATCCCCGATTCCTTACTTCAGGTGATCTCAACCATCACCGCCGCTTTACCCAAACCGGTCTGATATCCCGGTAGCACAGGCTTTCCAGCCTGTGCCCTTCTTGTTCCTCCACTGTGCCTGGGGGTAAGTTCCCCACCATACCTTTATTTTTTTTCTGTAATACTGCCAAAGACGCAAACAGTGATTATCTTAAAACTTACAGATTCGGATCAAATCCTTATAAACTCCGGAGGACAGGGCCATGCCACCACCCCTGACCACCATTCAACAAGATATCCAGGTAAATTTCCGCTACGCCGTGCACTTCACCCGGGATCTTTTTGCCGCGGACAACGCCCTTTTTAAGGACATCGTGGCCCCGGACTCTGCCGGACCGCCCCGCAAACTCCTGGCGGTGGTGGATCGGAGCGTTCATCGGCGCCATCCCCAGCTTGTGTCCAAGATCGAAGCCTACTGCCGGCGCCATCCTGAGGCCGTCACCCTGGTGGGGGCGCCGCTTTTGTTCGAAGGCGGCGAGCATCTCAAGAATGACGCCCTCTTCGTCACTATCTTGCAGCAGGCTATCCATGCCGCCGGTCTCTGTCGCCACTCTTATGTGGTGGCCATCGGCGGGGGCGCTCTCATCGACCTGGCGGGCTTTGCCGCGGCTACGGCCCACCGGGGCATACGGCTGATTCGGGTTCCCACCACCGTCATGGCCCAGGCCGATGCTTCCATCGGCGTTAAAAACGGCATCAACGCCTTTGGCAAAAAGAATTTTATCGGCACCTTCGCCCCGCCGGCCGCGGTCTTGAATGATGCCGATTTTCTGCCCACTCTGACTCAGCGGGATTGGATCGGCGGCGTCGCCGAAGCTGTCAAGATAGCCCTGATCAAGGACTCGGACTTCTTCACCTTCATAGAGGAGCACGCCGAAACCCTGGCGCAACGGGACCTGGCCCTCATGCAGCAGGTGATCTACCGCTGCGCCCTACTCCACCTGGATCACATCGCCAACGGTGGCGACCCCTTTGAATTCGGCTCCTCCCGCCCCCTGGACTTCGGCCACTGGGCCGCCCACAAGCTGGAGCACTTAAGTGGCTTTGAGTTGGGGCACGGCCAGGCCGTAGCCCTCGGTATGGCACTGGATTCCACCTACGCTTATCTGACCGGACTCCTCCCCCAAAGCCAGTGGCAACGGATTCTCACCACCCTGAGAACCCTGGGCTTCGAGCTCTATGACCCCTGGATGGAGGCGCAGTACGGCCTTCTGGACGGCCTGGACGACTTCCGCGAGCACCTGGGCGGCCGCCTCACCATCATGCTTATTTGGGATATCGGCCAGGGGATCGAGGTACATGACATTGAGCCGGACGTGGTGCAGCAGAGCCTGACCATTCTGAAGAAGAGCGCCTCGGCCACTCCCGGGTACGCGGCCAGGATTGCGGTGCAAGGGGCGCCACGAACCGGTCGGCGCGCCCTCGCCCACACCAAACTCCGGCAGTTGCGTCTGCTGTCCTCCAGTAAGGGCTGATCTTTGCCGCAGGACCCGGATTCCGGTAGCCGCAGGCTTCACGCTTTAAAACTTCATCATCGGGAGTGGGCATACAATAGTCATGAATATGTGGCCTGCGCCTGCATTGACTAAACGCCAGTTGCCCTACTGACTACTAAGGAGCGCATCGTGCAAATCGGCCCGGAAGGTTTTTTCCACCTGACCTATTGTACTAAGGTCCATCCCGGCCACGGCTGGGAGGACTTAATGACCAACCTGCACAGCTACGTCCCGGCCCTGAAGGCCAGGCTGGCGCCGCAGCATGCCTTCGGCCTGGGTCTGCGTCTCTCCTATGCTGAAAGCGTTGAACTCCTGAACGGCAATCGGCTGGCCGAATTCAAGGACTTCCTGGACCATCACAACCTGTACGTCTTCACCCTCAACGGCTTCCCCTACGGTGATTTGACCGGTCCTACCGTGAAATCCGGGATTTTCGCCCCCGACTGGCGCGAGGAGGCCCGGGTCCGCTACACCCTGGACTTAATCGAGATTCTCCGGCGGCTGTTACCGGCCGGCGTGGAGGGCTCCATCTCCACCATTCCCCTGTCCTACAAAGCCTGGATAGCCCCAGCCGATATGGAGGCGTGGGCCCGGATGACATGTAACCTGGTGCGGGTAACCGCAAGACTGGCTCAGATTAAAGCGGAGGAGGGGAAGCTGATCCACCTGGACCTGGAGCCGGAGCCTGATGGTCTGCTGGAACAAAGCGCAGACGTGGCGGATTATTTCCGGGACTGGCTCCTGGTTGGAGGCGCCCACCTGCTGGCGGAGAAAATGCAGATCGATGTGCCCTCTGCCCGCCGGCTCCTGCTTTCGCACCTCCAGGTCTGCCTGGACACCTGTCATCTGGCCGTGGCCTACGAGGACCCTGTAACTGCTCTTGATAACCTGGCAGAGTATGGCATCGGCGTGGGTAAGGTCCAGGTCACCGCGGGCCTCAAAGTGGAACTGCCTCAAGAGAAAGGGCCGCGAGAAGCCCTGACCCGGCAATTGGAGCCCTTTGCCTGCTCCCCTTACCTGCACCAGGTCATCGGCCGCGACAACGGTGGCCGTGGGATCCGGTTTCCCGACCTGGCTCCCGCTCTGCCGCACCTGGCCCAGGATGACGGCTGCCACTGGCGCATCCACTACCACATGCCCCTCTATGTGGAACAGTATCAGCGCCTAAGCTCTACCTGCGACGAAACCCGGGCGGTCCTGAGCTTGCTCAAGGACCAGGGCTTTTCCCGCCACCTGGAGATCGAGACCTACACCTGGGAGTGGCTGCCCCCGGACCTCAAGGTGGACCTCCTGGACTCGCTTCACCGGGAATACCTCTGGGTGCTGGATGCGATGGCACCGTAGGGACGGACTAGCGTGTCCGCCCTCATCTATAACGGGAAGTCCCGTAGTATCCGAAACAGCTCATCTTCTCCACCCCCGAAAAAATGGTCCGCGCCCTGAATGACCCTGACTGCAGGCTTCGTCCGGCCCTCCGCCAGCAAAGCCTCCAGGCTTCCCAGGGGACAGAGTTCGTCTTTATCCCCCACCGCGATGAGCTTGAGCCCCGGCACTTGCGGCAGGAAGCTCAGGTCCATAAAGGCGATGGGGGGCGATATGAATATGGCCCCATCCGCGTCCAGGCCATCTAACAACGCCCGGCCCGCTACAAAGGCCCCGAAGGAATACCCCACCACATAATAGGGTCCTGACGTCCGGGACTTGACAAACGCCAGAGCCGCGGCCACATCCGCCGCTTCCTCCCAGCCTCCGCCATACGTCCCGGTGCTGCGCCCTACCCCCCGGAAGTTGAAGCGCAGCACCGCCATACCCCGGGCCGCAAAGGCGCGCGTGGCCGTCCACACCACGTTGTTGGCCATGCTGCCCCCAAACAGGGGGTGGGGGTGGGTGATGACCACCCCGCCGGGTGCCGTGCCCGGCGCCAACACTCCTTCCAGGGTAACTCCCGCGCCTTGAATGCTGACTTGTTCCTCCATGGCTCTCCTCCGCTGCAACGCAGCATATCACAGCCATCAGTCAAGCAAGCGGAAAGAAAAAAGCGGCCCAGGCCGCCGTCGAGAGGAGCAAAAGGTCCTTATTTCATAGCAGCAAAGAGACCCTTAGCTTCGGCTTCGCCGAAGGCCTGCAGAGTCTCGGTCTGGCCGCCGTATTTTTCTCTAAACGGGAGGATGAGTCTGGCTACGGTTTCAGCATTAGGAGCTTCCAAAATACACAGCTCATCGTATTGCCCCATTAATACGTACCAGCCTTTGATTTGCGCCCCCATAGCCGCAACTACTTTCTTAAACTCTTCGGCCGCCCCGGGCGCATCTTTAAATGCGCTCAGACTCTTTTCCGTCCATTTGACCAATACCACGAATGTCGCCATTCCTCGACCTCCTTCCGCTAATTAATCCCTTCAAGCTGACCCCATTATGGCGAAGGTGCGCCCTCAATGTCAACTATTTAACATTCTTAGAGATATAAACTTTGCCCCCAGAACCCGGATCGATTTTGATGGATTTGCTCGCCTAAGATAAGATATGATAACGATTCATCTAACATCACTTTGGGCCAGAGCTGCACTATGACCGAAACGAAAATAGGTTTTGTGGGAACTGATGGCAGGACTCTTTTGGCCGCCCTAGAGACCAGCCGCGCCACGAGCGAGCTCTATCCTGGGGTTTATCGCGGCGTCGTGGTCAAAGGCACCGGCGCTATGGAGCCTTTCGCCCAAAAATTGGGCTGGCCCAGCGATTTCATCCCGGTGCCCGACAACTCGGCCCCGGCCTACGCCGCAGCCCTGATTAGGGCCTTTGAGGAAAAAAACCTGGACGTGGCCCTGGTCATGCCCGAAGGCTTGCTCTTCGAAGGCCTGATAGACCGGGTGAGCGAAGCCGGGTTTGGGGAGCAGCTCATCGGCTTGGGCAGCTTGGGCGCCGAGTACGAAGCTGACAAGATCGCCTGCAAGCGTTATTGCGAGAAAGTTGGCATCCCGGTGGCCCCGGCCTGGACCGCAGTGGAAGCCCGGGACTATCCCGCGGTGCTGGCCACCTGCCTGGCCTATATTCACGATTTCGGCGGCGCAGTCTTAAAATATCCTTACAGCGCCGGCGGCAAAGGTGCGCGGGTTATCCTCAATACCTGGGACGTTAAAGACGTCTACGCTGTCCTGATGAAAGACTACAAGGACGCCTACACCCGGTTTTGCGGCAAAAAAAATCCCTGGCCTCTGCTCATCGAGGCTCGCATGTCCGGGGTGGAGACCAGTTTCACCATCCTGGTGGACGGCCACGGCCATTATCAAATTTTGCCCACCGCCATGGACTACCCGGAACGCTTCGACCGCCCGCCGGGGTTGGACAATCCCATAACCGGCGGCATGGGCTCCATCTCGCCCCACCCTATGGAATCTCCCGCCCTGATGGAACTGGCCGACGCCACCCTGGCTCAACCCCTCATCCGGAGCCTGAAAGACAAGGGCGTGTTGCGCCCTTGCGTGCTCTATCCGGGCTGCTTCGTCTCTTTCGACGGCAATTTTCAGCCTACGGCCATCCGGGTATGTGAAATCAACATCCGCCCCGGGGAGCCGGAATTCCAGCCCGTAGTGAAGCGGTTGCGCAACCTGGGTCCGCTGGTCAAAGCCATGGCGCACGGCTACCTGCACGAGGTCGCCCCGGAAGTAAGGTCCGATCAGGTCTCTCTGTGCATTGCCCTGGTGACCGGCCCGGGTGGCCCCAAACAGCAGAAAGGCTACCCCTGGTCCCTGACCAAGGGAGAAGTGGTGGAAATCGATTTCGACTATTTCGACAAGAAGAAAATCACCGTGATCCCGTCCGCCATGGATTATACGGACGGTGTCTTCAAATCCGACGGCTCCCGGGTGGCCTATCTATTGGCCAACGCCACCGTCAAGGACAACCAGACCATGGGCCAGGCCGCCGAGACCCTGCGTCAGAAATTGCTCAATGCCTTCGACAACGGCAAGATTCGGGTGATCCCCCGGGAAGATGACCACGGTAACCGCCTGGCCCTGCGCCGGGACATCGGGGTGCATTACCACAAGGCGGAAGCACTAAAGAGCAGTGGTCAGTGATCAGTGGTCAGTTTTAAAAAATTCAATTCTCCTCTCGCAGCCCTGTTCAGGTATTGGCGCCCCCCTAACGAAACCACTAATCTTCTTTTCACTGGCCACTGACTACTGACCACTGATCACTGCACCTGCTCCTCCCCCGGCTCCACCTGGAATTTCAGAGCCTCCAGCCGGTTCGTGCTGTCGATGTAACGGTTCCAGATATCTCTGAGATCCTGGATGGCCCGTTTCACGTCCGGCTCCACCCCTTGAGCCCGCAGTTGCCCCAAGCCATAATAGAGTTCGTTCAAGAGCCGGATTTGGGTGATGCTCACCACCTGCTCCATCGCGTCCTCGCCTATGGCATTCAGGTCCAGCTTTTCCAATTCCGACAGCTCGTTGAGGATTTCCATGGCGATGCCGGTGAGCAGGTCCTGGTAATAGTTGGGGCCGCTCAGATCGATCCGGCAGCCCCGGCTCATGGTAATGCTTGGAGGAGCGCCCATTTAGCGGGCCGGGTCCTTGTCCGCCAGGTAGCGATAGATGGCCCCATCGTATTCGTGGGTCAGTTTAAAGACCTTGCGGGCCAGGTTAAAGCGGGTGGCGATAGTGGTGGCGCCCTGGTTCTGCTTCATCTCGGCCATGATCTGGGGATAATCTGTCGGCTCCACTATCACAGTTACATCCTGGTAATTCTTGGCTGAAGCTCGCAGCAAGGTGGGGCCGCCGATATCGATGTTTTCGATGGCGTCCTCCAAAGTGCAGCCGGGCTTGGCGATGGCCTGCTCAAACTGGTAGAGGTTGACCACCACCAGGTCGATGGGTTTGATGCCGTGCGCGGCCATCTGCTCTAAGTGGCTGGCCAGGTCCCGGCGCCCCAGGATACCGCCGTGGATCTTGGGGTTGAGGGTCTTGACCCGGCCGTCCAGCATCTCGGGGAAGCCGGTGAACTCGGAGACCTCGACCACGGGGACGCCGTGGTCCCGCAAAAGCTTGGCGGTGCCTCCGGTGGACAGGATTTCTATCTGGTAGCCCGCCAGAAATTTGGCGAACTCCGCCAGACCGCTTTTATCGGTAACGCTCATCAAGGCCCGGGATATGGGTTTCAAGGGGTTCCTCCTCTATAATCGACACCAAGCACAGGCTGGAAAGCCTGTGCTACCACAGGCGGGCGGGGACGCCCGCCCTACCGAACTGTAGGGGCGGGTTTTAACCCCGCCCCTGAGCCGTCATTTCTCCAGATTAATTCGCCTTACTATCGGAAAACCTACTATAAGTCCTGAATTTCCGCAAGGCCGGAAAGGCCCGCCTATTTTTCTTTTCAGAACGCGGCAATCTGCGGTAAGATAACGTCATGCGCTACGTGATTATCGGGGCCAGCGCCGCGGGGTGCAAGGCTGCGGAAACGCTGCGCCGCTATGCCCCGGACAGCCCCATCACCGTAATCAGCGAAGAAGCCCAACCCCTGTACAGCCGACCCTTGCTGACCTATCTCTTGAGCGGCGAGGTTTCCCGGGAGAAGGTCTGGCTCAAGGGGCAGGACTATTTCCGGGAATGGGCCCTTGACCCGGTCCTGGGGGAACCCGTGACCCGGGTTGACCCCGAGGGCCACACCGTACACCTCCTGGGCGGGAGAGTCATTTCTTATGACCGGCTGCTCATCGCCTCCGGCGCCCGGCCCCGCCTGTTGGGGCTTAGGGGCGAGGACCTCGCCGGCGTCTACACCCTGCGCACCCTGGCCGATTGGCAGCGGCTGGAGGCCGGCCTGCCGCCTACCGGTCAAGTCGTGGTGGTGGGCGCAGGCGCGGTGGGCTTAAAGACTGCGGACGCCTTGGCCCGGCGCGGCTTACAGGTGACCCTGGTGGCCCGGGGGTCTCAGCCCCTGTCCCGGGTCCTGGACCCCGCGGCGGCGTCTCTGCTCCATACGGCCATCACCCGCATGGGTATCGAGATTATTTACCATTCCTGGCCCGAAGCCATCTGGGGAGAGGGCGGCCAGGTTCGCGCCCTCACCCTGAACGAAGGCCGGGAAGTCCCCTGCCAGGCGGTGCTCTTCTCCATCGGGGTGGCCCCGAATGTGGAGTTCCTGGCGGGGACCAACCTGGCGGAACCCGATGGTATCCTCGTAGACCAGCGCCTGGGCACCGTCGATCCCGACATCTTTGCCGCGGGTGACTGCGCCCACTCGTATCACCTGCTTACGGGCAAGCGGGCCGGCTACCATATCTGGCCCGCGGCGGTGGCCCAGGGCCGCATCGCCGGGGCCAACCTGGCCGGTGCAAACCTCACGTACGACGGCTTGCTGCCCCAGAACAGCCTGTCTTTGCGGGGCTTCCACATCATCACCGGGGGCCTGGGACCTTTAGACACCACCGACTGCGAGATCGTCAGCGAATTCAATCTTACCCGGAGCCATTACCGCCGCCTGGCCTACCGGGCGGGTAAATTGGTGGGCCTCACCCTGGTGGGTGCGGTGGAAGATGCGGGCATCTACTTTCAACTCATGGCCCAGCAAACCCCTGTCCCTGACCAAGTCCAGCCGGGGCGGATGTGGGGGTGATGACGACTCTCACCATATTAAGAGGTGCCCAAGCTGAGCTTGGGCTACAAATGGGTTCCCAAGTACAACTTGGGAACCAGAAGATAAGGATGGCGGGCACTGAGGCCCGCCCCACTGATTTTTTTTGGAGCACTAAGTTATGAAAACCGTCATTGTTCGCCCGGAGCGTTGCGTTGGCTGTCTCCAGTGCCGTCTGGCTTGTGCGGTGGAGCATTCGCAAACCAAGAATTTGGCTGCGGCCATTCTCGAGGCCACCCGGCCGCAGGCCCGGCTGCGCATCTATCCCGGACAAAAGCACCAGGCCTTTCCCAACAAGTGCCGCCATTGCGACCCGGCCCCCTGTCAGGAGGTCTGCATCGCCGGGGCCATCAAGCGGGACGCGGCCCGGGGCACCGTGGACATCGACCCGCACCGTTGTATCAGTTGCGCCATGTGCGCCATGGCCTGCCCCTTCGGTGTCCTCACCTACGGGCCGGTGCATGCCGCGCCGGACAAGCTTGCTGTGGCCCTCAAGTGCGACCAGTGCCCGGATCGGGAAAAGGCCGGGAAAGTTCCGGCCTGCGTGGCAGCCTGCAAGGCAGGCGCCCTGACCTACGGCGGCTGGGAGGACGCCCAGGCCGACAAAGGCCGGTCTATTGCCCGGGCCTTCTTTGCGACGCTCCCCGCCTCGGATGTTGCAGCGACGAAGCCATTGATCCGCCTCTGGCGGGAAACCAGCAGTGGCCGGTAGGCAGGATGCGGCATAAAAGTCAGGGGGCGGGCTCATTTTGTCCGCCCCGCGTTTTTGAAAAACTCTGTTCCCCACCTTCGTAAAACCGGCTCCCGGTTTGCACAACCCTCGAAATTCCAGCAAAACTGGTGCACTTTTTCATCCTAAACTACCCCCAAAAAGCCCTGAAATTTGTCGTCGCGGGCAGATTTGGGGGGGAAATCGCGGGACGCGTGCGGGTACGTTGCAAGGTCCCCTCGCGCTGTACCCGGCCGTAAGCCGCGTGCAGGCGTGCTCTACCCGGCTCTTTGCCAAGGTCGTGCCACGGTCGTGCCGCCCTGGTCCCGGGGTAAATATCCGGCTCCCGCACAATTTAGTTATTAATATCAATGGATTTCTGATGGGCTGGCAGCCTCGTGCCGGGACGCGGTACGGGTGGGGCGGGTTCAACCTGCCGATTATCCTCAGGTTGATTTTATATGTCTCACTTCTATCCCGGCAAGGCATGGGGACAGCATAAACCCGGGACCGGGAAGGCAGCCAGCAGCGCTGAGAAAGATGACACGCTTTTCAGGGGGGTTGGATCAGGATTCTCGCCCATATCCTAAAATATGGCGAGGCAGAATTGATCACGACTTAAGATCGACACCACGTTATCTTTTGGAAATATTCAAGATAGATAGCTGCCGCAGCTCACCTGAACAGGATTTACCGCATAGACTACAGTTATATTTTCGATGATCTTTGGTTCCTTCCGAATCATACCTAAGGGTACTTCTTGCTATCTAAGAATGATCGTTATAGCCATTTCCATCAGGCTTGCCTGGTCTTATATTGCACCATAGAAAATTTATCATTGGTTGCCCAGCCTGGTTTTGCATGCAAATTAGGCCCTCGACCTGCCGGATTGAGAGATCGATGGCTTGCAATGGCGACATTATCGCTGTTCGCTGAGGAGGTTGCGATGTTGAGTACTAAGGAAAACCTGACGAAGTTGGACGGGAACGGCTTGGTATCAGTATGCAGTTGGTGCAGGAAAATCCGCGATCACTACGGGGATTGGATAGACCCGGGGGAGGTTTTCTTCAATCATGTTGGGGGGAAGCTCACTCATACCATTTGTGAGAAGTGCAGTAACATATATTTTCCGGATTTTTCGAGAGGAAGTTGTGAGTCTCATCAACATAATTATTGATTCTGATCAACAAGTTAATTCTTAATTAAGTTCAACAACTCCACGGTGGCTTAGAGCCTTCTCCTACAAGCCGTCTCCGGGGGAACAGCCCTCACGCTAACCCTCTCCCAAAAGAGGAAAGGAGTATAGAAGGAAAGAACTTTTGAGGTTCTTGCAACAAGCCGGCTGGTCATCCTGAGCGGAAGAAGGATCTCGTAGTTTAAAGTAGTTATGAGATTCTTCGGTCGCTTCGCTCCCTCAGAATGCAGGCGCGGAGATATTTGTTAGAGGCCCTTTTGGCATCGCTATATACTCATTGCCAAAAGAGCCTCTTGCAAAATTGCCGAGGCCGCGGGTTGTACCATGAAAATCCAAATCCCCCTAAATCCCAGCAGTGTCCGGTTTGGTTTTTGCAAATTGAGGAAGTTCGTTGGGCGTAGTCCAACAGCTCAAAAATTCGCTGTGCACTTCCGGCTCCGAGAAGATTACTTCCCCCTCACCCTAACCCTCTCCCCCATTGAGGAGAGGGGATAAAGTGGAGCCGATTTAATGCCTTATGGTTACTAAAACGGCCACATCTCCTACCCCCTCTCCACCCGCTTCGGGGGGAGAGGGCTGGGGTGAGGGGGGCAGCACAACCTCATGCAATTTTCTAACCGGACATTGCTGCCTAAATCCCCCTTTTTCAAAGGGGGACTTTGATTCGCACAGGCGAGACGCCTGTGCCACCGAGGAATTTATAATCGCCCAGATAAAATATCGACCTCAACGAGACTTTTGCAAGAGGCTCAAAAGTTTTTTCTTATCCACCCCTCACCCTAGCCCTCTCCCACAAGGGGAGAGGGGAATAAAAGGAAAGAACTTTTGGCAATCGCTATAAAATCGGTTTTTGTCCTGCGAAACAAAGTGAAGGGTCTCAGCCTTTTGAAAAAGCGAGATTCTTCGCTGGGTTCAGCATGACAAAAAGATCGGGGAGACGCCGGCGCCACCAAAAAAACGGGGCGGATACACAGGTCCGCCCCTCCATTGCAGATGGGAATATCTTACGGAAAGGCCGGGATGCCAGTTATACCGGCTCTTAAGAAAATGCGTTCAAACAGGTAATTTGTGAGCCGCAGACTTTGCCATGAAAGTCCAAATCCCCCTAAATCATCCTTTTTCAAAGGGGGACTTTTTATCCCCATCCCTTAATACCAAGTTGCGTCCATAGAAGTAAAAATAGCTTCGGTTTTGTAGGATCGTACCTGCATGTTCGGCCACCATGAGGGCGGACACATAGGTCCGCCCCTACAAAAACAAAATTACCTGTATGAGC
>Ga0265296_1000168_pt1 | contig 125431 bp, 110 predicted proteins | sample MunlanPumphouse1_FD_189073 | JGI IMG/M metagenome (GOLD analysis project Ga0265296, IMG submission 189073) | Groundwater microbial communities from a municipal landfill in Southern Ontario, Canada - Pumphouse #1 | ecosystem: Environmental > Aquatic > Deep subsurface > Groundwater | place...
ACTCATCACCCGGATCGCATTCGGCTTCAAATCAGCTGACGCGCTCATCGCCCTCGCAATGCTCACCCTCGGACCCCACCGACCCGCACTCCCCGGCCGATGACCCACGGAAGGAGCAGGAGAGCCCTGAATGCGAGCGGTTTCGACGCCGCGCTCGGCGACGCCCAGCCGGATGCCGTGGACGGCGGCATCCGGATCATGCTGGCCGTCGTGCCGATGGCCTTCACCGCGCTGGCGTGGGTGTGCTTCTTCCTCTACCCGATCCGCGCGCGCGATCTCATCGCATCACCTTGAGTCGGTCTACTCGGCCGCGTGCCGTGCCTCCCAGCCCGTGCGCACCATCTCGTCGACCGTGTAGCGCATCTTCCAATCCAGGTCGCGGGCGGCGAGCTCGCCTGTCGCCACGATGCGGTCTGGGTCGCCGGCACGGCGCGGGCCGATCTCGGGCGTGAAGTCGATGCCGGTGACGCGGACCACAGCATCCATGATCTGCTTCACGCTCAGCCCGTCGCCGGAGCCGAGGTTGTAGGCCGGCTCGATGCTCTCACCGGCTGCGAGCCGCTTCGCCGCCGCGACGTGAGCGGCCGCGATGTCGCCAACGTGCACGTAGTCGCGCACGTTCGTGCCGTCTTCCGTGGCGTAGTCGTCGCCGTTGATCCGAGGGGTCCTGCCGGCCAGCAGCGCTTCGAACACGATCGGGAAGAGGTTGTGCGGGCTGACGTCGTAGACCGTGGGGTCAGCGGATCCGACGACGTTGAAGTAACGCAGCGAGGTGTGGCGCAGTGGATGCTCGGACTCGGCCGTCGCGATCGCCTGATCGCGCAGCATCCACTCGCCGATCAGTTTGGACTCACCGTAAGGGCTCGCCGGCCTCTTCGCGGTCTCCTCGACGACGAGGGGAACGTCCGGGGTGCCGAACACGGCGGCGGAGGAGGAGAAGACGATGTTGCTGACGCCCGCGGCTTCGCACGCCAGGAGGATCACGCGCGTGCCCTCGACATTCTGCGCGTAGGTGTGCAGCGGACGCTGCACCGAGACCCCGGCGTACTTGAACCCGGCGACGTGGATGACGCCATCGGCCCGATGGTCGCGAAGCGCCTTCTCGACCAGGTCGCGATCGAGGATGCTGCCCTGCACGAACGGCACGCCCTCCGGCACGAACGAAGCGACCCCGCTGGACAGGTCATCCAGCACGACCGGGGCGAGCCCGGCATCCGCGAGTGCACGCACGACGTGCGCTCCGATGTAGCCGGCTCCGCCGGTGACGATCCAGGACATGTGGCTCCTTCTCCTCGAAGCTCTCATTCTTTCAGGCCGGAGACCAGGGTGCGGGCCGCCCGGGAATGCTCGGCGATCAGAGACTCCACGTCGAGGCACACCACCTCGCCGTCGCGCACGCGCCACTCGCCGCCCACCATGACCCGGTCGGCGCGCTCGGCGCCGCACAGCACGAGTGCTGCGATCGGATCGTGAGAGCCGGAGAACGCGAGGCCGTCGAGCCGGAACATCGCGAGGTCGGCCTGCATCCCCACCGCGATGCGGCCGATGTCGGTGCGGCCGAGAGCGGCGGCCGATCCGACGGTCGCCCAGTCGAGCACGCGGGCGCTCGTGACCTGCTCGGTGCCGTATCGCAATCGCTGCAGGTACAGCGCCTGGCGCACCTCGCGGATCATGTTGGAGGCGTCGTTGGACGCGGAGCCGTCGACCCCGAGCCCGACAGGCACCCCGGCATCCTCGAGCTCCACGACTCGGGCGATGCCGCTGGCCAGGCGCATGTTCGAGGTGGGGCAGTGCGCCACCGAGGTGCCCGCCGCGCCGAGTGCCGCGATCTCGTCGTCGTTGAAGTGCACGCCGTGCGCGAGCCAGGTGCGATTCGACAGCCAGCCCACCGAGTCCAGATATTCGACCGTTCGCATGCCGAAGCGGTCTCGGCAGAACTGCTCCTCGTCCAGGGTCTCGGCGAGGTGAGTGTGCAGCCGCACATCGAGACGTTCCGCGAGCGCCGCGGAGTTCGCCATCAGCGAGGTCGTCACCGAGAACGGCGAGCACGGGGCGAGGCCGATCTGCACCTTCGCGCCCTCGCCTCGCTCGTGGTAGCGCTTCACCAGCCGCTCCGAATCCGCGAGGATCACGTCCGGATCCTGCACCGTGCGCTGCGGAGGGAGTCCGCCGTCGTCCTCGCCGAGCGACATGGAGCCGCGGGTGAGCATCGCGCGCATGCCGAGTCGGCGTGTGACGTCGACCTGGATGTCGATCGCGTCGTCCATGCCGGTGGGGAAGAGGTAGTGGTGATCGGCTGCGGTCGTGCAGCCGGACTGCAGCAGCTCCGCCATCGCCACGGTCGTCGCGAGCTCGAGGGCACGTGGGGTGAGCCGTGCCCACACGGGGTACAGGTTGACGAGCCAGCCGAACAGCGGCAGGTCGGCGACCGGCGCCCAGGCTCTGGTGAGCGTCTGGTAGAAGTGGTGATGCGTGTTGATGAGGCCGGGCGTGATCACATGCGCGCCGGCATCGAAGACCTCGTCGGCCTGCGGTCGCACATCGTGGGCGACCAACTCGACGATCGTGCCGAGCGTCGTGTCCACGACGATGCAGCGCGCAGCGGCTGCGGGATCAGCATCCGATCCCAGGTGAATCGCGAGCGGATCGCGGAGCCAGATACGTGTCATGGTGTCGCCTACTCTCTGGCGACGCAGGGCTGGGGCTCGGGCCGCCAGCTCAGGTTTCTCGGCGTCTGCTGTTCCGCCGGCCGGCTCGTGGAGGGCCAGCGCTCGTACGCTAGCACGCGGGGTCATTCGGTGCTAGCATCGCCGCTATCGCAGTTGCGGAAATCGGATTCCACGATTCGGAAACAACCGCGAATCCATGACAGACAACCTCAACGGAGAGATCAATGTCGAGAACGCCCAGAATCCGCCGACCCGAAGACGAGAGGCTCCGCCTCGGTCCCACTTTCGCCTACGGACTGCAGCATGTGCTGACGATGTATGGCGGGATCATCGCTGTGCCGCTCATCATCGGCAACGCCGCCGGCCTCGCCCCGGCGGAGATCGGCCTGCTCATCGCATCGTGCCTGTTCATCGGCGGACTCGCCACGATCCTGCAGTCGTGGGGTGTTCCGTTCTTCGGATCGCAGCTGCCGCTCGTGCAGGGCGTCTCGTTCTCGGGCGTCGCGACCATGACCGCGATCCTCGCCGCGGGCGAGGGACTGCCCGGTGTGTTCGGCGCCGTGATCGCGGCATCCGTCGCCGGACTGATCGTCGCGCCGTTCTTCGCGATGATCGTCCGATTCTTCCCACCCGTCGTGACCGGCACCGTGATCACGACGATCGGGCTCACGCTGATGCCGGTCGCGGCGAGCTGGGCGATGGGCGGCACGTCGCCCGAGGATCCGATGTGGGGCAGTCTGCAGAACATCGGCCTGGCGATGGGAACCCTGCTCGTCGTGCTCGTGCTGAGCAAGGTCGCGTCTCCCACGGTCTCGCGCCTCGCGATCCTCATCTCGATCGTGCTCGGCACTGTGTTCGCCGGGATCGTCGGCTGGGCCGACTTCTCGAACATCGCAGACGGCGGCATCGTGGCTCTGCCACAGCCCTTCGCGTTCGGGTTGCCCACGTTCGGAGTCGCCAGCATCATCTCGATGTTCATCGTGATCATCGTCACGATGACCGAGACCACGGCAGACATCATCGCAGTCGGTGAGATCGTCGGCACGAAGGTCGATTCCAAGCGCATCGCCAACGGCTTGCGCGCCGACATGATCTCGTCCGCCGTCGCCCCGGTCTTCAACTCGTTCACGCAGTCGGCGTTCGCGCAGAACGTCGGACTCGTCGCGATCACCGGAGTGAAGTCCCGGTTCGTCGTGAGCGCAGGCGGCGTGATCCTCGTCGTGCTCGGGCTGCTGCCGATCGTCGGCGGGCTGGTGGCTGCCGTGCCGCCGCCCGTGCTCGGCGGTGCGGGCATCGTGCTGTTCGGATCGGTCGCGGCCGCCGGCGTGCGGACGCTCGCGAAGGTGAACTACGAGGGCAACATGAACATGGTGATCGTCGCCGTCTCACTGGGTTTCGGCGTGATCCCCGTGGTCATGCCCGGCTTCTACGACGCCCTGCCGAGCTGGGTGGGCATCATCCTGCACTCCGGCATCTCTTCCGCGGCAATCATGGCGGTGCTGCTGAACCTGCTCTTCAACCATCTCGGCGGGAAGTCGGCCGAGCGTTCGGCGTTCATCCCTGGGACCGGACGGGTCATCCGCGAGGAGGACCTCGCCCGCCTCATCGCGAACGAGACCCTCTTCGACGGCGACACGATCAAGGACGGCAAGATCCTGGATGCTGACGGCGAAGAGGTCCCCGTCGTCACTGCCTCGCAGGAAGTGGTGATCACCGACGGGATCAAGACGGGGAAGATCCGCAGCCGGAACGACATCCGACGAGCTCTGGCCGAGGCCGACGCCGAGTAGGCCGCTCGTCGCTTCTCACGCGCGTCTATTTCTGCCGAATGTACGGTCTCGAGAGCCCGGAACGTACGCAAGGCAGAAATAGACGGGCTGGTGGCACGGCGCAGGACCGGTGGGTCAGGCGTCGCGGCGGGCCCCGGCGGAGGGCGTCACCGTGAAGAGGTGCGGAGGCGTGAAACCGGATGCCGCGAAGGCGGCGGTCACAGCATCCGACACCGTCTGCACGGCAGCCTGCTCGATCAGAGCGATCGCTGCACCGCCGAAGCCGCCGCCGGTCATGCGAGCACCGATGGCACCAGCAGACAGTGCCGCCTCGACCGCCGTGTCGAGTTCCGCGACCGAGATCTCGAAGTCGTCGCGCATCGAAGCGTGCGATGCGACGAGCAGATCGCCGATCGCCCTGGCACCGCTCTCGCGCAGCGTCTTGACCGTATCGAGCACCCTCTGGTTCTCGGTCACGATGTGGCGCACCCGGCGGAAGGTCACATCGTCCATGAGCTCCTCGGCGCGGGCGAGGTCGCCCATCGACACGTCTCGGAGCGACGGCACGCCCATGATCGCGGCACCGCGCTCGCACGACGCGCGCCGCTCGCGGTAGCCACCCGTCGCGTGCGAGTGCTGCACGCGGGTGTCCATGATGAGGATTGCGAGTCGCGCCTCGGCGATGCCGACCGGCACGAGGTTCGTGTCGAGCGTGCGGCAGTCGAGGAAGATCGCCGCGTCGGGCTCGCCGAGCATGGATGCCATCTGGTCCATGATCCCGGTGGGAGCCCCGACGGCCTCGTTCTCGGCGCGGCGGCCGATGCGTGCGAGTGCGGTGCGGTCGAGCCCGGCGTTCCAGAGATCGTTCAGGGCGGATGCTGTCGCCCCCTCGATCGCGGCCGACGAGGAGAGTCCAGCGCCCACAGGAACATCGGATGCGATCGCGATGTCGACGCCACAGCCCGCAGCCCCTGGGTCTGTCGAAGGGTCCGCGAGCTGCAGCGCCCAGGCCACGCCCAGCGGGTAGGCCGCCCATTCGGCGACCGCCGGCGTGGCGCCCGTCGGGGTCGGGAACAAACCCGCCAGTTCGTCGAGCGCGACCTCGACCGGTGCGTCATCGGCGAACGTCGAGGCGACGCGGATGCGCCCGTCGTCGCGCATGCCGACCGCGGCATATGTACGGTGCGGAATCGCGAACGGCAGGACGAAGCCGTCGTTGTAGTCGGTGTGCTCGCCGATCAGGTTGACGCGGCCGGGCGCCGACCAGACGCCGGCGGGAGCGTGCCCGGTGAGCTGCTCGAACAGGGCGCTGGCGTCGTCCGGAGCGGTCATGCGCCGGCTTCCTCTGCGCGTGCGATGGCCTCACGGATCCGTGCGGCGGACTGCTCCGGCGGGATCTCGGCGGTCCACGCCCACATGGCGGCCTCGGAGCCGGCGAGGAACTTCAGCTTGTCAGCGCCGCGCCGCGGGCTCGTGAGCTCCAGGTGCAGCCGCACCGAGTCGCGTCCCACGTTCACGGGAGCTTGATGCCACGCGGCGATGTACGGCGTCGGCGTGTCGTAGAGCGCGTCGATGCCGCGCAGCAGTCGCAGGTAGAGCGGCGCGAGCTCGTCGCGTTCGGCCTCCGTGGTCTCGGCGAAGTCGGCGACGTGACGGTTCGGCAGGAGGTGCACCTCGACGGGCCATCGGGCGGCGAACGGCACGAAGGCCGTCCAGTGCTCGCCCTGGAGCACGATCCGCTCAGATGCCTGCTCGAACTCGAGGATCCGCTGGAACAGGTCGGGTGCCGTGCGATCGATGCTCTCCAGCAGTCGCTGGGTGCGCGGCGTGATGTACGGGTAGGAGTAGATCTGACCGTGCGGATGCGGCAGTGTGACGCCGATCGCCTCCCCGCGGTTCTCGAACGGGAAGATCTGCTGGATTCCCGGCAGCTGCGACAGTGCCGCAGTACGGTCGGCCCAGGCTTCGATCACCGTGCGGGCGCGAGTGGCGGACTGAGTGCCGAAGGACCCTGCGTGGTCGGGGCTGAAGCACACGACCTCGCAGCGGCCGACCGAGGTGCGGGTGCGGCCGAGGCCGAGCGCCTTGAGGTCGTCGAGCCCGCGCGGGGGATTGCTCGCGCGGGGCGCGGCGTCCAGGGCCTCGGTGAGAGCGGGGCCGAACGCGGGGGAGCGGTTCTCGAACACGGCGACGTCGTAGAGCGACGGAACCTCCGAGGGGTTCGTCGGCGTCTGCGGTGCGAGCGGGTCGGCGTCGGCGCTGGGCATCATGACGCGGTTCTGGCGGTTCGCGGCGACTGTGATCCAGTCGCCGGTGAGCACGTCGAGGCGCATCGTCGCGGTGTCCGGGCGCGGGTCGAGGGTGCGGGCATCGACGGCGCGGTCGGCGCCCAAGACCGTGCCCGGGTCGTCGTAGTAGATCAGGTCGCGGCCGTCGGCCAGCGTGGTGGAGCGTTTGATGACGCCGGCCGTGAGCTCGGTCGCGCGCAACTCCGGAGATTCTTCGATGTTCACGTAAACACGGTACCTTCCCCGCGGTGGTAACGTCAACATGCAGGAGTTGTGCACCGGGGTGCCAGGAGGGGCGTGCAGATGGACGAGTGGGATGAGCTGAATCGCCTCGCGAAAGCCGGCGCGCGCGCGTCTGGTCGTGCGTCGTCGGGGCGCGTGTCTTCCGGGCGCGTGTCGATGGCCAGTGTCGCAGGTCGCGCCGGCGTCTCGGGTCAGACTGTGTCCAGAGTCGTCAACGGCAGTCCACGTGTCGACCCCGCTACGCGGATCCGCGTCGAGAACGCGATGACAGAACTCGGCTATCGCCCGCATCGGGCTGCCAGGGCGCTGCGCACCGGCCGCACCCAGACGATCGGCCTGGTCGTGACGACTCTCGCCACCGTAGGCAATTCGCGGATGCTGCAGGCCACAGCTGAAGCGGCGGAAGAACGTGGCTACGCGCTGCTGCTCGTCACGGCGGGTGACACTGTCGCCGAAGCCTTCGAACGCTTGCATGATCAGGGCGTCGACGGCGCGATCGTGCTGAACGAGGCGTCGGCGCTCACCCGGGCCGACGATCGGCCCGAGGGCCTTCGTCTCGTCGCCGTCGACGCGCCGGCCGCATCCGGGTTCCGCGTGGTGCACAGCGACCACGCCGGCGGCGCGGCAGCGGCGACGGGCAGGCTCCTGGCACTCGGACACGAGAACGTCTGGCATCTGGCCGGCCCCGAGGACTCGTTCGCCGCCGCGGAGCGCGAGCGCGGCTGGCGCGAGACGCTGCGCGCGGCAGGGATCACGCCGAAGTCGGTCGAACGGGGCGACTGGTCGGCCGAGTCCGGCCATGCTGCGGCCGGCGCTCTGACGCAGGCGACGGCTGTCTTCAGCGCGAACGATCAGATGGCACTCGGCCTCGTCCGCGGGTTCGAGGAGCGGGGGCGCGCCGTGCCTGATCAGGTCAGCGTGATCGGATTCGACGACGTGCCCGATGCGGCGAACTACCGCCCGCCTTTGACGACTGTTCGCCAAGACTTCAGGGCGCTCGCCGTCGCTGCCGTAGATGCGTTGGTCGCGGAGATCGAAGGCACTGGAATCGACGGTGCCGGGACCGAAGGCGCCGGTATCGCACTCGACGGCGATGCCCAGAGAATCGTCCCCACGAGCCTGATCGAGCGGAGCAGCACCAATCGGGCGTGATCCGGGCGGAACGGGGTCGATGAGCCTCAGCTCGCGGTGCCGAGGAGGGCCACGACTTCGGCATCCGTAAGTCGCCCGTCGGCGACGACGCCGCGGAACGAGAGCGTCACGCTCGAACCGTTCGACGTGTGAGGCGGAGGGGAACCGCCAGGCGAGCCGCCGTAACCGCCGCCGACGCGCCCTGCGTGCCCGGACTGCCGAGCTCGACCGGCTCGTCGAGCGCGCGCAGGGTCGTGCGGGTGCCGAAGGTCCACGCGCGCGGGTCGTCCGACGGAAGCAGCTGCCACGACGTGTCTTCTATGAGCAGCGTCGCACCAGTCAGAGCGATCCAGTTCGCGGTGGCGGTGAAGCCGTTGTCGGCGTGACTGCAGAGCCGTCGTCGCGAACCGCCACGATGCGCACATCGACGGCCAGATCTTCGGTGCCCCCGACGGGGGAGGTCTGGACGAAGGGCGCGTGCACTTCGCTGAACAGTGCACCGGCACGCGCGGTGCGTTCGACCCAATGCGCGATGCCGTCGACCGTGACGCGATCATCGAATTTCGTGATCGCCGCATCCGGGATACGGATGGGATCGGGCGCCCTGCGCACGGCTTCGAGCACGCGAGTTGCTCGGCGCCCCCTCCGCCATCGTTGACTGAGGTGGCGGGGCGAGGGCGATTTCGTCTCGCTCCGCTCGCTCAATCCGTTTCGTCTCGCTCCGCTCGCTCAACGTCCCGCGGGGCTGCCCTCGCTCAACGTCCCGCGGGGTTGCGTTCGCTCAACGTCTCGCGGGCTGCGTTCGCTCAACGTCCTGCGGGGCTGTGCTCGTCCAACGTCCCGCGGGGTTGCGTTCGCTCAACGTCCTGCGGGGCTGTGCTCGTCCAACGTCCCGCGGAACGTGCGGGGCGTTGAGCGACGAGCGCAGCGAGGAGACGAAACGGGCTGAGCGAGCGGAGCGAGTCGAAGCCGCGACCAGCGCTCAGCCGCCGAGCGCGGCCGAGACGACCGCGCGCGCCTCTTCCTGCACCTCGGCGAGGTGCTCGGCGCCGAGCAGACTCTCGGCGTACAGCTTGTAGACGTCTTCCGTGCCGGACGGCCGTGCGGCGAACCACGCGTGCTCGGTCTGCACCTTGAGCCCGCCGATCGCGGCGCCGTTGCCCGGTGCATGTGACAGTTTCGCCGTGATCTTCTCGCCCGCGAGGGTCGTGGCGGTCACGGCATCCGGCGCGATCTTTCCGAGCGTGGCCTTCTGCTCCGGAGTCGCCGGGGCGTCGACGCGCTGATACGCGGATGATCCGAACGCCTGCTCGAGTTCGGCGTAGCGCTCCGACGGGCTCTTGCCGGTCACGGCGATGATCTCGGCGGCGAGCAGGCAGAGCAGGATGCCGTCCTTGTCGGTCGACCACACGCTCCCGTCGCGCCGCAGGAACGATGCCCCGGCCGACTCCTCGCCACCGAACGCGACGGTGCCGTCGAGCAGCCCTGGCACGAACCACTTGAATCCCACCGGTACCTCGAGCAGCCGACGCCCCAGCGACTCGGCCACTCGATCGATGATCATCGACGAGACCAGGGTCTTGCCGATCGCGGCATCCCTCGGCCACTCCGCCCGGTGCGAGAACAGGTAGTCGATCGCGACGGCGAGGTAGTGGTTGGGGTTCATGAGGCCGGCATCCGGGGTGACGATCCCGTGCCGGTCGGCGTCGGCGTCGTTACCGGTGAGCACATCGAAGTCTCCGCGCCGAGCGACCAGCGAGGCCATCGCGTTCGGGGACGACGGATCCATCCGGATCTTCTCGTCCCAGTCCAGCGTCATGAAACGCCACGTCGGGTCGACCTCGGGATTCACGACCGTGAGGTCGAGACCGTGCAGCTCCTTGATCAGCTGCCAGTACTCGACGGACGCTCCGCCCAGCGGGTCCGCGCCGATCCGAACGCCCGACTTCTTGATCGCGTCGATGTCGATGATCGTCGACAGATCGCGCACGTAGGCGCCTCGGAAGTCGTAGTTGGGCAGTGAATCCCAATCGATATCGGCGAAGCTCTTACGCTTCACTTCCTCCAGACCGCCCTCGATCAGCGCGTTCGCCCTGTCGGCGATCCAGCCGGTCGCATCGGTGTCGGCCGGGCCGCCGTGCGGAGGGTTGTACTTGAATCCGCCGTCGCGTGGCGGATTGTGCGACGGCGTCACGACGATGCCGTCGGCCCGGCCCGCAGCATCCGCAGCCGATCCCTGAGCCTGTCGAAGGGCTCGGTTGTACGTGAGGATGGCGTGGCTCAGTGCGGGAGTCGGCACGTACGAATCACGGGAGTCGACACGCAGGTCGACATCGTTGGCGATCAGCACCTCGATCGCGCTGCGCTCCGCCGGCAGCGACAGCGCGTGCGTGTCACGGCCCAGGAACAGCGGGCCGGTGATCCCCTGCGAACGGCGGTAGTCGACGATCGCCTGGGTGGTGGCGAGGATGTGCTGCTCGTTGAAGCTCTTCGACAGCGATGAGCCGCGATGCCCGCTGGTGCCGAACACCACACGCTGTGCGGGAACCGACGGATCAGGCACGCGGTCGTAGTACGCGGCGATCAGTTCGTCGACATCGATGAGGTCACTTTCCTCCGCGGGGAGGCCGGCACGGCTCGTCATGAGTTCAGTCTGCCCCGATCTCGCTCTGCGCGCATCATCGCCACCCGGTTCTCACAGCCGATGGAAGGGCTAGGGTGAAACGCGTGACTGAACGGCGCACCTACAGCTACCTCGGACCAGCGGGAACCTTCACGGAAGCAGCACTCGACCAGGTGGCAGAGGCATGGGGTCAGGAGCGGCGGCCCGTGCTCAACGTCGGCGAGGCGCTCGCCGACGTGCTCGAGGGCCGCAGCTTCGCGGCGATGATCGCGATCGAGAACTCCATCGAGGGCGGCGTCTCCACCACTCAGGATGCCCTCGCGACGCTTCCAGGCCTTCGCATCATCGGCGAGTACCTGGTCAAGGTGAACTTCGTCCTCGTCGCAGCGCCGGGCACGAAGCTCGAGGATGTGACGTCGATCGCCGCGCATCCGGTGGCGTACGCGCAGTGCCACGGCTGGCTCGGCGAGCATCTGCCGCGGCACTCTCATGTTCCTGCCGCCAGCAACGTGGCATCCGCGATCGGCGTGCTCGACGGCACGCTGCCGGCTCAGGCGGCGATCGCTCCTCCGGGGATCGCGGAGCACTACGACGTCGATGTGCTCGCCTCGGAGATCGGCGACAACACCTCCGCCGTCACGCGCTTCGTGCTAGTGACGCGCACGGCGACTCCGCCGATGCCGACCGGCGCCGACAAGACGTCTCTGATCGTCGAGCTGCCCAATGACCGCCCTGGCTCCCTGCTCGAGATGCTCGAGCAGTTCTCGACCCGCGGCATCAACCTGTCGCTGATCGAGTCGCGCCCGATCGGTGACGAGCTCGGTCGATACCGGTTCGTGCTCGACGCCGACGGTCACGTGCACGACGAGCGGATGGCGGATGCCCTGCTCGGCATCCGCCGCTTCAGCCCGCGCGTCGTGTTCCTCGGGTCGTACCCTCGTGCCGATCGGCAGATCGTGCACTATCCCGACCGCTACGCCGACGACGTGTTCGTCGAGGCGCGCGACTGGCTGCGCGACCTGCTCTCCGGTGCTCCGGAGGAGTGAGGGGCGGTCGCCGCTTCGACTCGCTGCGCTCGCTCAACGCGTTTCGTCTCGCTGCGCTCGCTCAACGACCCGCGGGTGAGGAGTGAGGGGCGGTCGCCGGTTCGTCTCGCTGCGCTCGCTCAACGCGGTTCGTCTCGCTGCGCTCGCTCAACGACCCGCAAGGGTGAGCGCGTTCAGTGCTCCTGGTAGCGCGGCCAACCGCTGCCCGGGATCATGTGCGAGTACAGCGCACCCTTCGCGACTTCGAGTGACGGGTAGGTGCCGGTCTCGGCATCCGCCCCGCTCATGACGACGACGTACCCGTCATCCGAATGGCGGATGCTACCGACAACCCCGTTCGTTCCGTATGCGACCCAGAGTCCTCGGGTCTTGCTGTTCACAGACGCAGTGGTGCTCATCATCGAACTCCCTTCCGACATGGCCGGCATCGCCGACACTGCCGACGGTACCCCCGGGCCGAGAATAAGGCCAGGCCCCGGCCGAGCCGCGACTACAGCGCCGCGGCGATCAGCTCGAGGGTCTGTGCGCGACCGGCGGCGGAATCCATCGCCTCGGCTTCGTACGCGCCCGCCACCGGCGAGAGCATGACTTCGTCGACGCCGTACTTCTCGCCGAACGCGCGCACCTCGGCTGCGACCGATTCTCCGGTGCCGACGAACCATCGCTCTCGGGCCGCCTGCACGATCTGCTCTGTGGTGGCATCCGCCTCGGCGATGCCTGCGGCGATCGCCTCTTCGACCGTCTCGAGTGCGGTGAGGGGCTTGTTCAGGCGCAGGCGCGACATCATGCGCAGCTGCGGCAGGGCACGTGCCTCGGCTTCTTCGGCCGTCGGTGATGCGACGGCGTTGACGGTGAGGAAGGTGCGTGGCTCGGGGTGCGCCTCGCTGGGCTGGTAGCCGGTGCGGTAGAGATCGAGCGCACGCTCGAGACCCTGGCCGGAGAAGTGGTTCGCGAAGACATACGGAAGGCCCTGGGATGCTGCGAGCTGGGCCGAGTAATCGCTCGAGCCCAGCAGCCAGACGACGGGCGCGCCGGTCGCCGCCGGTGTCGAATGCACGGTGTACTCGCCGCCGGAGGTGAACCGCACGGTCGCGCCCTCGCCCGAGAGCAGAAGGGAGATGTCCTGCACGTAGCGCGGGAACTGCTCGACGTCGCTGGTGGTGCCCGTCGTGCGCAGCAGCTGGGTGATCACCGGGTCGCTGCCGGGGGCACGACCGAGGCCGAGATCGATGCGACCGGGCGCGATGGCCTCGAGGGCGGCGAACTGCTCGGCGACGATCAGCGGCGCGTGGTTCGGGAGCATGACACCTCCGGAACCCAGCCGCATCCGCTCGGTGCGCGATGCTGCGGCGGCGATCAGCACGGGGGGAGTGGTGGATGCCACTGCCGGCATGTTGTGGTGCTCGGCGAACCAGTATCGACGGTAGCCGAGACGGTCGGCGATCTCGGCGAGAGAGAGGGAAGCGGCGATCGCCTCCGCGCTGGTCTGGCCGGTGCGAACCGGGACGAGGTCGAGGACGGAGAGGGCGGGGGCTGCAGAAGTCATCGTGGAGTGCAACCTCGGCCATCGCGCCGGCATTCCGTCTTGGCCCATTGTCAGCATCGCTAACATTCAGCACATGGACGCCGAGATCTTCTATGTGCTTGTCGGTGCAGTCATAGTGGCGGCGATCGCTCGTTGGCGCGGCTGGCCCGCACCTCTACTCGTCACGGTCGTCGCGCTCGCGGCATCCTTCCTGCCGTTCATACCGGAGATCACGATCGACGGGCACGTGCTGCTCAATCTCGTGCTGCCTCCGCTGTTGTACTCCGCGGCGCTGGATGTGTCGTTCGTCGGGTTCAAGCGCAGCCTTCCGCAGATTCGCAGGCTCGGGATCTGGCTGGTGCTGCTCACCGCGCTCGTTGCCGGCCTCGTCGCCTGGCTCATCTTCCCTGCGCTCACGCTTCCCGGGGCGCTGTTGCTCGGCGCGATCGTCGCGCCTCCGGATGCCGTGTCCGCTGCCGCCATCGGTCGGAAGCTCGGGCTGCCGCGGCGCGTCATGACGGTGCTCTCGGGGGAGAGCCTCATCAACGACGCCACTTCGCTGACGCTGTACCGGGTGTTCGCGGCGATCATCGCCGGTGCGACGCTCACGGTGTGGGACGGCATCTGGCAGTTCGTGCTCGCGGTCGTGATCGGCGTCGTCGTAGGCCTCGTGTTCGGCGTCCTGCTGCACCAGTTGCGCATGCGCGTCGCCGACCCCGTCGTTATCGGCACGTTCGGGCTGCTGGTGCCGTTCGGGGCGTATGCGATCGCCGAGCACCTCGGCGGATCGGGCGTGCTGGCCGTCGTCGCGATGGGGCTGTATGTCGGATGCAACGCTCCTCGCACCGACTACACGACCAGGCAGCAGGAGGCGCCGCTGTGGCTGTCGGCGGATCTTCTGCTGGAGAGTTTCGTGTTCGCCTACATCGGGCTGCAGTTCCGGCGCGTGCTGGAGGATCTCGGCGATGAGTCGGTGGTGCGCATCCTGTGGCTCTCCGGCACCGTGCTGCTCGTCGTGCTGGTGGTGCGTCCGCTCTATATCTATCCGGCGCACGCGTTCGCGGTGTGGATGCAGCGACTACGGCTGAAACGGTGGGAGCGAGCGGTGGCGTCGGGGGAGTGGACGCGCCGCGAGCGACTCGACGATGAGCGACGAGAACGGTTCGCCGCCAGGCATCCGGATCGGGCGGCGAGACCGCCACGCAGATCGCAGACGGCCGACGAGATCCGTGTCAGGCTGACCGAGCCAGCGCTGGACTGGAAGGACAACGCCGTCATCTCGTGGGCTGGCATGCGCGGCGTGGTGACCCTGGCGACGGCGCTGGCCGCAGCGGACATCGCCGCACTTCCCACCGGCCCGTCGCACGCGATCGTCATCGTGGCGTTCATCGTCACAGTCGGCACCCTGCTGCTGCAGGGGCTCACTCTGCCGTTGCTGATCCGCCGCCTGGGTGTGGCGAGCGACGTCGATCACGAGGCGGATGTGCGCGCGCTCGCCTCAGTGCGCGCGCGCAGCAAGGAGGCGGGCAAGGCGTTCCTCGCCGAGCAGCGCAAGGTGTGGGAGCAGAAGTACGGCGAGATCGATCTGCGCACGTTCGACGCCTTCGCGGATCGGATGACCAGAGTCGAGACCGACACCGATCAGGCGCAGGAGGCGGAAGAGGCGGCTGCTCGTCCCTCGACCGAAGATCTGGTGGCGCTGTCACGAGGCTGGTTGCAGGTGCGGCGCGAAGTGCTCCTGGCGGAGCGCGATGCGGGGAACATCGACGAAGAGGTCATGCGGGAGCTGATCACCGCGATGGATGCCGAGGAGTTGGCGCTGGACACGCGAGGGGCGATGCGGCTTCCGGGGCGGGCGTAGCCTGGCTTCCGTCCGCCGGACGACGAGACCGATTTTGCGGCACGAGACATACCGTGGGAACGGAAGTCACGTGCCGAAAACTCGGTCTCGCAGGGCGGGTCAGCGGGTGGTGGCGGGCTCGCCTTCCACAGCGTCCTCGTCCGCGGCATCCTCGTCCGCGGCATCCTCGTCCGCGGCATCCTCGTCAGAGTCGTCCGCGAACGGCAGGCCTTCGCGCGGAGCGTTGTAGAGCTCCTCGTCGAGGATGCCCTCGCGCTTGGCGACGATCGTCGGCACCAGGGCCTGGCCGGCGACGTTGACCGCCGTGCGTCCCATGTCGATGATCGGGTCGATCGCCAGCAGCAGGCCGACGCCCTCGAGCGGCAGGCCGAGAGTCGACAGCGTCAGCGTGAGCATGACGGTCGCTCCGGTGGTGCCTGCGGTGGCGGCCGAGCCCAGGACCGAGACGAGCACGATCAGCAGGTACTGGATGAAGTTCAGTTCGATGCCGAAGAACTGTGCGACGAAGATCGCGGAGATCGCGGGGTAGATGGCCGCGCAGCCGTCCATCTTCGTGGTCGAGCCGAAGGGGACGGCGAAGGACGCGTACGAGGCGGGAACTCCGAGGTTCCGCTCGGTGACGCGCTCGGTGAGCGGAAGCGTGCCGATCGAGGAGCGGCTGACGAATCCGAGCTGCACAGCGGGCCACACGCCCGTGAAGTACTGCTTGATCGAGAGGCCGTGGACCCTGACGAGGATCGGGTAGACGACGAAGATCACCAGGGCGAGGCCGATGTAGACGGCGGCGGTGAACCACGCCAGCGAGGCGAGCTTCTCCCAGCCGTACTTGATCACGGCCGAGCCGATGAGGCCGAAGGTGCCGAGCGGAGCGATGCGGATGATCCACCACACGACGCGTTGGATGACCTTGAGCAGCGACTCGGTGAAGGCGAGGAACGGCTCGGCCTTCTTGCCGGCCTTGAGGGCGGCGATGCCGACGACGGCGGCCACGACGATCACCTGAAGGATGTTGAAGCTGATGCTGGATTCGACGGTGCCCGCATCCGCGTCGAACTCGGAAGCGATCGCGGACGGCGTCATCAGCCAGCAAGAACGCCGCGAGATCGCGCAGATCGCGACGATTCTGGATCAGCCGCCGGTGGAGCTTCCGGCTGCCCCTGTCATCGATGTCGTTCGCCCGACCAGTCAGGTCGGGGTGGCTGCGCAGAAGGCTCGTGGCGCTGGTGGCAGTGCGTCCGTGACGGCGGCTGAAGTGGACTTCACGCTTTCACCCGGCGCCCGCGTCGTGTTCACCGGAACGATGAGCAGGCCACGTGAAGAATGGGCGCGCGCTTTGGCGGATGCGGGGTTCGTCACAGGAAGTGTCACGAAGAACTGCGTCGCTCTCGTCGCAGAGGATCCCGCGACTCAGTCGGGCAAGGCCAAGACGGCGCGAGCGCACGGCATCCCGATCATCACCGAGGCCCAGTTCATCCCGGCATTCGAAGCGTTCATCGCACAGCGCCGCATATCCTGACGTTCGCGCGCGGGGTCTTGTCACAGGACGCGCACTCAGCGTCCAGCATCCGCCTTGCCGGGATCGAACCATTTCAACCCATCGAAACGCGCGAAGCCACGATCCCTGGTGGCCAGGCGTGCGCGATTGGCGAGGCAGAGCGCAGCGATATGCGCGTCGGCGACGAGGTTGCCGCGGACAGCGGCATCGTCGGACGCCAGCACGTCGAACTTCTCCCATGCAGACGAGCCCTGCTGCAACCAGTCGGTGTTCGGAGAATTGAGCAAGTGCCGCACATAAGACAGAGCTGCGTCTGCGGGGGCCGGCTCCGCGTATATCCGCGGGTGCGTCACGAGGCGCATGAAGCCGCTGAGAATCGTGTCGGCGACGCCGATGCGGTCCGTGCGCAACGCGCCGTTGAGCCAGCCGGCGTATGCGTCGTGGTCGGGCGCATCCGTGCGGAAGGCATAGACGAGCACATTGACGTCGGGGACGAAGAGCGTCATGCGCTCTTGTCCAACGCGTCCCAGACTGCGTCCTTGTCATCGAGGTCGACGAGGCTCCCGGGTGCCTTCGGCGTATAAGTGGGCAGGGGGATGGGGGACGCATCTGGCGCTTCGCGCGCGAGGTGCTCCCGAAGCGCCTCTTCGAGGAAGCTCGTGAACGTGCGGCCTTCGGTCGCTGCGCGCGACTTCGCTTCGCGCGCGAGAGCGTCGGAAAGGTTGAGCGTGGTGCGCATACAGATCATCATACGTCGCAAAAACAGATGTCTGCCTCCAATGTCCGTGGCCCCTGAGAGTATGAAGTATGGCAAATTTCACCGAGATCGCGGAGCTGATCCCCACCCTGCGTGGGCACCTCTCCGACGACTCGTGTGCCGATGATGTGCTCGCCGCGATCGGCCGGATGACGGATGCTGAGGTCGTCGCCATTCTCGAAGAAGTGGTGCACGGCGCAAAGCTGTTCGAGCAGATCAAGCTCAGCGCCATCGGCGTCGGGGCTGCTCGGTCCGCCCGAGAGCGCGGACATTCCGGGCTTGCGCAATCACGCGGACACCGTTCCATGGTCGAGCTCGTACGACACATCACCGGTTCCACCAGGGGTGACGCCGCTCGCGAGGTGCGCGTGGGAGCCGCGCTGCTCGAGCACGGGCCGGAAGTAGAGGACGAGTGGGGTGCCGACGGAGCGGGGTCGGAGGGTGCTGGGGATGCTGGGGCAGAAGACTCAGGCAATTGCGATTCCGACCGCGACGGAGCCGCCGGTGGCGGTACTGATGGTTCGACCGGCGCGGGCGACGCGCCTGGAGCAGATCAAAATGGTGCGGGCGATTCTCAGGCCGACGGTTTCGATTGGGGGACCGGCGCAGGAGAGCCACGAGGCGGCTCGGCCGACTCGCGATCCCCGAAGCCTGCCGCGCCGTGGCATGAACCGCTGCACGTCGCACTGCGTACCCAGGTGATCACCGCGTCACAGTTCGACGCGATCCGCGGCGGGCTCGGCGAACCGCCGGCGACTGCTGCCGGTGATCCGACAGCCGCCAGGCAAGCGCGTGAGGCATGGACTTGCGCCGCAGAGCACCTCATCGACGAAGCGAGCCAGCGCACGGTGGAAGAACTCCGCAGCGCCGCGCGTGCGCTGCGCGATCAGCTTGACCCCGAGGGAGCGGAAGCACGCTTCCTGGCGCAGTACGAGGCGCGCTCTTTCCGCATCTACCGTGACGCCGAGGGCCGCAAGCGCGGCAGCGTTGTGTTCGACGAGGAGAGCGGCGCATTCGTCGAGGCGTTCATCAATGCCGCGATGCGTCCGCGCCGTGGAGGACCGCGCTTCGTCGACTCCGAGGAGAAGGCCAAAGCGGCTGAACTCGTCGACGACCAGCGCACGAACGATCAGCTGACGTTCGACCTGATCATGGACGTGCTCCGTGCCGGGGTGCTCGCCGACGCCGCAAGCGTCTTCGGCACGCGCCAGGCTGGAGTGCGACTCGTGCAGGCCGTCGCCGCCGACGGAAGCCGCGCCCCGATCGTGCACACTGAAGACGGCTTGGTCACCATGCCGGCCTCGATCGGCGATCAGCGCATGTGCGAGAGCGGATTCGTGCCGGTCACCGTCGATTCGTGCGGGAACCCGCTCGATGTCGGCCGTGAGCAGCGCCTGTTCACGCCCAAACAGCGCATCTCGCTGGCGATTCGAGACGGCGGATGCCGGTGGCAAGGGTGCGATCGACCCGCCTCCTACTGCGAAGCCCATCACATCGACGAATGGGCCAAGGATCACGGGCGGACTGACATCGATCGTGGCATTCTGCTGTGCCGATATCACCACATGACTCTGCACAACGGCGGATGGTGGATCACCCGAGACGGCAAGGGCGACTTCGTGTTGCACCATCCGGGTGGAGAAGAATTCGTGCTCAAGCCGAGGTTGGTCCTTGCATACACGTACGCCCAAGCGTGGCCGGGTTTCGGCGCCGACCCGCCACCGAAACGGTTCCGCCCGGCGGCGGCGTGAGCACGTTGCGGCGAACCCGCCGGGATGCTGTCGGAGAGTCGCGGGGGTGGCGGAGAAGCCGCCGGTACGTTGTCGGGAAGCAGCCCGGGACACTACCGAGATCACCGCGAGATCACCGCGAGATCACCGCGAGATCAACGACGATACCGAGAAGTCACCGACACCACCGACACCACCGAGAACTACCGACAACCACCGAAAACTACCGAGGAGATGGCGCCGATCCCACTGAGTCAGCTCCTTCGCCTAGATCAGCTTCGCCTTCCGGAACGCCGCGATGCACGTCGGCCGACGACGATTCTGCTCGACCACCTGGCTCAGGAACACCGTGAACTCGGCCTCGTGATCTGCACCGGCCGACTGCGCGACATGCCGCATCCGCTTCAGTATCTCGGCGGCCGAACGGTAGTTGCGCTTGTCCGTCACTACCAGGGTCTGCTGCAAGATGGCGCGATACACGGGCAGCGTATCGGCTGGCCTGGTCGCCGATCTGTACTTGCACAGGTTCAGCCATACATCGGCGGCCTCGGTCGGATCGATGCGTGCCGTGGCGAAATCCCACGCCTGGTCGCCCCGATCTTCAGCGAGCAGATAGCGCACGAACCCACGCGGATCATTCAGCGACAGCTTCTCCTCGGCATCCGGCCGCTCGTCCTCCCAGACGCCGGCGTGCGAGGCGGTCTCGCGCAGCGCATCGAACGCCGTCCACTGCGTGAACCGCGCAAACCAGCTGCGGCGCAGAGTCACGGCTTCATCCGCGGCGCTACGGGTGACAGCATCCTCGACCAGGAGATCGATGAGCGTGCGGTCCCAGCCTCGGCTGTCGAGCCGCACGCCCATCTGCGCATATGCGACGGCATCCTCATGCAACCCGGCCTCGTCGAGATCGGCGACGAGGCTCTTGGCGACCAGCGCGTTCGTGGGCTCACCCCCGGATGCGGCGACGATCGCATCGCGGTCGCGATCGAGCACCGCCAACCGCCGGAGGGGGTACCCGCCGGACTCGCCGAGGTCGATTCCGGCGATCGCCTTACGGTATTGCGCGACGCTCGTGGCGCTGAGCCCGGGCGCGTAGGCGACGATGTCCGGATCGAAGAAGTCCTGCGTGCCGCCATAGCGGTACTTGACGATCCACTTCACCAGGCGCGTCTGCTCGGGTTGCGTCAAGGCAGGAGATGCTGAGCGCACAGCCGTGGCATGCGCGTCGAGCAGTGTCCGTACCAGGTCGCCCTGCAGTCCGGAGGAATCGTCAGACTTCAGAATCGCCCGCGTCGTCAGCGTGATCGCCCGCTCGATGACCGGGATCAGCGCCGGCGTCGCCTGCGCGGCCTGGTCGCTGAGCAGCTGCACAGTGTCGTACGCATTCGAGGCGTAATGATTTGCCTGGTAGTAGTCGTAGAACCGGCGAGTCGGTGCGAGATCGCGATTGACGATCGCGAGCAGGTCACCGGGATCGTCGGAGGCCGCAGCACGACGCGTCTCGAGCCAGTCGGCGAGACCGGCGACGTCGCGCGCGGCGAGATCGAGCAGCGAGCGGATGTCGTCTTCGTCGAGCGCGCCGAGCCAATCGTGCAGCGGGGAGAGCGGGGTGGGAGATGCCATCTTCCTATGCTCTCAGGCGGAATGACCGTCGCGCTTCGGCCGCCGGAAGAATCTTGGCGAGCCGTCGACGACGCTCACTCTCCGCCTTCTCCGTCCAGGTCATCCGAATCATCCAGGTCATCCGAATCATCCAGGTCGTCCAGCGCATCCATCACGACCATCGACGTCACCAGGCCGCGCGCGACGATGCCGCGCAACGGCTCGGGAACGATGAACGATTCGCCGTCCGCGTTCTCTACGACGATCCCGAGCGCCGCGAGTCCCCGCATCCGCCCGTGCACTGCCGCGGTCATGAAGCCATCCGTGTCCTCATCGACGAAGTCCTCCGCGAACTCGGGCGACAGCGCCAAGACCAGTTCGTGCAGCAGATCCGCTGCGGTGATCTGCTCGAATCTGCTGGCTGCCGCGTCGGGGTTGACGATCTCGTTCAGGAACATTCCGATCACCTTCTCGGCGTCGTCGAACGGCGGCTCCTGCCCGGACCGCCACCGCTCGGCGGCCGCACCGGGCCGCACCCGCGTCGCCGTGACCTCGATCAACTCGCTAATCTGCAGAGCTCCCCACCACGCGCGCAGTTCGGGCAGCTCACCCATCGACAGCACGCGGCGCGGCCCGTCGGCGGCGATGTCATCGGCCACGCGAGCAACCCCCACGGCGTCGATGCCGATCAGGCGGGCGATGTCCGCGATGTCGGCTCGTCGCACTGAGCCGGCGGGCGTGACCGGCCGGCTCATCCCGATCCAGGTCAGCAGGTCGGTGACGGCGTTGACGATCGGCAGTGCCAGATATGCGGCCATCCGATCGGCGACGGGAATCCGCTGTGCGGCACTGAGCGCCTCTTCGAAGGGATTCGGACCCACTGGACCGAGCTCGTCGAGGGCATCCTCGATCGTCGTGTGGGCCTCAGCCCACGCCGCGGCATCGTGGCCGTCCAGGCGGAAGTGCACGTAGAGGTGCAGTACGTCGAACTGATCGAAGAGGATGTCGTCCGCGGCATCCCCGTCGGGGCCTTCCTCTCCCTCGGAGGCTTCGAAGAGCACGTCCACGATCTCATCGAAGTCGTCAGGGGTGCTCAGATCGAGTCCCAGCACGCGCATGGCGGTCAGGATCTCCTCGAACTGCGAGAGCTGTTCGGACATCGTGCTGGCGGCTTCCGGGCTCTCCTCGAGCCAGCGGCTGAACTCCCGCAGCAGGTGCCGGTCCCTGAAATCCACAGGCGTGGCGGGTGGGACGGGCTTCACGAACGCGGATCCGGCGGTGCGAGCGGCGCCGGTGTCCTCGGTCTGCGGAGCAGGCGCGCCATCGAGCATCCGCTCGGCGACTCCGTCCAGCAGTTCGCCCGCGGCTTCGGCGACGGCGATCAGGGATGCTGCGACGACGAGCGCCCCACCCTCCAGCGTGCTCAGCCCGCGGTGACGGCGGATCAGCCCGTCGACGGCGTCGAATGCCCGGCCCTTTCGTGCGAGCGGGAGCAGATCGGATGCCGCGGCGCGGGACTGCTTGCGGTGCCACGCGGGCACGGGTACGCGCGGCAACGCCGCAAGGGCGCCGCCGTCGGCGTACCAATCGTCGATCAGGCCGAGGCTGACACCGGTCACCTGCGAAACGGATGGCGATGTTCCGTCCGCCTCGGGCGGTACGCGTTCGATGATCGCTTGCGCACGAGCATCGTCGCCGTCGGCGATCGCTGCGGTGAAGGCGCGAAGGACGCCGAGCGACCGGCGGCGGTCTGCGCCCACAGGGGTGAGCAGGCTCAGGTTGTAGCGCTCGATCGCTCTTTCCATCGCGGCGTTGATGGTCGCGATATCGTCGCCGTCGAGATCATCGAGATCGACTCCGTCGGCCTTCAGCAGCGGGGTGATCTCTTGAAGCAGATCGGCCGCCATTCCCGGTCGATGGGCCACGCCCGCCTTGGCCAGCAGTGCTCGGAACTCGGGATCGTCGAATGAAGGGGCCATGCGGCGAGGATAGCGCGATGAGCCGTTCGATTCGAAGGCGGATCGTCGCTACGTCAGCACGAGCAACTCGCCCACCTCGCAGTCGAGCGCATCGCAGATCGCGCGCAGCGTGGAGTATCGGATCGCACGAAGCTGCGGGAGTCACACAAGGCCCTCCGTGTCCTTCTGCAGTCGCTGACCTAACTCGAAGGCTGCCGCCACCAGTGCCAGGCCTAGCGCCCATCCCACCGGCGCGAGATCGAGGTTGAGGATCCACAACGAGACGCCTTCGTACGAAGGATCAGCTTCGTTGCCACCGGCCGTGACCAGTTGGGCGCCCAGGTACTCAACGACTGAGGTCCGTGCTGCACTTGCGAAAATCTGGGCGCCGACTCCTGACACCATCACGACGAGTGCGGCTGACCCCGCCACGTGCGTGAGGGAACGAACGAACCGTCGCCATGCAGCAGCAGTGACAACCAGAACACGGCGGTGCAGATCGCGATCACCGCCAACGCGGGTAGTGCGATCTCTGCATACATCAGCCAAGGTGTGCCGACGGGCAGCCCGAAGACAGTGAGCCAGACCGTCTCGTATCCAGCATCGACGATAGGGTCGGTTTTCTGGGCGAACGCGGGCACCTCGGCGTTTCCGACGACGAATCCGCGCACGACCGCCGGATCGGATGAGAACACCGACGTTCCGAACACGAGTGCTGATACGGCGCCGACCGACTTCGAACGCGGTCGCCAGGAGTGCGAACGCGGCAGTCGCCAGAACGGGAACCATCGACCGCCGAAACGCCTGCTGCCGGATCAGCGACAGTCGCTCTCACCGCGCTATGCCGACGGCGAACACGGGCTTACCAGGCCCGATCGCTCGTTACTCTCGATGTACAGGCGCTGAAGAGCCGTCTGGCGTCAGTGCATTCGCCCCGTGCGAACCAAGGAGTTGACAATGTTCGAGAGATTCACCGACCGTGCCCGTCGTGTCGTCGTCCTCGCCCAAGAAGAGGCGAAGATGCTCAACCACAACTACATCGGCACCGAGCACATCCTGCTCGGCCTCATCCACGAGGGCGAAGGCGTCGCAGCCAAGGCCCTCGAGAGCCTCGGCATCTCCCTCGACGCCGTGCGCGAGCAGGTGCAGGACATCATCGGCCAGGGTCAGCAGCAGCCGACCGGCCACATCCCGTTCACGCCGCGCGCCAAGAAGGTGCTCGAGCTGAGCCTGCGCGAAGCGCTGCAGCTCGGCCACAACTACATCGGCACCGAGCACATCCTGCTCGGCCTCATCCGTGAGGGCGAAGGCGTCGCCGCTCAGGTGCTCGTCAAGCTCGGCGCAGACCTCAACAAGGTGCGCCAGCAGGTCATCCAGCTGCTCTCCGGCGCTCCGGGCCGCGAGCCCGCAGCCGTCGGCGCGACCACGAACGACAGCCAGCAGGCCGCCCAGGGCGGATCTGCCGTGCTCGACCAGTTCGGCCGCAACCTCACCCAGGCCGCCCGCGACAACAAGCTCGACCCGGTCATCGGGCGCGAGAAGGAGATCGAGCGGGTCATGCAGATCCTCTCCCGCCGCTCCAAGAACAACCCCGTGCTGATCGGTGAGCCGGGCGTCGGAAAGACCGCCGTCGTCGAGGGTCTCGCCCAGGCGATCGTCAAGGGCGACGTCCCAGAGACTCTGAAGGACAAGCAGCTCTACTCGCTCGATCTCGGCTCGCTCATCGCCGGATCCCGCTACCGAGGTGACTTCGAAGAACGCCTGAAGAAGGTCACGAAGGAGATCCGCACACGCGGCGACATCATCGTCTTCATCGACGAGATCCACACCCTCGTGGGTGCGGGTGCTGCCGAGGGCGCGATCGACGCGGCCAGCATCCTGAAGCCGCTCCTCGCCCGTGGCGAGCTGCAGACGATCGGCGCCACCACGCTCGACGAGTACCGCAAGCACTTCGAGAAGGATGCTGCGCTCGAGCGCCGCTTCCAGTCGATCCAGGTCGCCGAGCCGAGCCTGCCCCACACGATCAACATCCTCAAGGGGCTGCGCGACCGCTACGAAGCGCACCACAAGGTGCAGATCACCGACGGCGCGATCGTCGCAGCATCCAACCTCGCCGACCGCTACGTCGCCGACCGCTTCCTGCCGGACAAGGCCATCGACCTGATCGACGAGGCCGGCGCCCGCCTTCGTCTGAGCATCCTGTCCAGCCCGCCCGAGCTGCGCGAATTCGACGACAAGATCGCCGCCGTTCGCGAGCAGAAGGAAGCGGCATCCGAGGAGCAGGACTTCGAGAAGGCCGCATCGCTGCGCGACGAGGAGAAGAGTCTCCTCGCCGAGCGCCTGCGCCTCGAGAAGCAGTGGCGCTCCGGCGACGTCGCGACCGCAGCAGTGGTCGACGAGGGTCTGATCGCCGAGGTGCTCGCACAGGCCACCGGCATCCCGGTGTTCAAGCTGACGGAAGAAGAGTCCAGTCGACTCGTCTTCATGGAGAAGGCGCTGCACCAGCGCGTCGTCGGGCAGGAAGAGGCCATCGCGGCGCTCTCCCGCACGATCCGTCGCCAGCGCGCAGGCCTCAAGGACCCCAAGCGCCCCTCCGGCTCGTTCATCTTCGCCGGCCCGACCGGTGTCGGAAAGACCGAGCTCGCCAAGGCGCTCGCCGAGTTCCTGTTCGATGACGAGGGCGCACTGATCTCGCTCGACATGAGCGAGTTCGGCGAGAAGCACACCGTCTCGCGGCTGTTCGGTGCCCCTCCTGGGTTCGTCGGATTCGAAGAGGGCGGCCAGCTCACCGAGAAGGTGCGCCGCAAGCCGTTCAGCGTCGTACTGTTCGACGAGATCGAGAAGGCGCACCCCGACATCTTCAACTCGCTGCTGCAGATCCTCGAAGAGGGCCGGCTCACCGACGGCCAGGGTCGCGTGGTGGACTTCAAGAACACGGTCATCATCATGACGACTAACCTCGGATCGTCCGCGATCGCCGGCGGCCCGGTGGGCTTCCAGATCGAGGGCAACGCGCAGACGAGCTACGAGCGGATGAAGGGCAAGGTCGACGAAGAGCTCAAGCGGCACTTCAAGCCCGAGTTCCTCAACCGTGTCGACGACGTCATCGTCTTCCCGCAGCTGTCCAAGCCCGAGCTCGTGCAGATCGTCGATCTGTTCGTCAAGCGCCTCAGCGACCGCCTGCTCGACCGCGATATGACAGTGGAGCTGTCGCAGTCGGCCAAGGAGCGCCTCATCGAGATCGGCTTCGACCCGGCACTCGGTGCTCGCCCGCTGCGTCGTGCGATGCAGCGTGAGATCGAGGACCAGCTGTCGGAGAAGATCCTGCACGGTGAGCTGAACTCCGGCGACCACGTGAAGGTGGACGCTGCGGACGGCAAGTTCCAGTTCGAGACCGGCCCTCGTGGTGAGAAGGTCTCGGTCGGCATCAACACCGGCGGCGCGATCACCTCGAGCCCCGACCTGGCGGCCGCCTCGGGCGAGTGATGCTTCGACAGGCTCAGCGAGCCTGAGGACAGAAGGGCGGATGCTTCGGCATCCGCCCTTCTTCGTATCTGTGCACGGGGGTCAGGGTGGCGGGAAAACCCAGACGACCTGGCGTGTCCGCGGCGAGCCGTCCCCGCACACGCCGAGGCGGGCCGTGTTCGTCTGTGTTTTCCGGCGGATCGAGGTCGGCGGGCACCCAGCGCGCGAATACCGACCAAGAGGCTTAGCGAGTTTAGGGTGGAGAGGTGAGCGAGTACACCGTCCGGCCGGCGCGCAGTGCCGACATCCTCGGCATCCATCGACTGCTGGAGCCGCTGGTCGATCGACGCATCCTCCTCGGCAAGGACCTCGCCGTGCTCTATGGCGCTGTGCAGGAGTTCGTCGTCGCCGAGCGCGACGGTGAACTCATCGGATGCGGTGCGCTGCACGTCATGTGGGAGGACCTCGGCGAGGTGCGCACCCTGATCGTGCGCGAGGACTGGCTGCACCACGGCGTCGGTCGTGCACTGGTCGAGGGGCTCGAGGAGCGCGCGGTCGCGCTGGGACTGCAGCGACTGTTCTGCCTCACTTTCGAAGTCGACTTCTTCACCCGTCGCGGGTTCTCGCAGATCGGCGAACAGGTCGTAGACCCCGACGTCTACTCCCAGCTGCTGCGCAGCCCGGACGAGGGTGTCGCAGAGTTCCTCGATCTCGCCCACGTGAAGCCGAACACGCTCGGCAACACGCGCATGCTGAAGAACCTGTGATGGCCGGGCGCCCGAGAACAGCGGCCGTGTACCGGCGGCGGCGATTCGCCATCTTCGGTGGCCTGATCCTGCTGATCCTCGCGATAGCCGCCGGCGTCTGGCTCGCCATCGCACAGCCGTGGACGGATGCCGGGGCCGAGCCTGCACCCACATCCACGTCCACCCCGGGCTCGACGCCGACGGACGCCCCGGCGACGGACACCCCGGCGACGGACACCCCGTCGCCGGAGCCCACCGCCGAAGAGCCGGCGACCGCTGTGCCGTGCCAGGCGCGCGATGTCACCGTCGAGGCAGTGACGGATGCCGAGACCTATCCCTCGGGCGTGCTCCCTCAGCTCTCCATCTCGCTGACGAACAAGGGCGACTCGGACTGCACGATCGATGTCGGATCCACGACCCAGGTGTTCACGGTGTCGAGCGGCAGTGACACGTGGTGGCGTTCCACGGATTGCCAGCAGGACCCCAGCAGCATGGTCGTCACGCTCGCCGCGGGGCAGACCGTGACGAGCGCCACGCCGGTGCAGTGGGACCGCACGCGCTCCGACGTCGCGACGTGCGATCAGGAGAATCGTCCCCGTGCTCCCGGCGGAGGAGCCTCGTACCACGTGGCGGTGTCTATCGGCGGCTTCGAGGCTGTCGCGACGCGGCAGATCCTGCTCTACTGAGCGCGCTCGTCGATATCGGATGCGACGGCACTGATCGCATTTCGCAGAACGCGTGCACACAGAGCGCGTGACTTTGGGATACCATTGGAGCAACTCTCGAGATCTTCGGTGCAAGCCATCCCCAGTGGCGTCGTTTACAGCGTCCCCAGCGCTTCGACATTTCACCGTTCGAGAGTTCGAGGGCCCTTTCGAATACTCCAGTCCCCACTGGACTACTCGAAAGGGCCCCAATCGTTTCCACCCCATCCGACTCTGCCCGCCGTGTTCAGTCTCTAGGCTGGATGCATGGCAGCGAAGAAGTCGAAGAGTGCGGGCAGGAAGCCGGCACCGGAGGAGTTCCGCTCCGAAGCGCTCGCGCAGGCGCTCGAGAAGCAGGACATGGCAGCCGTGGCGCTTGCGCTGCGAAACGGGATCACGGTCGTGCCGTTGCTGAGGTCGGGGGACCGCGACAACCCGCTCGACGGCGGCGAGGTCTGGACCTACCGCGATGCGGCCACCGGAGACGTCGCGCTCCTGCTGTTCAGCGATGCCAAGAACAAGCCGGCGAACCTGCCTCCTGGCGTGGGCATCTACTCGCCGCAGTGGCTGCACGGATTCTTGACTACGCACAGCGACACGATCACGACGGTGTTCCTCGACATCGCGGGGCCGCATCCGATGCAGGCATCGCCGCACGAACTGCTGGCCGCACTCGACGCCTGACGAGGGGCATCGCTCGTTACGTTTCGACTCGCTGCGCTCGCTCAACGCGTTTCGGCGCGCTCCCATCGCTCGTTACGTTTCGACTCGCTGGCGCTCGCTCAACGCGTTTCGTCTCGCTCCGCTCGCTCAACGACCCGCCGGTGTAGCCGAAAGGTAGCCGAAGGAGAGACGAGGCCGCGCGTCAGAACGGCGGAGCGTCGACCTCGCGCTGCCGCTTCGCAGGATGCGACGACCGACTGCGCGACTTCACGTCGTTCAGCGCAGCATCCAGTGATTTCGACCGCTCATCGAACACCTGGTCGTATCCGAGCCTCTTCGCCTCGGAGCGCCGCTGCGCGGCCTGGGTCACTGCGCGCACCTCGCCGGCGAGGCTGAGCTCACCGACCGCGGCGACCGTGCGCGGCACGGAGAACTGCTGGATCGACCCCGCCACTGCGATCGCGATGGCCAGGTCTGCTGCAGGTTCGGTGAACCGCACGCCGCCGACCGTGGACACGTAGACGTCGAGCTTTCCGGTGGGGATGCGACCGCGCTTCTCGAGGATCGCCAGCACCATCGCCACACGCGCCGAATCCAGTCCTGACACCACGCGACGGGGATTCGGTGCGGTGGACTCGACCGTGAGCGCCTGCACCTCGACGGGCAGGGCGCGCCGGCCCTCCATCGAGATCGCGACGCACGTGCCGGGTTCGGTCGAACCGTGGCCGAGGAACAGCCCGCTCGGGTCTGGCACCTCTGCGATCCCGTCGCCGGTCATCTCGAAGCACCCCACCTCATCGGTGGGGCCGAACCGGTTCTTGAGCGCGCGGATGAACCGCAGCGCGGTCTGACGATCTCCCTCGAAGTGGCAGACGACGTCGACGAGGTGCTCGAGGATGCGCGGGCCGGCGACCTGCCCGTCTTTCGTGACGTGGCCGACGATGATGATCGGAAGGCTCCGCTCCTTCGCCACCCGGATGAGCGTCGCCGCGACCTCGCGCACCTGACTGGGCTGGCCGGCCGCTCCGTCGGACAGGGACGATGACACGGTCTGCACCGAGTCGATGATCACGAGCTGCGGCTTCACCTCGTCGATGTGGCCGAGGATCGTGGCGAGGTCGGTCTCGCTCGCGAGATACAGCTCGTCGTGCAGCGCACCGGTGCGTTCGGCGCGCAGCCGCACCTGCGCCTGGGACTCCTCTGCGCTCGCGTACAGCACGCGCCGACCGCCGCGCGCAGCCTGGGCCGCGACCTCGAGCAGCAAAGTGGACTTGCCGACGCCTGGTTCTCCGCTGAGCAGGATCGCCGCTCCAGGAACGATGCCGCCGCCGAGAACGCGGTCGAACTCTCCGACGCCGCTCGAACGACGAGGCGTGTCGACCGTGCTGATCTGGGTGATGGGTCGCGCAGCGCGATCCGCTCCAGGCGCGAGCGGCGTCATCTGACGAAGGATGCCGGTCTTCGCCGCCTGTTCCTGCACGGTGCCCCATTGCTGGCACTCGCCGCAGCGACCGACCCACTTCGACGTGGTCCACCCGCACTCGGTGCACACGAAAGCTGCAGGGGCGGGACGACGGGTTGCCATGTCTACAGGCTAGCCGCGGCATCCGACACCGACGTTCGCCACGTATCGATACCTCGCCGCTATCGACGGCATACGACATCCCTATCGCCCAGAGGCCCATTCCGCCCACATGCGGAACGGGTGCGCGGGATACTGGAATCAACGCCAACGACGTCTCATCTGCGGGCCGCTTCCGGCCCACTCCCGGGTGCATGCGGTGCACCTTCGAGAGAAGGAGTCCTCCCATGGAGTGGCTTGATCCACTGGTTCTATCCCGATGGCAGTTCGGTCTGACGACGATCTACCATTACCTGTTCGTGCCCCTCACCATCGGCATGGCGGTCACGGCCGCGATCTTCCAGACTGCGTGGGTGCGCAGCGGCAAGATCCACTATCTGCACCTGACGCGGTTCTTCGGGAAGATCTTCCTGATCAACTTCGCGATGGGCGTCGTCACGGGGATCGTGCAGGAGTTCCAGTTCGGCATGAACTGGTCGGACTACTCGCGCTTCGTCGGCGACGTCTTCGGCGCCCCGCTCGCGTTCGAAGGACTGCTGGCCTTCTTCTTCGAGGCCACGTTCATCGGTCTGTGGATCTTCGGCTGGGACAAGCTGCCGCAGAAGCTGCACCTGGCCACCATCTGGTGCGTCTCGATCGGCAGCGTCCTGTCTGCGTACTTCATCATCGCAGCCAACTCGTTCATGCAGAACCCGGTCGGCTATGAGTACAACCCGGTGACGAACCGTGCCGAGCTCGTCGACATCTGGGCGCTGCTGACGAACCCGGTCGCCCTCGCGGCGTTCCCGCACACGATCTTCGGCGCGTTCATGTTCGCCGCCGGTGTCGTCATCTCGGTGTCGGCGTGGCACCTCATGCGCGGTCAGCACACCGACACGATGCGCATCTCGCTGAAGTTCGGTCTGTGGGGCATGCTCGTGGCCACCGCAGGCGTCGCGCTCACCGGCGACCAACTCGGGCTCGCGATGTACGCCGCGCAGCCCATGAAGATGGCAGCGGCCGAGGCCACCTTCGACACGGTCTGCGGGGCCGACGCCTCGTTCAGCCTGTTCACGCTCGGCACGCCTGACGGCAGCTCGGAGCTGTTCTCGATCCGCGTGCCCTACCTGCTGTCGCTGTTGTCGACGCAGACGCTCGACGCCTGCATCGACGGCATCAACGACCTCAACGCCCAGTACGCCGTGCAGTATGCAGACCTCGGCATCGACAACTTCACCCCTGTGCTGTGGATCACGTACTGGGCGTTCCGCTGGATGATCGGCCTCGGCATGCTGCACGCATTCATCGCGCTGGTCGGCCTGTGGGTCACGCGCAAGGGCGCCAAGAAGCCTCCGGCGAAGTGGATGTGGAAGCTTGCGATCTGGTCGTACCCGCTCGCCCTGCTCGCGAACATCGTCGGCTGGGTCTTCACCGAGATGGGACGCCAGCCCTGGATCGTGTTCGGGTTGATGAGCACGCGCGACGGCGTCTCGCCAGGCACGTCGGGGCTCGAGGTGCTGATCTCACTGATCGCGTTCACAGCGATCTACGCCACGCTCGCTGTCGTCGAGGTGCGCCTGATCATCCGCGCGGCCCAGAAGGGGCCGGACACCACCGAGACCCATGACGAGGCGGCACCCGCGCCGTCGGCCGTGTACTGATCGAAAGGACGCGAAATGGATCTCGCCACACTCTGGTTCGGCATCATCGCCTTCCTCTTCGTCGGCTACTTCGTGCTCGACGGCTTCGACTTCGGCGTCGGCATGTCGCTGCCGTTCCTCGGCGGTTTCGGAAAACGCGCCGACGACGTGACGCGCCGGCAGATCATCAACACCATCGGCCCGGTCTGGGACCTCAACGAGACCTGGCTGATCGTCGCCGGCGCCTGCCTGTTCGCCTCGTTCCCCGAATGGTACGCCTCGCTGTTCAGCGGCTTCTACCTGCCGCTGCTGCTCATCCTGCTCACCCTCATCATGCGCGGCGTCTCGTTCGAGTACCGCCACCAGCGCGACGGGCTGAAGTGGAAGCAGGGCTTCGACCGCATGATCATGATCGGCTCGGCCGTCCCGGCGTTCCTCTGGGGCGTCGCGTTCGCGAACATCGTGCAGGGCGTCGCTCTCGACGAGCGGCGTGTGTACATCGGGACGGTGTTCGACCTGCTGAACCCGTACGCCCTGCTCGGCGGCCTCGTGACGCTGCTGCTGTTCTTCACGCACGGTGTCACGTTCATAGCTCTCAAGACCGACGGTCAGCTGCGTACGGATGCCAGGCGACTCGCCTTCCGCGCAGGTATCGTGACGCTCGTCGTCGCGGCGGTGTTCCTGGTGTGGACGGTGACCGCGCACTTCTCGCTTGCGGTGCTGGTGCTGGCCGCGCTCGCCGCGGTGTCGCTGGTGCTGTCGATCGTGTCGAACCTGCGCGTCCGCGAGGGCTGGGCGTTCGGATTCGGTGCGGCCACCACGCTGTTCGCCGTCGTGATGCTGTTCGCGGCGCTTTTCCCGAACGTGATGCCGTCGACGATCGACCCCGCATACAGCCTCACGATCGCGAACGCGTCGAGCAGCCAGTACACGCTCACGATCATGAGCTGGACGGCTCTGGTCGCCCTGCCCCTGGTGCTGCTGTACCAGGGCTGGACATACTGGGTGTTCCGCAAGCGCGTCACTCGCGCATCGATCGAGGGGGCGCCGTCTGAAGGGGAGGCGGCGCACGCGTGAAACCCGTCGATCCGAGGCTGCTGCGGTACGCCGGCGCCGCGCGGGGCTTCTTCGTCCTCGCCGCGGTGATCGGCGTGCTGCAGACGGCAGTCGTCATCGCGTTCGCATGGTTCCTGACGGATGCCGTCACCGGCGCCCTGGCCGGTCGTTCTGTCGTGGGGTCCCTGGTCTGGCTGCTCGGACTCGCGCTGCTGCGCGGCGCGCTGATCGCGGCATCCGACGCCGCCGGTACGGCCGCCGCTGCCCGCACCGGCATGCAGCTGCGGTCGGCGTTGATCAGCGCCGTGGGCCGGCTCGGACCGGGCTGGCTGGTACAGCGCAACCAGGCGTCTCTCGCCGTCACGGCAGGGCATGGGCTGGAAGCGCTGGACACCTACTTCTCGCGTTATCTGCCGCAACTCGTGCTGACCGTCATCGCGACGCCGGTGATCGTGCTGGTGATGTGGTGGCGGGATTGGCCGAGCGGGTTGATCGCGACGATCACGCTGCCGCTGATCCCGCTGTTCCTCGTCCTCATCGGCATCGCCACCCGCACCGTCCAGCGCAAGCAGTGGCAGACGCTGCAGCATCTCGCCGCGCGCTTCGCCGACACAGTGCAGGGGCTCGCGACCCTACGTCTGTTCGGCCGCGACCGACGGGCCGCGGCGCAGATCGAGACGACAGCGGATCAGTACCGGCGCGAGACGATGAAGGTGCTGCGGTTCTCGTTCCTCTCCGGCTTCGCGATGGAGCTGCTCGCCTCCCTCGCCGTCGCCCTCGTCGCCGTCACGGTGGGATTCCGGCTTCTCGCAGGGGAGATGCCGCTCGAGATCGGGCTGTTCGTGCTGCTGCTCGCGCCCGAGGCGTTCCTGCCGATCCGGCAGGTCGGGGTGCAGTTCCACGCCGCTTCCGAGGGTGTGGCGGCGACCGAGGACGTGTTCGAGGTGCTGGATGCTGCTCATGACAATGAGGATTCGGCTCGCCTTCGGCTCGCTCAACCCGTTTCGTCTCGCTTCGCTCGCTCAACGACCCGCGTAGAGATGGACTCCACACGGCGGGGCGTTGAGCGAAGGAGCGCAGCCCCGGAGACGAAAGGGGTTGAGCGAGCGCAGCGAGTCGAAAGCGCCATCCAGGCCGAAGCTGCCATCCAGGCCGAAGCGGCCATCCAGGTCGAAGCCGCCGCCCCAACCGGGTCAGCCACCCAGGTCGAAGCCGCCGCCCCAACCGGGTCAGCCACCCAGGTCGAACCCGCTACTCTGCATGTCGTCGGCCTCCGTGTCCGCGACCTCCCACCCGTCTCTTTCGAGGCGCACCCCGGCACGATCACCCTCGTCGAAGGCCCGAGCGGCTCCGGGAAGTCCAGCCTGTTCGCAGCCCTGCGCGGCGCGGCGGATTTCGACGGCACCGCGCTGTTCGCGGGCGACGACGTCCGCACCCTCGCCCCCTCTGACTGGCTCGCATGGGCCGGGCAGGCGCCTGGGCTGATGCAGGGCACGGTCGCCTCGAACGTGGCGCTGGGCGACGCGGACCCGGATGCCGACGGCATCCGCCATGCCCTCGACGCCGCGTGCGCGGCCGATCTCGACCCGACCCAGGAACTCGGTGTGCAGGGGAGCGGGCTGTCCGGCGGGCAGGCGCAGCGCGTCGCCGTCGCGCGTGCCCTGTACCGCCACGCAGCCGACCCCGCGCGAGTGCTCGCGCTGGATGAGCCCTCGAGTGCGCTGGATGCCGACACCGAGGCCCGGCTCTGGGCAGCGCTGCGTGACCGAGCGGATGCCGGAGCTACGGTGCTGCTCGTCTCCCACCGCCACACGGCTCGTAGCATCGCGGATCAGATCGTGACGGTGCCGGCAAGGTCACGGCTGGAGGTGCGGGTATGACGAACCTCCGCGACATCCTCGGCCTCGCGCAGCCGCCCGTACGCCGCTTCCTGCCCGGGCTGAGCTGGGGCGTGCTCTCGGCTGCGGCCGCGGTGAGCCTGCTCGCGGTCAGCGGCTGGATGATCGTCAGCGCCTCGATCGTCGACTCGCTGGTGCCGCTGTCGGTCGCAGTGGTCGGCGTGCGCTTCTTCGCGGTCTCGCGTGCTGTGTTCCGGTATCTGGAGCGTCTCTCGGGGCATGATGCGGCGCTGCGCCAACTGGCCGCGACGCGCTCCGACATGGTGCGCCGGCTCATCCCGCTCTCGCCTGCAGGCCTGGGGAAGACCGATCGCGGACAGGTGCTCTCGGCGCTCGTCGACGATGTCGAGAACCTGCAGAACCTGCCGCTGCGCGTGGTGCAGCCGCTCGCCGTGACGGGCGTCGTCGCCGTCGGCGCGGTGGTCTTCGTCGCGTTCGTGTCGCCGCCGGCTGCCCTCACGCTCGCAGCATGCCTCGCGGCGGCGGCGCTGGTCGCGATCGGACTCGGCTGGGTGTTCGGGTCGCGGGCGGAGCAGCAGCTGTCATCGCTGCGCGCCGAGCTCTCGGCATCCGTCGTCGACTACTTCGGCAGCCTCGACGTGCTGCTCGCCTACGGTGCCGAGCCTGAGGCTCGCAGGCGCGTCGAGCGCGCGGACGGCGCGCTTCGGCGCGCTGTCACCCGCGCGTCTCTGGCGCAGGCGGTCGCCGCTGGCGTCGTGTCGGTGCTCGCCGGGGTGGCGTCGGTGTGGGCGATCGCCGTCGCCGCCCCTGGTCTGACGACCGGCGCGATCGACGGACCCTGGCTCGCGGTCGTCGTGCTCGTGCCGATGGTGGTCTTCGAGGTGTTCGGCGCCGTGCCGATCGCGGCGTCGTCGTGGCGCAGTGTGCGGGCGAGCGCCCAGCGCATCGTCGACGTGCTGCCCTCGTCGGTGCCGATGCAACTGCGATCGGATGCCGGGGCGGACGAGGCCCCGACAAGCACGGCGCTGCGCCTGCACGACGTCACGGCATCCTGGCCGGGTGGCGCGCCGGCACTGCGCGGAGCGTCGCTCGACCTCGCGGCCGGTGAGCGCGTGCTCGTGTCGGGGCCGAGCGGGGCGGGCAAGAGCTCGCTCGCGGCGGTGCTGGTCGGATTCCTCCGCTCAGAGGGCGAGTACACGATCGGCGGGACGGATGCTGCGGCGCTCTCCGGCCCTGCCCTTCGGCGCATCGTCGGTCTGTGCGAGCAGAGCCCGCAGCTGTTCGACGAGGACATCCGCCAGAATCTGCTGTTCGCCCGCGATGCCGCGACCGACGACGAACTGCTCGACGTGCTCGGCCGCGTCGGACTCGGCGCCTGGGTGCAGGAGCGCGGCGGCCTGGATGCACGCGTCGGCGACAGGGGTGCACTGGTGTCGGGTGGTCAGGCGCAGCGCCTCGCACTCGCCAGGGCGCTGCTGCGCGGATTCCCCGTTCTCGTGCTGGATGAGCCGACCGCAGGGGTGGACCCAGAGGCATCCGATGCCCTGCTGCGCGATCTGCTCGGCGCGGCGGGGGAGCAGTCGGTGCTGCTGATCTCGCACGTCGAGCCGCCTGCAGGAACTGTCGACAGGGTCGTGCGGATCGAGGGCGGCCGCACGGTCTGATCGGTGATCTGCGGAGGTTCGCCGGGGCACGAGTTCACCCCGGGAGGTGACGCGATGTGCCGCATCGCTCGTGCGGATGCGGCCAAGGGGACCACCTCGTGCGAATGCCGCGACGGGGGTCGCTGCGGCCTGGTGAGCGGCCGGCGGGCCGCGAGACCGACTTTGCAGCACGAGACCGAGTCACGCACGCTATGTCTCGTGCCGCAGACTCGGTCTCGTGCCCTGAACGCGCCGATTCGCGCCGCAGCCCGTCGTCGCGTAAACTCTTCCGCGGTGACGTGTCCGAGCGGCCGAAGGTGCAACACTCGAAATGTTGTGTAGGTTCACCCCTACCGTGGGTTCAAATCCCACCGTCACCGCCAGAAAAACCCCTGTTTATCAGGGGTTTTTCCATGTCTGCGCCGCGAAGGTCGCACAGTTTGCCCACATTCTGTTTGAGATTCAGACTGGGATCCGGCTCGAGTGTGGGGCGTCGGTGATGCGCGCGGGCGAGCGAGCGGTGCCTCAGGCCCGCGTGATTCCGCGGACGACGTGGCTACTGCCGGGCCGGACACAGTGCACCTCGACGCGTGGTGACGGTGGGTAGCTGCCTCACAGTCAGTAGTGATCTCCCGCTCGGGGGTGGGCCTATCGCTCGCTATCGGAGATCGCGACGCGCGCCAGTCAGTCGATCACGACTCGCGTGTCGACGCGCCCCGTTGCATGGGCGCTGTCTCGCGATATGATGTTCGGGTAACTGCACGATTCCGTTAACAACGGAACAGCGGGATATACCGAAAAGAAGTGTGACATGCCCGATCAAGTACCGGCCTCACAGGCTCAGCTCGTTCGTCGTGCTGTCGGATTGATCCGAGATCGGCTTCCGTCGGGCTGGCATGCCTCTGAACCTGGCGGGGGAGCTGCGGGCGCGGATGCGGCGTTTGTGATCTCGGCGGCGGACGGGCGTGAAGTGCGTGTCGAGATCGAAGCTAAGCAAGGGGCGTTGGTCAGTCGGCAAGCACAGGTGCTGGCGCAGGAGCTTCTTACGCGTGCATCCGGGTCGGGTTCGATTCCGCTTCTTGTTGCGCGGTATCTCTCACCCCAGGTCAGGGAGCAGTTGCAGACCGCCGGGGTCTCGTACGTGGATGCGACGGGAAACCTGATGCTCTCTGCGGTGAGTCCAGGAGTTTTTCTCGCTGATCGGGGTGCAGCGAAGGATCCATGGCGTGGCGTGGGGCGTCCACGTGGCACGCTCAAAGGTGACCCGGCCGCCCTCGTTGTGCGGGCACTGCTTGATTCTGCGCGGCCTTGGCGCGTGCGCGACCTCGTCGAATCGTCGGGGGCGTCTACCGGGGCGACCTATCGGGTTCTGGAGTACCTCGACCGGGAGGGGCTCGCCGGCCGCAACGACGACGGTCTGTGGGATGTGCATGATTGGCAGCGTCTGCTCCGTTCCTGGGCGGGCGATTACTCATTCCTCACGGAGAACGTGGTCAGTCGATTCATCGCACCACGAGGACTGGCTGCGTTTCGCGGTGTCCTGACGCAGTCGGAGGCTTCATATGCGGTGACCGGTGCGGCCGCATCCGAGGAATGGACATCGGTCGCGCCGACCAGATCCATGTTCGTGTACGTCGAGGATGCGCCTCTTGGCGCCGAGGCGTGGGGGCTCCGCCCCACGGATGCGGGAGTGAACGTGATCCTCCTGGAGCCGCGCAAACCCAACTCGGTGGCGTTCGTGGGTACGGGGGTGCTCGACGACGGTGTGCGGAGGGCAGCACCAGTGCAGGTCGCCGCCGATCTGCTGAACGGGCCGGGGCGTGACCCGCAGGAGGGGGAGGAGCTTTTGCGTTGGATGGCGGAGAACGAGACGGCATGGAGGCTTCCGTGAACATCGAAACCGTACGCGCTCGTACCGTGCTCTTGGACGCACTCGAGGCGCTGGGTGGGCACCTCCCATCAATCATCCTGGTCGGCGCACAGGTGCTGCCGAGGTCGCGCTGGCTGAGTTCACCACGGATGCGGACCTCGTGATCGATCCGCGGTCACTCTCGCCGAACCCGTTGATCGAGGACGCGATGACGGTCGCTGGGTTCGTGTGTGACCCGTCGAACATCAATCCCGGAACCTGGATCTCGCGCGATGGCATTCCCGTTGACTTGATGGTGCCGGACCAAGTGGCGGGCAAGGGCCGGCGTGGAGTCACTGTCGGCCCGCACGATCGAGGATCAATGCGTCGTACGGTCGGGTTGGAAGCGACCCTCGTGGATAACGGAATTCTCAGCGTCGCGGGTCTTGCGGACAACGACGGTCGGCGAATAGACATGCGCGTCGCAGGTACAGCCGGGCTGCTCGTCGCCAAGCTCCACAAGGTGAGCGAACGACTGGAGACGCCACGCCGACGGGACGACAAAGACGCGCATGACATCTACCGGATTCTCGTCGCGATAAGCACTGAGGATCTGGTCGATACTTTCCGTGTACTGCTCAATGATGTCGTTTCTGAAGCCGTGACATCGGACGCTCTATCCATGCTCGAGCGAGTGTTCGCGTCCGGGCCGGAGGCGCCGGGGTCCACTATGGCTGGCCGGGCAGAGCACGCCATAGGTGACCCCGAACAGGTGAGCCTCGCGGTGAGCATTCTTGCTGCGGATCTGATGAAAGCGCTCGATCGCTGAGTTGACCGGACGATGATCTCGCACGTGGCGACTGTGCAAGCGAATCGAACGATCCGCTTTCCCCCATTTCACCCACGAACGTATGAGATCGAGATGGAGTGAAGAAGGTTTTGGAGGGGGAAGGACAGGGCTGAAGCCTTGGAATTCCGGCGTTCTGGACTGGACGCGATCCAAGTGGGCGTCAGCGATTCGGGTTCAAATCCCACCGTCACCTCCATTTTGGCCCGGATCGACTTCCTCTTGGCGGTTTCGATCCGGCTCATTCCTTTTGGTTCGGTCTCGTTCCTTCTCGGATGTGGGCACGGCCTGGTCAGGGGTTTTCTTCTCCACGGTTCTTGCCCGTGTGCGGGCGACTCGGGGCGACTCAGAGCGACCGGGACGGATTGAGAGCGACCGGCAACGACGTCGCGGTGGACTGTGCCGGCGGTTTGCCCACATTTGTTCGTGTGGTGCGGATACCCACGGTAGGTCGACCTCTCGCAGGCTCGAGCATGGGTAATCCGAAGTCCCGGACCTTGCGGCGTCCGGACTGCGGATCCGCCATGGGTGTGTGATCGGGTTCAGGCTTGTGCGATCTCGTCGGGCCAGCTGGCGAGCTGTCCGACCGCGTCGGTGAGTGTAAGGTCCACCGCGGCGGATTCGGCAGCCCTCGCGAAGCTGGTTCCCCAGTGCGGGTGAGCGGTGACTGTCGCCGGCCAGGCCCGTGGCTGGACCCCAGCGATCGTCGCCTCGGCGGCGCGCGCGGCGAAGACATCCTCGATGGCGCGGCGAATCTCCGCAGGCGACGGAGTGCCCGCGGCGCGGACGAGGTCGCGTAGCAACAGCAGGTCGACGACATCGCGGGCGCGATCGTTGATGTAGACGGGAGGACGGTGCGGGTCGGTGCACGCATGGATCTTCTGCGCGATCTGATAACTCATCGACAGACTTGCGATCCGGTCCGGCGTAGGCAGACCGAACCCCGCCAGGGACGGCGCTGCGAAGGTGTCGGGTGCGGATCCGGCGCCGCCCTCGTCCGGCGCGATCTCGATCTGCACGCGCCGCCAGGTCACCCCACGCAATTGCACAGTGATATGGAACCGGCGAGGCTTCACGACCAGGTAGGGGACGTCGATGATCTCGACGTCGTCACGGACGAGTGTGAGCGGCCCCCACGGCTCGCTGAGTGCACCATCAAGCTCGGCGAGGAACACGTCGATGTCGCCACGGGTGAGGCCGTCGATGTCCTGGGTCGTGCGAGACATTCCGGGGAGTCGGTACTGCAGCATGGTGCCGCCCTTGAGCAGGAACAGCGGCGCCCCGGAATCGTCCACGGCGCGCTGCAGCGCCGCGGAGACGACGGTGGCTGCGACCAGCCACCCCAGTCGCGGGCCGGCCGATCCGAGCTGGCCCTGTGCCTGAGTGATCCATGCGTTGAGTATTCGAGCCGAGGCGGGAGCCCTGTCCTTCGGGTCGAGGTCGCTCATCGCCTGAGCGAGGTTCGCCCGGTCAGGCTCGGCCATCGCGATCCTCCAGTCGCTGGGCCAGCCGTTCTCGCTCCGCCGTGGGAAGCAGGCTGGTGCGCCCGGCCCGTTCGATGGCTTGTCGCAACAGGTATGTCGGCACCCCCGAGGCGATGCCCTGATCGATCGCGGTCGTGACCGTCACGATCGGAATACCTTCCCACCACGTGACCTGGGACGGATCGAGGTCCTCGTAGTGGATGACGTACGTCTCCCCACCTGCTCTACGGAGGCGGCGGTGGCGGCCGACGGTCAGGTGGATGCGGTTCGGGTTGATGTCGCTGATGTCCCAGGCGGCGAGGGCCGTGTCGTGGCTCAGGCAGGCCTCCGGCGCCCCCGTCCACAGCACGGCGAGGTGGTACTGGTCGAACTCGGTCGCCGCGACTTGCGGCACCCGGTAGACACCGTGCGCCACGTGCTCCAGTCGGCCTCGGGCGACCATCGTCGACAACTCCGGATGCGAGGCGCCTTCGGTGAGGGCCTGCGCAGTCGTCACAAAGCCGTGCTGATCCAACGCGATCTCGCGGAGCATCTCCAACTTGGTAACGACAGGCATGTCAATACCTTAGCAAAATACGAAGGTATTGACATCCGAGTCCCTGATGTGTGAGCGATGCGGTGAGCCGATCGCTCGTGACATTCTCGAGGTATGGCGCGAACATGGTTGTCGGTGACGGTTGAGCTGCTCGGTGGTCGGGGCACTGAATTGTGGCCGTGGCCCGGCCGGGTGTTCGCCGTTGGCCCCTCCCACACCTTCCTCCAGTTCGCGAATGCGATCAATGATGCGTTCGCCCGGTGGGATCGGTCGCATGTGTCTATGTTCACCCTCGCCGACGGGCGGATGGTCACCGACGACGAGACCGGCGCGGAGCTGGCGGCGTCGATCGGGGGCCCGCTCACGGTGCCCATCGACATGGCCAGAGTGAAGGTCGCTCGGCTCGTGGAGCCGGGCGCTGAGTTCCAGTTCACCTTCGACCTCGGCGACGGCTGGACGCACCGCTGTGTGGTGGAGGCGGAGAAGGTCGATCCGCTAGAGGTGTTGGGTATCCGCCCCGCCGCTCCGCTGTCGTACTGGGGTTGGGGGAGCATCCCGGATCAGTATGGTCGGCGATGGTCGGACGACGATGTGAGCGGTCCGGCGCCCAGGAGGCCGACCCGATCGCACCCGATGATGATGCACGCGTGGCCGGCACTGGAGCAGGTGCCGGTACTCGACCCGCAGGAATTGCGCTCTGCTCTCGCCACGAAGGACGCCGCTCGCCTCCTCGCCGCGGTCGCGGGACGCGACATCGACGACGCCTTGCAGCAAGTGGGATCCGGGATGCTGCTGACGCTCCAACACAATCACGAACATGCGGAGCCGCTCGCGTTGTCGGTCATCAACCGCCTCACGTGGCGCGGCGGACCGGGCGATCGAATCCTGGCCGAGGACCTGCTGGCCACTCTGCGCGCCGAGCCCCTGCCGGGGCGGGTGCTGCCGGTCGATCTTGAGATGCTCAGCATCTTGTTGGAAGGGGATCCTGAGCTGTCGACCGGCGCGTACCTCGACCTTCGCACAGGCGAGGTGTGCGGCGGCAACGAGACAGATCCGATGATGGTCGGGGAGGATGCCGCGATCGACGTGGAGGAGGAACCCGACCGTTGGATCTACCTCGCCGGGGTAGGTTCACGAGAAGGCTGGCGAGACATGGCGGCCTTCGCCGAGCGACAGCACGACCAGTCTCTGCGAGAACGACTGGAGCAAGCGATCGAGGGCAAGGGTGCCTTCCGCCGCTTCCGCGACCTCGCCCACGACGAAGGCATCGCCGAGCAGTGGGACCTCTTCTCCTCCGATCGGCAACTGGGTCGTGCCCGTGAGGTGCTCGCCGCCGAGGGCATCCGCGGGCCTCGCAGCATGGCCACCTCCGATGAATGAACTCGAGGAACCGTGCTGGGCTGCGCAGGCCGTCCGCGACTGGGAGGCGGCAGGCGGGCCAGTGGCACTCCCGGCATCCGTGCCCACGAAATGCCCACAATCGAACACGATCGAGCCCGATTGAACGGGATCGAGAGCAGATTCCAGAGGGCTCGAAACGGCGGAATTCCGCGGGAGTCCGACCGAGACGGATCGGGAAGGATCGAACCTCTTTGGGTTCAAATCCCACCGTCACCGCCAAATCGAAGGCCCCGACTTCCCTAGCGAACACGAGGAAGTCGGGGCTTTCGTCATGCGGCGGGAGAGGCAATTGCCGGCATTTTGCCCACGGCCGACCGTCGGGCGAGGTTGCCGTTCGGGAGGGAAGCAGTATTAGGTTATGCTTACCTTGTTTTGCCCCGAGCGTTGCTGCGAGGCACTACACCGAAGCTCTACTCCCGATGGCACTGCTCACCCGCCCGAAAGCATCAACAGCCATGCTCCCGAAGCCGCTCGCTCGTGGTTTTTCCCTTCTCGGTGGTCAACCCGACGCAACCGCGCTCATCGTCGACGGCGCACGCCTGAGTTACGCCGAGCTCTCCGACCGGGTTGCCGAACGCAGAGACCGGCTCGGCGAGACGCGTCGCCTCGTGATGATGTCGGCGGCCAACGCGCTCGAGCCGATCGTCACCTACCTCGCCGCACTCGAGGGAGGGCACCCGGTGCTGCTCGTGGCGAGCGGCGACGATGAGGCGAGCATCGGTCATCGGGAGTCCCTCGCTGCGCGCTTCGATCCGGATGTCATAGCGCACGACTCGACCCGCGACCGGGCGCTCGAGGAGATTCGGCCAGGCAGCCGCCACAGGTTCCACCCCGATCTCGCCTTGCTCGCCAGCACCTCGGGGTCTACGGGGTCGCCGAAGCTCGTCCGCCTGTCGAGCGAGAATCTGCGCAGCAACGCCGCCGCTATCGCTGAGTACCTGCGCCTCGGGCCGGCCGATCGCGCGGCCACGACCCTCCCCCTGCAATACTGCTATGGGCTCTCCGTCGTGAACAGCCACCTGCTCGCCGGCGCGAGCCTGCTGCTCACCGAGCGCTCGGTCTCCGGCGAGGCGTTCTGGTCGGAGGCTGCCGCGCACCGGATCACCTCGTTCGCCGGCGTGCCCTACACTTTCGAGCTCCTCGAAGCAGGCGGATTCTCGGAGCGATCCCTGCCCAGCCTCCGCTACCTCACGCAGGCAGGCGGCCGGCTCGCGCCCGAGGCTGTTCGACGCCTCGCCCGCCTCGGCGAGGAGCGCGGGTTCGACTTCTTCGTCATGTACGGCCAGACCGAGGCGACCGCCCGCATGGCCTATCTCCCGCCACAGCTCGCCGAGTCCTCGGCAGGTGCGATCGGCATCCCCATCCCGGGCGGCTCCTTCCGCATCGACTCCGGCGACGGAGCGGATGCCGAGCCCGGAAGCACGGGAGAGCTGGTCTACGAGGGGCCGAACGTGATGCTCGGCTACGCCGAGGCACCGGAGGAATTCGTACTCGGACGCACGGTGCATGAGCTGCGCACGGGCGACGTCGCCCGTCTTCGCGACGATGGACTCTACGAGATCGTCGGCCGGATGAACCGCTTCGTGAAAGTCTTCGGCCTCCGTCTCGATCTGGATCGCGTCGAGCACCTCCTCGCCGAGGAGGGGATCGTCGCGCGCGCCGCGAGCGCCGGCGAACGACTGCTGCTGTTCTCGACATCGGAGCGCACGGCTGAGAGCGCGCGAGAGCGCGCCGCCGCCCTTCTCGGCATCCCCGCCCACGTGATCGGTGCGTACGCCGTGAGTGAGTTCCCTCGAACGTCGAGCGGGAAGCCGGACAGCGCAGCGCTCGTGGCATTCGCCGAGCTGCAGGATCGCTCGGTGGCCGAGTCGGCCGCGGCATCCGGACCGCGGCCCCGGAGCAGGCCGACGCCTGACGGAGTGCGTGAGCTGTTCGCGGCGCTGCTTGCTCGACCCGATGTCGGACTCGACGACTCCTTCTCCGGGCTCGGCGGCGACTCGCTCAGCTACATCGAGGTGTCGCTGCGGCTCGAATCGCTGCTCGGCGTGCTCCCGCGCGACTGGCCGGCGCTCACGGTGCGCGAGCTCGCTGCTCTGGCGGCGCCGCCCGGCGATGCTCCCACACCGTCCGGGAACCCGACCACAGGGAAGCCGACCAGGCAGGCGCGGTTCACGCGGCGCCTGGTGCGAATGGAGACGCCGGCCGTGCTCCGGGCGCTCGCGATCGTGCTGATCGTCGGCACGCATGCCGACCTGTTCATGCTGAAGGGCGGTGCCCACCTGCTGCTCGCGGTGGCCGGGTACAACCTGGCGCGTTTTCAGCTGGCACCTGTGCCGGGGTCGACGCGGGTTCACCGGCTGTGCCGCAGCGCCCTGCAGATCGCGGTGCCGGCGGTGCTCTGGATCGCCGCCGTGGCGCTTGTCTCGGGGCAGTACCGTCCGACGACCGCCCTTCTCGTGAACAACCTCGTCCCCGGCGACGGACGGTGGAACGAGCAGTGGCAGTTCTGGTTCCTCGAGGCGGCGATCTGGAGCCTGGTCGGGCTCGCAGCACTGTTCGCCGTGCGGTTCATCGACCGACTCGAGCGACGTGCGCCGTTCGGGTTCGCGATCACGGGCCTGGCGATCGCTCTCGCCGTCCGCTTCGCGATCGCCGGGCTGCACGCCGAGCACGTGGAGCGCTACGCCGCGCCCGTGGTGGTCTGGCTCATCGCTCTGGGCTGGCTGGTCGCTCGCGCAGATACCGTGGGACGCCGCTGGCTGGTGTCCGCTATCGCCGTCGCGAGCACCTTCGGGTTCTTCGGCGACCCCCTGCGCGAGGGTATCGTCGCGATCGGGATCCTGATCCTCGTCTGGCTGCCGACGATCCGGATGCCGCGTCTGCTCGTGTCTGCGGTCGCCACGCTCGCCGGGGCCTCGATGTTCATCTATCTCACGCACTGGCAGGTGTACCCGCCGTTCGAGCAGAGCGCGCCGTGGCTCGGCACGCTCCTCTCGCTCGCCGTCGGCATCGCCGCGTGGCGCGCGTATGCGTTCGCGAGCAGCCGGATCACGCGGATGCGTGTGGCCTGATCGACCGGTCGATCTGATGCCGGAGCCGCGCTAGCCCTCCCGCGGAGAGCCCACGGGATACAGCACGGCGCCACCGTCGACGACCACGTGCGCCCGGCTGCCGACCGTGAATCGTGCGGCTGCCCGTCCGGGCACCCGATGGGTCACCTCGACGGCGCCCAGTCTCAGCGTCAGCTCCGCCACCGCTCCGGTCGTGCGGATATCGAGCACACGGGCATCGCCGTCCGTCGCCGGATCGACGCGCAACTGATCCGGACGCAGCATGGCGACGAACCGGTCAGCGCCGTGGCTGAGGTCGTGCCGCACAGGGAGGCGTCCGAAGGCGCAGTCGACGGCATCTCCCGCGCGCTCCGCCGCCACCACGACGACCTCGCCGAGGAACGCCGCCACGGCCGTGTCGATCGGTGCATCGAAGACTGCGGAGGGCTCGCCCGCCTGCACCAGGGTCCCGCCGGCGAGCACGCCGACCTGTTGGCCGAAGGAGAGCGCCTCCTCCTGGTCGTGCGTGACGAGCACCGCCGTCACGCCGCTACGCTCGAGCACGTCGATCACGGCGCTGCGGGTGTGGGCCCGAAGGCCTGTGTCCAGCGCGCTGAACGGCTCGTCCAGCAGGATCACACCGGGTCGCTGAGCGAGGGCCCGCGCCAGCGCGACCCGCTGCTGCTGCCCGCCGGAGAGCTCATGCGGCATGCGGGCGGTGAGAGCCGGATCCAGCGAGGCGAGCTCCATCAGCTCTTGCACCCGAGCGCCGGTCCGATCGGAGCGAGGCAGGCCGAACGCGATGTTGCGCGCCACTGAGAGATGCGGGAACAGGGCGCCGTCCTGCGCGACATAGCCGATGCCTCTGCGGTGCGCCGGCACCGCCGAACGAGGTCCTGAGAGTTCGCGGCCGTCCAGCGAGATCGTGCCGGCGTCCGGCCGCTCGAACCCGGCGATCAGGCGCAGCAGCGTGCTCTTGCCGCTTCCGGAGGAGCCGACCAGCGCCAGCCGCGTGGAGTCGGCCACGTCGAGCGCGACGTCGCGCAGTACGTCGGTGCCGTCGAATGCCTTGGATATCCCGCTGAGGTGAAGCGTCATCGGAGACTCCGTCCGGTTGCGTGGGCGAACATCAGGGCGACGGCGGGAATCGAGAGCAGCACCAGCACCAGCGCGTAGGGCGCGGCGGCGGGGTAGTCGAGCGAGGATGCCGCAGACCAGAAGCTCGTCGCGACCGTGCGAGTGCCGGTGGGCGCGAGCAGCAGCGTGGCGGTCAGTTCGTTCGCTGCGCCGAGGGCGACGAGGGCGGCACCGGCGCCGATCGAGGGGAGCAGAAGCGGGAGCGTCACGCGAAGTCGTGCCGGCAGCGGCGCGATGCCGAGAGACCGGGCGGCCTCCTCGAGCGACTCGGGAACCTGAGCCAGGCCGGCTCGCAGAGGCACGAGCGCGCGCGGAAGGAAGATCACGACGTAGGCTGCGATCACCGTGAAGACCGTCTGATACAGGGCGGGCGCGATCGCGAGGGTCGTGCCGACGAGGGCGAGGGCGACGATGATCGCCGGCAGGCTGCTCGCCAGGTACGCCGCGCCCTCGAGCGCGCGGGAGAGCCGGCCGGCGTGGCGCACGGACAGCCATGCGATCGGGAGCGCGACGAGAACCGCGCACAGCGCCCCGGCGACGGCGAGGCCGGATGTCTGCGCCGTGGCCGAGGCGAGAGCGCCGAACTCGGCGGCATCGGCTCGGAGCAGCCAGCGCACGACGCTCGCGAGCGGAACGAGGATCGCCGCCGCGAGCAGAGCGATCGAAGCCGTGATCGCGACCCATGCCGCTCTGCCCAGAGGTAGCAAGGCCGGCGGATGTGGCGCGCCGCCGCCCACTCGCGCATAGCGGGAGCGACCGCGGGCGAGGGACTCGGCGCCGAGCAGCACGAGGCACAACACGACCAGCACGATCCCGAGTGCGGCGGCGTTCGGGCCCGCGAAGGTCGCCTGATAGGCCACGACGATGGCGGTGGTGAAGGTGTCGAACCGGAGGAAGGCGAAGGCGCCGTACTCGGAGAGAAGGTGCAGCGCGACGATGAGCGCGCCGCCGAGAATCGCGAGGCGCAGCTGCGGCAGCACGACGCGGATGAAGACCATCCAGGAACCGAGGCCGAGAGCGCGCGCAGACTCTTCGAGCGCCGGATCGAGGCCTCGGATAGCCGCCATCGCCGGAAGGTAGACGAGTGGGAAGTACGCGAGCACGGCGACGAGCAGACCACCCCAGAGCCCGTTGATCGACGGGATGGCGCTGGCCCACCCGTAGCTCGCCACGAAAGCGGGGATCGCGAGCGGTGCAGCGAACGCGACCGCGAACACCCGGCGCGCGGGCAGCGCGGTGCGCTCGACGAGCCACGCGGCACCCACACCGAGCACGACGGCGGCCGGCACGCCGATCACGGCGAGGAGCGCCGTGTTGACGAGTAGCTCTCCGACCTTGGGGCGGATGACGAGGGTCGCGAGTTCTGTCCATCCCATCGCGATCGCGGCGTGCACGACGTAGCCCACCGGGACGAGTGCGCCGGCCGTCAGCACGGCGACGAGCGCGACGAGACCGCCGGGAGCGCGACGCCGAGGGGGTGTGGCGACCGGTGGCAGGGTCGCGCGTGCGCTCAGAGGAGTCCGGCTTCCGTCATGAGATCGATGACCCGGGGGCCGTTGAGCGTCGACGGATCGATCACGGGCGCGTTCAGGCTCTCGAGCGGCGGCAGCTCGGCTTTCGCCGGGATGCCGGACGCGACGGGGTACTCGAAGCTGTAGCCCTCGCCGAGGATCTTCTGGCCCTGTTCACCGGCGATGAAGGCGAGGAACTGCTGTGCTTCCGCGGGGTGCTGGGCATTGTTGAGGACGCCGCCGCCCGACACGCTGACGAAGGCGCCTGGGTCCTGGTTGCCGAAATAGTGCAGCTTGGTGTTGCCGCTGTCCTCCGCCGCGGCATCCTGATCGCGGTACCAGTAATAGTGGTAGATGATGCCGACCGGGACTTCGCCCGCGTTGACCGCCTTCATCGTGACGATGTTGTTGCGGTACTCGGTCGCGTTCTGGGCCATGCCCTCGAGCCAGGCGCTCGCGCCCTCCTCGCCCTGCGTCTCGAGCACCGCCGAGACGATGGCCTGGAAGTCGGCCTTTGCGGGGGCGGCCCCCCAGCGTCCTTCCCACTCGGGTTCTGCGAGGTCGAGGAGAGAAGCGGGCAGCTCGGCTTCGGAGATGAGATCGGGGTTATAGACCAGCACGGTCGATCGGGCGGCGATCCCTGTCCAGTCTCCTGATGCCGGGCGATAGGCCTCCGGCACGAGTGCCAGAGTCTTCTCGTCGACGGGGGCGAACAGGCCCGCTTCCTCGACGAGCGACATCGCGGGCGAGTTCTCGGTGAGGAAGACGTCGGCCTTGGACGCGGCACCCTCCTGCACGAGCTGGTTGCCCAGCTCACTGTCGTCGCCGTTTCGGAGGACGACCTCGATGCCGGTTTCCTCCGTGAACGCCTCCGCCCACTCCTGGGTGAGCTCTTCGTGCTGGGCGTTGTACACCACGAGCGCGTCACCACCGCCCCCTTCCTCCGACGCATCGCCGGCGCATCCGGAGAGGAGCAGAGCCGACCCGGCGAGGACAGCCAGAGAGGCGTGGCGGACAGGCACAGGCATAGGGACAGTCCTTCGATCAGGAATAGAGGTGAGGCAATCCTAAGGCAGACGCAGCCCGCCGCTGAGTTCGGAGTCGTCACGTAGTCGCACAAACCCACCCCGGCGTGGCATCCACACTCAGCACACCGGCGAGTGCGAGCCATTGCGAGCGGACGTCAGGCGTGAGCGGAGGCGCCCTCGGCGGCGGATTCGGGCAGGTTCCCCCGGCGAAGAACGGCGCCCGTCTCGAGGGCTTCGACCCAGGCGTCGGTGGGCGCGACGGCAGCCCAGCTCGAGTTCAGCAGTGCCATCAGCGTCGTGTGCACCGTCTCCGCGCTGGCCGATCCCGCTTCGTTGGCGATGTCGATGGCTCCGGTCGCATCGGAGATGACCTCGACCGTGAGTTCGCGGGTCTCGGCGTCGGCAGCCGTGGCGAGTACGCAGTTGTTCGTCATGTATCCGACGAGGGTGATCGTGTCGACCTGATTCTCGACGAGCCACTCGCGCAGGCCGGTGCCGGGAAAGACTGAGCTGTACTGCTTGACGATCATCTTCCACCCGGTCGAGTCGCGGCCTTCGAGCGACGAGTGCAGACGGAACTCCGGCTTCGTCGGATTGAACACCGGTGCGTCGTCTCCTGCCGTGTGCTGCACCATGACCACCGGGATCCCGACGCGTTCCGCGGCGTCGATCGTGTCGGCGATGCGCTGGATCGACTCCTCGCGCGGCGGATGCTGGATGCGCAGGAGTCCGGTGAAGTACTCCTGCTGGGGGTCGATGACGATGAGGGCGCGGCGTGGAGCGGGCATGATGATTCTCCTGGGGTGTGAGCGGGTCTTGTCATCCAGATTCCCTCACTCGAACCCGTGGCACAATTGGCACGTATGCATACTGACGATGAATTCACGCCAAAGCCTGAGTTGCGGATCGCGGTCTACGCCTTCGACGGTGCGACGATGTTCCATCTCTCCGTCCCGCCGATGGTGTTCGGCGAAGTGACCCGCCAGCACCTGGCGGTGTGGGACACGATCCTGTTCAACGAACTGGGTGCGGACATCACCACCGACGAGGGATATCGGATCGGCGGGATCCATGGCCTCGAGGATGCGCTCGGCGCGGACGTGATCGTCATCGCCTCCTGGCACAGCGACCTGAGGGCTCCGAGTGCACAGCTCGCCGAACTGCTGCAGCATGCGCACGGCAATGGCGCATCGGTCGCGGGGCTCTGTCTCGGTGCGTTCCCTGTCGCGGACAGTGGTCTGCTCGATTCCCGGCCGGCCGTGACCCACTGGCGTTCGCTGAACCAGTTCAGTTCCCGGCACCCTGGGACCGATGTCGATCGCACCGTGCTGTACATCGATCACGGTGATGTCATGACGTCTGCCGGCACGGCCGCGGCCATCGACGCATGCCTGCATCTCGTCCGGTCGCGTCTCGGATCGGATGCGGCGAATCAGGTGGCGCGCAGCCTCGTCGTCGCGCCCCACCGCAGTGGCGGCCAGGCGCAGTACATCGACCGGCCGGTTCCGCAGGTGAACTCGCTGAGCCCGATATCCGAGGCCCTCGACTGGGCCACGCAGCATCTCGACGAGCGGATCGATGTCGTGGACATGGCGCGTGCTGCCCGGATGAGTCTGCGCAGCTTCGTCCGGGCTTTCAAGGAGAACACCGGCAACACACCTGCGGCCTGGTTGCGAGAGCGTCGACTGGACGAGGCGCGACGGCTGCTGGAGCTCACCGATCTCGGCATCGATGCCATCGCATCAAGGTGCGGCTTCGCCAGTCCGGTGACTCTGCGGCAGAACTTCCATGCCGCGTACGCCACGACGCCGTCCGAGTACCGACGCCGCTTCGATGCCCGGCGCAGGGTCGGCTCCGCAGTCTGATCGCCACGAGGATTCTCGTGGCGATCGGGTGGAACCGAGGGCTTAGCGCGCCAGCGCGAGCGCGGTCAGCTCGGCCCGCGTGCTGGCCCCGATCTTGCGCAGCAGATTCGACACGTGGAATTTGACCGTGTTGGCGCTGATCCCGAGTTGGCTGGCGATCGCCTGGTTGCGCTCTCCGGCGGTGACGAGGCGCAGCACGTCGTGCTCGCGCACCGTGAGCAGCGCACCACTCGCGAGCGGCTTGGTGTCGGAACGGGGATCCAGGGGGAGGCGGACATCCACCGATGAGCCCCACCCCGGCGTCGCATCGACGCTCAGCACGCCGTCGAGTGAGGTGACGCGCTCGGCGATCGGACGCAGCGATTCATCGTGCACGCTCAGGTTGCCGCTCCCGTCGTCCCGGATGCTGACGAGCAGATTCAGTCCGTCGCAGTCCCACTGCACGCGGACGCGGTTCACCTCACCCCCGTCGACCAAGCCGAGGATCGTGTTGCGCACGATCGCTCGTGCAGCATGGGCCACCTCGCTCGGGAGCGCCCTTCCGGTAGCCGGCGGTTCGACGAACTGGATCTCGAGTGAACCGAACCGCTCCAACGGGCGCAGGTCGCTGCGCAACCGCGCGAACGCCCCGACGACCGGTTCGAGTATCGAACTGCGCTGTTCGTCTGCTTCGGTCCTCAGCCGCACCAGCGCCGACGCCGCTGTGTCGATCGCTGACGATCTCGCCGAGCGGTCATCGAGCCGCGGCGAACGCAGGATTGCCAGCAGAGACTCCAGCTCCAGCGCGTGGCGATCGGCCTGGTCCGCGACCGTGCGGTCCAGGTCGACCAGGAGTCTGCGTGTTCCGGGAGAAGCATCTTCGCTGTCCATGACGCCAACCTACCCGAGAGCTCCCCACCCGTCTGGGCGGGGAGCTCTCGCGAATGCTCAGAGCGCTGCCACTCCTGCTTCGGCGACCGAGTGGTCCTGCTCACCCGAGCCGCCGCTGACGCCGACGGCGCCGACGACCACACCGTCGCGCACGAGTGGGATGCCGCCGGCGAAGATCGCGACCTTGCCGCCGTTCGTGTTCTGGATGCCGAAGAACTGCTGCGTCGGCTGCGAGTTGTCGCCCAGATCCTTCGTCGAGATGTCGAAGGCCTTCGAGGTCCAGGCCTTGTTGATCGAGATGTTGACGCTGCCGATCCAGGCGCCGTCCTGCCGCACGTGTGCGACGAGATTGCCGCCGGAATCGACGACGGCGATGTTCATGGGCTGGCCGATCTCGGTGGCCTTCTTCTCGGCGGCCGCGATGACGCGACGTGCGTCTTCGAGGTTGACGGTGGTCATGATTGCTCCTTGATGTATCCGTTGGGGTTCAGGACGTACTTCGTGGCGGCGCCCGCATCGAACTCGGCGTAGCCCTGCGGCGCCTCGTCCAGCGTGATCGCCTTGGCGTTGACCGCGGCGGCGATATGAGCCTTGTCGTGCAGGATCGCCATCATGAGCTGCCGGTTGTACTTCATGACCGGGCACTGTCCGGTGGTGAAGGACAGCGACTTCGCCCAGCCGGTGCCGAGACTGATCGAGAGCGATCCGACTTTGGCTGCCTCGTCGACCGCGCCGGGATCTCCCGTCACGTACAGGCCGGGGATGCCGATGGCGCCGCCCGCTCCCGTCACATCCATGAGCGAGTTGAGCACGGTCGCCGGGGCCTCCTTGGCCTTCGCCCCGTGGCCCTCGCTGCGCGCCTCGAAGCCGACGGCGTCGACCGCAGCATCCACCTCGGGCACACCCAGAAGCTGATCGAGCTGGTCGGGCACCGAACCCTCGCCGACATTGATGGTCTCGCAACCGAAGCTGCGAGCCTGGGCGAGGCGATCCTCGTTCATGTCACCGACGACCACGACGGCAGCACCCAGCAGCTGCGCGCCGACCGCCGCCGCGAGACCGACAGGCCCTGCGCCGGCGATGTAGACGGTCGAGCCCACGCCGACTCCGGCAGTGACAGCGCCGTGGAAGCCGGTGGGAAAGATGTCGGACAGCATCGTCAGATCGAGGATCTTCTCGAGCGCCTGGTCGCGGTCGGGGAAGACCAGCAGGTTCCAGTCCGCATAGGGCACGAGCACGTACTCGGCCTGGCCGCCGACCCACCCGCCCATGTCGACGTAGCCGTATGCGCTGCCCGGTCGATCGGGGTTCACATTCAGGCAGATGCCGGTCTTGCCCTCCTTGCAGTTGCGACAGCGTCCGCACGAGATGTTGAACGGCACCGAGACGATATCGCCGACCTTCACGAACTCCACGTCGGGTCCGACCTCGACCACCTCTCCGGTGATCTCATGGCCGAGCACGAGTCCCTCAGGAGCTGTCGTGCGCCCTCGGACCATGTGCTGATCCGACCCGCAGATATTGGTCGCGACTGTGCGGAGGATGACGCCGTGCGGGATCTTGCGACCGACGTTCGCCGGATTCACACCGGGCCCGTCGTGAAGCTCGAAGTCGGGGTAATCCGTGTCGATCACCTTCACGACGCCGGGGCCCTGGTAGGCGACCGCTCTGTTTCCAGACATCTTCGTCCTTCCTCGTGGGCGGAGGATCTCCGCACCTCCAGACTGTCTCAGTCGCGCCGAGGAAGATACCTACTCTCGAACCGTTTACCCCTACCCGATCAGGTAGGTCGAGACCCTCCTGCCTTCCACTCGTCGATCGTCGCGCGGGTGCGTGCGACGGCATCCTCGACCGTCATTCCCTGCGCGACGGCGAGACCGACGAGATACGTCGTCAACGGACCGGCCGGGCGCACGACCCCGTGCGCGGCATCACGGGTGAGGTCGAGCAGCAGACCGACCGGATGCTGGTCGGCAGCGAGCCCGAGCGACTCGGCGAGCGCCGTGACCCAGGCATCGAGATCTTCGGGGGCATCAGACATGGTCGTCCTTTCGCGTGCTTCGATAGTCCTCGATGGCCGACCACGTATCAAGGTCGACAGCGGTGCCGTCATCGTCGACCGGGTGCAGGCGCAGACCTTCGAAGAGCGTCCGCATCGACATTCCGACGGTTTCCGGATGCTGCGCGACGGCGCCCCTCAACGCGGAGACGCGGTAGCGGCCGGCGAGCCACTGCATCCGGCCATCGGCATCCACGGCGACGACGGCGTCGGAACCGTCGGGGATCGGCACCTTCGCGAGCCGAGCGACGAGCTCTGCCGCACGGGGGAGATCGCAGGCGAGCAGCCACGCCTCGACGGCATCCGATCCATCGAGCGCGATGACACCCGCCGCGACCGCCGCTGCCGGTCCACCGAACGGAGGGTCCTCGCGCACGACGCGGATGCCGGGGCGACTGATCCCGTCGGGCCCGACCGCGATGATCGGCATGCACCCCCGGACCGCGGAATAGACGTGATCGATCAGAGGGATGCCGTCGACCTCGACCGTTGCCTTGTCCACGCCGCCCAGCCGGGCCGACCGACCGCCGCCCAGCACGATCGCTGCCGGGGCAGGACCGTTCATGACAGGACCAGCACCGTCACGGCGTCGCCCTCTTGCACGCGTGCGGTCTCTGCGGGGACGATGGCGAACGCGGTGGCGGCGGCGAGCGAGGTCACCATGTGAGAGCCGCTCCCACCTCGCGTCGCCGGCCGGACGGTCTCGTCGTCGAACACTGCGGGCAGGATCTGGACTCGCCCCTTGGGACTGGCCCACGCAGACCCGGCCGCGCGAACAACGCGAGGCCGGTCGACGGCGGCGAACCCGGCCATCTGCCGCAGCGCGGGGCGGACGAACATCTCGAACGATGCTGCGACACTCACCGGATTCCCGGGAAGGCAGAAGGCGATCAGCCCCGAATCGAGCACGCCGAAGCCCTGAGGCCTGCCCGGCTGCATCGCGACCTGATCGAAGCGCACGGCGTGCTCAGCACCGAGTACCGCCTTGACGACATCGAAGGCCCCGACGCTCGCTCCGCCGGAGAGGATGACGAGGTCGGCATCCACATCGTCGAGCGCACGCCGAAGGGCGGCGTGATCGTCGGACACGATGCGGATGCCCGTGACGACGGCGCCCGCATCCCGCACCGCCGCACTCAGCAGTACCGAGTTCGACTCCGGGATCTGCCCGCGCCGTGGCGTACCGGCCGGGGCGACGAGCTCACTTCCCGTCGAGATGATCGCCACGCGCGGCGCGGGGTGCACAGCGACCTGCTCGAACCCTGACGACGCGATGGCGGAGAGCTGCCACGGGCCCAGCGGCGTTCCGGCGACGACGGCCAGTGATCCGGCAGGCGCATCTTCTCCCAGGCGCCGGATGTGCGCGCCGGGTTCCGGCGCGACGAGCACCGTGATCTGCTCGGGCGCCACGGCACGGATCGCGGTGCCCAGATCCGTGTGCTCCAGTGGCACGACCGCATCCGCGTCGGAAGGGATCGCGGCCCCCGTCATGATGCGCGCTGCGTCGCCCTCCCCGAGCATGGGATCCTCGTCCGACCCGGCAGCCACGTCGGCGACGATCCGCAACGTTGCGCCGGCCACGGCATCCGCCGCGCGGACGGCGTAGCCGTCCATCGCCGAGTTGTCGAAGAGCGGTGTGGGCCAGCGGCTGACCACGTCGGCTGCGAGCACCAGGCCCCGCGCATCTGTGAGGGCGCTCTCCACTGCGGGCAGGCGGCCGGCGGCGTGGAGGATGCGCGCGCGGTGCTCGTCGATCGTGATCATCGAGACCCACGCTAGCGCTCGGATGCACGGGCGGGGGTACGCTCGGAAGCATGGGCCGGATCACGACACGGCGGTCGGTGATGAGGATCGCACTGGACGACGGTACGAGTCGTCGCATCGACACGCTCGCAGTAGAGGAACCGCTCGAGATCCGCGTCGGCGGCACCCCGCTGGCCGTCACGATGCGCACCCCCGGCGCTGATGTCGAACTCGCCGCCGGCTTCCTCGTCTCGGAGGGCGTGATCGGCTCCGGCGCGGAGTTCCACTCCGCGATCCACTGCGGAGGTCCTGGTACCGGCGGGGTCGAGAACACGTACAACGTGCTCGATGTCACGCTCGCTCCCGGCGTGCCGCCGCCCGCGCCCGACGTCGCTCGGGCGTTCTACACGACCAGTGCCTGCGGTGTGTGCGGAAAGGCCAGCATCGACGCGGTGGAGACCGTCTCCCGCTACGACGTCGCAGGCGACGACGTGGTCGTCGATGCCGCGGATCTCGTCACGTACCCGGTACGGCTGCGTGAGAAGCAGGACGTCTTCGAGAAGACCGGCGGACTGCACGCGGCTGCGCTGTTCGATGCGGCGACCGGCGAACTCCTCGTGCTGCGTGAAGACGTCGGCCGGCACAATGCCGTCGACAAGGTGGTCGGCTGGGCGCTGCTGAATGACCGGCTGCCTCTGCGCGCAGCCGTGCTGCAGGTGTCGGGCCGGGCCAGCTTCGAGCTCGTGCAGAAGGCCGTGATGGCGGGCATCCCTGTTCTCGCCGCTGTTTCCGCACCTTCGTCGCTCGCCGCCGAGCTCGCCGAGAAGTCGGGTCTGACACTGGTGGGATTCCTCCGGGGCCGGAGCATGAACGTGTATTCGCATCCGCATCGCGTGCGGGTGGAGCAGGCGGCATCCGAAGATGCACTCGTGACGGAAGGAGCAGCTCATGACCACTCTCGATAGCGGCGTCGCTTTCGGGCTGATGTCGTCCGAGCCGAGGCAGGGCGGATACGGTCCGGTGACGACGAAGCCGTGGTCGCAGGAGGACTACGAGCACGCCGCGGCCGGTTGGGGAGCGGCGCTGTCGGTCGGCGAGGTGCTGCTGGAATCGAAGCGGCCGGTGAGCGGCGCGTTGGCGATGTTCACGATGAACCACCCGATCAAGGGCTTCGACTGCCCCGGATGCGCGTGGCCAGACGACCAGAAGGGTCTGAAGCTCGACATCTGCGAGAACGGTATGAAGCACGTCACGTGGGAGATGACGCACAAGCGCGTGGGCAGTGGTTTCTTCTCGAAGCACACCGTGAGCGAGCTTTCCACCTGGACCGACTACGAGCTCGAGAACACCGGCCGTCTGACCGAGCCGATGGTCTACGACCCGGAGACCGACCGTTACGCGCCGATCAGCTGGGGTGACGCCTTCGCGCTGATCGGTGAAGAGCTGCGGGGGCTGGACAGTCCGGATGAGGCGACGTTCTACACCTCTGGGCGGCTCAGCAACGAGGCATCCTTCCTCTATCAGCTGATGATTCGCGAGTACGGCACGAACAACATGCCGGACTGCTCGAACATGTGCCACGAGGCATCCGGCCGGGCGCTCACAGCGTCGATCGGGTCGGGCAAGGGGACCACGACGGTCGAGGACTGGGAGCAGACCGATGTGCTGTTCCTGCTCGGTGTGAACGCTGCCTCGAATGCGCCGCGCATGCTGACGGCGCTGTCGGATGCGGTGAAGAACGGCGCGCAGGTGGTGCATGTCAATCCGCTGATCGAGGCTGCGTCCAGGCGCACGATCGTGCCGCACGACTTCGTCGACATGGCGCTGTTCAAGACGCACGAGACCGGCACTCTCGACCTGCAGGTGCGCCCCGGCGGCGACATGGCGCTGATGCGCGCTATCGCGAAGGTCGTGTTCGAGGCGGCCGAAGTCGATCCCGGAGCGCTCGACACCGAGTTCATCGCGCAGTACACCAACGGCATTGAGGAGTACCGCGCGGTTGTGGAGGCGACGCCGTGGCCGGAGCTGGTGCAGCAGTCCGGCCTCACCGAGGCGCAGCTCCGCGCGGCCGGGGCCCTCTATCTCGCATCCGGCAAGGCGATCATCAGCTGGTGCCTCGGTATCAGCCAGCAGGAGCACGCGGTCGACATGGTCCGCGAGTTCATGAACGTGCTGCTGCTGCGCGGCAACATCGGCCGGCCGGGTGCGGGGCCTGCACCGGTGCGCGGGCACAGCAACGTGCAGGGCAACCGCACGTGCGGCATCAACCACCATTCGCCGGCCTGGCTGCTGGACAAGCTGGACGAGGTTTTTGGGATCACCTCGCCGCGTGAGCCGGGGCTGGACACCGTCGCCAGCATCCACAAGATGCACGAGGGCGCCGTCAAGGTGTTCGTGAGTCTCGGCGGCAACTTCGTGCTGGCCGCGCCCGACACGCACTACACCGCAGAGGCGCTGAGCGGATGCCGGCTGACGGTTCAGGTGAGCACGAAACTGAACCGCAGTCACATCGTGCACGGTGAGAAGGCCCTCATCCTCCCGTGCCTCGGGCGCACCGAACGCGACGAGCAGGCCGGCGGGCTCCAGGGGCAGACGGTCGAAGACGCGATGAGCATGGTGCACCTGTCGGTCGGGAAGAAGAAGCCCGCCTCCGAGCACCTGCTGTCGGAGCCCGACATCATCGCTCGGATGGCGCGGGCGACGATGCCCGACAGCGCGACCGACTGGGAAGGGTATGCGGACGACTACGACCGCATCCGCGACGTCATGGCTGAGGTGCTGCCCGGATTCGAGGGGTTCAACGAGCTCGTGCGTCAGCCGAACGGATTCCGCATCCCGCAGCCCGCGCGAGAGCTCGATTTCCGCACGGCGTCGGGCAAGGCCGACTTCTCACCGGCGCCGCTGCACGACGTGCGGCCCGCCTCAGACGACATCCTGGTGCTGCAGACCATGCGCTCGCACGACCAGTGGAACACCACGATCTACAGCAACAACGACCGGTACCGCGGGGTGAAGAACCTGCGCGAGCTCATCTTCATGCACGAGGACGACATGCGCGATCGTGGCATCTGGCAGGGCGACCTGGTCGACATCGTCTCGACGTCGAAGGACGGTACGCAACGCGAACTGCGGCAGTACCGCGCGGTCGCGTACGACACCCCTCGCGGAAGCGCAGCCGGCTACATGCCCGAGATGAACGTACTGGTCGGCAATGCCGACTACAGCGCGCAGAGCGATCAGCCGCTCATGAAGAGCATCCAGGTGCGCGTCACTCGATCTGGAGGTACCCGCCCCAGCCGGAGCCGACGAGGATCCGTGCATTGAATCGACCTGTGCCGTCGCCCGGATACAGATAGAGTTCGCCCGTCGAGGTGCGCGCGATCAGGTCGGCCTTCCGGTCGCCGTTGTAGTCGACGCCGCCGGTGAGCGCCGTCATCGCGCCCCAACCGCTGCCGACCGCGACTCTGGTGCCGAACCGGCCGCCGAGCCCGGGGTAGAAGTAGAGGTTGCCATCGTTCCCGACGGCGATGATGTCGCCGAGCCGATCGCCATTGAACTCGCCGCCGACGATGTAGCGGATCGTGTTCCATCCGTTTCCGACGACCGTATGCGGTCCGGGGAGGGCGCCGGTGCCGTCTCCTCGATAGATCGTGAGAACGCCGTTCGCTGAGGCGCCGAGAACATCTTGTTGGCCGTCGCCGGTGAAATCGGCGCCGGATGTCACGTGCAGCATGCCGTACCACCCCGAACCTGGCGTGCCGTAGGCGCCGAATCCGCCGCTGGTGTTCCCCGCGTAGTACTCGAGCACTCCGTCGCTGCGGGCGACGAGCATGTCGGAGCGGCCGTCGCCGTTGAGATCCGTGCGCGTCAGGTGCCGGTGGATTCCCCATGCGCTGGTGACGACGGATCCCTTGAGGAAGCCGCTGCCCGTGCCCGCGAGGAACTGAAGGTCGCTGTCTGCGGCGACGCCGAGGAGATCGGCCTTCCCATCGCCGTTGTAGTCGCCCGACATCACCGGTGCGGGCGCGGCAGTGCCGAGTCCGGGGAGGACCAGCGGGATCTTGCCGCCCCGTGCGACGGCGGACAGGCAGACGAAGCCCTGGTTGATCGAGGAGTACACGGATCCGTTCCGCCACACCTCGAAATGAAGATGCGCGCCCGTCGAGTTGCCGCTGCTGCCGACGATGCCGATCTGCTGGCCACGCACGACCTGCGTGCCCGGTGCGACAGACCCCGGCGCGACCATGTGGGCGTACCGGGTGACATACCCGGAAGCATGCTGGATGTCGACGTAGTTGCCGTAGCCGTTGCTCCAGGTGCGGGTCTTTATGACTCCGTCGTAGGCGGCGATGACGGGCGTGCCGCCCCGGCCCGAGATGTCGATGCCGTCATGATTGCGATAGTCCGAGCGGCATCCGTCGCCCACCTTGGACTGGATGGTGCCCGATGCCGGGTACACCATCTGGCCGTCCGTGGCAGCCGTCGCGGGCGCGCCTGACGTGAGAGAAGGCGCGATCGTCCCGATGAGCACCGCGACCGCGGCCAGCATCGCGAACCGCGCCAGATGCCACCGTGACATTCGCTTCATGTCGAGTTCTCTCCAGCTCGGCCGGCCCCAGGGACACAGCGTCCACCGACGTCACAGTATCAGCGCAGAGGCGCTCGGCCGCGTTGTGGAAAGCTCGCGCGAGTCGGCGCGCCGCCGCAGCGTGGGTAGCATCGAGACGGCGGCTGGTCGACGGCTGCCGACCGAGGCCGAATGGGAGTACGCCGCGCGCGGGGGCATCGAGAGCGCGAAATACCCGTGGGGCGACGACGAGGTGGATGCCGGAGGCTGGCGCGCGAACATCTTCCAGGGTGAGTTCCCGATGCGCAACACCGAGGAGGACGGCTGGGCGACGACGGCTCCGGTGTGCACCTTCACTCCCAACGGCTACGGATTGTGGCAACCCGTCGGCAACGTATGGGAGTGGTGCGCCGACCGCTTCGACGCCTCGTACTACCTCTCCTCGCCGGCATCCGACCCGACCGGTCCTGCCGGTGGCGACGCCAGGGTGCTGCGCGGCGGCAGTTACCTGTGCCACATCTCGTACTGCAACCGCTATCGCAACTCGGCGCGTTCGCAGAACACCCCGGACTCGTCGATGGGCAACGCAGGATTCCGGACGGTGGCACTGTGAGCGGCCGCGGGCGCTTTCCCGCATCGGTGTACGGCCAGGGTGCTGAGCCGGACGCGCGCTTCACGCTCGCGAATGAGCGCACCGAACTCGCCTGGCGGCGCACCTCGCTCGCACTCGGCGCAGGCTCGCTCATCGCTCTGCGTCTGCTCCCGGTGGCGTTCGGTCATCCGGCGTGGGCGTTCGGCGGCGTCGCCGGGCTGGTGCTCGCGACCATGCTCTGGATCTCCGCCCGTCACCGGTATCGCGGCGTGAACCTCGTGCTCGCCCGTGACGGCGATCGTGGGGTGCTTCCCGGCGCCTCGATGATCGCGATTCTTGCCGTGATCGCGTTCGCCATCGGTCTGGTCTCGCTCGCGGTCGTGATCGTGACCGCGCTCAACTCCTGAGCGGTCGAGCGGCGACTGCTGAACGGGTGCGGATGCCGGCGGCATCCGTACCAGCCGACCGATTAGTTGACTTCACGCTACAGTTGACTTGAGGCAACTATGCGTCTATCGTTGATCCAGATCAACTTTCTTACGCAGGAGCACACACTTGACTTCCCACACTTCCTCCGCACCGGAGGCCAAGCGCTCAGCGCGCGAGGTCTTCACCGCGATCTCCGGCCTCATCGTCGGTATGTTCGTGGCCGTGCTGTCCGGCACCATCGTGTCGACGTCGCTGCCGGTCATCATCGCCGACCTCGGCGGCACCCAGTCCCAGTACACCTGGGTCATCACCGCGAGCCTGCTGGCCACTGCAGTCTCCACGCCCATCTGGGGCAAGCTCGCCGACCTCATGGATCGCAAGATCCTCGTGCAGGTCTCACTCATCCTCTTCACGGTAGGCACGGTGATCGCCGGTTTCTCGACCGACACCAACATGCTCATCGCGGTGCGCGTCATCCAGGGCATCGGCGTCGGTGGCCTGATGTCGCTCGTCATGATCGCCGTCGCCCTCATCATCTCGCCTCGTGAGCGTGGCAAGTACATGGGCGTGGTCGGCGGCATCATGGCGCTCGGCACGATCGGCGGACCGCTTCTCGGCGGTCTCATCACCGACACTCTCGGATGGCGCGCCAACTTCTTCGTCGGCGTCCCGTTCGCGATCGTGGCACTGATCCTCCTGCAGTTCACGCTGCACCTGCCCAAGCCTCAGCGGGGCACGAAGGTGTCGATCGACTACTTCGGCATCGTGCTGCTCGCGGTCGGCGTCTCGACTCTTCTCATCTGGGTGTCGATGGGTGGCAGCCAGTTCGAGTGGGATTCGTCGACGAGCGTGATGCTCGCCGTCATCGGCGGCGTCACCATCCTCGGATTCATCGCCGTCGAGTTCTTCGTGAAGGAACCGATCGTGCCGATGTCGCTGTTCCGCAACCGCACGTTCACGTTGTCGGTCATCGCATCGATCGCCATCGGCGTCTCGATGTTCGCCACGTCGGTCTTCCTCGCGCAGTACTTCCAGCTCGCACGTGGCGCCACGCCGACCGAGTCGGGCCTCATGGCGATCCCGATGATCATCGGCCAGATGGGCGCTTCGATCATCATCGGCCAGTTGGTGAGCCGGTTCGGCAAGTGGAAGGGGTGGATGATCACGGGCTCGGTGCTCGCGGCCATCGGCGTCACCCTGATGGCCACGCTCCGTTATGACACGCCGTTCCCGCTCGTCGCGATCTACATGTTCGTGCTCGGCGCAGGCCTCGGCATGGTCATGCAGAACCTCACGTTGATCGTGCAGAACGACACGCCTCCCACGCAGCTGGGCGCAGCCTCGTCGAACGTCAACTTCTTCCGTACGATCGCCGGAACCATCGGCGTGACGATCATGGGTTCCGTGCTCTCGACGAGCGTCGGCACCTACATCGCGAGCGGGCTGAAGGGGTTCACACCCACGACCCCGGACGAGATCGAGGCGTTGAAGCACCTCGCATCCGGCGACGTCCCCAACATGTCTGAAATGCCCGAGACGATCCGCACCATCGTCGAGTCCGCCTACGGCCATGGCATCGCCGAAGCCTTCATCATCGCCATCCCGCTCGCCGTGCTGTCGATCATCGCGATCGCGTTCATCAAGAACAAGCCGCTGTCGACGAAGAACGCCGCCGAGCAGCTGCGCGATCAGGCCGAGGAATCGGCGATCGAGTTCGCAGAGGCCGAAGTGGGAGCGACGACGTCCACCGGCACCATCCGCATCGGTGCGGCGGATTCGGCTTCGCCGACCACGGGCTCGGTGACCGTGCTCGAGCGTGAAGATCGCGAGAGCGGGCGCTGACATGGCCGCCGTCGACACTGCGGTGCCGAGTGACGTCGACGAGGCGCTCGCGGAGTTCCAGGGGCAGCTGACCCTGATCTTCGCGCGCGCCAGGTCGCTCTGGAAGGAGTCGGCCGCGCGGATGCACCCCGAGCTGCAGCCGTCCGGCTACAGACTCCTGGGCTTCATCGCCCGAGCCGGCAGCGCGAACGCGCATCAGCTCGCCGAGAGCTTCGAGATGGACAAGTCGGTCGTCAGCCGACAGGTGCGGATGCTGGAGGACCTCGGTCTCCTCGAATCGCGCCCCGATGACACCGACGGACGGCAGCGGGTGCTCACGGCCACGCCGGAGGCGAGCGAGGCGCTCGGCGAGCTGAGAGCCGACCATGCGAACCGCATGCGCGAAGCGCTCGCCGCGCTCACCCCGCAGGAGATCCAGTCGGCATCGAAGGTGTTCCGCCTTCTCGCCGAGATCTGAAGTGCGTGAAGGAGACGCCCCGCCGCAGCGCACGCCCTCGAGGCGGGCAGCGGCGGGGCTTCGCCGTAAACTGGCGAGCATGAGTGCGTCGTCCCCTGAACCCGTGGCTTCCGGCGCCGCAGCATCCGATCCCGAGGCGCCCGATGGGGCGCTCGAGGGCAGCGAACTCGATCAGGCGGTCAACCGCGTCGAGCATGAGCTCGGCACACTCTTCGCGCGCATCCGCGTGAGCTGGCGCGAGGCGGCCGTCACTGTGCATCCCGACCTGCAGCCGCTCGGCTACCAGGTGCTGACCTCGATCGCGAGTGGCAAGGCGACGTCGGCCAGCGCCATCATCGAGAGGCTGCAGACCGACAAATCGGCCGTGAGTCGTCAGGTGCGTCAGCTGGAGGAACTCGGCCTCGTCGAGAGCGTCCCCGATCCAGACGACAGGCGTGCGCGCCTGCTGGTCGCGACGGGTCTCGCCCAGGAGCGCATCGCGATCGCGCGCGCTCGCTACGAGGGACGCATCGGCGAGCGGCTGCGCACCTGGTCGCCGGCTGACCTCGACCACTTCGTGGAGCTGCTCGGCGCGCTCGGGCGGTGACGCTCGCGGGTCAGCTGCTCGGCTGATCGGCGGCTTCCCTGGGCTGCGGCACCGGTCGCCGGATGCCGATCCACGAGATCACTCCGCCGAGCGCCATCAGCGCCGCCGTCACCCATGCGGCATTGTGGAATCCGTCGAGGTCGAGCGTGCCGCCGACGATCGTCGACAGCATCGCGACGACGATGAGACCGGCGACGCGGGAGATCGCGTTGTTGACGGCGGAGGCGATGCCAGAGCGGTTCTCGTCGATGGCGCCGAGGACCGCCGAGGTGAGCGGCGCGACCGTGAGGGACAGGCCGAGTCCGAGGAGGATCATCGAGGGGAGCACCTGCCACCAGTAGCTGAACTCCAACGAGACGGTGAGAAGGAGCAGCGCGCCGGCGGCCATCAGCAGGGGGCCGACCGTCATGAACAGCCGCGGACCGAGCTTGCCCGCCCACGAGCCCGCCTGCGAGCTGAGCAGGATCATCAGGACCGTGATCGGCAGGCTCGCAAGCCCAGCCACAGTCGCGGGGAGTCCTGCGCCCTCCTGCAGGTAGACGCCGATGACGAATCCGTTCAAGGAGAGCGCAGCGTAGATGAACAGGGTGGCGAGGTTGCCCCAGGCGAAGTTGCGGGCGTTGAAGAGCGAGAGCGGCATCAGCGGTGCGGGCGAGCGGGGCTGGCGCATCAGGAAGGCGACGAACAGTGCGACGCCCGCGATCCCCGGAATCCAGATCGCGGGTGAGCCCCAGCCGAAGTTCGGCTGCTCGATGAGTGCGAACACCACGGCGCCGAGACCGACCGCGCACAGCATCCCGCTCCACCAGTCGACGCGCGCGCCGCGCGGCTGATCGGGCAGGTGCAGTCGAGCGAGCAGGATCAGCGTGATGCCGATCGGGATGACGTTGATGAGGAAGACGAACCGCCACGACAGCAGGTCGACGAACAACCCGCCCAGGAGCGGACCGGCGATCTGTGCGCCGGTCGTGAAGGCGGTCCACACGCCGATCGCCCGTGACTGCAGTTCGCCGCGCATGGTCGCCATGATGAGGGCGAGCGAGCTCGGTACGAGCAGCGCGCCTGCGGCCCCCTGAAGAGCGCGGGCGATGATGAGCGTGAGCGGCTCGGGCGCCGCGGCCACCGCGACCGAGGCGATGCCGAAGGCGATGAGTCCGATGCGCATGATGCGCACTCGGCCGTACGCGTCGGACAAGGAACCGGCCAACAGGATGAGGGCGCTGAGCGTGATGAGGTATGCGTCGACCACCCACTGCTGGGTCGTGATGCCGCCGCCGAGCTCGTCCTTGATCGCCGGAAGCGCGACGGTCACGACCGTGCCGTCGAGGAACGTCACGAACGATGCGAGGACGGCGACGGTGATGACGAGCCGCTGGAGCGAGGAGAAGGCTGGCACGGTGATGAGACTACGCCCTGGCGGAACGGCCAGGACGTGGGCGAGTGAGATTTCCATCGACGCCCGGACCGTACGGGGTTACGCTGGCGTCAGGCGGGTCTCCTGCCCGCTTCTCGACGGCGAAAGCCCTGACGAAAGCGGTGTGCGATGGATTCGATGATGATGGGTGCCATGTCGGCGGACATGAAGGCGATGCCGGGCATGGAAGCGATGGACATGGCGGTCATGCAGGCGTGCATGGATGCATGTGCGGCCTGCGAGCAGGCGTGCACCGTCTGCTCGACGCAGATGATGGACTGCGCACCGGCATGCATGAACTGCGCGGACATGTGCAACACCATGATGCGTTCGATGATGCGGATGCAGGGGATGACGCCGGCAGCGATGATGTCGATGCTCGACGCCTGCATCGCGATGTGTCAGATGTGCATGGACGCCTGCATGGAGCACGCGGCTCAGAGCGAGGTCTGCAAGATGTGCGCCCAGTCCTGCAAAGCGTGCATGGACGCCTGCATGGACATGAAGAACATGATGATGGCGACCGCCTGACGCCATCATCATCCTGCGGGTCGAAACGCTGCGGGTCGTTGAGCGAGCGGAGCGAGACGAAACGCTGGGGTCGAAACGCTGCGGGTCGTTGAGCGAGCGGAGCGAGACGAAACGCGTTGAGCGAGCGTCAGCGAGTCGAAACGTCAGCGAGTTGCCGCAACGGCGACATTGAACTGCACCCGCCCGACGGCGAGCACGTGGTATCGCGAGTGCAGCGCCACCGGCGTGCCCTCGGGTGCCTCGAGCGCCGCACCCGACGCGTTCCAGAGCGTGTGCTGATCGCCGTCGAGCGTGTGCACGCGCAGTTCGCCGGTCACGGCATCCGCCTGTTCGACGATCCCGTCGACCCAGTCGCTCGGCGTCGCCGACGCGAGGCGCGCCTGGATCAGGTGCAGCGCGTGTCCTGGTGTGAAAGAAGAGCAGACGTCATCGTGGTCGCACATGCACGCTGAGCGCTCCGTCACCTCGAGGGGTGAACGGCGGTGCAGCGGCGTGGACACGATGGGCTCCTGACTCGGTGGACTGATCCCGTAAGAATAGGGCGGATGATCGCCGGGCGGAAAAGGCGCCGACACCTGGAGAAACATTCCGCTCAGCGGGGTCGGTGCGCGGAGAGAGCGTCTGCCATGGCATCGCGCACCGCGGCGACGGATGCACTGTCGCGCGACGAGGAGCGGGTCGCGGCGAAGATCTCGCGCACGGGGGATCCGGGCAGCTCCACCAGTCGTACCGAGGCACGGTCGCCGGTCCACATCAGGTCGGGCAGCACGGCGACGGCATGGCCCGCGGCGACCAGCCGAGCGTGGGCGATGAGATCTGTCGCCTCGAAGCGCACGTCGGGCTCGAACCCCGCGGAGCGGCATTGCTGCACGGCCCACTGCCGCACGGCCGTTCCCTCGGGCTCCATGACCCAGGCGCTGTCGCGCAGTTCGGCCAGAGTGGTCACGGAAGACGACGGCGGTATCGCGAGGCGCACGGGATCCCGGCCGAGCAGAGTGCGGTCGATCCTCTCGCGCAGCGCACGCGTATGGCCGGGGTACTGCTCGGCGACGACGAGGTCGAACGTGCGCGCCTGGAGCTCGAAGAGCGCTTCTTCCGGTGCCATCTGCACCATCTCGAGACGCAGAGCCGGCATCCGCTCCGTGAGGAGGGTGAGCGCGGAGGGGACCAGTGCTTCGGCGGCTGTCGGCATCACCGCGATCCGAACGTGTTCCTCGAGCTGCGAGCTGGATGAGAGTTCGGCGCGAGCGGCCTCGTCGAGCTCCAGGGCGCGCGCTGCATGCGCTGCGAGCAGACGCCCTTGCATCGTGAGTCTGACGCGCCTACCGTCGGGTTCGAGCAGCGGCACCCCGGCGTCGCGTTCGAGTTGGGCGAGCTGCTGGGAAACGGTCGACGGGCTGTAGGCGAGCGCCGCGGCGACGTCGGAGATCGTGCCGCGCAGGGCCAACTCGTGCAGCAGACGCAATCGCCGGAGCTCGAACATGGAGCGCCTCACATTCATCGACAGAACCGAATGTTATCCATCGTAAACGCTTGCTTTTCACGAATGGTGCGGTGGCTCCACACTGAGAGGAGCAGGTGCGGCGAAATCGCTGATGTGGTCGCTGCACGCAGGAGTGAGGAGACCCGATGACCGACGTGACATCCACCCCTACCGGGCGCACCCGGACCGTCCACGCCGAGACCGTCCACGCCGAGACCGGTCACGCCGAGATCGCGGCACTCGCCGACGACGCGATCGCCCTGGTGCAGCGCTGGCTCGTGGAGAGTCGCGAGGTGCCGACAGACACGTCGGCGGCGCGCCTCGCGGGTGTGCTCAGCGATCCGAACGGCCTCGACTTCACGGTCGGTTTCGTCGACGGCGTCGTGCGCCCCGAAGACCTGAAGGTCGCTGCGCGCAACCTGCGCGACCTGGTGCCGCTGACCCCGAAGTTCCTGCCCGCCGCGCTGCGGGGCCTGATCGGCCTCGGCGGGGCGCTCGCTCCCGCGTTCCCCGGAATCGTCGTGCCGATCAGCCGCCGCGTGCTGCGCGGCATGGTGCGGCACCTGATCGTCGACGCGACCGACGCCAAGCTCGGCAAGGCGATCCGCAGCATCCGCTCTGGCGACGGCGTGCAGCTGAACATCAACCTCCTCGGCGAGGCGATCCTCGGCGAGGAGGAGGCCGCCAGGCGCCTGGCCGGAACCCGACGCCTCCTCGAACGCGACGACGTCGACTACGTCTCGATCAAGGTGTCGTCCACGGTCGCACCGCACAGCCCCTGGGCGTTCGACGAGGCCGTCCGTCATGCCGCGAACGCACTCATCCCGCTGTTCCGGATCGCCGCTGCCAGAGGCGGGAAGTTCATCAACCTCGACATGGAGGAGTTCAAAGACCTCGACCTGACGATCGCGGTCTTCACCACGATCCTCGACCGCGATGAGTTCAATGCGCTCGAGGCCGGCATCGTGTTGCAGGCGTATCTGCCGGATGCCCTCGGCGCCATGATCCGTCTGCAGGAGTGGTCTGCCGCCCGGGTGGCGGATGGCGGCGCACCGATCAAGGTACGCGTCGTCAAAGGCGCGAACCTGCCGATGGAACGCGTGGATGCCGAGACCCATGACTGGCCGCTCGCGACCTGGGGCAGCAAGCAGGCGTCGGATGCCTCGTACAAGGCCGTGCTCGACTACGCGCTGCGCCCGAACCACGTGAAGAACGTGCGCATCGGCATCGCCGGTCACAACCTGTTCGACATCGCGCTCGCGTGGCTGCTCGCTAATCGCCGCGAGGTCACCGACGGCATCGAGTTCGAGATGCTGCTGGGCATGGCCACCGCCCAGGCATCCGTCGTACGCCGCACCGTCGGCTCGCTGCTGCTCTATACGCCGGTCGTGCACCCGGCAGAGTTCGACGTCGCGATCGCCTATCTGATCCGCCGGCTCGAAGAAGGCGCGTCGACCGACAACTTCATGTCGGCGGTGTTCGAGCTCGACGACGAACCAGTGCTGTTCGCGCGTGAGCGCGATCGGTTCCTGGCGTCGATCCAGTCGATGCCCACCGACGTCCCCGCGTCCAACCGCACGCAGGACCGCACCGCCGCGCAGCCGGCGGCCGCGCGCGATTCGTTCACGAACACCCCCGACACCGACCCGAGCCTCGCTGCCAACCGCGACTGGGGCGACGCCATCCGCTCACGCATGCAGTCGTCCACGCTCGGCGACGAGACCGCTCGGGCGAACACGCTGTCTGACGCCGCCGCCCTTGAGAAGGTCATCGCCACGGCCGCCTCCGCCGGTGCGAGTTGGCGCGCGCTGGGCGCCGCGGGGCGGGCGGAGATCCTGCACCGCGCCGGCGACGTCCTTCAGGCGCGCCGTGCCGAGCTGCTCGAGGTCATGGGATCCGAGTGCGGCAAGGTGCTCGAGCAGGGTGACCCCGAGGTCTCGGAGGCGATCGACTTCGCGCACTACTACGCCGAGAGCGCGAAGCGCATCGAGAACATCGACGGCGCCACCCACAAGCCGGTCGGACTCACCGTCGTGACCCCGCCGTGGAACTTCCCGGTAGCTATCCCTGCCGGCTCCACGCTGTCCGCACTCGCGGCCGGCTCCCCCGTGATCATCAAGCCCGCTCGTCAGGCGCGTCGCTCCGGCGCCGTCATGATCGAGGCGCTGTGGGAGGCCGGCGTGCCTCGGGACGTGCTGCAGTACGTGCAATTTGACCGCTCCCTGAGCCCGTCGAAGGGCCTCGGCGCGCAGCTCGTCAGTAGCCCCGCGGTCGAGCGTGTGATCCTCACCGGCGGCTACGAGACGGCCGAGCTGTTCCGCAGCTTCCGCCCCGACCTCCCGCTGCTCGCGGAGACGAGCGGCAAGAACGCCATCATCGTCACGCCGAGCGCCGATCTCGACCTCGCCGCGAAGGACGTCGCCTACTCCGCGTTCGGGCACGCAGGTCAGAAGTGCTCCGCGGCATCCCTCGTCATCCTCGTCGGATCGGTCGCGCAGAGCGAACGGTTCCGCCGCCAGCTCGTCGATGCGGTCGGCTCGTACCGCGTGGGCCGGCCGTGGGAGGAGTCGACGCGCATCGGTCCGCTCATCGGCCCGGCCGAGGGCAAGCTGTTGCACGTGCTCACCACGCTCGAGCCGGGCGAGAGCTGGGTCGTCGAGCCCGAGAGGCTCGACGACGACGGTGCGCTGTGGCGTCCGGGCATCCGTGAGGGCGTCGCGGCAGGAAGCCCGTTCCACCTCACCGAGTACTTCGGCCCCGTGCTGGGCGTCATGACGGCAGACTCGCTCGAAGAGGCGACCGCCATGGTGAACGCGATCGATTACGGGCTCACCAGCGGGCTGCACTCGCTCGATGACGACGAGATCGCGCAGTGGCTCGCGAGCGTGCGGGCCGGCAACCTCTACGTCAATCGCGGCACCACCGGCGCCATCGTGCAGCGGCAGCCGTTCGGCGGGTGGAAGAAGGCCGCGGTGGGCGCCGGCACCAAGGCCGGAGGGCCGAGCTACCTGATCGGGCTCTCCGATTGGGAGGACGCCCCGGTCACGGCCGAGGCGCCGAAGGACGCCGTCTCCCGTGCGGCGCTCGACGCCCTGGGAGACCACGAGGCCGCGGCCTGGCTGCAGGGCGCCCTCTCGACCGATGCCGCCGCCTGGCAGGACGAGTTCGGCGTCGTGCGCGACGTGACCGCCCTGACCACCGAGCAGAACGCGCTGCGCTACGACGTCGTGCCCGTCACGATCCGTTTGGAGCAGGCGAGCGACGCCGAGGCCGTGCGAGTGATCGCCGCCGGCGTCCGCGCCGGCGGGCGCGTCAATGTCAGCACGGCATCCGCGCTTCCCGCCTCGATCACGCGATGGGCTGAACGCGCCGGGATCGTCGTCGCCGTCGAAGACTCCTCCGCGTGGGCCGCACGCGCAGTGCGTCTCGCTGAGACCGGCGGCGGGCGTATCCGCCTCGTCGGCGGAGATCTCGCAACCACGGCTGCCGCGACGGGCGGCTCGCCCGCCGTCGCCGTGTACGCGGGGCCCGTGCTCTCCGCAGGCAGGATCGAACTGCTCCCGTTCCTGCGCGAGCAGGCCGTGTCGATCTCGTCGCACCGCTTCGGCGCCCCGCACCGTCACGACATCGCTCCGCTCGTGGGGCAGCAGGTGTAAACTCGCCGGGTGCTGTTCTCGATGAGCGCCCTGAGGGCGCGGAAGGCGGTTGCAGGCGCGTCGAGCGCCGGCGGCAGAGGCTGAGTACGAGCCGGAGGCGGAACCCCCGTCACCGGCGACTCGTCATACCCGGTATCCATCTGACGGATGCCGTGACCTTCTCACCTCACATCAGAAAGCAGTTCCTCCCATGCGTCCCATCGACGAGCGCGCCATCCGCGCCTCCTTCATCAACGCCTCCCGCAAAGAGGTCTCCTCCCTCTCGCTTCCCCAGGGTTTCGCTGAGATCGACTTCGACCGGATCGACTATCTCGGCTGGTCCGACCCGAAGTTCCCGCGGCGTGCCTACGTCATCGCCGAGGTCGACGAAACCCTCACCGGGGTGCTCCTGCAGCGCGCCGAGCAGCGCGTGCTCTCGCGAGCGCAGTGCTCGTGGTGCGAAGACGTCGCGCTCCGCCACGACGTCCAGCTGTATTCGGCCCGCAAGGCCGGCGCAGCCGGACGCAAGGGCGACACGATCGGCACGCTGGTGTGCGCCGAGTTCGGCTGCTCGCACACCGTGCGGCGGCTGCCGCCGCTCGCCTACGAGGGCTTCGACCGCGAGACGGCACGCGAACTGCGCATCCTGCGTCTGCAGGAGAACGTGACGGGGTTCCTCCGGTCGGTCGCCGGCTGACTAGGCTTCGACTCGCGTTCGCTCGCTCACCCCGTTTCGTCTTCGGGCTTCGCCCTCCGCTCAACGACCCGCACTGGTGACACGGGCGCTTCCGCGGGTCGTTGAGCGAGCGAAGCGAGACGAAATGTGTTGAGCGAGGCGCAGCCGAGTCGAAACGACCCTTACCGCAGCGCGTTGCGCACGGCCAGCACGCCGCTGAGCACCTCCGCATGCGAGGTGCTCAGCGGCGACAGACCGAGGCGGATGCCGTCGGGAAAACGGAAGTCGGGAATCACGCCGTCGGCCCACAGCGTCTTCATCACCTCGGCGAAGTCCGGGTGCCCGATCGTCACGTGGCCGCCGCGCCTGTCGGCGTCGCGCGGACTCAGCAGTCGCACGTCGAGTGGTGCGAGCACATCGTCGAACGCCCGCACGGCGAAGTCGGTGAGGGTCTTCGATTTCGCACGAACGGCGTCCATCGTCGCGGACTCGATCAGGTCGAGCATGCCCTGCATCGCGAGCATCCCCAGCACCGGTGGCGTGCCGCTGATGAACTGCCGGATGCCGTCGGCGGGCGCATACGCGGACCCCATGGCGAACACGTCTCCGGCTCCCATCCAGCCCTGGATGGGCTGGCGCAGCACGCCGTGATGACGCGCGTTCACGTAGGCGAAGGCGGGCGAGCCCGGTCCGCCGTTCAGGTACTTGTAGGTGCAGCCGACCGCGAGGTCGACGCCGCAGGCATCGAGCTCGATCGGGATCGCGCCGGCAGAATGGCACAGGTCCCACAGCATCAGCGCGCCCGCCTCATGCACGGCATCCGTGATCGTCTTCATCTCGGCCAGCGCACCCGAGCGATAGTCGACGTGACTGAGCACGACGAGCGCGGTCTGCTCCGACACCGCTGCTGCGACGTCCTCGACCTGTACGCCGTGGACTGGATCAGCCGTGAGCCAGCGCACGGTCAGTCCGCGTTCGGCGGCGATGCCCTCGGCCACGAACCGGTCGGTGGGGAAGTTCCCCTCCTCGATGAGGATTTCCAAACGGTTTGGAAGAGCCGCCACGGCGGCACGTATGAGCTTGTAGAGCAGCACGGTCGTGGAGTCGGCGACGACCGTCTGGCCCGCTGCGGCCCCGATCGCGATCCGGCCGATGCGGTCGCCGAGCTCGGTCGGCAGGTCCATCCACTGCTCGTCCCACGAGCGGATGAGGCGCGTGCCCCAGTCGTTCCTCACGAACTCGGCGAGGCGCTCGGGCAGCGATCGCAGCGGCCGGCCGAGAGAGTTGCCGTCGAGGTAGGCGCTGACGCCCGGTGCCTCGACGAAGGCGTCCAGATGAGCCGTGAGCGGGTCATGCGCGTCGAGGCCCTGGGCTTCGGTGAGGAGATCGGTCATGTCAGGCCTCCAGATCAGCGGGAGTGAGCAAACGGGCGAGGAGCGGGTCGGCCGTGTCGGGCGTGGCTCCAGGGTAGAAGAGCGGGTGCGATCCTGCGGTCGTGGGATCGACGGGTGCAAGGCACTGCAGCAGATCGGCGTCGTCGAGGCCGGCTTCCCTCAGCGCGCCGATCTCCCGCGGGTTCAATCCGACAGGCATCGGACCGTTGCCCAGATCGGTGCCGTAGAGCACCGTTCCGCCGGCCGAACGGAAGCGACGGACGTTGTCGATCGCGATGCCGTACGCCTCGTCGGCATGAACCGCGAGAGTGGAGATCCATGCGGCGGACGCAGCCTGTCCACTGATCTCGGCATCGGTGAGCCGCTCCGAGAACGGCGCGTGAGCGAGCCGCTCGGCGCCGAGCCGGACCACTCGCTGCGCCTCTCCAGGACCCTCGGCATGGGCGACGATCGGGATGCGATGGGAAGCAGCGATGGAGACGATCGCCCGCAACAGGGTGTCGGAGAACACCGGACCCGCGGCCCGGTTGCTCGCGACCTTGATGCGCACGGCGCCCGACTCCTTCATCTCGACGATGGCTCGCTCCGCGGCATCCTCGTCCGCGATCTCGCGCACCGAACCGGCCGGCGCCCACGAACGGTCCGACGGATAGCCGCCCCGCGGGGTGAGGAAGGCCCCCGCGAACAGCACCTCGACGCCTTCGACGATCCTCAGTTCCGAGAGCACCGACGGATCACCGCCCAGGTCGACGACGCGGCCGAGAGCCGAGCCGGCGAGCGGCGCGATATCGACGAGCTGCAGGTGCACGTGGTGATCCGTGAAACCGCCGGTGATCACGCCGTCGAGGCGCGGAAGACCGGTGGTGTCCGCTTCGGGGATCACGCGCAGTCCGGATGCGGCGTGGGCGACGACGCCGTCACGCCATTCCTCGCCGTCGAGGTAGGTGACCGCGACCCGCATCAGCCGCCGATCTCGGTGCGCACCGTGTACAACTCGGGGAAGAACGTCAGCTCCAGCGCGCGCTGGAGGAAGCCGACCCCGCTCGATCCGCCGGTGCCCGGCTTCATCCCGATCGTGCGGGTGACGGTCTTCAGGTGCCGGAAGCGCCAGAACTGGAAGTTGTCCTCGAGATCGACGAGGTCCTCGCACGCTTCGTAGAGATCCCAGTGGGTGTTCGGGTTCTCGTAGATCTCGCGGATCGCCGGCACGAGCGATGGGTGCGGACGGTACGGCTCGCGCACGTCGCGCTCGAGGATCTCGGTCGGGATCGGCAGCCCGCGCCGGGCCGCGAAGCGCAGGAACTCGTCGTAGAGCGTCGGCCGCTCGAACTCGACCTTCAGCAGCGCGAGGTTGGCCGGATGATCGCGGAACACCGACAACATCCGCTCGTTCTTGTTGCCGAGGGCGAACTCGACCGCACGGTACTGCACGGACTGGAACCCCGACGAATTGCCCAGCGCCCCGCGGAACTGCGCGTACTCGGTCGGGGTGAGAGTCGCGAGCACCGACCACTGCTGGGTCATGACGTCCTGGATGCGCTTGACGCGCGCGACCCGCTTCAGTGCCTCGCGCAGGTCGTCGCTCGCGAGCAGTGTGCGGGCAGAGCTGATCTCGTGCAGCAGCTGCTTCAGCCAGAGCTCGGTGGTCTGATGCTGGATGATGAACAGCATCTCATCGTGGTGCTCCGGACTGCTGACCGGATGCTGCGCAGACAGCAGCCGATCGAGTTCCAGGTACGACCCGTACGTCATACGACCGGAGAGGTCGGTGACGATCGTATCCTCCAGGGGACGCTCGTTCCCGGTGGGATCGGTGGTGCCGGCCGAGTCAGTCGCGTCTGTTCCCATGATCCCTGAGGATATCCCGAACGATCGTTCAGGCGTCAGTGCCGGGTGCGCATCGGCGCGGTCGGACTCAGGGCTGCGTGGTGTTCGCGTCCAGGAAGTCGATCGTCTTCTGCAGGGCCGTCTGGGCATCCGGCATGTCGAGATGGAACTGGTACTCGTGCGGAAGCTGCGGCTCATGCGGAGCGGGCCAGAACAGCGGCGTCACGTCGACGCCGAGCTCGTTCAGCCGGTCGGCCATCGGGATCGACTGGAGCCAGGTGAGACCGTCGCCGTTGCCTCCGGAGATGTACGTGGTGGGGAAGTCCTCGGTCACCCAGTTCACGGTCGACATCGTCGCGCCGGAAGAGTCCTCGGCCCAGGTCTTGGTGCCGGCGTAGGCCCACATCGACGACTTCAGGCCCCAGCCGATGACGCCGTCGAGCTGCGCAAGCGCCGCGAGGTCGTACACGCCGCAGTTCAGCACGGTGGCGACGACCTGGTCGGCTGACAGCTTCGGCTCGATGTCCATGATCTCGGCATAGTCGGGGCTGGTGATGAGCGTCGCCATCTGACTCGCCAGCTGTCCGCCTGCGGAGTCTCCCGCGAGCACGATCTGTGTTGTATCGACGTTGAGCTCATCGGCGTTCTTGTCGATGTAGCCGAGCGCATCGTTGATCTGACGCACGGCCTTCGGGTAGAAGCCCTCGGGCCCCAGCGTGTAGTTCACGGCGATCGTCGTGTATCCCTCGGCGGCGAGGATGCGCATGTACGGGTCGACGTTCTCCTTCGATCCCGAGACCCAGGCTCCGCCGTGGATCCACACGATCGTGGGCAGGGGGCCGGTGGCGGATGCCGGTGTGAAGACGTCCATCGTCGTGTCGACGCCCTCATCGGCATAGGCGACATCGAGCTTCTCGGTGAGCTTGGTGTCGGGCACGTACTTGTCCATCTCCGCCGCGGTGGCGTCGCCGCCCTGCGTGAAGACGGCCCTGATCACCATGGCTGACGGCCAGGGGGTGATCGCTCCGATGATCGCGACGACGACCGCGATCGCGATGATGATGCCGAGCACCACGCGAGTCTTGAACCAGCGTCCGTGCGCCCGCTTCGGGCGGTCATCGCCGTCGTGGGTGCGGTCTTCGGGCGCGTCGTTTGCAGGCGCGGTCGTGGTCATGGAATCCCCTCCACGGATCAGTGTGGCAGTAGCGAGTGCCACGATGCTCGTCCAGGTCGCACTTTCTGTCGTTCTGGCGCCGGGAAAGCGGCAGAAACTGGACCTGAACCGAGGAGGTCAGCCGTCGAGGCCCTTGAGCAGGCGACTGAGGCCGTAGTCGAACGCCAGGTCGACGTCTCCGCCGAGGCGGAACGCGCCGGCGAGCTCCATCTGCAGGAATCCGGTCATCCACGCCGTGAGAAGGCGCGCGGCGTCCAGCGCGTGGTCTTCGCCGACGCGCGCGGCGCTCGCGCGGAGGACGGGGCCGGCCGCGCGGTCGAGGGATGCCAGGGGAGGGGAAGCCGTGAACATCAGCCGGAACCCTTCCGGATGCGCATGCGCGAACGCGCGGTACGTCGTGGCCAGGCCGGTCAGCAGGTCGTCGGGCCCTCCCGGCTGCGCATCGTCCTGCTCGACGCGTTCGAGTTCGGCCGACAACTCGTCGACCACCGATTCGGCGACCGCGGCGATCAGTGCATCTCGGTCGCGCACCCGCTTGTACAGCGAGGGTGCTCGCACGCCGACGCGATCGGCAACGGCCTGCATCGTCAGGCTACGTAAGATAGCCATCGCAAGATCATCCCACGGATCGGTAGGACACCATGAAGCTCGCACCGCACCTGCACCGCCTGGGCAATGACATCGTCGCCTCCTATCTCGTCGATGCGCCGGACGGCGTCACTCTGATCGACGCGGGGATGCCGGGGCACTGGAGCGACCTGCAGGAAGAGATGGCGAGCCTCGGTCGACCGCTCTCCGACATCAAGGGACTCATCCTCACGCACGGCGACAGCGACCACATCGGCTTCGCCGAGCGATTGCGCGCCCAGCACGGCGTTCCCGTCTTCGTGCATGCTGCCGACGCGGAACGCGCGCGAACAGGGGAGAAGCCGAAGACGCCGATGGGGCCCGCGAAACTCGGGCCGATGCTGGGCTTCTTCGCGTACGGCATCCGCAAGAAGGCCCTGCGGCCGATCTAAGTCAAAGAAGCGACGGAGATCGCCGACGGCGACGTGCTCGATCTGCCGGGTGCCCCCGTGATCGTCGGGATGCCGGGACATTCCCCAGGGAGCATCGCGGTGCACATCCCGATGGCGGATGCCGTGTTCGTCGGTGACGCGCTCACCACCAGACACGTGCTCACTGGGCGCGATGGTGCCCAGCCTGCACCGTTCACCGACGAACCCGCAGAGGCGCTGGCATCACTCGACCGGCTCGCAGAGGTGACGGCATCCTGGGTGCTGCCCGGCCATGGCGCGCCATGGCACGGCTCGCCGGCCGACATCGTGTCCGTGGTCCGCAGCGACTGATCAGTCACCGTCGCGAATGAGCTGCGCGCACATCTCGCCCATCATCATCACCGTGATGTTGGGGTTGACCGTGGTGATCTCCGGCATCGCCGAGGCATCCACGACGCGCAGGCGTGAGACGCCCTTGACGCGCAGCTGCGGGTCCAGCGGAGACATCTCATCGTCGGCCGGCCCCATCCTCACGGTGCCCACCGGATGGTAGACGGTGTTGTGGGTGGCGCGGACGTACGCGGCGAGCTCCTCGTCCGTCACAGCATCCGCACCCGGGGCAAGCTCGCGCCCCGCCCACTCCGCCATCGCCGGCTGCGCGACGATCTCGCGAGCTTTGCGGATGCCGTTGATCATCACCTGCATGTCATGACCCTCGGGGTCGGTGAAGTAGCGCGGATCGACCTTCGGCTTGTCGCGGTAGTCGATCGAGCGCAGCCGCACGGTGCCGCGCGAGCGGGCGTGCGTCACATTCGGCGTCAGGCAGATCATCTCTTCGGCGGTGGGGTAGCCGGCGCGGTAGGTGTGCATGTCGAAGGGCACCGAGCCGTAGTGCATCATCAGATCCGGACGGTCGAGCCCTTCTTCGGTCGGCGTGAAGATGCCGATCTCCCACCATTGCGTCGACTCGCGAGCCATCTGCTTCTTCGACTCCCACTGCACAACGCCCTCGGGGTGGTCTGCAAGGTTCGCGCCGACACCGGGGGAATCCACGCGCACGTCGATCCCGACCTCGCGCAGGTGATCGGCGGGGCCGATGCCCGAGAGCATGAGCAGCTGAGGGGTGTTGATCGCTCCGGCCGAGACGATGACCTCACGCGTGGCCGCGATGTGCGACGGACGAGCGAAAGGGTTGTCGACGCTGATCACGCCGGTGCAGGCGCCCGCGTCGTCGAAGGTGAGCTCCTTGACGTGCTGTCCGGTGAGGATTGTGAGGTTCTCGCGATCGAGAATCGGATGCAGGTAAGACACCGACGACGACGCACGCGTGCCATCGGCCTGACGATTCACCTGGAAGAAGTTCGCGCCGTTGATGACCGTCTCGCCGGTGTTGAACTGCACTCGGGGAATGCCGGCCTGCTCGCAGGCATCCAGGAGTGCGATGCCGCACGGGTCGACCGCTGGAACGTTCATCAGATGCACCGGGCCGTCCTGGCCGTGCAGCTCGCCCTGCAACTCGTTCGTCTCGAGTTTCTTGTACAACGGGAAGGTGCGGGCGGACTCCCAGCCGGTGGCGCCGTGCACCGAGGCCCAGTCGTCGAGGTCTTCGCGCGGCGCCCAGAAGGCGATGCAGGAGTTGTGTGACGAGCATCCGCCCAGAACCTTTGCACGCGCGTGGCGCATGAACGAGTTGCCGTTCTCCTGCGGCTCGATCGGGTAGTCCCAGTCGAAGCCCGACTCGAGCAGCTCCATCCAGCGGTTCAGCTGCAGCACGACCTGCTCGTCGGTGTCGGAGGGGCCCGCTTCCAGCAGCGCGACCGTGATCGATGGGTCTTCGCTGAGCCGGGCGGCGACGGCCGCACCTGCCGACCCGCCACCGACCACAACGTAGTCGAAAGTGTGCGTCGTCTTCATCTTCATCAGCTCCTGATCAGTGCTCGGCGAACCAGCCGGTCACCGCGGGGGTGAGGTTCTGGTAGATGTGCTTGGCCTCCTGATATTCGGCGAGTCCGGTCGGACCGAGCTCTCGTCCGAAGCCGGACTGTTTGAACCCACCCCACTCGGCCTGCGGGAGATAGGGGTGGTAGTCGTTGACCCAGATCGTGCCGTGGCGCAGACGCCTTGCGATGCGCTGAGCGCGACCGGCATCCTGCGACCACACAGCGCCGGCAAGACCATAGATCGTGTCATTCGCGATCTCGATGGCCTCATCCTCGGTGGAGAACGTCTCCACCGTCACAACCGGACCGAAGGCCTCATCGCGCACGACGGACATCCCGCGCTGCACCTGGTCGAGGATCGTCGGCAGGTAGTAGAAGCCGTCCTCCAGATCGCCCTCGGGCGCTTTTCCGCCGGTGCGCAGTCGTGCGCCCTCTGCGACGCCGGCCTGCACGTATGCGTCGACCTTCTCACGATGTGCGGCGGAGATGAGCGGCCCGCTCTCTGCGCTTTCATCGAACGGTCCTCCGAGGCGGATGCCCTCTGCACGTCGCACCAGTTCGTCGACGAAGCGTTCAGCGATCGACTCTTCCACGATCAGCCTCGCCCCAGCGGAGCAGACCTGCCCGGAGTGCAGGAACGCCGCATTCAGCGCATTGTCGACGGCGGCATCGAAGTCGGCGTCAGCGAAGATCACATTGGGGTTCTTCCCGCCGAGTTCCAGCGCGACCTTCTTCACGGTGGCTGCAGCGTTCGCGGCGAGCAACCTGCCTGTGACCAGGCCGCCGGTGAACGAGACCATGTCCACATCCTCATGCGTCGACAGTGGGCCACCGGCTGTGGCGCCCGCGCCGAGCACGAGGTTGGCGACCCCCGCAGGGAGGCCCAGTTCGTCGAGCACGTCCATCATCAGAATCGCGGTGTGCGGCGTCAGCTCGGCGGGCTTCAGCACGAAGGTGTTGCCCGCAGCCAGCGCCGGCGCGATCTTCCAGGCGGCCTGCAGCAACGGGTAGTTCCACGGTGTTATCAGCGCGCAGACGCCGACCGGCTCGTACTCGATGCGGCTGAGGACGTCGGCGTTGCCGGCATCCACGATGCGACCGGCATCCTGCGCGGCCAGCTTTCCGAAGTAGTCGAAGCAGGCGGCGATGTCATCCATGTCGATGCGCGCTTCGACCATGCGCTTGCCGGTGTCGAGTGCCTCAGCACGGGCGAACTCCTCTTTGCGCTCGCGCAGCCGTGCGGCGACGCGCAGCACGAAGTCGCCGCGCTCGGCAGCCGGTTTCGCACTCCACACGCCGCTGTCGAATGCACGACGCGCGGCCTGGATGGCAGCGATCGCGTCGGCTGCGGTGGCCTCGTCGACGACCGCGACGAACGAGCCATCGGCAGGACAGCGGATCTCCCTGGTTCCCCCCTCGATCGCCGAGGTCCAGATGCCGTCGATGAAGAGTGTGGCGGTCATGGTGTCTCCTTCACTGTGGTCTCTTCGGTGCCGTCAGCGGCGGCGTCGCCGCTGGACGCAGGATCAAGGAAATCGTCCTGCCAATCGGTGATCACCGGCAGCGCCTCGGTGAAGACGGACTCGGACACATCGGCGGTGAGGCGCAGATACTCCAGGTGCGACTCGTAGCTGCTCAGCACGTCGGTGATCAGTTGGTCGGTGGTGTAACCGTAGACGTCGTACCCACGCGATCCGATGGCCGAGAACACTTCGAGGCGGAAGTAGTGCCCGGCGCCGCTCACGCTCAGATAGGCGTAGGAGGGCAACTCGTGCGCGACCGGATAGAGCTGGTACGTGAAGTCCTCACCCTCGTTGAAGTGAACAGTGAGTATCAGCGAGGGCATGTCGAGTCCGTCGATGTCGATGGTCTCGATGACGGCGTCGACTCCTGCCGCGCACAACTCCTCCTTCACGTCCTCCAGCGCCGGAGCCGCCACGTCGCCGAGGTAGGTGATCACCTGCGAACGCGTCGGATAGACGGTCGAGCGGCGCAACCTCTGACGCCAGTTCGTCTGCGTCGGGCCGAAGCGGCCTGGAATCGTCGCGAGGTAGCCGGCACGGCGCTGCTTCTCTGCTCCGAGCGATCGGTAAAGCGAGATCATCACCAGATACAGCAGCAGTGAGACCGGCAGGCCGATGATCAGCGTCGCCGCCTGCAATGTCGGAACCCCGCCGACCAGCAGCATGCCGAGGGTCAGGAGTCCGGTGGCGAGCGCCCAGAACACGCGCAGCAGCTTGCCGGCGTCCTGCCTGGGGTCTTCCATCTTCGATGTCAGATTCGCCAGCACAAGGGCGCCGGAGTCGGCGGAAGTCACGTAGAAGAGCAGGCCGGTCAGGAGCGCGACTGCGAGCACTATGGGGGCTGCTGGATACTGCTGCAACAGATCGAAGAATGCCCGTTCCGGGGTGTTGACTGCTGATTCGGCGAATGCTGTATCGCCGCCGAGGATGATCTCGAGAGCGGAGTTGCCGAAGATCGAGACGAAGATCGCGATGAACGCAAAGGGAATCAAGAGCACGCCGACGATGAACTGTCGGAGGGTGCGGCCACGCGAGATCCGCGCCAGGAAGAGCCCGACGAACGGTGCCCAGGCGACCCACCATGCCCAGAAGAACAGCGTCCACCCCTGCATCCAGGCATCAGGACGCTCCCACGCGAACGTCTCCATGAGCAGACTCGGGAACGTGGCGAAGAAGTCGCCGACGTTCATGACGAGACCATCGAGGATGCGCCGGGTCTGTCCGGTGATGGTGATCCACAGCAGCAGGATGATCGCGAGGATGACGTTGGCCTCGGAGAGACGGCGAATGCCTTTCTCCACACCGGATACGGTCGAGATCGTCGCCATCGCCACGGCGAGAACGATCAGTGCGATCTGCATCGAGACGCCATCCGGAGTTCCGAACAGCACGTGCATTCCGTAGCTGAGCTGCACGACGCCGATACCGAGCGTGGTCGCGATACCGAAGACGGTGCCGAGCACAGTGAAGATGTCGACGCTGTGACCGACCCAGCCGTTGGTGAACCTTCCGAAGATCGGAGAGAGCACCGACCGGATCGTCAGCGGCTTGTTGAGACGGTAGGCGAAGTAAGCGAATGCCGCGCCCATCAGCGCATACATCGCCCAGCCGACCGGACCGTAATGGAAGAACGTCCACACGATCGCCTGTCGTGCGGCGGCAATGGTCTCGCCTTCGCCCGTCGGCGGATTCATGTACTGCGCAGCAGGTTCTGAGACGGCGAAGAACATCAGGTCGATGCCGATGCCGGCAGCGAACAGCATCGAGGCCCACGTGAACATGCTGAATTGCGGCTTGGAGTGATCGGGGCCGAGCTTGGTGCGCCCCACAGAGGAGAACGCCAGAATCAGCACGAACACCACCACGATCGCTGCGGTGAGGACGAAGTACCAGCCGAAGTTCGTCGCGATCCAGCCGACCATGACGCCGATCACTTCACCGGCCTGAACCGGAGCGAAGATCGCCCACAGCGCGATGGCCAGAATCGCAGCCGCCGAGCCGATCAGCACTGGCCAACGAGGTGGTGGAACAGTGCTTCGCTTGATCACGGGCAGGGGCGGCGAGGTATCTTCAGGCATCACTTCAGTTTCGTTAGGAATCGCTCAGTCAAAGGCGTCGTCAGTCACGTGCTGCACTGACGATAGCAAAGACCGGAGAAACCGTTCAGGAGAGGCCGGCGAGCACTTCGGCCGTCGTCGACATCGTGATCTGAGGTGGATACAGGCCCATCACCGTGATCGCCGCGGCGTGATTCTCGGCCGATGACCCTGCACAGGCGTCGGCCGCGAGGGTGACACGAGCACCGGCGTCCGCCGCGGCCAGCGCCGTCGAGATCACGCAGCAGTCGGTCGAGACGCCGGCGAGCACGATGGATGCTCCGTGTCCGACGATCTGCTCGATCTCTGCGCCCCATTTTCCGAAGGTCGGCAGGTCGAGGGTGGGCCGGCTCGAGAGACCGGCAGCATCCGCAACCAGGTCGAACAACGGATCGGTCGGCGGCTGATCGGCGAACGGCCACGCGGCGAAGTACTCACCCCATGAGGTGGAGCGGTCGGCCGTCGGCATCCATCTGGTGACGAGCACGCGCTCGCCGAAGGCATCCGCCAGCGCGCGGATGCGCGGCATCGTCTCCGCGAAGAACGGCGACCCCCAGGCCGAGTCGGGCGAGGCGAAGATGTTCTGCGGATCGATGACGACGAGCCACTTTTCGGCCATCGCGTTCATGCTTCCTGCCGCTGGATCTTCGCGGCCCGCGCGAACCAGGCCACGAGGAACGACAGGATCAGTGCGAACAGCACGCCGAGGTTCGCATAGCCCCAGTCTTCGCGCCAGCCGAACATGTCGAGGAAGTACCCCTGCCAGTCGTTCCATGGGGTGTCGGGGATCTGGTTCATGACGAAGCCCCATCCGATCACTGTCGCCACGACCATCGTGATGATCGACGTCCAGTCGTACGCGCCGTAGCGACCAGACGAGTCGAATAGCGCTTCGTCGTCGTAGTCCTTCCGGCGGCGCAGGATGTCGGCGATGAGGATGCCCGCCCACGACGCCATCGGTACGCCGAGGGTGATGAGGAACGACTGGAACGGTCCGATGAAGCTCGTCGCGAAGAAGACGACGAAGATCGTGCCGGCCGTGAGGATGACGCCGTCGACTCCTGCTGCTGCGGGGCGCGGGATGCGGATGCCGAGGCTCAGCAGCGTCAGACCGGAGGAGTAGATGCCGAGGACAGCGCCTGACACCAGGGTGAGGATGGCGACGATGAGGAACGGGAACAGCGCCCACGCGGGCAGCAGCACGGCGAGCGCGCCGATCGGGTCTGAGCCGACAGCGTCCAGCAGAGTTTCATCGGAACCGGCGAGGAGCAGTCCGAAGAAGACCAGGATGATCGGGGCCACAGAGCCGCCGATCGTATTCCACCCGATGATCGCCCCGTCGGATGCCGTTCGCTTCTGATAGCGCGACCAGTCGGCGGCGATGTTGATCCAGCCGAGCCCGAATCCGGTCATCACCATGACCAGCGCGCCGATCGTCTGAGCAACAGTGCCGTCTGGTCGGGAGAACGCCGTGCCCCAGTCGATGTGCTGGAATGTGAGGATCAGGAACAGCACCGTCATCGCACCGGTGAGCCAGGTGAGCACGGACTGCAGCTTCATGATCGTGTGGTAACCGAGCACGGATGCTCCGACGATGAGTGCCGCGACGACGATCGTCGCGATGATCTTCACCGCGGTGTCATCGCCGGTCGTCCAGCCGAGTTCGCTCAGGATCGTCCCCGTGGCGAGCACGGCGGTGATCGCGAGCGACGTCTCCCAGCCGATCGAGGTGAGCCACGAGACGATGCCGGGAAGTTTCTGGCCCTGCACGCCGAAGGCCGCACGCGACAGCACCATGGTCGGTGCGGAGCCACGCTTGCCGGCGACCGCGATCAGACCGCACAGCGCGAACGATACGACGATGCCGATGATGGACACCAGGGTGGCCTGCCACAACGAGATGCCGAACCCGAGCAGGAACGACCCGTACGACATGCCGAACACCGACACGTTCGCCGCGAACCACGGCCAGAACAGGTCGCGCGGTTTCGCCGTGCGTTCGGACTCGGGGATGATCTCGATGCCGGCGCGCTCGATCAATCCCGGCGCTGTCGCAATCTTCTCTGACATGCCCCTATATTGGCACCGAGCGGCCCGTGAGGGGCGCTACCAGGTGTTCCAGGAGGGTTCGTCCGCTCGCTCTCGCTCGCGTTCGCTGTTGAGTGCTTCATCGACGGCTTTGTAGTCGAGGTGTGGGTCTCGCCATTTGGCGTAGGGGTCCCACCAGCCTGGGCCTCGGATCTCGGGTCTGCCGTTTCGGATGCGGATGTGCCAGATGCCTTCGTCGAGGGTGCGGTGATGATGCCAACACAACGGCACCCCGTTGGACGTATGTGTCGGCCCACCACGGGCGTGTTCATCGACGTGATGGATTTCGCACCATTCTGCGGGCACATCACAGCCCGGGATGAGACATTCGCGATCACGGAGCACGATCGCCCGGCGTTGGACCGCGGTGAACAGGCGCGCACTGGTCCCGATCGCGATGATCGCGCCTTTCTCATCGAACAGCACCCGTTGCACCCCGCCCGCGCAGGCGGCGTGGTCGGCGGCGCCGAGGGGCACGTCGTATCCGGCGCCTTCGACCCTGGCCCGCCCGGTGCGGGTGGTGAAGTCTTCCGCGGTGACGGACACGACCAGCGTCGGCGCGGCACCACCCAACGTGGGCATACCCCCGGACGCCGCAGCGACCATCAGTGCGGTCGCGAACGCGTCGTGACGTTTCTGGGCATGCGTGCGTAGGTCCGCGGCGTCCTCGGGCGGCGCGGCTACCTTGTGGGATTCGAGCCCGTCCGCACGATCCGAATCCACCGGCGCACCGTACTCGGTGCTGCTGGAGGAGTACTTCGCATCAAAGTCCGCATCGCTGAGACCCTCCCCGTCGCCGTCGCCTTCAGGTTCGCCGTCGCCGGTGTCGTCGGAGGGCCGGAATCGCACCGTGCTGCTTCCGCCGCGTGCTTTGTCTTCGGCTTTCGGGTTCATCAGACTGTCGATGAGTTTCTGCAACTGTGCGGCGACCTCGGGCAGCAACTCACCGCGCACCGGGACGGACCCGTCGCGGAGCTTCCCGATCGTGAAATGCCTCCGGCGCTTACCCGCACGATCCGACGGCTCCGCACCATCCGGATCCAACCGGGCCACAATATGCGCGGCCAGAGCGGCGAGCTCATCCGTCGTCGGCAACGGCCCCCGCCCAGAGCTCTCATCGCTCAGGTCATGATCCGGACCGTCCAACGGCAGCCCGGACGCGAACCGTGCCAGCACGGCATCGGCCGCCAGGCGATCGGTCACACCGATCCGGGTCGCTTTCTGCAACGGGACCGTGCACGCCAAAAACCCGCCCACCGACAGGTATCCGTCTGCCAACGCCGCCGCCAGTTCTGGGAACTTTCCCGGCAATAGTGTCCCCGAGGTGATGTCCGTCTCTCGGCGCACCGCTCCGGCTGCGGTCACATACCTTCGTGCGGCAGGCCCGTCCACAAGCAGCGTGCGCCGCAGCAACTCGGCGGCATCCCGGCATCCCGCCCGGGTCGAGAACCGGGCATCCCGCTCAACCTGATCCCGCCCCACGACCTGGTCCGTGACCGCGACGATCGCCCCATCCAGGCGGCGCTGCACCCGCCCCAACACCTGTACCACATCCAACAGTTCGGAGTCGTTCGCGAAGCGTACTCCGCCATCCGCACCGTCACCCGCGCAGGAGGAACCCATCGCATCGGCCAACAACCGATCGATGCTCTCCAACTCCTGAACCAGGGATGTCATACCCCCATTCAACCCAGGGCCACCGACATTCAAACCCCAGATCAGGCACTATTCACAACCTGTGGACAACCACCCATAATCATCCATCTGTGGAGGAATAGTCGGGACGTCACAGAGGAGCCGTGAGGGCGAAGGTCTGGCCTGGTGCCTGGTGGCTCAGGCCGCGAAGAACGCCGTCGCAACCTGTGTCAAGGCTTCGAGGTCGGCGACCCCGGCGAGCTCGCGCGCGGAATGCATGGAGAGGATCGGGATGCCGACGTCGACGGTGCGGATGCCGAGACGGGTGGCCGTGATCGGGCCGATCGTCGAGCCGCACGGCACAGCGTTGTTGGAGACGAACTCCTGGGATGCGATGCCAGCGCTCTCGCACCATCCAGCCCAGGCGGCTGAGCCGATGGCGTCCGTCGCATAGCGCTGGTTGGCGTTGATCTTCAGGATCGGTCCCGACCCGAGCAGAGGCTGCACGACGGGGTCGTGCTTCTGCGCGTAGTTCGGGTGCACCGAGTGTCCGACATCGCTGGAGAGGTGCCAGGATGCCGTGAGCGCGCGGCGCTGTTCGGTGGCATCGGCGCCGAGTCCGGCGTAGATGCGCGCGAGGATGTCCTCGAGGAACGGCCCTGCGGCGCCCGAGCGGGAGGCGGAACCGAGCTCTTCATGGTCGAATGCGGCGAGCACGGCGATGCCGCGGAGCTCTGCGGCCGCCGAGCCCGTCGAAGCGCCGGCGAGCGCCACGACACCGGCGTGCACCGACGCGAGGTCATCCAGCCGTCCGCTCGCGAAGAACGATTTGTCCTTGCCGAACACGGCTCCGCGTGCCGAGTCGGCGACGACGGCGTCGAACCCGCGGATGTCGGCGGCGTTCACCCCGGCCGAAGCGGCCAGCTCGCCGAGCAGGTCTTCTTCGCTCGGGTCGCCGAGTCCCCACACGGGCTGCGTCTCGTTCTGCTTGTCGAGTGTCAGTCCGTTGTTGTTGACTCCCCGGTCCAGATGCACGGCGAGCTGCGGCAGCCGCAGCAGCGGACCGGTGTCGGCGAGCAGCACGCGGCCGTCGGCGAGGGCGAGTCGCCCGGCCAGGCGCAGCTCGCGGTCGAGCCAGGAGTTCAGCAGCGGTCCGCCGTAGATCTCGACACCGGCCTGCAGCCAGCCACGTGAACCCGTCGTCGGCTGAGGCTTGAGTTTGAACCCGGGGGAGTCGGTGTGCGCGCCGAAGATCTGCGCCGGGGTGGTGGGGGCTGCACCTGTGGGGACGACCCATGCGATCGCTGCGCCGTCGCGTACGACGACGAAACGGCCGCCGGCCTGCGTCGGCCACGCGTCGCCCTCATCCAGGCGCGCGAATCCGACCGATTCCAGCCGCCGTGCGACCTCTTCCGCGGCGTGGTAGCTGGAGGGAGAGGCTGCGACGAAGTCGGCGAGATCCTCGGCGTGGGTCAGAGCGACCGGAGTGGCGGGCATGAGGAGCTTTCTGCTTGCGGGGCCCTTTGATCCTAGCCGCGCGAAGGAAGAGGTCAGCGGAAGGCGACCAGCCCGGCATGCGCGGCGGCGACGATGATCTGCACCCGATCGCGGACATGCCACTTGGACATGATGCTGCCGAGATGTGCCTTCACAGTGCCTTCGGAAACTATCAGTGCGCGCGCGATCTCCGCGTTCGACATGCCCTCTGCGAGGCGTTGCAGCACCTCTGTCTCGCGCTCGGTGAGCGGGACGAGAGGCTCGGCCTGGTCGGACCCAACGGATTCGGTCGCGCGAACGTGTTCGATGAGCATGGACGCGATCCGTGGTGAGAGGGAACTGGCACCGTTGTGCACCTCCCGGACCGCAGCGACGATGCTCGCGGCGCTGGAGTCCTTGAGCATGTATCCGGAGGCGCCGGCGCTCAGCATCGGCAGTACGGTGTCACTTCCTTCGAGGGTGGTCACGGCCAGTATGCGGATGTCCGGCCAGCGCTGTGCGATGGCTGCGGTCGCCTCGATGCCGTTCATCTCCGGCATCTGCACGTCCATCATGATCACGTCCGGCATGTCCTGCTCCACGAAGGCGATCGCTTCGAGACCGGATTCGGCTTCGCCGATGACCTCGATCTCTGCGTCGCGTGACACGAAGTGCGAGAGCGCTGAGCGCACCAGCGGATCGTCATCGACGATGAGAACACGGATTTCCGGCATGGGAGAAGCCTAACCGCCAGGAGGGTTGTCGCGGATGCCTTAGACCTTTGGCCAAAAAAGACTGTCCAGTAGTCAGATGTACTGAGGCTTGTTCACCGAGAAGATGAGTTTAGACATTCGACGTAAGACCTAATCTTGGTGGTGAATACTATGACTTTCTGGCAAATGATGGCGAAGGCCTTCGGTTTCTAAGGCTAGCGCATTTGGCAAATAGGAGATACTGAACCATGGCTTTCGGTCGGTTACTCCCGGATGGCTCTGGCTTCCTTCGACTGACGCGAGCCGGGGCGCTGAGCACTCTCGAGCGTGTCGTGATGCTCGTGGTCATCGGCGGCGTCATCGCCGTCGACGTCTCCAGCCTCGTCTTCTCCTACAGCCCCAGCCTCTTCCAATCCGTCCTCAGCATCGCGACCTCGATCGTGTTCGCGCTGTACCTCTGGTCGCCATGGGTGGCCACAATCTCGCTCGGAATCGTGTTCGCGCTGTCGTTCATCGCGGGTACGGAATCCGAGTCGATCTTCGCCGCCGCTGTGGCGGTAGGACTCGTCATGCGGTTGGGACGAACCGCGCTCGTCCTGTCCTACATCGCTGCCTTCCTGGTGGCGACCGTAATCGTCGCATACGGCGATACGAACGTCCCGGTCACCGTCGGCGCCTACCTGATCATCGCGATAGTGGCGGGAGCGATCGGTTTTGCTCTCCGAATCGCCCTGGACAAGGGGCGAAGGCTGGAGCAGGAGCTCGCGGAGCGCGCAGAACACGAGCGCGAAGCGGTCCTCGCGGAACGCCGTTGGATCGCCGGCGAATTGCACGACAGCATCGCGCATCACCTCACCGTCGTCGCGCTGCATGTTCAGATGCTCGACGATGCTGAACGCAGCCGTGACTCGCAGGAGGCGATTCGTGTCGCCGCGAAGACGGCGATGACGGATCTGCGTTTCGTGATCGAACTCGCAGACGACGGGCCACGCTCGTCCGCAGTGCACTCCGGCGACCTCGCGACGGCGATCGAAGAGGCACGCGGCGAGATCGAGGCCGCGGGCCATCCGGTGATCTGCGAAGGAGACCCACGCGATGAGCGCATTCACCGCGCCGGTGAGATCATCCTCGCGCGCATCATGCGCGAGTCGGCGACGAACATCTTGAAGCATGCGGGGCCCGGCGACGTGAGCATAAGACTCGATGTTGACGACGAGGCGCTGACGCTGGCGATCAGCAGCCCGCTACCGGCGACTCCAAGGCGAGATCTTCCTTCCAGTAGTACCGGAGTGAACAGGATGGCGGAGCGTGTCGTCGGTGCAAGCGGCGAATTCGACGCCGGCGCCGTCGACGGCCAGTGGATCGTGTCGGCCTCGTTGCCGATCGGTTGAAAAGCGAAGGTTGCACTTGCTCTCCGGTCAGAGTCTGGACGAAAGTCCAATACTCTTTCGACGTTTGGGCGTTCTCGCGCGGTAAGGGTCTCGGTAGGTTGGGAAACACCCAAAGTAGGCGTCCCCAGCGCCTGGGCTGAAGAAGCGTCCCCAGCGCTTGATCGCGAGCGCGATTCTGGTGTTAAAAGCTGTCGCGCTCGCGGTCGCTGATCTTCTGTGTCGCTCGTGTTGCCTATGGCCGCCAGCGATACTCGTTCCTCTCAGACGCGATTTAAGCTCGCCCATCTGTCGCATCGCCACGATCGCGTTGCATTCACTCAGACCAGGACGTCGTTGCTGGTCCCAGCGAGCGAGTTTGCCTGACGTTAACCCAAACGTTAACCCGGGAGTCGGGGTGGTGAACGCGCGTCGAACGTTGACACTTTCGGCCGTCATGTGAGTTTTCCGGGTGTCACAGTGGTTCAGATCCCCACACCTGGAAAGGCCATCATGACGCGTCATCCTGTGGCCTCCCAAGCCGCCGACCTCGTCGTCGTGGGCTCTGGCATCATCGGTCTCGGTGCCGCGTATGCGGGCATCCGCCGGGGTCTCAGCGTGATCGTCCTCGATCGCACCGATGGGCCGGTCGGCGCCACTATCCGTAACTTCGGTCACATCTGCATCGGGGCGCAGTCGGGGCTCGCCCGCGAGTTCGCCGACGCGTCGCGCGACATCTGGCTTCGTCTCGCGACGGACGCCGGGTTCTGGCTGCGCGAATCGGGCACGCTGGTCGCCGCACGACAGGCGGACGAGCTCGCGGTCCTGGAAAGAGCCGCATCCGGGCAGGACGCCGACATCCGGATGCTGGACGCAGACGAGCTGCGCCTGCGAGCACCCCTGCGCCGCGACGCCGTGATCGGCGGCGCACTCATCGCGCCCGATCTGCAGACCGACCCGCGCGAGGCCGCCGGGGCGATCGTCCGCCACCTCGCATCCCTTGGTGTCGAGTTCCGATTCCGCACCGCGGCCACCGCGGTGGCATCCGGTCGTGTGCAGACCACGCGCGGCGCGATCGACGCCGGCCTCGTCGTCGTCGCCACCGGTCACGACATCGACCAGTTGCTGCCCGATCTGGCCGAGAGCGCGGGCGTCGTCCGCTGCGCGCTCGACATGATGCGCGTCACGGCTCCTCTGCCGCGCACCCTCGACGCCCCGCTGCTGACCGCCTGGTCGCTGCTGCGTTACGGGCGTTTCGCCGCCTTCCCGGAGACCACGACGCTTCGAGAGCGGCTGCACGCCGAACGCCCGGAGCTCGCCGCTCTCGATCTCAACCAGATGTACACGCAGCTGCCAGACGGCTCGCTCATCCTGGGCGACTCGCATGCCAAGGCGATTCAGCCCGCACCCTTCCAGCCCGAGGCCGCCTTCGACGCGTTCCTCGATGAGGTGTCGGCGCTGTTCGACGTCGACGAATTCCGGGTCCTGGAGCGCTGGCAGGGTGTCTACGCATCCGCCGCAACCGAGTTCCTCATCGAAGAGCCGGAAACCGGGCTCCACGTGGTCGCCGCCACCACGGGGATCGGGATGACGACCGGGCTCGGCCTCGCGGAACGCACTCTTGACACTGCATTCGACCGGGCACCGCTGCCCGTACAAGGAGGAACCCCATGACCGCTATCGAACTCGTCGTCCTCGACATGGCTGGAACGACCGTGCTCGACGACGGTGTGGTGGAGCAGGCGTTCCAGCGCGCGGCCGAGCGCACCGGCGTCGCCGAGCGGATGCCGTGGGCGGATGCCCTGCAGTACGTCCGCGACACCATGGGCATGTCGAAGATCGACGTCTTCACGCACCTGTCCGGTGGCGATGTCGTCGCAGCCACCGCGGCCACCGCGGCGTTCGAGGGCGCGTACTCCGAGATCGTCGCCGAGCAGGGCGTGGCGGAGATCCCCGGCGCGGCCGAGGCGATCGCGCAGATGCGCGATGCGGGCCTCAAGGTCGCACTGACGACGGGCTTCGCTCCGGTCACGCGCGACGCGCTGATCGACGGACTCGGCTGGCGCGGACTGATCGACATCGCTCTGTCGCCGGTCGACGCTGGTCGCGGCCGTCCGGCACCGGACCTCGTGCTCACCGCGTTGCTGCGCACGCAGGCGTCCGCCGTCACCGCCGTGGCGGTCATCGGCGACACCAGCAGCGATGTGCAGTCCGGCCGCCGTGCCGGCGCCGGCTTCGTCGCCGGCGTTCTCAGCGGTGCGCATGCTCGCGCGACGCTGGAGCGCGCCGGAGCGGATGCTGTGCTCGACGACGTCACCGCGCTGCTGCCGACGCTTCACGAGCGCGCACTTCTCGGCACCGCCCTCGCGCGGACCTCCTGACATGCGCACGCTGCTGCCGCACGATGAACGGCAGGACGTGACGCTGAGACCCGCGGCGACGGCGAAGGTCTGGCTCGGCGTCGGCCAGGAGCATGAGACCGTCGCGGTGCCGGGCGTAGGCCTCGGGCACGGCGACGTGCTGATCGCCGTCGAGCTGTCGACCATCTGCGGCTCCGATGTGCACACCGTCCAGGGCCATAGGTCGGCGCCGGCGCCGCTGGTGCTCGGTCACGAGAGCGTCGGCCGGGTGATCGCGATCGGCGAAGGCGGTGCGACGGCGGCGGATGGCGCGGCTCTGCGCATCGGCGACCGCGCGGTGTGGTCGGTGACGGTGTCGTGCGGCACCTGCGATCGGTGCACGGCGGGACTGACGCAGAAGTGTCGCACGTTGGTGAAGTACGGTCACGAGCGGATCGGCCCGCGTTGGGAGCTGACCGGCGGCTTCGCGAGCCATGTGCACCTGCGCACGGGAACCACGATCGTGCGCGTGCCTGAGGCGCTTCCGGCCGCTGTGCTGGCGCCGGCCTCGTGCGCCACGGCCACAGCGTGGGCCGCCGTCGTCCGAGGTGCGGCCGGGCGCAGCCTCGAGGGCATGAGGGTGCTCGTCTACGGCGCGGGGCTCGTCGGACTCTCCGCGGCGGCCATCGCCGCCGACGACGGAGCCGATGTCACCATCGTGGACCCGTCCCCGTCCAGGCGGGCGTTCGCGGAGCGATTCGGCGCCGCATCGGCTGTGAAGGCGACAGAGCCGGCGGACATCGTGATCGAAGCATCCGGTCATGCCGTCGCCGACGCGATCGCGGCGGCGGACGTCGGCGGAGCCGTCGTGCTGGTGGGCAGCGTGTTCCCCGCCGATCCGGTTCCGCTGGAAGCCGAGAGCCTTGTGCGGCGGCTGCTCACGGTGACCGGCGTGCACAACTACACCGGTGCCGAGCTCGCGTCGGCGGTCGGATTCCTCGCCGGGCGAGGACGCGCCTATCCGTTCGCGGACGTGGTCGGCGCCGTGCACCAGCTCGATGACGTGGATGCCGCGCTCGCCGCAGCGGCGGCACCGGGCGCGCCGCTGCGCGTGGCGCTCAACCCGCGTTGACCGGCAGCGGGTACAGGCGGCGCAGGATCACCCGCTGCACGAGCGTCCACGCCACCGTGACGGTGAGGTAGAGTCCCGCAGCCAACGGCACGAACACGGCGAACGCCGCAGTGAGATAGTGCAGCGCACTCATCATGCGCAGCATCCCGGGCGATGACAGCGGAGAGTCGTCGACGGGGACCGGCTGGAACACGCGGCGGGTGATCTCGGCCACGACGATCATGATCGCGATCAGGGCGCCGTACACGAGGAGCGTCGGTAGCGAGAACGGGCCGGTCGCCAGCATGCCCACGAGGCTCGTGCCGAGTGACGCGCCGAACAGTTCATGCGCCAGCAGATCATTGGCGTGGCCTGCGATATCGGTGCGCAGGAACAGCGTGTAGAGGATGCCGATCACCGGCGCCTGCAGCAGCACCGGCAGGCACCCGGCGAGCGGCGAGGTGTTCTCGTCCTTGTACAGCTGCATGGTCTCGCGCTGCAGACGCTCGGGGTTCTTCTTGTGGCGCTTCTGGATCTCGCGCAGCTTCGGCGCGAGCCGGGCGCGGGTCTGCTCGGCCCTGGCCTGAGAGATGCCGACGGGGATGAGCAGTGCGCGGATGAGGAGGGTGATGAGAATGACGGCGGCCGCAGCCGCCGCCGCGCCGGCGAACGGTGCGAGCAGATCGGCCAGGCCGGTGAGGACGCTGTATGCGGCGTCGAGGATCGCCGCGATCGGCGGAAAGGCATAGATGTCCAAGAGGGTCCGTTCAGAGTGTGCGGGAATGTCGGCTGCGCCTGCGGCGCATGCATCAAGAGATGCGCCGCGTTCCCGTCACGAACGGACGGTCACACGGCGCGCACGACTCCCGGGGCCCTGGGACGGGGATGACCTGCGGCATCCGGATCGTTCTGAGACAGCAGCACGGAACGGCCGATGGCGCGTAGCGGATGAGGGGCCGAGCCCTCCCCGGTCTGCAGTACGCCGAGGGTGATGGCGACGACGAGCGTCGCGACGGCGAGCAGGGCGACGGCGAGGCTGAGGGCCGCGAGATCCAGCGACGCGAGATCGGGCATGCCTGCGAACCCGAGGGCGGACAGCACGAGCTGCATGAGCTGCTCGATCCAGTCCGTCATGTCATCGAGGATATCAGCGGGCTGCTGAAGCGTAGCCTCGATGGCATGAGTGAACTGCGTGAGATCCTCGGCGTGCGGCATCCGATCCTTCTGGGAGCTTTCGGTGGGTTGTCATCGATCTCGCTGACCGCCGCCGTGAGCGCTGCGGGCGGTCTCGGTGCCTATGGGCTCTATGGATACGACGGCGAGCGGATCCGATCGACGGCGGCGGCGCTGCGCGAGGCGACGGATCGGCCGTTCGCCCTCAACATCTGGCTCCCCATGGGTGACGAGGTCGAACCCGGTCCGCAGCACACGGTGTTCGCGCAGGCGCTCGAGCCGTTCTACGAAGCCGTGGGCGTCGACGTTCCCGCACGTCCTGAGCGCTATCTGCCGTCTCTCGATGAGCAGCTCGGAGCGATCTGGGATGCGGCCCCCGCCGTGCTCAGCGTCGTTTTCGGGGTGCCGTCGGCCGAGATCGTCGAAGAGGCTCATCGCCGCGGCATCCGCGTCGTCGGCACCGCGACGACCGTCGAGGAAGCCGTCGCGCTGGACGCCGCCGGAGTCGATGCGATCATCGCGTCGGGGTCGGAGGCGGCCGGCCACCGCGTCTCGTTCCTCCGGCCGGCTGCCGACTCATTGGTCGGTACGTTCGCCCTCGTGCCTCAGGTGGCGGATGCCGTCTCGGTGCCGGTGATCGCGGCAGGAGGCATCGCCGATCGCCGAGGGGTCGCGGCGGCGTTCGCACTCGGCGCCCAGGGCGTGCAGGTCGGCACGGCGTTCCTCCGGACGACGCAGTCCGCGGCGACCGACGCGCACCGGGCGGCGATCAACCAGACGGCGGCTGGTGAGAGCGTGCTGACCAGGGCGATGAGCGGCCGTCTGGCCCGTGGTGCACGCAACCGTGCTGTGCGGGCGATCGAGGCGAGCGGTACGATCGCGCCCTTCCCCATGCAGAACTGGCTGACCGGGAAGTTCCGCGCCGCGGCGGGGGAGCAGAACCTCGGCGAGTTGCAGTCGCTGTGGCTCGGGCAGGCCGCTCCGCTCGCCCGGCTGGACGACGCGACCGCTGTGTTCGATGAGCTGGTTGCGGGGCTGTGATCGGTTGCTCCTGTCGACATGCCGTTGACCGGGGCCACGCTCGCCGAATGGCTCGATGCGCACCCGCTGCCCGCGCGGCTGGTGCGTTCGTCCGAAGAGATCGAAGAGCAGATTCGACAAGCGCGGGAGTCATGGGATTGATCTATCCCGACAGCTGCATTCTCATCTATGCACTGGAAGACCAAGGTGCACGCGGGGATCGCACTCGCGCACGGCTGAGGGGCGTCGGCGAGGTGCTCGTGGCGAGCCCTCTGGTGCTGCATGAATGCCTGGTGAAACCGATGCGCGACGGAGATGCCGAGATGCGAAAGCGGTTCTCGGATGTCTATGACCGGATGGTGCACATCGACCTGGACCTGTCCGTGTTCGTTGAAGCAGCCGAACTCCGGGCCAGATTCGGGCTCAAGGGTCCGGATTCGCTGCATCTCGCGGCGGCACAGCTCGCGGGCGCCGAACAGCTCTGGACGAACAACAAGCGACTTGCCGCGGCATCTCGTGGGTTGGCCGTCGACGTTGTGAGTGGATGACCGAGGCTGGGCTGGATGACCGCGGCTGTCCGGTCGTAACATCCGATCGGCACCGACACGACGTTCGCGCCGCCAGCTCGGGTTCGACGCCGCCGTACAGGCGCTGCAGTCGAACCAGGTCGACGCGGTCATGGCGGGAATGTCGATCACCGACGAGCGCAAGGCGACCTTCGACTTCAGCGCGCGTGCCGTCGACCTACAGGATGACGGTCGATTTCCCGTGCACGATCACGCGGTCCTCTGCATGCCATTGCACGGCGCGGGCGAGCACCTGACGCTCGACATCGGCGCCACGGCTCTGCAGGTCGGCCGCGGAATCGGAGTGCGAGGCGCGCGTGACGTCCTGCTCGATGATCGGCCCCTCGTCGAGGTCGGCCGTCGCGTAGTGCGCGGTGGCGCCGATGAGCTTCACGCCGCGCTCCTTGGCGCGCGCATAGGGGTTCGCGCCGATGAATGCGGGCAGGAACGAGTGGTGGATGTTGATGACGGGGGCGCCGACCTTCACGATGAAGTCGTCGGTGAGGATCTGCATGTACCGCGCGAGCACCACGAGATCGACGTTGCCCTGGAGCAACTCCAACTGACGCTGCTCCATCGTCACCTTGTCGGCGGAGGGGATGTGTACGAAGGGCACTCCGAAGGTGCGCACGGACTCGGCGAGATCGGGGTGGTTGGAGATCACCATCGTGATGTCGATGTCGAGCTGGCCGCGCTGCGTGCGCCACAGCAGTTCCATGAGGCAGTGGTCGTACTTCGAGACGAAGATCGCCACCCGCTTCCGCTTGGCGACGTCGTGCAGAGACCATTCCATCCCGAATCGCCCCGCGACCTCTCCGATCGCGGCCTCGAGCGCAGGTCGTGCGGCAGCGAGGCCCGCGAGCTGGATGACCGTGCGCTGGAAGAACTGTCCGTCCGCGGCATCCGTCGAGTGCTGATCGAGCGAGACGATGTTCGCACCGTGCTCGGCGAGGACGCCGGCGACGGCGGCGACGATTCCAGGCTGGTCGTCGCAGGCGATGAGCAGACGTGCGGTGTCGGGCTGAGACATGGATGCTCCTTGCAAGGTGTTCGTAGATTCTCTCGCGTGAGTGAGTGCCGTGACGAATCGACACTGCGCAGGGCCGTGGTGTCGATACTCTGAGCGGGTGACTGCGAGCGAGATCGGGCTTGTGCTGCTGCCGCTGCTCGCGGTGGCCGCTCCGCTGCTGGCTCGCGGCATCCGTCCGGTGCTGCGAGTGCCGATCATCGTGTTCGAGCTCGTGCTCGGCATCATCGTGGGGCCGGCCGTGCTCGGCTGGGTCGCACCGGGGGAGGTGCTCGACAAGCTCAGCGATCTCGGGCTGGCGATGCTGTTCTTCATGGCAGGCAGCGAGATCGACTTCCGGGCGATCGCCGGTCGCCCGCTCGTGCGGGCCTCGCTCGGGTGGCTGCTCGGCCTGATGATCGGCATCGGAATCGGATTCCTGATCGCACCCGACACGGGAATGATCGTGATCGGGATCGCCCTGAGTTCGACAGCGCTGGGTACCCTCATGCCGATCCTGCGCGATGCCCGCGAACTTGGCACCCCGTTCGGGAAGACCGTCACCGCGATCGGTGCGGTGGGGGAGTTCCTGCCGCTGATCGCGATATCGATCTTCCTCAGCACGCGCCGTGCCCCGGTGGCGGCAGCGATCCTGCTCACGTTCGTCGTGCTCGCCGCTCTCGTGATCCTGATCGCGCGTCGCGCCCCGCACGGCCGCCTGCACGCATTCTTCGCAGCCACACTGCACACCTCCGACCAGTTCGGGGTGCGGTTCGTGCTGATGCTCATCGCCGGGCTGGTCGGGCTCAGCGTGGTGCTCGACCTCGACATGCTGCTGGGGTCCTTCGTCGCCGGGGCAGTGTGGCGCATCATCATGGCGCGGGCACCGGAGCCGGATGCCGCCGCCGTGGAGAGCAAGCTCGAGGCGATCGCGTTCGGGTTCCTGGTGCCGATCTTCTTCCTGTACACCGGTGTCACGTTCGAGCTCGGCGTGCTCGCAGCCTCGCCGCTCGCCCTTTCACTGGTGCCGCTGTTCCTGATCGCGCTGCTCGTGATCCGCGGTGCCGCGGCCCAGCTGTCGGCTTCGCGCGGGGCGGGCCTGCGCGAACGCACGGCGCTGGGGATGCTGGCGGCGACGGGCCTGCCGATCATCGTCGCCGTCACGGCCATCGGCGTGGATGAAGGCGTCCTCGACTCTGCGATCGCGGCGGCCCTGGTCGGAGCAGGCATGCTGTCGGTGCTGATCTATCCGCTCGTCGCGATGATCCTGCGCGGCGATCGTGCGCGACTGGATGCTGCGGAACAGGCACTGCCGCAGGGGGAGCTGTGAGCACGGCGGCCGAGATCCTGGACGCCGCGCGAGCGTCGCTTGTGGGCGTACCCAAGGAGGGGCTCGGCGAGGAGCGTTCGTCGCGCTGGCGTGATGAGCGGATCGTGCGCGTGGGCGAGGCCTGGCACATCGGAGTGCTGCTGCTCACCGACCGCGAGCTGCTCGCGACAGCAGAGGTGCTGCGCGCTGCTGATCCAGGGCGTCGCGGCTACACCGCGGAATCGGCTCGAGCGAGGGCGGCGCGGCGGCAACTCGCGCTGCGGGGCGGCTTCGGCGAGGGCGACGTCGTGCACATCGGCTGGTCGGTCATCGATGTGGATGCCGTGGATGCCGGCGGCTCGTCCGGCCCGCTCGCGCTGCGTGACGGCGTGCCGTCCGTCCGCTGGTCGGGCGCCGGCGCGTACATGCCGCTGGAGGCGTATCTGCGCGAGCGGATCGAATTGATGCGCGATCTCTGAGACGCAGGGAATACTCCGATACATGTCGCGTTGAAGTTGAGTGAAGCACGCTCAACTTTAGGAGAATGCAATGCCCAACGACTTCAGCGACAACGGCGCGAACTCGTTCGATGAGTTCCTCTCGCGCTATCTCTCAGGCGAGCGAGCCCGGCAGACCAGGTCGATCGACCTCAGCCGGTTCCTCACCGCGCGCACGCAGGAGATCCTGCAGAACGCCGGCCGGCTGGCACTTGAACGCGGCCAGACCGAGCTCGACGCGCTGCACGTTCTGCGCGCGATCGTCGAAGACGCCACGGTCGCACAGGCGATCGAGCGCATCGGCGTGACGCCGAACCAGATCATCGACGCGGTCGAGACCCGGCTGCCGGCGCCCGGCGCGCGTGCCGAGGCTGACGCTGCCACGATCACGCCGAGTGCGAGCCGCGCGCTCTTCCACGCCTACCAGGTGGCCCGCTCCTCCGGCGCGACCTACATCGAGCCGGCGCACGTCTTCTTCGCGCTCGTGCTCGGTCAGGACGTGCCGGCGGGTCAGGTGCTCGCTCAGATCGGTGTGACGGCGGATGCTCTCACCGACGCCGCGCGCGAGCACGTGGACGCCCCGGTCGGCGGCGAACCCGCGAGTGCAGAGGCGCCGGCATCCGGCACCGGCATGCTCGACAAGTACGGCATCGACCTGACCGCGCGCGCACGCGCCGGTGAACTCGACCCCGTGATCGGACGAAGCGACGAGATCGAGCAGACGATCGAGATCCTCAGCCGCCGCACGAAGAACAACCCCGTGCTGATCGGCGAGGCGGGCGTCGGAAAGACCGCGATCATCGACGGCATCGCCCAGGCGATCGTCGACGGCACTGTTCCCGCCCAGCTTGAGGGGCGCCGGGTCATCGCGCTGGACCTGCCCGCCATGCTCGCCGGTACCCGCTACCGCGGTGATTTCGAGGAGCGTCTGACCAAGACGATGGATGAGATCGCCGCTCACAAGGACGAGGTCATCGTGTTCATCGACGAGGCGCACACGGTCGTCGGCGCCGGTGGATCAGGTGAGGGCGGCATGGACGCGGGCAACATCCTGAAGCCCCGTCTCGCACGCGGCGACCTGCACATGGTCGGCGCGACGACGCTCAAGGAGTACCGCCAGATCGAGAAGGACCCTGCGCTGGAGCGCCGCTTCCAGCCCGTGAAGGTCGACGAGCCGAGCATCGACGACGCCGTGCTCATCCTCGAGGGGCTGGCGGACGCGTACCAGGACCACCACCGGGTGACCTACACGGATGCCGCGCTGCGCGCAGCCGTGACGATGAGCGCCCGCTACCTGCCCGACCGTGTGCTGCCCGACAAGGCGATCGACCTGATCGACCAGGCCGGTGCACGGTTGCGCCTGAAGCTGGGCCTGCCCGTGGACACTTCTGCGCTCATGACGGAGCTCGCCGATCTCGAGTCCCGTAAGAACGCCGCAGTCAGCGCCGAGCACTACGAGGAGGCATCGCGCCTGCGTGACGAGATCGTGCAGACGCAGGCGCGCATCGACGCGGTGACCTCCGGTGAGCAGTCCGGTGCACCGGCGATCGTCGACGAGCGGGAGATCGCCGAGGTGATCGCGCGTGCCACCGGCATCCCTGCCAGCCGTCTCACCGAGGGCGAGCGCGAGCGCCTGGGCGATCTGGAGAATGACCTGCACGCCCGCGTGATCGGTCAGGAGGACGCCGTCGCCGCAGTGGCGCGCGCCGTCCGGCGCAGCCGCACCGGAATGGGTGATGCACGTCGTCCGGTCGGCTCGTTCCTCTTCCTCGGGCCCACCGGCGTCGGCAAGACCGAGCTCGCCAAGGCGCTGGCCGACCGGCTCTTCGACGACGAGAACGCCGTGATCCGCTTCGACATGAGCGAGTTCGGCGAGCGGCACACCGTGTCGCGGCTCATCGGTGCCCCTCCGGGATACGTCGGCTACGACGAGGCAGGACAGCTCACCGAGCGCGTGCGGCGCAACCCGTACTCGATCGTGCTGTTCGACGAGATCGAGAAGGCTCACCCCGACGTCTTCAACCTGCTGCTGCAGGTGCTCGACGACGGGCGTCTCACCGACGGTCAGGGCCGCACGATCGACTTCCGCAACACGGTGATCGTGATGACCTCGAACGTCGGCAGCGAGTTCCTCGCTTCGCGCTCAGGTGCGCTGGGCTTCGTATCGTCGCAGGATGCCTCGGCGAACGGCTTCTCGTCGATGAAGGACCTGCGCGATCGTGTGATGGGCAAGCTGCGCGAGGTGATGCGGCCGGAGTTCCTCAACCGCATCGACGAGATCGTTCTGTTCCAGAAGCTCACCAAGGACGAGCTGGCGCGTATCGTGCGGCTCATGCTCGCGGCGACCTCGGGACGTCTCGCGGAGAGCGACATGCGCCTCGACGTCTCGGATGCTGCGGTGCAGTGGCTCGGCGAGCACGGCTACGAGCCCGAGTTCGGTGCGCGTCCGCTGCGCCGGCTGATCCAGCGCGAGGTGGACGACCGCATCGCCGACCTGCTGGTCTCCGGGTCGCTGGATGACGGCGGCGTCGTGCGGGTGGATGCCGCCGAAGACGCACTCGTCGTGGAGTCGGCGGCGCACGCCGTCGCCTAGCGCGTCTCGGTCCAGCGCCTCTCGCTCAGACGAAGGTCTCCGCGAACCTGCGCAGCAGATCCTCGCCGCCCACATCCCGGGCGGCGAGGATCTCTGCTTCCACGGCGTCGAAGGCCTCTGGATCGAAGTACCCGTTGCCGCGGTAGAACGTCATGCGGTCGGCGAAGTCACGCGGACTCGGCTCCGGATGGAACTGCGTCGCGTACAGCTGCGTGCCGACTCGGTAGGCCTGCACGGGGCAGTCGTCGTTCGTCGCGAGCAGTACCGCGTCGGGCGGCACAGCGACCGCGCTCTCCTTGTGCGCCGTGAACACGTTCAGCGCGGGGGCGCTGGGCCCGAACACGGGGTCGGCTGCCCCGGCATCCGTCGTCCTGATCTCGGTCGAGCGCGTGGCTTCGGGGTATGCGAGGGTCAGCGCTCCGCCGAGCATGCGCGTCACGACGCCGATGCCGAAGCACGTGAACATGGCGGCCGCATCGTTCGCGAGTGCACGGGCGGCGATGCGCTCGAGGTCTGCTTCGACGCGCCGCTGCAACGGCGACTTCACGGCATTCGTCACGTTGAACGGCGAGCCGCCGATGACGAACCCGTCGTGGCGCGCGAGCAGCTCATCGGTGAGCGGCGCGGCGAGAAGGTCGAACTGGTCGAGGGCGTCGACCGCGAGACCCCGCTGGAACGAGACGTGCTCGGCGTCTGCAGCGCCGCGCTCGGGGCGCACGCAGACGTAGAGAAGCGGGGCCATGGACATAAATCTATCGCCGCTCAGCGGGAGGAGTTCGCGGTTCGTCCGCGCACGATGCCGACGAACGCGTCGACATCGTCGGTCGTCCGGCCTCGAGGCCACGCGAGGGCGACAGTGGAGGTCGGTCCACCGCGCAGCGGCCGATGACCGGCGTCCTTGCGCTGATGCAGCCGCGCGAGTGACATCGGCACGATCACGATCCCGACGCCAGTGGCGGCGGTGGCGATGGCGTCGGCCGTGGTGCCGAGCGGAGGGAACTCCGGCGCCAGAATGCCGGGAATGTCAAGTGGCCCGAGCACATCGTCGAGCGGGGTGATCAGCACCTCTCCCGCGAGGTCCGTCGGCTCGAGCTCATCGACGCTGAGCAGGTGGGACTCCGCGGATGCCACGACCACGGCGATCTCCTCGTAGAGCGGGATCAGATGAAGGGTGTCGTCGTTCAGGGGAAGGCGGATGAGCGCAGCATCCAACTCGTCGATCGAGGCGCGCTGGGTCTCGGCATCGATCGGCACGAGCTCCAGCCTCACGTGCGGCAGGCGCTGCTTCCACGTGTCGATCCACTTGCCGGGGGTCGCGCCGGGGACGGCGCCGAGACGGAACACACGTGGCTCCTCGATGACGCGAGGCGTGTCGAACACGACCTTGTTCGCAGGCGCGTTCTGCTTCCTCCTGGATGGCGATGACGCGCGCGAGGCGGTCTTTCCTGTCGCCGGGCGCTTCGCTGCGCCCCCGCGCCCCCGCTGTTTCGCCATGGATTCAGGGTACCCGTGCGCCACCGGCAGCGACGCCACAGCGAATTCATTCCGCGATCACGCGACCTTTGCGTTCTCGATCCGCCGTCGTCTTCTCCCGCGCTTTGACTGTCGCAGTCGGCCGTCCCGCCGATCATCACCCTGCACAGTCACCGAAAGGTCTTCCCCATGCAGTCCACCCTCAAGCGCGGCCTCGCCGTCGCAGCCGGCCTCACCCTCGCGTTCGGCCTCGCAGCCTGCGCCGCCACCCCGGCTTCCTCCGACACCGAAGGCGACGCCTCCGCAGCCGAGGGCACGTTCGCTTCGGGCGACTCGGAGACCCTCGTCTTCGCCGTGCTTCCCGACCACGAAGGCGCAGACCAGGACGCCCAGCCGATCGCCGACTGGATCGCCGAGATCACCGGCAAGAAGGTCGAGCTCTTCCAGGCCACCGACTACACCGCTGTCGTGCAGGGCCTCGCCGCAGACCAGATCGACATCGCTCAGATCTCGGCCTTCACCTACTTCCAGTCGCAGAACGCCGGCGCGGACATCATTCCGATCGGCGCACAGATCACCCAGGAAGGCGCCGAGCCGGGCTACTTCTCGGTCGCCGTCAAGAACCCGGCCGCGACGGACGTGACCTCGCTCGAGGACTTCGCCGACCAGCCGGTGTGCTTCGTCAACCCGACGTCCACCTCCGGCTTCGCCGTTCCCATGGGCGGGCTGCTCGAGGCCGGCGTCACGGTCGCCGATGAGAACCGACTCTTCGGCGAGGAGCACGACCTCAACGCCAAGAAGGTCGCCGAGGGTACTGACTGCCAGGTCGGCTTCGCGCAGGACATCGACGCTGACCCGCTGATCGAGTCGGGTCAGCTCGAGGAGGTCACGCGCGTGCTGGTTCCCGCCGCTCCGATCGTGATGCAGGCCGCTCTGCCCCAGGACGTCCAGGACCAGCTTGTCGAGGCACTCGCCGACAGCACGCAGTCCGACCTCACCGACGCTGGTGTCGAGCTCAACGAGTTCCTCACCGAGGGCTGGTTCGGCTTCGGCGCGGTCGACGACGCGTACTACGACCTCATCCGCACCCTGTGCACCGAGATCGCCGACGAGGTCGAGGCCTGCCAGGCCTGATCCGGTCAGCAGACTCGCACGCGCCACAGGAGAGATGACATGACGAACAGCGACGCCCCCGCAGTCCAGATCACCGATCTGGGGAAGACCTATCCCGGAGCCGCCGGGCCGGCTCTGGAGGGGGTGTCGCTGTCCGTCGTTCCGGGCGAGATCGTCGTGCTGCTCGGCCTCTCCGGTTCGGGCAAGTCGACGCTGCTCCGCCACGTCAACGGACTGGAGACGCCGTCCGCCGGCTCAGTCGTCTCGCTCGGTCAGGCGGTGCCGGACCTGCGTGGGCAGGCGCTGCGTGCACTTCGAGGGCGGATCGGGTTCATCTTCCAGCAGTTCGAGCTCGTCGGTGCACTCACCGTCCTCGAGAACGTGCTCACCGGCGGGCTCGCCACGTTGCGCGGCCCGCGCGTCGGCAGTCTGAGTTATCCGCGACGGTTGCGTGAGAAGGCCCTCGGCCACCTCGACCGGGTCGGCCTGCTCGATTTCGCCTACCAGCGCGCCGACAATCTCTCCGGTGGCCAGCAGCAGCGCGTCGCGATCGCCCGCGCGCTCATGCAGGATCCGGAGATCCTGCTCGCCGATGAGCCGGTCGCATCGCTCGACCCGGAGTCGAGCAGTCAGGTCATGTCGCTCATCCGCGAGATCGCGGCTGAGCGCTCTCTCACGGTCATCTGCTCGTTGCACCAGGTCGATCTCGCACTGAGCTGGGGTGACCGCATCATCGGCCTCCGTGCCGGAAGCGTCGTCCTCGACACTCGCACCGATGACCTGACCCGCGAAGAGGTCATGGAGATCTACGGCCGTGTGGCCACGACCACGAGCGAGATCGCCGCATTGGAGAGCGAGCTCGCCGAGGCGCGGGAGCAGGTTCTCGCGCAGGAGATCCAGCGCTCCGCAGCGCGCGAGCGGCTGGCTGAGGACTTCGCCAACGAGGAGCCGGCGTGACCACCCTCGCCGAGCGTCCCGCGGCCCTCGCCGAGCGCCTGTCGCGAGTGCCGCGCCCCGCGCCGCGGCTGTCCACCGTCGTCTCGTACGGCGTCATCATCGCGGTCCTCGGGCTCGGCGTCTGGTCGTTCATCGGCCTCGACTACAGCCTGAAGAGCCTCGAGACCACCGGTGCCAATCTCTCCCGATTCCTCAGCATGGCGACGCCGATGCAGTGGCCGGGATGGGATGTCACGGCCGAGGTCCAGGGCGGCGGCGAGAAGGTCTTCGTCACGACGTGGGTCGGCTTCGAGCCGATCTGGGACATGTTCCTCACGATCGTCATCACGCTCGCGCTGGTCATCGCCGGTACCGCGCTCGCCGCCGTGCTGTCGATCCCGGTCGCGTACGGAGCGGCGCGCAACACCACGCCCAATGCCGCAGTGATGGCGCTGTGCCGCGGAATCGGCGTGGTCACGCGGGCGATTCCCGACATCGTCTTCGTCGTGGTGCTCGCGTTCCTGTGGTTCAACTCCGGCACCCTTCCTGCGATCGTCGCGATCGGAATCCACTCGGTCGGCATGATCTCGAAGATGTTCGCAGACGCGATCGAGCAGGTCGACGAGGGCCCGCGCCTCGCGATCCGCTCCGCCGGCGGCACGAAGGCGCAGCAGTTCTGGTCGGGCGTCGTACCGCAGGTGCTCCCGGCATGGGTCGCGGTGACGCTGCACCGTGCCGACATCAACCTCAGAGGCACGGTCATCCTCGGGGTCGTGGGTGTCGTCGGCATCGGCTACGAGCTGGACGACGCGCTGCACGGCGGTCCGGCCGGCATGCGGCGTGTGATCCCTCTCGTCGTGATCATCATTGCGCTGTGCGTGCTGTTCGAGATCGTCTCCTCGCTGCTGCGCTCCAGACTGCTGAACGTCCGGCCGACCGGCAAGAGCGTGGGCGACACGGTGGCTCGCGCCGTCGCGCGCAGGAAGGCGTCCGCTGAGGGCGCGACCAGCACCGGCACGGCCACGACGCATGATCGCAATACGCGGATCGAGGCAGCCATGCACCGCCCCTGGGATCGCACCCGCGTCGGCAACACGCTGTGGATCTGGCTCGGCATCGCCGCGGTCGTCGGCGCATTCCTCTACACCGCGCCGGATGTCACGAAGATGTTCGCGCCCGCGTGGAACGAGATCGTCGACCCCACGCGCGACCGTGCGATCTGGCCGCCGCATTTCGGCAGCAGGGACTGGTCGGATGTGCTCGCGGCGGTCGTGACGACCATCCAGATCGCGTTCGCCGCGACGCTGATGGCGACGATCATCTCGGCGATCGTCGGACCGCTGTCGGCGCGGAACGTGGCGCCCAACAGCACGGTGCGCAACGTGTTCCGCGGCATCGCCCTCGTCATCCGAGCGATCCCCGACCTCGTCGTCGCGATCCTGTTCATCATCGCTGCGGGCATCGGGCCGCAGGCGGGTGCCCTTGCACTGGGCATCGGCGGCGTCGGACTGCTCGCGAAGCTCATCGGCGACTCGATGGAGGAGGTGCCGAATGGTCCTGAGCGCGCACTCGCCGCCGCCGGCGGCACACGTGCGCAGGTCTTCTTCTCGTCGACTGTGCCGATGTCAGTCCCGGCGCTCGTCAGTCACCTGATGTATCTGCTGGAGCAGAACATCCGCTCGGCGACCCTGCTCGGGATCGTCGGCGCAGGCGGCATCGGCTTCCTGCTGCTGAATGCGCTGCAGGGGCGTCACTTCGACGAGGTGCTCGCCTATGTTCTCGTGATCATCGGCATGGTCGTGATCGTCGAGGCGGCTTCGATCCTGATCCGGCGCGCTCTGAAGTAGAGCCGGTGGCCTCAGGCCGCCAGCCAGAGGCCTTTCCGGTCGGTGGAGATCCGCAGACCGGCTGCGACGATCTCGTCGGCGCCGATCCTGGCGCCTCTGGCGATGCGTGCGCCGGCGCCGATCTCGGTGCGGACGCCGATGTGCGCGCCGTCGCCGACCGCAGCGCCCTGGCCGATGTGGGCGTGCGCGTCGATGTAGGCGTTGTCGCCGATGACGGCATCCGGTTCGACCCACGCGCCGCGGGCGACCTTCGTTCCCGCGCCCACGCGCGCTCCTGGTTCGACATAGGCGCCGGCTTCGACAACAGCCTTCGGGTGCACCTTCGCTCCGTGCGCGACCAGACCGCGCCCGTTCACGTGCTTGCGATACCGCAGGGTCGAGCCCTGCTCGTCTTCGATATCGATGTAGTTCTTACCCAAGATTCCTCCCGTGTCCGGACATCTCCGGATATATGAACAACCACGGGAGTGGCGAATTCATTCCCGAACAGGGATGCAGGGGCTCGAGTCTGTCGCTGTGTCACCGTTGGCAGCTCGGGCACCAGAAGGTGACGCGTTCACGCGTCGGATCGGCGCCCTGTTCACCTCGACGGATGAGCGTTCCGCATCGCCTGCACGGCCGGTTCCCGCGGCCGTAGACCCACGTGCTCCGCCCCGGCCGATCGACACCGGTGAACGTGCGGTTCACCCGCAGCCGGTTGGCGCGTATCGTGCGTGTGCCCAGGTCGAGCAGCGCTCGGACGTCGACCTCGGGGGCGGGCGTCGTCGGCAGGATTCCGCGGAGGAACAGCAGTTCTGCCGCGTACTCGTTGCCGAAGCCCGCGACGTTGCGCTGGTCGAGCAGTGCGACGTGGATGCTGCGGGCATCGGCGCCCAATCGGCGCGCCGCCTCGACGGGGTTCCAGTCATCCGCAAGAGGGTCAGGGCCCAGATGCCCGAGCAGCTGATCCTCGGCACTGGTCGGGATGAGTTCGACCTCTGCGATGTCGACTCCGACGGCTTCCCGGTCGGCAGTGCCGACGATCGCGCGTACCTTGAAGTCCGGATGCTTCCACTTCTCGCCCGGGCGGTAGAGGAGCCAGGCGCCGTCCATGCGCAGATGGGAATGCAACGTCATCTCGCCGACGCGCAGCAGCAGGTGCTTGCCGCGTGAGACGCATCCGCCGATGGTGTCGCCGGTCAGATCGGCGGTGGCGAAGGCAGGAACGCGCAGGTCGAAACGCGTGACGACTTCGCCCGCCAGCGCCTCATCGAGACGCAGCGCGGTGCGGAAGACGGTGTCGCCTTCAGGCATCGGGCGGAGCCGCTCGCTCGGTGAGTGATCGCGCGAGGATCGTGGACCCTGCGACCGCGGCCGGCATCGTGATGATCGCGCCGAACGGAATCAGGAAGCACAGCTGCGTCGCGACGCCGAAGCCGATGACTCGCGCCCGGCCGGAACGCAGCAGTGCCGAGCGCGAATAAGCGGTCAGCCCGCGAGCGTCGAAGGCTCGTCCGGTGAGTTCGCGTGCGACCAGACGACCGGAAAGGATCACGCCGATGACCGACGCGAGCACCCCACCCACGACGGGGATGAATCCGATGACGAGGGTGAGCAGTGCCACCAGGATGCCGAGGACGACAAGGCGGATGCCCTCGCCGATCGTGGTCAGCAATCCGGTGTCGCCGGTCGGTTCGGGGCCACCGAGCGAGCGTTCGATCCCGCGCCAGATGCGCTGGTAGAAAGGGTCGCCGATCGTCAGCGTGAGCGCGGTGAACACGGCGCCGCTGAGCGCGAGCGCCGCGACGAGGATGACCGCGCCGAGGCTGAACCGCAGCAGTTCCTGCCACGGGCTGACCCAGGCATCGGCGAAGGGCGTGGCCCAGTCGGTGATCGATCCGAGCGTGAGCCCGAGCGGGATCAGCGCGCCCGCGAGCAGCAGGAATGCGATGACTGCGGGGATGAGTCCGAGCGCGAGCAGCTTCGGCCGCGTGCGCCACATGCCGAATCCGCGCCCGAGGATCCGGACGCCGGTGAAGAACTCGCGGATCATGCCTATAGCGTAAGGGCGCATCGGCGAGCCCGAGTTTCCGGCGCGAGACCGAGCGTGCGCAGCTCGGTTTCGCGCCGGAGCGTCGGTCTCACCGCTAAATGGCCTTGCGTAGCGCGAAGCCGCGCGGCGTCGCCACGAACCCGGCTTCCTGCAGGGCCATCGCGAAGTCGGTGCCGTAGATCGCCTCGCCGTTGATCTTCTCCACGGTGAGGGTTTCGAGCCTGCGTGCACGTGAGGTCACGGCGAGATCGGATGCCGCGGCACGCAGCAGTTCCGGATCATCATCGAACGCGAGCACCGTGCGTCCGCCGCGTTCGAGGTAGAGCACGAGCGCCCCGTCGACGAGGACGACCAGGCCGCCGGCCTTGCGTCCTGGCCGATGCGAAACGCCCTCGCGTCGCGGCCAGGCCAGCGCCGCTCCGTACGGGTTCGCGGGGTCGGTCGCGGCCAGCGTGACGGCCTTGCGCGGTGGCGGATCGGCCAGGGCCGCGAACGTGCGCAGGCGATCGACCGTGGCGGATGCCGCGAACTGCGCCGCGCCGAGCTTCTCGATGACGTAGCCGCGTCGGCAGTGCCCGGCCTCTTCGAACCCGGCCAGCACGCGGTATGCCTGGGCGAAGCCGCCGGGCGCGCCTTCGGCCTGTACGGCCCCACGGGTGACGACGCCGTAGCGGTCGAGCAGCAGCCCTGCGTTCACGGTCGCTCGGCGCGCAGCATCGCCGGAGTCGCTCCCTGAGCCTGTCGAAGGCAGCAGCGACCAGCGCCCGCCGACCGCTGCCGGCCTGGCGGGTGTGCGCGCCAGCGACATGTCACGGTACGTGCGCGTGCGAGGCGCGCGGCGGGTCACCCGGTGCGCCTGCGAGCCGCCGGCGAGCAGCGACCGGATCGGTGCGAACGTGTCGTTGGTGACCCTGCTCGACCACGTGAGGTTCCACAGGGCCTCGAGTACCGACTGCTCATTCTCGGCGCCGGTCATCTCACGCAACTGTGCGGCGAAATAGGCGCCGCCTGCTCCCAGCGCACTGAGTAGCTGCGCTTCGAGGGAGTCGGGTGCGATCTCGTCTTCAGGTTCGGGCAGCGTGAAGGGCGCGAGGTCGGCGGGATGCAGCGAGACCCATCCGTCACGCCCCGGCAGCGTGCCGTGGCCCGACCAGATGACCTCGCCGCTGGCGGTCAGCTCGTCCAACAACGCCGGTGTGTAGTCGCGGACTCTGGAGGGCAGAACCAGCGATTCCCATGCGCTCGCCGGGATCGGCACGCCGGCGAACTGCTCGATCACCGACACGACGCCGTCGAGCCCCTCGAGCGGGCGCCCGAGGTGCTGCCACTCCGGCAAGAACCGCGCGTAGGCCTCAGGGGAGACCGGTTCGACGCTGCCGCGGATGGCCGCGAGCGAGCGCATCCGCAGCCGGCGCAGCACCTCGGTGTCGCACCACTCGATCTCCGACGAAGAACCGGACCCTGAGCCTGTCGAAGGGGCCGGCAGGAAGTATCCACTGGTGAGGCGCCCTGTGTTCTCCAGCCGCTGCAGCGTGTGACGGGCGACGGCTGAGCCGATCCCGAAGCGGAGCGAGACGGCATCCGTCGTGAACGGACCGTGAGTTCTCGCGAAACGGGCGACCAGGTCGCCGAGCGGATCGGCGAACGGTTCGAGGAACGCGACCGGGATGCCCGTGGGCAGCGCGACGCCCAGCGCATCGCGCAGGCGCCCGGCGTCTTCGATGGCTGCGACGCGGGCGGTGCCGGCGATCGTGACCGGGATGGCGCGGCGGGCGGCGACGAGGTCGTCGAGGTGCTGTTGCGCGATGGCACCTGAGGCGGATTCGGGGGAAGCTTCGTCTCGCTGCGCTCGCTCAGCCCGTTTCGTCTCGCTGCGCTCGCTCAACGACCCGTCGGCGCTGCCCGACTCCGCACTCGGATCCTGCAGCCGCTCCGCGACCTCAGCCGGATCGAGCGGTCCCAGCATCCGCAGCAGATCGGCGACGCCTTCCAGGCCGCGCACGCGGCGCTCCGGGTCGAGGCGCTGGGCCTCCTGCTCCCATTGTGCGAGCACGTCGGGGTCGAGCAGTTCGCGCAGTTCGACGGTTCCGAGGAGTTCGCCGAGCAGCGCCGGATCGACCGACAGCGCAGCGGCGCGGCGCTCGGCGAGCGGAGAGTCGCCCTCGTACATGAACGCGCCGACGTAGCCGAACAGCAGGTCTCGCGCATACGGCGACGGCTGCGCCGGTTCGGTCTCGACGAGGCGCACCTTGCGTTCGGCGATGGCGTTCGTGAGTCGTCGGAGTGACGGGAGGTCGTAGACATCCTGCAGCACTTCGCGCAGCGTCTCGAGGATGACTGGGAAGGTGGGGTGGCGCCGTGCGACCTCGAGCAGCTGCGCTGAGCGCTGGCGCTGCTGCCACAGCGGCGTGCGCTTGTTCGGGTTCATGCGCGGCATCAGCAGGGCGCGCGCCGCGCACTCGCGGAACCTCGAGGCGAACAGGGCCGAGCCGCCGACCTCTTCAGTGACCACGTGCTCGAGTTCGTCGGGGTCGAACACGAACAGCTCAGCGCCGGGCGGCTCGGCATCGGCATCCGGAATCCGCACGATGATGCCGTCATCGCTCGCGACCGCCGATCCCTCGACACTGAGTCGCTCCCTGATGCGCGCGTTGATCGCGAGCGCCCAGGGCGCGTGCACCTTCATGCCGTACGGGGAATGCAGGATGACGCGCCAGTCGCCGACCTCGTCTCGACCGCGCTCGACCGTGAGCGTGCGGTCGGTCGGGAGGGTGCCGGTGGCTTCGCGCTGCTCGCTGAGATGCGCCATCAGATTGGTGCGCGCCTGCTCGTCGAGGCCAGCCTCGATCAGGCGCTGGGCGGCCTTCTCCGGGGCCGCAGCTGACACCTCGCGGGAGAACTTGCCCAGTGCCTCGCCCAGCTCGTATGGGCGCCCGATGCCGTCGCCGTGCCAGAACGGCACCTTGCCGGGCTGTCCGTACGCGGGCAGCACGTTGACGCGGTCGTGGGTGATCTCGGCGATCCGCCAGCTGGTCGTGCCGAGCGTGAACACGTCGCCCACTCGGGACTCGTAGACCATCTCTTCGTCGAGCTCGCCGACGCGTCTTCCCGCTCCCTCGCCGGGGACGAAGACGCCGAACAACCCTCGGTCGGGGATCGTGCCGCCGCTGGTGACGGCGATGCGCTGCGCGCCGGGTCGTCCGGTGAGCGTGCCGGCATCCCGATCCCAGACGAGTCGTGGGCGGAGCTCGGCGAACTCGTCGGACGGGAAGCGGCCCGCGAGCAGGTCGAGCGTCGCCTCGTAGGCGGAGCGGGGGAGCGATTGGAAGGGTGCGCTGCGCCGGACGGTCTCGAACCACTCCTCGACGCTGATCGGCGCCAGCGCGCAGGCCGCGACGGTCTGCTGCGCGAGGATGTCGAGCGGGTTGCGCGGCACCGCGATGGCTTCGATCTTGCCCGCCAGCATCCGCTCGGTGACGATCGCGGTGTGGAGCACGTCGCCGCGGTGCTTGGGGAAGAGCGCTGCGCGGCTGATCTCGCCGACCTGGTGTCCTGCGCGTCCGACGCGCTGCAGGCCGGATGCCGCGGACGGCGGCGCCTCGACCTGGATGACGAGGTCGACGGCGCCCATGTCGATGCCGAGTTCGAGGCTGCTCGTCGCGACGACGCAGCGCAGGATGCCGGATTTCAGTTCTTCTTCGACGAGCGCCCGCTGCTCCTTCGAGACCGAGCCGTGGTGCGCCTTGGCGAGCACTGCGTCCGCGCCTGCGGTCGATCCGGCCTGCGCCATCATCGCGGCGGGCGGGCCCGCCCGCTCTGGGACGGGCACGCTCGGTCCCTGAGCCTGTCGAAGGGTGCGCTCGGCGTAGATCTCGTTGAGCCGGCCGGTGAGGCGCTCGGCGAGGCGACGCGAGTTCGAGAAGACGATCGTGGACTTGTTCTCGAGGATGCGGTCGACGATCGCCTCTTCGACGTGCGGCCAGACGGATCCCGTCACTTCGGTGTACTCGGCCGGGTCGTCGCTCGCGGGCGGAGTGCCGGGTGGGGGAGGCGGGTTGGTCATGTCGGCCATCGGCACGACGACCGAGAGGTCGAAGGTCTTGGATGCCTTCGGGGCGACGATCTCGACGGGCTCGGATCCGCCGAGGAAGCGGGCCACCTCGTCGATCGGGCGGACGGTGGCGGAGAGGCCGATGCGCTGCGCGGGGGAGGTGTCTTCGCGACCGGCTCGGCGGAGGGCATCCAGTCGCTCCAGGCTCACGGCCAGGTGCGCACCGCGCTTGGTCGCGGCGACCGCGTGCACCTCGTCGATGATGACGGTGTGCACGTCGCGCAGGGTCTCGCCCGCGCGACTGGTGAGCATCAGATACAGGGATTCGGGCGTGGTGATGAGGATGTCGGGTGGGTCGGAGACGAGCTTGCGGCGGTCGCTCGAGGTGGTGTCGCCCGAGCGGACGCCGACGCTCACAGACGGGGCCGCCAGCCCTAGCCGACGAGCGGATTGCCCGATGCCGACCAAGGGGGAGCGCAGGTTGCGCTCGACGTCGACGCCCAGCGCCTTCAGCGGTGAGATGTAGAGGATGCGCGTGCGCGCTGTGCCCTTCGCAGGGGCGGCATCGCCGGCATCCGTTCTCTCGCGGAAGACGCGGTCGATCGCCCACAGGAACGCCGACAGCGTCTTTCCCGATCCGGTCGGGGCGACGACGAGCGCGTGCCTGCCGGCTGAGATCGCGTCCCAGGCGCCGGCTTGCGCCGGGGTGGGCGCGCTGAAGGCGCCCCTGAACCAGTCCTGTGTGGCAGGGGTGAAGCGGTCGAGCACCCGGTGCGCTGAGCCTGTCGAAGCGTCGCTCATCACTCCATCATCGTCTGTGGGTGGGACATCGGGGCTGACTGCTCCCACCGCACGAGTGAGATTCGCGGTGGAGTCGAGGGCGAGCTCGGCATGCAGGCTGGTGGAAGTTGCCAGCCAGGTGCCGCGGCGGTGAAGCGCTGATTGGCTCAACTGCATCTGGGAATCGATATCGATTGTGGCTGATGGTAGCTTTCATCGCTCTCGGTCGGCATCATCGATGGATGGCGATGATGCGTCCTCGGAAGTTCGACGGGAAGGCGACGGCGCTGGTCTGGCCCAATCGACGGTGAGCAAACATCTCAGCTTCCTCCTTGAGTGTCGGCTCGTGTCCGTTCGTCCCTCTGGCAGGTCGTCGTGGTATTCGCTTTCCGAGCCAGCGGCGATCTCCGCGTTGATCGGCGCTGCGGAGGAACTCTTGGACGCAACAGGTACTAGGGCCGAACTGTGCGCGCATCTGCGCGGTCTCGGTGAGAAACGAAGAGAAGAAATGGAGACCCTCTGATGGGTGCAGGACATAGCCACGGGCCGGCTGTTGACGAGAAGGCGGGCCTTCCCGGCGACTACCGACGGAAGCTGTGGATCGCCTTCGGCATCACGGCGATGATCGCCGTCGCGCAGGCCGTTGGGTCAGTCGTGACTGGTAGCCTCGCGTTGCTGACCGATACGGCTCACGCGATCACGGACTCCTCGGGTCTCCTGGTGGCTCTTATCGCGGCAACTCTGATGCTGCGGCCCGCGAGCTCCAAGCGGACATGGGGATTCCGGCGCATCGAAGTCATCGCCGCGCTTGGTCAGGCCGCCCTGCTTCTCGTGGTGGGCTTCTACACCGCCATCGAGGGAGTCCGCCGCCTGTTCGAGCCCCCGGAGGTTCCGGCGACGGAGCTCCTGGTGTTCGGCGTCATCGGACTGACTGCCAACATCATCGCGATCCTCATCCTCTCCTCCAGCAGAGGAGCCAACTTCAACATGCGGGCCGCGTTCCTTGAGGCGCTCAACGACGCTCTAGGCTCACTCGGCGTCATCGTCGCCGCTATCGTGATCGCCACCACCGGGTTCATGCAGGCGGACGCTCTCGCGGGTCTGCTCATCGCCGCGCTGATCGTGCCACGCGCCTTCAAACTCATGCGCGAGACCGCCAGCGTCCTGATGGAGTTCACCCCGAAGGGGCTGGATCTGGATGCGGTACGAGAGCACATCTTGAAGCTTGACCACGTCAAGGACGTTCACGATGTGCACGCCTCTACCGTCGCAACCGGCTTGCCCACCCTCACGGCGCATGTGGTGGTCGAGGACGCCTGCTTCACGGACGGTCACGCCGCTGAAGTTCTCCAAGATGTGAAGGACTGCGTGGCTGACCACTTCGAAGTCTCCGTCTACCATTCGACATTCCAAATCGAGACCGAGCACATCAGCGAGCACGAATCGGAATCCGTCAAGCACGCATAGTCAATGCGCCCAGCCCGAACTTCCAAACACGGCGGACAAGACGTCCCGACGATACCCGGGCGTGTCGAACGATGCAACCGTCGGGCGTGTCGCGGTCGTCATCCGTTCACCGATCGGTCTTCAGAACGTCACGGTTCCCGGCTAGCCTGGCGCGCATGATCACGCATCGCCGCGTCCGCGCGGCCGCTCTCACAGCCCTCCTGGTCGTCGGCGTTGCCGTCATGACCGCCGTCCCTGCCGTCGCCGCACCGCCGGATCGTGCGCCGAGTGATTCCGACCTGCGCTTCGCCACTTTCAACGCCTCGCTCAATCGCGGCACCGAGGGCGCGCTCGTCGCCGATCTCGCCGCCCCTGGCAACCCTCAGGCGGATGCCGTCGCCGAGATCATCCAGCGCTCGAACCCCGACGTGCTGCTGATCAACGAGTTCGACTACGACGCAGGCGGTGAGGCGCTGCGGCTGTTCCAGGAGAACTACCTGTCGGTGCCGCACGACGATGCGAAGCCCGTCGAATACGCCTATCGGTACTCCGCCCCGGTCAACACGGGGGTGCCCAGTGGGTTCGACCTGAACAACGACGGCGCGATCTCCGGCGGCGACGACGCCTGGGGCTTCGGTCTCTTCCCCGGTCAGTACGGGATGGCGGTCTACTCGAAGTACCCGATCGATCAGGACGCCATCCGCACCTTCCAGAACCTCGTCTGGGCGGACATGCCTGGCGCGCTTCTCCCCGACGACCCCACGACGGCGGAGCCCGCCGACTTCTACTCCGCGGAGGAGCTCGCCCGATTCCCACTCTCGAGCAAATCTCACTGGGACGTGCCGATCGAGGTGTCGAAGAACAAGACCGTGCACTTCCTCGTCTCGCATCCGACTCCGCCGACGTTCGACGGTGCAGAGGATCGCAACGGCCGACGCAACCACGACGAGATCCGGCTGTGGGCCGACTACATCGCGGGCGGCAAGACGGCCTCGTACATCGTCGACGACCAGGGCGGGGAAGGCGGTCTCGGCCGCAACGAGCTCTTCGTGATCGCCGGCGACCAGAACGCCGACCCGAACGACGGCGACTCCACAGACGGTGCGATCGATCAGCTCCTGGATAGCCCTCGCGTCAACACGGCATCCGTGCACACCAGCACAGGCGCACTGGAGGCGACCGAACTGCAGGGCGGAATCAACCTCGAGCACGTGGGCGACCCCGCGCAGGACACGGCCGACTTCTCCGAGCCTCCAGGAAACGTCCGCGTCGACTACGTGCTGCCCAGCCGCCAGATCCGGATCCTCGACTCGGGGGTCTTCTGGCCGGCATCGGATGATCCGCTCTCCCGCCTGACCGGCGTCTACCCGTTCCCCTCCAGCGACCACCGGCTCGTCTGGTCCGACGTGGACGTTCCAGGAGGCGGGCAGCGCTGACCCGCTCGAAGCGCGGCATCCGCCTTATGGGGGATGCCGCGCTGATCGACGCTGACTAGCGTGGAGTCATGCCTGATGACCGGATGAGCGGACAAGAGGCGCGACAGCGGATGAGCTGGGGCGCCGGCATCGCGCTGGGAATGGGCGTCGGCGTCGCCATGGGCGCAGCGCTCGACGACATGGGGCTCGGCATCTCGATCGGCATCGCCATCGGAGTGGCGTTCGCCATCGCGCTGGGCGCGGTCGGGCGACGCAAGCGTCCGCCAGAGGAACAGGAAGACGACGCCGACCCCGGCGGTGGAGCGGATTCAGCCAGCTGAGGCGTCTCGCCACTTCTCGAGGAAGACGCGCACGTCGAGAAGCTCGTCTTCGGAGATGCTGTGGGTCAACCCGGGGTAGACGCGGCCGGTGAGCTCGGAGTGGTCAGGCAGCCACTGCGCCGTGTGGGCGATCAGCTGAGCCGGGATCACGTCGTCGTTCGTACCGCGGCCCCAGAAGACGCGGGGCCGCGCTTCGCGCAGCGCCTCGTCTTCCGGCAGATCACCGGGTGAGGTGTAGCCGCTGAGCGCGACCACGGCCCCGAAGCGCGCTGGATCGAGGCGCAGCGCCTGCAGTGCGACCGCGGCGCCCTGCGAGAACCCGAGCAGCGCCACAGTCGGCGCGTCGCCTGCCGCGACGTCGAGCCACCGCAGAAATGCGCGGGCGGCGATCGTCACAGCATCCGGATCCCGTCCGTTCAGACCGTCGATCGCGTACCACGACCTGCCAGGCATAGGCCACGGCGGCGCAAGGGGCGCGGCGACGGATGCCACGGCGACGCCTTCGGGAAGGAAAGGCGCGAGCCCGAACAGGTCGTGCTCGTCGGCGCCGTACCCGTGCAGCAGCACGAGCAGCGGCAGACCTGCGCGTTCTTCGGGTGCCCAGCGCGTGGCAGCCGCGTCGATTCTGAGTTCCTCGCTCACGGCATCCATCCTGCCAGCCTGCACTGACATGCACCGCCGCAGAACTGCGCAGACGCAGACACTGGTAGAAATGAGACATGTCGGTGCGCACACCTGATCCTGACCCCGAGGGGGGCGACGACGACCTCTCCCGGTTCAGTGAGCTGCCCGCAGACGCGAACAATCCGGCATGGCTGAGCGAGTTCGAGCTCGCAGAGGCTCGACGCCGACTGCCGATGCTCTACGTCGAGGCGATTCCCGTGCGCACTGACGGCACCGGACAGGTCGCCGAGCTCGGCATCCTGTTGCGTTCCACGCCGCTCGGCGAGATGACGCGCACGATCGTCTCCGGGCGGGTGCGCTACGGCGAGACAGTGCGCGACGCCCTCTTCCGACACCTCGAGAACGACCTCGGCCCGATGGCCTTCCCTCTGCTTCCCCCGCAACCGCTGCCGTTCACCGTGGCGGAGTACTTCCCGCTTCCCGGCGTCAGCGCGTACCACGACGATCGCCAGCACGCGGTCTCGCTCGCGTTCGTCGTCCCGGTCACCGGCACGTGCGAGCCCCGTCAGGACGCCCTCGAGATCACCTGGTTCTCGCCGGAGGAGGCGGCATCGGACGCGGTGGCCGCCGAGATGGAGGGCGGCCGCGGCACCCTCATCAGGATGGCCCTCGCCAGTCTCGGCCTGTTGCGCTGACGCAGACTACGCCGTGGTCAGTCGCCCGAGCTCCGCGATGAACGCGTCCACGTCCGACTCCTGCGTGTCGAAGCTGCACATCCAGCGCACTTCGTTGCGCGCGGCATCCCAGTCGTAGAAGCGGAACGACTCGCGCAGCCGGTCGGCGACGCCGTCCGGAAGCGTCGCGAACACGCCGTTCGACTGCGTCTCCTGGGTGAATTCGACGCCCCGGATGCTCCCGGCATCCAGCCCCGCCTCGATGCCGGCCCGCAGTCTGGCGGCCATCGCGTTGGAGTGCCGAGCATTGCGCACCCACAGGTCGCCCTCGAGCAGCGCGATGAGCTGCGCGGAGACGAAGCGCATCTTCGACGAGAGCTGCATGTTGTACTTGCGGCCGTAGATCAGACCTGCGGATGCTTCGGGATTCAGCACGACGATCGCCTCGCCGAGCATCGCGCCGTTCTTGGTGCCGCCGAAGCTGAGCACGTCCACACCGGCGTCGCGCGTGAACGCGCGCAGGCGTACGTCGAGGGCGGCGGCGGCGTTGGAGATGCGTGCACCGTCCATGTGCAGGTGCATGCCGTGGCCGTGCGCGTGATCGGCGAGGGCGCGGATCTCGTCGACGGAGTAGAGCGTGCCGAGCTCGGTGGACTGCGTGATCGACACGACGAGCGGCTGTGCGCGGTGCTCGTCGCCCCAGCCCCAGGCCTCACGGTCGACGAGTTCAGGTGTGAGCTTGCCGTCGTCGGTGGGCACCGTGAGCAGCTTCATGCCGCCGATCCGCTCGGGCGCACCGCCCTCGTCGACATTGATGTGAGCGGTGGATGCCGTGATCACGGCGCCCCAGCGCGGCAACATCGACTGCAGGCCGACGACGTTCGCGCCGGTGCCGTTGAAGACGGGGAACGCCTGGATGCCGTCGCCGAGGTGGCCGCGGAAGACCTCCTGCAGGCGCTCGCTGTACTGGTCTTCGCCATACGCGATCTGGTGGCCGTCGTTCGCTGCGGCGATCGCCGCGAGGATCTCGGGGTGGATGCCGGAGTAGTTGTCCGACGCGAATCCCCGGATCGCGGGGTCATGCAGAGTGGTCACCGGATAAGCCTATGTCGGATGTCGGTGGTGAAGAATACGCTTTGACCCATGAAGCGCACGGCCGCAATCGGTGCTGGCCACCGGCATCATCGGCGGCGCCTACATGCTGTTCGTCGCGTTCTTCGCGATGGTGTTCGGCACGACCGGAAGCCCAGTGCGGGACCGCCACTCCTAGAGTTCGATCACCCGATCGTTGAGGTCGGCCGTATCCGATTCCCACAGCGCGACGACGGCGTCGGCGAGCGCCTCCGGTTCCAACGCCTTGGCGCGGAAGATGACGGATGCCGCGCGCAGAGGCTCCCCGGTATCCCGAGCGGTCTTCTCGAACCCGTGCGCGACGGCGCGCGCCCATGCCTCGCTCGCGGCCTTCACCGCCGCGTAGTTCGCCCCGCCCGCGAGCGGGCGCGCGACCGCTGTGGATGACACGATCGCGAAGCGCCCGGCATCCGACGCCTGCAGAGCACGATCGAAGGCGCGACTCGTCGCCCGCACGGCCTGCAGCGCAGGCAGCAGGGCATCGAAGTCCTTGTCGGACTGCCCGGCGAGGCCCCCGCCCCCTCTCCAGCCGCCGACGAGGGGGATGACGCCGTCGACCTGCCCGAGCCGCGCGGCCAGGTCCGTCATCGCGGCGAGCGATGTCGCATCCGCGACGACTACCTCGGCGCCGGCATCCGCTAACGCAGCCAGCCGATCCGTTGAGCGCCCAGTCGCGACAACCCGTGCGCCCGCCTCGACCAGAGCGCGGGTCACTGCCAGGCCGGCCGCACTCGTGGCGCCCGCAAGCACAATCGCATGCCTGTCCGCTGTCATCACGCTCTTCTTCCGATGCTCAAACTCACCGAGCCGTGCAACAACTTCGGAGAAGTGCACGTACTTCGGACGAATCGGCCCGAATTCTCCGAGGATGCTGCACTTCTCCGAAGAACGTGCACGCCGAAGCTAAGCATCAGACGCTCGAATCCCCGCAGTCGACTCGATCACCGGTCGCATCTTCTTCTCGAGCGCCTCGAAGAACATCGACAGGGGGAACTCGTCGTCCAGCACCCGGTCGGTGTAGCCCTTCGGGAGCCCGGCGAGTACCTCATCGGGCAGCCCGCGCGCCCAGATCGACGCCGGATTCGGCGCCAGCACCGAGCTCACCAGGTCGTACGCGGCGAGCCAGTGCGCTGTCTTCGGGCGGTCGATCGAACGCCAGTACAGCTCATTCACCGCGTCGCTGAGCGCGATCACGGCATCCGGAACCTCGGCCCAGTCGAAGGCGAGCTGCGTGTCGGTCCAGTGCAGCACTCCGCGCTGATGCAGCCAGGCGAACAGCAGCTGCCCGCCGAGACCGTCGTAGTTTCGTACCCGCGAGCCGGTGATCGCGAAGCGGAAGATGCGGTCGAAGATCACCGCGTACTGCACGAGTCCGGCATGCTCGAGCATCTGCTGCTCGGTCTCGGACAGCGCATCCGACCCCTGAGCTTGTCGAAGGGCGAGAGAGCGCTCGATCGCGACCGACTCGCGGAATGCCGTCAGATCGCAGCGCAGCTCTTCCAGCGAGTACAGGAAGAACGGCATCCGCTGCTTGATCATGAACGGGTCGAACGGCAGATCTCCGCGCATGTGCGTGCGGTCGTGGATGATGTCCCACATCACGAATGTCTTCTCGGTGAGGTCCTGGTCATCCAGCATCCGCGCCGCCGGCTCCGGAAGGTCCAGCTTCGTGATCTCGGATGCCGCGCTCACCACGCGTCGATAACGGGCGGCCTCGCGGTCCTGGAAGATCGCGCCCCACGTGAACGTGGGGATCTCGCGCATCGCGACGGTCTCGGGGAAGAGCACGGCCGAGTTCGTGTCGTACCCGGGCGTGAAATCGATCAGCCGAAGCGAGACGAACAGCTTGTTGCCGTAGTCGCCGGCTTCCAGCTCGGCGATGAACTCCGGCCAGATCGCCTCGACGATGAGCGCCTCGACGAGGCGGTCTGGCGAACCGTTCTGCGTGTACATCGGGAACACGACGAGATGGCGGATGCCGTCGACGCGATGCCGTTGCGGCTGGAAGGCCACGAGCGAATCGAGGAAGTCCGGCACGCCGAAACCCTCGGATGCCCAGCGCTCGAAGTCACTGACGGATGCTGCGAGATACTCCGCGTCGTGCGGGAAGGCCGGCGCGAGGGCGCGGATGCCGGCGATGATCGCTGCGACGTGCTCGCCTGCGGAGGTGTGTGCGGTGTCGTGCCCTGAGCTTGTCGAAGGGATCGAACCGTCCTTGACCTGCATCTCGCGGAGCGCGAGGGCGGCGTTCTTCAGCGTCCGCCAGGCGTCGCTCTTCTCGGCGCGGGCGGCGTCCTCGACGACCTCGGGCTCGCCGATGATGGCAGTGTTGTGAAGAGGAGTGGACATCGGGACCTCCGATCGATGGCTCAGCGGAAAATATCCGGCGAAATAGTGACTATGCAGATATTATTCCACCATGGAGGATGCTGTCGACCGTCAGATCATCACGGAGATCTCGCGCGATGCCCGAGCGACCCTGGCCCAGCTGTCCGAGGCCGTCGGGCTCTCGAGCTCGGCCGTGCAGTCGCGGCTGCGCAGGCTGGAGTCGCGCGGTGTGATCAGCGGGTATCGTCCGATACTCGATGCGGAAGCGCTCGGCAAGCCGCTGTCGGCGTTCATCGAGATCACTCCGCTCGATCCTGGTCAGCCCGACAACGCCCCAGAGCTGCTCGAGTCGTTCACGGAGATCGAAGCGTGCCACTCGATAGCGGGCGATGCCAGCTACATGCTGTTCGTGCGGGTGGCGTCACCGCGCGCGCTGGAGAAGCTGGTGAACGAAGTGCGCCTCGCGGCGAACGTGCGCACCCACACCACCGTCGTGCTGCAGACGTACTACGAGAACCGCCCGATCGCAGTCGAGAGCGCCGACTGATCACGAGTACCACCAGGGCGACACCGATCCTCGAGCGGCTGAAGGCCGGCTGCGATCTCGGCCGCGGTCACGGCAAGGACAGCAACCCCCACCCGTAGGCGCATCGGGGCGCCGACTAAGATCTCGAGGGTGGCAGCATCCTCGAAGCGCAAGACATCGGCATCCAGACCGAAGCCGGTTCGCACCAGCGGCAACCCGGCTCGCCGGCCCATCGTCGAAGCGCCGCCGATCACGGCTCGCGACTGGATCGGCGCCGCACGCCTTCGCACACTGCCCCTCGCCGTCGCCCCGGTCGTCATCGGAACAGGTGCTGCGCAACTCGTGGATCGCGAGCTGCACTGGGTGATCGCTCTGGCGTGCCTTGCGGTGGCCGTGCTGATCCAGATCGGCGTGAACTTCACGAACGACTACAGCGACGGCATCCGGGGCACTGACGACCATCGCGTCGGGCCCGCTCGTCTCACTGCGTCTGGCCGTGTGCGTCCGCGCAGCGTGCTGATCATCGGTCTGGCGTTCTTCGCGCTCGCAGCCCTCGTCGGGCTGGGGATCGTCATCCGCACGGGTCAGTGGTGGATGCTGGCCGTCGGCGCCGTGTGCATCGTCGCGGCCTGGTTCTACACCGGCGGCAAACGACCGTACGGATACTTCGGGCTCGGCGAGGTGTTCGTGTTCGTGTTCTTCGGTCTGGTCGCGACGCTCGGCACCACGTGGGTGCAGGCGTTCCAGCTGCCCCAGGAGGCATGGCTCGGCGCCGTCGCGGCAGGGCTCTTCGCCTGCGCCGTGCTGCTCGCCAACAACCTGCGCGACATCGACCAGGACCGCGAGGTCGGAAAACGCACCCTCACCGTGCTCATCGGCCGCCGCGCGACGAAGATCGTCTACACGGTGTTCATGGTCGTGCCGTTCCTCATCGCCGCATTCATCGCGCTGCTCTATCCGATCGCCTGGCTCTCGCTGCTGGCGCTGCTCGCGGGCCTCCCGGCGATCATCATCGTGTGGACGTACCGTCAGTCACGTGAGCTCGTCGTCGCCCTCGCCCTCACGTCACTCACCGCGCTCCTGTACGCGGGCGCGCTGTACTGGGCTTTCGTCGGCTGAGCGGTCAGTCCTGCTTGGCGGAGGTGCCCGGGTTCGTGCCGGAGGCGGTGTCCGCGGCGTCGTCGAGCGCAGTATCCTCAGCGTCGGCATCCTCCGCGGCGGCGCTCGACCGACCCTGCGTCGTGCGCGACTCGCGGCGCTCATAAATCTCGGATGACGCGCCCGAGAGGGGTCCGCGCAGGAACAGGATCGAGATGCTCATGCCGATCAGCGCGGCGAAGATCACTGTGAGCCACCAGAGCTCTCGCATGATCGGGAAGAAGAACCACATCACCGCGAGTGGCACGAGGAACGCGAGCAACCGCAGCACGGAATAGACGAGGAGGGGTGGCAACTTCATCCCTCCAGTCTAGATCGCGGCGAAACGTGCCGTCATCGGGTGACTCATAGGGTTATCCCAGGCACGGTTCCTGGTCACAGATGTCACGGCCGGGTAACGTCGATGACATCGCGGCGATCCGGGTGGTCCCGGGCTCCAGTTCATACCTGAGAGCGTTGCGGGTTCGACTCCCGCCGTCGCGTCTACTTCAGACCGACCACAAAGTAGAGAATGGCGGCGGAAGGGTCAGCCTGGACGCAATCGCTAGACTTGATTCATGTCCAATCGACCCGTGAAGCAGTCAACGGGCCGGGTCGCGCTCGATCGGACCGCAGCCGAGGAACTCGCGCGCACGCTGCGTGCGGTAGCTGATCCTACGCGACTTCAGATCTTGAGCATTGTTCTCGGCTCGGCAGAAGGACGAGCTACTGTCGGACAACTCGCGGATACGCTGATGCTGAGCCAGCCGACCGTGACCCACCACGTGCGCATTCTCGTCAGCGACGGGTTTCTGAAGCGCGAGCAGGCAGGAAAACTGGGGTGGCTCTCGGTTGATCCCGGTCGACGCGCGGCGGTGGAAGACTTCTTAAGATGAACGAGCAGCCGCGGCATCGCGTCGGGCGGCCACTTGACCCGCAGGCAGCGCGCGAACGCGCCGCGCAGGTCGCGGTGCTGGGCAACCCTGACACGTTGCGGGTGCTCAGCGCAGTCGCATCCGGTGTCACCGCGGCCGAATTGGCTGACGCGCTCGATCTCGAGTTGGGCGTCGTGGAGGCCGCGATGGAGTCTCTGCGTCTGACGCGTCTTCTGCAGCGAGATGGCGACGAATGGGTTCCGTCTGCCGACGCATGGGTGCGCTTCGGTCGGTTGCTGTCTAATGACTCGGCCGACCTGCCCGAAGTGCGGCCCGCTGTGGCGCTGCCTCGAGGAGTCGCGACGGTGGTCTCCGATTTGGCCTACAGATTCAGCTCGACGTTCAGTCGCGAGACGGTGGCGAGTTATGTGGGGCAGAGCTATCTCGTGTTGGCACAGAGGACGCGAGTGCCCGAGCACCTGCTGACGATGACGGCTCGGTACGCCGCCGATCGTCTGGATGCCCTCGCCTCCGCACAGGGACTGGTCTTGCGCGATACGCCCGAAGTTCTGTTCGTGTGCGTGCAGAATGCTGGGAGGTCACAGATGGCAGGTGCGTTCCTGCGGCATCTTGCGGGCGATCGAGTCCATGTGCGCACTGCCGGTTCCGCACCCGCCGAAGCGGCTCACCCCCGCGTCGCAGCGGCGATGGAGGAAGCCGGAATCGAGCTGTGGGGCGAGTTCCCGAAGCCTCTCACTGATGAAGTCGTGCGTGCGGCCGACTACGTGATCACGATGGGGTGTGGGGACGCGTGCCCCGTCTTTCCTGGACGGCGCTATCTCGAGTGGGAACTGGCTGATCCGTTGGAACTCGACGACGCCGGCCTACGCGCGGTGCGCGATGACATCCGTGCACGGGTGCTCGACCTGATGACAGAGCTGGGAGTCGATGGTCAGGACGCGAGCCGGTAGCCTGCCACCCGCACGGTCTCGATGAGTGCTTGTGCGGGGGCGAACGCCGCCAGCCGTGCACGCAGTTTCGTCATCGCGACCCGTACCGAGGCATGGGGGTCTTCCAGGTCGGAGCCGAAGGCGAGGGCGAGGGCGTCGATGCTCACACTCTCCGGGTATGCACGAATGATCTGGTGCAGGAGCTCGAACTCCCGCGCGGGCAGGAGCAGCGCCTGGTCTCGCCATCGAAGGCTGCGGTGTGGGATGTCGAGAGTCAACTCG